>Ga0222427_100016_pt1 | contig 632390 bp, 587 predicted proteins | sample 2B20Ametagenome_FD_182890 | JGI IMG/M metagenome (GOLD analysis project Ga0222427, IMG submission 182890) | Enriched microbial communities from leaf-cutter ant dump, University of Wisconsin, Madison, United States - 2B20A (version 2) | ecosystem: Environmental > Terrestrial > Nest > Insects... | reverse complement strand
TTTTTTTGTAATAAAATATTTACGGTTAATTATTTTTCATTAGTTTTAAAAACAATTAATGAAAGATAATTATGTTAGTAAAAGTTTACGGAAGTGCCGTTTTTGGAGTTGAAGCCACAACGATTACAGTTGAAATCGTAATTACTTACTTGTCGGCATTAAAAAAAACAATTTCTTTATTAGTCAGTAATTTATGGACTCGTTATTTTATTACTTTTTGGGTCATATGATGCTAGAGTTTTAAATTCAACTGTTTCTTTATTTATAGTGTGAAAAAATGTAAAGTTATTATCAGGTTTTAGAATCATTTCACTTTCCGTATTTTCGTCAATTTTAAATAAAATTGAGTGCGCTTTTATTGAATTGTCTGAATTTTTTATAACTCGCCCTGATTTTGGTTTAATTTTTTTATTGAAATTTATTTCAATAGGAAATTCTAATTTGATTAAGTCAATTTTTTTTAAATTCTTGTCTTCAAAATAAAAGGTAGTTGGAGGAATATTTATCCCTAACATTAGATTCATACTAGGATTTTGTTCAATTGTACGGATGTGAGTAACGTAATGTTTTAATGATTGCTCATTTATAAATTGAGAAGAAGCGTCGAAAGTTTTCTTCATCAATTCAGTAATGTGATATTTTATGCCAGTTGAATAATCTATAACCTCATTCTTGTAATCACGTCTTGATTCCTCAATATCAATTGATTCGTTACTTCCTAAGGTTATAAGATGTTCAAGATTTTTTTTGGTAATTTCAAGTTTAAAATGTGAAAAATTGGGGATTAAGTCATTTAAGTATTCAGTACTGACCTGCTCAGCTGTTAAAAGCTTAATTCCAAAGTTTTTTGCCTGTGTAATTGCACCACGTTGGTAACCAAATGCGCTAACAAATACCATCTTATTAATTTCTTTTACAGTAGAACACTTGGATTTAAAAGCTTCGATTTTCTCAATTGAAACCTTAGACGTATAGTCCTTACATTCAAATGCAATGCATATGTCGTAATCATTCACTTTGGACTTTACAATTACATCAAATTCCCTTTCAATTCCACTTTCGCAAATTAATGTATGATTTAGGAAAACTTGGTTATCTGGCGAGTTATTATAAACTTCCTCGATTAACTTAATTGTTTTTTCTAAAGGCTTGCCACTTTTTCTCTTTGCCATAAAAACTTTGATTTATCCCCTTTACTTAAAGGTATTTGAGATTATATTTTTCTATAAAAATAAGAATTTAATGAAACAATTTCATCGAGAAATTAAAGTAGTAACTCAAGACTTACAGTATAATGATTTACATGACCTTTTTGCAGAATTTAGAAGAACGAAATCTTTGCAGATAAGAGACCAAATTTTTAACGCTAACGTTAAGTTGGTCTTTTCAATTACCAGTAGATACAAAAACAATATTGATGATGTAGAGCAATACGGGTTTATTGGTTTGCTAAAGGCAATAGAAAATTTCAACCCCGAGCTAAATTATAAGTTTTCTACTTATGCGACCCGATGCATAACCAACGAAATTAATAATGGCTTAAATCGAGTTAGCAATGTTATACCAATCCCGCAACACATGTACCAAAAGGTTAAAGCGGGCGAACTCCAAGAAATCACCTTACACGACATCGAAAACTTTGATGTTGAAACCGAATTAGAAGAAAACGGAATCGATAAGCAACTTTTTTGGTTTATGATTAATAAACTAACCACTGACGACGAACTCGATTTGCTTCTAAAACGATACTGCTCAGATGATGAAATGCAGCTCAAAATGATTGCTCAATCAATTAACGAATCGAAACAATTTACACACAACAAGTTAAAAAGAATTATTAAGCGTCTGAAGAAAAATGTTTTTTTCAAAAATATGATTAAAGAAAGCTTCTAACATACAGTTGACCACTATAATACTTGTATGAGCAGTTATAAAAAATTTACAGATGAAGACAAAACAAACGCAGTAATTCGTATTTGCGACAGCATTGCGTTGGGTAATCCATTAACGCAGACACTTAATGAGTATGGTGTTGTTTCAGTTTCAACTTTTCAATATTGGTTAAAGAATAATCCCGAATACAAAATAATGTATCAGGATGCGCAAAAGCACAGAGAGCAATTTTTGTTTGATGAAATGATACGCATTGCTTACAGTGAAAGCCCGAAAGAAGTCAAGAAATATCGAAACGGTGTTTTACATGAGACAATCGTTAGAGATTCAGTAGAAGACAGGCGTATAAAAATAAACACTTTGAAATGGGTTTTATCGAAGATGAACCCTAACAAATATGGAGAAAAAGTAATTGTTGAAAATGATACAGCCAACCCGATAACGAGCATTCGATTTATTGACGTTGATGCAGCTGACAATTAAACCTCTTAAACATCAAAAAGAGTTTCTTTTATCAAAGTCAACACACACCGCCTTAATTGGTGGTTATGGTGCTGGAAAGTCGCACGCTGGTGTAATGAAAACAATCATTAAAAAGATTGAATACAGCGGTTTAAATGTTGCTTATTATCTTCCGACATATGCATTAATCAAAGACATCGCTTTACCAAAGTTTAGTGAACTATTAACCGAATTCGGTATTAAATTCAAAATCAATAAACACGATAACACGATTACAACAGATTACGGTAAAATCTTGTTGCGTAATATGTCCGACCCTAATAAAATTGTTGGCTATGAGGTGGCATATAGTATGATTGATGAAGCCGATACGTTGCCAAAGGGTAAGATGTCCGATATTTTTATTAGAATCTTGGGACGTAACAGGTTGAAACTTCCAAATAATGAAAGCAACGCAGTTGATACAGTTTCAACGCCCGAGGGTTTTGGTTGGTTATACGAGTTCTTTGTCAAAGAATACAACTCAAATAAGAAAGTTATTCGTGCAAAGACCTATGATAACCCCCATTTGCCAGCAAATTATATCGAAACGTTACGACAATCTTACAGTGAAGCATTATTTAACGCTTACATCAATGGTGAGTTTGTGAATTTAAATAGTTCAAGTGTTTACAAATCATTCAATCGTAAGGTAAACAAGAGCGTCGAAACAATTCAAGCGGGTGATACCCTTTATATCGGGCTGGATTTCAACGTTACCAAAATGAATGCGGTTGTACACGTCATCAGAAATGGTGTTTTGCACGCAGTTGATGAGATAACTAACGGTTTTAATACCCAAGATGTTTGCGATATTTTGAAAGAACGTTTTACAGGTTACAAGGTCTTTGTTATTCCTGACGCTTCGGGTTCAGCAAGAGCCAGTAACGGGGCATCAAACTTTGATATTATTAAATCAAATGGTTTTGTAATCGATGCGCCTCGTAAAAATCCATCAATTAGCGATAGAGTCAATAGTGTGAACCTCGCATTTGAAAATGGCAATTATTATGTAAACGACATCAGATGTCCAAATTATACCGAAGCATTGGAAAATCAAATTTACAAAAACGGTGTTCCTGATAAATCGGGTGGTTATGACCACATCACCGAGGCGGGCGGTTACGCTTGTTTTAAAAAGCTTTACGGTATGAAATCACAGGTGCTTTAAACTTTACATTAAGATTTATAACGAGAAATTTAAAATAAAAACTATGTCAAAAAATAAAGGTTGTACGGGATGCAGTCAAACACCAAGCAACGGTAACGCAAATGTAATCCTGATGCTAAAAAATTTGTTCCCATTATTAAAACAGGATTACAGGGAATTGAAAGAAAATGAAATCGAGAAAGAAGAGGTTTTTAAAGAACTTTTTCCAGACAAAAATAAAATCGATTTGGGATTACTTAAAGCGGTACATGAATACCAAAAGTTAAAAAGAGCGTTGAAATAATGAGAGTAACTGACAGAATTTATAAAACCAAAAATGATATTCCTTACTTGGCATTGGTCAAGTTTGGCGAAGAAATCAAAGGAAACGAAACAGATATTGAACTAGTTACTGCTAAGATTAAAGAACACTTTAAAACAAGTGATTTAAACGCATTTAATAAGGCAATGCAAACCGAACCAAAGAAAGTACAGTTTCGCTATAAATATGATGGTGATTTAAGCGTAATCGATAAGTTCATCGATGTTGATACGTTCCAGCGTGAAAATGATTTTGAAGCGCTTTTGCAAATCCTGCTTAAGCCGAAATACAAATTAATTCCCGTTGATGTTCACAAAGTGAGTCTTGCAGAAGTTGAAGAGATTACAAAGTCTTTCTTGTAAGCTTATTGAACTATAAAGAGCGTTACCCGTACATTTTCAACCCGCCAGTTTTCTATCAGCCTCATCAAGAGGAAACGCAAGGAATGTATGAGCGTAAGGCGTTTAATGAGCATTACGGTGGTTATATGGAAATGTTTTATTTACTCACCGCTGGTGATTTTACCAAGATACCCGAGGTTGAAAAATGGAACACCGACCGTTTTTTATTTCAATCCGAATACCTTTTACGTAAGCGATTGGTAGAAAACATAAAATAGTAATAACCCTAAAAAATAAATGAATGAAATTTATCAAATTAATGACTGGCTTATTAAGGAGTTCCAAAAGAACGTACTTGTAAACACGATTTCTACACTTCCAACACTTCAAATAGATACCCAAATAGCCAATATTTACACGCTGGTAAACTTGGATTTGTTGAACACCGATATAACAGCCAGCCAAATCTTAGCCAATTATCGCATTACTATTGTTCAGCAACGTGATACACGTACAGAAATAACCGATAATAAACTACTTACCAATTCCAATTACATTGACAACGTAAGTGAAACACATTCAATCGCACACAAACTCTTAAATAAACTGCTAAGAGGTCACAACGATTTAAACATTGAAATTGCTTCGCAATCAACGCTAAGACAATTAAAAAACTGGTCACGCAATTCGTTAGATGGTGTACAATTCGAATTAGAGCTTGCAATCCCTAACGCTGGAACGATATGTTAACAGATGCAGAGATAAGAGCGATAGCACAGCAGATTGTTGACGAATCAAAACGAACGGCTCATGTTGACCAAGGTACACTAAAACGCTCTATTAGCTACACCGTTACCAACGGGAAGTACATTTTTCGACAGATGTACTACGGTTTTTACGGTGAGGAAAACCCAAGCGGTATTAATTCGCAACTAGAAACGAATGCCCGCAGACTAATGCCGAAAGGGGTCGAATATCAAGTTATTGGCACAGACTTCAACGGCAAAACCAAAGAAATAACGGTTTTAAAAAGCGGTCGAGCGTTGGAAAAATCGCCAACACCAGCGGCCAGCAATAAACAGACAACTTCAAACTTAAGAAAGTTGCTGAATACATTAAAAACAAGGCGCAAAAAAGATGGCGATTCAAAGAACTAGACGAACCAAAGAACAGATTCAAGCCGATGAGATTATCAAAGAAGAGCTTTTAAAGTTGGGTGAAATAATCTATGAAGAAGCAAAACAAAATTCTAGGGTAGCTCAAGACACTTACTACAAGACAGACCGAGTGCGCCCAGCTGGAAGCCTTAACAAAGCAGGTGGAACGCTTAGAGATTCGATAAACTACAGGGTTGAGGGAGATACAACGCTAATGCTTGGACAAGTTTATTACGGAGCATACCAAAAGCCAAACGAGTTATTAATGTCAGTTGACAGGCACACGCCCGAAGCGACCAAGACCATTATAACCAACATAACGCAAATACTTTTACAACCTTTTACAAGTAATGCCTAATTTAACCAATGACTTAAAAACAATAATCGATACACCTGACAAAATCCAATTTTGCAATAGTCCAATTCACATTAGACAAACGGCTCTTAACGTTGGCAATCAGATAAAAAAAGTAACGCATTATCTTTGGATTTGGAACACCGACCAAAGCAAAACGCTTGGTGATGCTAACCAAATTATTGCAAAAGAAATTGTAAGCCGTACAGACGATTACATTACGGTTAACATTGCCGATTTAATCAAAGCTTGGCTTGTTAGTCCTGAGAATGCAAGAAACACAAACCAACCGCAATTTGCTTGGAATCCCTACGCATTGCCAGCCCAAACAGGGCAAGGCGTATTTTATCAGCTTATAAGTGAAGTTTTAGAAGAAGAACCAACAACGAGCGCAATTGTAGCAAGTACGGTTGTTAGTCCGACATATTTTGCAACGCTCGGCTATCGTTGGAATTACGAACAAAACACAGGTTCAAATAATGGATTGAACCCGAATAAATCCGATATTTTCAAATCAACGCCTTACCGATATTTCAACCAGTCAATTGACAATTATTTTGAAAACACTTTTAATCTTGGTCAAAGTGTTGAAACCTGTACAAGCGGTAACATGATTTTGCAAAGCAAAATCACACCGCCAGCTAGACAAACATTTTGTGCGTTGGATAGTTATTTGATTGTCTTTATAGATAAGCGTGGATTATGGGATTACTTTACACCATTTGGTAAAACCATCATTTCGAATAAAGCCGAGACAAGCAACTCAAATCGAATGTTTAGAGACCCAAGCACAATTAACAACTCGCAAGTGCATTCGAGCCTTAGAGATGCGATAAACGTTTCTCAATCTTATACCATTAATACGGGTCACATCAACGAATCAGCGACCCAGTTAATCGAAGAGCTGGTTTACAGTCCAAAGGTTTATTTAATCCGTTTCAGCGGTGAGAAAGTGACCAGCACATTAACAGGTATAACGGTCGATAACACATTTATTACGATTGATAATACCAACATCACAGTTGACAATGATACGATTACGAGCGATAGTGTAGGCTATTTTTCGACATTCCAGCAAATACCCGTAATCATAACCAATCCCGAAGAACTCATAAACCTAACGAGGTTGAACAATAAAGTTAACATCGAATACACCATAAAATTTGATGAAACTAACAACAAAATATTAGATATAAAATAATGCAACAGGTAGTTACAGAAATTTATATAGCACCTTTCAGCGGTTCGACCGATTACGTAAAACTAGACCTCTTCAACAACGAATCAATCAATTTAAAATACACTCAAAAAGACCTAACCGATTTGAGTAAGGTTTTTGCGCCTTATTCACTATCGTTTACAATCCCAGCGACACCAAAGAACAGACAGGCACTTTTATTTTTTGGTGATACCGACGTACAGAAAGCTAATATTACTGGTTCGTTTCCCTGTAAGATTTATACGGATGGAAATTTAAACCTAACTGGAAACTTCACCGTTGAAGACGCTAGATATGATAACAACGGAATGACCAATATACAAGGTTCTTTTGAAACCGATTTTAAAAGTCTAAAAGAGCGAATTGGCGACGATTTAATTACAGATTTAGGCAGTGTTTTAACTGGTTCAACAAGCTTGCAATACTCACCAACGGTAGCAAAAAATAGCATCGAATCGAAACAGTTGCTTTTAAAGGAATTGGACACGACCAGCGTCGGAACAACCAGCAAGAACGATATTACAATTAATTACATAACACCACTTGCATCAACCAACAGAGTTTGGAGCTATGACACAACGAGCGACGTAATCGACAACATAGCATATAGTACAAGTTTTAGCGGTGTAACCAATCAGACGGCTATTTTAACCGAGGAACTTAGACCAGCAATAAATTATCGTGCTTTGGTTGAAATGATGTTTAAAAAGTATGATTTAAAGGTCAATTTACCGCTTAGAAATGACAAGCTATTTAATGAAATGTATGTTTGGGTTAACGGTTCAACCTCAGATGAAAAATTGAGCAATGACAACATTTTAAAATTCGGTTCGAGTTTCAATGCACCCTACCCGCAAACGTTCAGCGGAAATATTTTTGGCGTGCAATACCCGCTAGTGCCTGACGCATACGAGGGCGCAGTTGATTTTGAGGGAGCAATACCTAGAAAATATACCGCATCTTATTACACGAGAAACGATTACGATATAATTAAAGTCAATATTGGCGACAGGGCAAGCGGAACGATGCCAGGATTGCCAGCATTGCAAAGAACCAGCAAATCAATACGAATCAACGTTAGGCTTAAGAACTTGGTTTCACAAACTCCAAACGGGAAAATTACAATTTCGTTGCGTAAGCCAAGCGGCAACACATTGCCAGCGGATTGTGAGGAAATTTTAACATCGACTATCGATTTTAATACGCAGGAAAATAACGTTTTTATTGATGTGCCTGACACCGTTTTTGACAACTACACAGAAGATTTTTCTTTATACCCAACATTTGAGGCATATATTTTATTTAAAACTGACTTAGCAGTTTGGGAAGTTACGGACATTTTCACACAGTACATCTATTTTGCTCCTTATACGGGCGGTATGTTCGAGTTTTATGAGGTTGTAGCACAGCGTGCAATTAGTAGCGGAAACGAGAGAGAAAAATCGAGCGGAACACTTGACGTTATACAGTGTTTGCCAAAAATTAAGGTCGTTGATTTTTTCCAGTCATTTCTTAAGACTTTCAATTTGTCGATTTACAACCCAATTGTAAATACAAATGAATTGCAGATTCTGAACATTGAGGATATTAACGAGGTTGATAAGATTTACGGAAAAAAAGAGGTTGATTACACACCATTTGTGAACGCCAAAAGCTTTACCAAATCGGTGCAAGACAAATACACAAAATACAACTTTAAGCACGCAACGAGCAAGTATAAATCTAATGTTGATTACGTTGCGGGCAATACTGCTGGCTTGGAATACGGGCAAGTAACACAAGACAACGGAGCAGCAAAGAAAAGCGAATACAGTGTAATTACAAACTATACGATAATACCGCCCCGAGGTGTTGTAAATACAAACTTGGTCACGTATTACGGATTCAGTAACGAGTTGGAAGAACAGGAAAACCGATACAAACCGATTAACAACGAATTGGTTCTTTTTGTCAACAACGAACTTGCTTTTTTAAATGCTGGCGTACAGCTTGGGTATTTACTTACCGACACAACCGTTGTGCCATTAAACAGATACATGTTAATGTTGCCTTGGTTGGTTAATGCAAAGCAATCTTTAGGTTTCAGCGTATTGGTTGACGATGTAACAGGCGATTTAATAAATAAAGAAAAAACCAACTCTTTATATGAACGTTTTTACTCAGCACAAACAATTAGGTTGCTTAACGTAAATGTTTTGTCGCATAAGTTTGACTTGTTTTTGCCTAGTTCAGAAATCTATGTAAACCCAACGAGAACAAACGAACCGCCAACAGGGTTTAGACTTCAAAATGATATTATAATTGGTGAAACACGTTTTAGCGTGCTAGATGCGAATATCGATATAACAACAGGTAAGACAAAATTAACCTTGCTTAACTACGTAACACTTGACGATACAGACAAAGAAGTTATTCCAACTCCTAACCAATACAGCCCCGAGGGTTACGATTCAACACAATATCAAATACAATAACGAAAACAAAAATATTATGCTAAAAAATGGCTTTAACCATCGCACAATTAAAAGATTTAGTAAACGTAAACTTAGCGGACAATAGCAATATTGAACCAATAGAACATAGAGCCGTTGAACTGGCTTTAATCGACTACCTAGAAACATTACAACCAATTTCCAACAGTAACATACCACTTAATAAAGGTATGATTACAGCTAACAGCCTTTCAAGTGGTGGGGTTGAGGTGGGTATAAACCTTTCAACGACTTTAACGGATAAGCTTAGAACGATAGGCAATATTTCGAGCGTTAGCGTACAGGCTGGGGGCGACTTTTCAATATTTACGGTTACACTTCAAAATGCACACCCGAATAACAATTACGTTGTTAAGAGCTGGATTGAAATATGTCCTACAACATCGGTAACGTTGCCGAATACTTCAACTCTATCAAATGCGGTTTTTAAGGTTATTTCAAATAACCAGTTTCAAATCATAGTAAAAGAATATTCGAACCAAACGCAAGCCATAAGATTACACTTTGAAACAATGGGTTACTAATGGCAGAGCAAAACGAAAACATCGAGCAAAATATTAATTTACGCTTTGACACCAACGCAAATGAGATACAAAGAGAAGTAAACAACCTTGGTGACGCTATCGACGGAACGACCGAAAGCATAAGCGACAACACCAGCGAGACCGAACGCAACGCCAAGGCTCAAAAGGAACTTAAAGCGCAACTAGATGCGGCAATTAAAGAGCTTGCGAAAGCGGCCCAGTTGCACGGTGCAACCTCAAAGGAAGCTATTACAGCGGCAAAAGCTATTAGTGACCTGCAACAGCAGATAAACGCCACAACCAGCAGTACAAGAGACTTAAACGCAACTTTTGAAGAGGTTTATGGAGAATTGCAACCGCTTACAACACGTATGGGTGAAGCCGAAGACCGTCTTTACGAGCTGGCACTTGCTGGACAGGAAGCAAGCGAGGAATACCAAGGACTTTTACAGGTAGTTGGCGAGTACAGACGTACACAAATTCTAACAGATAGGGCAGTAGATGCGGCAGCGGCAACGTTTAAGGAGAAATTAGGAGCAGCCACACAGATTGCGGCCACTGGAATAAACTTTGCAGCTGGTGCAATCGGAGCATTTGCCAGCGAATCAGAAGACGCAACCAAAATCCTTGCAAAGATGCAAGCGGCGATGGCTTTTGCTGAGGGATTAAAAGGAGTTGCGGAACTTGGCGAACAATTCAAGATTTTAAGAATGGCAATTCTAGCCAGTGCAGCGGCAACAAACGTGGATACCGCAGCCGAAGAAAGAAACATTGTTCAAAAAGGTATTAGTGTTGTTGCAACTACAGCGGTTACAGCGGCCCAATGGTTATGGAATGCGGCAATGATGGCAAACCCAATTGGGTTGCTGGTTGCTGGTGTTGCTGTATTAACTGCTGGTATTTGGTTGCTGGTTTCAGCACTTGCAGCCAGTGAAGCAGCCGAGAAAAAACAGACCAAGACAGCTGAAGACAATCTTAAAGCACAGAAAAAGTTAACAGAAGCTAGAAAAGAGAGTTTCAAAGAGTTGGAACGACATAACAAGTTGCAAGAGGACTTAGCAAGTGCATCAGGAAAAAGCGCAAAAGAGGTTAATGCATTGGCAAATGCCCACATCAACGAAGCAAGCAGATTAAGCCAAAAAAACGCAATGATTGCTAGAACTAATTTTTTGCGTGAGCGTTCAATTCTTTTAGATTTAAAAGAAAAGGATGCAAGCGAGGCAGCTTTGAAAGCGCAAAAAGATGCAATGCTAAATGCTTACAACGAATTGCAGGACTACAACAAAAAAACGAACGATTTAAAAGACAAAAGAAAGGATTTAAATAACCAGTTTTTAGTTGATGAAACAAAGAAAGAAACTGATGCAAGAAAAAAGGCAAATGAAGACGCTTTAAAAGCGCAACAGGATGCCAATAAAAAGAGACTTGAAGAGCAGAAGAAAGCGGCAGAAGCAGAGCTTGCACTTAAAAAGAAAAATCTTGAGGACATAAACAATGCGGAAATAGCAGCGTTTAGAGCAAATCAAGATATGAATGCCAAGACAGCGCAGGAAAAACTAGACCTAGCCAAAGAACGTGACCTTTTAGAGATTGAAGCATTCAAACAAAAAGGTGTAGACACTGGCGATTTGGAAGCGTTGATAACTGAAAAGTACAACACGCTTCAATTAGAGTTAGACGCAGAAAACAAAGCTAACCAGTTGAAGCAAGACCAAGACTATTGGGCGGCCCAAGCTGATTTAGCCAAAGCAAATGCAGACAAAGAGAAAGAAATCGCAGACAGAAAACTAGCCCAAAAGAAAGCCGAACAAGATTCAATTAACGCTCTGGGTAATGCGGCCCTAACCGCAGGTAAATCTTTGTTTGAAAAGAATAAAGCAGTACAAAAGGGGATAATCGTTGCAGATGGTGCAGTAGCTTTGGGAAAAGTTGCTATTAATACGGTTGAAGCAGTTTCGAAAGATAACGCAGCCAGCCCGTTAACATTCGGTTTGCCTTGGTCAGCGGTTCACATCGCAACGGGTGCGCTTGGAGCGGCCAGCATTATTGCCAGCACTTCAAAAGCATTGCAAGCGGTGGGCGGTGGTTCGGCTGGTTCAGCACCAGCAATGCCCGACACACCAACGTCAAGCGGTGGAGGAACGAGAACACAAGCAACAGCAACACCACAGGTTGCTTTTCAAGCATCTAGTGAAAATCAAATTGCCAGTTCAATTGCTAAAAACGCACAAGACCAACCCCCAATACAGGCTTTTGTTGTTTCGAGTGCAGTTACAGACCAACAAGCATTAGACCGTAAGAAAGTTGAAGCAAATAGTTTTTAAAAAAGAAACCCCGCCATTATCATGGCAGGGTTTTTTTATACTTGTTTATTAAGCTTATTTTGTAATAAAAACGACTTTACTGATAACACGCCCGAAAGATGTTGAGGTAAAAACATAATTGCCGTTAACTTCTTTTACTTCAACATCAAGCGTTGTGGGTGTAGATGTTCCCTTTAATAAATAAGTTCCAATAAATACGCCATCCTTGTATGATAGGACATTAATGGTTTCTTGGGTATCCTCGCTAATAAAAATAGTTAGTGTTTTTTCAGGTTCATCATATTTTATAACTGATTTATTAGTCGGTTCGACCAAACTGCTACTTTCAACATATTGCCCTGCTTCATTTACTGCTTTAACATCTACAATTTTGTGACTAAAAGATTTATCATTGTTTTGCGATTCACTTTCGTCACTACTGCAAGCCGTTAGAGTTGAAACGGCAACAAATATCATAAGTAAAATTTTTCTCATTTGATTTAAGATTTAAGTTAAAGGTTTGATACAAATGTATTAAGATATGCAAATAACTAAATGCTTTAATTCAAAAAATTAATGCACTGCGTTTACTTTCAGTCTTTTTCAATCTATGATATAGTTATGAAAAAGTATGAATTGGTATTTAACAAAGACGAGCAGGGAGTTTTTAAAATTTCCTTAGTGAAAGACCCTGCTATCGAATCAACGTTAATGCACTTCAATGCTGAAAAACCTCAAATTCTCCACTTCACACAAGACGAAAAAAGAATCGTATTTGCACCTGCAATGATACCTAATAAATTAATTTTTAGAGGTGACGTAAATGGTGAGAACGCACAAGTATTCTACACTTCCGACACTATCGACCAACTACAAAAAAACTACTTCAAAAACGGTCACAATTCAGCAACAAACATCAATCACCAATCGGAAGACACTACTGGGGTTTATCCATTTGAAAGCTGGATTGTAGAAGACCCATCAAATGACAAAGCAAATGCAATGGGTTTCAATGTTCCTAAAGGCACTTGGATGATGGGGTATAAAATAGACAATGCCCAAGTTTGGGACGATGTTAAAAGCGGAAATCTTGACGGTTTGAGTATCGAAGCTAGGCTTGGATTCAAAGAGGTTAACAATAATGAAAATTACAAGAAGCAAACAATGAACAAAAAAAGCATCTTAAAAACAATCACTGATTTTTTTATGGCTAATGAGGACAAAAAAGAGTTCCAAGCAGGTGATAAAAAAGTATTTGCGATTGAATTAAAAGAGGGCGAAATCTTGACAGATGAAGCGGGCGAACCAATAGTAAACGCAACCATTGAAATCGATTCAAAGCTTTACAAAACTGACGATTTGGGAACAATCACCGCAATCGAAGAAAAAGCACCTGAAGAAACGCAAGACGCTGAAGAAATGGCAGACGAAACACCAGCTGATTCAGAAGCCGTAGCTGAAACAGAAGAGCCAGCAGAAACATCGCAAGATGACTTAAAAGCGGAAAATGAGCAGTTGAAAAAAGATTTAGCAACAGCCCAAGAGGAACTTTCAAAACTACAAGCTGAGAAAGTGAAAGCTGAAACCGAATTAACGGAAATGAAAGCCCAAACACCAGCAGCCGAAGCCATCAAAAACGTACCACCAGCAATTACAAAAACTTATGCTGAGATGAGCAATTACGAAAAGATGCAACATAACAAGCAAAAATAATTATTAACTAAAAAATGGCAATAAATTATGCAGGGGGAAAAAAGAACCCAGATTTAGAAGCAATTCAATCAGAATTATATGCAGATTCTAAAACATTAAGAGATAGAGTAATCGACATTCAAGAGGGCTTTAAATCAGGTGCGGACGTTTACGAAAGCAAAGTAAGCGTAACAATGAAAGCAGGTTCAACCGATGCTGTAACTGCTGACGGTTCAATCGGTTTAGGAGTTCAGAAAACAGGAGTAGCGTTAAAATCAATCGAGTACAGCGATGTAATCGATGATGCGGTTTTATTCGGTACAAGATTTGAAAAATCAATGGCAGCTGGGGCGTTTAACCAAGTATCAAGCGAGTTTGATAAAAAAGTATTGATTCAAGTTGCACCTGCAATTGGTGAGGACTTAGAAAACCACCTTTGGAACGGAGCAACTACAGCTACAAAAGCAGCTATTGCATCGGCTACAGGTTTATCAGCTTCTTTCAAAGCTACAGTTGCAGCAATGCCAACAAGCGAATTCGATTCAATCCCAGTTAGAGCATTATACAACGACTCAAATTCTAAAACAGTTGCTGGTGCAGGTGTTGCAGATACAGTAAAATTAACTGGTACTACAATCACAAGCGCAAACATTGCGGCAGAGTATTCAAAATTATACGCTGGTGCGCCTGACAAAGTAATCAACGCAACAAGTTCAGAGCCTAGAATTTTTGCACCATTGGCGCACCGCCAATTAATCAAAATCGCCAACAACTCAGTTGGTGCAGCTCAACAAATCAACTTCTTAGTTGAGGGTTCAGGAGCTAATGAAAAAATCTCTTACAACGGTGTAGCTATCGAGTTTCACCCGTTAATTAACATGACAATTTTAACGTTACCTGAGTACTTGAAAGTTCTTTTAGACCTAAGCGGTGACGCTTCTTATTTAGAAGTTGATAAAATGGCAAACGGTGCACAGAAACGTTACTTAAAAAATAAACAATCAATTGCAACGTGGGTAACTAACCAAAGATACATCACAATCCAAGGATAAAAATAATTTAAGGTAATCTTCCGCCATGTAAATGGCGGATTGATGCCTTTATAACGAAAGATAAAAACTATAAAATATAAATGGGTTGTACATCAATTTCAAAAAGCCGTAAATTATCTTGTATGTCTTCAATGGCAGGGGTTAAGGCGGTTGGGGTTGCACCTTTTGATAGTTTAAAGAGAATTAGCGTATCAGGTGCAGGTGTAACTTCACTGGCAAGTGTTTACAGCGGTTCAACTATTGCAAGGTTAGAACTTAAAAATACAACTGTTAACTATTTAGAGACAGCAACACAGGGCGGTGACAACCGCAGTACATCAGTTGTTGGTGATATTCCTTGCGTTTTCAATGTTGCAAAAGGTGAAGATTTAGAAACAGTAAAATTAATAAATGAACTTATCAAGGGTGAGGTTGTTTTGTTCATAGAAAAGAACGACGGTTCAATTGTTGCGGCTGGTTCTCAGTTCGGAGCAATGGCAATTACAGTTACCGATACTACAGGTGGGGCGATATCAGATTTAAACGGGTTTACGGTAACATTCCACACCGAAGAAGCCGACCTATCAAGAAACTATGTGTTGAATTCAACCGCTTTAGTTGACTATGCGGCAGCAATTAAACCTTACGTGTAAATAATAAGTTAAACTAAAAATTAAGGCAGGCAGTTAATGCCTGCTTTTTTTATTTAAAACATCTACCAATGAAAGTAATCAAATTAAATCAGGTTGAGCAGTTTAGTTGCGTGCCTAGAGAATACCCAAATCTATCAGATGAATTAAGCGTAAAGCTAAAAAATGAAATGACTAATGTAATGATAGATTTAGGGTTTACTTATGAGCTTTCAGGTTCATATTTAACTATAATAATAAATGACGTACCCGCTGACTTTGAAAGCGCCAACAAGTACGAAGTTACTGTAAGTAACATAACGAATAACAACAGCTTGGTTTACTTAGGTAAGCTTTTGATTGTTGACGAAAATACGGACGTTCAAAATTATGTCTATAAAACCCAATCAAACAGCCGTTACGAATTCTAATTACGCTTTCGAATCAAATGTTTTAATGTCGGCATTTCAGCCAATTGATATAAAACCATCTTACGGGCGTAAATGGGTTACTAACGGGGTTAATAATTCTAATTATAAAATCTATATCGATGCGTATGATGACAGCCCAACCAACGCCAGCATTATAAATGCTTTCGTAAACTACATCTACGGTTGCGGTCTTTATGACATAAACGGGCAGAATTTAAAAAAATACATAAGTGACGAAGATGTTTTGCTATTGTGCCAAGATTACAAGCTATTTGGCGGTTATGCAATTCAAATTATTTGGTCGGTAGCGAAGAAACCTTTAAGAATAGAACGAATTGACATTGCAAAACTTGCCGTAAATCTTGATGAAAAGAATAACACAAACGGGTACTGGTACAGCTGGGACTGGACAGCACAATACAAATACAGACCTCAATTTATTCCAGCTTATACAGGAGTTTACAAAGGCAACGATTTAGAAATTTTGGTTTGCAAAAGACCATCAAGAGAGCCGTTTTTCCCGTTACCTGACTACTTGGCGGGTATTCCTTGGGCTAATGTTGAAGGTCAACTTGCCAATGCAGCCAAGAGCCACTTTTTAAACGCTATGACCGTTCTAACAGTGGTTAACTATAACAACGGGCGTATTCAAGAAAAAGAAGTTGCCGAGAAACAAGCGCAAGATGTCAGAAATAAGATTACAGGAACACAGAACCAAAGTGCTGTACTTGTATCTTTTAATGAGGGAGTCGAAGAAGCAACAACAGTTGACCAACTTTCACCACCTGAGCTAAACCAGCAAAACGTTTTTTATTCTGAGGAAGCTGAAAGGAAAATTATTGTGGCTCATTCAGCTATGCCTATCCTATTCCAAAGTTCAAATGCTGGCAACGGTTTCAGTTCAAACGCTGACGAAATTGCAACGGCTACACGCGGTTTGTTTAGAAGACATATTAACCCAATGCGTGAGGTGATAATCAACGGATTGAACAAGGTTTTTAATGTAATCGATTCAACAATCGAATTGGATTTTGAGGATTTCAAAGAAGAAACAAAGCTAGAAAACACCAACAATTCTACAAGGTCTCAGGACTTGGAAAATATCAATCTGATTGATAAACCTGAAAACAATAACGAAGAGCCTAAAATCATTGAATAATGGGAAAAATTAAAGTTTTAATCAAACCAACGGTAATCAGTGAAACGGTGGGATTTGGTGGAAACATTGATGTTGACCAATTAGCACCTAGCATAATCATAGCTCAAACCACATACTTAAAGAGAATCTTAGGAATTGATTTGTACGATAAAATTTCGGCAGATTATAGTGCTGGAACGTTAACGGGAATTTATGAGACAATTTACACTGATTACGTAATCGATATGCTCGCCTTTTTCAGTTGCAGTGTTTATTTATCCATCAATACAAGCAAGACGACCAACGCAGGAACTTACAAAGTTGGTGCGGAGGGTTCGACAAATACACCTCTTAACGAACTAACGATTTTAGGTAAAACCTACGAATCAATAGGTATAAGCTACGAGCAGAATTTTTACGAATACATGAGTAAAAATGCAATTCCTGAGTACGGGAAAAATAACGACAAGAATAATACAACCAACCTCGTAGGTTGGTACTAATTATATGGCTCAAAAGCATATTAATACATCTACACCCAACGACAATTTGGGTGACACTTTACGTGATGCAAACATAAAATGTGAGGACAATTTTACTGAGCTATACGCAAATAAAGTTGATAAAATCAGCGGTAAAGGACTTAGTACAAACGATTACACGACAGCGGACAAAGCAAAGCTTGAGGGTATTCCAGCAGATGCCGAAAAAAACGTGCAAGCGGATTTTTTAGTTAACGACCCCGACAGTGACGCATACATTAAAAACAAACCGAATCTTATAACCTCGGTAAACTGGGGCGACATTCAGGGTGATATTGCTAACCAATACGATTTACAAAATGCTTTAGACCAAAAGCCAAGTTTTGCTTATGTTGATGGTAAAATATCTCAAACTGTTTTGAGCGGTATTACTGATTTCGCACCATCAGAAGATGCAGTTTTCAACGGCTTGGTTCTTAAACAAAATATTTCAGAAAAAAACCTTGCCAATGGTTATGCTGGTTTAGATGCTGGTGGTAAAATCCTTACTTCACAGCTACCTAATTCCGTTATGGAATACAAAGGTGTTTATAATGCGGCAACTAATACACCAATTCTTGTAAACGGAACTGGTAACACTGGTGATGTATATCGTGTTACAGTTAGCGGTACGGGTGTAAACAGCTTAAATTTTGTTGTTGGTGATTATGTAGTTTACAACGGTACGACTTGGGAGAAACAGCACTCAGGAAGTGATAACGTTGTAAGCGTGTTTGGTCGTGCGGGTGTAATAACTGCACAAACTGGGGACTATACAACAGCCCAAGTTACTGAAACAACTAACAGGAATTTTCAAACTGACAGCCAAAAGCTTTATAACGATGCTACGAGTTCAATTCAAACTCAAATAAACAGCAAAGAATTTGTAATAAGTACAGGCTTAAATTCTCAGTATTGGCGTGGTGATAAATCTTGGCAGACGCTAGACAAAACAGCCGTAGGATTGGGTAATGTTGACAATACAGCCGATTCCACAAAAAATGTTTTATCAGCAACCAAATTAACAACAGCAAGAACAATCAACGGTGTTGCTTTTGATGGTACAGCCAATATAATAATCAACGCAACCGATTCAGTACCAAGACTTGCTTTATCAGGTGGAACGCTTACAGGTGGTTTAACTGGAACAACAGGAACTTTTACTGGTGTCTTGACCGCACCAACAGCACCAGCAGGTACAAACACGACACAAGTTGCAACAACTGCTTATGTGCAAGCAAATTCAGTCGGGGGGACTGGAACAACAAACTACATTTCAAAATTCGTCGGTGCTGGTGTACTTGGAAATGCAAATATATATGACAACGGAAACGTTGGTATTGGTACAGTTTCACCAGTTGGTAAATTAAATATTGCAGTTGGTGACACTAATACGTTTAGCCCTGTAACGCAAGGCGACGGTACGCTATCAATTGGTAACGCGGCAAGTGGAGCGTTTACACCTCTTATTGCTGGTAAATCTAGTAATGGAGTTGGTTTGTATTTGGCTGGATTGACTACCGATGCAAATGCAAATCCTGATATTGCTTTCAATGTTAGAACTACTGCAAATTCGGATTTTTCATTATCAGCCCAAACTAGTCCAGCTTACAGATTTTCAAGATTTGGTACTATTTTAATGGATATAAACCGTAACGGTAATACAAACATTGGGAATTTAACAGCATCAGATGCAAAATTAAACGTTGCTGCATCAAAAACGGGTACATATACAGCGTCCTTAGCTTCACCAAATTTAGATTATTTAAGAGTTTCAAACGTTCATAATGCGGGCGGTGCTGACCAGTTCGCAACAATAATGCTTCAGGCAACTGGAAACAACGGAGCTAATAACGCCTATGCTGGTATTTCTGTTGTTCAGCCAACAGCGGGATATAGTGCCAGCGATATATCGTTAACAACTAGACAAGCGGGCGGTGCAATGACAGAAGTTTTTCGAGCCAACTCAACAGGCAATGCTTGGATTAATAGTGATGCATCTTACGGTACATCAAAATTAAATCTTAGTTCAACGGGAGGTGTTAGATTACTTGAAGTTAATCGAGAAGATGGAACAGTAACCAGCGGTATTACAGGTGGTGCTGGTATGTGTCTTTCAACTGTTCCGTTTGCGAATGGAGTTGGGGGTGTTTTCGGTAATAACGTGCTTGGTTATATGCGCAATCCATTGGAATCAATTGGTATTCGTGGTGCGGTTGTTCCATTATCAGATACTGGAACAGAGCCAATCATAAAAATTGAAGCGAATAGCTCAACTACAAATGCTTTCTCAGGTATTAAGTTTGTTGATACTCGACCAGTTTTAGGAGTTTATAATTATACTTCTTCATTGTTTAGAGTAATGGCAACGGGTGCGGTCGGAATGGGTGCAGGTTTACAATCACCAAATTACAATTTGCACGTACACGCAAACGCGACATCTAACTATATGCAGTTTACATCAACCAATACTGGTACTGCAAATACAGACGGTTTAGTCCTTGGTGTGGCTACAAACAGTGAGGTGCAATTTATCAATAGAGAAAATACGCCTATTACGTTTCATACTAACAATACTGAAAAAGTTAGAATTGCAGCAGATGGTAAATTTCTAGTAAACAGAACTGGTGATGACGGAACAGGAGCTGTATTACAATCTAACGGCAGTATTTCTACAAGCGGTAATATGTTTGTTACTGGTAATATAGCTGCTACATCTTATAGCGGAGGCGCAACTCTTACTGGTGCGCCAACTGCACCAACAGCAACGGTAGGGGCTAATACAACCCAGATTGCAACAACTGCTTTTGTTCAGTCGTCTTTAAATTCTAAAGCATCCCTTGCAGGTAGCAATACATTTACAGGTACAAATAACTTTTCGGGCGGTATCGTAGTTGTTGCTGACCCTGTAAGTGCGTATCACGCAGTACCTAAAAATTATGTTGATTCTAATTTTCAACCCAAATTAGGTTACAAGGTTTATACAGCTACTTTAAACCAATCAGGAACAGCGGCACCAGTACCAACAATAATGGATAATTCGATTGGTTCAATTGTTTGGACACGCACGGGGGTCGGAACATACAGAGGTACGCTTTCGGCTGCTTTTACAACTGGAAAAACGACGGTTTTCTTAAATCCAGCATTCGGTACAGGTAACGTAAATGCGGCACAATGGATAACAACAAGTACAATTGATGTTAAAACACTTAACGGATTATCACCAACTGACGGAATACTAAGTACAGATATTGAAATCCGAGTTTACAACTAATAAAAATCAAATTTAACTAGGGTGAGCGTTTACGTTTGCCCTTATTAAATCTATAATAACCATAAACGAAATCAAATGAATATAGAACAACTGGCATTAACGGTTATTTCATTGCTTATCTCAATAATTGGATATTTTTTAAAACAATTGTTTGAGAAAATCCAGAAACATGATACAATGATTAATCAACATGCAACATCAATTAAAGTAATTGAAACAGAACATACCAATCTCAATAATAAGATTGATGATTTGTTTACGGCAATAAAAGAATTAAGCCAAGAAATTAAACAGCTTTCAAAAGAGCTGAGCAAAAAAAAAGATATTGAAAGATAATGATATTCCTAAACTTCATAAAGAAACTAGTTGAGTACAATTCTAATCCATCATCAAAACGTTTTATTGGTTTGGTGGCTGGATTGAGTTTGTGTGTTTATATGTTCGTTTTTCCAAGTGAAGGAGCGAACAACAGCGTGCTTATACTTGCTTTGGGTGCTTTAGGCATCAATGCAGCTGAAAAACTAATAAATATCAAAAAAAAGTAAAATAAGAAAGTCCAACATAAGTGTTGGACTTTTGTATTATAAATTAGCTCCTAACATTTCTCTAATTTCTTTTTTAATAGTTACACTGATAGGGTGAATGTCGTCTAATACTCTTTTATAGGCAGTGACAGCTTTTTTTCTTATCTCTTCATTAACTATTCCAGCGTGCTTCAATACGATGTTAGTGTCATAGTCAATGAATATTTGAAAACTTTTTTCTAAGAAATCAGCTAGAATGGATTCTAGATTTTCACTATAAAAGATTAAATTATCATCGACGTATCTTACAAACTCTTCGTGTGAATTTCGGAAAATTTCATTTAGCCTATCTAGATTCTTTTCTGCCGTAGTATTGCGTGGAATAACTTTAATTTCACTGACAAAAAGAGCCAAATCGTTTCTGCTTTTATTGACTAATCTATATGTGTTTTTCAATACGTTAAAGCGTTCCTCGTGTAATTTTGTGAACTTGAAATTTTCCTTTGCTTTTAGAGAATCCAATTCGCTTTGAAATTTTGCGATTTCTAGAGTATGTTCTTTTTTGACGCTTTCAAGTTTCTTGTCAAAAGTGCTTTGAATTCTTCCTTCAGTAATTTTTGTTATTAGTCCTGCAACCAAAGTCGCAATTATCGAAGAGCTGAGAATAGTAGTTAATACGTTTTCCATACAGCAAATTTTTTAACAAATATAGTTAATCAGTTCAAGTTAAATTATTATCAAAGCAATAAGACCGAAGAAAACCAAAGCGACTAATGCTTTAAGAGTTGCCATTTCAATTTTTGATTCTTTTTCCATCTCTTTGAAATGGTTCTGTATTTCTATTCTAATATCTAAATATTGTTCCTCAAGAGATTTTTTCATTTTTATTGATTTTTAGAAATATAAAGTAAATAGCAAAATTTTTAAAATCGTTACGGTTTTACGTAAGCTTAAAAAGAATCATTAAAAAATGGAAGTGTTATTTTAATTGTTTTTCTTTGGAGAAGCTAAATTTTAATCTACTTATGAAAATAAAAGGACTTACAGTAATCTTTGTTTTAACGTTTATAATTACATTTTGGATAAATTTTATTGATTTTAAATTTAACACTTTTGGGATATTTACAAACAAAGCAGTTAAGGCAGAAACAATAATTGACAATCTTTGTTTGTCATATATCGCTGGTTATATTTTTTATTTTCTTAATGTTTATCTCGTTGAAAGAGAAGAAAAGAAATCAATTTTACCATACATCTCATTTAAAACTAATTTAATTATTGCAAATAATTATCATATTATTAGAGTTCTTAAGCAAGATATACATTTAAGAAATTACTATCCATCTAGTGAAGAATTTGAAGAACTTCTTAAATACGATAATTTGAAAGTACTTAAAATTTATAATTATGAAAAGAATTCGTTGTTATCATTCTTTCAAATTAGACGTACGGCTACTGTTAAAACAATTAACAGGATATTAAATTCAGGCAAATATGTTGATGACGAATTAAAAGCTATATTATTCAGTTTAAAAGAATCTTTATATTTAAAAAAAGATTATGCCTTTAATGAGGAATCATTTGATATTAAAAAGTTTCAAACTTATCGCTTAGTGTTTTTTAATTATTTCCAAGACATACAGAAATTAGAAAATTATTTCCAGAAAAATTTTCAAAAGTATTATGTGTTAAATTATCCTAAAGATTTTAGAAAAAAACTTTTGAAAATGCGAAACCGTACGTCATAAATTAAACTAGTTTAAGTTTACTTACCTCTTTTAAATTTTTTTTGCGGTCTTCAATCCCATTCAATCCCCCGTTTATCTTCTTGGTAACTCGTTTAATGCTTAAATCAGTATCGTTATCAATTACTGAATTAATTTTATTGGTTTGCCAGTACCATAATGCGCTGACTATTGCATTAACTTCGGTAAGCAATAAATCGGGGTCGGTAACTAGATTTTCATTGCTTAAATGCTTTGCTAATGTTTCATAGTTTGCCCTTCCCGTAATTTGTATGAAAGAGCGGCCCCTAAATTTCCAGCCATCTCCCGATTTTTCATCGCCATTACCCATTCTTGACGCATAAACATAATTGGCTATCATCTCGCTATTGCGTTCATATTTCTTTGCGGTTTCCAAATCTTTGAAGTATTTAGGAAATATCTTTAAAAGTCTTTCGGCTGAGTAGTTTAGATTTTCTGCACGTGGAACTAATTTGCTTTCATGCCAAAGCTGGCTAAAAAAATGCTGACGTTGTAGGTTGGTTGTTAAACCGTATCGATTAATTACGGTGTTGTATTTTTTATTTAATTGTTCAATTAATTCATTCATTTAAAATTTAGGGTTAATGGTATCGTTATTGTGCAAGTATCTTGCTTGCGTATCTCTTTCATAAGATGTTGCGGTATTGGAATTGCTAGGTAGCTCTAGGGTTTTAAATTCATTATCTAAATTTGTAATGTCCCAAATACGTGGCTGGTCGGGTTTATCAGGATAAAAATTGATGTAGTGAATGAAGATGTTTTTGTCAGGGTGCTTTAATTGGGTCTCTTTCTTTAAATCTTGTAAGACTTTGTATTTGCTTTGTTCCAGTAGCCAATTATCAAATGCATTTGAATTGTACCCTTTTCTATACTTAATCTCTCCAATTACAAAATCTTTGGTAGTACCTGTAGTGTAAGCTACATCGTAACTAGAGTATAAATCTTTTGAAAATTTTTTAATGTCCCAATCAGGTTGCTGGGTCGATGTGTAGTTTATAAATTGGATGCGCCCAATTTGTTCGTTCATTTCTGTTATTTCTTGCTTTGTCATATTTATTCTGTTTTAGATAAATATATACTGAAAGTAAAAAAGCTAAATAGTAGAATTAATATTATGTGTTAATGATAGAAATAATTTATATTTGCTTTGATTAACCGAATAAATTAATGTTATGCGTTTTAAATTCAATGGGGAAATAATAGAAGCATATAGCCCCGAACCAGTAAGAAACACAATTAAAGACGTTGATAAAGGTTTATATACACTATCAACTAGGAATGCAATTAAATTAAGCAACTACGTCAAAGAGCAACTTGGCGTTGAACTTGGTGATAAGGTAGCTTATCTGAAGTATGATAAACATATTTTTCTCTACAAAACAGATAGTGACGACCCCTTAGGTTATCCATTAACAAAACTTGGTTTAAATAAAAGTTTTTCACGTCTTAATCATTCCCAGTTATGGACTGAGTTAGGAGGTAATGAAAAGTATCTCAACAAGTTTGAATTGGGCGACGCACTCGAAGACCTTGACGAAAAAAACAAACCTACGGGGCGTGTAGCATTTCCAGTCATTTTTATCAAAAAAGAAAATAAACAGGCATCAGCTAAAAAAAAATAACATACATACCAATTATAAATTTATGGAATTAAAATACTACCATTATACACCAGCTATCAGAATTGAAGAAATTGTTAAAAGTGGACAAATCAATTTAGCTACTGCATCAGTTGCTAGCCCGAAAGAAAAAGCATGCGCTTGGGTATCAACTAATGAAAATTTTGAACCGACGGCAATAAAAGGTAAGATGGATGAAAACGGGGTATATACTCCATTAACATTTGATGAGCAAATTGAAGTATTCGGATTAGCAAGAATTCAAGTTAGACCAATTGGTCTAACTAATTGGGGAAAGATAAAACATCTTGCAAATATGAATTTAAGATTTGCTAAGGAAATGGAGAATAGCGGTATTAAAATGGGCGGTAATCCAAAAGAGTGGTTTGGAAGTCTTGAACCTATAACGAGAGAAAACTGGATTAAGGCAGAGGTTTATAATAATGGTGAATGGATTGATTATCCAATGTATATTGAAAGTGAAAAAGAAAAAGAAATTAGAGAAGCTGGTTTAAGAATTATTTGTATTGTGTTTACAGAGGTTGAAAATCCGTATACAAGTTTAGTTCTGTTAACTAATGATGAAGTAGAATATTTGAAGCAAATCGCTGAGGAAAATATGAAAAATAATATAATGGGTAATGGTTACTATTGCATGTGGGTTGAGTCAAATCTTGAACACGATTTGTCGGGAATAGATTTTAAAGAGCGTGGTGTATTGAGTGAAGAACAATTTAACCAAATATTAAAAAGAAAATTAGACCATCAACAGGCAAACTCAGCGCAGTAAATTAACCAAACAGTAAAACAATTAACCCCGTTTCATTCACATGAACGGGGTTTTTTTATTAGTTTGAACCAAAGAATGAACGCAGGGCTTCAAAAAATGTTATCTGCTTTTGTTGTCTCGTTGGGTAAGCGTGGTCTGCTTGAATCTCAGCAATTAAAATATCTCGGCTTTTGCCCTCGAATATTCGGCAAGCTACAAGCGCACCTTTGATGTATTTGTTCTCGATGCAGTTGTTGTTTTTAAATTTGTATTTGTAAACAATATCAGGTTCAAATGACATTGTTATCATATTCTTGTAATATCTGATTAAGATAGTTTTGTCATATTCATTTTTGACATAGGTTACTAATTGGTTTTGGTTAAATCTTCTTTTGGTCATTTGACATCTTAAAATTCTATTTTTTGTTATTTGGTGGTTGCAATAGCGTTAATCTCGTTTTCTTCATTGGATAGAAAGAAATCAAAAAAGTATTGGTTTTTATTATCGGCACATTCCTTTTTGAATTCGGGGCTGACCAAGTGCCAGCGGTCTTGGTATTCAATAGGAACAATTACCTTAGTTCCATTATTTAATTCAAAAAATGTTTGTTCCTGTTCTTCGGTTTCGTTGGTATCATCATCACAATCATCGTCAATACTAAAAGGTTCTTCAATATCTTGTTTTGGTTCGCTTTCGGTTTCAAGCAGATTACCAGATTCGCCAGTAAAATTTTCGTTAACTGGTTCATTTGGTTCTTGCTCAGGTTCGCTTTCAATAATTGGTGTTTCAATCTCAGGCATTGGGATTGGTTTTGTTTCAGCGTTTGGTTTCAAATCTTGGTTAACAAAATCAAATAGTTTGATTTCATCGATAACCATTTCTTTTGAGTTTATCCATTTACCATACTCGTTGAAGCGACTCGTTTCTTGTGAATTGAAAAAGGGTAATTTGTTCAGATTGGTAACTACTCTTTTGATTTGTGATACTGATATACCCAGCTCTTGAGCCAGCATCGCATTGGATAGATTACATTTTAAATCGTTGGATTGCCAGTTTAGGACTCTAGCGATTATTAGTTTTTCTATAGCATTTAATTTGGTTGATGCTAAGATTAAAGGGAAGTTTTTTGTGAATGTTAATTCTTTGTTTTTTGAAAATACTGATTTCATTTAATTGTTAATACTGTCTTTTGTTATCTGTTTTTTTGGTGGGTTAACAGAACCAGCGGTTGCAAACCCGCTGGAAACCCAAATTTTTAAAAGTTGATTCTTTATATTAAATATCGTGCTTTTTGAAAAAAAATAAATATTATTTTTCGAAAACGACCATTTTCATAAAAATACGACGAAATTTCAAGGTAACCAATCTTTGGTTGTAAGAATTTTGTTGAAGTTGGATAGGTTCGGAATCAATACGGGGTAGGTTCATATTTGCTACGGGGTAGGTTCAGAATCGAGATGAGGTAGGTTCATATTTGCTATGGGGTAGGTTCAAATTCGATACGGGGTAGGTTCAGAATCGAGCCTTCATTAGTAGATAATGATTAGATAATAAATAAGATAAATAATAAAGAATGAATAAAACAATAGAAGATAATAAAAATAATGAAACTAATAAGTTAACTAATTGGTGTAATTTTATTTTTGACTTATTTTTCACTTTGATTAAAATATCTATCAACTCAAAGAAATAAAAAACTATACCAACGATATTGGCGAAGCCCAAAACAAAAGCACAAAGAATATAAACAATACACCAACAGTTAAGCAGGGCGAAGCCAACCCAATTGCCCTACGGGAACAAGTGCCAGCCAAAACATCAAATAAACCATTTTAAAGCAAAATAAGTTGAAAAACACAAAGGATACCAACTAACACAAAGTAGGTCTTAAAACACTCCAATTGAAGTATTGAGCCATTTACTTTAATCCATAGTGGAAGCATATTTATTTCAAAAATAAATATGTTAAACAACTTCAACGTTCTTAGTTTATTTGATGGAATCAGCTGTACCCAATTAGCGCTAAACAAAGCAGGAATAAACTACACCAACTATTACGCAAGTGAGATTGATAAAAACGCAATCCAAGTAACACAAAACAACTATCCCAACACAATCCAATTGGGTGACATCACCAAGATAAATACAATTGAATTGCCAGGAATCTCTTTGCTGGTTGGTGGGTCTCCTTGTCAGAATCTAAGCATTTCAGTAATAAACAACATCAAGCATAACGGTGGGCTTGCTGGTGCTAAATCAAAACTATTCTACGAATATCTAAGAGTATTGCAGGAAGTTAAACCAAAATATTTCTTATTTGAGAACGTCGCATCTATGACAATCACCAACCGAGATATAATAAGCGAAGCGTTGGAAGTTCAACCAATCAAAATTAATAGCAATCTGACCACTGCACAAGACCGAGAGCGTTATTACTGGTCAAATATTCCTAGCATCACCCAACCAGCAGATAGGGGCGTGGTTCTAAAAGATGTGATTGAAAGCAACGTACATGAAAAATACTATTACAGCCAATCACACACTTACAACGGTGATAATGAGAAAATCCAAGCAACATTAAATATCAACGGTCACGACATCTTAAAACGGGTTTATAATCAAAATGGAAAGTGTGGAACGCTAACGTGTGTTAGTGGCGGAAATCAGCAAAAGAAAGTATTTGATAATGGCAGGTGTAGAAAGCTTACCCCATTGGAATACGAAAGATTGCAGAATGTGCCTGATAACTACACTGCTGGTGCATCTGATACCCAAAGATATAATATGCTAGGTAATGGTTTTACTATTGATGTCATCGCTCATATTTTAGATGGTGTAAAATAGTTGGCAAAATACACCCTAATGTTCTTACAAAATAATGTAATTTTGCAGAAAACTAACAAATAATCAACTATGAGCAATTTGCCAAAAGACATGCCGACAATAAAGAATGAGTTACACAACATTATCAAACCACATATAAACTACTTGAACTTAGAGGGCTTTATTGTAATTGATGCAGATAAAAAAATACTAAAAGTAGACGGCGATGACTATTTGTATATTGATGGTAAAGATGCATTTTTCTACAATACCCAAAGTGCAAACGTTTCACTAGAACAAGCAACACACCAAACAGTAGTAGATGCTTGTAATGCTGCAATTTTGAAATATAGTATAATTGAGGACGTATGGAATAAAAATTTTGTACGTGTTAAAGATTTAAATTCTTTAAATAATGCTGAATTGAATCAAATCAAGGTCTACACAAAAGATAGCGACTTTCAACAGTCAGCTCTCGACAGTTTCATAATGAACAATACAACAATCGTCACTAAAGAAATAGTAAAAGGTGAAGACTACACCTTATTTAATTTTTAAAAATTAGTCTCAAAAAAGACCCACATGGGTCTTTTTTTGTCTTGAACCATTTTAATCTTATATCAAAATATGGAAACTAATGAAACCAAAGTATTGAAAGATTATTTGAAAGACATTTTAAGTGCAGTAGAAGCAACAAAAAAGTATCAGCCCACTTGGATAGCGCAAAACCTAAAAGCTAACCTTAATCCTAAGTTTAAAATTGGCACAGATGGTAGGGCAGAATTAGTTTTCGGTATTGATGAAACTTGTGAACTGGAACTAAATTTCAAAGATTCAGGTAAGCATCATAAACGCCACATTTTGCAAGCGTTACAAATCAAATTTGACGAGAATAACAAAGAACTAAAAGAATTGAGAAAAAGACCTAAAGGGTAACGTAATGACCTGTATGAGTGATTTAGTTACAATTCGGAACAGAAAACAACATCACCAAGCCATATCAATAAAATAATTTTGTAGCAAATAATAATACTATGAAAGATGAAAAATATAGCTTTAATGCAGTAGTTACAAGTTTTGAAAGAATGGTTTATTTGCTCGAATGCAAAAGTCGGATTGATGTGATATTTCACGCTGGCGTAATTCCACATGACAAAAACGAGCTGGATAAATTGATAGACCAATACAAAGACAACGTTACCAAATATGTTGTTGATGGTGAAGATGTTTTTTATTTGAAATTTGGTGTTACTGAGTATTATACAAGCAATCGGTTTTTCGGATTTCCAATGTCAGGACTGAAAGAACAGGTTTTAAATCAAATCAATCCATCACCGTTAACAGGCGAAACGGGAGCTCAAATTATAGCACGTTTACTATCTAGATGGTACGATTCACACTGATATATTTCAAGGTTTTTCATATTTCATTTAACATTTTTGCATAATTTACTTGCAAGGTGCACGGGAGTTTGTATATTTGCAAAGTATATTTTATATACATTTGGAAAATCTCTAAATGGCTATAAATAAGAAACGTAACCTAAAAAAGATTACGTCTCAAAAGAAATTAATTAAAGAATTTTATTCTAATCCATTCAATAATGATGGCCGTCATTATTTCGATTAGAATGTCTTTGAACTTTTTTTCATCTTCACTTTTCATTGTGATGGTGGTTTAAGTTTTTTACAAAGTTTGTGAAAGCGACCTTCACTGGTCTTAAATGATTTTTGAGTTGTTTTCATAATCTTGATTTTAAAGTTTTAAATTAGCCCTCTTGTAATTGCAAGCAGGGCTTTCTTGTTTGAAGACAAATTTAATCTATTCTCAAATTTCACGCAAGCCTTCAAATCTTGTAAAGTGCCGTACTTATTAACATTTTGTATATAAAATATACATTGATTTTTCATATTTAACAGATTTTTTGTTATCAATGTGGTATAATATTATATCTAAAATGGGGGCGTTTGTATCAGCTTACAGTGCACACACATTTGATGTTAATAACTTTCGTACTTTTTTAGAATATTTTTTTTTCTTCACCCATTTTTTTACTTTTTTACATCTCTTATCTATAATATTTATCGTCACATTATAGGTAATCGATTTAAACCCTTATAAACAAACGCTTTAATTTTTTCGGCTGGAATATCCACATGTAAAAGAACGTTTCTTTTGTATGCTTTAAAATACCAATTCAAAGCATACTTTGGGAACGCCAGTAAAACCGTTAAAATGACGAGTTAATAAAGTGGTAAAATGTAATCAAATTAGGGTTTACCCTATTACGATATAGAAATTATTTATATATTTGTGTTAATATAAAGAGTTAATATTTAAAGTTATGATAGCTAAGTATATTAGAATTTCGGATAAGAGCCAGCATATAGAGCGTCAAGTTAATGATAATGATAAATTATATGTTGATATAGTTAGTGGTAAGACCAAGTTTAAAGACCGACCGCAAGCCCAGCAGTTAATGCAGGACATTGAAGCGGGTTTAATTACGCAAGTGTCTTGCCACGAGGTTTCAAGATTGGGAAGAGATTTATTAGATGTGATTACCACCATAACTTACATGACCGAAAAGGGCGTTAATATCTACGTGCATAATATTGGAATGTATTCGCTTATTGATGGAAAAGAGAACCCCGCATTTACAATGGTTGTAACAGTGCTAGTGAATATATCGGTGCAGGAAATTCAGACGCTACGTGAGCGTCAAGCCGAAGGGATTCGTCTCGCAAAAGAGCAAAATCGGTACAAAGGGCGTGAGAAGGGTTCGAAGTTTACACCGTCAGAACTTTGCGCAAAACACCCCGATATTATCAAGTATCTACAGCGTAATCAAAAGGAGAAAGGTAGAGGTGTTTCGGTACGTGACATTGCCAAGATAACCAAGAAGAACCCAAGCACCGTACAGCGTGTTAGTGCGGCATTCAAAGAGCTTGGCGGTAAGTTCTTTTATAATAAGCTGGTTGACCCATTCGCAATGTAACCACACCAATGCTTCAAAGAAATATTTTAAGCCCTTAGCGGGGCTTATTTTGTTTTAAATTGTAGCGATTTCGGTGTTTTTGGGGTTTTTGGGAGACACATATACGTTAATCTCGCCATTGACCAAAATTTGATTTTATCTTCATAATAAAATAAATAAATACTATTTTAGCCACAATTAAAAATATAGGATACTATTTATGGAAATTGAAAAACTTATTCTTTCTTCTATTGGTGGAGCAACGTTTACGCTAATTATAAATGGCTTAATAAAAAAATACGAAAAAAGGGAAAATTTAAAAAGGCAGAAGAAAATTTTTATAAATTTTATCGACAACAATCTAATCAAAGATTTAGAAAAATATGTTGCTGAATATGATAGTTTAATTGAAGATATAGATAAAGAAATTATATTTGATGGTCGAGCGATGTCACAAAGTAGTATGTTGCGTAAACATATATTTGATTTTTTTGAAAAAAATGATTTGATAAAATTATTTAGCTATTGCAAAAAATTTTCAATTGTAGATATATATCATATTTTTTATGAGATAGAATATTTGAGTACACAAGCACCATATGTTTTATACACAAATTTTATTAGCAGAATTCAAAAACATTTTAATGAGCATAGACAAGGAAATGAAACCTTTTTTGAACATAGCCAATGGTGCGAAAATTACAAACAAAAAAGGAACGATTTTTTATCTGCTATAAATATACAGAGAATCCACATGTTAAGTATTATAGATAATTTTAAAGAAGTTAGGAAAGAATTAGAATCAATTGAGGATTTAAAAGATTAGAAAGTTATGAATATCGATTCTAAGCTTCTTGAAATTAGAAAGATTGCAAGAGAAAGAGGTAGTTACGTAATGCGTAAATTGTTTGACGATTACCTGACGGGCTATATTGATAAAGTAAGAATACCATCTTGTTCATTTTGTGGAAGTGAAGAAAACTTGACAAAAGAACATATCATTCCTAAATGGGTTTTTGAAAGCGACTCACACTCTTCTTTTAATTCCGATGTTAATCAACTAGACCAATCATTTATCAAAGCAACTATTCCGCTCTGTAGCAAGTGTAATTCCGATTTATTTAATTCAATTGAACGGAAAGTCAAAAAGATGGTAACCGAAGTTGATTTAAACATTACGGGATATAGCCCTGAAGATTGGATTATTTTAATACGGTGGTTGGAGATTATTGATTTTAAATTTCAGGTATGGGATTTACGTACTGATTTTAAAAAGCATAAAAAATCTGATTATATACCATCTTTAGCAAATTTTTCAATTGCCTTTATGCGAGATTTCTCAATCAGAAAAATTACTAAACAAACTAGACAATCTTTAAAGAGAATTGCAACAAAAGACAAAAGTAATAGAATTTCCAACTTGCTAGTTGGAACTACAAAAAATAAGGGATTCAACTACTTTCATACATCAGGGGAGTTTATCTTTATCGAAATCCCAGCATACAATAAACTCTTTTTCCATTTCTATGAAAAAGAATTCAAGAATGAAAATCAAGTAAGCAGAGAAGCTATGAAAATAATTAGCGAGGTTTACGATACTCAAAATTCAAAAGATACAAGATGACGGAAGTAGGAAAAAAAAGACTCTATGTGTTGACATATTCTTTAGGGTTGGAAAAAGTGGCCAGCTTTGTTCTAGGATTTATTTTTGATAGAGAGGATTTTCAAAATACTAAAAGTTTTGGTAATCAATCTACTTCTTTATCATTTAACCAAAAAATGTATTTATTGTTAGATTATGGTGCAATTGAAAAAGATGATAAAATTGTTTTAGATGCATTAATGAATATTCGAAATCAATTTATGCATAATGCTGATTGTGAGAGTTACATTGATGCTGTTAGAGCAATTGATGGGCTAGAAAATAAATTTAAAAAACTGTACAAGCATAATTTCACCGATGACAACTTAGAAGTTAATTTAGAAAAGTGTATTGATGAAGCAATTGCCCAAGCAATGGAAGCACTTTCAAATATAAAGGGGGGTATTGAAAAAAAAATAACTATGGAAACGCTTCGAGATTCTTATAAAGAGTACATCATTAGAAGTGGTAATAGATTGCAATCTCTTTTTATAGAATTAGGGAATGAAATAATTGATGACAAATTCGATTTTCAAGATAAAGAAACACTTATTAGGAGGCTTGCTAAATTTAGAGATGGAATTTTTGAATTAAAAGAAGTTGAAAAGGAATAAGGAGAAAGCCCCATAATGGGGCTTTTTTTATAAATCAAACTCATTAATGTATAGCCAGTTTTCTTTATCGATATTTATAAATTTATTTATCAAAAGTGGGTTTGGTTCGCTTTCATCAGTCTGTTTACTTGTCCAATAATCAAACTCGTTTTTTACGTCCTCTATTTCAACCAATAGAACATTGTCTTTATAAACTGGCTCGTTTTCTAATTTAATTATCGGCATATATTTATAAGTTTTTTCGCTTCTCCCGCCATACTTGCGAACGCCATTTGCAAATATGAATAATTTCACTGTTTGCGGAATTGTTAAACCGTTTAACTTTATAAACCAATTAGCAACAACGTAACCATTTCCAAGGTCATTAATAATGATTTTATCAATAAATTGTTTAAAAATGCTAATTAGTTCGGGTCTATTGTTTTTTGCTTTTAAAAGCATCTCTTTGCTTGTCGCTTCAATATTGAAATTTTCTATTGATGAGGTTTTCGCAAAAACATCTTTATTCAGAATTTTAATTTTCTCTTTGATTGATTCAACTTCTTTTTGAAGTTCAGCTTCAACTTTTCCATAAAGTTCGAAATCGGGGTTGGCGCTTTTAAGAGTTGCTTTTAATAAATTTTCAATTTGCTTCTCTTTTGATTTTAAATTTTTGGTTTCAATCGTGTGGAGTTTATGCACATGTTCCAACTCTTTTTTGATAGTATTAATTATCTCGTTTGGATTGTCTAGCGATTTTTTTATCGTTTCATTCTTTAAAACAATATCAAAAAATACGCTTTCAATTAAACTAATGTTGATTGAACGATTTGAACAACGTTTATCCAAGTAAGAGGTACATTTGTAAACTTTATCTCCAACAGGTTTATGCACATATTTACCCATATATTTGCGACCACATACACCACAAATGATTTTGTCTTTAAGAAGATAATCATTTGATGAAAGTAAATTTCTAGTTGATTTCGTTTTCAGCAATTCGTTGCATTCATCAAATGTTTTTGGGGCGATTATTAATAATTCGGGTGCTGGAATAATCAAAGTCTTAAACTTTTCTTTTGATTCACCTTTACCTCTTGTAATAACATCACCAATATAGCTTGTATCGTCAGGTAAAATCTTATCTCCTTTATATTTTCGCTCACCTTTGTAAATTGTATTTTTAAGAATTTGACCGATTACCACATCAGACCACTGTAATTGACTTGCAGTAACATGAGGTTGTTCAGAATTGTACTTCACCAATTTATCGCCTTTTAGTTTTGCAATTTTGGTTGGGATTCGCATTTCATTTAATGTCTTGGCAATTATTCTTGTGCCAATTCCGTCTTTATAGCTTTCAAAGATTTGTTTTATAACTGCTTCTTCCTCGTTATCAATAACGATGTAGCCGTTTTCATCGGTGGTGTAACCGTAGGGAACATTTACGCTGGAAAATTTACCATCATTTGCACGCTTTAATTTACCCGATTTTATTCTAGTTTTCATTTGTTGGGCTTCTAAATCGGCAAACTCCATAAGTACTTGTAGTATAATCGAAACAATAATATTTCTTTTACCTGTATCATCAATTGTAGATTGCCCGATTGATTGGATATACAAAGGCACTCCAAGTTCCGTTAGCAAATCAACGATTTCTCTCGTGTTTTTCGGATTCCTACCAACTCTACTTATTTCGCTGACATAGATACATTTATACAACTTTGGGTTATCGGTTACTTGTTCTAGCAAACGTGACATTTCGGGTCTTTCTTTTTGATAACCTGAAACTTTCTCAGCGTAAACAACTATCTGATTTTCTTTGTAATTTTGTTGTAATGCTAATCTGGTAAGTTCTTGAACTTGATACTCATAATCCTGTTTACCTGTATCAGTTGACACCCTACAATAAAATGCTATTTGTTCCATTGGTTGCTTTTAGAATCACAAATGTATAGCAACAAGTTTACAATAACAAATGAGGTGCATATGGACAAAGGAATTGGTTATCATTTAGTTGGACTTCCAGATAATGCAATAAAAGAAAGCAGTTATAGAATTGCTGCGGCTCTCAAGAATAACGGCTTTAGTCTTCCAGGAAAGAAAATCACAATCAATATGGCGCCTGCCGATCTTCGAAAAGAAGGTTCTTCTTATGATTTAACTTTAGCAATGGGAATTTTGGTCGGTTCAGATCAGATTAAAGCTCCTGAAATTGAACGATATATTATTATGGGTGAACTTTCTTTAGACGGAAGTCTTCAGCCTATTCGTGGCGCGTTACCAATTGCTATCAAAGCAAAAGAAGAAGGTTATAAAGGATTTTTTCTTCCGATTCAAAATGTAAAAGAAGCGGCAATCGTATCGGGTTTGGATGTTTATGGAGTCGAAAATCTAAAAGAAATTATTGATTTTTTCTCAGGAAAAGGAACATTGCAACCAACCGTTATCGATACAAGAGCAGAGTTCTATAAAACACTAGATTTTCCTGAACATGATTTTTCAGACGTTCGCGGACAAGAAAGCATTAAACGCTGTATGGAAATCGCAGCAGCGGGCGGTCATAATATTATTTTAATCGGCCCGCCTGGAGCAGGAAAGACCATGTTGGCAAAACGAGTTCCGAGTATTTTACCGCCAATGACTTTGCGAGAAGCTTTGGAAACTACTAAAATTCATAGTGTTGCAGGAAAATTAAAAGAAGTAGGATTAATGAATCAAAGACCATTTAGGAGTCCGCACCATACTATTTCTAATGTGGCACTTGTTGGTGGAGGAAGTTATCCGCAACCTGGTGAGATTTCGATGGCGCACAATGGTGTTTTGTTTTTAGACGAATTGCCAGAATTTAAGCGAGATGTTTTAGAAGTAATGCGTCAGCCTTTAGAAGATAGAGAAGTAACCATTTCTCGAGCTAAATTTACCATAACTTATCCTTCGTCTTTTATGCTTGTAGCAAGTATGAATCCAAGTCCAAGTGGATTCTTTAACGATCCGAGTGTGCCAAATACTTCTTCTCCAATGGAAATGCAACGTTATATGAGTAAAATTTCAGGACCATTATTAGATAGAATTGATATTCATATTGAAGTTACACCAGTTCCATTCGAAAAATTATCTGACGAACGAAAAGCAGAGAGTAGCGTAGAAATTCGCAAACGGGTTACTGCAGCAAGAGAAATTCAAACGAAGCGATTTGAAGCAGTTGAAAATGTTCATTATAATGCTCAAATGAGTAGTAAACTAATTAGAGAGTACTGTGTTTTAGATGAGCCTTCAAAAGAATTATTAAAAACCGCAATGGAACGTTTGAATCTTTCTGCCAGAGCCTACGACAGGATTTTGAAAGTTTCAAGAACAATCGCCGATTTAGATCATTCAGAAAATATAATTTCGTCGCATATTGCCGAAGCGATTCAATATAGAAGTTTGGATAGAGAAGGATGGTTGGGATAAAATTGTTAATTGTGAGTTGTAAAATGTAAAATGACAAGTTTTATTTTTTACAACTCACAACTAAATGCTACTCTTTATTTTTCGGATAAAAGAATTTGAAAGAATTAGCAACAGCAGTATGTAAAATCGATCCGTGATTTTCTTCAGGGAAATAATCGAAAAAGACTTTTACGTTTTTGCTTTTAGATTCTTTTAGTTTTTCTGCTAATAAGTTAGCATCAACTTCCATTACACGTGGAATTTCTGTTGGAGTCAAGCCTTCTTTTCCAACGGCAATATAAATCTCTGTTTGCTGGTTGAAATTTTCTTTCAGCATTTCAGAATCTAAATCAAGTAAAGAGCCATTATTCCACCATAAACTCGGACTTGCGATAACATATTTATTGAAAAGAAAAGGTTTTTTAAGCAAGATTTCTGTAGCTAATAATCCGCCTAAAGATTGTCCGATGATGGTTTTAGAATCATTTGTTTTGTATTTTTTATCAATAAAAGGCTGTAATTCTTTTTCGATAAAAGCGATAAATTGCTCAGAATGTCCTGTAGTTGGGAAACGAGTTTTATCTTTTTCTAGAGTTGTTGGAAAAGTAAAATCTCTTTTTCTGTCTACAGTAGCAATTCCAACCACAATTGATTTCGGAACCTGATTGATCCATTCAAAACTATTAAACTGCACTAATCCAGATATATGAATAAAATCTTCATCGGCAGAACCGTCAAGTAAATAAATAACAGGATATTTTGTTGCTTCAGCAGGATTATAGCCTTCAGGGAGATAAATGTTTAGAATTCTTGTTTCGTTTAATTCTTTCGATTGAATTTCGTCAATAACACCTAATACAAAAGGTTTTGATGTTTCTGTGGTTTTGTTTTTTTGGCTGAATACTAAACATGAAGATAAAAGTAAAAAAGCTAAAGCGAAAAATTTGTTCATTATATATTCTAAAGTGTGTTATTTAAAAGCCAGGTTTTACTTCTTGAACAGGATTTATTTCTTGTGTTGGTTTGTGGTAGCTATTTCTGTTTGTAGTAATAATCAAAACACCAGATTCGCCGTAAGTTCCATAAATGTTAATTCCTTTTTGTTTGTCTAAAGGGATAATTTTAGAAATTTCAATTTTTGAAAGAGCAAGTTTTTCTTTTTCTAAATCTTGATAGCGATGCGGAATTCCATCAACTACAACTATTGGGTAGTCTGTAATTTTTCCTGCTTTAGCAAGATTTGAAATAGAATCTGATAGATATAATTTGTCTTTTCCTTCGTCTGAAAGTTCATATCTATTTTGAGAGAAAACGGTAACTGAAATGAATAAAAAAAGTGCAGTAAAGAATTTCATCATTTTGTTTTGTGTTTACGATTAAAAAATAATTTTTTTGTAATTAAAAATTGATTTTACAAGCGAAAAATACAAAAAAAATCCTGCAATTATGCAGGATTTAATACATTAATTTTTAGTATAGTTTTAATTCTTTTCTCCAGCAAAAATAGCATCTAAGCCTTCCATTGAAATGGTGAAACCTTCTTTGAATCCCATTTGAATAATCATTTCTAAGTCTGATAATTTCTCATGTTTGATTTCGACATCAACAAAGGTAGAACCGTCTTTTTCAGAGAAAGTAACATCCCAGTCAGAACGTGGAAACTCATTGTTTAAATTTCCTTCGCTATCGCAAAAAGCGTCTAGCCATTTTACACTTGTTTTTGGTTGAATTGAAGTATAATCTGCCAATGCCCAATGTTCTTCACCTTCAGGGCCAAGCATTGCGTACAATCTTCGTCCGCCTTCTTCAAATTTCATGCTTTTCGTTTTTGATTTCCACGGAGCTGGCGCCCACCACAAATCTAGAATTTGAGGTTCTGTCCAAGCAGACCAAACTTGTGGTAAAGAAGCATTAAATTCGCGTTTTACATTTACAGTATTATTTTCTTTATCTACAGTAAAATTCATTAAAAGATTTGATTTCATTTTCTTTAGATTTTAATTCGTTATTAACTCCTTGAGTAAGATTAAAACACATAGAGTCATAGATTTCTAACTCAAAAAAAGAAAGCAAAAGAAACTAGTTTCAACACATAGTGTCTCTATGTGTATTTAGATTAGTGAAACGCCTTTTGTTAAGTATTTAATGCTATGTTTCTATGTGTTAAAAAAAATAAATATTTAATTCGATTAAAAAGCTTTTATTTCTCTGCTAAGACTTTATCCAAACCTTGCATCGCAGAAGTAAATCCTTCTCTGAAGCCCATTTCGATTATTTTTTGCAACTCTTCAAAACTGTCACGTCTTATGTGGATATCAACAATTGTCGAAGTTCCTTCTTCCGAAAAAGAAATATCCCAATACGAACTTCCAAATTCAGAATTCGGATTTCCTTCAGAATCAGAAAAAGTAGCAGAATGTTTAAAGTTAGTTTTAGGAGAAATTGAAGAATATTCAAAATAACTCCAGCCTTCTTTACCGTCTGGACCAACCATTGCATACAATCGTCTTCCGCCTTCTTTAAACTCCATAGATTTGGTTTTCGATTTAAACGGAGCTGGTGCCCACCATAAATCTAAAATTTCAGGTTCTGTCCATGCAGCCCAAACGTTAGACAATGGCGCGTCGAATTCGCGTTTTACATGTACCATTTTATTTTCCTTGTCTACAGAAAAATTCATTAATAAATCAGTTTTCATCTTATTTAGCTTTTAAGTTTAGTAATACTTGATCCAATTGACTAAAACGCTGTTCCCAAATTGCTTTAAATTGTTCCAGCCATTCATCAACTTCTTTCATTTTTTCTATTTTGAGCTGATAATAAATTTCTCTGCCCAATTTCTTTTCTTCCAATAAATCACATTCATTCAGTATTTTAATGTGTTTAGAAACCGCCTGTCTTGTAGTTTGAAACTGCTCTGCAATAGCATTTGGTGTTAATGCAGTAGAAGAAATCAAAACTAATATTGCTCTTCTCGTCGGATCGGCAATAGCTTGAAAAATATCTCTTTTCATTTTTCTGAATATAAATTCGCAACTAATCAGTTGCAAATATACGCAACTTTTTGGTTGCGCAATTCAAAAACATGATTTTTTTTTAAATGAAAAGATCCTAAACAAAAAAAGACGCATCAAAAATGCGTCTTTTTCTTTATAAGTATGTTATATAATTATCGTCTAAATTTATTCTTTACAATGATGTCTTTTAGCTTGGCTTTCAGGTCTTCACCAGTATCGTAAACCATTTGTTCGTTATTCGGAAACGGAACAGCACGTCTGTCAAAATACGCTAAGTAATTATCTTCGCAAGCACCTCTATTTCCTTTGTAAGTCGAATAAATATTCTCAAAAACATATTCGCTGCTTATCGGGAAAGTCTGAACCAACTGATTACTTTTTAAGTCCACATAATCTACTTTTGCTGTTACCAGACACGATTTAAATTGTCTAAATTCGTAAACTGTTGCACGAAGCGTTTTGTAATTATCTACTTTAATCTCTTTGCCTAAACTATCTTTTACAGGTCTTCCGCGGCTGTCTAAAAGTGTTTTTACGCCGTCTTTCACCTGTCTTTCTTTCACAAATTCTTTCTCTTTAATCTGTTCTGGCGAAATAGCAATTTGTCTAAAACTAAGAATCAAGCTATAATCGTATGTTACATTTTTTTGTCTTGCACTATGATAAACGGTCCATTTATCATTCAATCCGTAAGTTTTAAAATCTAACAAATCGTCTTGAAGCATTTTCGGAATCACCATATTGGTTTCGTTTTTAGCGTAAACATCCACGAAATCTGTTCCTTTAAAAAGCGCATCATCCATTAACTTTTTAGTGTTTTTATAGTTTGGATTGATGCTTTCCAGATATGCAAAATCATCGTATGCTTTTCTAAAATCCAGTTTATTATTCGATTTTAAAAGGGTAGAAGCGTTTTCATACAAATATTTAGAAAGCGCATTTTTGCTGTTTACAAGCTCATCAGAATAATTGTCAAATGGGAAATAAGCATTTTTTCCTTGTTTCAATAATGGTAAAGGTAAAAGAGGTCTAATTTTTTCCTGACGGTTATTTAGTTGTAAATAAGTATTATAAATGCGTTCTGCGTTTGCAGGATTATTTTCTTTGTTCAACATTTCTAAATTACGAAGATCTCGATCTTTTGCTTTTGCAAAGGCTTCCTCTAGTAAATAAACGTAATCTTGTTTGCCTTTAGAATCTTTTTTGGTGCGCAACGCTTCAACAGCGCGATCAATTGCGCCATCATAATTTCCGTCGCTAAGCATTGATTGTGTTGTCTTTACGCCACAAGAAGAAAAGGCTAAAAACAATATAGAAAGTAAAAAAGTAATTTTTTGCATAGTATATTTTTGAAGGTGTAAATATATCTTTTTAAACTTTCAACAACTATGCCTTTTTGTTATTTTATTTAAAGAGCACAACGACACGTTTTCATAAGAAGCACTTGTCCCGCTGTCCGCTATATCTTTTGTGTTGAACCCCACCACAAAAGGATGCCGCTTCCATCGGGGCTAGATTAGAAGTTTTGATTTTTATAAGAAATAAGAAAACGATACTTATCTATTCACTTACCTTTTTATATTCAAAAGTGCCAACTTGTGCATTTGTTATAACGCGTTTTTCGCTGTCAAAAGAGTTTATAGTAAACTCAACTGGCAGAATAACAGAAATAATGGTCAAACGCGAATTGTCATTAGATAATTTCCATTTTGCTTTGTGCGATTCGTCTCCGATAACACTTTCAAAATCGCCATTTTCTTTAAAAACCTGAAAAACTTGGTCTGTTTTAAAACGATCTTGAATATTTTTTTCTTTCCCGTTTTTAGTCCATTTTACCAATTGCCATTTTCCAATAAGTTCTTTAGAAGTTTGCGCAGATGCAGATAAGCCAATTAAAAAAACGAATGCTAAGAGTAATTTTTTCATTTTTAGGTTTTTACATTTAATGGATAAATTTAATGATTTCAATTTTCTAGAATTAAAAACTAAAGTTAAGATTACTTATTTTAATCTTCCCATGTTTCGATCATGTTGTCGTTCCATAATTTCTGAGCAAATTCTCTAAAAACTTTTTGACCTTTTTTAAAGTTTTCATCAAACTTGAATTCGCCGCCTTCAAATTGTTTTTCGCCATTATCGGCAACTCCTATTTGAACTTTATTTTCTCCACGCATTGCATATTTTGTGCTTCCTTCGTACATAATAATTTTCATGTCAGACGGACTTACATCTCCGTGGCAAACCGTTTTGTACATCATCCAGATTTCAGCAATTCCGTCGTTATTCAAATCTGTAACTTGAAAAGTGTCTTTTACAAAAGCGGCAACGAGATCGACAGGACAATCTGAAATAAAATCATAAACTCGCCAAGTTTGTTTGGCTTGATTTCCAGAAATGATATAGTGATACGCAAATAATTCGGCATCAGAACCATCTGTTTCGTGTACAAACTTTTTGTTGATGTGGTAACCTGTTTCTGTAGTAATTACAATATTATCGCCCAATTTGTCTTTCCAACGAACGGCATTTTTTATATGACCTTCATATTTTATTGATTTAGGAAATTGCGTCGAATCGATTTTTTCAACTTTTAAAACAAAAGGTTCTTCCGTTGATTTATCTGTTGCACCAGAAGTTTTAATTTCTTCTTTTTTATCTGATTTGCAATTTGAAAAGAAAACGATAGATAATAATAGGATTATAATTTTTTTCATAAAAGGCATTTTATAGTTGGGTTGTTTTTTAATTAAAAAGGAATTAATCTATCAGCATGCCGCTTTCGTCATCAAATACTTTTCGTTCTTCTTCACTCATTCGGTCTCTTAAAACACGAATGGTATAACCTCCATATAGCTTGCCATTTATAAGATACATCCAGTCGCTAATTTTAGAAGTTTCAATATTGATTTTGTCTCCTGCTTTATATTCTGTAATGTATTCGGGATCACTGTCTAAAATTCCAGAATAATTTCCGTCTATATATTTAATTTCTCCAATCCACATATGTTCTATGCCTTTTGAATTAGAAAATTTAACCTTTAAAGCATGGCTATCAGCATTAACATCAGATAATCCTTTATTGAATTGATCTAGTGTTTCATTTGCTTCCAAAATTGCAGCATTCATTTCTGGATCTTCGCTTTTTACGTTGTAAATTGTTGGTTCGCCTTCTCTTTCTATTTTATTAGAATCTTTGCAACTCGCTAAACAAAAAAGACTTGTTGCTATTAAAATAAAGCTTCTCATTATTATGCTACTATTTGATTTTTAGTTTGTTATTTGTTTTTTAATCAAGACAATCTGTCCTAAATGATAATAGCTATGTTCAATCATAGCTTCGATATTTCTTTTATAAGTTCCGTATTTAACATCTACAAAACCATCATCGAGTTTTTCGTCGGGCATTTGTTCTATTAATAAAGCAAACTCTTCGGCATCATTCCAGAATTGTGTTAAAAAAGAATTCCATTGTTCTTGAGAATGAATTGGCGGAAAATCAAAACTAAATTTATCTTTTATATCCAAAGTTCCGCCTTTAAAAACCTGATTAATTCCCTTGATGTAATAATGAATATGCTGTGCCAGAACTGCAATCGTGTTTAAGTTCTTTATGGGAATAACCGCAATTTTCCAATCCAGATTCTCGAGCTGATCTTTAAAATTGGTATTTGCAATCCAAGTTCCGTTTAAAATAACTTCTCTAAAACGATTTGCAATTTCGGTCGTACTTTTCATATTCAAAATAGTTTAGAAGTTAAATTACGATTAATTTATTCCTGCTGAATCCATTCGTATTTGCCATTTTTAAGATAAATAACACCGCCGCCGCAACTTTCGTCGGCATGAATAAAGATTCCGTCGTTTGGCAATTTTATTTTGTCTTCTTCTGCCACTTGTTCTTCGCCAATAATATCGCCATCTTCATTTACATTGTCAAAGTAAATCTCATTTTTTGGCGCTTTTTCAAAAATTCCGACCCAATCAATTTCGTCAAAACCTTGATTTAAAATATCATTTCCAAAACCTAAATAATCAGTTCTTTTTCCGTTTCCAAAAGTAATTTTAAGACCGCTTTTCTGGTTTCTTGTACTTCTGAAAATTTCTACAGTTTCGTCTAAATTATCTCCATCAAGATCGCATTGAATTTTGTTGGTTTTATGTTTGGCAGAAAGTACAATTGTGTCTGTTTTTTGCGCTTTCTGTTCTTTTTTTACGGTCACTTCCAAAGTATCTTTTGGAGTAATTTTAGAAGTTTCTGTTTTGGTTTCTTTTTTACAAGAAATAGTAAGTACTGATAAAAGGAGTAGAGTTCTAATTTTCATATTAGGCTTAGATAAAATTTTAAAGTGCTAATATAAAAAAATACGTACGAAAATTTATGATTTTATAGATTATTGAATATTGTGTTTGTTTTCTATAGTATGGCCTTGATGTTCGATTTTTAATATGCAGAAAGCAAATTTTGAATACTCGATAGAAATCGAGTCACCGATATTTATAAGAGGATAATTGTGTTTTGTGACTTCGTAATTAGGAATGTCTTTCGAATCGAATACAATTTTATAATAATAGTGGTTATTTCTGCCCGATCGATATTTATCAATCACTTTAAAAGTGCTTACAATTTTAATTTGTGCTTTCAGATCTTTTCTTGTTGCTTTTAATCTTTTTATAGAGAATACAAAAACGATAATTGTTACAATAATGAAAAAAAGAACGAAAGCGTTAAATATCGAGAACAGAGATTCAGTATCGCTCATTCCCCAAGCCCATAGTCCGATAAAAGAAATCAATAAAAGCAAGTAGAATTTTGTTTTTTCTGCTTTGCGTTTTATGATTTTAATGTCTTGAGTCGTTATTGGGGTTTCGATTTGAGTCAATATAAACGTTTTGAATATTTATAGATTTGGTTTTTGGTGAGCAATACCTGGTTTTATAAATGCTTTTTAATCTTTTGTATCTACGTTTTCGAAACTCCAACTAATATATTTATCTCTAATTCTATTGAAATCAAGAATTTTAGTTGTCATTGTCTGCTTTGGAAGAATTTTTATAAGAAGTAAATTGACATTAAAATTGGTAATCTTGGTTTGAGAAGAATACAGCAAGTCAACTTTATTCGATTTTTCGTTTATGCTTTCAACAGTATAAACTGAAATTGGTTGTCCAAAATCTTGTAAAAAAGCAAATTCATACATCTTTATTTCCTTTTTTTCGTACACAAATAATCTAAGAAAATGCCATGCGTCTGAAAAAACCAATTGCTCATTATCTTTTTTATAACTGTTTACAAAATCGTCTAGTTTTTTATAATTCTGGATATCTAAATATCGATTTTCAAAATCGGTTTTCTCTTCATAATTGTTTGCAAATAAACTTTTCTGATTGCTTTTCTTTGCAATCTTGAAGATTTCTTTTTTAGTAGGTTTTGTAAAATGCTGACTTAAAAATGCTGAAGTAAAATTTTCTCTATTGCTATTCAATTCTGTTAATAAACTTTCGATGATTTCTTTAGAAATAATAGATTTTGAATCGTTTTTAACTTCGATTGTATCTTTAGTAATCTTTTGGTTCCTTACTTTGTCATTTATTTTTTGATGCTTACTAAAAACGAAATCATTATTTTCATTCTTAGTTAATTCAAATATTTCGCTTTTAGAAAATATTCTGTTATTTCCCCAAGAAGAACCTCCAGAAGAATAAAATAACTTAATTTTTTCTGCATTTTGCGAGAAGGAATAAAAAGAGCTAAATAATAAAACAACAATAGAAAAGCATTTCATTGCTTTAATTTTTCTTTTCGTGTTTGATTTTTATCTGATATAAAATCTCCCAAAATATAATTGAGAAAATGGCATTGGCAAAAATGGCAGTTTTAACTTGATAAGGATCGTACTTTACAACCAAATGAAGATTAGTAAACTGCAAAGCCAAAAATAAAGCCAAAATTGCAATTGCGATAGCGCAGATTACATTTAAAAGCGGTTTCCATTTTAAGCCTAAAAAGGCATAAATAAGATTTAAAACTGCAAAACCACAGCCTAAAGTAATGTAAGGATCTGTTTTTAAAACTCCGCCCAATGATAAAATGTATTGAGTAAGAGTTAGATATAGAAAGAATAAAATAGAGTAAAACAGAATTCGTACTTGTGGTTTCATTTTTTAAGTTTTTAAGGAACAAAATTACTCATTTAAAATGAAGTTGCCATTAGGATTTTTATTCTAAAAGCGCTTCAACTTTAGTTTCCGATTTTTCTTTTAGCGGACTATCTGGTTGTAGGCTCCAAATAACCAAAAATTTTCCTTTTGCAATATATTCTTCTGGATGTTCGGCTGTTGGTTCGCCAGCCTTACCCCAAAGTAAACCTTGAAGGAATCGGTCGCCTTTAAAAACATGATCAAATTCAAAATACATTATAGAACCGCGATCTGCTTTGCTTTTAAAACTCTGAATCGCTTTACTTTTTACCGTTCCCACAATATTGCTGTACGTTTCGATATCATTATAAAAAGTGCAGGCTTGTGGCGTAATGCAGATATTTCCGTCGCTTACCATATAACCGCCTTTTGGAATTTCTTTTGGTTTTAGTTTTAAATCAGCAATGGTTTGGCTGAATAGATTTGTTGTAAGTAGTAGGAATAGTGTTGAAAGGGAAATTGTAATTTTCATTTGTTTTGGGGATTGATTTGGAATGTAAATTTATCTAATAAATTTTATTATATGGCCTAGGAATAAATCTTCGTACTAATTTAATTTTTACAAATTCATCATTGTTTTCAATTTCGATTACATTAAAAGAATCAACAATCATTTTGTCATTTCTAAGCATATCAATCATTGTTTTATTTTCAACTTTATAGACTGCAATTGTAAAATAATCTTCTGGATATTTTGTAACGAATCTTGATGGTGGTTCCTTACAATAGGAAGTATTGCCTAAAATAAATGAATTTTTTCGGTAAAAAGTCCAGTCAATAAATTCGCAGAAATCATTTTGTGTATTTGTCTTATTTTGAATAGCTATTAAAGTGTCGGTTTTAAAATATAGACTATCTACATTATTAAATTTCCATGATTTAGTTGAGGGTAAACTAATTCGACCATTTTTCTTTTGAACTTGACTTTCTTTAATTATTTTTTGAACTACTGATTTGGAGATTTTATTTTGAGATATCAATAAAAGCGGGAATAACAAAAAAATAAAAAGAATTTGAAGTGTTTTCATTAATTAAATAATTAACGGTTAAATTATAAAGTCCACATTATAAAAAACGCACAAAAGTCAAAATGATATTTGTGCGTTTGTAATTTTATATTATCGAGGAAATTATTTCCCTTTTAGTAATTTTTCTAAATATTCGTTTTTGTCTTTTTCAGCCTGAACCAAACGTTCGTAAAGTTCTACAACTTTATCAAGAGGATTGAAATTGCAATTGACATTGTTGTTACCACTTCCTTGAGCACTAGAACTGTGATCGTAAAAATTATTAAAAAAATTGAAAACAGCTTCTTCAGAAAAATTTTCAATTGCTTCTACCGTAACTCCAAGTGCTTTTGCAATATTAGCAAGTCTTTCTTGATCAACAGTTTCGCTGTTTTCAATAATAGAAATTGCCTGCTGGTTTGAGCCAATTGCCTGTGCAAGCGCTTCCTGCTTCATACCTTTAAGCTCTCTAATTCGGCTGATATTTCTACCGATATGTCTTGGTTTTGTTGTTGTGCTCATATTTCAAAGGTATTTAATTTTTTCTGAAACAAAAATAAGTTTTTTCTTGTTGAAACTTTATTTTCTTCTCTTTTTACGAGCATCATGTTTGTCATTAACTTCGAATTGATTAGATATTGTTGATTCATTCAAACATTGCTGATAAATCTCTTCTCTCCATTTTTCGAAAAGTTTAATTAGGATAAAAAACAACTCTTCGGATGAGTTTTCAGGTTGTGGTTTTTTTAACAGATTTCCTATTCTAATATTGTGCGATTTGCCCAAGTGATTAATTACATAATCTTCCGAACCTTGGTCTTCCATAAATATATCAGAATAATAATGCTTTAATTCTAGATGCTCTAGATTTAATATTTCTGAAATTATGTTTTTAATTTCTAAAGGTATTTCGCATTCAAATTGCTTTTCAAATCGTTCAAAACTTTTTTTACGAAAAACGATATCAACCTTGCAATCAAAAATAATATCTATATAAATTCCTAAGTCTAACGATCTTTCTGTCCAGCCATCAAATAGATCATAAGAAAGCAAGTAATCTTCATGTAATTTGAATTTTCCCTGTGTTGGATTTATTCTACGTATGTTAATTGCTTCAAAGTTCATTTTATAGATTTAGATTCCTAGGAAAGATATTAAATTATTTGCCTTTAATTAGATTTTTTTGAATTTCAAATCCCAATTATACACAATCTTGTCATTTCGACGTAAGGAGAAATCTCTGTAAGTAGCTCCGCAATAAAAAACTAATCTTTGTAGAGTTTCTGGTGGGATTCCTCGTTCCTCGGAATGACAAATTTTGCGGTTACTTTGCGGGAGCTTCGACTACGCTCAGCCTGACAACCTTGCTGATCAATAATCTAAAATCTGCAATAAAAAAATCCCGCCTCAATTAAGAAACGGGATTAAAGTGATATTCTCTTTTTTTCTATTTTTAAACTGTTGCAGCAATTTCTTCTGGTAACGGAATTTGATTTTTAAGTAAATCTTCGAAAGTTTCGTGCGCACGAATCAAGATTCCTTTTCCGTCTTTCCAAAGAACTTCGGCTGGTTTGTATCTTGAGTTGTAGTTTGAAGACATTGAGAAACAGTATGCTCCAGCGTTTCTGAAAGCTAAAATGTCACCTTCAGTAATTTCTGGAATTCTACGGTTGTTTGCAAAAGTATCGGTTTCGCAAATGTATCCTACAACAGAATAAAAACGCTCTTTACCTTTTGGGTTTGAGATGTTTTCAATATGGTGTGAAGATCCGTACAACATCGGACGAATTAAGTGATTGAAACCACTGTCAACTCCAGCAAAAACTGTAGATGTTGTTTGTTTTACTACATTTACTTTTACTAAGAAATGACCTGCTTCACTCACCAAGAATTTTCCTGGTTCGAAAATCAGCGTTAAATCTCTTCCGTATTCTGTACAGAAAGCGTTGAATCTTTTAGATAATTTTTTACCTAATTCTTCAATATCTGTTTCGATATCGTCTTTTTTGTAAGGAACTTTGAATCCGCTTCCGAAATCTAAGAATTGTAAATCTTTGAAATGTTTAGCTGTATCAAACAAGATTTCAGCAGCATACAAGAATACTTCGATATCCAAAATATCAGATCCTGTGTGCATGTGAATTCCGACAATGCTCATTTTTGTGTTCTCCACAATTCGCAAAATATGCGGAATTTGGTGAACAGAGATTCCGAATTTACTATCGATATGTCCAACAGAAATATTTGCATTTCCACCCGCCATTACGTGCGGATTGATACGAATACATACTGGAATATGTGGATGTTTTGTTCCGAATTGCTCTAAAATTGATAAATTGTCGATATTGATTTGTACACCCATTGCGGCAACTTCTTCGATTTCTTCTAAAGAAACTCCGTTTGGTGTAAAGAAAATTTTGTCAGGATCATAGCCAGCGTGAAGTCCTAACTGAACTTCCTGAATTGATACAGTATCTAAGCCAGACCCCATGTTCTTTAATAACTGTAGAATCGCAACGTTAGACAATGCCTTCATGGCGTAATTAACTCTTAAGTTTTCTACCTTAGAGAAAGCTTTAGTTAATCTGTTGTACTGAGATTGGATTTTTTCAGCATCGTAAACGTACAATGGACTTCCAAATTGGTCTGCTAACTGCAGTAAATCTTTTGCTTGCATTTTTAAACTTATTTTGAGCAAAGTTATTACACTTTTGATTACCAGCAAATAAAATGTAGAAAAATAACAAATTATAACAAATTGTTTAATTTTAAACAAAAAGTTGTTGTTTTTGGAGTTTTGTAACTCTTTTTAAGATGCTAAGGTTGTTAGTCGCTAAGATACTAAGTTTTTTTGCTGCGAATTGATTTTTTTTTTCGCCACGAATTCACGAATTTTTCTAATTAAAAAATGCTGCTGAAATTATTCTTGCCACGAATTCACGAATTTCTCTAATTTATATTGGGACGCATAAATAATTTCAAACAATTCTTTCGCAATCATTGTAAAATATAGCCCACGGTTTCAACCGTGGGAAACGTATCGTTGCGTATCGTTGAGGATTTGCATTGCGTCCCCACGGTTGAAACCGTGGGCTATGTTTTTAGACAGAAAGAGAAAAATAAAAATTAGTGAAAATTTGTGCAATTTGTGGCAAACAAAAAAACAAAACCCCTGAATGAAAATTCAGGGGTTTGTCAAATAGTATGTGTTGTGTTTTTTGTAGTTTTAATTTTTAGTTCTATAGATTCAGTATGAAAGAAAAACTTAGAATCTTAGCAACTTAGCATCTCAGAACCTTAAAAATTACAAGCTAGGAAGATCTCCTTTTCCTTTAGTAGGCAAGTTTGTAGATCCCATTAGGAATAAATCTACTTCTCTTGCTGCTTCGCGACCTTCTGAAATAGCCCATACAATTAATGATTGTCCTCTTCTCATATCACCAGCAGTGAAAATGTGAGGAACGTTTGTCTGATAGTTGTGCGCTTTATAGTTACTTCTCATATCAGTTTCGATGCCTAACTGCTCGCTTAATGTTTTCTCTGGACCTGTAAATCCAAGAGCCAATAACGCTAAGTCGCAAGGCCAGATTTTCTCAGAACCTTCTTTTTCGATTAATTCTGGTCTTTGACCTGGAGTCATTTTCCATTGTACTTCAACCGTTTTCAATCCTGTTAGTTCACCTTTTTCGTTAGAGATGAATTCTTTAGTATTGATTAACCAGTTTCTGTCACAACCTTCTTCGTGAGAAGAAGATGTTTTCAACTGTAACGGCCAGAAAGGCCAAGGAGTTGTTTCGCTTCTTCCAACTGGAGGTTTTGGTAAAATCTCAAAGTTAGTTACCGATTTCGCTCCGTGTCTGTTAGAAGTTCCAATACAGTCAGAACCTGTATCTCCACCACCAATAACGATTACATCTTTACCAGTAGCTTTAACTTGGTCAGGAATAGATTCTCCGAATAAAACTTTAGTCTGTTGTGTCAAAAAATCCATTGCTTGAACAACACCTTTACTTTCGATTCCTTTAGTTGGCAAGCTTCTTCTTTCAGTTGCTCCTCCGCATAAAACGATAGAATCGAATTGGTTTAATTCTTCAACGCTGAAGTTTACACCAACGTTTACATTTGTTTTGAAAGTGATTCCTTCTGCTTCTAGAATAGCAACACGACGGTCGATAATTCCTTTTTCTAATTTGAAATTAGGAATTCCGTAACGTAATAAACCTCCAATTGCGTTGTCTCTTTCAAAAACAGTTACTGTGTGACCAGCTCTGTTTAATTGTTGAGCAGCCGCAAGACCTGCAGGTCCAGAACCAATTACAGCTACAGTTTTTCCTGTTCTAGTTTTTGGTGCTTGTGGTTTAATCCATCCTTCAGCGAAACCTCTTTCTACGATGCTTTTCTCGATGTTTTCGATAGAAACTGGATCTTTGATGATTCCTAATACACATGATTTCTCACATGGAGCAGGGCATAAACGACCTGTAAATTCCGGGAAGTTGTTTGTAGATTGCAAAATCTCTAATGCACTCTGCCATTCTTCCTGATGTACCATGTCGTTGAAGTCAGGAATTAAATTTCCTAACGGACATCCACTGTGGCAAAAAGGAATACCACAGTCCATACATCTTGATCCTTGTTCTTTTAATTTATCTTTTGGTACCGGAATAGTAAATTCGTTGTAGTTGGAAACACGTTCTGCAACTGCTAAATTACTTTCGTCGGCTCTATTATATTCTTTAAATCCGCCTATTTTACCCATGACATTTTAATAAATTTAGTTGTGAGTTGTGAAATGTGAGAGGTGAGTTTGAAAACTTAGCACCTCTGCACCTTTGTACCTCAGAACCTCTTAATTAGCTATTAATTCTTCTATTTGTTTTTCTTCTGCAATTCGTTTTAATGCTTTTTTGTAATCTGTTGGCATTACTTTTACGAAGTGCTGTTGTTCATTTTCCCAGTCTGCTAAAATTCTCTTAGCTAATGGACTGCTTGTGTACAATGAATGGTTTTTGATCAGTTTTCTTAGTTTAGTAACGTCCTCTTCTTCCAATGGATCGAATGCAACCATTTCCATGTTACAAACTGTCGAATCGAATTTTTTGTTTGGATCGTAAATGTAAGCTACACCACCACTCATACCAGCAGCGAAGTTTCTTCCAGTTTTTCCTAAAACTACAACTGTACCACCTGTCATGTACTCGCATCCGTGATCTCCAATTCCTTCTACAACTGCTGTTGCTCCAGAGTTTCTCACACAGAAACGCTCTCCTGCGATACCATTAATATAAGCCTCTCCGGTAATAGCTCCGTAAAGGGCAACGTTCCCGATAATGATGTTGTCTTCAGGTTTAAAAGTCGCAGTAGGAGGTACTTTTACAATTAGTTTTCCTCCAGAAAGACCTTTTCCTAAGTAATCATTACAGTTTCCGTGAATTTTAAATGACAATCCGTTTGTTGCGAATGCACCAAAACTTTGTCCGGCAGAACCTTCAAAATCAACTAAAATAGTGTCATCTGGTAATCCTTGTGCGCCATAAATTTTTGAGATTTCGTTACTCAAAATCGCACCTACAGAACGGTCTGTATTTTTGATTTTGAAAGTAACTCTCGTTTTCTCTTTTCTATAGATAGATGGAATAGCTTCTTTGATGATGTCGAAATCCAATACGTTTTCAAGAGCGTGATCCTGAGTTGTTGTATTATGATTTGGAACCGTTTTCGCTTTTTCCGGTTTGTATAGAATAGTCGATAAGTCTAAACCATTCGCTTTATAATGTTTGATCGCTTTGTCTACATTTAATTTTTGAGACTGACCTACCATTTCTTTTAAAGTTCTGAAACCTAATTGAGCCATGATTTCTCTTAACTCTTCAGCAATAAAATACATGAAGTTGATTACGTGCTCTGGAGTTCCTTTGAAGTTTTTTCTCAATTCAGGATCCTGAGTTGCAATACCAACTGGACAAGTATTTAAGTGACAAGCTCTCATCATGATACATCCAGAAGCTACAAGCGGAGCAGTAGCAAATCCGAATTCTTCAGCACCTAATAAAGCTGCGATCGCCACGTCACGTCCTGTTTTCAACTGTCCGTCACATTCTAAAACTACACGGCTTCTTAAGTCGTTCAGGATAAGTGTTTGTTGTGCTTCAGCTAAACCAAGTTCCCATGGAATACCTGTGTGTTGTAATGAAGTTAATGGTGCGGCACCTGTTCCTCCATCATAACCAGAGATTAAGATAACGTCAGCTTTTGCTTTTGCAACACCGGCAGCGATTGTTCCAACTCCAACTTCAGAAACTAGTTTTACGTTGATACGAGCTTCACGGTTCGCATTTTTCAAATCATAAATCAACTGAGATAAATCCTCAATAGAGTAGATATCGTGGTGAGGCGGAGGTGAAATCAAACCTACATAAGGAGTAGAGTTTCTAGTTTCAGCAATCCAAGGCACTACTTTTTCTCCAGGTAACTGTCCACCTTCTCCAGGTTTTGCTCCCTGAGCCATTTTGATTTGGATTTCTTTAGCGTTTGTCAAATAGTTGATCGAAACACCAAAACGTCCTGAAGCAACTTGTTTGATTGCAGAGTTTCTAGAATCTCCGTTAATTTCTTTCTGGAAACGTTTTGGATCTTCTCCACCTTCTCCAGAGTTACTTTTTCCACCAATTCTGTTCATTGCAATCGCTAAGTTCTCATGCGCTTCTCTAGAGATAGATCCATAAGACATTGCTCCAGTTTTGAATTTCTTAACGATTTCTGTCCAAGGTTCAACTTCGTCAATAGAAATTGGATCTAAATTGTTGAATTCAAATAAACCTCTAATAGTCATTAAGTTTGAGCTTTGCTCGTTTACAGCATTAGCATATTCTTTATAGCTTTCTGGGCTGTTTAAACGAACTGCTTGTTGTAATTTAGAAATCGTAGTTGGGTTAAACATGTGTTTTTCACCACCGCGTCTCCATCTGTAAATACCTCCAATTTCAAGAGAAAGCAAGTTTGCAATTTTTGAATTTGGGAAAGCTTTTTGGAAACGTTTCTTCACTTCTTTTTCTACTTCCATTAAACCGATTCCTTCGATTCTAGAAGGTGTGTAAGGGAAATATTTAGATGTAAATGTTTTGTTTAATCCTAAAATCTCGAAAATTTGAGCAGCTCTGTACGAATGTAAAGTAGAGATACCAATTTTGTTCATGATTTTTACGATTCCTTTTGCGATTGCTTTGTTGTAGTTTACAACAGCGTAATCTGCTTTTACTTTTGTAATGAAACCTTTTTCAACTTGATCGTGAATGATTTCGTTTACCATGTAAGGGTTGATCGCACTTGCGCCATATCCGAACAATAAAGCAAAATGATGCGGTTCGCGTGGTTCAGCAGATTCGATGATGATTCCGAATTTAGAACGAACCTGTAAAATGTTCAACGAATGGTGAATGTAAGAACAAGCCAATAACATCGGGATTGGAGCCAATTCTTCGCTTACACCTCTATCAGATAAGATAATGATGTTGCATCCTTCTTCAACTGCTTTAAAAGTTGCCTGAACACATTTTTCAAGCGCTCTTTCTAAACCGTTAACTCCTTTTTCTATTTTATATAAAGTAGAAATAGTAGCCGATTTGAAATCTGCGTGATCGATATTTCTAATTTTATCCAAATCCTCGTTAGAAATAACTGGATTTTGGATTTTTAATTTTTTACATTGTTTCGATTCGATTTCGAAAATATTGAAATCTCCTCCAATTGCTAAACTGATATCCGTAATGATTTCTTCACGAATACCATCCAATGGTGGGTTAGTAACCTGAGCAAACAATTGTTTGAAGTAGTTGTACAACAATTGTGGCTGATCAGATAAAACAGCTAAAGGCGTATCGTTACCCATAGAACTGATTGCTTCAGCTCCGTCGCTACCCATTGGGTTGATGATTGTTTTTAAATCTTCAATTGTATAACCAAACAAACGCTGTCTTGTTAAGAAATCTAATTTTTCAACAGGAGTAGGGTTGTTTGTGTAAGGAACGCTAGCAAGAGGCAATAAGTTTTCGTCAACCCATTGTTGGTACGGACGTTTTGTAACTATCGCTTTCTTAACTTCCTCGTCTTCGATGATACGACCTTCATTCATATCAACCAAGAACATTTTTCCTGGCTCTAAACGTCCGTGTTGAATTACATCTTCTGGATCGATGTCTAATACACCAATTTCAGATGACATAATTACGAATCCGCTATGCGTTAAAGTATAACGAGATGGACGTAAGCCATTTCTGTCTAGTAAAGCTCCAATTACGTTACCATCTGTAAACGGAATAGAAGCAGGACCATCCCAAGGCTCCATGATACAAGCATTGTACTCATAGAAAGCTCTTTTCTCTGGAGACATTGTTTGGTGTTTTTCCCAAGCTTCAGGAACCACCATCATCATTGCCTCTGGAAGAGAACGGCCAGTCATTAATAAAAGTTCAACCACCATATCCATAGAAGCAGAATCTGATTTTCCTTCTAAGATAATTGGGAATAATTTTTTGATATCATCGCCAAAAACTTTGCTTTGCATAAGCTCTTCACGAGCACGCATACGGCTTACGTTTCCACGAAGTGTGTTGATCTCACCATTGTGACACATGTATCTAAACGGCTGAGCTAAGTCCCAAGATGGGAATGTATTTGTAGAGAAACGTTGGTGTACAAGTGCAAGACGAGTCACCAAGTCTGGATCTTTCAAATCTATATAATAACGGCTGATGTCTTCTGGCATCAATAGACCTTTATATATTATAGTAGTTGTCGATAAACTAGTAAAATAAAACATGTGGCTTTCAGAAGTTTTAGATCCTCTTACGGCATGCTCAGCAATTTTTCTAGCTGCAAAAAGTTTTGCATTAAATTCTTGTTCAGTTAAATCTTGTCCGTTTTTAGAAACGAAAACTTGTTTAATTGTTGGTTCTTTTTCTGCGGCGATTTCACCTAAATTCTCAACGTCAACTGGCACATCTCTCCAACCTAAAACTTTTAAGTTTTGGTCTTTAATAGTAGCCTCAAATGCATTAATACAGAAAGAAACTTGGTTTTTGCTTTTTGGTAAAAAAACCATTCCTACTGCATATTCACGCGCTTCAGGGATTTCAAAGTCACAAACTTTCTTAAAAAAATCATGAGGAATGTCGAATAAAATTCCGGCTCCGTCTCCAGTTCTTCCATCAGAACTAACGGCACCACGATGTTCTAATTTAATTAAGATGTCTAATGCTTTGTGAATAATATCATTTGACTTAATACCATTCAAATTACAAATAAATCCTGCACCACAATTGTCGTGTTCAAATTCAGGCAGATAAAGCCCTTGTTCTTTAACTCTCATTCTTGATATTTTTTTTACAAAAATAAAGATTTCGTTAAACATAATGTATTGAAATTATGAATTCGCTTTCATTTTTATAGGAATATTAGAAAAAGGGTTCTTAAATGATAAAATTATCAGATAAAGCATTGCGAATTATCAAAATCATAATTGCGATTAAAATATATTAAGAAAAATCGTCGCTTAGGTATTGATAACAGTGAAGTTTTTGTTAAATCTCAAACGTTTTAGCGATTTTGTGTTAACTTTTTAGATACAATTGTTTAATGATTTTTTTTCTTTCGATTTATATAAGAGAAGAATCAATTAAAGAAGAGTTATTAATTCAAAAAAGATTTTACTATTAAGTTGTATTTTGTTACTTTTGTCGCACTTTTATTCTGAAATAAATTCAGGACCAGACAAATTCAATATTATGAACATACACGAATATCAAGGAAAAGAAATTTTAGCGAGTTACGGAGTACGCGTACAACGCGGAATCGTGGCTAATAATGCAGTTGAAGCTGTGGCCGCTGCAAAACAATTAACTGCCGAAACTGGAACAGGATGGCATGTAATTAAAGCACAAATTCACGCAGGTGGTCGTGGAAAAGGTGGTGGAGTTAAGCTAGCAAAAAACTTACAGCAAGTTGAAGAGTTAGCAGAACAAATCATCGGAATGCAGTTAATTACTCCTCAGACTCCGCCTGAAGGAAAAAAAGTTAACAAAGTATTAGTGGCTGAAGATGTTTACTATCCTGGTGAAAGCGAAACTTCTGAATTTTATGTTTCTGTTTTATTGAATAGAGGTACAGGACGCAACATGATTATGTATTCTACTGAAGGTGGTATGGATATCGAAGAAGTTGCTGAGCACACTCCACACTTAATCTTTACTGAAGAAGTTGATCCTTCTGTAGGTTTACAAGGTTTTCAAGCTAGAAGAATTGCTTTTAACTTAGGACTTTCTGGAAATGCTTTCAAAGAAATGGTGAAATTCATCGACGCACTTTACAATGCTTACATTGGTTCTGATGCTTCTATGTTTGAAATCAACCCTGTATTAAAAACTTCTGATAACAAAATCTTAGCTGTAGATGCTAAAGTTAATATCGACGATAACGCTTTATACAGACAACCTAAATATGCTGAAATGAGAGATATCCGTGAGGAGAATCCAATCGAAGTTGAAGCTAAAGAAGTTGGTCTTAACTATGTTGACCTTGACGGTACTGTAGGATGTATGGTAAACGGAGCTGGTCTTGCTATGGCAACTATGGACTTAATTAAATACGCTGGTTTTGAGCCTGCTAACTTCCTTGACGTAGGAGGAACTGCTGATGCTAAGCGTGTTGAAACAGCTTTCAGAATTATCTTGAAAGATCCAAACGTAAAAGCTATCTTAATTAACATCTTCGGAGGTATCGTTCGTTGTGACCGTGTTGCTCAAGGTGTTGTTGACGCTTACAAAAACATGGGAGACGCTATCAATGTGCCAATTATCGTTCGTTTGCAAGGAACAAATGCTGAAATTGCAAAAGAATTAATCGACAACTCTGGTATGCCAATCTTATCTGCAGTTCAATTCCAAGAAGCTGCTGATCAAGTTAAAGCTGCTCTTTCTTAATTAAATAAGAGATCAATTTATATAGAAAATCCATTCCTTTACGGGAGTGGATTTTTTTTTTTTAACCGCAAAGCACGCAAGGTTTTTTGCCAAGTATTGTGTTGTATAAACGCAAAGTTCGCAAAGCTATGTCAAAACAACCTTGCGAACTTTGCGTAATTCTTTGCGTGCTTTGCGGTTAAAAAATTACTATTTCAAAACAGTTGATAATTCTACAATTTCAAATGTAGGATCATGTGTTATAAATTCTCTAATAATTGAAGCATGACCAGCGCCAACTAAAATCATTATTTTATTATCTGTACTTTCAGTTAATTTCTGAATTAAAGAATACATGTATAAGTTTCTTTTGTACCAATTTGAAACCAAGGAAGCTCCTATAAAATCATCTGGATTTCCAGTTCTGTTTGCTACTTCCAAATACCAATTAAGATTTTCATTTTCAGCTTGTTTTGTATTGTAATACAACATCATTTCTTGTAAAGTGCTTTTTCGAATTTTTTCGTTATGTTGTTTTTCGAAATTTTCAGTTGTCAACTTGTTTTTCTCCATCAAATCTTTCTGATTTGCTTTTTCCATTGACATCATTAAACTGTCATAGGGAAAAGAAGTATAAAGATTCATTCCGTATAATTTTTTGTGATTCAGTTTTTTAGCAGTTCGAAGTGCCAATTGTGTTATTTCACTTTTGTTATTTTTAAAAAGACTGTCGGTGTTTTTATTGTAAAACTTGTCTAAGTCGGCTTGTTTCTTAAATTCCCATTCTACAAAAATTTTATCGGGACCAAATTTTTTGATTTTGTCACTCATAATTTCGAGTTCTTTTTGACTCTTTTCAGACATGATATTGAAATTATTTAGTTGAGCAACATCAAGACCTGGATTGGCATAATGGAAAGTACCGACCAATAAAATCTGCTTTTTCTTAGTTTGAGCAGATGTCATGTTAAATGTAATAAGAGCTAGTAATAGAATGATTTTTTGCATGATGGTTTGTTTTTAAATTCATGACAAATGTATTCCGTCTTTTGGCCTTTAATTTTTGTTTTTGATGAACATATCATTTCATTTTATAAACTCATGAAATCTGTGAGGTAATAATTTCGTGTAACGTTTTTGATAGTTCATCCCTAAAAAAGCATCTTTTAAATAAATCTAATTTTCTATTTGCAGCTTAATTGTATTTTTGGGTTAATTATAAAAAACATGAAATCAAAAACTCCATTTTATTATCATATCATCCTTTTCTTTTTATTGTTTCTAACCTATGTTTCTTGGGATGTTGGATTAAATAACAGAGATATAAAAATTATTCTAAAAGGTATTTATTTAGGAATTACTCCCTCTTACATGCTTGCTATATTTAGTATTTACCTTCTTAATTTTTACTTTTTCTGTGAATGGTTTTTAAATAAAAAGAAATTAATTTTTTACATCCTGACAATTCCAGTTTCTCTACTGCTTTTTACTGCTGTTCGATATTTTTTGGACGAAGTTGTACTGTTTAATATAACTGGAATACACAACTATTACGAACAAGCAAGAGAAATTACCTATTACATAAAAGATAATTTTTTCTACGGATTACCAGCTGTGATTTTAAGTGCATTAACTTTTTTGTTTTGGCAATTTCAGACTGCACAACATCAAAATCAGGAATTATTGTTAGAGAATAAAAAAGCTGAATTTCAGATGTTGAAAGCGCAAGTGAGTCCACATTTTTTGTTTAATACGTTGAATTCTTTTTACAGTCAATTGATTCTAAAAGACGATAAAATGGCCGATGATGTTTTGGTGCTTTCTGATTTACTTCGTTACGTAATTACAGAAACAGACAAAGATGAAGCGATACTTTCAAAAGAGATTCAATTCATTCAAAACTACATTCATTTACAAAAGAAAAGGTTTGAAGATCAGCTGTTTTTAGATTTTACAATTGAAGGAAATTATTTGAACGAAAAAATCATTTCTTCGGCTTTGATTCATTTTGTAGAAAATGTCTTCAAGCATGGAAAGTTTAATAATGAAGAAGAGAAAGCTGTTATTTCAATTCGAATAAAAGACGATTTTCTAGAAATTTCAACATTCAATTATTTCATCGAAGGAGAAAATTATTCGTCAACTGGAATTGGTTTTGATAACTTGACAAAAAGGTTAGAATACACCTATAAAAAACAATTTATTCTTGAAAAAACAGAAGAAAATAATACCTTTAAAACTTACTTAAAAATACCGCTAAAGAAATAATTTATGGCTTTTAAATGTATAATTGTCGATGACGAACCGCCTGCAACTCGAATAGTAGAAAACTATATCGAAAAAGTAAATTTTCTAGAGAAAGTTGGCGTTTTTAATGATTCGTTAAAAGCATTAGAATTTCTAAATAAAGAATCTGTAGATGTTATTTTTCTGGACATTCAAATGCCTCAATTAACAGGTTTACAAATTTCTAAGATTATTTCTAAAGATATAAAAGTCATTTTTACAACTGCTTATCCTGATTTTGCTTTAGAAGGATTTGAATTGAATGCCGTAGATTATCTTTTAAAACCAATTGCATTTGAACGTTTTTATCAAGCGGTTTCGAAACTAAATTCTGAACCAAAAGTAAAGGTTTCAAACAGCAATAATAACAATACACCAGATTTTCTATTTATAAAAACCGAAGGAAAGAATAAATTTCAGAAAGTGTTTTTGAATGATATTTTATACGTAGAAAGTCTTCAGAATTATGTTTGTATTCATACTCTAAAACAGCAGATTGTTACGCATTCCTCATTAAAAAATGTAATTGAATCATTGCCAGAGAATGATTTTATTCAAATACATAAATCGTATGTGGTTTCGTTACAGCACATCGAATCTACAGATAATTTCTCTGTTTTTGTAAATGAAAAAGAACTGCCAATTGGAGCGACTTTTAAAGATGCTTTTTTTGATAAAATTGATCAGAATAAAATATAGTTATTTTATTTTTACTAATTCCATTTTCATTTCTGTCTCATCAAGTTCGATAAAGGCTTTGTCGTTTTCGAATTTTGCAGTAATTGCCATAGAAGTGAAACGATCTTTATTGTCTCCAATTCTATATTTTTTCGTTGTTTTATCAAAAAGCCATTTTTTATTTTTAAACTGCTGAATAAATATTTGCATGACTTGACTTTTTTCATTCGTAGTAAAAATAAAATCATGATTGGCTTGAAATGAAAATGTTGAATTTGTAAATGATTTTGCAAAAGCTTTCATATCATTATTTGTTGTATTAGCATACGCTTTCTCTATTTTCCAATTTCCAACAATAGGGTCTTTTGTTGAATTTTGACTGCTAGCATTTAATGTAATGAAGAAAATAATAGAGAAGAAAAATTGTTTCATGATGATTTTATATGGTTATATTTTGAGATTAAAAATATAAAAAAATCCATTCTTTAAGAATGGATTTTTATGTTATAAAAAGATGTATTAAAAGGCATCTTTTATTTTATTTATTGATGTTTGTAAAAAAAACTAAGATTTTTTCTTATTACCGTTTTTGTAAACTACTTTTTCTACAACAACTGGTTTTCCATTTCCTTTTGGGAATGATTTCTTTTTAGGTTTTCCAGCTGATGAACCTGATTTTGATGGACTTTGATCTCCTCTGTATTTTTCAGAATCTTTTGGAGTTGCTTTAAATTCAGCTCTTTCTTTAGCGTTTTCTTTCTTAGGAATTTCAGCTTTATGTTTTGCTAAAACATCATTTGGATTTTTAGGATTTTCTTTAGTTCCTCTCAAATGAATTACCAATCCGTTTAAGAAGTTTCTCAAAACCTGATCGCCACATTCCATGTAGTTTGGATGATCTTCGGCTCTGAAAAAAGCGCCCAATTCTGATTTTGAAATTCTAAAATCTACTAATTCTAAAATCTCAACTATTTGGTCATCACGGAGCATCAAAGCCACGCGAAGTTTTTTAAGTATATCGTTATTTGTCATAATTTTTTGTTTCAAGTTTTTTTGTTTCAAGTTTCAAGTTTTCCAATCTTTACTTGAAGTTAAAACTATTATTTATTTTTTGCAAAGGTAGTTTTTTAAAATGATTAAAATTGAGAATTAAAATCATTTAAAACTCCAACCAATTTATCTAAATCTTCTTTTGTGTGATTTGCTGTAATTACAATCCGATTCAGTGGTTCGGCTTCTTTGGTGTATTTAAAGCTTGCAATAATTATATTTTCTTCTTTTAATTTAAGAACTAATTCTTTTGGCAATAAATAAATTAAAGGATAACTTTTGTCAAACTTAACGTTCTTATTTTTAATTAAAATCGAATCGATGTAACTTAAATTTTCTAACAATTTTTGATGCTGTATTTTATAAATTTCCGAAGCATCAGAAAGTGTTTGCACAAAAGCGGGATTCATTCCCGCAGCGCTTGTAAAAGTCTCGATTTCCTTTATTTCTTGAATAAACTCAGAATCTGATGCAATTACGCCACCTGTTAATCCGAAAGCTTTTCCTAGAGACGAAACCAAGATTTTTCTTTTTATTGCAAAATCTATGGAGGAATAAATTCCCGAACCATTTTTGCCAATAATTCCTAACGAATGTGATTCATCAACAACCAACGTAATTTCTTTATGATTTAAAATTTCATTTAAAAAAGATAAATCAACAGGTTTAGTTTGAAACGAAGGAACTCCATCAGTCAAAATAGTTATTTTCTCAGGTTTTGAATCTAATAAACGCTCGTTCAATTTTCCGTTTACAAAAACAGGAAGACTATTTTCGATTTGAATTGCGGAATGAATTTCATTTAAATGATAAAAGCAATCGGTTTGTTTTTTCAGTTTTTCTAAAACCAATTTTCCAGCCAGCATTCCAGAAGAAACGGTAACGGAATCTTCAGAACCAATATGTTGAGCCAAAAACTTTTCTCCAGCAGTATAAGCGCTCAGTTTGATATTTGCAGTTCTTGAACTTCCGTAAGTTGTTCCCCATTTTAAAATGTTCTGAACCACTAAATCTTGAAATTTTTTGTTTGTTGGAAGTCCCAAATAGGCAGTTCCGCCAAAATACAAATATTGTTTTTGGTCAATTTCAATGATTCGATCTGGAAATTTTTCGACTATCATTTTACAGCAATGTAACTCCGGTTCCGTTAAGATTGGAGTAGTTTATAACTCCGTCTTCAATTGTTACGCCAGTTGCAATATCCTCAGCCAAAAGCAATGCGCCATCCATATCTACGTAATCCAATTGCGGAAGCAAATGCGCAATCGCAGAAATTCCAACAGTAGATTCGGTCATACAGCCAACCATTGTTCTTAGGCCTAATTTTTTCGCTTCTTCAATCATGCGTTTTCCTGGAGTTAAACCGCCGCATTTTACCAGTTTCACATTCACACCATGAAAATGATTGAAACATTTTGCAACATCTTCTTCGATAATACAGCTTTCGTCAGCAATTACAGGAAGTACAGAATGTTTGAAAACTTCTTTATGACCTTCCCAATTATCGGCTTTCATGGGTTGCTCTAGAAACTCAACACCTAATTTTTTTAATTCGACTGCATTGTTAATGGTTTCCTCAACCGTCCATCCACAATTGGCATCAATTCTAAAAATAGCATCAGTATGTTTTCTTAATTCTTTTACAATGGCAATATCTTCTTTTGTTCCTAATTTAATTTTATAAATCGGCCAAGGCAGTTCTTGCATTTTAAAAACCATTTTTTCAATTGTGTCAATTCCAATTGTGTAATCAGTCAACGGATTATGATCGGTTTTGTAGTTCCATAATTCGTATAATTTTTTGCCTTTTTTACGAGCATACAAATCATTATAAGCTAAATCTAAAGCACACAAAGCAAACATGTCGTCTTTTAAATACGGATGAATTTTAGACCAAAATGCTTCTGGTGTTTCGTTTTCAGTATTTTCAATAATCGATCTGATTTTCTCCAAATCGGCAATCATCATCGGAACTGTAATATGATAATACGGATTTGAAGTTGCTTCTCCAAAACCAGAAAAACCATCGCTTTGCAATTCTACAATTAATGATGGCTGTACATCAATAGATTCTCTCGAAATCGTGAAAGTGTGCTTTAGTTTGAGATTGTATTCTCTTAAAATAAGTTTCATTTTATAGAAGTATTTTTTTATTTTTTATTTAGTAGCCCAGCCAAAGTAGCGCTTCAACAAAATGATCGCGCCACAGCTTTTCGTTATGTTCTCCACCTTTTACAATTTTAGTTTTATCCAAATGAAGACAATAACAACGTTTAGAATCTAGTAAACGTTTCATTTTAGTTAAATCTTTTACCATATCGTCACTTTCTTTATCGCCGCACAAAAAATAAATTTTAGTCTTGATTTTAGACTGTTTTTCTGCGAAAGCATAAATATCATTAGAAAACCAAAAAGATGGAGAAAAAACGCCCGCTTTACCGAAAACATCAGGATATTTTAAAGCGCCATAGTACGAAACCAATCCGCCAAGCGAACTTCCAAAAAGAATCGTGTTTTTGGCTTTTGTTTTGGTTCTGTAATTTTTGTCGATATAAGGTTTTAGTGTGTTTACAATAAAATCTAAATAATTATCGGCATTTCCTCCGCCATATTTTTCGTTTTTGAATGGAGTCAATTCATCGATTCGTTTTTCGTTTCCATGCTCAATTCCAACAACGATTACAGGAGCTTTTAAACTGTCTAACTTTTCATCGATATTCCATTCTCCCGCAAAAGAAGTTTTGGCATCAAACAGATTTTGAGCGTCATGCATGTAAATAACGCTATATTTTTTTTGAATGTCTTTGGAGTAATTTTCAGGAAGATAAATCCAGATCTTTTTCGTGGTATTGAGTTGAGGAGCTTCAATTGTAAATGTAGAAATATTTTTTGAAACTGTGTTTTGTGCTTTTCCAATAAAAGTAAATAGAAGTAAAAATGCTAAGAAAATCCTCTTCATTATTCGTGTTTTGTATTTTTATTTAAAAGCAATATTTTAGCTAAAAATAAGAAATTGATGAATACAGAAGCAGAAAAAAGAAGTTTACTTTTAGAAATGATTATGTTCGCCACTGTAGACGGACATTTACACAAACGTGAGCTTGAATTTTTAAGACTTGTAGCTTTCGAATTGAGTATTAGCGAAGAAGAATTTCGGGATTTATTTCATCAAGAACACAAAACCATTCCTATAAAATCAGAATTGCAACGCATTAATCAGTTTTACAGATTGGCTTTATTAATGCATATAGACGGCGTTTTGCATGAAAAAGAACATAATGCCATTCAGCAGATTGCTTTAGAAATGGGTTTGAATCTTTTGGCAGTAAAACGTGTTTTAAAAATGATGAAAAAATCGCCAAATACGATGATTAACCCAATTGTATTGTTGGAAATTTTTCAGGAACAGCACAATTAAGGCAGCTGTTCCTGTAGTTTTTTAATTTCGTCACGAAGTTTAGCTGCTTGTAAGAAATCTAATTCTTTGGCTGCTTTTTCCATTGTTTTGCGCTTCTCGCGAATCATTTTCTCCAATTCTGCTTTAGACAAATAAGCCGTTTCTGGCTCAGCAGCCACAGGAATCGGATGTCCTAATTCATATTCAACCAACGGATTTTTGGTAAATGCGCTTTCGATTTTCTTGTTTAAAGGCTGCGGAACAATATTGTTTTCTACGTTGTAGTTAATTTGTTTGGTTCTTCTATAATTGGTTTCGTCGATTGTTCTCTGCATGCTTTCAGTAATTTTGTCTGCATACATAATCGCTTTTCCATTAACGTTTCTAGCTGCACGACCAATGGTTTGCGTTAAAGATTTTCTATTACGCAAAAATCCTTCTTTATCAGCATCCAAAATGGCAACAAGAGAAACTTCAGGTAAATCTAAACCTTCTCGAAGTAAGTTTACTCCAATTAAAACATCAAAAAGTCCTTTTCTTAAATCTTGCATGATTTCGATACGTTCTAAAGTATCAACTTCAGAATGTATATATCGGCATCGAATGTTTACTTTTGTTAGATATTTGGCCAATTCTTCAGCCATTCTTTTGGTTAAAGTCGTAACCAGAACTCTTTCATCCAATTCACAACGAACCTGAATTTCTTCAATCAAATCATCAATCTGATTTAAACTTGGACGAACTTCAATAACAGGATCTAATAATCCAGTAGGACGAATAATCTGCTCCACATAAATACCGTCTGATTTTTGCAATTCGTAATCTGCAGGAGTTGCAGAAACATAAATTACTTGATTTTGCAAGGCTTCAAATTCTTCAAATTTTAAAGGTCGGTTGTCCATTGCTGCAGGAAGACGGAAACCATATTCTACCAAGTTTTCTTTTCGGCTTCGGTCACCTCCATACATGGCGTGAACTTGCGAAACGGTTACGTGGCTTTCATCGACAACCATTAAATAATCACTAGGGAAATAATCTAATAAACAGAAAGGTCTTGTTCCAGCTTCACGTCCATCCAAATATCTTGAGTAATTCTCAATTCCAGAACAATATCCTAATTCGCGAATCATTTCTAAATCGAAATTTGTTCTTTCTTCCAAACGTTTCGCTTCAAGATGTTTCCCAATTTCTTTAAAATAATCTACTTGTTTTACCAAATCTTGCTGAATTTGCCAGATTGCGCCTTGTAAAACTTCTGGAGAAGTCACAAACATATTGGCCGGATATATCGTTAATCTTTGGAATTTTTCGATTACGTGTGAAGTCTTTGCATCAAAAGATTCTATTTCTTCTATTTCATCTCCAAAAAAGTGAATTCTATACGCATCGTCAGCATAACTTGGATAAACTTCTACTGTATCTCCTTTAATTCTGAAAGTTCCAGGATTAAAATCGGCTTCGGTTCTAGCATATAAACTTTGAACTAAACTATGCAATAATTTAGTTCTCGAAATAACCTGATCTCTTTTAATTTCAATTACGTTTTTCTGAAATTCAACAGGATTTCCAATACCATAAAGACAAGAAACCGATGCCACAACCAAAACGTCACGTCTTCCTGAAAGTAGGGAAGAAGTGGTGCTCAAACGCATTTTTTCTAGTTCTTCGTTGATAGATAAATCTTTCTCAATAAAAACCCCCGTTACAGGCATGAAAGCTTCTGGCTGATAGTAGTCGTAGTACGAAACGAAATATTCAACAGCATTATTCGGGAAGAATTGCTTGAATTCTGAATACAATTGAGCCGCCAAAGTTTTATTGTGTGCCAAAACCAAAGTCGGTCTTTGCACTTCCTGAATTACATTGGCAACGGTAAACGTTTTTCCCGAGCCTGTAACTCCTAATAAAGTTTGGTATTTATCTCCGTCGACAACACCTTGAGCCAATTTTTGAATGGCTTGGGGCTGATCTCCTTTTGGACTATATTCTGAAGAAACTTGAAATTTCATTTATTTGAGCTGAAAATTTGGTTCTGTAAAGATACGAAGTTTGGATGTAAATGAATTGTGTAAAAAAGTTTGCCACGAATTACTCGAATTACACAAATTTTTTATGTGCGTTGTAAAATGATATTTGTGGGAATTAGTGAAATTTGTGGCAAAAATATCTAATCTAAAAAATTAATAACAGCATCGTTTACAACTTTTGGCTGATCGATAGTTAGAAAATGCCCTGCATCATTTACTATTTTGGTTTTACAATTGGGTAAATGTTTCTGAGCTATTTCCAGACTTTCTTTTGAATTAATAACGTCTTTATCACCAATTAAAACTAAAACAGGATTCTGAATAGTTTCTAATTCTTTGTTTGAAAAAGGCATCATTTTTAACATGCTAGAGTTTGATTTTGCATATTTATTGGCCAAATAAAACTGTCTTTTATAAATACGACTTATGTTTTCTGGATGAGTTGAAAATGTCGATAATGTTTTACTGAATTTCTTTTCGCTTGGAAAAAGTTTCAACATTAAAGCCGAAGTTGTTTTTCTGACTTTATCTATAAATTTAAAGGTTTGCGCTGGACTCAGTAAAACAATTTTATCTATAGAATTTGGTTTTTGAATGGCTAATAATGTACCAATCCAGCCACCTCGTGAAGCACCAATTATATCGAATTTCTTTAGTTTATAATGATCGAAAATTTCGTTGTAATAAACAATAATATCGTCTGATGAAAGCGGTTTTGCAGTTAGATTGGATTTATTCGGTTCCATGATAAAATCGATCGCGTAAATGCGGTGATTTTTGGCTAAAACTTTAATGTTTGGATACCACATAGTAGAACTGGCATCCATTCCGTGGAGTAAAACTAAAGCTTTTCCGTTTTTTGGACCTGCAATTACAACATGAGCTGTTCCAAAACTGGTTTTTACATCTTCTTCAGTGTACGGAATATTCCAAAGTTTTAATGCTTTGTCGTAAGCAGATTGGTATTTTAGTTCTTCGCTTCGGGTTTTAAAAACATAGTCTTCATATTTTGCTTTTTTTGAAGCGCAACTTGTAACTAAAAACAGTACTATAGCTAATCGGGAATATAGTTTTAACATGGTAACAAAATTCAAATTTCAGCTTAAAGTTACGAGAAGAGTAGGCGAAAAATGTATCAGAATTTTATTTTAAACTATCATAATTTTAAGATTTATCATTTTTTGAGGTCAAATAATAAATCTGTACAAATGCTAAAATGGCATTCGGAATAATTACTGGCCAAAGCCATTGGTTGAAATCTCGATAATCATTTAGAAAAATACCATAAATGACAAAGCAAATACAGCCAAACATATTTATGAATCGAATTGCTCTTAGGTTTTTTAGCAAGAAACCGCCAACAATAAAAACAGATGCGAGATAACCAATATATTCTGCCATAATCTTGATTTTAAAATGTTTACAATAAATGTACTTAAAGTAAATTATAAAATCAAGGTTTTGATTTGGAAATCAGTTGTTTATAGTGGCCATTTTTGTTTTTCACTTTCATTTAAAAAACTCCAAGCTACAATACGGCTATTTTTTTGTCCTTGTGCCATATGGATTGTTTTGACAGAAACGGCATTTACTTTATTTAAAGTTTTATAAATCGATGGAAGATTTTCTTTTTTTGAAACTAAAGTCGTGAACCACAAAACCTGCGAAGCATATTTAGCGCTTTCGTAAATCATTTGGGTTATGAATCCGATTTCGCCGCCATTGCACCATAATTCGGCATTTTGTCCTCCGAAGTTTAAAACGGGATTTGTATTTCTTTTTTCTTTCGGATTAAGATTGGAAACTTTTCTTGATGTGCTTTTATTTGCTTCTTCTGCAGATGCATGAAAAGGCGGATTACACATCGTAAAAGTAAAACGATCTTCTGGAGTAATGATATTTTTGAAAATGAATCGAGATTCGGTTTGCTGTTGTAAACTGATAGCATCAATTAATTTCGGATTGGCTTCTATAATTTTACTGCAATTTTCAATTGATTTTTTGTCGATATCGGTTCCAACAAAACTCCAATTGTAAATAGAATTTCCTAATATCGGATAGATTAAATTTGCGCCTGTTCCGATATCTAAACCTAAAACAGATGAAGTGTCAGGAATTTGATTGTTATTGCTTTCCGCTAATAAATCGGCGATGTAATGAATGTAATCGGCGCGTCCAGGAATTGGCGGACAAAGGTAATTTTTTGGAATATCCCAATTTTGAATTCCGTAATACGTTTGCAGTAAAGCGCTGTTTAAGGTTTTTACCGCGTTTGGATTACTAAAATCAATGGTTTCGATTCCGTGTTTATTTATGGAAACAAAAGCTTTTAATTCAGGACAATTTGAAATTAGTTTTTCGAAATCATATCTCGAGCGATGAAGATTTCTTGGGTGTAAAATGTTTTTTTCAGAATTGTCGTTTGCTTTCATTTTCATTGATTTCGATTGCAAAGATAGGTAAGAAAGTCTTGTTTTGAAAATGAGTGCCCTAGCCCTGATGGAAGTGGCATCCTTTTGTGCTGGGGTTCAGCACAAAAGATACAGCGGACAGCAGGAAATAGCTTCTAATCAAAACATTCCATTAAAAGAAGATCTCCTTCACGATGTGTAATGGTTACAATACCGTCTTTTTCGACAGAATTGCTACTTCCGGTTCTGTAGCCCATTGTTAAAGTATCGTCGTTTAATTCGTATTTTAAATTGCTTGAATTAATACCGTTTACAACTCCAATCGGAATAAGTGAAATTGGCGTATTTGCAGTATACCATTTCTCGAATTTAGTTGGCAGAAGGAATATTTTAGAATGATCGTCTAGAATTACAATTTTTAGTAAATCTCTATAACGAACTATTTGTGTCAAATTGGTAATCGTATGATCAGCGCGTTTTCCTGTTGCCCAAACGACGTTTACAGCAGGAATTTTTCTTTCGATAAGATAATCAAAAGCTTTTTCTAAATCGGTTTTGTCTTGATCTGGCGTATGAACGATTTCGATTGGAAATTGTGTTTTATAAATTTCTGGGTCAAAACCGCGATCAAAATCGCCTAATAAAACATCGACTTTTATGCCTAATTCAATCACTCTTTCTATAGCCGAATCTAGAACGATTACCAATGGCGACCATTCTAATAATTGTCCTAACAATTCTGGGTCGCAAGCTGCGCCATTTGCAATTATTAAAGCTGGTTCTTGATCGTCGCGGACTATATGGTGTGATGACATAAGCGTTTTTTTGAATGTAGTGCAAATGTACAAAAGATATAGTCTTTAGCAGAAAATGTCTTTATTTAATTGGCTTTAAAAGCAACGGCATCAACTTCGATTAGCATACCATCGAGAGCTAGTTTCGGAACAGGAATTAATGTGCTGGCAGGAAAGGGTTTATTTTTCCATACTTTGCTGATTTCTTCTTCCCAAATTTTTAGTTTTTCTGAAGAATGATCGACTATTAGAATCGTAATTTTCATTACATTTTCTGGTTTAAGTTCGTAGCTGTTTAGAATAGTGGTTAGATTTTCTAGTGCGGTTTTTACTTGTGTTCTAAAGTCAGAACTCAACAGATGTTGTTTTCCTAAACCGCCGCTTTGACCAGAAATATAAACTAGTTCGCCAGATGTTTTTACCGAAGACGCATGGCTGAAACCATAAGGTGCAGGGTTGAATAAAGATTCTGGATTTTTGAAAGATTGTGCTTTTGCATTAAAAGCATAAATAAGGGCGAAAATGATAAAGGAATGTTTCATGTTTTTTAAAATTAGAATTGATGCGACAAAGGTTTATCAATTCTAATTTTAAAACATTTACATATGTTGAGAAGCTTTTTTTAATCTAAGAGTCTTCTGTGGTAATTGATTTGTCCTAAGTGATAGGCTAAATGCGTTGAAAGATGAATTAAAAAGAACCCTGTTGTCATTTCTTTTTCGAAAACAATTTGTGGATAAATCTGTTCTAAATCTTTTTCTGTTAATGAATCTAAAGCATTATTGATGACTTCAATTGTGTTTTCAATTTTTGAAATCAGTTCTGATCTTGGAATGTCTTTTAGTGAAAATTCCAAAGGACGATTTCGAACATAACCTGTTTTACCAATTTCTGCGCCGATGTAAGTGTTTAAATTTCCAATTAAATGCAGGCATAGATTTCCTGCTGAATTTGAAATGTTTTTATCGATTAACCAAATAACGCTTTCGTTTTGGTACAATTCAATTTCTGTTTTCAGTTTGCTTAGATCTCTGTTGAAAAGAGATTTTAGTGATTCTATTACCATTTTAATTTCGTTTTTTTATCGGGATCCAGATATCTTCTTCAGAAGTAGGATCGTCTTTTTTATATTTTTCATCCATGACAGCAAAATGAGGTCTGTTGTCTACCGTATATTCAGAGTTTGGAAGCCATTCTGTAAAAATATAATGATACGTTTTATAAGCTTCTGCAACTGGACCTGAATGAAAGAAAACAGCATATAAACCGTCTGGTACAACTAATGTTTCCATTCCTTCAGGAACATTGTCATAGTCTGAAACTTCTACTGCAGCCCATTTTTTGAAACTGTCATTAGGATCAAAATTATCAAAATGGTTTTCTGAGTATACTTCTAAAGAATACAAATTAGGACTAATGGTGTTTTTTATTTCTTTTCGATGTGGCATAAAACCACTCCATAATTGAAAAGTTTTATTCTCGATAAAAGACATTTCTATCGAATGTCCAATGAGTTTTTTTTCGGTTAAGGTTTTAATGATCGGTTGCATGATTACTGAATTTTGTACTTTTTTGTACTGATTTCGCTGAGAGAAAAATACCCCAGTGGATAATTATTTTTGTCTGTCGTATTGATAATATTCCCTTTTACAGTTGCGGGAGGAGATTGAAACGGTCCTCCGATACTGCTTCCGGCAATACTTACCAGAATATTCATGTAATTATAATATTGCTTAGAAATTCCGTAATGTGTTACTTCAACTTCGTCTCCTGCTTTTAAATCTTCGTCAATGGCGCTGCTGAAAATTTCATTTCCCTGATAGAATTTATCTTCAGAAACGTAATAATTTGCAGTGACTTTATTCGAATAAACATATTTAAACAAATAAAAATTGTCTTCGTCTGCAGGATCTGTAAAGTACGTTTTTATTTCGATATCTTCACCTGTAAAACCGCCATCATTTTTTTGTTCGATTCGAGTGATTGGTGCAACCGATTTTAAAATTTCTGAAGCTGTATATGTATTTCCTTTGCTAATAACGGTTAAAGTATATTCTTCATTAATCTCAGGTTTAAAATCATTGCAGACATAATTACCAGTTTTGTTGAATTCGGTAAAATTAAATTTTTGATCCTTGCTGTTTTTTACAAAAACTACCGCATTTGATACTACAGGAATTGTATTCTCAAAATAACCTGTTGTAGTCGATAATCTAATAACCTGAAGTTTTCCAGAGGTACCTTTTTCCCAATTTATAGCAGCTTCAATGACCAATTTTGGAGGAGCACTGTCTAAGTCAACATCAACTACTTCTTCGCAACTGCTAAAAAACAGCGATGTAAAAAATGCGATTAACAAAACTAATTTTTTCATGATCATATCTTTAGTTTTTGAACTGATTTTTTTAGAATTTGAAATTATAACTTACCGCAGGAACAATTCCGAAAATAGATAATTTCACAGCTTCGTTTGCACCGGTATCAACATTTTGCCTAAAGTTGATTGAGGCAGCATTCATTCGATTATAGAGATTATAAATACTGAAAACCCATTCGCCTTTCCAGTTTCTATCCTTGTTTTTGCGTGGCGTTAAAGTGGCAGAAATATCCAAATGATTGTACGAAGGAAGTCGGTTTTCGTTCCGTAAACCGTAACTTGGAACTATAATTCCTAAATATTGATATTGTCCATTCGGATACGTTACCGGTTGTCCAGACTGCAATGCAAAGTTAGCACCAAATGACCATTTTTCGTTTAAATTATATGAAGATGTAATTGCTAAATTATGCGTTTTGTCGTAAGCAGATGCATACCAGTTGCCATTGTTGATACCAGTTTCTTCTGATGTTCTTCCTGGAGTTTGCTGTTCAGATCTTGAAATCGTGTATGAAATCCAACCATTAAATCGGCCTTTGTTTTTCTTTAGCATCAGTTCCAAACCGTACGAACGCATATGACCATTTAAAATAACCTGCTCGATGGCATCGTTTGCAATTAAATCGGCACCATCTATATAATCTAGTCTATTTTGTATTTTTTTATAATAAGTTTCTACTTCTAAAGAATAAGCGTCATTATAAATATTTCTAAAATAGCCTAATGCCACCTGATCTGCGAGCTGTGGTTTAATGTAATTATCACTTGGCATCCAGACATCTAGCGGAGTAGGTGATGAGGTATTAGAAATTAATTGAAGATATTGTGCCATTCTATTGTAGCTCGCTTTCAAAGATTGATCTTCGTTTAATTGATAAGAAACAGAAAAACGAGGTTCTAAATTGTTGTAGCTTTGAATGACTTTGTTTTTGCCAAAATACTGAGTTGAAGTTGGCGTGCCTTTTTCGTAAATCTGCATATCGGTATTAAAAACAACGGGCTCATTATTATCGTAATAATTAACAGTCGAAGCGCCTAATCTGTAAAATAAGCTGTAACGCAATCCGTAGGCAACCGTAATTTTTTTAGAAAGCTGACTTTCTGCATCTAAATATACAGAAGGTTCAAAAGCATATTTTTTATCTAATTGATCAGGATTAATTCCTGAATCTTCGCCCGTCGGCTTAATCGTTCCTGGGTTAAATTGATAATAAATTCCGTTTATACCATAATTCAGTTTGAGCTTATCTGAAAGATAATGTTTAAAATCGTATTTGATATTGTAATTTTTGATTCCAGAATCCCAATTGAAACCTACAAAATCAAGATCTAATCCGTAATAGTAATCGCTGTAAATTAAAGAAAGATTGGAGAATAATTTATCAGAATACAAATGGTTCCATCTCAAATTTAATGTAGAATTTCCATATGTATTGGTAAAACTTTTGTTTAATCTGAAAACATCTCTACCAAAATATCCAGATAAATACAAGCTGTTATTATCGTTGAGTTTATAGCTTAATTTGGTGTTTAAATCATAAAAATAAGCCGCATTGTCTTTGTCTTTTTCAGAGAATTTAAGGAAAAGATGCGCATAAGAAGCTCTTCCTCCAATTAAAAAAGAACCTTTGTCTTTTACAATCGGACCTTCAGCTAGTAAACGGCTTGAAATTAATCCGATTCCGCCATTCATATGAAAATCTTTACTGCTGCCGTCTTTCTGGTAAATTTCTAAAACAGAAGAAGCTCTTCCGCCATAGCGTGCAGGAATTCCGCCTTTATATAATTTTAAATCTTTAATAGCATCTGGATTAAAAACAGAAAAAAATCCGAAAACGTGAGACGAATTAAAAATAGTTGCTTCATCCAAAAGAATCAGGTTCTGATCGGCACCGCCTCCGCGAACATTAAAGCCAGAAGCGCCTTCGCCTGCATTGGTAACACCCGGAAGTAATAAAATAGATTTCAAGACATCGACTTCTCCTAAAACAACGGGCATCTTTTTTATCGTCGAAATAGAGAGTTTGTTTACACTCATTTCTGGAGTTTTGATATTTGATTTGCCTTTATTTTCTGTTATAATGACTTCTTGCAATTCTTCGCCGCCTTCTTTAATCGAGAAATTGCTTTTTGTATTCTGATTTAAAACAATATTTTTTTGAATGGTTTGATAGCCAACATAGCTAATTTCTATTTCGTATTCTCCTTTTGGTGCAGAAAGAGAATAAAAGCCGTATTCGTTGGTTGTAGTTCCTATTTTTAAGGCAGGAATAAAGATATTAACTCCAATTAAAGTTTCGTTGTTTTTGCTATCGCTGATGATTCCGCTTAAAGTGAATTTTTCCTGCGCAAAAGAGGTGAAAATCGTTAGAATAAAAAGAAAAAATGTGCATATATTTTTTGTAATCATTGCATTGATTTTGATTTACATAGATAACAAATTCTTACTAATTATTCTTATTTAACTTTTGTTAAACATAAGTTAAGATAAAAAAAAGGACAACCTTGCGAGTTGTCCTTTTTGTTTATTTAGAAATACAGATGTATTCTGAATTATTTGATTTTAGCAACAATTGCGTTGAAAGTTTCACTAGGACGCATTGCTTTGCTTACTAACTCAGGAGTTGGTTGGTAGTAACCTCCAATGTTCTGAGCTTTTCCTTGAGCACCAATTAATTCTGCATCGATTTTAGCTTCGTTAGCTTCAAATTCAGCAGCAATTGGAGTAAAAATCGCTTTCAATTCAGCATCTTTAGTTTGAGCAGCCAAAGCTTGAGCCCAGTAGAATGCTAAATAGAAGTGAGATCCACGGTTGTCAATTTGACCCACTTTACGAGCTGGAGATTTATCATTAGCTAAGAATTTATCATTAGCTTGATCTAAAGTTTCAGATAAAACAATTGCTTTAGAGTTGTCTAAAGTTTGTCCTAAGTGCTCTAAAGAAGCACCAAGAGCTAAAAATTCTCCTAATGAATCCCAACGTAAATATCCTTCTTCTGTAAATTGCTCAACGTGTTTAGGAGCAGAACCTCCAGCACCAGTTTCGAACAATCCACCACCGTTCATTAAAGGAACGATAGAAAGCATTTTAGCAGAAGTTCCTAATTCTAAGATTGGGAATAAATCTGTTAAGTAGTCACGTAAAACGTTTCCAGTTACAGAGATAGTATCTAAACCTTTGATGATTCTGTCTAAAGTAAATTCTGTAGCAGCAATTGGGTTTAAAATACGGATATCTAAGTTTGTAGTGTCGTAATCTTTAAGATATTTTTGAACTTTTACAATCAATTCTCTATCGTGTGCTCTGTTTTCGTCTAACCAGAAAACAGCAGGAGTACTAGATAAACGAGCTCTGTTTACAGCCAATTTAACCCAGTCTTGAATTGGAGCGTCTTTAGCTTGACACATTCTGAAAATGTCATTAGCTTCAACGTTTTGCTCCATTAAAACAGTTCCGTTTGCATCAACAACACGAACAACTCCGTCAGCTTTCATTTGGAAAGTTTTGTCGTGAGATCCATATTCTTCAGCTTTTTGAGCCATTAATCCAACGTTAGGAACACTTCCCATTGTTTTAGGATCAAAAGCACCGTGTTTTTTACAGAAATCGATAGTTGCAGTGTAAACACCAGCATAAGAACGATCTGGAATAACAGCAAATGTATCTTGAGCTTTTCCTTCTTTGTTCCACATTTGTCCAGAAGTACGAATCATTGCTGGCATAGAAGCATCAACAATTACGTCTGAAGGAACGTGTAAGTTTGTAATTCCTTTGTCAGAATTAACCATTGCCAAAGCAGGACCATTAGCGATTGCTTGATCGATAGCAGCTTCAACTTCAGCTTGCTCAGGTCTTCCAGCGATTTTAGCGTAGATATCACCTAAACCGTTTCTAGTGTCAACGTTTAATTCAGCGAATAAAGTAGCGTATTTTTTGAAAACATCTGCAAAATATACTTCAACGATAGCGCCAAAGATAATTGGATCAGAAACTTTCATCATTGTAGCTTTTAAGTGCACAGAAAGTAAAACTCCTGCAGCTTTAGCTTCAGCGATAACATCAGCAGCAAAAGCTTTTAATTTGCTTACGCTTAAAACAGAGCTATCAATGATTTCTCCAGCTTTTAATGGAGTACTTGCTTTAAGAACAGTTGAAGTTCCGTCTTTAGCAACAAATTCGATTTTTACATCATTAGCTTCGTTTACAGTAACAGATTTTTCACTTCCGTAAAAATCTCCACCTGACATAGAAGCCACTTTAGTTTTTGAGTCAGCAGACCAAGCACCCATAGAGTGTGGGTTTGCTTTTGCAAAGTTTTTAACTGCTCTTGGAGCTCTACGGTCAGAGTTTCCTTCACGTAAAACTGGGTTTACAGCAGAACCTAATACTTTTGCATATTTTGCTTTAATTTCTTTTTCAGTATCGTTTTTTGGATCTTCTGGATAGTTTGGAACATTGTATCCATGAGATTGTAATTCAGCAATAGCCGCTTTTAATTGCGGTACAGATGCAGAAATGTTTGGTAATTTAATGATGTTAGCTTCTGGCTGAGTTGCTAATTGGCCTAATTCTGCCAACGCATCTCCAGTTTTTTGAGCATCAGTCAAAGATTCTGGGAAATTTGATAAAATTCTTCCCGCCAGCGAAATATCTCTGGTTTCGATTTCAATTCCAGCTGTCGCTGTAAAAGCTTGAACAATTGGTAACAAAGAGTAAGTAGCCAATAGAGGCGCCTCATCAGTTAAGGTGTAAAAAATTTTTGATTTTGTCATTTTCTTTTTTTTTTATAATCGTATCGTCAGGAGTTAACGATGTAAAAGATATATTCGGCTCAAAATGAGCGGAGCAAATATAGTAAAAACACAACGAAATCGGTTGAGTTTTGATGAGAAAAGATGAAATTAACAGATTGTTATTTCGGGCTCGTTAAATTGCTAAATCGATGATTTTGGTATTAAAAAATTACAGTTTTGATAGTGATGAAAATAGAACATAAAAAAAACTCGTTTCAAACAATATGAAACGAGTTTTTTATAACATTTTGATAAATGATTATCTTCTTTTATCTTTAATCTTAGCTTTTTTACCAGTAAGTTGTCTGAAGTAGAAAATTCTAGCTCTACGTACAGCACCTTTCTTGTTAACTTCGATTTTTTGTAAAGCTGGTAAGTTTACTGGGAAGATACGCTCAACACCAACAGATCCAGACATTTTACGGATAGTAAAAGTTTCTGTAACTCCAGAACCTCTTCTTTGAATCACAACTCCTTTAAAGAACTGAGTTCTTGTTTTTTCACCCTCTTTAATTTCGTAGAAAACAGTAATAGTGTCTCCAGCTCCGAAATCTGGGAAATCTTTTTTAGCAACGAATTCGTCTTGAACGAATTTTAATAAATCTGCCATGATAATTTAAATTATGGTTTTTATATTAGAACAACATTCACGGATCTCGCCAGAGGTTGGTCAAATTCGGGTGCAAATGTAGAAAATAATTATAAATTATGAATTATAAATTGTAAATTATTTTAACTATCTGATAAAATGTGTTTTATGGTTATAAAGTTGTGGATGTTAAGAGATTACAATTCGTCCAAAAATACTGTGTTTATTGATATAAAAAGTAAAATCTTATCTTCGTAACAAGATGCTGCAATTATAATATAAAATTGGATGGATAAAAATTATATGAAAGAATATATCGAGTTTTCTAATGAATTTAGAAAGTCGAACGGTTCAAGAGAAAGTGTTGAAAAAATGTATGACCTTTTATATGAATTGGAAAGCATCGAGAAAAGCAAAGAGGAAAATTTAGTTCTTTCGAATGTCTATATTCTTTTAGGTTTTCACAAATCAGCATTTGAGATTTTTAAAGATGTTGCAGATTCAAAGAATTCCAAGGACGTTTCTAAATTGTATGTTTTAGAGCAAAAGGCAAAATCATATCAGAATAATTTTATCATTAAAGACTTAAGAAAGTATCGAGAAAAACAAAAAAGTTCAAAATTGATTACAAGTGATTTCTCTAAATTGAAAGATGATGCAGTATTTGAAGTTTCAGAGAATAAAGCTGTAATCTTCAATAAAACTAAAACAGGAGAAATTTCGATTTATATTCCGAATTCAGATTTCGAAAACTATTCAGATAAAATAATCGAACATATCTTTTGGCTTGGAGATTGTAAAAATAACTTGATCAAGTTTTATAACGAGAATAATGATTTTACAGAAGAAACAGCCGACGATGATTGGTATGATAATTTAGAAATTTACAGAACCCGAATCACGATTGATAATTCTGGAAATATTGAAACGATAGTTTCTATTGGAGATCATTTCAGCCAAGATCATATTTTAGACATCGAAATGGAAAATAAAACCATTGTTTCAATGAATTATGATGGGTAATGTTTTGTTGTTATTTGTTTCAGGTTTCAAGTTTCACGTTCCAATAACCTGAAACTTGAAACCTGAAACAAAAAAAATCAATGTCCTTCCAACAAATCTGGACGTCTATTTTTAGTATGTTCGTATGCCATGTCTTCGCGCCATTTGTCTATTTTGGCCGCATGTCCGCTGGTTAAAACTTCTGGCACTTTCCAGCCTTTATAATCTGCAGGTCTTGTATAAATTGGACCTGATAATAAATTGTCTTGAAAACTATCTGTCAATGCTGAGGTTTCGTCACTTAAAACACCAGGAATTAATCGAATTAAGGCATCAGATAAAACTATTGCGCCCAATTCTCCTCCAGATAAAACATAATCGCCAATTGAGATTTCTTTCGTGATAAAATGATCGCGAACTCTTTGATCGACACCTTTATAATGTCCGCATAAAATGATGATGTTTTCGTACATCGACATTTTATTGGCCATTTTTTGATCTAAAGTCTCGCCATCTGGAGACATATAAATTACTTCGTCATATTCGCGTTGGCTTTTCAAATGCGTGATGCAATCATCGATAGGCTGAATCGTCATTACCATTCCAGCACCTCCGCCAAAAGGATAATCATCCACACTTTTTTGTCTGTTGGTGCTATAATCACGTAGGTTGTGAAAATGCACTTCGACCAAACCTTTATCAATGGCGCGTTTCATAATTGAAGCCTCAAATGGACTTCTTAATAATTCAGGTAAAAGAGTAATAATGTCAATTCGCATCTTTATTCGATAATTTTCTTGGTGGCAAAGATACAAATAATGCCATTGAGTCTCTTGGTAATAATTATATAACATACTTATTGAATTGTGTAAAATTTAATAAGTTAACTTTAATTATCATTACGCTCCTTATTATCAAGACCTGCCAACCAAATAAAACTTAAAATCCAAACACTTAATTATGAAAAAAACAGTATTAATTTCTGCTGTATTTGCATTTTTTGTATCCTGCGCAAGTGCCAATTCAGCTGCCGTTGCTGTAGGAGAATCCAAATTGAAAGTGCTAAAAACTTTAGGAAGCCCAGTAATGACATTAGATAATAAACAAGATGGAGAAATTTTTGTTTACGCAGACCAAGTCTTTTCTGAAAACGGAACAGCACTGGCAGGATCGCATTATTGGCGTTACAATTACGTATATATAAACAAAGAAGGCAAAGTCACATTAACGCGACAAGAAAAACAAAATTATCCGCCTCAAGCAATTGATTCGGAAAAAATGGAAGGACTGCATTTATTGACTTCTAAATAATTTTTTCCGAGATCTTTCTAAACAATTCGTATTTTTAGATTTAATTTAGAAATACGAATTGTTTATTTAATGACTTCACCAAAAATAAAAATCCTTGCCATATCTGGAAGTACGAGAAGTAATTCCAGCAATTTCAAAATTCTGAAATATATTTCAAATCGTTTAGAACCAAACTTTGAAGTAGAAATTTTTGAAGATTTAGAAACCCTTCCGCATTTCAATCCTGATTTGGATACAGAGAATCCTCCGAAAGAAATCGCCACTTTTAGAAATAAAATAACAAATGCTGGTGGCGTTATAATTTGTACGCCCGAATATGTATTTAGTCTTCCAGGAAGTTTAAAGAATGCTTTAGAATGGTGCGTTTCGACTATTATCTTTTCAAACAAAAATACAGGCTTGATAACCGCTTCTGCTTCTGGTGAAATGGGGCATGAGCAGCTTTTGTTGATAATGAAAACATTAGAAGCAAAGTTTAATGATAGCACACAGCTTCTTATTCAGGGAGTTCGCGGGAAAGTAAATGCCGAAGGAGAAATTGTGTCAGAAGAAACAACAGTTGCACTTCAAAATTTTGCAGAAAACTTTAAGAATCAATTTTTATAATATATTTACTTTCTGAATTTTATATCATAAAAATGATTAGCAGAAGAAATTTTATCGTAACCACAGGTTTGGCCACTACAGCAGTTTTGGCTTCACCATCATTTGCATTTTCTATGAATAAAAAAGAAATAGGCTTACAATTATACACGCTTCGTGAAGAACTTCCGAAAGACGTAAAAGGAACTTTAGAAAAAGTGGCTAAAGCTGGTTATACAACAGTCGAGACATATGGGTTTTCTACAAAAGACCAATTTTGGGGATTCACGCCAAAAGAATTCAAAAAGATCCTAGACGATAATGGCTTAAAAGCAGTTAGCGGACATTACAATTTAGGAAGCTTTTTGTATGATGGAAATACCACAGAATTAATTGCCTCAATTGAAGCAGCGAAAGTTTTAAAAAGCGAATTTTTAACTGTTCCGTGGGTCGATGAACCTTTTAGAAGAAACATTGACGATTATAAAAAGATTGCGGCTCGTGTAAATGAAGCAGCGATAATGTGTCAAAAAGCAGGTCTAAAATTGGCGTATCATAATCATGATTTTGAATTTCAAAAACACGATGGTGTTACAGGTTTTGAAATTTTATTAAAGGAAACCGACAAAGATTTAGTCTTTTTTGAATTGGATTTGTATTGGGTAATTCATTCTGGAAATGATCCTCTAAAATTGTTCAAAGAAAATCCTGGACGTTTTAAAATGTGGCATGTAAAAGACAAGGATAAAAACAATAACGATTTAAATACCGAAGTTGGTTCTGGAACAATAGATTTCAAGCCATTATTTGCGGTGGCAAAACAATCGGGAATGGTTCATTTTTTTGTAGAGCAGGAAAATAATTTTGCTTCCAATTCTTTTGAATCCATCAAATCAAGCTGTGATTTTATTTCGAAAAATTTAATCTAGTACATTTTATTTATGAAGAAACTTCTTTTGCTGTTATTGGTAATTCTTTGTTCTTGTGAATCAAATAAGAAAGAAAAATCAAATTCAATACCAGAGCCAAAACAGGAGCTTAATTTAAAGCTAGATCCGTATTTTGTTGCTATCAAAAATAATGATGTTAAGCTTGGCAAGCCTGTTTATGGCGATTGGCTTTATTCTCGCAATGAAAAAGGGCAGACTTTTGAGCAGTTTATCAAAACAAAACATATTATTCCGACAAAAGAAGAAAACATTATTTATTTGCAACCTATAGGAACATTTAATTCTTCGCAAAAGAAACAAATCGAATTAGTTCGCCAATATTTGCAGCTATTTTTCCAATTAGATACCAAGGTTTTAAAGGATGTTTCAAATGATATTATTCCGAATAAAGCCAGAAGAATTGGTGATGTAGGACAGGAACAATTTTTAGCAGGTTATATTTTAACTGATGTTCTAAAAGAAGAAAAACCAGATAAAGGCGTTGCTTTAATGGCAATCACAGAAAAGGATTTATATCCAAAGCCAGAATGGAATTATGTTTTTGGATTGGCCTCTTATAGAGATAAAATCGCGGTAAGTTCAATTTACAGAATGCAAAAAGAAGCAGATTTTAATTTGGGTTTAGAGCGATTGTTGAAAATCTGTTCACATGAAATAGGGCATATGTTTGGTCTACATCATTGTATTGCGGCTAATTGTGTTATGAACGGAACAAATAGCATGACAGAAACAGATGGACATTCTATTAGATTGTGTTCTCTTTGTCAAAGAAAATTAAATTCGGGATTTAAATACGATAACGTAAAAAGACTAAAAGAACTAGAAAAATACTTTAAGGATAACAAATTAACCAGCGGTGTTGAGTTAATGGAAAAAGATCTAAAAAGTATTCAATAAAAATAAAAAAGTATGAGTTTAGGAACGAGCAAAGAATTTATAAAAGGCGACGAAATCGAGTGGGAAGTAGTCGGAGAAGGGATCAAACGAAAGATTTTGGCTTTTGACGAAAGAGTAATGTTGGTGAATGTGCATTTTGAAAAAGGTGGAATAGGTACTTTGCACGATCATTATCATTCGCAACTTACTTACATCGCAAGCGGAAAATTTGATGTAACGATTAGCGGAGTAATTCAAACGTTAAAAGAAGGCGATAGCTTCTATATTCCGCCTCACGCTGTTCATGGAGTTGTATGCCTAGAAACAGGAATGTTAACAGATGTTTTTAGCCCTGCAAGAGAAGATTTTTTGAATTATTAAATCTTTTAAAATCAACAAAATCATCATTAGAATAGTTCTGATTTAGGGTTAGTTTGAAAAATTTATACATTTTTTAAAGTTCTGCTAAAGATTAGATTGGTATTTTTGCAGCATGAATTTATCAAAAACTAATGTACTGTTTATGGCAGTTTGCACTGGTCTTATAGTTGCAAATCTTTATTACTGCCAGCCTTTGATTGTTTTAATTGCCAACGAATTTAAAATTCCTGAAGCCAGCGCCGGAACAATAACCTATCTAACTCAAGCAGGTTATGCAATCGGACTGTTTTTTATGGTGCCTCTTGGCGATAAATTAGAACGAAAAAAGCAAATTTTAATGACCACTTTTGCTACTGTAATTGCTTTATTAATTGCAGCAACAGCTAAAAGTTTTCTTGTTTTACAAATCGCTTCGTTGCTAATCGGAATCACGTCGATTGTGCCACAGCTTATTCTGCCTCTCGCGGCTTCTTTGAGCGCGCCTGAAGAACGAGGAAAAGTTGTCGGAACTATTATGAGTGGGCTTTTAGTCGGAATTTTGCTTTCGCGAACATTAAGCGGGTTTATCGGTCAAGTTTTAGGCTGGAGATCGATGTTTTATATCGCCGCTGGAATTTGTCTTTTGATCTTTTTTGTTATTCAAAGTAAATTTCCACAGAACAAACCACAGTTTCAAGGAACTTACGGTCAATTAATTAAATCTTTATTTACACTGATAAAAACACAGCCTGTTTTACGTGAGGCAACAGCAATCAATGTTTTCTGTTTTGCTCAATTTGGAGCTTTTTGGACGACAATGGTTTTATTGCTTTCAGGAGAACCATTCCATTTCAATAGTGCCACAATCGGATTGTTTGGAATTGTTGGAGCTTCTGGAGCCTTAGCAGCGCCTTTGGTAGGAAAACTGGGAGATAAAGGAAACTCAAGAATTGCAGTTGGTTATGGCTGTTTATTGATTTTAATCAGTTTTATAACTTTCTATTTTGCTATTGAAAGTGTAATCGGAATTGCAATCGGAATTGTGTTTATTGATATCGGAATTCAAGGTGTTCATATTTCAAATCAAACAAGAGTATATTCATTATTGCCAGAAGCTAGAAACAGATTAAATACCGTATTTATGTCACTTACTTTCCTAGGAACAGCTGCAGGATCTGCTTATGGGTTATTGTTATGGAAATTGGGCGGATGGCCTGCTGTAACTATCGGTTGTATGGCTTTATCTTTAATATCATTAACGATTTACGGACTTACTTATAAATCAAAATCTAAAAAAGTGAAAGCGCAAATTGATTAAAAAATTAATTTGTAAATTTGCGTTCAAATTAAAAATAACAACATGGAAAACGGAATATACGCTAAATTCAATACTAGCAAAGGTTCAATTTTAGTAAAATTGACACACGATTTGACACCAGGAACTGTAGGTAACTTTGTTGCTCTTGCAGAAGGAAATATGGAAAATAAAGTGAAACCTCAAGGACAAAAATTCTATGACGGATTAACTTTCCACAGAGTAATTGCAGATTTCATGATTCAAGGTGGTTGCCCAAAAGGAACTGGAACTGGAGACCCAGGTTATAAATTTGATGATGAATTTCACCCAAGTTTAAAACACGATCGTCCAGGAGTTTTATCTATGGCAAATTCAGGACCTGGAAGTAATGGTTCTCAATTTTTCATTACTCACGTTCCAACTCCTTGGTTAGATAACAAACATACTGTTTTCGGACACGTTATTGAAGGACAAGAGATTGTTGATGCTGTTGCTCAAGGTGACAATTTAGAGTCTGTTGAGATCATCAGAGTTGGTGAAGAAGCTCAAAAATGGAATGCTATTGAAGCTTTTGTTGGTTTAAAAGGTGCTCGTCTAAAAAGAGAAGCAGCTTTAAAAGCAGAATCTGAAGCAAAAATGGAACAATTAGCTGCTGGTTTTGATAAAACTGAAAGCGGTTTACGTTATAAAATGATTCAAAAAGGAGAAGGAAAAAGAGCTGAAGCAGGAAAAACAGTTTCTGTTCACTACGAAGGTTCTTTAGAAAACGGAAAAGTTTTTGATTCTTCTTACCCACGCAAAAAACCAATCGAATTCAAATTAGGAATTGGGCAAGTTATCGAAGGATGGGACGAAGGTATCGCTTTATTACAAGTTGGAGACAAAGCTCGTTTTGTAATTCCATCTGATTTAGCTTACGGACCATCTGGAGCAGGAGGAGTTATTCCACCAAACGCTACTTTAATTTTCGACGTTGAATTAATGGACGTAAAATAAGACTTCATTAGCAATTTAGTATTGTTATAAATAGAAATCCCGTATGCCATCGCATATGGGATTTTTTTATATTTACTAAAAAAACAAAGCCAATGAAAAATATATTAATCCTTGCAGGACTTGCATTATTTATGGTTTCTTGCGGAAGTAAGAAAGCAGCTCCAGTAGCATCTTCACAAGCTAACGAAACTACAAAAGCGGTAGCTTTAACACCTGAATTGGAAGCAGGTAAAAGTTTATACGAAAACAATTGTGCAAAATGCCACAAATTGTTTGAACCGAAAAAGTTTACTAAAGAAGAATGGACACCGATTTTGGTGAAAATGGGTAAGAAAGCGAAGTTGGATGATACTCAGATGGCTTCGATTACGAATTACATCGATTCTCAACTATAAAAAGATAAAAAGCATTTCAGAAATTGGGATGCTTTTTTTATTTGGATGAGGTACAAAAAAAAACACCGTCACAAAATGAGGTGTTTATAAAGTTAAGAATGCAGTACGTCTGAATTGTCTACTGATACTACTTTTAATGTTTTAATTCCTGCAGGAAGTTCCCAATCAACTTCGTCGTTTTCTTTAAAACCAATTATAGCAACGCTTAAAGGCGCTAGAATAGAAATTTTTGATTGTTTTAAATCTGCTGCAGATGGAAGCACAATTTGAATTTTCATTTGTTTTTTTGCCTTGACATCTTCAATTGTAACAAGTGAATTAATGCGTATAACCGAGTCTAATTCATTTTCTTTACCAATTACGGCGCGATCTAATTCTTGTGAAAGTAAATTTGCTTCTTTTGTGTTTGTTTCGTTTTTACTTTTTAAAATCAATTCTCGTAGAAATTGATAATCTGCTTTGCAGAAAGTTGGTATTGGTTTCATAATCGTATTCATTTATATTATTAAAAATTATTTATTCACTGTATTTTAAAAATTATAGTAATTGTATACTTTTTCAATCCTTAAACTGAATTTTTAAACGGATAGAAAAACGAAAAATCATCTGATAGAGCAATGCTCTTTCAAATAAAAAAACGAATTAAAAAATCTGATAAAAATCCTCCGTCAAAAAGAAGAAAAAGTGAAGTAGACGGAGGCCTAAAAAATAAAGGCCTTATTATGCGAAATAATTACAGAAGGAAGCGGTTTTGCAACGCAAAACGACTTTATAGAAGCTGTAAGTAGTGTTATATTTCCCATAAGGATGTTAAATTGAAAAGGCAAAGATACGTAATCTTTTTGGATTTAGTGCGTATTTACTTCCATTTTATACTACAGCCCAAACTTGGTTTCTGTGGTTCTTTCAAACTTCTGTTGTAAATTAAGGCATCTATAGCACCTCTAAGATCGCTTCCGCTAAGAGGGATTCCGTTGCCTGGTCGTGAATCGTCCAATTGTCCGCGGTAGAATAATTTGTCTTGATTGTCAAATAAATAGAAATCTGGAGTGCATGCTGCTTGGTAGGCTTTTGCAACTTCTTGGGTTTCATCATACAAATAAGGGAAATCAATTTTGTTCTCCAATGCAAAGTCAGCCATTAATTCTGGTCCATCTTGCGGATATTTTACAACATCATTACTCGAAATGGCAATTACGCCAAGTCCTTGCACGCGGTAATCGTTGGCAATCATGACAACTTCTTTAATAACATGATGCACAAACGGACAATGATTGCAGATAAACAGCACCAAAGTTCCTTTTGAACCTTTTAAATCTTTAAAAGAAAAAGTGTCATTAGAATTGGTGTCTTTTAAATAAAAATCAGGAGCAATTGTTCCTAATGGAAGCATTGTTGATTCTGTTCGTGCCATTTTATCCGAAATTTGAATTTCAAAAATAGCTTTAAAATTCTGTAAAAAAAAGAGCACAAGAATAAAAAATATCCAAAGAAAGCAGTTAGCTGCAACAGCTTGCTTCTTTGGATACTTTTTTAAGTTTTTATGAATTTAAAAATTCCAGTAAATCTTCATTTAGCTTTTCTCTATCGGTATAAAAAAGTCCGTGTGGTGCACCTTCATATTCGATATAAGTGTTGTTTGCGATAGATTTTGCAGCTTTTCTAGAAGTAAGATCGATTGGTACAATTTTATCGTCGTCTCCATGAATGATTAGAGTCGGAACTTTGATAAAATCTATTTCGTCTCTAAAATCTGTGTATGAAAAAGATTCTGCACATTTTAAAGTCGCGCGAGGAGAAGCTACAGAACATAAATTTCTGTAATATTCTAATAAAGGTGTACTCAAAGGCTTATTAATGATATTAACTCCAAAGAATGTTTTTCCGAAATTGTCAATAAATCCTATTCGATCTTCTTTGATTGCCATTGCTGTATTATCGCTTTTTTCTTTTGGATGGCCATCTGGATTATCGTGTGTTTTTAAAAGAAAAGGAATAATCGACGAAATCAAAGCCGCTTTGGTTACGCCTTTTCCGCCATGACGGCTAAAATAACGAACTACTTCGCCACCGCCCATTGAGAAACCAACAAGCGTTACATTTTCCAATTCCAATTGTTCGATAATTTCCTTTAAATCATCTGTTAAAGTATCATAATCGTAACCGTCCCAAGGATGAGAAGATTTTCCGAATCCGCGGCGATCGTATGCAATAACGCGATAATTATTTTGCACTAAATGATCAATTTGATATTCCCACATTTCATTAGAAAGTGGCCAACCGTGAATTAGAATTACAGGCTTTCCTTGTCCGTAATCTTTAACGTAAAGTCTAACATTTTGGGCAGTTTCTATATATTTATCCGTATGAATCTGTTTTAAATTAGATTCAAAGTCCTTAATTGTCATGCATGCATTTGGTTCAGTATGTTTCATGATATATCTTTTTTACGTGAGTTTCATTTTCTAGTCTCGTAAAATTAAAATGGAAGCAAAAGAAAAGGGTTACAGAATTAGGCACATTAATTACAAAATTTATAGGTTTGTAATAAAAGAGAATAAAATGGATTTAACTTGGAACGAATTTGAAAGAACCGATATGCGCATCGGAACTATTATAGAAGTAAATGATTTTCCTGAAGCTAGAAAACCAGCTTTTCAGCTGACAATTGATTTTGGTTTAGAAATAGGAATTAGAAAATCATCGGCACAAATAACCAAAAGATATCAAAAAGAAGATTTAGTAAATCGCCAGATTGTAGCGGTTGTGAATTTTCCGAAAAAACAAATTGGAAAGTTTATGAGTGAATGTCTAGTTCTTGGCGCTGTAGGCGAGGAGGGAGATGTGATTTTATTAGCTCCGGATTTTAAAATCCCAAACGGACTACGAATAGGATAGTTTTTAGTCGCAGTTTTCAGTCTCAGTCACAGTTTATACTGAAAACTGCGACTGCGACTTGCAAACTTTATTTTATTCTTTCAATCAATTGCTGTAAAATCAATTGTCCTTCTTCCCAATATTTTAAGTCAGAATCAGAGTTGATGTGGCCTTGTTTTCCAACGTTTACAAAATCGCTTCCCCATTTTTCAGCGAAGTGTTTTTTTCTTTCAAATAGTGAATAAGGATCGTTTTCGCTTGCCACAACAACCGACGGAAATGGCAGTTTATAAAGCGGAATTGGTGAAAAATTTCGGGTGCATTCTGGTGTATGTTCCGGTGAATCTACATCGGCAGGAGCAACCAAAAGAGCGCCAATAATATTAGGATTGCTATATTTTTGCGCCCAATGCAAAACCAACGAAACTGCTAAACTGTGCGCTACTAAAATAGTTGGCTGGTTTAATTTTAAGATGTTTTCGTTTAATCTTTCAAGCCATTCTTCTAAAATCGGTTCATCCCAATTGTCTTGCACAATGCGAATAGAATTTTCGAATTTTTTATGCCAAAAGGTTTGCCAATGCTTTTCTCCAGAATCTCCAAGTCCTGGTATAATTAATAGTTGTGTCTCCATTGCCGTGGAATTTTATTTAGTGATTATTTTTTGCGTTCTTTTAAAATTCGGTTTACTTCATTAACCAAAAGAGGAAAACCAGGTTCTGTCATTCCGTGACCGTAACCGTCCAATTCGTATAATTTAGTTTGAGTATGTCCAACCAATTTCATCATTCTAGCCATGTATGCGTTTTCTTCGTAACGTCCTAACATTTCAAGTTCACGATCTCCAGTAATTAATAGTAATGGCGGAGCATCGGCACGAACGTGGTATAAAGGAGCGAATTCATCAATTGTTGGTTGTTTTTCTGGAATTCCGTTTTCTCTTCTAATTTCGAAATGCGTAATGCATTGGCTGCTAAACGGAATAAGCCCAGCAATTTGATTCGCATCAATATTTTCTTTTTGAAGCCATTTTTTGTCTAAACCAATCATAGAAGTTAAATAAGCTCCAGCTGAATGTCCAGAAACAAAGATTTGAGTTTTATCGCCTCCGTAATTTGTAATATTATTAAAAGCCCAAGCAACGGCTGCAGCTGCATCTTCGATACATTTTACAGCTTTTACTTTTGGCGACAATCTGTAGTTTACACCAATAATTGCAAAACCTTTATTTTTTAAAGCTTCGGGAATTTCTTTGCTTCCGCCAGTTAATCCTCCGCCGTGAAACCAAACGATTGTAGCAAATCCGGTTTTATTTTTTGGGTAATAAATATCTAAAACACATCTTTCGCTGATGTATTTATCCGATTTATTTGCGGCAGCATTATAATATTGAATGTTGTTTTTCGTTTCATATTCTGTATTCTGTGCCGAAAGAGAAATTCCGAAGAAGACGAAACTTAAAAGAAGAATTAATTTTTTCATTTTTTGTGAGTTAATAGTAAAGTGTAATTTTTGAAAATGTCAGAAGTTAAAGAAGCATGAATTGTAAGTCTCACATTTTTACAATTCAGATCTCAAATATAAATATATAAAAAAAGTCCAAAATGCAGAACAAATTGGACTCCTACTTTATATAGATGATTTTGATTAAATATCATCAAAATCAATATCTGTAAAACTAGATCTCTGACTTTCAGCTTTTTCAGAACTGTATTCTTTCTTAAAATCTTTTTGATGTCTTTCAGAAATTACTTCTTCTCCCTTGTGGTTCAAAACATAAGAAGTCATTTCCTCTAATATTTCGGCGAAAGCACTAAAATCTTCTTTATATAAGTAAATTTTGTGTTTTTTGAAGTGAAAAGAACCATCTTCCTCAGTAAACTTTTTGCTTTCGGTAATAGTAATGTAATAATCATCAGCTTTGGTAGCTCTCACATCAAAGAAATAAGTTCTTCTTCCTGCTCGTAATACTTTAGAAAAAATCTCTTCTTTTTCTAACATGTCATTTTCTCTCATAATACGTTCTATCATTTTTGGAATTAATAGTACTCAAAAATCATAAAAAATTATCTATTACGCAACAATTAAAGTAATTCTTTTTCCGAAAGTTGTTTTAAATATAACGCTGAATAATAGCCGCCTTGATTTATTAATTGATTATGAGAGCCTTGTTGAATTATCTTACCATCTTCTAGTATGATAATTTTGTCTGCATTCTTTGCAGATGAAACTCGATGACTTACAATTATGGTTGTTTTGTCTTTAGAAATTTCAAATAAATTATTCAAAATCAACTCTTCAGTTTCTGTGTCAACTGCAGATAGACAGTCATCAAAAAGTAAGATTGCAGGGTTTTTTATAATTGCCCTCGCAATAGAAACACGCTGTTTTTGTCCGCCCGAAAGAGTAATTCCTCTTTCTCCTAAAATGGTTTCGTACTGTTTGTTAAAAGCAATAATATTGTCATGAACAACAGCATTTTTTGCCGCTTCAATAACCTCTTCATCGGTCGCATTTTGATTACCGAATTTGATATTATTTTTAATAGTATCCGAAAATAAGAAAGCATCTTGAGGAACGATTCCGATGTTGTTTCTAAGGTCATTTAAGTTTAAAGTACTGATTTCGTTTTCATCAATTTTAATCTCTCCTTCCGTTGTATCATACAGTCTTGAAATCAATGAAAGAATAGTCGATTTTCCAGAACCCGTTTTTCCTAAAATGGCTAATGTTTCTCCTTTTTTTACTGTAAAAGAAACATTTTTCAAAGCTTCGATATTAGTGTCTTTGTAGGTGAAAGAAACATTTTTGAAAGTGATGTTTCCTTGTATATCTGATGAATTTTGGTTGTTGTTTTTGATTTCTGGTTCAATTTTCAAGAATTCATTTAAACGCTTTTGCGAAGCTTCTGCTTCTTGAACCATCGAAGAAACCCATCCTAAAGAAGCAACTGGCCAAGTCAGCATATTTACATATAATATGAATTCAGCAATGGTTCCGATATTTGGAATACTTCCGTTAATGTACATTACACCTCCAAAATAAATCACCACCAAATTACTGATTCCGATAAGCGCAATCATCAACGGGCCAAATAGAGATTGAACTCTTGCCAAACTTAAACTTTTGCGTTTGCTTTCTTCTGCCAAATCAACCATATTGTTCTGATGTTGATTTTCTAAAGAATACGCTTTTATGACACGAATTCCAGAAAAGATTTCTTGCGTAAAACTCGAAACTTTAGAAAGGTATTGTTGGAAAGTCGTGCTTCGTTTATTGATTTCAGAACTTAACTTGAAAATACAGTACGAAAGAATTGGCAATGGCAATATAGTATATAAGGTAAGAAGCGGCGATACATTATACATATATATAATAACGATTGCAAAACGAATAAATGTATTAATAGTATACATTACCGCTGGTCCAACGTACATACGGACTTTTGAAACGTCTTCGCTAATACGATTCATTAAATCGCCAGTTCTATTTTGTTTGTAGAAATTTTGCGAAAGATTCTCGTATTGTCTGAAAACTTCATTTTTTAGATCAAACTCAATATGGCGTGACATTACAATTAAAGTCTGACGCATTAAGAATGTTAAAAATCCAGCAACAATTGTAGTTCCGATGATAAGTAACACATTATGAATAAGATCCTGACGATATGCGGCGATTATAATTTCGGATTTTTGCTCTGCAACTGAAAGTTTGTCAAAATTTTCGATAGCATTTAAAGACTTGCTAATGAGTTTTGGAGTGAATAATGAAAATATTTGTGCGATTATGGTGATTAAAATACCTGCCGAGAAACTGTATTTATATTTAATGAAATATTTGTTTAAATAGCTTAATTCTTTCATTTTTTTAAGAAATCTGATATTGAATTGATTTGTATTTAAGAATTATTATTAAATAAAATTATAATAATTTGCGATTTAATCAAAACAATAATATTGTAAAATTGTTATTTTATAGATAAAAAATTAGCACATGTGTATTTTTTAATTATGTTTGAGAAGTCTTTTTGACGAATTCATAATTTTAACCTAATTAATACTAGCGCTATGGATGCAACTTTCGCAACTGGAAAGGAACTTCAAAAAATGGATCCTGTTTTTGGTCAATTATCTTTTGACGATCACGAACAAATTGTATTTTGCAATGACAAAGATACAGGTTTAAAAGCAATTATTGGTATTCATAATTCGGTTATGGGACCAGCTTTGGGAGGAACCAGAATGTGGAATTATAACACAGAATGGGAAGCTTTAAATGATGTTTTACGTCTTTCGAGAGGTATGACTTTTAAATCGGCTATTACTGGACTCAATATTGGTGGAGGTAAAGCGGTTATTATTGGTGATGCTAAAACTCAAAAAACGCCTGAGTTAATGCGTAAGTTTGGAGAGTTCGTTCACTCATTAAGCGGAAGATATATTACTGCAGAAGATGTCGGAATGGAAACGAAAGACATGGATACTGTAAGAGATGTAACACCTTACGTTACTGGTATTTCTGAAGAAAGAGGTGGTTCTGGAAACCCTTCTCCTGTAACAGCTTACGGAGTTTATTTAGGTATGAAAGCGGCTGCTAAAAGTCAGTTTGGAACTGATGTTTTAGATGGTAAAAAAGTTTTGGTACAAGGAATTGGACACGTTGGTGAAACTTTAGTGGATTATTTAACTAAAGAAGGAGCACAGGTAACAATTTCTGATATTAACGAAGAAAAATTATACCAAGTTGCTTCAAAATATAATGCATCAATTTATACTGGTGAAGATTTATATACTGCAGATGTTGATATCTACGCGCCGTGTGCGATGGGAGCAACAATTAACGATAATACGGTAGATAAAATTAAAGCTAAAGTTATTGCTGGTGCTGCCAACAATCAATTAGCTGATGAGAATGTTCACGGTGCAAGATTACAGGAAAGAGGAATTTTATATGCTCCAGATTTCTTAATCAATGCAGGTGGAATTATCAATGTTTATGCTGAATTAGCTCACTACGGTAAAGCTGAAATCATGACTAAAACAGAAAATATCTACAATACAACTTTAGAAATTATTGATTTCGCTGCTAAAAACGGAATCACAACGCATAAAGCGGCTCTTACTATTGCTCAAAATCGTATTGATCAAAGAAGAATCGAGAACGCTGCTAAGTAATTTTTTTTAGTTTACAGTCTCAGTCTCAGTTTTCAGTTCTGCTGGAAACTGGGATTTTTTTTGTTTTTCAGTCGCAGTCACAGTTTGCAGTGTTTGCTAAAACTTAGAACTTAGAACTTAGAACTTAGAACTGAGACTTAGAACTGAGACTTAGAACTGAGACTTAGAACTGAGACTTAGAACCGCGACTAAAAACAGCAACTGCGACTAAATTTTGAGTAAAACTGAAAACTGCGACCGAAAACTGTGACTTTTTTACGAATTAATTTTAAAATACGCCTTTAAAGTTATACTTTTGCAGACTAATTTTTAAATGTTCTTACACGGTGGTAAATAGAAGACACATACGCGTTAAAGTAATGCAATCCATTTATGCAATGCATCAAAGCGGTTCTGATAACATGGAAAAAGAGGAAAAATTCCTTTTTTATAGCATTGATAATATTCAGGACTTATACCTTATAATGCTTTCTTCATTGATAGAAATTTGTAAAAAAGAAGCTGTCTTTTTGCATCTATCAAGTAAAAAACACCTTGCTACTGCAGCAGAACGTAACCCGAACGAAAAATTTGTAAAAAACAAAATTTTTCAACTTCTTGCCGAAAGCAACTCTCTTAGCATCGCTTTAGAAAATCGTAAAATCAATAATTGGTCTTTAAACGACGATTATATTATTTTGCTTTTAAATGATGTTAAAGCAAGCGATATCTACAAAAAATACATGAGCAATAACGTAAACACGTTTGAAGAAGACAGACAATTTATTATTGATTTGTTTGAAAATGTTATTGTTCCAAATGAAAAATTATACGAGTATTTAGAAGATGATAAATTAACTTGGGTTGATGATATTCCGGTTGTAAATACTCATATTGTTAAACAATTGAAAGCAATTAAAACGGAAGATCCAGACGATTTTAGAGTGCCTAAATTGTATAAAGATGTTGAAGATAAAGATTTTGCAAAAGATTTATTTAGAAGAACAATTCTAAACGAAACAGCATTTGCAAAAGAATACGAAGATAAAACGCCAAATTGGGACAGTGATCGTATTGCTGAAATCGATACAATTATCTTGAAAATGGCTATTTGCGAGTTTATCAAATTCCCTTCAATTCCTGTAAAAGTAACTCTTAACGAATATTTAGAAATTGCAAAAGAGTATTCTACGCCAAAAAGTAGTATTTTTATCAACGGAATTTTAGATAATCTTGTTAAAGAATTGACTGCCAACAAAAAGATGGTAAAAGTTGGAAGAGGATTAATGTAATTTGAAATAAAATTCCAAAAAGCAAATAACAAATTCCAAAAAAGAATATTAAATATAAATCAAAAACTAATTTAAATTATGGGACAATTATCTCAATTTGCGCCATTCCTTTTAATGTTTGTGGTAATCTATTTCTTCATGATTAGACCACAGCAAAAAAGAGCTAAAAACGAAAAAGAATTTGAAAGCAACCTAAAAGTAGGTGACAAAATAGTAACAAAAAGTGGTTTCCACGGTAAAATCGCTGAATTAGCAGAAACTACTGTTGTAATCGAAACTATGTCTGGAAAATTAAAATTAGAGCGTTCTGCTATCTCTTTAGAATTGAGCGCTGCTTTGAATAAAAAGGCATAATTTTTTATTCTAAAAAATAAATTCCAAAATATTAAATCCCAAATTCCAAAAATGGAGTTTGGGATTTTTTTTATGGATGAATTTTATACATACAGTTTTGTCATCCTGACGAAGGAAGGATCACACAAGTGGCTCCACAATCTATATTGTCAATCTTTGTAGAGTTTCTAGTGTGATTCCTCGTTCCTCGGAATGACAAACTTTCTCGGAATGAAAAAAAACAAAAAACCTTTGTCAAAGTTTTAAAACTTTGACAAAGGTCTCGTATAGTTTGGTTCTTCGACTTCGCTCAGAATGATAAAGTTATTGGAATTTGGATTTTAAAAAATTGGAATTTAAACTACCTGTATTTATCATTCATTCCAACATTCGCTAAAATCATCGGAAGCACTTTTTCAATCCTCGATAGTTTCGTTTTCTCCTGTTTAGCCGATTCAATATATTCTAAAAACTCATATTGTTTGTAAGGAGTAAACTTTGCAAAAGCTTCCTTTAAAGCTGGATTTTGAGTCATTTCTTTTTCTAAAAGTTCGGAAACAATAGCTTCTTTTTTAGAAGGTTTAATGACTTTTCCTTGCTTTTCGTTTTCAATCGCTTCGTAAATGTATTCCAAAACGTCTTTTTCATTTACTTCTTCTTTCGAAGTAAAACGCCATTGACGTAAAGATTTAGTGACTTCTTCTTGAGCGTTTATGAGTTTCTTTTTTTCGTCTTTTAAGAAAACGCCATTAAAAAACCATATTGCAAAATAATCTTTAAATCCGCCAAGGCCAACTACGTTTTTCTTTTGGTAAACATAAACAGGACCGCCCCATTTTGTGGTTTCGGTCAGTTCTGTTTTGTCAAGAATCGATTTTAGGTAAAGTAATTCTTCTTCCCATTTATCGCCGTATTTCCAAATGCCTTTATTTTCAGATTTTGTTTCCAATTATTTTCTTTTTTTAGAATTTTCAGGTTGGTCAAAAATTCCTGGAATTGCTGTTAATTCAGCAATTTTTACAATAACATCAGTTGCTTTTTGAATGCTTTCTGCTGGAACATATTCGTATTTTCCATGAAAATTATGTCCGCCCGCAAAAATGTTCGGACAAGGTAATCCCATAAACGATAATTGAGAACCATCAGTTCCACCACGAATTGGCTTAATGATTGGTTTGATGTTCAGTTCTCTCATTGCTTTTTCAGCAATATCTACAATATATTTTACAGGTAGAACCTTTTCTTTCATATTGTAATATTGATCTTTTACTTGAGCAGTTACAATATCTTCGCCGAATTTCTTCGCGAATTTTTTATTGAATTGTTTCGCTAATTTATGAATCAATTCTTTTCTTTTTTCGAATTTCTTTCTGTTGTGATCGCGAATAATCAATTCTAAAACAGTTTCTTCGATATTTCCTTTTATATGGTGAACGTGAAAGAAACCTTCGTAACCTCTAGTTTCTTGTGGTGTTTCGCCTTTTGGAAGTTCATTGATAAAATCATTTGCCAAAAGCATAGAATTAATCATTTTTCCTTTAGCATAACCTGGGTGAACGCTTTTTCCTTTGAAAGTGATTTTAGCTCCAGCGGCATTGAAATTTTCATATTCTAATTCGCCAATCTGACTTCCATCCATCGTGTAAGCCCATTGTGCTCCGAATTTTTCAACATCAAAATGATGCGCGCCACGACCAATTTCTTCGTCAGGAGTAAAACCAATTCTGATTTTTCCGTGTTTAATTTCTGGATGCTGAATTAAATATTCCATTGCCGAAACAATTTCTGTAATTCCAGCTTTGTCATCAGCTCCTAAAAGAGTCGTTCCATCAGTTGTAATGATAGTTTGACCTTTATATAATAATAAATCTTTAAAGTAATCTGGAGATAAAATGATGTTTTTCTCAGCATTCAAAACGATATCTTTCCCGTCGTAATTTTCAACGATTTGCGGTTTTACATTCGCTCCGCTAAAATCTGGAGAAGTATCAAAGTGAGAAACAAAACCAATTGTTGGTACTTCATGATCAACGTTGCTAGGAAGCGTTGCCATGATATACGCTTTGTCATCTATAGTTACATCTTCAAGACCAATTTCTTTTAATTCTTCAACTAATTTATTGGCAAGATTCCATTGTTTTTCAGTACTCGGTGTTGTTTGTGAATTTGGATCCGATTCTGTATCAATCGTTACATAACTGATAAAGCGATCTATGATATGTTGCATTTTTTTAAATTTTTAGCAAATATAGAAAATTTTTTCTGCGCGAAAATTTAGCTTTCTATATCTGAATGAATAAAAAAGGGATTCTAAATTGAATCCCTTTTTGGTATTTTGAGTTTATTATTTACTTTTTACACATCTAAAACCAACGTGATTTGCTGCAGATCTGATTTCGCCTTTTCCTCTTGTTCCTACCATGTAGCGAGTGCAATATTGATCGGTACATAAAAATGAACCGCCACGGTGTACACGTTTTACTTCAGATGGATCATTCGGATCGTAGTAAGCGTCTGGTCCTTGCGGATTTTTTGCTACTTTACCACTTTCGGCTAATGATTTGTAATAATCTACGCTATACCAATCGTTTACCCATTCCCAAACATTTCCGGCCATATCATACAATCCATATCCATTTGGAGCGTATTGTTTGGTTGGAGCAATTCCTTTAAATCCGTCTTCTCCAGTATCGCCATCTTTAATTGGAAAATGCCCTTGGTAGATATTAGCTTGAAATTTTCCTTTAGGTTTTAAGTCATTTCCCCAAGCGTAAAGATTTCCGGTTTTGCCTCCTCTTGCCGCAAATTCCCATTCTGCTTCTGTCGGAAGCCTTTTTCCAGCCCATTTGGCATAAGCCGCAGCATCTTCGTAAACAACGTGAACAACAGGATATTTTTCTTTCCCTATAATGGTACTTTGCGGCCCTTCTGGATGTCTCCAGTCGGCACCTGGTTCGTAGCGCCACCATTGCAAGAAATTGTTCAAATTAACTGCTGATGGTGTAGGAGTGAAGACCACAGAGCCTGTTACTAAATCTTCTTCGTTTGCTGTTGGAAACTCTTCTTTAGTCGGTTTTTGCTCGGCAACTGTTACATAACCAGTTGCTTTTACAAATTTTTCGAATTCTTCGTTTGTCACTTCGGTTTCATCCATATAATAACCATCAACGTAAACTCTATGAATTGGAGCTGCATCTTTGGTAACGCCTTTAATGCTGCATAAACTCTCGTCTTCAACATTTGTACCCATAGAGAATTCGCCACCAGGAATCCAAACCATACCTTTTGGTGCTTTTCCATCAGGTTTAAATTTATTTTCGACAGTTGGTTTAAAATCAGATTCTACATTACTAGGAGTTTCATGACATTCAGCCACTGTTTTTTCTGCTTTTTCTTCCTTATTTGTGAATCTACTATAACTGTAAGCAATTGAAATAATGGATAATGTTAATAACGCAACGATCCAAAAAGTTTTGTTTTTCATGGTTTATTATTTTTGAGCTTATATAGGTTGTTAAATTGCAGGTCTAAAATTAAAGAAAATAATTTTATAACTATATTAGTTTTATAGAATTAATGAAATTTATTTATCATCTTCTACCATTACAACTTCATATTTGTCTTTACCGTCAACTTGTACAGGTTGATAATACGTTTCGCCAAACTTGATATATTTGACATCGCCCATTGTTACTTCTTCGCCACCTTCTGGTAAACTATCTACAATTGTTCCAGCAGTAGGAGCTACGACTTTATAAGAACCTCCGTCTTTTTCATAATACGTTCCTCCGTAGTAATAATTGTTGACGGTTCCTGTATTTACAGTTTGTGCTCCGCTCGGTATATTGTTTACCGTACCGCCAACTGGTGCAGGTACAGCAGTATAACCTCCGCTTGACGGTGCATACCAAACTCCTTGGTCGTAATGATATTGCGTGTTTTCTACACTCACGACAATTGCCGTAACAGCCAAAGTCGCCACAAAGAATCCCCAAGGATGCCAAACTGGTCCCCAATAAAAAGGTCTGTAAGGATGATAATAGTATGGATGATAACCATAATATCTACGACCACCATAAACATAAGGAGGACGTGTGTAAACGACTGTATTTCTTCTTACAACAGTATTTCGATTATTGTTGATGGTAATGTCTCGACTACGATCAACATTGATGTTGTTTCTATTTACAGTATTTCCGCTAATATTCGTATTTCTGTTACCAGTATTATTTCGATTAACTGTATTATTTCTGTTTCCGTTGTTGTTTCTATTTACAGTATTATTTCTGTTAGAATTGTTTGCTGGTCTAGTTACTTTTGTTCCAGAGTTGTTTGCTCCTGGTCTTGTAGTTGTAGCGGGCCTTGTTGTAGCAGGTCTAGTCGTTGATGGTCTTGTGGTGTTGGGTCTTGTTGCATTTGGTCGAGATTGGGTTGCAGGTCGAGCTTGTCTAGTATGTGTTGCTCCGCTGCTGCCATGTGATCCTCCTCCGCGTACTCCGCCACCATGACGTTGTGCTAAACTATCAATAGAAAAAAAGAATAATGTAGTGATCAGGCATATACATGCTGATTTTTTTACTGTTTTAGATATGTTTTTCATATTCAGTGTTTTAAATCAATTAAAGTTATGAAAAAAAATGTACCATTTGCAGAAATAAATCAAAAGTTTAAAGGCATATTTTTTATGGCTAAAAGGAGATATCCCATTGAATTCTAAATCGCCAGCCTTGTTGCAACGGTAGTGTTTTATCCTGAAAACTAAAATAACTTGCCTCTGAAGTCAGTTTGTTTTTGTGCCCTTTAAAAAACCAGTTGAAAGCAATTGTAGACTCATCTTGTCTGTTCTGTCTTATAGAATTATCGGGTCTGTATGCGGCATGACGTCCTGCCATTTCTAAGTGTTTTGGCCACCAATCGAATGCATTATGAAAAAAATAGCCTGCCTGAACATAATATCCTTTCATAATTGTGGTATCGTCATTATTTATTTTGTCAATGATTTCCTTGGTATGCCATTCGCTTTGCCACGAAAAGCCGCGGTACATAAAAGCACTTTCCAAGTTCCATTGGTTTACTCTATATTGTCCTGGAAGTCCATTTTCAAATCCGTCTAATGAACCTCCTCCAGCTTGCGAAAAGCGTGTATACGGGCTTCGGTTGGTTACGGCTGAAAAGGCAATAATTGGCGTAAGTTTTTCGTGAAATTCCAAATCACAACCTGAAAATTCAAGAGATCTTCCTAAGAAATTCCATTGCGCTCTTCCAAAATACATCAAATGATTATCATCATTAGAAGTACTTCCTCGTCCAGTTCCAGTTAAAGCGGCAGCCCAATAATTAAAATCGGCAATTCCAGATCCTTTTAAGTGGCCGTAGACTTCAACTCCAAGTTGTCTGTCTAAGGTAAATGGTCGGTTGATTAAGGATCGTTCTACCATTTGCTGTTCGCCACTACTGATGTAACGTTCGCGAGTATATTCTACTTTCCATTGTCCGACTTTAAAACTTAGCCAATCCCATTTTTCTATCATAACTCTAAAATCGAGCAAATTGGATTGACTTAATTCGTATTCCCAATAATATTTAAGCCAAGGCTCAAAAGCATGACCTCCAATTTTGAGTCTTGCCCTGTTTATTTTAAAAGTAGTTTCGGCATCTCTACTGTAATCATCATAAGTTAAAGGGTCTGCATCATTTGGTGTCGAAAAACGAAATTGCAAACGACTTGCTAGCTGAAATAGGAATTTTTTGTCTTTAGTTTCTAATTCAATTCCTTTACTCCCATATCTGACATTTATTAATTTCGTAGTATCTTTTTCTTGTTGGGCGTATCCTTTCAAACCAATCAAAAAAAATAATCCTATTAAGCAGTTAAGGGCTTTTTTTATAAAACTTACTTTTTTAGATTCCATTCTCAGTATTTAGGCTATTATAAACATTAAAAGAATAAGGATTTTTATAAAATTGAATGATTTTGATAGCTGTCTTAAAAACAATTTACATTGGCAAATACCATCTAAAGCCTAAACGCACTCCAAAATTCGAAGAATTTCGAGGATATCCGTCTGAGCGGTAAGCCATGACTTCAGGTTCGATATAAGCATTGTATTTTAATTTTCCAGCCCAAATATATCCTACTCTAAAATCCATAGGCAAAGCTACTTTTCCAGTTTTGTAATCAATCTGCCACTCTGGCTCAATTCCGGCATAAACGCCATTTGGCCAAGTATAAAATACGTTTGGTTGAAGTACTGCATAAGCAGATGATCCATATTTTGAGTTCTGAGAAATGGTGAAAAAATTCTCCCAAATCCAATACATTTGCCATTTGCCAAGATCTGTAAAAGTAACTGTAAAAGCAGGACCTAGACTCCATTGAGGAGAACCTAGCTGATTATCTGTTGCTGTAGGAATCTGAATATTCCAGCCCGCACCAAACTGTCCCCAATCTTTTTTACTCAATATAAAAAATTGATTTAAAGTAACGTCTCCTAAACCTGTAGTTCCATCGGGTGCAGTATTTACAAAAGCGATTACTCTGATTAACTGAGGAACTTTTATCAAAAGACCTTCTTTTAACGGAATTATTCCGCGAAAGCGAAAGTTTTGAGCAAAACCATCTTGATTTTCGGTTTTAAAAATTGCATATTCTTCCAATTGCAACTGCCATGCTAAGGTTGTCGGGTTCATAACTTCTTGTGATTGTTTTACAGAAGTTGACCCGCTTTGTGGCTCTTTGTTTTCTTCTTTATCTTGAGCAAACATAGAATAGTTTGCGATGCCGATCATGAAAAAACACATCGCGATTCTTTGATAGAATCTTTTATGGTTATTTTTTTTTATACTCATATCTTTTTAATTTAAATTTCTTTTTCTAAAAGAATGATGAAGTACTAATGCGGCACCTCAATATTGCAAACTTTTATGGCATACACTTTTGAGTTTCTTTTGTTAATTTTGATTTGAAATATTCAGGTTTTTGAGAAATTTTTATTTTCCTCCAAAGTTTTTAGCGATTCCCAGGCCAATTCCCCAGCTGTCGTAAGCATTCCATTTAAAGTCGTAACTCGCTGTACCAAAAATTTCCCAACCTTTAGGGAGTTCGTATCCATATTCTACGCCAGCGCGGGTTAAGAAAAAATCTTCCTCTTTGGCAAATTCACCTCCAAATCCTAAGAGAAAACTCCAATGTTCATTTGGTTTATAAATTCCCATAAGAGCAGGAGCGATAGGATAACTTCTTTCTACAGTTTCTTGATTATCACCGCTTGCATACACTTTTTCGACTTTAAATTTTTCGACAATAAAATCGGTATGAAGACCAATAGCCCATTTTTCATGAAATTGATAAGTATAATCAAGTCCCCAAGCAGGAAGCGTTAGAGTTTCACGATTTCCTTCGTCGTCGCGACCCTCAAAAACATGAACATGATTAATTGATATTCCGATTTGATGATGAGGTTTGAATCTTTTTTCTTCGCTTTCTTGAGCTGAAATTTTCACAGAGAAAAACCAGATTGAGCAAAAGCAGAAAAGAAAACAAGGCTTTAAATGCATAAGTGTATGGAACATCTGACTTTCTCTATTGGTGAAACATTTATTTAAAAAGAAAAAAGAGGTATTTCCATCACAAGAATAGGATAGAGAATACCTCTTTACTATATTTTTTAATCTCTTCCTAAAGCTCTTTTTGCTTCGTTGTTCAAGTCAGTATATTCTATTTTTCCAACATTTACGCCAACTCCCAAAATTTCACCTCCTTTAAATGTGCCTGGAGTTTTGTATTCTTTACTAACAGCGTCACCGCTATCAAAACCAACACAAAGTCCATCACCAGAAAGTGTAAATTTACCAGTCTGCGTTCTCATTGGGCCAGAAGCCACTTCTTTTCCATCGATGTACAATTTCATTGTTCCAATAGATTCTCCGTTCGGACCAGCTTTTTCACGATTGAATTCCATTCCAAAAACGTGTTTTCCAGGAGTTATGGCAACATTAGAAGTAAATTTTTGTTCTGGTGCAATTCCTAAGAAATTATAAACATAATTCAGTTTTTTGTCTTTAATAAACAAAGTGTGACCACCAAAACGAGAACCGTGTGCGAAAAGAACTCCCGAAGCATTTGCGTCTTTTACATCAACGTCGGCTACGATTTTATAAGAGCGTCCGCGAACATTTACTGCAACTCCTTCAGGAACAGCAGAAGTTCCAGGATAATAAACATATTGATCGCGTGGTGCTTCAGATGAAGGTCTTTCAATTCCAAGAACTTCAATTGCAGAGCGGTCATCTAACGGAAGTACTAAGTTTTTAGCAGCTTCGCTATTCCAATCGGCAATTAATTCTTTTAATTTGTCTGGATTCTTTTTAGCTAAATTATTTACTTCGGCACGATCGACATCGGTATTGTAAAGTTCCCATTCGTCTTTGTCAAAATTTCCTTTACCTGTTAAAGGAGCGTGTAGTGCAACAGCTTTCCAACCATCTTTCCATAAAGCACGGCTTCCTAGCATAGCAAAATATTGAATGTGTTTTTGAGTAGGAGTATTGGTTTTAGCATCAAAAGTATATTTCATCGAAACTCCTGACAATGGATATTGCGGAACTCCACGATAAACTTTTGGCATTTCAAGACCGCAAATATCTAAAATGGTAGGAACGATATCTGTAGAGTGATGAAATTGATCACGAACTTCACCTCTTGCTTTGATTCCTTTTGGCCATGAAATTACTAGCGGATCACAAGTTCCTCCTGCATACTCGCTATATCTTTTGAACATTTTGAATGGAGTAGAAAATGCAGCAGCCCATCCCGTTGGATAATGCTCATAAGTATCTGGACTTCCTAATTTGTCTATGTATTTTAAATTTTCTTTTAATTCATCAGGATATCCATTAAAGAATTTATTTTCATTTACAGAACCTGTTGGAGAACCTTCACCTGAAGCTCCATTATCTGCGGCATAGATTACTACAGTATTTTCTAATTGTCCTGTTTTTTCTAAATAATCTATTACACGACCTACTTGAGCATCTGTATATTCAGAGAATCCAGCATATACTTCTGCCAGTCTAGAGAATAATTTCTTTTCGTCTGCGCTTAATTTATTCCAATCTAAAACTTCATCTCCAGGATTAGAAACTCCAGGAGGAAGCGGATTAAATTTAGCGTAGTTAGTTCCTTTTGGAATAATACCTTTTGCAATCATTCTTGGAAGAACCCATTGACGATAAGCTTCATAACCTCCATCAAATTTGCCTTTGTATTTTGCAATATATTCTTCTGGAGCATGGTGCGGAGCATGATTTGCACCAGGACAATACCACATATACCAAGGTTTTGAAGGATTTGTTGCTTGCTGATCGCGAAGAAACTCTATGGCATGATCGGCTAAATCTTTAGATAAGTGATAACCTTCTTCTGGAGTTGCAGGCGGTTCTGTAAAATGATTGTCTTCTACAAGATCTGGATACCATTGATTGGTTTCTCCTCCAAGAAACCCGTAATATCTGTCAAATCCCATTTGCAAAGGCCATGTACTACGGTCTCCACCAGAAGCGACATCTTGCTCGGGAACGTTATGGTCTTTACCAATCCAGAAAGTACTCCATCCATTATCTTGAAGAACTTGGCCAATAGTTGCAACTTGTTTAGGAAGTCTTCCGCTTGCTCCAGGAAAACCTGCTGCTGCTTCAGTAATAGCAGCCATTCCGTTAAGGTGATGGTTACGTCCTGTTAATAAAGTCGAACGAGTTGGCGAACAAAGTGCTGTAGTATGCCATTGCGTATAAGTTAAACCGTTGTCTGCCAATTTCTGCATCGTTGGCATGTTGATCGCTCCTCCATAAGGAGACCAAGCTGCAAGACCTGTATCATCATATAATATAAATAGGATGTTTGGTGCTCCAGCTGGAGCTTTTTTAGGAGAATAAGGTGCCCAATCTTCTTTAGAATCACGGACATCTAAGCTAATTTTTCCCTTAAAAGTTTCTTTGGTAACTTGTTGAGGGTCTGCTTGGGCAAGTATTTTCGTAGTTGTTCCTAATGAAAGGCAAAATAGGAGCGTGAAAATACTTTTCAGAATGAGTTTTGTACTGACTTTCATAATTTAAGTTATTAATTGTTTGTTGATATGTATAATATGGAATAGTCTCAAATTTAGGTATTAAATAACCTACAGGAGCTTTTTGAAAGCGGTGAACTGGTTTCATTTTATAACTTGCAACATGAAAAACAGCTTTTTGAGCATTTTTTTTAAAAATTTGCAGATGTAAGTTTTGTTGTTGCTTTGAGTCTTTAGGATTGTTTTAATTCTAAAACGAATAATTAAACAAAATAGAAATTATTTGTTTTCGTAAAAAAGTACCTTTTTAAACTATAATATTTAAATTTGCATCCGAAAAAATAACAACAACACAACTCTTATGTATAAATTGATAATTCGTCCGATTCTTTTTTGTTTTGATCCTGAAAAAGTGCACTATTTTACCTTTTCATTTGTAAAATTCATCTCAAAAATACCTGGAGTTTCGGCAATTATAAGATCAATTTATGAAGTAAAAGATCCTCGTTTAGAAAGAGAAGTTTTCGGAATTAAATTTAAAAATCCAGTTGGACTTGCTGCTGGTTTTGATAAAGATGCGAAGCTGTACAAAGAGCTTGGCGATTTTGGTTTTGGTTTTATTGAAATTGGAACGGTAACGCCAGTTGGACAAGAAGGAAACCCTAAAAAACGTTTATTCAGATTAAAAGAAGACTCAGCAATTATTAACCGAATGGGATTTAATAACGGAGGTGTTCTTGAAGCTGTAGAACGTTTGAAAAAGAATTCGGGTGTTTTAATTGGAGGAAACATCGGAAAAAATAAAGTGACTGATAACGAAGATGCAGTTAAAGATTACATCATTTGTTTTGATGCACTTTACAATCATGTCGATTATTTTGTTGTGAATGTGAGTTCGCCAAACACTCCAAATTTAAGAGCTTTACAAGATAAAGAACCTTTGACGGCTTTATTACAAACTTTGCAAAATAGAAATGTCGAAAAACAAAAAACAAGTACTCAAAAAGTAAAACCAATTCTTTTAAAAATTGCTCCAGACTTAACAGATGAGCAATTATTAGATATTATTGATATTGTAAAAACCACTCAAATTGCGGGAGTTATTGCAACAAATACAACCATTTCTAGAGAAGGTTTACAATCTGCAAACCAAACAGAAACAGGAGGATTGTCTGGAAAACCATTAACAAAACGATCTACAGAAGTAATTCGTTTCCTTTCGGAAAAAAGCAACAAAGCATTCCCAATTATTGGAGTAGGAGGAATTCACTCTGCAGATGATGCGATTGAAAAACTAAATGCAGGAGCAGGCTTAGTGCAATTGTATACAGGATTTATTTACGAAGGTCCGGCTTTGATAAAAGCAATTAACAAAAAGGTTTTAGGGCAATTGTAAAAGTAGCGCCTGAACTAAAAGGCCAGCGAGTATTGCAATACCAAAACTAATCAAAGTTCCGATCATTACATATTCTGTCAATTTTCGGTCTTTGGCTTCTTTCAAATCTCCAAACCTAAAAATAGATTTGGCAGCAAGTAGAAAACCAATCGCCTCAAAATGTCCGGTTATAATAAAACCGAAAACAAATAAGCGTTCTAAAATACCAATATAATTTCCAGCAGCTATCAGAGAATTATCCTGATGGCTGTTTTTGCTTTCAGGAGCCCATATCGAAATTATAGTTTTGATAAAAATAGAAGTTGGTTTAGTTATCAGTAAAATTCCCGTAAGTAAAATCCAGAAGGCATTATCCTGCCAAAAATTGATAATCGTTTTGTTTTCATACAAAAGCGTGACGCCAATTAAAACAAGAATATGTGCAATTTGATCGACAACAAACCAAGTGCGTTTGGTTTTGTTTTTTTGGAAATTTAATTTGATTAAATCTATAATGCCATGAGTAACAGCAATTAAAACAGCATAAGGTATAAAACTGATTTCTCCCGCTAGAATTGCAGCTAAAATTCCATGAAGCAAAATATGAACATATAAATAAATGCTTTTATGCTTTTTTTGTTCTTTATCAGCAACCCAAGAATTTGGCTGCCAGATAAAATCTCCTAATAAATGAGCAAGAAACAGTTTTATAAATAAAATCATGAGGCTTTAAATTGTTTTATTTGTTTTCTAAAATAGCGATCTAAATTCAGAACCAGATCAAACTGAGCACGTTTTTGTCTTCGGCTAACGGCAGCCTGATTTATACCTAGTTTTTGTCCTAATTCTTCCTGAGACAATTTTGGATTTTCAATAGCAACAGCAACAAATTCTGCCGATTGCACAAGCCAGCTGTCCATAAAAGTTAAAGCCAATTGCAGCATTAAATTCAGTTTTTCATCAAAATCTAAATCTCCCGTTCGCATAGCTAAGGTTACTTTCTGCTTTTTTAAAGTTTCAAAAAGTTCTCCCGAATTAATAAACGCAGCACCATTGCTTTCAGATATTCTTTCAGCATTGTGCGTTTTATCTCCAAAACCAATACTCATTCGGGCATCCGACTTTATAGCTCTTAAATGTGCTTTTATCAAAATAGCGGCTAATAAAGCATCTTCAGGATTGGTAACTTCAACCTGAAATTCATCTCCTCGATAGACTTCCCACTGACTTGGCGTTTTGCCAAAAGGAGCCAAGATTTTCTTTAAATCCTCTACCCAATGTTCAGATTTTTGCTGTCTTGAACCAATTATGTCACCTGTAATTACACTAGTCATAACTCAAATATAATTAAAAAATTATAAACTTTCTATTACAAATATACGTAATAAATTTTATTATTACGTTTTTTGGTAATAATATTAAATATTACAATTTTTGGTAATAATATAATAATGGCAATTCGTTTGTAATATTGTAGAGGCGTACTGCAATGCGTCTCACGTTCTTGTATTTCCAGTATTACGGATTCTCTTTACGTAGACGCACTGCAGTGCGTCTCTACGATATACGATTTGTATAATTATCAGAATACAATTAAATGAACTTATATTACTTATATGGTTTCAAAAAAACAGAAAAACATAATTTTTATTTCATTAAAAAAGAAACTAACTTAGCCTTTAGAAAAGAATACGCTTTGAACAAAGAAATCAAAATCATCGAATGTCCTCGAGATGCCATGCAAGGCATTAAGGATTTTATTCCGACCAAAAATAAAGTGACTTACATACAAGCTTTGTTGCGAGTTGGCTTTGATACAATTGATTTTGGAAGCTTTGTTTCTCCAAAAGCTATTCCGCAAATGCAGGATACTGCTGCCGTTTTAGAACAGCTCGACTTATCTCAAACAACAAGTAAACTGCTTTCTATTATTGCCAATACGCAAGGTGCTGTTACGGCTTCAGAATATGAACAAATCAAATATTTAGGTTTTCCTTTTTCTATTTCTGAGAACTTTCAGATGCGTAACACGCACAAAACTATCGCAGAATCGTTGATCACTTTAGAAGAAATTCTAGAAGTTGCCAATAAGAAAAACAAAGAAGTAGTAACCTATCTTTCAATGGGTTTTGGAAACCCTTATGGAGATCCGTGGAATGTTGAAATTGTTGCCGAATGGACAGAGAAATTGGCAGGAATGGGAGTGAAGATTCTTTCGCTTTCTGATACTGTAGGAACTTCTACGCCAGAAGTAATTACGTATCTGTTTTCAGATCTAATTCCGAAATATCCTGAAATTGAGTTTGGAGCACATTTGCATACAACACCAGAAAGCTGGTTCGAAAAAATCGATGCTGCCGCAAAAGCAGGCTGTACTCGTTTTGACGGCGCTATTCAAGGTTTTGGAGGCTGCCCAATGGCAACCGATAAACTAACTGGAAATATGCCAACAGAAAAACTGGTTTCCTATTTTACCGCCAATAAAAAAATAACTGGACTAAATTCTCTTAGTTTTGAAAGCGCATACAATGAAGCTTCAAAATTGTTTGGAAAGTTTCATTAAAAAATAGTTATATTTTCTTACTTTAGATAATGATTGCAGAAAATAATGCGTTACATTTATTATTGCTATAATTATTATCATGAGACCAAGGTTACTAAGTAAAATTTTAAGTTTACTATTCTCAGTTTTTTTATTGTTTTCCTGCTCCAGCGATTTGAATTTCGATCAGGTAAATGATTTTAAGATTGAGCCTGTTTTTGTTGCCAATCTTGCATATTTTAATGTTCCAGCAAATAGACTTATAGATGATGGCGGAACTAATATTATATATGATGTAAGAGATTTTGACGTTTTTAAAAATAAATTTTTTACAGAACGTCTTAAGAAAGCGGAATTTGATTTTGAAGTCGAAAATAATATCGAGCGTACTTTTGTCTTGAATATGCTTTTGCTTGACAAGGAAAATCAAGTCTTAGAAAGAATATCTTTTAATGTTCCATCCTATAAAGGAACGCCAAACGTTATAAAATATCCCACAGAAGTTTTTGAAAACACACGATTAGATCTTTTAAAACAAACCCAAAAAATTGGTTTTGTTGTATTAATTGCTGCTGGACCTCCATTAAACGCTACTAGCGAAGGAAATCTAAAATTAAGATCCAGTGCAACTGCTTATTTAGTAATCGAATGAGAAAAACGCTAATCCTTTGTTTACTTTTTCATCTTTCTTGTTTTGCTCAAAACAGAGAGCTGTTGTATAATTTCACTTCAATTCCACAGTCTTCGCTTGTAAACCCTGGAGCTGATGTTTCGTATAAATATTACTTTGGATTTCCAGTTTTATCTGGAATTTCAGCCAATGTCGGATCTAGTAGTTTTTCGGCGTATGATTTGTTTTCAGACAATGGAGTCGATTTTAACCAAAAAGTTAGAGACGTTATCAATAAATCTTCTAGTAGAGATAAAGTAGTAACTAATCAGCAATTAGAAATATTTTCTGGCGGATTTAGAGTTGGTGGCCGAGAAAGTCGTTCTTATATTTCGTTTGGATTGTATCAGGAATTCGACTTTTTTATGTTTGTGCCAAAAGATCTGGCTTTATTGGCTTTAAATGGAAATCGAGATTATATCGGAAAATCTTTTAATCTCGGTGATTTGAATATGAAAGCCGAAGTACTTTCTGTTTTTCATGTTGGATTTCATAAAAAACTCAATGATAAATTTGTTTATGGAGGACGCGCCAAAATTTATTCGAGCGGTGCAAATGCAACTTCTACAAAAAACTCAGGTTACATTTATACAGGCGAGGAGCCAGGAACTCCAAATCTCTATAATCAAGTTATTTCTTCCAATTTAGAATTAAAGACTTCTGGACTAGCTCGTTTTACAAAAGATGAATATGACGGAAATGTGGTTCGTGATATTGCTCATAATACCTTTTTTAACGGAAGTCTAGGTTTTGGTGTAGATGCAGGAATTACCTATTATATAAAAGACAATTTGCAGTTTACGGCAAGTGTCGTCGATTTAGGTTTTGTAAGACAGACCAAAGACATCGAAACGCTTACCTATAAAGGAACTTATCGATACAATGGAGCAAATCCTGACTTTTTAGGTTCAGATGATCCTGAAAATGTCTTTGACGAATTTGATCGAGCAATACCAAGAGATACACTTCACAATAAATATACTACTTGGCGTCCGACAAAAATTTATTCTTCTATTCAGTATTCTTTCGGAGAAGAACGTTCAGATGAATGTAATTGTCATGGCACTGTCGAAAAATTTTATAAAAATGCTGTTGGATTTCAGGTTTTCGGAATGTCTGCTCCACGCGAACCTTTGGTTGCTTTGACCGCTTTTTATAGAAGAAATATTTTTAGAAAATTAGATCTCAAGGCAACCTATACCTTCGATACTTTTTCGAATAAAAATATCGGTCTAGGTCTTTCAGGAGCAATTGGACCAGTAAATATTTATGCTCTCGTCAATAATGTTTTAGAATATAAAGACATTTCTAAAGCCAGTAGTGCTGCCTTCCAACTCGGAATCAATTTCGTTTTTCATGACAAAAAAGATTAATTCTTATCACTATTATTAGAAGCTATTTCCAGCTGTCCATTACAAGCACTCGAGCCAAAAAACTTTTTTTCAAGATTTAAAAAGAGCTTCCGTTGGTCGCTTTTTTAAACCAGAAAAAAATGTTTTTTGGCTTTTCGTGGCTTTCCATTTCCATCTGGGCTAGGGTATATTGTTTTATAAGATTATTCACGTAAATATAAATTTATGAATAACTTAGTATTCAAGTTAGCAATTTATTCACTATATTTGCACGCAATTCAACTAGAAATTGCAACATGATAGCACACAACTCCAAGATTATCGGCGAAGGTTTAACTTACGACGATGTATTATTAGTACCTAACTACTCGAATGTGCTTCCTCGCGAAGTGAGCATTAAATCAAAATTCTCAAGAAACATTACATTAAACGTTCCAATTGTATCTGCTGCTATGGATACAGTTACAGAAAGTGCAATGGCAATTGCTATGGCGCAAGAAGGTGGTATTGGTGTTTTACATAAAAATATGACTATCGAACAACAAGCAGGAAAAGTTCGAAAAGTAAAACGTGCAGAAGCAGGTATGATTATCGATCCGGTAACTTTACCAATGACTTCTACTATTGCAGATGCAAAAAATGCAATGAAAGAATTCGGTATCGGCGGTATTCCAATCGTTGACGAAAACAGAATCTTAAAAGGTATCGTTACAAACCGTGATTTACGTTTTGAGAAAAACGGTGCAAGACCAATCGCTGAGGTTATGACAAGTCAAAACTTAGTAACTGTTGCTGAAGGAACTTCTTTAGAGCAAGCAGAAGTAGTTTTGCAAGGTCATAAAATTGAAAAATTACCAGTTGTAAATGCTCAAAATGAATTAGTTGGTTTAATTACTTTTAGAGATATTACAAAACTGACTCAAAAACCAATCGCTAATAAAGACTCTTTCGGTCGTTTGAGAGTTGCTGCTGCAATTGGAGTTACTGGAGATGCTGTTCTAAGAGCAGAAGCTTTAGTTGCTGCAGGTGTAGATGCAATTATTATCGATACGGCTCACGGACATACAGAAGGTGTTGTAAATACTTTAAAAGAAGTAAAATCAAAATTCCCTCAAATAGATGTAATTGTTGGAAACATCGCAACTCCAGAAGCTGCTAAATATTTAGTAGAAAATGGTGCAGATGGTGTAAAAGTTGGAATCGGACCTGGTTCTATCTGTACTACACGTATCGTTGCAGGTGTTGGTTTCCCTCAATTCTCAGCAGTTTTAGAAGTTGCTGCAGCAATTAAAGGAACTGGAGTTCCAGTTATTGCTGATGGTGGAATTCGTTATACAGGAGATATTCCTAAAGCAATCGCCGCAGGTGCTGACTGTGTAATGTTAGGTTCATTATTGGCAGGAACAAAAGAATCTCCAGGAGAAACGATCATTTTTGAAGGAAGAAAATTCAAATCTTACCGCGGAATGGGATCTGTTGAAGCAATGCAAACAGGTTCTAAAGATCGTTATTTCCAAGATGTTGAAGACGACGTTAAAAAATTAGTTCCAGAAGGAATCGTTGGACGCGTTCCTTACAAAGGAGAATTGAACGAAAGTATGCTTCAGTTTATTGGAGGTCTTCGTGCAGGTATGGGATACTGTGGTTCAAAAGATATTCCTACTTTGCAAGAAACAGGACGTTTTGTTAGAATCACTTCTAGCGGAATTACTGAAAGTCACCCACATAACGTAACTATTACAAAAGAAGCTCCGAATTATTCTAGATAATTTTGAGTTTTCACTATAAAATAAAAGGCGTAAGATTTAATTCTTACGCCTTTTGTTTTTATTTGATTTTACTGATTTTGGCAGTTTGTTTAATACTAGTTGCGGAGTTCAATTTGATGCTAAATTCATCTTGCTTCAAGTCAAACATAAGTTTCATATCAACAACGCTTTCGCTCGCAAAATAATTAGGAATGTCATAAGTCATTTTCCCCGTTCCAGTTCCAGATACAATGATATTGTTCAGGTTTTCAGATGAGATATTTGCAGTATAAACTTGGTTGATATCAAAATAAGCATTTTTGTCAACAATACTCATTAGTTTGTAGATCGTTGTAATCGACATATCGATATTTAGTGCTCCAATCGGAATTGTTATTGGGCTTTCTTGAGAAAATGCTTCGCCAATTTTTATTTTCTTTTCGGGCAATGCAAGTTGCGCAAAAGAGCTTTTAACGATTTCAAAAATCATGTTTTTTGATGCTTCATCTAGACCTTTTGCAACAATAGAGTCCATCTTTGGCAACGAAGATGTTGATCCTTTTCCATAGATTAAAGTCCCATTCGGAATAATGTTGTTTCCTTTATTATCTAAAGACTTAACATACTCAATTACGACAGGAAAATTTCCTTCAGCATTTATTTTACCCGTTTTAAAAACCGATTCTACATCAACAGACGATTTTGTTATAGTAGGATTTTTAACGCCAGTAGATTTTAATGTATTCAAAAATTCTTCAGATCCTTCATAAGTAAGTTCGTATGAAGCTGAATTTGCCATTGTTTGATTGTAAATCGTTTGAGGCGTGAATCGTATTTTAAAATCTAAAGTTTGATTTGCTTGACCATAGTTTAAAAAGGTAACTAAAGCAAAGAGAAATAAAAATAGTTTTTTCATAAGTAATTAAAGCGCTTTTTTCAGCTTAAGGAAACGAAAGTAAGAAATAAAAAACTACTTTATTCAATTAGAATCCTTTTCTTTAAAAATAAGATTATTCTTTCTTAATTCTTCAAGAAGTTTGGGCAGACTGCTTGGGCCAAGTCCGTGCAACGATAAGATTTCTTCTTTTGTATATTGAGATAAATCTTCTGCAGTTTTGATGTTTAGGCTTTCTAAAGCTCTTCGCGCAGGTGCTGATAATACAGATAAAAGCCCTGATTTTGGTTTTCTTTCTGCTTCACAAATAGGACAAGTAGGGCAGTCACTAGTTTTGATGTAATGATGCCCTTTTTTGCAAGTTCGATTATTTTTAGAAGCCGTCATTTTAATTTTTTAACTAAGCTATGAAATTATTCGTTACTAAAAACGGCTATTTAAAATGTCCTCAGCAACGATATCAGAATGCAAAAGATCTTCCATTTTTTTAGTCATTCTTTGTGCTTCTAAAGCATAACTAAACATTTTTTTCTCATAATCTGCAATGGCTTCATCAATGGTATTGAATTTTCCGTTAGTTAGATTCTCTGTTAAATGAAAAGCATCAAACAATCCCATATTTACGCCTTCGCCAGCAAACGGAGGCATTAAGTGCGCCGCATCTCCAACAAGAGTAATGTTTGAATGTTCTTTCCAAGACTCTTCTAAAGAAAATAAACGTAACGGCAAACCAGAAAATTCGGTTGAAGCGGCAAAGAATTTTTTATAATCATCATTCCAATTTTTGAAAGTTTCATTCAAAAAGGAAATAACATATTGATCGTCTTCAAAGTTAATTCCGTGATTCGAAATCCAATTTTCATCGGCTTTAAAAGAAACTCCAAAGTGAACAGAACCATCGCGCATAGTATGTGTATAGAACATTTTGTGTTCGCCCATTGCCATCACATTTCCGTTTCCATATTTCGGTTTAAATTCTGGATAATCTAAGTCTGGATTTACAATTTCCCCTTGAATAATATAAGTTCCAGAAAGCTGAGGTTCTTGATCGCTCACAAATTTTCTTGCATTCGATCTTCCGCCGTTTGCCACAATTACAAAATCGGCAGTTGTTGTAGTGCCATTTTTGAATTCTAAAATATATTGATTTTCAGATTTTTCAATAGTAATTAATTGACTGTCCCAAACAACAGTATGTTCTTTAAGATTCTCCAACATAATTTTTCTCAAATCATTGCGATCAATTTCTGGACGAGAAAAAGCATTGGTTCCGTTTGGCATTTCGTCAGAAGTGATATTTCCATCTATATCTGCCATTTTTTCGCCAGTTGGTCGAGCGTATTTATAAAATTCGTCCATTAATCCTGCTTTTTGAATTGCGTATTGTCCAGAATCAGAATGAATGTCTAAAGTTCCGCCAGATGTTCTTGCTTGTGCATTAAGGTCTCTTTCATAAACCGTAACGTCGGCACCATTAATTTGTAAAATTCTTGCAGTTGTTAACCCAACAGGTCCGCCACCAATAATGGCAATTTTTTTATTTTCTATAATTGAAGTTTTCATTTTTTTTGAAATTATATTGTATTTGAAATTGAAATTGAAATTGATTTTTGATATTGTTATTTGAATTCAATCAAGGAGTTAGTGCTTTTAGAACTAGATTGAAAGCTTTGTCTTTCATTTCATCAGTGAGAGTAAAAGGTTTTCCAGACATCGATTTTCCTTCTCGATGAAATTCCAAAAGAGAATAAAGCGGACCGTAAACAATACTCCAGAAAATTTCGTACGGAATAGAAATAAGTTCTTTTCTCTCAATTGCGGCAAGCATAAAATCTGTCATCATTTGTTTATAATCGCCTGTTATTTCTGCTATAATTGCATCTCCATAAGTAGAATGTTTTAAAAGCTCGAGACAAGTTGCTTGCAGTGTAAAATTTATATTGAAATAAATGCGATTTTCCCATTGCTTACGTAATCCATCCTTGAAAGACATATCTGCAGAAAATCCGTCAAACATCTTTTCAAAGAAGTTTTTGCCAATTTCGATTCCGATTTTTTTAATCAAATCTTCTTTGTCTGAATAATAAATGTAAAGTGTGGCAACAGAAACGCCGCATTCTTTAGCCAAACGATTCATTCCGAAGCCTTCTACGCCTTGTGTAACAATCATTTCGATTGCTTTTTGCTTTACAATTTCTTCTTTATTTATATCTCGTGTTCTCATAATTCTAACTGATTATGGTACAAAGATATAAATAATAAATGAATGTTCGCTTATTTTTAATTCAAAGTAACAAAGTAACAGAGGCTCAAAGTAACAAAGGCTCAAAGTAACAAAGGCTCAAAGTTGAGATGGTTTAAGAGTAGGATAAATTGCCTCCAGCTTTAGCTGGAGGTTTTAAAAGTGGTGTAGTGAAAAGGCTTTAGCCAAATAGATTTTAGTTTTTTAGTCAAAAAAAATCAGCTGAAACAATATTTAATGCTTCAGCTGATTCTGTACTTATAATATATCTTACAAAGTCTTTGTTGGTTCGGCTTCTCTTAGATTTTGGTTTTCTAAGATATCTTTTAAAAATGGTTTTACCTGAGTTTCAATTTCAGATACTGGAATATTCAAAGCTTCTGGGTCTGATGCCAGTTTAAGCCATGGTTTTGGTCCATCAAAATCATAAGTTCCAAAAACGATTACGGGTGTACCTTTTACTTTCACATTTTCTTTGTCTTTCAGAATCCATTCGTCGGCAAATTTATATAGGTATTTGGCATCTTTTTCTAATAATCTCAAACAAGAATGAGAAGCAGGATATCCAGGCAAGGCATATTCGTGAAAACCAACTCCTAATTTGTTTTCGATATTAAAATTCCATTTTAAATCCCATTCGTCATTAAAAGTGCTCGTTGTTTTTTCCGCTTTCCAATTGGTGAAAAATAATCCTGTTGGAGTAGGATCTTTTTTTCTACCCATATTTGTTGGTCCTGTTTTAACTAATTCGCCGTTTTCATAAGCAGCGAAAGTTTGAGTCGGATAGGAGAAAAGTATAATTTTTGAAACTTCTTCTAAAGCAGAAACATGCAACGGAAACGGAAGATAATAAACCAAATCTCCGCTAAAATCTGCTGGAATTACAACAGAATCTAGTTTTTTGAAATTGGCTTTATCTGTTCGATTTAATGCATAAACAATATCCATTTTTGAGCTGTCAGCTTCATTAAGCTTCAGCCAATCTTTGGTCTTTTCTATCTGGTACGAAACCGTTTTGGGTTTCTTGTATTCAATGACTTCTTTTTTCTCTTTTTTATTTTCTGTCAGTGTTATAGTATCGGTTTTTTTACAAGAACCTAATAAAACCAACATTAAGATCAGTAGGGCGTTTGCTGTGTAATATAACTTTTTCATAGGTCGTATTTTTATGATTATAAAGTTATAAATCTGATAGCTGAAAAGGGTTACATAATTTTTTGAATTGGTTTCGGGATTTTCATTTTGCTATTTTCCAATAAGCTTCACAGTATATTCAAATTGCGTATCTCTATTCTGCATAAAATCCTCAAAAGTCTGTGAGATTTCATGATTTGGAATTATGCCTCTTCCAAATATCTGATTTGCTTTTTTAGGAACATCCTGCTCTAGATTTACAATAGAAAATTGTGTTTTGATTTTTGTGTTCGGTAGTTGATATTCGATAGGAGTGTGGCCGTTGTGTCCGTAATATCCTCCCATAGTCTCTTCGCCAATTACAATTGCATTGGTATTTCCTGCAACAAGCGAAGCAAATAAAGATCCAGCAGAAGCAATTCTCGGACTAATAAGCATATAAATCTGTCCTTTAAAACTGTTTTTGTCTGGCTGTAGTATTTGATTGAATTTTTTATCCTGAGGATATTTTTTATTAATGAGTTTTGGGAATTCTTCTATTATTTCATCCTCAAAATCCTTTCGTTCTTCCTTCTGTTTTTTAGCATCGGTTTCTTCGTAAACCAAATAGTTAGGAAAAGGTATTTTTTGAAAATTCACATATGCAGAAGCATTTTCGCGATAAGCTTTTTGTGTCAAGTAAGAGAAAGTCACAATATCATTTGGGTCAGTTCCGCCGCCATTGTTTCTAACGTCGACAATTAAGTTTTGAATTTCTGAATGTTTAAAAAGATATTGAAAACAGCTGTCTAAATATTTTTTGTATGCAATATGCTGTTTGTCTTTGGCATTTCGTCCAATCACAAATGTATGAACAGAAAGAAGTGCTGTACTTTTAGAAATTACCTTAAATGAATATTTGTCTTTCGCGCGATTGTATTGCAAACTGTCAATTGGCAAAGAAAATCGGTTTTTGAAGTTTTCTTTTCGAGTTTCATTTGAAACAGAAGCAATCGTTTTGGTGAGTTCCTCAGTTTGGTTTGGAAGCGAATATTCGACTAAAAAGCTTTTTTGAGATCCATATTCTATTTGGAAGTATTTAGCAAAAGAGCTCCCAATTCCGATTGATTTTCCTGTAATGTTATAACCGTCGGTTGTGTAATATTTGTAGAGAGAAGAAAGTAACTTTTGGGTTTCGATTCCATTAATACTGTGAATTTGAGAACCCAACGGAATTTCAGGATTTTCAAAATTAAGAATCAACTTATTCTGGATAAGTTTTACAGGATAAGGAAAGAAAACATTTCCTAATGAATATTTCTTTTCAAAATCATCAGGAAGTGTGGTGTCATTGTGAAGACTTCCTTCAAAATCGGTAATCTGCAGTATTATTTTGTAGAACTCAATAAGTTCTTTTGGTTCTTTGATCTGCGAAAATGCCCAAGAATAAATACTATCAATCTGTTGTTTTGTTCTGTATTTATGAAGTCCTGAATTGGCTTTTTCTCTTATTTCCTTAAAGATGGTTAAATCTTGTTTGAGTTTTTCAGCTGGCCATTTTTCGTTTTGTGAAAAAATAAATAATGGAAAAAGAAAAAGCAGTACTATTTTAGATTTGAGCATTTTAGATTATTTGGTCAATCTAAAATACTCAAAAAACTTTTATATCAATCCTTTTATTTTAGCGTGCTGCAATAACATAATTGTTTTAGCATCTGAAATTTCTCCAGATTCGATCATGGCATAAGCTTCATCAAAAGTAAATTCTAAAACTTCGATATTTTCTTGTTCAGCATCCAATCCGCCGCCTTCACTAACTTTTAGGCTTTCATCATATTCACCAACAAAAAGATATAGAATTTCGGTTACAGAACCTGGTGACATATAGGTTTGGAGAACTTTCTGAACTTTACTTAAACGATAACCTGTTTCTTCTTCTGTTTCGCGAATTATAGCTTGTTCAGCATTTTCTTTATCCAAAAGTCCTGCGCAAGCTTCGATCATCATTCCGGTTTTATTTCCGTTTAAATAAGTTGGCAGACGAAATTGTCTGGTCAATACAACTGTTTTTTTAGCTGAATTGTATAATAAAATTGCAGCGCCATTTCCGCGATCGTAAACTTCACGAATATGTGACTCAACAGGCTGATTTTCTTTTTTATAATTAAAAGTTACTTTGTTTAGCACATACCAATTATCAGATAATAATTTGGTTTCTGTGATTTCTATTTCAGGATTTTTTCTCATAAAACTTATTCTTCAAAAAAAAACGCTCTGATTATCAGAGCGTTTAAAATGTATTATTTTGTTATTGTTTGTTTTCTATCTGGTCCAACCGATACGATTTTGATTGGCACTTCGATTTCTTTTTCAATAAACTCAATATATTCTTTTAGCTCAATTGGCAACTGATCGTAAGTTGTTAAACCAGTTAGATCTTGTTTCCATCCTTTGAATTCTTTGTAAACCGGAGTAACGTTTTCTGGTTCAATGTTGTAAGGGAAATGAGAAATGTTTTGACCTTTGTAGTTGTACTCTGTACAAACTTTTAAAGTTTCAAAACCAGAAAGTACATCGCCTTTCATCATCATTAACTGAGTAACTCCATTCACTTGAACAGCATATTTTAAAGCTACTAAGTCTAACCATCCGCAACGTCTTTGTCTTCCTGTTACAGAACCAAATTCGTTACCCACTTTTGCCATTGTAGCACCAACTTCGTCAAAAAGTTCAGTTGGGAAAGGTCCGCTACCTACACGTGTAACGTAAGCTTTGAAAATTCCGTAAACTTCTTTGATTTTGTTAGGAGCAATTCCTAAACCAGTACAAGCTCCAGCAGCAGTTGTGTTTGATGAAGTTACGAAAGGATAAGTTCCGAAATCAACATCTAATAAAGATCCTTGAGCACCTTCGCAAAGAATAGATTTTCCAGCTTTTTGAGCTTGGTGCATGTATTCTTCACTGTCAATGAAATCTAATTTTTTAAGTTCTTCAATAGCTTCAAAGAATTCTTTTTCTAATTCAGCTAAATTATATTGAATAGCCACATCATAGAAAGCAATCATTGCTTCATGTTTGTCTGCTAAAGCTCTGTAACGCTCTTTGAAATCTTCTAATTCGATATCTCCAACACGTAAACCATTTCTACCTGTTTTGTCCATGTAAGTTGGTCCAATTCCTTTAAGAGTAGAACCAATTTTTGCTTTTCCTTTAGAAGCTTCAGAAGCTGCATCAAGCAAACGGTGCGTTGGTAAAATTAAGTGTGCTTTTCTAGAGATAATTAATTTGCTTTTGATGTCAAGGTTGAATTTCTCTAAACCTTCGATTTCTTTTTGGAAAACTACAGGATCAATTACAACTCCATTTCCGATGATATTTACTGAATTCTTGTGAAAAATTCCAGAAGGAATTGTTCTTAGTACGTGTTTAATTCCGTCAAATTCTAGCGTATGTCCTGCATTTGGTCCTCCTTGGAAACGTGCAATAATATCATAATTTGAGGTAAGTACGTCTACAATTTTTCCTTTACCTTCATCTCCCCATTGTAATCCTAGTAATAAATCTACGGTCATTCTGTTTTAATTTGCGTTGAGGCAATCTAAGTTGCCCTACTGATTATGTAGTTAATTTTCTTTTTTTTAATTTTTTGAAAAAGTCTAATTTAAAAGACTATGAATTTGAGTTTTGCTTTTTGTTTCCGTAGAAATAAAGCGAGTGATTTGTAATTTCGATATCAAAAATTTCTTCGATAGTCTTTTTGATGGTTTGAATTCTTGGATCACAAAATTCGATTACCTCACCAGAATCGGTCATAATGATATGATCGTGCTGTTTATCAAAATATGATTTTTCGTAGTAAGCCTGATTTTGTCCAAATTGATGTTTTCTAACCAAAGCGCAGTCCAACAATAACTCGATCGTGTTGTATAAAGTAGCTCTACTTACACGATAGTTTTTGTTTTTCATTTTGATGTAAAGGTTCTCTATATCAAAATGCTCCTCGCTATCGTAAATTTCCTGAAGTATAGCATAACGCTCAGGAGTTTTGCGATGCCCTTTTTGCTCAAGATATAGTGTAAAAACATTTTTTACAATTTCTTGATTCTTAGTGTTGTCAGTTGAAATAAGTGTCATATCCGGCAAAGATAATTTTTTATTTTTAATGAATAAAAGTTTCGGGTTTAAAGTTTAACGTTTAAACTTGTTTTTGATTAGTGATAGTGCACTAAACACAGGCTTTTACGTCAAAAATATTTTGAAAGCCAAATTGGGCTTAATTAACATAATTTTTTTAATTTATGATAAAACTAACAATGGCTAACTTGATTTCGACATATACATATACCAGTTCCATTCCCAAGTTTTTCCTTTGTCATCAGACATTGCTTGGCTCCAAACAGGATTCTTTTCGTCTCGAGCATCCCATCGGAATACTTGAATAACAGGCTTTTCATTAAAAACATCTTTAGAAAAAAAATGTCCAACCTTGTTTTCAAAAGAACCTACTACAGGTTTGTCTAATGTTCCTGTGTTAGAATCAGACCAATAAATACTCCACAATTTTGTTATCGGATTAAATAATCTTACGGTCATGCCTTCAAAAGGTTCTCCGTCAAAAGTGGCAAGAAAATTATCAATATTTCCAATTCCGTTTAGAATCTTGTACATTTCCTGTGTCGATGGAAATTCGATCCATTCATCGCAATTTGTCAATCTGGATTTTAATTTTCTGTTTCGAATAACAGATTTTCCTTGAAAAAAATCAAAATCATCTTTAGATGAAGATTTAGAAGCAGTAATTAAAAGCTCTCCATTTTCATCAAATTCTACTTTGGGAATTTCTAAGGATTGGTTTTCCATGATTAATGTTTATGAATTAGTTTAAGTTCTATACTCTCTAGTAACCTTGTCAACTCCGTCAATTTTCTTGATGGCGCTAATCATTTTTTTCAAAATAGTATTGTTTTTTACAATTACCGCAACTTGTCCGTGGAAAATTCCAGCATCAGTGCTAAGCGAAATACTTTGAATATTTACGCTCATATTGTTCGAAATTACTTTTGTCAATTGGTTGGTAAGTCCTAAAACATCCATTCCGGTAATATTGATAATGGCTTTGAATTCCTCTTGAGAAGAATCAATCCATTTGGCACTCATAATTCTGTAAGCATAATTAGACTGCATTCCGATTGCGTTCGGACAGTCTTTTTTATGCACTTTTATTCCTTCGTTTATGGTAACAAAACCAAAAACATCATCTCCAGGAATTGGGTTACAACATTGCGAAAGTTTATAATCTAACTTGTCGTGCTCTGTTCCAAAAACCAGCATGTCATAATTGCTGCTAATAACTGGTTTATGAATATCTTCGTCTGCAGTATCTTTAGTTCGCTTGATTTTATTTTTAAAGAAATTGATAAAAGAATTGCTTTTCTGCGCCGCAAAATCTTTTAACTGCTGATTTTCGATAGCACCAATTCCAACTCTGTAAAATAAATCTAAACTTGTTTTTAGTTTAAAGAAATTCACTAACTCGTTTGTAACCTGTTCGTTAAAAGTAACTTTTAGGTGTTTTAATTTTCTAACAAGTAATTCTTTTCCTTCTTCTGCAATTTTTTTAGTGTTCTCGTTAAGAACGTTTTTAATTTTATTTTTAGCTCTTGAAGTCGTTACGTATTCTAACCAGTTTACAGTTGGTTTTTGGTTTGGAGAAGTAATAACTTCAACTTGGTCACCACTTTTTAATTCGTAATTTAAAGGAACTAATCGTCCGTTTACACGAGTTCCACGGGTTTTAATTCCAATTTCAGAGTGAATACTGAAAGCAAAATCAAGAGAAGTAGCACCTTTTGGCAATGATTTGATTTCTCCTTTTGGAGTAAAGACGAAGATTTCTTTAGAATATAAATTCATTTTGAAATCTTCCACAAAATCAACCGCATTGGTTTCTGGATTTTCTAAAGCTTCACGAAGCAGATTCAGCCAAGTATCTAAACCGCTTTCTTCAGTTGCTCCATTTTTATATTTGTAATGTGCTGCATAACCCTTTTCTGCAATTTCATCCATACGTTCGCTTCGAACCTGAACTTCTACCCAGCGTCCTTTTGGTCCCATTACAGTAATGTGAAGTGCTTCGTAACCAGTCGATTTTGGTGATGAAATCCAGTCACGCAAACGGCTTGGACTCGGACGGTAGTGATCGGTTACGATAGAATATATTTTCCAGGCAATGAATTTCTCTTCGTGCGCATCGGCTTTGTATACGATTCTAAGGGCGAACTTGTCATAAACTTCATCAAAAGTTACGTTTTGTGCACGCATTTTTCTACGAATAGAATAAATCGATTTTGGACGTCCTTTGATGATATAATCTACGCCTTCATTGTCTAAAGATTTCTTTAAAACATCTGAAATATCTTTGATGTAAGCATCTTGTTCTTCTTTCGTTTCGCGAATTTTGCTTACAATGTCGTTGTAAACTGCTGGTTCGGTATATTTTAAGCCTAAATCTTCAAGTTTAGTTTTGATGTTGTAAAGTCCTAAACGATGGGCGAGAGGAGCATAAATGTATAAAGTTTCAGATGCGATTTTGGTTTGTTTGTATTCGGCCATAGAATCCATAGTTTGCATATTGTGCAAACGGTCGGCTAATTTGATCAAAATTACACGAACGTCATCATTCAGCGTCAGAATCATTTTTCTGAAATTCTCCGCCTGCATAGAAGCGTTTAAGTCTTTTTGAACTAGCGAAATCTTGGTAAGACCTTCAACTAACTGTGCCACTTTTGGATTGAACAAGCGCTCAATATCTTCAACTGTAATCGGAGTGTCTTCAACAACATCGTGCAATAAAGCCGCGGCGATAGAGGTCGCTCCCAGACCAATTTCTGAGGCAACAATTTTTGCAACTGCAATAGGATGAAAGATATACGCTTCGCCCGATTTACGTCTCTGTTCTTTGTGAGCATCAACGGCAACATCAAATGCTTTTCTAATTAATTTTTTGTCGGCTGGGGTTAAAGTTTGGTAACTTATTCGTAGTAATTCCTTGTATTCCTGCGCAATAGCTTTGTTTTCTTTTTCAATATCTATTTCTGTCATAACGGCATAGTTCAAGTACTAAAAATAAGAATTAGTTTGAACATACGCAAGGCTTTACCATTGTAGATTTTTGATTGCAGATTTTAGATTTTTTCCTGTAGGAATGGGACTTCGACTTCGCTCAGTCTAACAACAAAAAAATGAAAATAATCAAATTTTAAATTCCAAAAAGAGCGGAGCGATTTTTAAAATCTAAAATCTAAAATCAGAACCCTCTTTGTCTTTTAGCTTCAAAAATTAAAATTGCAGCAGCAACAGAAACGTTCATGCTATCGATTTCACCTTGCATTGGAATGATGATATTTTGAGTGGCTTCATCACGCCATTCTTGCGTTAAACCAGTCGCTTCTGTACCAACTACTAAAGCCGTCGGAGTAGTGAAGTTTTGTGTATGATATGAAGTTGAATTTTGCAAGGTAGCACTGTAGAAATTGATCTTATTTTCTTTTAAAAACGAAATGATTTCTGAAGTTGTTCCTGTAGCAATTTGATTGGTAAACAAACAACCAACACTAGAACGGACAATGTTCGGATTATATAAATCACTTTTCGGATTAGCAATTAAAACCGCATCCAAATTGGCTGCATCTGCTGTACGTAAAACAGCTCCAATATTTCCTGGTTTTTCAAGAGATTCAACAACCAGAATTAATGGATTATCAGATAATTTTAAATCAGATAATTTTAGAGATTTGCTTTTTGCAACCGCTAAAATTCCTTCTGTAGTATCGCGATACGCCAGTTTTTGGTAAACTTCTTTGTTGATTTCTATAATTTGAAAAGGATTTCGAATCAGTTTATTAATTTCCGATTCAGAAACTAATTCAGGTAAAAACAAAACCGTTTCGATTTCGTAACCGCCTTTTATAGCTAATGAAATTTCGCGTAAGCCTTCAATCAAAAATGTCCCGCTTTGTTTTCTGGCTTTAGATTTTTCCTGAAGTAAAACCAAAGATTTGATAAACGGATTTTGAATTGAAGTAATTTGTTTCATTTTCTTGAGATACTGAGTTTCTAAGGCGCTAAGGTACTGAGATTTTTTTTAAAGATGCAAAGCGACAAAGCGACAGAGTTTTTTTTCTGCCACGAATTACACGAATTGCACGAATTAAATTTGTGAGAATCAGTGTAATTCGTGGCAAACAAAAAATATTATTCCTCAGTAGAGTTATTATTTTCTTCTAAAAGAGCTGTTTCTTCAACAGGTTTGGTAAGTATTTGGTTTTTGTCTCCAAAAAGAAATTTCTTTACCGCTGCAAAAGCGGCCACAATTCCGATTACGATAAACTTTCCAAATTTTGCTAAAATAGCAAAGAAACCAACTTTAGCTAATACTTTTCCAGCTACTAAACCTCCAATTGTCCATGCGGCAACAGTGTCGGTATCAGCATCAAAATCTAAGTATTTGTGTCCCTCGTTAAATTCTACGCTTTTAATGATTCCAGGAATACTCGCTTTAACTTCTTCTAACTGATCTATGCCAGCAACAGCAGAAATATTGTACATTCCTTTTCTTCCTAAAACTCTTAAATCGTAATTTAAAGTATGTTCTTTATCTTGACCAAATTGCAATTCTTTTGCCCAATGCAATACTTTTAAATTATTATCATAGAATGGAGTAGAAGCCCATCCGATTAACTGAACTTCAGAATATCCTGCTTTTTTTCTTTCTTCATTTTCAGCTTTTACATCTTCTTTCATGGTTTTAAGAAGATCATCATAATCAATATCGCCAGCGTCATCATCTTTTACATAACCATCTCCTTGATAGCTTATTACAAACATCCAACTGTCTGAATGTGTAACGCCTTTTCCGTCTGGAACAAGCGAGCCAAGAATCGTTTTATCTTCTGGATTTCCCCATAAATTGCTTAATACATTTTGGGTTTGTTCTCCATTTAAAAATTTAAATCCTTTTGGAACATTTAGCATTCCTTCGCCTTCTGTAAGTTTAATTTTTCCAGATTCGTAATTAAAAGATTTTTCAATTTTGTCATAATAAGCTTTGAGAGTATCAGGCTCGTGGGCGATCATTTTGGTAATTGAAATCGTCCATAACAAAAGAAATAATACTGTTTTTTTCATTTGGGTTGGTTTTGGTTTAATGTTACTATTTATGGTTTTTGGTTACTTTGAAATAATTCTGAAATTTCTTTCTCAACAGGATGCGACGTTTTAAAATCGTAACCCATAATTTTTGCTAAAGTTTGAGCGAATTGTTTTTGATAAAATTGAGATTCGGTTTTAATCTCACCTTTTGGAGCAATTTCTGGTCCTATTGCAGCAAACCAAATTTCAGATGCTCCAGGAACATCAGAACCGTGATCTGTCCATTGGGCTTTTATTTTATCGCCACGTCCGTGATCTGTTGTGATAAACAAAGTTGTTTTGTTTTTGTACTGAGGATCGTTTTGAACAAAATTCCAGATTTCCTGAATCCATTTGTCAACTTGATTTGCGGCATCCAGATACGAACGATATTGTGCATGATGTGCCCATTCGTCGGTTTCTCCGTAGGCAATATAAAGTACTTTTGGCTTTTTAGTTTTCAACTCATCCATTGCTTGGTAATGTGTGAAAACATCTAGACATTCATCTTCATGAAAAGGTTTAAACGAATTATCACGCATTTCATTAAGCAATTTTTGTGAAGCTGTTGGTTTGTTTCCGCCGACTTTATCAAATGCAGAAATAACAGGGAAACCGCTTCTTTCTTCGTTTAGAATTCTGTCAAAAGCATCCCAAGCACCAAAAGCGGCAACTTTCCCTTTTAGTTTAGATTGCTGATTTAAAAACTCTAAAACATTTACGTTTGGATTTGGTTTGTAACCATTTGAATTTACTTTTAAATCCACATTTCCAGTCATGATTTCGCTATATCCAGGATAACTAAACCAATACGGATTGGCAACATCAACTTTGTTTCCTAAATCTCTATTTCCGTAAATTTGACCTTTCGCAGCAATTTCAGACCAGAAAAAAGGCATTAGTTTTTTGCGTGCTTCTTTGATATCAGCATCAGCATATTTCTTATAAATATAAGCGCTGTCTCCTTGATTGAATTTTTTATCATTGGCAATTGCAGAATCCATTCCTTTAAAAACTTCCTGCCACCTAAAACCATCTGTAGTAATTATGATGATATTTTCTGTTTTTTGAGCTTGAGCTTGAATGCTTAATAAAATGAACAGAATTAAGATTGCTTTTTTCATTTTTCTATTAATTTGAAATTACATTAATTGCCTCAAAACTAATTAATTTAATTAATCAATTTTTACGGAATGACGTAACGTAACTATAAATTAATAAAAGATAAAAACCTGATAAAAGAGAGTATGATGTAAAGAAGGTTTTTACTAACCAATTTTACATTTTTCTAGAATATTTTGTATTTATAAAATCCTTTTATTTTGTTGGTTTAGTCCAAAACAAATTTGGATTATTTGTCTTGTAATTGATTGTTTTTACGTTTGTTTTAGTATTCGTAGACTCAGATTTTTGTGGAGTTTGTTCAATTCCGTCTAATGGCAATAGTTCAACATAGGCAATTTCTTTTCCAGCTTTTATTGTTTCAGTATCGTATTCGCTGTAAATAGGAGTTTTTAATCTATATAGATTTTTAGCCATATAAGTTTCTAGGTAATATTCTTTAGTTTGCGTTACTTTATTATTCCAATTTGCTTCGGGATTTAAGATTAATGTTTTGCCTGTAATTAATCTTTCTCGCACTTCTTGAATTCCAAGCAATTCTCCTTTTTCATTCATAACATAAGAATCAAAAGTAGGATCAACCCAAATCCATTTTTTAAATTCGTTACTGTACACCATGTTAATTACGTGACAATCATCAAAATCAGTTTCTTTTGGCATGCAAGTGATATATCTTGATTTTATACCCATAGATAAATAACATTCATTAAGAATTGTTGCCATCATTCTGCAGTTGAGACCTCTATTTTCGGTTTTGCACGTTTTTATTAAATCAATTGCATTTTTTAAATCGGGATTATTGCTGCTGCCATCATGTCTAATTGTTTTATGTACCCAATGAAGTAAATTAAGAATTTGAGAAGTTTCGCTTCCAGTTCCTGCAATTGAATCTAATTTGAAATCTTTTCTAATTTTCATTAGATTCGGATTTTCCATTGACTGATAAGTGAATTCGGGAATAAATCTACTATCGGAGTAATTATATTTAGCCGCTTTTTTTAGCATTTCTAAACGAGAAGTAGTGGCTTTATATTTGATTTGTGTATAAGCTTTTACAGAATCATTAAGTAAAATCACAAAATCAAATTGAGTGTTTTTTTTAATTTTTACAGAGATAGAATCTTGATCAGTAATAAAAGTGACTGTTTTTCCTAAAGATGATGTTTCGTATACATCTGGTTTTAATTCTGGAGAAATGTTCCAAGATTGTCTTTGGTATGTATTGCCATCTCTAATATCTAGTTTTTTTGATATTGCTTTTATTGTTGGAATACTTTTTTGACTTGTAGCAAGTTGTACAAAAAAGGGAAAAATTATAAGAAAACTGATTTTTAATTTCATTATTTGATACGATATTTTATGAATCTCTTTAATTATAATAGAACGAACTAGATAAAATGGGCTAACTACAAAATTCCTCTAGATTTAATTTCCAAATATTTATTAATAGCATCTAAAGTCAGGTTTTCAGGCTGAGTGAGAACCGAATGAATTCCATATTTTTTCAATTCGTTTACGATTAATCGTTTTTCGAACATGAATTTCTCGGCAATCACTTTGTCGTAAACTTCCTGAATGGTAGTTGTTTTTTTATTGATAATGCTGTTTAATTCGGTATTGCTAAAGAAAACAACGACTAATAAATGACTTTTCGCAATTCCTTTTAAATAAGGTAATTGACGATTTAAACCATCCATTGTTTCGAAATTGGTGTACAGAATGATTAAACTTCTCTGATTAATGTTTTTCTTAATATCGACATACAATCTGCTGTAATCGCTTTCGAAAAAATCTGTTTTTACATTATACAATGATTCAAGAATTTTCTGCATTTGAGAACCCCTTCTTTCAGCAAAAACGCGATTTTCCACCTTTTTAGAAAAAGAAAAAAGACCTGCTTTATCTTGTTTTTTCAAAATGACATTAGACAAAACCAAAGCCGAATTAATAGCATAATCTAGTAAACTTAATCCATCAAAAGGCATTTGCATTACGCGTCCTTTATCGATTGCCATATAAACCGATTGCGATTTTTCGTCTTGAAACTGATTAACCATCAAAGAGTTTCTTTTTGCGGTCGCTTTCCAATTCAGTGTTCTTAAATCATCGCCCTGAACATATTCTTTAATCTGCTCAAATTCCATTGTATGACCAATTCGGCGTATTTTTTTGATTCCGTATTGAAATAAATTGTTTGAAAAAGCAATCAAATCGTATTTTCTTAACTGAATAAAAGAAGGATATGTCGGAACCATTTGATCATTATCAAAAGAGAATCTTCTCGAAATAAGTCGTAGCGGAGAAGAAACATAGATATTTAAAGAACCAAAATGATATTCTCCTCGTTCTGTTGGGCGAAGATCGTAACCAATTTCTTTTTGCGAAGCTGCTTTTACCGTTTTTACGATTTTAAAATTACGAACCTGAAATTGAAACGGAATTTCATCAATAATCTTAACCGAAATCGGAAAAGTATAATGATTCTTTAGATTTAGTTTTATTGGATTTAAATCTCCGTTTGATAATTTTTCAGGCGTAATTCTTTCTGCTTCGAGACCTGTTCTGGCTAAATATAAAAGCAAAATGTCGAGTACTAAAAAAGTAACTAAGCCTAAAACAAGCAGCCAAACCGCATTGTACATATTCGGAAAAATAAAGGCACAGACAAACAATCCTATAATGCCTATAAGCACATAGAAAAAGAAATTATTCAGATAGAGACTTTTTATAAATTTCAAGTTTTCTTAGTTTTATATTTTCTAATAAATTTTAGTGAAGTCATTAAAATTAAAGCCTTCAAGAGAAGCTATTTTCCAAATCCCGTTTTCTTTAACCGTTTTCACTTTATATTTAAAATCACCTTTCGATGACCAAGTCCAATCAAAAGAAGCGGTATTGTTTTCAACTTTCAAATGGTTTATAGTCATTGTTTTCCAATAATTATCTGGATTGTCCTGACAATTGCACCACGGATTAGCATCATTTCCAAAAGGAGGTAATTCGCCTTCAAACCATTCAATCTTTTTAGTTTTAAGATTAGAATCTATTTTTAAAGCAATTTTATTGTAATTGTCTAAAAATTGTTGCGAAAAGAAATTGGTTTTCTTCAGTTCTTCCAGCCTTTTTTTATGTTCATTTAAATCTAAACCAATGTATTTGTCTCCTTTTTTGTTCGCAATCGGATTGAAGTCATTATTACTGTTTTTGGTTTCTACCCATTCGTACAATTTCTTTACTAAAATTTCAATCTCTTGTTTATCACTTTTGAAATAAAAAGAATCTTTTTTGTCTTTTAAAACAAAAGCATTTGCAGATTGAAAAACAATCAATAATAGAAAGGATGATATGAGAAGTTTAAATGCTTTCAATGTTTTTATGTCGTTTTTATTGTTTCAAGTTTCAGGTTTCAAGTTGGGCCCTTCGACTTCGCTCAGGGAGACAAGTCGTTTTGCAAAGTTTGAAATTTGTCAGCCATTAACCATTAACAATTCACAATTAATAATTACCTCGGAATTTCTACCGTTTCAATAATTTGTTTAATAATTTCAGAGCTTGTAATTCCTTCCATTTCACGTTCTGGTGCAACGATTACACGGTGCTGTAAAACTGGAATTGCAGCTTCTTTAATATCTTCTGGAGTAACAAAATCGCGTCCGCGAATAGCAGCAAAACCTTTCGAAGCATTCAAAATAGCGATTGAAGCACGAGGAGAAGCTCCTAAATATAAAAAAGCATTTTCGCGTGTGTTTACTACGATTCTAGCAATGTATTCTAACAAGTTTTGTTCTACTCTTATTTGTTTTACCAGACCTTGATATTCTTTAATTTCTTCAGCAGAAAGAATTGTTTGAATAGCATCTAATTTTCCGTGATCTTGTAACGAATGTTCTCTTTGAATGATTAAAATCTCTTCATTCAATTTTGGATAATCAATAGTGATTTTGAAAAGAAAACGGTCCAATTGCGCTTCAGGCAAACGATATGTTCCTTCTTGTTCAACTGGATTTTGTGTTGCAATAACCAAAAAAGGTGCTTCTAACTGATAAGCAGAACCATCAATGGTAATTTGGCGTTCTTCCATCACTTCAAAAAGTGCAGCTTGTGTTTTTGCTGGAGCACGGTTAATCTCATCAATTAAAATTAGATTAGAGAAAATTGGCCCTTTTTTGAATTCAAATTCTGAGCTTTTCAGATTGAAAATAGAAGTTCCTAAAATATCAGAAGGCATTAAATCTGGCGTGAACTGAATTCTGCTGAAACCAATATTTAAAGTTTTAGCCAATAATTTAGCTGAAATTGTTTTAGCAACTCCAGGAACACCTTCTAAAAGAACATGACCGTTTGATAAAATAGCAACCAAAAGCTGGTCAACCATTTTGTGCTGTCCTACAATTACCGTTTCAATCTCTTTTTTAATCGTGTTTACATGATCTAAAAGAGGCGTTAAATTAATTCTTGTCTCAAAATTCACATTTTCGTTTGTGATTTCGTTTGATGTTGTATTGATATCGTCCATAATTTGGTCTTTTTTATTTTTGTTGCGACTGGCTTAAGGTTAATCTGTCGCGAGTTTTTTAGTTAATTTAAAATCTTTTCGATTGCTGTGTTTAATCTAAGGAGATCTTCTTCTAGACTTCCGTGATAACTGTTGCGGTGATCATTAATTAATTGAACTAAGTCGCTAATATCTTTTTTATCTTTACCTGTTTTATAATGCAATTTGTTTATAAAATCGTCATCTAGTTTAGTGGTATCCAGCAAATAATCGTTTCTTATTTTTTCTAAAAAGTAAATGATTTTTTTATCGATAATATTGGTGTGATCGCCTTCTTGATAATATAAATTTCCAATTGTTTTGGTAAAATCGACCGTTAAATTCTGCAAAGGTTTTATGATTGGTACAACGCGCTGTTTTCTTTTTGCATTGAATATCATAAAAATCAAAATTCCTAATAAACCTAAATACCAAGCCGATTTTAAAGCTGGCTGACTAAAGATATATCGCATTGGAGAACTTGAAATGCGTTGGTCATTCAAAATTTTATTGTACCAAAAAATGTTTCCTTTTGGAATATAAGAAACCAAGTTTTCGGCATATTGATAATGATCTTTTTTCAGCAAGTTGTAATTGGTAAAAGCTACAGGCTGTGTGTGCAGATAAAGAAGGCCGTTTTTATAAGGAACTTCAATAAAATTGATTTGCCTTTTGTTTTTGCGACTCGTTTGATAGCCTAAAACTTTCGCATTTAAAGTGTCTATTTTTGAGAAATAATCGCTTAATCCAGTAATTAAAGTATATTTTTTTGAGCTTACTTTTTTATTTGCCATCCAAGCTGTAATGCTATCATTTGGCATAAAATCGGTATTTATTTCAATTTTTAAAGAATCCAGCAATACTTTCGGAAATACTTTCATGCTTAAAAAAGCATTATTTCCGTGAGAAACAAAATATAAAATTTCTTTCATCGATTGATCATCAATATTATTTACTTCAGAAATATTGATGAAAGTACCTTTAATTTTATAAGTTTCTACATTCTCTCTTGCATCATATTGAGTATCTAGATATTCGTAAGGAGTTTGTGTAGAAATTCGCTCTACTTTCTGTTTAAAAAGGCCATCTGCTTCGTGATCAAAAACGTATAATCCGAACGGAATTTTATCATCAACCGAGTATGTCGGAGTCCAGTCAATAGGTTTTGGCTGTCCTTTGTCTACTAATAATGTTATTCCGAAAATTAAAACCAGAATAGCAATGTATATTTTTACTTTATTATCCATTACCAAAGGTTTTTAATGCTTTTTTAAATCTGTTTTCAGTCTTTCTGAATGTAGTATCGTCAATTTCAAATTCGCCGTACCAAATATAATTGTACAAATACGAAAGATAGGTAAACTCTTCTTTATGAGCAGGATTGTGCAATTCGTACAAATAATCAGAGTTTGTTTTTTCGATATCCCATTCAATATAATGATGCTGTGCCATTACCTTTAAAAGCCATAAATAGTAATATCGCACGGCAATTCTTCTTTCGCCAGCCTCGATACTTTCTTTAATAAGTTTTTCAAAATCTAATAGGTGAATATTTTTCTCTGCATCAGAATAAAATAAGGTTCCTTTATTAGCATTTTTTCCAAAAATCCATCTTCCTTCTTTTTTTATTAATGCTTTTGCAATAAAATAAATTAAAACAACAACGACCAAAACCGCAATTATTCTAAATAAAAAAGAAATAAAGTCGAAAGACGTTTTTACACTGCTGAAATTGAATAAATTAAAAATCTGCCTAGCCAGCCAATTCTTAAAATTATCCCACCAGTTTTTTTCGGGTGCTTTGTATTCGTAGACAAATTCTTTGTCGGTATATTTTTTCTTAAAATTCTTTTCAAAATGTTTGGCTTCTACCGCTCCAGAATCTACTTGAATGTCTTCCTCGGTAAACTTAAACGAAGTGATTTTTGGAGGATCTTCTTTAACCAAAGTGTCTTGAGCATTTGCAATGCTCAAGCAGAAAAGAAAATATAAAATAATTAAAAATCTATTCATTGGTTTGATCTCCGATTAAATCTATTGATTTCGATTCTTCTCTGTTTCCTGACTCTAAACTATAGTAAATCATTCCCTGATTAATTATAATTACATTATTAAAAATATTGCCTAATACAATAAGTGCAAGTACCATAGCGGTAATAAAGCCTATTAATAGCGGAGAAGGTTCTATAGCTTTAGTATCATTTGAGCCATTATTTCCGATGAAGTAAGCAATAGCGATAAATATGCCCACAAAATAAAGAAACATTGTTATAGCTGCCTGAATGAACTGCATGATGATCATCATAATAAATGTTGTTCCTATCGTATTCCAAAAATCTTCCTTTATTAAATAATAGGCATGTTGTAGCGATTCGAAAAAACGTTTTTCATCTGTTAAATAGCTATAAAACCAAAGATTGAAAAAAGTAAAAAAGGCTGGAATTGCAACCAGAATTAACGGAATTCCAATAATTATGAAACACAGAAAAAACATGATAATTAAGGCAATTATCAGAACTGGAAAAACGATAAACAAGGCTCCAATGCTAAATTTTATCAGCTTAAAGAAAATCTTCAAAAAGTTTGACAATACATCATTTAGCTCAAAATCTTTTCTTTCATTGTCTAGCATTTTTAAATACAAGACAGGATATGCATAGTTGAACAATGAGAAAATTAAAAGCAAAGCGGCGCAGATTAATACTAAAATTAATGTGAGCGCTTCATTATTATTGAAATAACCAATAAGGTCGCTTTTTAACTGGTTATTTTCGAGGCCAGAATTTTTTATAGCTTCAAAATTAACCTTAATTAAAGTGTAAATTATTATGGCTAATAGAAGTAAAAAAGCTCCGTTTAAAATAAAAAAGATTTTAAAAAAGTTTTTTCCGAAGTCTTTGAAAAAAGTAAAAGTATCACCTAGATTATCACCTAATTGTCGTTTTTTATAAAGCTCAAACATTATAAATTAATTGATTTTGAAGTTAATTTTTTGTGCACAATAAAAGGATATACTAAGTAATAAAACGAAATTATTGCAAGCGTAAATAAGATAATAAAACTACTTAGCCAATTGGGCATATCGATAGAATATCGCGTAATAAAACCTTCTAAAAATCCAGCACTAATTGTAAAAGGAAAAGTGCTTAAGAATATTTTGAAACTGTTCTTGAAGCCAATTTTAAAAGAATTTAATCTTGAGAACGTTTTAGGAAATAGGATAGAAGCTCCTAAAATAAATCCGGCTGTTGTTTCGATTACAATTGCAAAAATTTCCATAGAACCGTGAATCCAGATTCCTCGCACGCTTTTCCAGAAAACACCTTGTTCGTAAAAGAAATATTGGAAAGAGCCCAGCATAATACAGTTTTGAAGAAAAACATTGAAAGTTCCGATTCCTGCAAAAATGCCGTAGAAATAACACTTGGCGCCTACAAAAAGATTGTTTACAGTAATGCCTATAAAACTTCCCCAATTGCTTCCCGAGCCATACACGGCCATCGGATTGCCTTTTTTGATATTTTCTAAAGTCATATTGACGTATTCGTCACCTAAAATTAGTCTAACGAAATCACGATCATAGCGCGCAGAAAGCACACCAATTGAAACGGTGACAAAAAACAAAATAAATGCATAAGCCAAATATCTTCTGTACTCGTAAACCAGCAAAGGAACTTCAATTTTAAAGAAATCTACAACTCGATTTTGGTCTGTGCGTTTTGTTTTGTAAATCTTTTGATAAATCTGAGAAGCAAGATGATTAAGATAAACAACCGTTTTACTTTTAGGGTAATACGTTTGAGCATACGACAAATCATTCATCATTTGAATGTACAAATTAGCTAATTCATCAGGATTTTTTTTAGCTTTACCAAAAATTGCCAGCTCAAACTCGAGCCATTTTTCTCTGTTTTGTTTTATAAAGGCGATTTCTCTCATTGTAGGCTAAAATATGAAATATGTCAGAATTATCTATTAATACGACACAAAATGTCAAAATAAATTTTATTGCTGCTTCTGTAGGCGAAAGGTTAGGTGCTTTTTTTATCGATTTGTTTATTGTAATCTGTTATATAACAGCGCTTTCTATAGTGCTTTTTGATTGGTTGCAACTAGATCGATTGATGGTTAATTTGGATGGCTGGTCGCGAGGCGCGATTTTCTTAATCTTATATTCTCCAGTCATAATTTACTCACTGGTTTTAGAAAGTGTTTTTGAAGGACAGTCACTTGGCAAAAAATTACTGAAAATTAAAGTCGTAAAAATTGATGGCTATCAAGCAGGTTTTGGAGATTATTTAATTCGCTGGTTTTTTAGAGTAATTGACTTTTTTACTTTTTTCGGACTTCCTGGACTTATTTCGGTTATTACAAGCCAAAAATCTCAAAGATTGGGAGACATGGCAGCAGGAACAGCAGTAATTACTTTAAAGAATAAAATTAACATTAGCCATACCATTTTAGAAGAAATCGGAGAGGCTTATGTGCCAACTTATCCTTTGGTTATTAAGCTTTCAGATAATGATATGCGTATTATTAAGGAAACTTATCAAAAAGCTGCAGCTAAAAATGATCATGAGGTGATTTACAAATTGGTATCTAAAATCGAAAGTGTGACTGGAATTAAAAATCAATCTGGAAATAATAATGATTTTATACGAGTGATTTTAAAAGATTATAATTTTTACACCCAGAACATGTAATTTTTTTCTTTGAATAATTAATAGTTTTTTACTTGTTTTGCTGATGATTTTTTAAAATTTATTCGTAAATTTACATATAGATAATTAATTCATAAATTTCCAAACAAATGAAAATTGCAAAGCCTTTTCTCGTACTATTAGTATTATTGTCTGCTTGCGTAAGTTTTGCCCAAAGCGGAAAGAAATTAGATAAAATTATAAAAAGAGATTATCAGATAATCGAATGTACGATTCTAAAAATGTCTGATAAAACCGTAGAATATTCGCTTCCTGGCGAGACAATCCAGATTTCATTAGACGTTTCGCAAATTGCTAAAATCGATTTTGCGAGCGGAAGATCTCAAACTTTTGATGTTTCATCAAGCGCAAATGCCACAACTCAAACTGCACCATCTCAAAACATAGTAGTTGCAGATAAACAGCACAATACAATTGCCGTGTTGCCAATTCCTTATGTAAATGCAGATAATCAGCAAGGTTCTGAGGATATGGCAAAATTTGCACAAAACGATTTGTACAACAAACTGTTAGATAAATCATCAAATATTTTCCCGTTGACAGTTCAGGATTTAAGAACAACAAACAGTTTATTGCACAAAGCAGGAATTGACTACAATAATATTGACGAAACGCCAATAGAAGAGCTTGAAAAAATATTAGGAGTTGATAATATTGTTGCTGCAAAAGTTTCTTATACAATTGGAACAGGAACTACAGCTACGACTTACAACAGCGGAAATGCAAAAGTGAGTAACAACAATAAAAAAGTAACAACAAACGATATTTCTACCACAACGGCAAACGACCAAAAGTATTATTACTACACGGTTTATTTTGATATGTATAGAAACACAGATAAAATCTACTCTCAAACCCGTAAACCTTTATTGGCAGTAAAAGACGGCTGGATGGATTCGATTTCTTACTTATTGAAAAGAAGTCCGATTTACGTGAAAAAATGATAAATATTTTTAGGAGTCACATTTGTTAAGATTATTCCTTACAACTTTGTAACTTTGACGCTTTGCATCTTTGTAACTCAAAAAAAATGTTTCACTTACTTGATATTATTGGGACAATGGCGTTTGCTATGTCTGGCGCCTTAACTGCAATGCATAAAAAATTAGATCCGTTTGGGGTTTTTATTATTGCATTTGTAACCGCAGTTGGAGGCGGAACGCTTCGCGATGTCTTAATTGGAAGAACTCCTGTGGGCTGGATGCGTGATATGCAATACGTATATGTGATCATTTTAGGATTTTTTCTAGCTATTCTTTTCAGAAAAAGATTTGATAAACTTCGAACCTCATTGTTTCTCTTCGATACAATTGGGCTCGGAGTTTTTACTTTAATAGGTCTTGAAAGAGGAATTCTAACAGGACTCCACCCCGCAATTTGTATCGCGTTAGGAACAATGACCGCTTGCTTTGGTGGCGTGATTCGTGATATTTTGTGTAACGAAATTCCAAACGTTTTTAGAGAAGAAATCTATGCTACAATCTGTATTTTTGGTGGACTTGTATTTTTTGGATTGCGAAAACTAAATCTAGACGACGATATTTTATATCTGGTTACTTCTCTTGTTATTATTGTGATTAGATTGTTGGCAGTAAGATACAAATGGCATTTAAAAGCATTTGATCATATGTAATTGAGTATGGCGAAATTTACCATTAAAAAATACGATCAGAACGATTATTCAGTTTGGAACGATTTTGTCGCTCAAGCCAAAAATGCCACTTTTTTATTTCATCGCGATTTTATGGAATATCACAAAGATCGTTTTGAAGATTTTTCGCTTTTAGTATTTGATGATGAAAAACTACTTGCAATTCTTCCAGCAAATAAAAAAGGAAATATACTATATTCTCATCAGGGTTTAACTTATGGAGGACTTGTTTATACTGAACAAACCAAACAAAAAGCTGTTATTGATATTCTTAGAGAAGTATTGTTTTTTCTGAATGAAAATAATTTTGAGATAATACATCTTAAAACGCTTCCATCCATTTATCAGCTAAAACCGGCTGAAGAAATTTTATACGCTTTGTTTTTGGCAGAAGCAAAACTTGTTAGAAGAGATGCTCTTTCTGTGATTGATTTACAGCAGGAGAAAACAATTTCTAAAATTAGAAAAAGAGGACTCAAAAAAGCGATTTCCAACAAATTGATTATTAAAGAAGACAATCAGTTTGAATTGTTTTGGAGCAAAATTCTTATTCCAAATTTAGAAAAAACACACGATGCCACGCCAGTTCATTCAATTGAAGAAATAAATAAATTGAAAGCACTTTTTCCTGAAAATATTCATCAATTTAATGTTTACAAAAATGATGAGATTGTAGGCGGAACAACAATTTTTGAAACAAAAAATGTGGCACACTGCCAGTATATTTCAAAAAATCCAGACGAAGAAGATTTAGGAAGTTTAGATTATCTTTTTCATTATCTGATTCATGAACGTTTTTCTGAAAAACCTTTTTTTGATTTTGGAATTTCAAATGAAAATCAAGGAAAAAAACTAAACGAAGGATTAGCGTACTGGAAAGAAAGTTTTGGTGCAAGTACTATTGTACATGACTTTTATGAAGTTGACACTGCAAATTATATTAAATTAGAAGATATTTTTATTTAAAAACAGAACATTGATGATATCTTTTCTTGACCTAAAAAAAATAAACGAACCTTATGAAACTGCTTTTCAGGAAAAACTGAAATCGGTTTTAGAAAATGGCTGGTATATTTTAGGGAAAGAAGTGGAAACCTTTGAAAAGGCTTTTGCAGAATATTGCCAATCTAAATATTGTGTTGGAGTAGGAAACGGATTTGATGCTTTGGTTCTTATTTTTAAAGGTTTTATCGAACTCGGAAAACTCAAAAAAGGAGATGAAGTTATTGTTCCCGCAAATACATACATTGCGAGTGTTTTGGCCATTTTGCAAGCCGATTTAGTTCCTGTTTTGGTTGAGCCAAGATTAGAAACTTATAATATAAATCCAGATTTAATTCAGAAAAAAATAACTCCAAAAACTAAAGCTATTTTAGCCGTTCATTTGTACGGGCAATTAGCCGAAATGGAGCAAATAAATGAAATTGCCACTCAAAATGATTTAATAATTGTAGAAGACGCAGCACAATCTCACGGAGCTGAAAATCTAAAATCTAAAATCAACAATCTAAAATCAGCAATAGCTTATAGCTTTTATCCAGGAAAAAACCTAGGCTGTTTGGGCGATGGCGGTGCAATTACTACCAATGATTCGGAGTTGGCAAAAGTCCTTTCTTCACTTCGAAATTATGGCTCTGAGAAAAAATATTATAACGATCATGTTGGTTTGAATTCACGATTAGACGAATTGCAGGCTGGTTTTCTAAATCTAAAATTACCCAATTTAAATTCGGATAATGAAAAAAGAAGAATAATTGCAAAACGATATCTTTCAGAAATTAAAAATGATAAAATAGTGCTTCCTTTTTGGGATTTCTCCAATAATCATGTTTTTCACTTATTTGTCATTCGAACAGAAAATAGAGCACATTTGCAAGAATATTTAGCTCAACATAATATTCAAACCGTTATTCATTATCCAATTCCGCCACATAAGCAAAAAGCTTTTTCTGAGTGGAATACTCTTTCGTTTCCAATTACAGAGAAAATTCATAACGAAGTTTTGAGCCTGCCAATGAGTCCAGTTTTAACTAACGCTGAGGTCGATTTTATTGTAGAAATTTTAAATCGATACTAATTTGAATTTCTATAAAAAAATAGTTCAAACAGGTTTGTTTAAGGTTACTTCTTTAAACAGTTTGAGTGTTGCACTGAAAATAGGAATCGGATTGATTACATCAAAAATATTAGCCGTTTTTGTAGGTCCAAACGGAATGGCTTTGGTTGGAAATCTTCGTAATTTTTTAACTTCTCTAGAAACCATTTCTATTTTAGGTTTTCAAAACGGAATTGTAAAATATACCGCAGAAAACGAAAAGAATAAGATAAAGCTTCAAAAGATAATCACAACCGTTTTTATTACGCTATTATTTATTGCAGGCCTTTTGAGCGTTGTTTTATTTTTAACAGCTTCTTATTGGAATAATAAAATTTTTGGAGACAATGCTGAATATCTCATTGTTTTCAAAGTCTTGGCATTAGTTTTACCGGGATATGGACTTTCTATTTTTTTTATAGCAATAATTAATGGCTTGGGTAAATTCAAAAAAGTAATCTCGATTAATATTATCGGAAACATTATTGGTTTACTGGTTTCTCTTTTTCTGATTACACAATTTAATACCATTGGAGCTTTAATGTCAATTGTAGTTACTCCTGCATTATTGTTTTTTGTCACTTTTTATCTGATTCAAAAAGAAATTCAGTTTTTTCAAATCATCAAGTTTCATTTGTTCGATTTTCAAATTCTAAAAAACCTTTCGTCTTATTCATTAATGGCTGTGGTTTCATCTGTTTTGGGACCTTTTGTATTCCTATTAATTCGAAATCATATTATTCATGATTTGGGAATAGAACAAGCAGGATATTGGGAAACTATGACAAGAATTTCTTCTTATTATTTATTGTTTGCCAGCACGATTTTAAGTGTTTATTTTTTGCCAAAATTATCTAAAACGCAAAATGATTTAGAAACCAAAAATATTTTCTTGCAGTATTATAAATACATTCTGCCCATTTTTGTCTGCGGATTAACAGTGATTTATCTAACAAGATTTTTTATCATTCGACTGCTTTTTACAAAAGAATTTTTGCCTGTTACCGATTTGTTTTTCTGGCAGCTTTTAGGAGATATTTTTAAAATAGCTTCGCTTATTTTAGGTTATCAATTGTTTGCCAAAAAAAAGACTTCTGCATTTATTATAAGCGAGTTGTTTTCGCTTATAATATTGTACTTTTTTAGTTTGTACTTTATTCAAATTTATGGAATTGAAGGCGTTGTTATAGGTTATGCGCTAGATAATTTTATTTACTTTATTGTACTGTTTTTTTACTTTAGATCGGTCTTTAAGCAGCCGTTTGTTAAAAGTTAAAAATAGATTTAGAAATTTTTCCAGACATCAAGATATTGTTGTGCAATTTTAATATAACCATGTTCTTTTTCAATAAAAGCTCTTGCACGTTTTCCTATTGCTGTAATCTCAGCTGGATTTTCGATAAGAAAAGATAGCTCTTTAACTAAATAATCAACATCAGGAAGCGCATTAATGCATACTCTTTCGGCTATTTTATAATGCTCTATAAATTCAGATTCAGCACCTGTAAACACTACTTTGCCTTTTGCCATTGCTTCAAGCGCATTATATCCTTGATCGCAGGAATAGGCTTGATCTAGTAAAATGTGCGCTTTGTTATACATCTCAATATAAACAGGATAAGGAATTGTATTAGCAATTATTATTTCGACTTTTTCAGCATATTTTTCTTGAATTATATCCAAAGCTTTTTCAAAAAACAAAATGCCTTTTTGATGGTAACTCCATTTGCTTACGCCTAGAAAAATAATGATATTTTCGTCTATAATAAGTTCTTGAGGAATTAGCTTTTTGGTATTGATTGGACAAGGAATAAATCCCGAGTATTTTGGGTTTTTAGTATTTGCCTCAACATAATCGAAATCACTTGCAATGATTCCATTAAATTTTTCTTTTATGAAATCGTGTATTTTAAGATGGCCTTTGCTGAGATAAGCATAGAAAGCTTTAAATTCTTTGTCTTCTTTAGGATTCTTAAAATATGGCTGAAGAATTGATTTTTTAGATGGATTTTCAATGTAATAGGTGAGTGTAGAATAATCAATTCCAGTAGACAACATGAATGATTTTTTGTTTGCTGAGCAAAGCTTTTTCATAAGATAAAGCTCAAAACCTGAAGTCGTTTTTACAGAAGCTTCATTAATGAACTGAACCACATCAAAGTTTTGTAATTTGGGCAGAAAAAGATAAAAACGAAATCCAGCTTCTAGTCCAGCAAAATCAAATTTAAATAAACGATAAATTATTTTTCGAGGAATATTAAAAGCTTTGAAATTTAGATACTTGGGTTCGTAATTGTAATCAAGAGGATATTTTCTAAAGCCATCTTTATTTCCAATTAAAACAACTTCATGACCAAGTTCAAGAAGTCCTTCTTTTAAAGAATTATGCAAAAGACTATATTCGCCAACAAGTAAAATCCTCATTAATGTTATATTTGATACGAAATTAAGAAATCAATAATTAATATTTGCGATCTAAGAGTATATATCAGTAACAAGCATTTTGAGGAATGTTTTAAAAGAATAATATGGAAACGACAATTCATGACATTCAATACATAAAATTTCCTGTAGTAGAGGATGTTCGCGGTAATTTGGCTTTTATACAAAACGATATTCTGCCTTTTGAATTTAAGCGAATTTATTATCTTTTTGATATTCCAAGTAATGCTTTTCGAGGCGGGCATTCGCATATCGGACAGCATGAAATTTTAGTAGCGCTTAGCGGCAGTTTTTATGTTACGCTTGATGATGGATTTCAAAAAACTAAAATTTTACTAAATAAACCAGATGTTGGGTTGCATTTAGTAAATGGATTGTGGCGCGAACTTGAAGATTTTTCTTCTGGTGCTGTGTGTCTTGTTTTAGCATCAGATGTTTTTGATGAGAATGATTACATAAGAGATTATGATAAATTTTTGATGTTCAAAAAATGAGGTTATTATACATCACCCAAAGAATTAATGAAGAAGGAGGAGTTCAGCGTGTACTTTCTGTAAAAACCGATTATTTAATAGAAAAATGCAATTATCAAATTTCTATTATCACGCAGAATGATGGACATTCTGATCCATTTTTCGAATTTAATAAAGCAATAAGTTTTTACGATATTTCATTAAAAAAAGGAAAACTTTTGAATTTGGTCGAATATAAAAAACAACTTCAAAAATATATTAGCCAATTACAGCCTGATTGCATTATTGTTTGCGATTTTGCATTAAAATCATTTTCAATTCCATTATTTTTAGAAACAAATGTTCCCATTATATTTGAAGCTCATGGCTCGAGATTTAATGAATATAGAAAAACATTTTTTGGAAGATTTACAGGTAAGTTAAAATATGAATATCGGAATTACTGCGCTTCTAAATTTTTATATTTCATAGCATTATCAAAAGAAAGTTTGGAAGAATGGTCTATTCAAAATGGAAGAGTAATTTCCAATCCTTTATGGTTCAAGATCTCTCAAGCTGCAAAATTGGAAGAAAAGAAGATCATAATGGTTGCCAGACATTCTTATGAAAAAGGGATTGACAGAATATTGAAAATATGGCCAACAATAATACAGAAATATCCAGAATGGAAATTGGAAATTTTTGGCAAATCAAATAAAGCACTTGAGTTTGAAAAACAACAGATTGATAAAGATATTACGTTCTCTAATCCAGTGCATAATATTCAGGAAATTTATCAATCAGCTTCAATATTGGTAATGACCTCAAGAAATGAAGCATTGCCAATGGTATTAATTGAAGCTATGGCAGTTGGCCTTCCGTGTGTAGCTTATGATTGTCCTGTAGGACCAAAAGCTATTATTAGAAATAATGAAAATGGTTTCCTTATTGAAGAAGAAGATGAAAAGTCTTTCGTTGAAAAATTAAGTTTATTAATCGAAGACGAAATGCTACGAAAAAAAATGGGAGCGAAAGCACAAGAAAGTGTTCAAAAGTATAATATTGATATTATAATGAAGCAATGGAAAGATTTCTTTGAAGAAATTGTAAAAACTAATTTAAAGTAGAATAATATCCAAGACGGTAAATATCAAAAAGAAAAAGTGAAGGCTTTCTACTGAATAGTTGTTTTATCAATAAAGGTTTAAAAATCCTAAAACCAAAAGCAGTTAAAGTTGCCAGGCGATATTTTTTTATGATTTGAAAATAATGCGACAGTTTAACGTAATCGGGAGAAATTAAATTTGAATCGACTAAATTTTTTAAACCTAAAACAGCTTCTTCAGATTTTCGTAAAAAGGTTTTGCTGTCTTCTAATCCCAAATGAAAAACAGGATTATCAATGTGAATTATAGTAATCTGCTTCTGCTTTAAGTCAAAGGAAAACAAAGTGTCTTCATGTCTCAGATTTGGAATATTTTCGTTGAACTCAACTTTAGAAAAAATACTCTTTTTAATCAGAAAGTTTAAAGTTAGAAAAGAAAGATATGGATTTTTGATGCGCTCAGAAACAGGTAAAGCTTCTCTTTCTTTTCCGTAAAACCATCTTAAAAGTTCGTTTTTTGGAGGTTTAGAACTTTCATATAAAATTCCCCCATAAACTATTTTTTCATCATTATTGATGTAAGAAATATAGTTTGAAATAAAATCTTTTCCCACTGGCATCGTATCAGCATCAAGAAAAAGTAAATTTTCGTAAATGGCTTTTTTGACTAATAAATTTCGGATAGCACTTCTTCCAATATTTTTTTCTAAAACAGTAAAAGAACAATTTTGAATTTGATTAATTTTTTGATTCTCAATTGTAAAAAGATTTGAGGCATCATCAAAGCAGAGAATTTCAAAAATAATTCCACAAGAATTGCACTGCTTTACGAGTTCGCTTGCAAGCGGTAAAACATTACAATTGTAAATTGGAATTAAAATGGAAAGCATTAATAACCTTTTTAAAATATATTTGTAAAGGAAATGCTTTTTATTTTACTATTCTATTAAGTTGATTAAATTTTAAAAAAGATAAATTTAAAATGAATTTAAGGTCGCTTTATTACTCTATATCTCCAAATTCAAGATTACTTGTTCGGAAAATTTATTACGCTCCAACAGATTTTTGGGACACGATAAAGGGCAGAAAGAATAAATACGTTCCTAAAAAAGGAGATATTTTTATAGGTTCAGGCGATTTTATTTTGCAAGGAAAACATCATTTGCAACTATTAAAAGAATATGTTTCGCTAAAGCCAGATGATACAGTGCTTGATGTAGGTTGCGGAATTGGTCGTGCTGCAGTTGCATTAACGCAATATTTATCAAAAGAAGGAAGCTATGAAGGTTTTGATGTTGTGAAAAAAGGAATTGACTGGTGCCAAAACCAGATCACAAAAGATTTTTCAAACTTCACATTTAAGCATGTTTCACTAAATAATGATTTGTATTCTCTAACAGATCAAAAAGCAGAAGATTTTACATTTCCCTATGAAGATAACTCTTTTGATAGTGTTTTCTTGTTTTCAGTTTTTACACACATGCAACCAAAAGAAGTTCAAAATTATCTGAATGAAATTTATAGAGTTTTGAAACCTGGAGGTAAATGTCTCTCTACTTTTTTTCTTTATAATGACGAAAATGAAAATTCTATTTCGAATAGAAATAAAGGTTTTTGTTTTTCTTATCAAAGAGAAGGATATAGACTGATGAGCGAAAAAGTTCCATCAGCAAATATTGCTTTCAAAGAAGAATTTCTTAATCAAATGCTGGAAAAAAGTAAATTAAAATTAGAAAATAAGATATACGGAACTTGGGCAGGCCAATCAGAGAAAGGTCTACACGATTTTCAGGATATCCTGATTTTTGAAAAAAAGAGAGTTTAGATTATACGCTTCTTTGTACCACTTCGAAGATTCTTTCATCTTCGCATTTTAAGGTTTTAGATGGGAATTTCATCAATAAAGCATAATCGTGAGTTGCCATAATGATCGTTTTACCTGCAGCATTAATTGCTTTTAAAACCTCTAAAACTTCAGAACTAGTCTGTGGGTCTAAGTTTCCTGTTGGTTCATCGGCCAAGATAAATTCTGGATCATTAAGAAGTGCTCTTGCAATTGCAACACGTTGTTGTTCTCCTCCAGAAAGCTGGTGAGGCATTTTGTTTACAAAATCTTTCATTCCTACTTTGTCCAAAACTTCATCAATTTTGTGCTCCATAGCTTCTTTTTCTGTCCATCCTGTAGCTCTCAAAACAAAAAGCATGTTGTCTTTAATTGAACGATCTGGAAGCAGTTTAAAGTCTTGAAATACGATTCCGATTTTACGTCTTAAGTACGGAATGTCATTTTCTTTTAAAGTTGCTAAATCAAATTCAACAATATGTCCTTCACCTTCAATTAACGGTAAATCAGCATATAAAGTTTTTAAAAAACTACTTTTTCCAGAACCGGTTTTCCCGATAATGTAGATGAACTCACCATGATTAACATCTAGGTTAATGTGAGAGATAATTTTTCTTCCTTCTTGATATATAGTGACTTCTTTAAGAGATAGTACGGTTTGTGACATAATAAAATTGGTTTGAATGGTAAAAGTAATAAGATAACGCTTGTATTCAAAATAAATTTGAATCATTTCTTACGAAAAAAATAAAATCGAAACTGCCTAATCAATAATAAATAGCGGGAAAGTTTTCTTACGCACAAAATATTTCATGTCGTTTATACGGTTTTTATTATTTGTTTTAGAAAGTTTGAGAACCAATAATTTGAAGTTTTATAATGCGTAAAATAGTTATAGTTTCATAATTTGTTCATAATAAAACCTCAAAACGTTTCGTTATAACCCGTATAAAATGATACATTTGAATACTAAATATTATTAAAATGCGTAAACTTTCCAGGTTCTTTTTATTCCAAATTTTCCTTGCTTCGACTATAGCTTCGGCACAGAAATCGGCTATTTATACGTACGAATTAAAGGATTTTGACAAAGCACTGGCTTTATATAACGACAAACAATATGCTTCGGCACAATTGATTTTTGAAAAAGTAAAAAACAATACTACAAACGAGGAAGTGCAATCTGATTGTGCTTACTATATTGCGAATTCTGCCATTAGAACCAATAAAGCAAATGCCGATGCTTTGGTGGAGCAATTTGTGAATGATTACCCAACAAGTACCAAACAAAATCAGGCTTATATTGAGGCTGCACAATATTTCTTCGAACAAGGAAATTATCCAAAAGCTTTGCAATGGTTTGATAAAGTTGACGAAAGCTACATGAGCAAATCTGAAGCTGATAAGTTCAACTTCATGAAAGGGTACAGCTATTTTAACGCTAAAAAGAAAAAAGAAGCAACGAACTATTTTAATAAAGTGGTAAATTCTAAAGAATATGGTTCTCAAGCCAAATATTATTTAGGATTTATGGCGTATGAAGGCGACGATTACAAAGAAGCTACGAAGTATTTTGATGAGGTTTCTGGAGAAGAAAAATACAAAGAAAAGCTATCGTACTATCAAGCTGATATGAATTTCAAATTAGGAAATTTTCAAAAAGCGATTGATTTAGGTCAGCAAGCGATGGGAAAATCAAACGATATTGAAAAATCGGAACTGAATAAAATTATTGGAGAAAGTTATTTCAACTTAAAACAATACGGAAAAGCAATTCCGTATTTGGAGCAATATGCAGGTAAAAAAGGAAAATGGAATAATACCGATTTCTACCAATTAGGTTATGCTTATTATGAGCAAAAAGAATATGAAAAAGCAATTTCTCAGTTCAATAAAATTATTGAAGGAAAAGATTTCGTAGCTCAAAATGCGTATTACCATTTAGGTTTAAGTTATTTAAATACAGGTAAAAAGCAAGAAGCTTTAAATGCTTTTAAGAATGCTTCTGAAATGGATTTTAATGCTCAAATTCAAGAAGATGCAGCTTTAAATTACGCTAAATTAAGTTATGATATCGGAAACGCTTATCAAGCCGTTCCTGGTATTTTATTAGATTTCCTTAAAAAATATCCAAACAATTCAAGTCGTTCAGAAGTAGAAAAACTTTTAGTTGATTCTTATATTTCTTCTAAAAACTACAAAGAAGCTTTAGTTTTATTAGAAAAAAATAGAACGGCTGAAAACAAAGCAGCGTATCAAAAAGTGCTTTTTTACCGCGGTTTAGAATTGTATAACGAAAACAATTACCAAGAAGCGGGTAAAATGTTTAAAAGTGCTATCAGCGAACAAAAAACTCCTGAGTTTACAGCGCGTGCCACTTTCTGGAAAGCAGAAACAGAATATTTGAATGATGATATGCAAAATGCGTTGTTGACTTACAAACAGTTTGCTGGAATGGCCGCTGCAAAGTCTACAGACGAATATAAAAATATCAACTATAATATTGGTTACACGTATTTCAAACTGAAAGAATACGATCAAGCAGCGAATTCTTTTCAAGCTCAGATTGATAATTCGCCTTCAGATAAAAACCGTTTAAACGATTCTTATTTGCGTTTGGGAGATTGTCGTTTTGTAACTTCAAAATATAGTGCGGCAAACGAAGCTTACGCAAAAGCAATTGCAGCAAAAGGCGTAGATGCAGATTATGCGCAGTTTCAAAAAGCACTTTCTTACGGATTCATGTCTAATAATGCTAAGAAAGTAGACGAATTGAACAATTTCCTTCAGATGTATAAAAAGTCTTCTTATCGTGACGACGCTTTGTTTGAATTAGGAAACACTTACGTTGCTGAAAAGAAAAACGATCAAGCGATTAAAACATACGATCAATTGATTTCTGAATTTAATAACGGATCATTTACTTCAAAAGCAATTTTAAAACAAGGTCTTATTTATTATAATTCAGATCGTGATCAACAAGCTTTGACGAAATTCAAAAAAGTAGCGGCTGAATTCCCGAAAACTCCAGAAGCTTTAGAAGCTGTTGCAACAGCAAGATTGATTTATGTAGACTCTGGAAAAGTAGACGAATATGCAACTTGGGTTCGTACATTAGATTTCGTTGCTGTTACAGACGCAGAATTGGATAATGATACTTACGATGCAGCTTTCAAACAATACAGCCAAAACAATTCTAAGCAAGCCATTACAGGTTTTGCTGGTTACGTTGCTAAATTCCCTAATGGATTACACGCGGTTGAAGCTAATTTCTATTTAGCGCAACTTACTTATGCAGAAGGTTCTGAAACAAAATCTATTGCCAATTATCAGTTTGTAATCGATCAGCCTAGAAATGAATTTACAGAACAAGCTTTAAACAGATTGGCTCAGATTTATTTGAAAGCGAAAGATTGCGATAAAGCGATTCCGGTTTTAACAAGATTAGAAAGCGAAGCTGATTATCCGCAAAACAAAACTTTCGCGCAAGCTAACTTGATGAAATGTTATTACGACAAAAAAGATTATGATCGTTCTGTAGTTGCTGCTGAAAAAGTATTAGAAAATCCGAAATCAGATGCGGGAGTAAAAGCTGATGCTCAAATTATTGTAGCGCGCGCGGCAATGCAAACAGGAAATGAAGATAAAGCTAAAACAGCTTACGCAAAACTTTTAGCTACTTCAAAAGGAGAATTGGCTGCAGAAGCTTTGTATTATGATGCATATTTCAAAACAAAAGAAGGAAAATTTGAAGCTTCGAATACTGCAGTTCAAAAACTGGCAAAAAGCTATTCTGCTTATAAATATTACGGAGCAAAAGGTTTGGTCTTAATGGCGAAAAACTTCTACGGATTGAAAGACAGCTACCAAGCAACTTATATTTTGGATAACGTAATTAACAATTTTACAGATTATCCAGATGTAGTGGAAGAGGCTAAAAAAGAATTAAGCGCTATCAAATCTGAAGAGTCAAAAACAAATTCGTCAATTAACCGATAAAGATAAAGTAGAAGAAAGAGGCAAGAAGCAAGATTTCCTAGAAAATCTTTTCTCTTGCTTCTTGTCTCTAAAAAGAAAGAAAGAAATGAGTTTACCTTTTTACATAGTTGATGTTTTTGCTGATAAAAAATATGCTGGAAATCAGTTGGCGGTTTTTTTAGATGCTGAAAAATTGAGTTCGAAAGAAATGCAGCAAATGGCACGCGAGATTAATTTCGCCGAAAGCACATTTGTTACCAAACTAGATAAAGAAAATAACAAAGCGGAGATCAGAATTTTCACTCCGGCTCAAGAAATGCAGTTTGCAGGTCATCCGATTATTGGAACTTCTTGGGTTTTGATGAATAAAGTTTTTGATCGTTCTCCAAGCGAAATAAAATTAGAAGTTCCGATTGGACCAATTGCAATTAGTAAAACCGAAGATTTAATTTGGTTAAAAGCAGCTCAGCCAAAGTTTTGGGACATTTTTTCTAAAATAGATTTTACGTTTTTCAGCAATCTGCAAGTAAGCGATTTCGAAAATCAGTTTCCAATTCAGGAAGTGACAACAGGAAGCGCATTTATAATGGTTGGATTAAGCAGTAAAAGAGCTTTAGAGAACTTAGTTTTAGATAAAGATAAAACAGATGAATGGCTAAAGAATCATTGTAAAACAGATCATAGAGGATTATATTTTTATTATTTGGAAGGTTCGAAATTGTTTAGCCGAATGTTGTGCATCGAACATAATCAATTGGTAGAAGATGCAGCGACAGGAAGCGCGAGCACCTGTTTACAAGCTTTTTTACTAAAATATCACCTGCCAGAATTTGAATTAACGAATTATCAAGGAGATTATATTGGTCGTCCGTCTGAGATTTATTTCAAAGGAAAATTAACTGGCGATATATACGATATTAATATTGGAGGAAAAGCGCAGTTTGTGGCTAAAGGCGAGTGGGAAGCTTAGGCTTTGGAAGAAAGAAGAAAGAGCCAAGAAGCAAGACGCAAGAGACGAGAAAAAAAGAATTTAGATTTTAGAAATTAGAACAAAGAGTCAAGAAAAAAGAAAGAGAAAATAAACGGTAAGAATGAGAGAGTCTTTTCTCTTGCTTCTTTCCTCTATTCTCTAAAAAGAAAGAAATATGAAATTAAACTGCCGACATAAAATTATCATTTTGTTAGTATTATTTGCTGCTCAGTTTTCGTTTGCACAGGTAAAGAAAAACGAAACTATCGGAACTGAGACAGTAAATGTTGTAAAACCGTATTCGCCAACTATTTCAGATGCTTTTAAAGTGAAAGAAACACCTTCGCTTGACGATAGTGGAAATCAGCCTAAAGAGGTAATTAAATACAGTATTTTGTCTGTTCCTGTGGCATCGACTTTTACTCCTTCTAAAGGAAAAGCAGAAGGCGTAGAAAAAGCTAAAAAAGAAAGATTATTTAATAATTACGCGACTGTAGGTGTTGGAAATTACGGTACTTTAAACGCAGAATTATTCGTAAATCAAGATTTAGGAAACAATGATTATGTGGCTGGAATGTTCCGCCATCATTCTTCTCAAGGCGGAATTAAAGATGTAGAATTAAATGATGAATTTTACGATACAGCAATTAATGTAGGCTATGGCCAAAACAATAGAGATGAAACTTGGGGAGTAGATTTAGGATATCAAAATCAAATTTACAATTGGTACGGACTTCCGTCAGATTTTGGTTCGACAATTCCAGATCAGCGATATGATTTGGTAAACAGCATCAATCCAGATCATTCTTATAATACTATTTCGCTTGGCGGAAATGCAGAATTTAACGAAAGTATTTTTAGTAAGCTTTCGGCAAGATTTACGCATTTTTCAGACAGTTATTCTTCATCAGAAAATAGATTTTATGTAAAGCCAACTTTTACAGTTGATGTAATGGATCAGGCTATTAAAACAAATGTTATTGTAGATCACGTAAGTGGTTCTTTCAAAAATAATTATTTGCAAGACAATACAGCGGCTTTAAAATATAGCTTTACAAATGTTGGAATCGAACCAAGTTTTGTTGTTAATGAAAATGAATGGACTTTAGAATTAGGAGCAGGAATTTACTACAGCGGAGATTCTGAAAATAGCGGAAATAAGTTTTATTTCTATCCAAAAGTGAATGCGTCTTACAAATTGGTTGGCGATTTAATGATTTTCTATACAGGAGTTAATGGAGCTTTAAACCAAAACTCTTATGCAGATTTTGTGACTGATAATCCGTTTTTGTCTCCAACTTTAAACATGCGTCCGTCTAGTACGCAATACAATGTTTTTGCAGGTTTAAAAGGAAAATTGGCTAATAATGTAAATTATAATTTGACAGGTTCTTATTTGAATGAGAAAAATAAAGCATTGTTTAAAGCAAATGATTACACAGAAGTTGTTACAAACGAAGATTATGCTTTCGGAAATTCATTTGGATTAGTTTATGAAGATATTAGAACGTTGCGTTTTTATGCAGAACTAAAAGCCGATTTCTCTCAAAATGTAACTTTCGGAATCAACGGAACTTTCAACAGTTATAACACAGATAATGCAGTTGAAGCATGGAATTTGCCATCAATGAAATTAAGTTCAACTTTAGACGTTAATATTACTAAGCAATGGTATGCAGGATTGAATGTATTTTATGTAGGTGAAAGAAAAGATATGCAGACAAATACAACTTTGGGAATAAATGCAGAGCCAATTACCTTAAAGAGCTATTTTGATGCCAATGCACATTTAGGATATAAATTCAGTGAACGTTTGACGTTTTTCTTGAAATTGAACAATATTGGAAATCAAGCTTACGAAAAATGGTTAAATTATCCTGTACAAGGATTCCAAGTTTTAGGAGGCGCAAATTATAAATTTGATTTCTAAGGCGTAACGCCACAAAGATACTAAGGCACAAAGATTTTATAAAAAGATAAAGTGCCTTTTTTTTTCAGCCATGAACTCATGAATTTTTTGGAGTAGATTCGTGAATTCGTGGCTGTTTTTTTTAATAAAGAAAAAACCTTTGCATCTTTGCACCTTAGAACCTCAGTACCTAAAAAGAAATGACTTTCAAAGAAAAAATATACTCTCACTATACTCAAATGGTTCAAGACCGAATAGATGTTTTTAAAGACATGATTTCTGGATTGACCGAAGATTCAAAAAACGACGCCAAAGGTTCTGCAGGCGACAAGCACGAAACCGCTTTGTCGATGATGCACATTGAGCAGGAAAAATTGACTAATAAACTTAAAGAAGCAATTGAGCAAAAAGGAATTTTAGATAAAATAGATCCGCTTAAAACTACTGAAAATATAGTTTTAGGAAGCTTGGTAAAAGCAAACGGAATCTATTTATACGTAAGCGTCGCGCTTCCAAAAATAGCAATTGACGGAATTAATGTTATTGCTCTTTCTCCACAATCTCCTTTAGGAAATCACTTAATGGGAAATAAAGCTGGCTTTCAGTTTGAAATCAATAAGACGCATTACACTATAGAAAGTGTAGAGTAGTTTGCTCTCCGTTGTCAACTTTGTCAAAGTTTCAAACTTTGACAAAGTTCTATTCGCAAAATATTCTGTACGCAATCTTGTCATTCTGAGGAACGAAGAATCACACTAGTTGGTCGACAAAGATTAGCATCATTCTTTGCGGAATTCCTTGTGTGATTCTTCGTTCCTCAGAATGACAAATACTATGTTTTTGCTTAAAACACAATTCTAGAACAACTTTTCTCATTCTCTTTACGAATCTTTCATTTGTAATGAAATAACTCAAAATTTAATTCAAAAAATTAGATTAAACTTTAAATTTTAAAGCAATATTATATTCAAAATTAAAAATTTCAAGTTTTGAGCTTTTTTTGATATTAAAATTTTACATTTAGTATGTAAATTGGTTATTTTGATTAATAATTGTAATTGATATTGCTAAATGTGTTTTTCAATTGTAACTAATACTCCATCTTTGCCCTATCAAATTAAAATTTAAAAATAAAAATATAGAATTATGTGCGGAATTGTATGTGCCTTTGATCTTAAACAAAAAGCCGAAGCGTTAAGACCTCAAGTATTAGAAATGTCAAAAATCATTCGTCACCGTGGACCAGACTGGAGCGGAATTTTTAGCAATGATAAAGCGATTCTTTCTCACGAGCGTTTGGCGATTGTAGATCCAGCGTCAGGAAAACAACCTTTATTTACAGAAGATAAAAAAATGGTTTTGGCTGCAAATGGTGAGATTTACAACCACAGAGATTTGCGTAAACAATTTGCTGGTAAATATAACTTTCAAACTGAAAGTGACTGTGAAGTTATTTTAGCATTATATAAAGAAAAAGGAGTGAACTTCGTTGATGAATTGAACGGAATCTTCGGATTTGCAATCTACGATGTTGATAAAGACGAATATTTTGTTGCTCGTGACCATATGGGAATTATTCCATTGTATATCGGATGGGATCAGCACGGAACTTTCTACGTAGCTTCTGAGTTAAAAGCTCTTGAAGGATATTGTACAAAAATCGAATTATTTCCTCCAGGGCACTATTTATCAAGTAAAGACGGAGAATTTGTGCAATGGTACAAAAGAGATTGGACTGAGTATGATGCTGTAAAAGATAACGAAACAAGTATTCCAGAAATTAGACAAGCATTGGAAGCTGCTGTTCACAGACAATTAATGAGTGATGTTCCTTACGGAGTTTTACTTTCAGGAGGTTTAGATTCTTCTATTACTTCAGCTGTAGCTAAGAAATTCGCTCAAAAAAGAATTGAGTCTGATGATACAACAGATGCTTGGTACCCACAATTGCACTCTTTCTCAGTTGGTTTAGAAGGTTCTCCAGATTTAGCTGCAGCAAGAAAAGTAGCAGATCATATTGGAACTATTCACCACGAAATTAAATTTACAATTCAAGAAGGTTTAGATGCAGTTCGTGATGTAATTTACAACTTAGAAACTTACGATGTAACTACAGTAAGAGCTTCAACTCCAATGTGGTTGATGGCGAGAGTTATCAAATCTATGGGAATCAAAATGGTTCTTTCAGGAGAAGGAGCAGACGAATTGTTTGGAGGATATTTATACTTCCACAAAGCGCCAAATGCTAAAGAATTCCACGAAGAAAACGTTCGTAAATTAGGTAAACTTCACATGTACGACTGTTTACGTGCAAACAAAAGTTTAGCAGCTTGGGGAATTGAAGGTCGTGTGCCATTTTTAGATAAAGAATTTATGGATGTTGCAATGCGCATCAACCCGCAAGATAAAATGATCAACAAAGAGCATCCGATGGAAAAATGGGTTGTTCGTAAAGCTTTTGAAGATATGCTTCCAGAAAGTGTTGCTTGGAGACAAAAAGAGCAATTTTCTGATGGAGTAGGATACAGCTGGATTGATACTTTGAAAGAAGTTGTAGCTAGAGAAGTTTCAGATGAGCAATTGGCAAACGCTAGATTTAAATTCCCATTGCAAACGCCAACTTCAAAAGAAGAATATTACTATCGTTCAATCTTCTCTGAGCATTTCCCAAGTGATGCAGCAGCGTTGTGTGTGCCTCAAGAAGCAAGTGTGGCTTGTAGTACAAAAATCGCTTTGGAGTGGGATGAAGCATTCAAAAACCTAAACGATCCATCAGGAAGAGCAGTAGCAAACGTTCACGATGATGCTTATGTTAAGGCTTAATTAAGAGTTTAATTTTTAGAATTAGTATATATTTTTTAGGAAAAACGTTCTCAACCGAGAGCGTTTTTCTTGTCTAAAGTCATTTATTACGCTAAATTTCTGATTGACTGCAAATAGACAAGTTATCAATTGATTTTCTTTTGATATATTTGGTAGCTACAGTATTATAGTTAAATGCGTAATATTTTAACGGATTTAATAATGGAAAGCGAAAATTAATATTTAGATTTGCTTTCAGTCAAAAAATTTAATGATTTTTTAATGTTCACTTCATTGCTGAACAATATTGAAAGAATAAAATAAAAAAGAGAATATTATGTCTGGATTGTTGGCCGTAATTGGTAAAGGAAAAGACCCGAAGCTTGTAAAAGAACTTTCTGAAAGAATGTCGCATCGTGGTCCTGATGAAAGTGATGTTCGCATTATGGAAAATGGCAGTATACTTTGTCATGAGAGTTTATCGATTATCGATCTTAATTCGGGTAGACAGCCAATTCAAGGAACTGATAAAGCATGGATGGTACATGATGGTGAAATCTATAATTATCAGGAACTTAAAAATACAGTTTTAAAGAATCATACTTTCAGAACCGAATCAGATTCTGAGGTAATTGTGCATCTTTACGAAGAATTCGGATATGATTTTTGCAATAAACTAGATGGAGATTTTGCTTTTGTGGTTGTTGACGGCGATAAATATATTGCAGGTCGCGATCCGATTGGGGTAAAACCTTTGTATTATGGTTTAGATGAAAGAGGAAGAATCTATTTTTCGTCAGAAATGAAATCTATTGCAGACCAATGTAAATCGTTTTCTACATTTCCTCCAGGACATTATTATACCGCAAAAACAGGTTTTGTAAAATACTATCGACCAGAATACGAAGATCATAAAAATGCAACTCAATCTTTAGATTTAGAATTAATCCGTGAAAGTCTGGTTGAAGCTACGCGCAAACGTTTATTGGCAGAAGTGCCTCTAGGAGTTGTGTTGTCGGGAGGTTTAGATACTTCTTTGATTTCAGCTATCACATCAAGATTATTGAAAGAAAAAGGAGAGAAACTTCATTCGTTTTCTATCGGATTAGATGCAGATGCGCCAGATAATGTTGCAGCTAGAAAAGCAGCGGCGTTTTTAGGAACAGAGCATCACGAAATTCATTTTTCTGTAGAAGAAGGAGTGAAAGTTTTAGAAAAAGTAATTTATCATATCGAAACATACGATATTATTTCTGTACGTTCTGGAGTTCCAATGTTCTTGCTTTCTAAAGCTATTGCTGATCAAGGTATAAAAGTAATCTTGTCAGGAGAAGGAGCAGATGAGGTTTTTGGAGGGCATTTGTATTTTAGAAATGCGCCTTCAGAAGAAGAGTTTCAAGATGAAACAATAGAAAGAGTTCAAAAGCTATTTACAGCCGATTTGCTTCGTGCAGATAAAACGACAATGGCAAATGGTTTAGAAGTTCGAATTCCGTTTTTGGATACAGAATTTTTGGATGTTGCAATTCGAATTAAAACAGAAGAAAAACAGCCAAAAACATATGATGGCGTTGAAAAATATATTTTAAGAAAAGCGTTTGATACTCCAGAAGATCCTTATTTGCCTTCAGAAGTTTTATGGAGACAGAAAGAACAGTTTTCTGATGGAGTTGGTTACAATTGGGTTGATGAATTAATTGAATATTGTGCTTCGCAAGTTACCGATGAGCAATTGGCTGGCGCTAGTGCAGAATTCCCATATAATTCGCCAACAACGAAAGAAGCGTACTTGTACAGATCGATTTTTCATAAATTCTATCCGCAGGTCAGCGCGGCACAAACTGTTCGTAAATGGATTCCAAAATGGCAGGAAAACCAAGATCCAAGTGGAAGAGCAAATGCAGCACACTTGAATGGAAATTTTGAACCTGTGAAAACTACTGTGATTGCTTAAAAGGCAAAAATTCCAAAAAAAATAAATTCCAAATTCCAAAATTGGAATCGATATAGAAAAACCGAAATGCATTAAATGTATTTCGGTTTTTTCAATTTTACAAATTTCCAGATTTTCGAATTTTGACTTTGGGGTTTCAAAATTATGATTTGGAATTTATTCTGAAGTTTCGGGATTGGAATTTGGGATTTAGGATTTGGAATTTCAAAATTGGTATTTGGTGCTTAAAATTTTGGGATTTTCAAAAATTTGGAAATTAAATCCATTTTTGGGCTTATTTTTTGGTTTTTCAGACAATTGTGTTGATAACTTAAGTGCTTTAAGTCGTATTTTACTGGGTATATAGCTCGCGTTTTTATATATTTGCGTGTTAGACATTAATTACATTTTTTAGAATAAATTATATGAGCGAAGAAATCAAGAAGAACAATTATTCAGCAGATAGTATTCAGGCATTAGAAGGGATGGAGCACGTAAGAATGCGTCCGTCGATGTATATTGGTGATGTAGGGGTTCGAGGACTACACCATTTGGTTTACGAGGTTGTTGATAACTCTATTGATGAGGCGATGGGAGGACATTGTGATGCTATTAGTGTCTCAATAAACGAAGATGGTTCGGTAACAGTTGAAGATAACGGTCGTGGTATTCCTGTTGATTTACATAAAAAAGAAGGAGTTTCTGCACTTGAGGTTGTAATGACTAAAATTGGTGCCGGAGGTAAATTTGATAAAGACTCTTATAAAGTTTCTGGAGGACTTCACGGTGTTGGGGTTTCTGTAGTAAATGCACTTTCGGTTCATATGAAATCAACTGTTTTTAGAGAAGGAAAGATCTATGAGCAGGAATATGAAAGAGGAAAATCTTTATATCCGGTAAAACAAATTGGAGAAACAGATAAAAGAGGTACTCGTCAAACTTTTTTCCCAGATGATACCATCTTTACTCAGACTACTGAGTTTTCATACGATACGCTTTCAGCACGTATGCGTGAGCTTTCTTTCTTAAATAAAGGAATCACAATTACTTTTACAGATAAGAGAGAAGTTGATGATAAAGGCGAATTCAGAAGTGAAGTATTTCATTCTGATGAAGGACTTAAAGAATACATTCGTTATTTAGATGGTAACCGTGAGCCAATTGTTTCTCACGTTATCAGTATGGATAATGATAAAGGAGAAATTCCAGTTGAGGTTGCCTTAATCTACAACACAAGTTATACAGAGAATATTTTCTCTTATGTAAATAATATTAATACTCACGAAGGAGGAACGCACTTGCAAGGTTTTAGAAGTGGTTTGACAAGAACGCTTAAAAAATATGCTGATGCTTCTGGGTTATTAGATAAATTAAAATTTGAAATTGCTGGAGATGACTTCCGTGAAGGATTAACAGCGATTATTTCGGTAAAAGTATCAGAGCCTCAATTCGAAGGTCAGACAAAAACTAAACTTGGAAACAGAGAAGTAGTTTCTCCAGTTTCTCAAGCTGTTGGAGAAATGTTAGAGAATTATTTGGAAGAAAATCCAAATGATGCCAAATTAATTATCCAAAAAGTAATCTTAGCAGCGCAAGCACGTCACGCAGCGAAAAAAGCGCGTGAAATGGTTCAGCGTAAAACTGTTATGGGCGGTGGCGGATTACCAGGAAAATTATCTGACTGTTCTGAACAAGATCCAGCAAGATGTGAGGTTTACCTTGTCGAGGGAGATTCGGCTGGTGGAACAGCAAAACAAGGACGTGATCGTAACTTTCAAGCAATTCTTCCGCTACGTGGTAAGATCTTGAACGTTGAGAAAGCGATGCATCATAAAGTATTCGAAAACGAAGAGATTAGAAATATCTTTACAGCTCTTGGAGTGACAGTAGGAACTGCAGAAGATAGTAAAGCACTTAATTTAGAAAAACTAAGATATCATAAGGTAATCATCATGTGTGATGCCGACGTCGATGGTAGCCACATTTCTACCTTAATATTAACGTTCTTCTTCCGTTTCATGAAAGAGTTAATTGAAGAAGGTCACGTATATATTGCAGCACCACCTTTATACTTGGTTAAAAAAGGAAACAAGAAAGAGTATGCTTGGAATGATGTTCAACGTGATCAAGCTAACGAAAGAATGGGTGGAAGTGCTAATATTCAGCGTTATAAAGGTCTTGGAGAGATGAACGCAGAGCAATTATGGGAAACTACAATGGATCCGAACTTCAGAACTTTACGTCAAGTAAATATTGATAGTTTGGCAGAAGCTGACCAAGTTTTCTCTATGTTAATGGGTGATGAAGTACCGCCTCGTAGAGAGTTTATCGAGAAAAATGCAGTTTATGCAAATATCGACGCATAAAATGGAAAATTAATAATTTCAATTCGTTTAATTGTTTAAATTTACTAGACAATTAAACGAATTGTCTTTTTAAGGAATAGACAAATAAATTAATAACCGATAAAGTAAAAAATATGAAAGTTACCATTGTAGGAGCAGGAAATGTTGGAGCTACGTGTGCAGATGTTATTTCTTATAGAGGAATTGCAAGCGAAGTAGTATTGTTGGATATTAAAGAAGGTTTTGCCGAAGGTAAGGCGTTGGATATTATGCAGTGTGCTACAAACACAGGTTTTAATACCAAAGTTTCTGGAGTTACCAATGATTATTCTAAAACTGCTGGAAGTGATGTAGTTGTGATTACATCAGGAATTCCGAGAAAACCAGGAATGACAAGAGAAGAATTAATCGGCATCAATGCAGGAATTGTGAAAACAGTTGCTGAGAATGTTTTAAAGTATTCTCCAAATACAATTATTGTGGTGGTTTCCAATCCAATGGATACTATGACGTATTTAGCTTTAAAAGCTACAGGTCTTCCAAAAAATAGAATTATAGGAATGGGTGGTGCTTTAGATAGTTCTCGTTTTAGAACTTATCTTTCGTTAGCATTAGATAAACCCGCAAATGATATTTCAGCAATGGTAATAGGAGGTCATGGAGATACAACTATGATTCCGTTAACGCGTTTGGCATCTTACAACGGGATTCCAGTAACGCAATTTCTTTCAGAAGAAGTATTGCAAAAAGTTGCTGCAGATACAATGGTGGGTGGGGCAACGCTTACAGGTCTTCTAGGAACTTCAGCTTGGTATGCTCCTGGAGCTTCTGTAGCTTATTTAGTAGACAGTATTTTGAATGATCAGAAGAAAATGATTGCTTGTTCGGTATTTGTAGAAGGCGAATACGGACAAAATGATATCTGTATAGGTGTGCCATGTATAATTGGTAAAAACGGAGTAGAAGAAATAGTTGATATTAAGCTAAACGATCAAGAAAAAGCATTATTTTCTAAAAGTGCAGATGCAGTTAGAAATATGAATGATGCTCTAAAAGCTATTTTAGTATAATAAAAACGGCAAAAAAGAAAAAAAGCTGCACTTTTGCAGCTTTTTTTTTGAGATTAATTAATAAATAAATTGGTTAATATTTTCGTTAATTATATATTTGCTCGGTTTAAAAAAAAATTGGTAATTCGTGATCTCGTATTTTTGTTTTAAAAAATCATGTCAGGGCTTATTTTATGGGACTTTAAAACAAAAACAAAAATAAAACATAATTAATTTTTAGTAATAATGCAGAATAAAGGACTTATTAAATTTTTCGCAATTCTATTTGCATTGGTAAGTATTTACCAACTATCATTCACTTTTGTGGCAAATGGTGTCAAAAGTGAAGCTAAAGCTTTTGCAGGAGATAATCCTGATAAAGAGCTGAAATATTTAGATTCTATTGGTAAAGAAAAAGTATTAAATCTTGGTTTTACTGATTTCACTTACAATGAAGTGAAAAACAAACAACTTAATAAAGGTCTTGACTTAGAAGGAGGAATCAACGTAATTCTTCAAATTTCTATTAAAGATGTATTAAAAGGTTTGGCTAATAATTCTAAAAATCCAGTTTTTAATAAATCATTAGCTGATGCATCTGCAAACTTAGAAGGAAACAAAACATATTTAAATAAGTTTTTTGAAGCTTTTGAAGCTAATTCAAAAGGTTCTGTAAAATTAGCATCTCCAGATATTTTCGCTAACAGAAGTCTTCAAGGAGACGGTGGTGTAGATTTTCAAATGTCTGACGCACAGGTTCAAAAAGTGATCAAAAGAAAAGTTGATGAGTCTGTAGAAAGTGCTTTTAAAGTATTAAGAGAGCGTATCGACAAATTTGGTGTTACACAACCAAACATCCAAAAATTAGGAGAAACAGGAAGAATCTTAGTGGAACTTCCAGGTGCTAAGGATGTTGATAGAATTAAAAAATTATTAGGTGGAAAAGCTCAATTAGAGTTTTGGGAAACTTTTAAAGTTGAAGAAATCGGTAATTTCTTAGTGTCAGCAAACGAAGCTTTAAAGAAAACTGAAGTTAAAAAGACTGAAACTAAAACTGTTGCTAAAGATTCATTAAATGCATTATTAACTGATGCAAAAGATTCTTCAGATGTTAAAAAAGGAAACAATCCTTTATTTGATAAAATGATCGTTCAAGGTGGTGGACCAGTTTTAGGATACTTTGCTCCTAAAGATACTGCTGCTATCAATGATTATTTCAAAAGACCAGAAATTAGAGTATTATTGGCTGCTGACCAACACTATGCAAAATTTGTATGGAGCAAGCCAACAACTATAAAAGATCCTAAAGCTAAAGATATTAAAAGTGCAGCAGATATTGAAGCTGTTGAATTATATGCTTTAAAAGGAAACAGAGACAATAACCCAGCAATGAGCGGTGGTGTTGTAACTGATGCAAAAGATACTTTTGACCAAATGGGTAAACCAGCTGTTTCTATGCAAATGAACAGCCAAGGAGCTAAAGTTTGGGAAGAGTTAACAGGAAGAGCATTTGCTCAAAAAAGCTACATTGCTATTGTATTAGATGATATCGTATATTCTGCTCCAGGTGTAACAAGCGGTCCTATTGCTGGAGGAAGATCTGAGATTACAGGTTCATTTGATGTAGCTGAAACTAAAGATTTAGCTAACGTATTAAATGCGGGTAAATTACCAGCTTCTGCAGATATTATCCAATCAACTGTTGTTGGTCCATCTTTAGGACAAGCGGCTATTGATGCAGGTACAATTTCTTCTGTATTAGGTTTCTTATTAGTTTGTGTTTGGATGGTATTCTATTATGGTAAAGCTGGTTGGTATGCAAACCTTGCTTTATTATTAAACTTACTATTCTTATTCGGAATTATGGCAAGTTTTGGTTTCGTATTAACGTTACCAGGTATTGCAGGTATCGTACTTACATTAGGTACAGCGGTAGATGCTAACATTATTATCTACGAAAGAGCAAAAGAGGAATTACGTGAAGGTAAATCGCTTTCTGAGGCTGTTCAAGCTTCTTACGGATGGCATGGTGCAATGCGTTCTATTATTGACGCTAACGTTACTCACGTTTTAACTGGAGCTATCTTATTTATTTTCGGAACAGGTCCTATTAAAGGTTTCGCATTAACATTATTAATTGGTATCGTAACTTCATTGTTTACATCAATCTTTATTGCTAGAATCTTTATTGACAGAAATATTGCTGGAAAAGCAGATTTAACTTTCTGTACTAATATTACTAAAAACTGGTTTACAAACTTCCACTTTGATTTCATTAAAGTTAAGAAATTCACTTATATCTTCTCTTCTATTGTAACAGTAGTAAGTTTAGTTTCTATCTTCTTCGTTAACGGATTAGATGAAGGTGTTGATTTTGTTGGAGGAAGAACTTTCCAAGTTAAATTCGAAAAACCAGTTGATGCTACTGTAGTTTCAGATGAATTATCTGCTGCTTTTGGTACTCCAGTTGAAGCTAAAATTTTAGGTGATGATGATCAATTAAAAATCACAACTAAATATAAAATTAAAGAAGATGGTGTTGCTATCGATGAGGAAGTAAACCAAAAATTATACGCTGGATTACAGAAATATTTCCCAAATACTACTTACGATAAATTCATCAACTCTTTTGATGGAAAAAGAGTAGGAGTATTGCAAGCTTCTAAAGTTGGAGCTTCTATCTCTGAGGATATCAAAACTAACTCTTACTGGGCAGTTCTTGGTGCAATGGCAGTTATTTTCTTATACTTAATGGTATCTTTCCGTAAATGGCAATATTCATTAGGTGCGATTGCAGCTGTTGCGCACGACGTAATCTTCGTATTAGGAATTTACTCTTTATGTTACAAATTCATGCCATTCCACATGGAAATGGATCAGCACTTTATCGCTGCTATCTTGACTGTAATTGGTTACTCTATGAACGATACGGTAATTGTATTTGACAGGGTAAGAGAGTTTATCATCGGAAACCGTAAAGGAAGTTTCGAAGATATCGTAAACGCTTCTATTAATACTACATTATCAAGAACATTGAATACTTCATTAATGATGATCATCGTATTATTAACGATGTTTATCTTCGGTGGAGAATCTATCAGAGGATTTATCTTCGCAATGTTAATCGGTATTATTGTGGGTACTTATTCTTCATTATTCATCGCAACTCCAGTATTGGTTGATACGATTTCTAGTGATGAGAAACACACAATCGAAGACAAACACAATAAAGCATAATTACTGTTTTAATTATATAAAAAAGATCCAACGAAAGTTGGATCTTTTTTTTTTGTGCTATATTTAAAAAGAATTTCAAAACAATTTATGACAAGAAAACTACTTTTAAGCTTAATGCTTCTTTTAGTTGTAAAAATGACTGCGCAGGAGCGTGATTCGCATTTTTCTCTAGGTTTTAATTATGGTTTTGGAAGCGAGTTTAATAATAGAAACTACACGTTTACGAACCATTTTTATAAAGTTCAGATATATTACAAATTAAAAGAAGCAAAGCATTTTCAATATCAAATTTTGGTTCAGCCAGAGATTAATTTTGCCGAGCATCAATTGTTGAATTTCTATTTTGTTAAACCAGAAACGCCCAATTATCAACAAAAAAGAGATGAATATACACGCTTGAAAGATATTCGTGAATATGTGCTCAATTGTGGCTTTTTAGTTCGCAAACCTATCGGTAAGGTTTTCTCGTTTTATGCTTTAGGGAGTATTGGACCGATGATCACAGATACGGAAACGGAACGAATGTCTAAAGGTTTTGCTTTCGCTGATGTTTTGGCAGTAGGGATTACTGCAAGTTATGATAAATTTCAGTTTGATATCCGTCCAAGTGTACGGCATGTTTCTAATGCAGGCTTAGGGAGTAGTAATGCGGGGTATAATACAAAGAATGTCGAATTTGGTATTTCGTATCAGTTATAAAAAGAAAATGCCCAATACGCGAGATATTGGGCATTTTTTATTTTGATTGAAATGAATTTATGATTCGGCTAAAGGATTTCTCTGTGCTCTTATGATAAAGAAAAGTCCAATAATGATAAATGGTATACTTAACCATTGTCCTGTTGAGAAAAGGCCTAATTCGCTTTCAAAACCACCTTGGCTTTCTTTTACAAATTCTACAACGAAACGAACAACAAATAAAAGCACTAAAAACAATCCGAATAAAAGACCAGATTTAAGTCTTGCATTTGTTTTCCAGTATAAAAAGAATAAAATAGCAAATACAAAAACATAACAGAAAGCTTCATATAATTGTGTAGGATGTCTTGAAGGAACTTCTGCTAATAATGTTGCAAATTTTGGATCTGTTGCAATTGCATTATAGGCTTCTTTTGGATCTGCAATTCCAGTTTTTTGTACTGCTTCAGCTTTACTGAATGTATCATGTAAGAAACGAATTCCGAAAGCAGAAGAAGTTTCGTGACCAATAATTTCAGAATTGAAGAAATTTCCAAGACGAACGAAAATTGCGCCACTCGCAACAGGAATTACAACGCGATCTAAAATCCATAATAAAGAGCGTTTTAATATTTTTTTACTGTAGTAGTACATTGCAATAATAATCGCAATTGCAGCTCCATGACTTGCTAATCCTTGGAAACCTGTAAATTGAAACTCAGGTTCGAATTTAAATGGAAGAAAAATTTCTAGAATATGATTTCTGAAATATTCCCAGTCGTAAAAGAAAACATGGCCTAAACGCGCCCCGATTAAAGTAGCAAGAACTGTCCAAACAAATAGAGAATCTAGTTTTTCAATCGATTCGTTTTCTCTTTCGAAAATCTTTTTCATTAGGAACCATCCTAAACCAAAAGCAATTACAAACATTAAGCTGTAATAGCGAATCATAAAAAATCCTAAGTTGATTCCCTCAGAAGGATTCCAAACAATATTTAAGGCGTGTGTCATGTATAAATGTTTTATATAGCTGTAAAAATAAATATTTAATGTAAAGTACCGCTTTCTAAAAAGTTAATGTTTGTGATTGCATTTCTTTTCAGGCACAGGGTCGTAGCCACTTCGTCCCCAAGGATGACAGCTCAAAATACGTTTAATGCCTAAATAGCCACCATAAAATAATCCGTGAATTTGCAACGCCTGAATCATGTAAGTCGAGCAAGTCGGCTCAAATCTGCAAGCGGCAGGGGTAAACGGAGAAATGGCAGTCTGATAAAAACGAACCAAGAGCACAAACGGATATATTAGAATTTTCTTCATTTAAAAATCAGTAATTTGTGTTCAGTAAAAGGTACTAATTTTTAGCTAAAACTGAATACTAAGAACTTTTTATTGAATACTAAATGTCGTTCCTTCTTTTCCATCTTTAAGCTGAATTCCTAATGCAATTAATTGATCGCGAATCTGGTCAGAAAGCGCAAAGTTTTTATCTGCTCTGGCTTGATTTCTCATTCCGATAAGCATGTTTACTACGCCATCTAGTTTGTCGCTATCACCATCAGCGGCTTTATCGTCGTTAAGCCCTAAAACGTCATATACGAAAGCATTTACTGCTGTTTTGAAATCTGCTAAATCATCAGCAGAAACCGTTTCTTTGCCATCTTTCAATAAGTTGATGTAACGAACAGCTTCAAACAATTGCGCAATTAAAATTGGCGTGTTGAAATCATCATTCATCGCATCGTAGCAAAGTTGTTTCCAAGCAGCAAAATTTATAGAACTAGAACTTCCAGCAGTAATATTTGGTAAAGCATCTAGCGCTTCCATTAATCTTTTATATCCTTTTTCGGCAGCAACAATGGCATCATCAGAGAAATCTAAAATACTTCTGTAATGTGCTTGAAGCATGAAAAAACGAGTTACAGAAGCAGAAAATGGTTTGCTTAAGATGTTGTTGTCTCCGCTAAGAATTTCGCCTGGAAGAATATTATTTCCAGTCGATTTTGCCATTTTCTTTCCGTTTAAGGTAAGCATATTAGCATGCATCCAGTAATTTACAGGAGATTGACCTGTACAAGCTTCGTTTTGAGCAATTTCACATTCGTGGTGAGGGAATTTTAAATCCATACCGCCTCCGTGAATATCAAAATGATTTCCTAGATACTTGGTGCTCATTGCTGTACATTCAAGATGCCATCCTGGGAAACCGTCGCTCCAAGGAGAAGGCCATCTCATGATATGTTCTGGTTCAGCTTTTTTCCAAAGTGCAAAATCTTGCGGATTTCTTTTGTCAGATTGTCCGTCAAGATCACGCGTATTTGCCAGCATATCGTCGATATTTCGACCGCTTAAGATACCGTAATTATTAGTTTCGTTATATTTTACAACATCAAAATATACAGAACCGTTGGCAACATAAGCGATACCTTTATCTATAATTTTTTTAATGATCTCAATTTGCTCAATAATATGTCCTGTCGCTGTAGGTTCAATGCTTGGAGGCAAGAAATTGAAAGCTTTTAGAATATTATGAAAATCTACAGTATATCGCTGTACCACTTCCATTGGTTCCAATTGTTCCAAACGTGCTTTTTTAGCAATTTTATCTTCACCTTCATCCACATCATCTACGATATGTCCAACATCGGTAATGTTTCTAACATAACGAACTTTATAATCTAAATGCAGAAAATATCTGAAGATTACGTCAAAAGACATAAAAGTTCTCACGTTACCTAAGTGAACATTGCTATATACCGTAGGTCCACAAACATACATTCCAACGTTTCCTTCATGGATTGGTTTGAAATCTTCTTTTTCGCCAGAAAGCGAATTGTATATTTTCAGCGGTTGTGATGTATATAATGGCATATTAATTTTATTGATGTTTTTAGGAGCTAATCCTGCTATCCGCTATATCTTTTATGGTGAACCCCACCATAAAAGGATGCCGCTTCTATCAGGGCTAGACCATAAATATAATAGAAATATTGTATAAAATTAGAACTGAGTGTCTAGTTTGATATAATCTAAAAATTCTCGTTTAGTTTGTGCGTCTTTGAATTTTCCTCCGAATTCAGAAGTTACAGTACTGCTTTCGATATCTTTAATTCCACGAGAATTTACGCAAAGGTGTTTTGCATCGATAACGCAAGCAACATCTTCAGTACCTAAAGCTTTTTGTAATTCTTGAACAATCTGCATCGTTAGACGCTCTTGTACTTGAGGTCTTTTTGCATAATACTCAACGATACGATTCATTTTTGATAAACCGATAACGCGTCCGCTAGAGATGTACGCTACGTGAGCACGTCCGATAATTGGAAGTAAGTGGTGTTCGCAAGTAGAATAAACTGTGATGTTTTTTTCTACAAGCATTTCTCCGTATTTGTAATTGTTGTCAAAAGTAGAAGCTTTTGGCTGTTTTGCTGGGTTAAGACCTCCAAAAATTTCTTTTACAAACATTTTTGCAACTCGGTTTGGAGTTCCTTTAATGCTGTCATCTGTCAAATCCATTCCAAGAGTTTGTAGAATGCTTTCAACATCTTTTTTAATTTTTTCTATTTTTTCTTCATCAGTGATATCAAAAGCATCTTCTCTAAGAGGATTTTTTGCGTTACTGCTAAAGTGATTATCTCCTATTTCGTCTAAAAATTCTTCGTTGTTTATCATTAAAAACTACTATTAGTATATGTATTCCTTTTTAAGGCGGTAAAGATAATTAATAAATAGGAAACCTTTTCTATGGTTTTTAGGATTTAATTACTCCTTTTTGGATATAATTTAAATTTTGAAGCAAAATATTGTTATTAAAAACAAAAAAGACAACAACGAAAACCGTTATTGTCTTTTTAAATAGATTATAATGAGTTGATTATCTGTTTTTGTAAACCAATAAAGCTTCCTTTAAAATGTTTACGGCAGTAATCAAATCTTTTTTGTTTAAAACATAAGCAATACGAACTTGATTTAGTCCCATTCCAGGTGTCGAGTAGAAACCTTTGGCAGGAGCAATCATTACCGTTTCGCCATTTAAGTTATAACTTTCAAGAAGCCATTGTGCAAAATCATCAGAATCTTCTATTGGAAGCTCTGCAATGCAATAAAAAGCACCTTTTGGTTTTGTAACAATAACACCTTCGATTTTGTTTAATTCTGCAATTAAAGTGTTACGGCGTTCTTTGTATTCGCCAATAACTTCGTCAAAATAACTTTGAGGTGTGTCAATTGCAGCTTCGCAAGCAATCTGCTCAATAGTTGGCGGACTTAAACGTGCTTGAGCAAACTTCATTACAGTTGCCAAAACAGCTTTGTTTTTAGTCACTAAACAGCCAATTCTTGCGCCACACATACTGTAACGTTTAGAAACAGAATCGACCATGATTACGTTTTGCTGTACATCTTCTAAATTCATTACAGAAAAATGCACATCATCGCCATCGTATAAAAACTCGCGATATACTTCATCAGCGATTAAGTATAAATCGTGTTTTTTAATTAAAGCTGCAAGCTGTTTAATTTCTGCTTCAGAATATAAATATCCAGTCGGATTTCCAGGGTTGCAAATCAGAATGGCTTTTGTTTTCGGTGTTATTAGTTTTTCAACTTCTTCAATGCTTGGCAAAGCAAATCCTGTTTCAATAGTAGAAACAAGAGGCACTACAGTTGCACTTGTAGAAGAAGCAAACGCATGATAATTAGCATAAAAAGGTTCTGGGATAATGATTTCATCTCCAGGATCTGTTATTGTGGCCAGTGCAAAAAGTAAGGCTTCAGAACCACCAGTTGTAACAATGATGTCTTCTGTGTTAACGTTTACATTTTGGCGCTGGTAAAAATGAGCTAATTTTTTTCTATAGCTTTCATATCCGGCAGACGGACTGTATTCTATAATACTCAAATCAATATTTTTTACCGCCTCGATGGCCACTTCCGGTGTCTTGATATCCGGTTGACCAATGTTTAAGTGATACACCTTGTGTCCTTTTTTCTTTGCTAAATCAGCAAAAGGAGCCAGCTTGCGTATCGGAGATTCGGGCATGTTTCTTCCCTTGAGTGAAATTGTCGGCATGAGTATAAATTATTGAAGTGCAAATTTGCATATTTTTTTCGTATTTAACGTAAATAATAAGGGTACTTCTAAAAATGTAACAATAATAAATATATTTACTAATTTTATAATAAAATATTGTCAATGAAAAAATATATAGTATTGTTTTTTGGGTTATTCTTACCTTTTTTGCTTTTTGGACAAGGCGATTTTTTATTGGAAAACAATGCAACAAAGGCAATAATCCCTTTTAAATTGATTAACAACCTTGTTTTTATTCCTATAAAAGTAAATGGAGTAGAGCTAAATTTTCTTCTTGATTCTGGTGTCGAAGAGACACTTTTGTTTAGTATGGAAGAAAAACAAGAGGTTAGTTTTAACAATGTTGAGAAAATAAAACTCCGTGGATTAGGAAGCGAAGAAGAAATAGAAGGTTTGAAATCGACAAAGAATATTCTAGAAACACATGGTCTAAAATCAAGCGATCATATGGTTTTTATTATCCTAGATCAAAGTTTTAATTTGTCTTCTCATATTGGTATTCCTGTTAATGGAATTATCGGGCATAAATTCTTTAGAAACAATCTTGTTGAAGTTAATTATCAGAAAAAGAAAATAATAGTTCATGCTAAGAGTAATAAATATCAGGGAAAACTAGATAAGCAGTTTAAAATGGTTCCGATAACGGTAGAAAAGTCAAAACCTTATATAATGACAAAAGCTACAGTTAATGATCAAGAAATTCCGGCAAAACTTTTGATTGATATTGGAAATAGTGATGCTTTCTGGATTTTTGAAAATGATAAAATAAAACTCCCAAATAAAAATTTTCCTGATTTTTTAGGAAAAGGGTTTAGCGGTGATATTGAAGGACATCGCGCCAAAATTGATAAATTCTCTATAGACGAATTTGATTTTAAAAAACCTATTGTCTCTTTTCCTGATTCTGCTTCGATCCGCAACGTTAAGATGGTTCCAGGACGTATTGGATCTGTTGGCGGAGAAGTTTTGAAACGATTTACCTTAGTTTTAGATTATAAAGAAAAAAAACTTTACCTAAAAAGAAACAGTAAATTCGGAGAGCCTTTTACCTATAATAAGAGTGGAATCACGGTTCAACACAATGGACTTCAATGGGTGCAAGAAACAGTACATTTAGAAACGGTGCGTGTGGCTTCTACGATGGACGAATTGCAGGAAAAAGACAAGAACGAAAATAACTTTAAATATAAATTTGCTCTTAAACCAGTTTATGAAATAGTAAATGTGCGTGAGAATTCTGCTGCTGAAAAATGTGGATTACGTAAAGGTGATATTATTGTTAGTATCAATAAAAATCAGCCATATAAATATACGCTTCAGCAAATAAATAATCTTCTAAAATCTGAAGATGATGTATGGATTAATCTTGAAGTAGAACGAAATAGTTTGGTGCTTAAATTTAGGTTTAAATTAGAAGATGAGTTGTAAAAAAGTATAATCGTAGTTTTTTGATAGATTTTGTTAGAAATTGTATTTTAAGCTATTGTATTGCAGGGGTGTCTTTTTTTTGTGAAAATAAGTTTACTAAAAATTAGTTTTTTAGTTAGATATTTTCTTATGTTTAGCAAAAATTTAATCTATGGCAAAAAACTACATTAACTACCTACATTTTGTATTGTTTTTTATTTTTTTTACCGTACTTCCTTCAAAACTAACTGCCCAATGTGCTGGTACTGATAACGTGAATGAATTAATTTGCGATGTATCTAATCCAATTTATCAATCTGTAAATTTATTTTCTTTGCTAGGAGGTTCTCCAGTTCCAGGCGGAACATGGACAGACGATAATAATCTAAAAGGTCTAGATCCTTCTACAGGTATTTTAAATGCTCAATTTATCCTTAGCGGAGGAGAATATCACTATACCTACACGGCGCCAGCTACTTCTGGGTGTACAGATAACAAAGCTGTAGTCACAATTACTATAGGAGCATACGTTGGAGTCGGATCTGAAGCAACAGTTTGTAACGAGAATAATTTTTTTAATCTTTTTACGGCTTTTGATAGTAAAGTAATGGGGCCACATATAAACGGAACATTTACAACTAGTACAGGGCAACCTGCGCCAACTGTAATACCGATTAGGCAATATAAGACCAAAACTACGCTTAACTTCATATATACTGTTCCAGCAGTGCTTGCATGTTCTCCCAATCCAAAGTCGACCAATGTGCAGGTAACGATTTTTATAGCTCCTGAAATTGGAGAACCATTAGATTTGGAATTGTGCGGAACTACAGATTTGGCAGGGTACACCGATTTAGATTTATTTGACCGAATAAGCGGAGGAGATAAAGGAGGTACTTGGACAGGTATGGGGTTAACTTCTCCAACAGATCATAACATAAATCTTCAAGAATTGTTTGACACGAATGGACCTGGCGTGTATTCTTATACCTATACTGTTTTAGCGTTACCTAATAGCAATATATGCCCTAATAAAAATGTTACTGTAAATATAACTCTCGAAAAAAGACTTGATTTTACGGGATCTAAAATTGAAGCTAGAAAAGACATTTGCGAATCTGAAATTTCTACTGCTACTTATTCTGCAAAAATTACACAAGGGCCAGATAATATTCCTAACGGAAAATATGATGTAAGTTTTAATGTGGTTGGACCAGGAGTATCAGCATCTGAAAACGTAAGAGGAGATTTTGTGAATGGAGAATTTAATTTTCCGTTATCATCATCTTATTTTAAAGAAGTAGGTGAGTATACCATAACTGTTACAGGTATAGTATCTGCAACAAGTAAAAAAACATGTGTAGACATTTTTAATCCGTTTTCAAGTGTTTTAACAATTTATCCGTTGCCTCGCTTAAATGGTGCTACGTTAGCAGCGCTACCTATTTGTCAAAATGACTTAGCAACAATTGATATTGATGCACCTCAATTGCTTGATGGAACTTATCGTATTTCTTATAATATAAATGGAGATAATCTAGCCATGGGTGAAACTGCAGAAATACAAGCTGTGGGCGGAAAAGCATCTTTTACAATTCCAGGAAACCTGAGTACAAGAAGCGGATTATCGGTAATTACGATTTATAGTATAACGAATATTACCAATCCTTCACCACAATGCACTAATACAGCAAATGTTGCAGGAAATCTATATATCAATCCGTTGCCAAATGCATTAACTTTAATTGCGGCAGTTAAAGATTATTGTTTGAATGCACCTGTTACGGTTGAAGTTTCAGGATTGCAAACTTTAACCAATGTCAGTATTTCTTATGTACTTTCAGAAAGTAATATTTCTGCGGTGCAAACCATTAGTAGCGCAGTTACAAATGGTAAATTAGATTTTGTAATTCCTGCCGACTTGCTTTTAAATGCAGGTTCGACAAAAATTACATTATTAAATTTAACTAACACAGTTACTAATTGTGATGTTGATTTAATCAACGTTACAGACGATTTCATGATAAATCCGATTCCGCCTGCGCCAACTGTTTTAGATCAGCAGTTTTGTAAAGTTGATGAAGCAGTAATTGCCAATTTAGAACCAAAAGGAACTCAATACAAATGGTATAATTCTGCAACAGCAACAACGCCACTTGCGGTTGATTATGTTTTAAAAACGGAAGATTATTTCGTTAAAGAAACCTCTCCTGAAGGCTGTGTTTCAGAACCTGCAAAAGTTTCGGTACTGATAAATGATACGCCAGCACCAGAAATGAATGAAACGGCAGATTTTTGTGGTTTAGCAAATCCGAAAATAAGTGATTTATCTAGTAAGACAAATGTTCCGTCAACCGTAGCTTGGTATGATTCGGTAGATGGAAATTTATTGCCTTCAAGTACATTATTGGTACATAATGCAATTTATTACGGCTACGATTTGAATGAAACAACCCATTGTCTGTCTGAAAACTATAAAGAAGTGAAAGTTTCATTGCGAGATTGTGAGGTTGCTCAGTACGATTTCTTTGTTCCTGACGGATTTTCTCCAAACGGAGACGGTGTAAACGATTCATTTGTGATAAAAGATATTGAATTTTTATATCCAAACTATACGCTTGAAATTTATAACAGATACGGAAACGGAATGTATAAAGGAGATAATAGTAAACCAGCTTGGGATGGCAAGAATTACGAGAGAAGCGGTATCGCTGGAGGAATTGCACCCAACGGGGTTTATTTTTATGTGTTGCATTTTAATAAAGACAATAGACCGCCACAACAAGGGCGTCTTTATTTAAATCGATAATCTCTTTTATATTTTTAATATAATTTTCAAATGAAAAAAATAATACTCCTTATAAATTTCCTTTTCTGTTTATCCATTTCAGCCCAGCAAGATCCTGAGTACACACATTATATGTACAATATGAGTGTGGTCAATCCTGCTTATGCGACTGGAGTTCCTGCTATGATGAACTTTGGTGGATTGTACAGAACACAATGGGTTGGTGCTTATGGTGCTCCTAAAACATTTACATTTTTTGGACATACAGCGATTAATGACAAAATAGAAGCTGGTATATCATTTATTTCAGATGATATTGGTGACGGTGCAAAAAAGGAAAATAATGTTTATGCTGACTTTGCGTATGTTTTAAAACTAGGCGGAAAAAATAAATTATCACTAGGTTTAAAAGCTGGATTTTCGTCTATGCAAAGTAATTTTAACGGATTCAGATTTACAGATCCGCAAACAGATTTGGCTTTTTCAGAAAACATAAATGCAACCAAACCAAATATTGGAGTTGGAGCGTATTATTTTAGAGATAATCTATACGTTGGATTGTCTGCACCGAATTTGCTGAAGTCAAAATATATCGAAGAAAAGTCAGGAGTGAATGCTTTTGGTGCAGAAGAAATACATACTTTTTTGACAGCTGGCTATGTTTTTCAGGTTAGTGATAAAGTAAAATTGAAACCAGCATTTATGTCCAAATTTGTAAAAGGCGCGCCAATTAGTTTAGATGTTACTGCGAATGTTTTGTACAATGAAAAATTCGAATTTGGAGCAGCATATAGGATTGATGATTCGTTGAGTGCGTTATTCAACATCAATGTTACTCCAACACTAAGAGTAGGTTATGCCTACGATTACACGCTTACAAACTTCGGACAGTTTAATTCTGGAACACACGAAATTATGCTATTGTTCGATTTGGACTTGTTAGGAAAAGGATTTGATAAATCTCCAAGATTCTTCTAAAATGAAAAATATGAAAAAATTACTCGTTATTATATTCGTATTTTCAATACAGTTTATAAATGCACAAGATCAGGAATTGATAAGAGCAAAGAAATTTTTTGATAGAACTTATTATACTGAAGCTATAGTTTTATATCAAAAATTGGCAGACGAAAGACCTTCACAAGAAGTCATTAAAAATCTAGCAGATTCTTATTTCTATACCAATGATTTAGTAAAAGCACAGCGTTATTACCGTCTTTTGGTTTCAAATTACAGCAATAATTTAGATCGAGAATATTATTTTAGATATGCGCAGACTTTAAAAGCTACAAACAGCTACGACGATGCAAACGCCAATTTAAAGGAATATTATTCTAAATCGGCCAATACAGAAGATATGGTCAATTTTGAAAAAGAATTAAAAACCTTAGAAAATGTTACCGCAATTGGTAAGCGTTTTGAAATTAAAAATCTTGCTATAAATACACCAAATTCTGAGTTTGGAGCTGTAAAATACAAAGAAGACTTAGTTTTTGCCGGAGTAAAATTGAAACCAGGATTGTTTGATAAAAAATACAAATGGGACAATGAAACCTATTTGAATTTGGTTTCCATTCCGTTAAAAAATATAAATTCGGCAGACTCTATAGTTCATTATTTTGCTAAAGAATTAAAAACCGGAATGCACGAATCGAATGCTGTTTTTACTAAAGATGGCAAAACAATGTATTTTACAAGAAACAATTCTAAAAACGGAAAGAAGAAAAAAGACGATAAAAAAATCTCCAATCTTCAGATTTTTAAAGCAGAATTGGTAGAAGGAAAATGGACAAATATTACATCACTTCCATTTAATAGTCCAAATTATTCTGTTGAACATCCTGCTTTAAGTGCCGATGAAAAAGTATTGTATTTTGCTTCTGATATGCCAGGATCTTTTGGCTCTTTTGATATTTATTCGGTAAACATCAATAAAGGAGCATTTGATATTCCGAAGAATTTAGGTTCAGAAATTAATACAGACAAAAGAGAGCAGTTTCCTTTTGCCTCCGCAGATAATAAACTTTATTTTTCATCAGATGGACATTTAGGATATGGATCTTTAGATGTTTTTGTTTCTGAAATTAATGGAAACGAATATTCCAAACCTGTAAACGTTGGACTTCCGTTAAATTCAAATCTAGATGATTTTGCTTTTAATATTGATTCAAATACTAAAGAAGGATTTTTTGCTTCGAATAGAGAAGGAGGAAAGGGAAGCGATGATATTTACCAATTCAAAGAAATAAAAGATTTGATTGTTGAAGATTGTAAGCAATTTATCGATGGAACAATTACCGATATCGACACGCAATTGGCTTTAGAATATGCAACAGTATTATTGCAAGATTCAGAAAACAAGACATTAAACACAGTCACAACTTCTGCTGATGGAAAATTTAGTTTTACTGTTGCCTGCGAGGCTTCGTATAAAATTTCTGCCTTCAAAGAAAATTACACCAATGCTTCAAAAACGCTGACTTTAGACAAAACACGAGATAAAGTAAATGACGCTTCTTTGGCATTACGATCTTTAGAAGCAATTCAAAAAGAAGAAAAACAAATCGCTGAAAATAAGAGAAAGCAGGAAATTATTATTGAAGAAGAAAACAAGAAAAAAGAAGCTTTGGCAGCAATTGAATTGAAAGAAAAAGAGAAAAAAGCCAAAGAAGCCGCAATTGCGGCAGCTGAAGTTAGAAAGAACGAAAAAGTAAAAGAAATTCTAACACAAGAAAAAGATGTTGTAAAAGACAAAGACCGTTTAATCATTAAAACAGATCCGATTTACTTTGATTACGATCTGTGGTACATTCGTAAAGAATCAAAAGTGATTTTAGGAAGGGTTGTAGAATTGATGAAGAAATATCCAGACATGAAAATCGAAATTGGATCACATACCGATTCTAGAGGAAATGAAAAATACAATGCTGATTTATCTCAAAAAAGAGCCAATTCGACGCGAGATTTTATCATACAATCGGGTATAGATTCTAAACGAGTTACAGCAAAAGGTTATGGAGAATCAGTTCCAATTATAAAATGCAAAACAGATGAATCTTGCTCAGAAGAAGAGCACGAATTGAATAGGAGATCTGAATTTGTGATTAAAAATTTATAAACTTATTGTAAGAAGAAAGCCTTTTTTTCTTTAATTTTATAGTAGTATCAACAAAATAGAAAAAATATGAAAAATCTAACCTTGTCTTGTTTGCTTTTATCCTTTATTGGATTGCAAAGCTGTAAAAATGAAGAAAAACAAAAAGCTGCTGAAGCTGCAAAAGCAGAAGATGAAGTGGTAGTAAGCACCGCATGCTACAAAGCAATTTATGAAAAGGACACTATAGATTTAAAATTAAATACGTTAAAGAGCGGAAAATTAACAGGAGATATGGTTATGAGAGTCGCGCCTTCGACTGTTAGAACAGGAGAAGTTGCGGGTGAATTTCATGGTGATACTTTGTTTGTAGATTATACTTTTAAAGACAATGTAAATGGAGAAAAAACCTTCAAAAATCCGATGGCACTTTTAAAACGTAACAATCAGCTTATTTTGGGTAATGGAACTATGCAGACTACAATGGGAGTAACTTATTTGGTAAAAGATAAACCAATTGATTTTGACAGCGTAAAATATAAATTCGACTCAGTAGAATGTGCTGAGAAGAAATAAAGAAAAAAGATTTGAGAAGCAAGACGCTTCTTGTTTAAAAAATAAAGCCGTTTCTAGATTTAGAAACGGCTTTTTATTATTTAGAAGTTTTTAATTTTTATTGAACTTCACCCTTAATTTTAAGAGCTACTCTTCCGTCAGGATAGTTTACTGCATTTGTTTCAACAGTAATTGTTTTACGAATAGGTCCTGCTACCATATTATATTTTACATCAATTTTTCCTTTTTTGCCTGGCAAAATTGCTGCCGCAGGTTTGGTTACAATGATCGAACTTACTGTAGATTCTGCACCTGTAATTAATAATGGAGCGTCACCTGTGTTTGTAAATTCAAAGGAACGAAGCCCATTGTCGCCTTTAGAAATTTTTCCATAATCAATTGTATTGTCTGGGGCTGCAAATTCAATTTTTGGGCCGTTTTGTGCAAAACTTATTGCGCTAAACAATAAGACTGCAATAAAAGAGGCTGTATTTTTCATATGAAATCTTTTTTTTATTGTAAGTAAATATACATTCTTTTAATTAACACACAAATTATTATTTCTCTTTTTATAGTCTACTTAATTATTTACTTTTGCTGTGAGTTATAATTACAAAAATTGAACCAGTTTTTTGTTTAACTGTTTAATCGTGTATTTGTTTAATCGTTTTGAATGAATACTGTTAAACAGAAGAAAACATTAAAATGGGGAATTTTAGAACGATTAAACAGTTAAACAAATAAACGATTAAACAACCTAAGTAAATGACAATTCCAGCACAATTTGACGCTAAGACGATTGAGAGTAAATGGTATGATTACTGGATGAAAAATAATTATTTTCATTCAGAACCAGATCATAGAACACCGTACACCATTGTAATCCCGCCGCCAAACGTCACTGGAGTCCTTCACATGGGGCATATGTTGAACAATACGATTCAAGATGTTTTAATTCGTCGTGCGCGTCTTAAAGGGTTCAACGCTTGTTGGGTTCCAGGAACAGACCACGCATCTATTGCAACTGAAGCAAAAGTGGTAGCGAAATTAAAAGCAGAAGGAATCAATAAAAACGATTTGACTCGCGAAGAATTCCTAAAACATGCTTGGGAATGGACAGATAAATACGGCGGAACAATCTTGGAGCAACTTAAGAAATTAGGTGCGTCTTGCGATTGGGAACGTACTAAATTTACAATGGATCCAGATATGTCTGCTTCTGTAATTCGTTCTTTTGTTGATTTATACAACAAAGGATTAATTTACAGAGGATACCGTATGGTAAACTGGGATCCGGAAGCAAAAACGACTTTATCTGACGAAGAAGTTATTTACGAAGAACAACAAGGAAAATTATTTTTCTTAAAATATAAAATCGAAGGTTCAGAAGATTTCTTGACTATTGCTACAACACGTCCAGAAACTATTTTTGGAGATACTGCCATCTGTATCAACCCGAACGATGAGCGTTTTACACATTTAAAAGGTAAAAAAGCGATCGTTCCAATTTGCGGAAGAGTAATTCCAATTATCGAAGATGAATATGTAGACGTAGAATTCGGAACAGGATGTTTGAAAGTAACGCCTGCGCACGATATGAACGATAAAACTTTAGGTGAAAAACACAACCTAGAAATCGTTGATATTTTTAACGAAGACGCAACTTTAAACAGCTTCGGATTACACTATCAAGGAAAAGACCGTTTTGTAGTTCGTAAAGAAATTGAAAAAGAACTTGAAGAAATTGGCGCTTTAGCAAAAACAGAAGTACACTTAAATAAAGTAGGAACTTCTGAAAGAACAAAAGCGGTAATCGAGCCAAGATTATCAGACCAATGGTTCTTGAAAATGGAAGAATTAGTAAAACCAGCAATTAAGTCGGTTTTAGAAACTGGAGATATTAAATTACACCCAAAACGTTTCGAAAACACTTATGCGCACTGGTTAAACAATATTCGTGATTGGAACATTTCTCGTCAATTATGGTGGGGACAACAAATTCCAGCGTACTATTACGGAGACGGAAAAGAAGATTTCGTAGTTGCAGAAAACATCGAAGATGCATTAAAATTAGCACAAGAGAAAACTAACAATTCACAATTAACCATTGACAATTTAACTCAAGATGTTGATGCATTAGATACATGGTTCTCTTCTTGGTTATGGCCAATGTCTGTTTTCGGTGGAATTATGGATCCAGAAAGTGCAGATTACAAATATTACTATCCAACAAATGATTTAGTAACGGGGCCGGATATTTTATTTTTCTGGGTTGCGAGAATGATCATTGCTGGTTACGAATATGCTGGCGAAAAACCATTTACAAATGTATATTTGACAGGTTTAGTTCGTGATAAACAACGTCGTAAAATGTCTAAATCATTAGGGAATTCTCCTGATCCTTTAGACTTGATCGATAAATTTAGTGCAGACGGAGTTCGCGTAGGATTGCTTTTAAGTGCTTCTGCAGGAAACGATATCATGTTTGATGAAGAATTATGTAGCCAAGGAAAAGCATTTTCGAACAAAATTTGGAACGCATTCAAATTGATTAAAGGATGGGAAGTTTCAGAAACTATTCCGCAACCAGAATCATCAAAAGTGGCGATTGAATGGTACGAAGCGAAATTACAGCAGACTTTAGTTGATATTGAAGATAATTTCGAGAAATACAGAATTTCAGATTCATTAATGGCAATTTATAAATTGGTTTGGGATGATTTCTGTTCTTGGTTCTTAGAAATGATTAAACCTGCATATCAACAGCCAATTGACAGCGTAACTTTCGCGAAAGCGATCGAAATGTTAGAAAACAACTTGAAGTTATTACATCCGTTTATGCCTTTCTTAACAGAGGAAATTTGGCAATTAATTGCTGAAAGAACTCCAGAAGAAGCTTTAATAGTTTCAACTTGGCCAGAAGTAAAACCGTTTGACGCAAAATTAATTGCTGATTTTGAAAACTCAATTGAAGTAATTTCTGGAATTAGAACGATTCGTAAAGACAAAAATATTCCGTTTAAAGATGCAATCGAATTAAAAGGAATCAACAGCGAAAATGTTTCTACTTATTTTGATTCAATCATTACGAAATTAGGAAACGTTTCTGCTTTCGAATATGTTTCTGAAAAAGTAGACGGCGCATTATCTTTCCGTGTAAAATCAAATGAATATTTCATTCCGATTACAGGAAACATCGACGTTGAAGCTGAAATCGCAAAACTGACAGAAGAATTGAATTACACAAAAGGATTCTTGAAATCTGTTGAAGCAAAACTTTCAAACGAGAAATTTGTAAACGGAGCTCCAGAGAAAGTTCTTAATTTAGAAAAACAAAAACAAGCCGATGCTTTAGCAAAAATTGCTACAATCGAGCAGAGTTTGGCTGGTTTGAAATAAAAAATCTAGCTTTGTAATATAAAGGCTGTCCATTTGGACAGCCTTTTTTAGTTTTGTCATTCCGACGAAGGAGGAATCGCACTAGTAGTTTGACAAAGTTTGGATGTTTTCTGTGCAGAGTTTCGTGTGTGATTCCTCGTTCCTCGGAATGACAAAAATGGCGTGTTAAATGATTTATCTTTTCTTCTTCAAAACCAAAAACAAAGGATAAGAAACAATCGCAATGCCCACAATAATTATAAAGCTTTTCGGATCGCTATAAATAAATCCTCCAAGCAATGTAATTGAGAATATAATAGCGATTATTGTTGTCCAAGGATACCAAAAAGAACGATATGGTCTTGGTAAATCGGGTTCTGTGGTTCTTAGTTTTAGAAGCGAATAATAAGCCAATCCCCAAACGATTATTGAGATAAAAGCGGCGAAAGAAAACAACACTTCAAACGAGCCAATGCAGATTAAAAACAAGCTAAAAAATGATGAAACCAATAACGCAACAATTGGAGTTCCCCCTTTGTTTACGTTTGTCCCTTGTTTGATAAAGAATCCATCACGGCTTAATCCGTAAAGGATTCTAGGCGGAATCATCATAAAAGCATTCAAAATACTAATTAAAGAAAAGATTGAAATTACGGTTACGATTTTAGCACCATTTTCGCCAAAAAGAATCTTAGCAACATCGGCAGCAGCCAGATTCGATTTTGCTAAAGTTTCAATTGGTAAAACGTGAAAGAAAGCAGCATTTACCAAAATATAAATAGCGACAACGAGCAAAACTCCACTATACAAAGATTTCGGAATGTTTTTGCTCGGATCGTCATTTTCTTCGGCAAAAAAGCAAACAGCGTTCCAGCCATTATAAGTTCCAATAATTAGCTGTAATGATTTAAAGAATCCAAAAACAAGTCCGATTTGAAAAATGGAATTATCTGTTTTAATTGGCGGAATTTCTACGCCTGTATACATAAAACAAGCAAGAACCAAAGCTACAAAGCAAATTACTTTTAATAAACTGGTAATTTGCTGAATCAAACTTCCGTTTTTGACTCCGCTTAAATGCAGCAATACAAATGCAATTAATAAAGAAATAGACAATACGGTAGAATAATTGGCCAATTGCGGAAATAAAATAATCGTGTATTCGCTAATTACGATGCAATAAAACGCAGGCGGAATTGCATTTACAATATAATCGTACCAACCAGAAAGAAAACCCGCATATTCGCCCAAAGCTCTTTTAATGTAATTATAAGAACCTCCCGCTTTTGGCAACATTGTCGCTAATTCTGAATACGAATTTGCTCCTAGTAAAACATATAAACCTCCAAAGAGCCAAGAAGCTAAAATAAGCCAATAATTATTTAGCATTTCTGCAATGGTTCCTGGTGTTCTTAAAATTCCAACACCGATTGTTCCTCCAATTAAAACGGCAATATTAAAACTAAGGCCTAAACTCTTTTGTAATTGGTTTTTCTTGGAATCTGACATTTTTGAATTTCTGTTTAAGGATTATATTTTCAAGCAAAAATAGTGTTAATTGAATTAGTATTGGACTTAAAATAAAAATCCCAAGATTTTCAGTTTACTCGAAAATCTTGGGATAAAATCAAAACTCTAATTCAATATTTTAGAACTTGTAACGCAAGCTTGTCATAACCTGACGAGGAGCGATTGGGTTCACACTATAGTTCTCGTGAACGGTATAATTTAATGTGTTTGTAATGTTTGATAATTTGCAAAGAATCGAGAATTTTCTCCAAGTATATCCAGCTGATGCATCAATTGTAACATAACCGTCTAATGGAATTTCTCTGTGATAAATACCATCAGGATATTTAACTGTATCTGTACTAATTTGATCATTCCATCCACCTAAACGATCACCGATGTAATTTCCGACTGCTCCAATAGATAAATTTTTAAATAAACCTTCTTGAACTGTGTAAAAGAAGCTTAAGTTTGCTGTGTTTGCCGGAGTTCTAACAAGACGGTCACCTTCAATAAAACTTCCGTTTAAACCAGATGTTTTAGTGTAACGCATATCATTATAGCTGTAACCTGCAATAATGCTAAGTCCTTCAATAGGTTTTGCTGTAATATCTACTTCAACACCTTTACTTTTAGTTTCTCCGCTTAAAACTTTTACTTGCGGATCACTATTTAAGCTTCCGTCAGCTTTAAATTCAGCAGTTTGAGCTAAGTTACTGTTTGTAATTTGGTAAACCGTAACATTTGTACTTAATAATCCTTTTAAGAAATCGGTTTTAATACCAGCTTCATACTGATCGATAATCGATGGTTCAATTGGTTTTAAATCTGCTGTAGTTCCTGTGTTTGGAGTAAATGAAGTAGAATAGCTACCAAATATAGAAACGTCTTTTCTTGGCTGGTATATTAATCCAAATTTTGGAGAAAACGCATTATCTAGTTTTTTGTCGCCAACTATTGGTGTAGCATTTTCAGGTTTAACTGTTTGTCCTTCTTTAACAGTATAAGTTTCTTTGTAAGTGGTAACTTCAGCTTCCTGCCATGACCAACGTAAACCTGCTAATACTTTAAATTTCTCTGTGATTGAAATCAAATCTTGGAAGTACACACCAAAACGGTTTGTTTCTGTTTTTGCAATCTGAGTTGTTCTAGCATCAGGAATAGTATTTTTTTGTGTTGACGGATCAAAATCGTAAAGATTAATTGTGTCATAATTTGCAGGAGTAAATGCAAAAGTATAAGCTGTTGCAAATGAGTTTTCCCAATCAGCACCTGTAAATACTTGGTGTTTTATTGATCCTGTATTAAAGTTTCCTTGAAGACTTAATTGATCTCCTAATATTTGTTCTAAATTTTCATTTTGAACCAAAGGTCTTGTCCAGTCTCCATTTGGTTGTACTGAAGATAATTGTGCTGTAGATTTTGAAGCTCTATTATAATTTTGATAAGAGCTATTAAAATTAAGCTTCCAGTTTTTATTGAAATCGTGGTTTAATAATACAGATGCGCTTGATGATTTAGTTGTACCATTAGACCAAAGTGCTCCGTAGAATGCACTTCGAGGTAAATCAAGAATTTCGGTTCCTACGATTCCAGTTCCAAAATCAGGTGTCCAATCTGCGCTTAAATAATCTCCTTGAACTGTAATTTGAGTTTTAGGATTGATGATAAAAAGTAACGATGGATTTACATATACACGTTCGTTCTTTACAACATCTCTAAAGCTTTCAGAGTTTTCATAAGAACCATTGATTCTAAATGCGATTGATTTTGTCAGACCTCCGTAAAAATCAAAAGCTGGTTTGTAATAAGAATAGCTGCCAAACTGCATTGAAACTTCTCCTCCGCTTTTGAATTGTGGTGTTTTTGTAACTAAATTAAGAATTCCTCCTGGCGCGACATTTCCAAATAATAAAGCTGAACCACCTTTGAGAAATTCTACTTTGTCTAAGCCAGAAACATCAGGAATTGATCCTGCGTTATAGCGGAATCCGTTTTTGAACATATTATTTGTAGACATGTCATAACCTCTAGAGAAGAAAGATTCTTGAGCGCCACCACGAGCAGAACCAACGTAAACACCGTTAGCATTTTTAAGAACTTCACTTAATCTAATAGCTTGCTGCTGTTCGATAACCTCAGAACCAATAACTTGTATACTTTGTGGGTTGTCCATAGGTTTTAATCCAGAGCGAACAGCCGTTACCGGTTTTGGTTCTTTGGTTTTAGTAACAACTACTTCATTTAAAATTTCCCCTTTTTTATTCTTAACTGTATCGTTTACTGATGAAGTAGATTCGGCGCTTGAATAATCTTGAGCGTAAGAGGCAAAACTTAATAACCCTAATGCAAATAGTAAATTATATTTCATGTTGTTTATTTAGATTCAATAAAAATAGATAGCCGCAAATATACAATGCCATGAATGTGTTAATGAAATTTACGGAGCGTTTTCTTACTTAAACCTTACTTATTGTTTTCTTAAGATTGTCTTAAGAATTTTTTAATATTATTTTAATTTAGTATAAATAGCAACAAAAAAACCTTGCCGTTAAGCAAGGTTTTTTAAATTGAAATTAAACTCTAAGAATGAAATTTTCTGAGATTATTTTACTGCAATTTGGTAAGTAGCCATTTTCCAGATTTCGTCATATTTTTTACCGTTGTGCTCACCAGCAGATTTCTCAGTATAAGCAAATTCAACCATGTAATTTCCAGACCAGATAGGAGTAAAAGAGATTTCTCCTTTATCATTTGTCCATAATTCTTTTTCCCATCCGTTTGGAGCGATTACTTTAATTTTTTGAGATTTTGCAATAGCTCCTTCATATAAAGCAGAAACATTGATTGCAGTATTTTTTTTCGCGATATCAGCATTTTCAGAGAAAACACTAATTTTATTATTGTTAGCTGCAGCTACATTTCCAGCCGATTTGTTTCCAACAACAACTGTTGCGCTTGAGTTATAATCTAATTTCATAGTTCCGTAAACATCTTTAACAGTGTGTTGCATTACAATAGTGTAAACTCCATCTTCATCTGGTGTAAAGAATGCTTGATATTTATTTTCTAAAGCTTTAGACGTTAGTTTTGTTTCTTTTTTTGAAGGAGAAATTACTACTAGCGAAAAATCTTTTAAATCAGAAAACCATTTGTCTGCTTTTGTAATATCGTTATCAGAGAACTCTCCAAAATAAACAGAAATTTCTTGAGCTTTTCCTTTTGTTCCTGTTGCTTTAGTTTCGATCCAAAGAGCATGAGCAAAAAGTTGAGGTGCAGCAAAAAGCATTAGAAATAAAAAGCTTGCTATTTTAAAAGTATTTGATTTCATAAGATCAAGTTTAAATTGTTAGAATGATATTTTTTACAAACATAAGTCTTATTTAGAATAATTAAAAATAAAAACCATAAAAAAGACCAATAAATAGGAGAGAAACTGCTAGGAACTCGTTTTTTTCTTTTTATTATTTCGTCCCCACCAAATTAAGAAACCTGTTATAGGTAAACTTGCAGCAACCAAGCTGACAAAAAAAGCAAGAACTTTTCCAGGAAAACCAAGAATACTTCCAACATGCAAATCGTAGTTTATAAACCTGAATTTTTCGCCATTATTTTTGTCTTTATAAGTGGTAATTTTAAGATTCTTTCCAGTGTATTGGTCAAAAAGCATTGACGTATCATCAAAACGATTTTCGTATCGAATAAACGTTTGAAAAGTCGCCAAAGAATCGTTTTCTGCCGGTGTAAACAAAAAGTAGCTTTTCGCTTTTGGATGCGCTTTTAAAGTGGCACTATATATCTTATCGGTAGCGCTGATTTTGGTATATTGCGAGGTATCAGAAACAATTTTTTCTTTTTTCGCGAATGTTTTTCCGCCATTAAATAGCCATTGAACTCCTTTGTCATAACATTCAAAAGCCCAAACCAATCCCGTTAAAGCAATTATCAAAGCGAAAATCATCGTATAATAGCCTAGAATATTATGCAGATCGTAGTTTTTGCGTTTCCATTTTGTGGAGTTTTTCCATTGAAACCAAAAGCGTTGTTTTGCAGCACTTTTATTTTTCGGCCACCACAAAATTAATCCTGTAATTAAGGAAATAATAAATATAATAGTTGCTGTGCCTGTAATTGGGTCGCCAATTTTACTGTTAAAACAAAGCGTTTGATGCAACATTCGAACAAAAACAAAAAACTCAAAATTGTAATCTTCTATTTTTATGACATTTCCCGTATAAGGATCCATATAAACATAGCTAGTCTGATATTGATTCCAATACCAAATGGCATCTTTGTCTAGTTCTTCATAAAACCAAAAAACAGCGGTGCGTTTGTCATCACTAAATGTTCTGCATCCAGAAAATGTCTGTTTCGGATGAATCTTTTTGTTTGCTTCTTGTGCAGTTTTTATTAAATGGCTGATAGGTAATTTTTTATCCTTTATCTGATCGACATAATAATAGTCATGAATTATTGGTCGAAGTTCTTCTTCAAAAGCATACAGGCAGCCCGTAATTCCAAGGATAATAACAATTAGGCCAGAAGATAATCCGAGCCATAAGTGGGCTTTCTTTATAAAATTTTTAAATGTCATTTTTCTATAAAAGCTTTTATCAAAAAAGCACCTCAAGACTTTTGTTGAGGTGCTTTTTATATCTAAATTTTTAATTTGGTTTTAAAACTTAATGGTTAAACTAGCCAAGATATTTGTTGGAGCTTGAGAGGTTCCCCAGAAATCCCAATATCTTTCGTTAGTTATATTATTAAATTTCAACCCAACTCTCCATGATGTTTGATCGTAATATACAGATCCATTAAGAGTAGTGTAAGAAGGCATATAGAAAGTATTATCGGCGGTAAAGAAATTTTTGTCAACATAATTGGCACCCAAACCTAAACCAAGACCTTTCAGTTTGTTTTGGAAAGTGTATGAAGTCCAGAAGTTCACTACGTTTTCAGGAGAAGCTGTAGCTTTATTTCCTTCAATATTAGGATCAGATGCTTTTACAATTCTATTATCATTATAGCCATATCCAGCGATAATGTTTAGTCCGTTAATTGGAGTTGCCATAAGTTCAAAATCAAAACCTTTACTCACTTGTTTTCCGTCTTGTTCTGTAAAACCAGTAGCATTTACTCTTGTCGCATTATCGATTGTAATGTTGTAATAACTTGCAGAAGCTGTTAATTTTTTATTGAAAGCTTCCGCTTTAATTCCTCCTTCATATTGTACAGCGTAAATAGGATCTAAAACGAATTGCGTTGCATCTGGCTGTGTTACAGGTTGCATGTTTTGGAAACCATTCATGTAATTTCCAAATACAGAAACTTGGTCTTTCACTACTTCATAAACTAATCCAAGTTTTGGAGCAAGAGCAGTTTGGCTATATCCTTCAACAGTTCCTACTTTTTCGCGATCAAAATTATCCAAACGTAAACTCAACATAGCCGAAAGACGATCTGTAAAATTGATTACGTCGCACGCATAAACACTAAATGTTTTTTGGTCTGCAACTGGAGATGTAGTAAGAACAAGACCAGCATCAACAGCTTTTCTTCTGATAGGAGAGAACGGAGTAGTAACATCAATGTTATCTAGCGTAAAAGTAGTTCCTCCAGAAAAAGCTCCGCTGTAAAGTCTGTAATTGATACCAGCTAGGAATTTATGTTTGATGCTTCCAGTAGAAAACTTTCCATTTAAATTTTCCTGAATATTAGTGTAGTTGTTATAAATTGGTCCCCAAAGTCCAACTCTTCTTGCTACTTGCGTTGGAGAACTCCAAACCGCGTAACTTTGGTAACTGCGTTCTACATCTTCGCCAACAAACGAGAATAAAGTGGTAGATTTCCAATTTTCTGATATTTCATATTCTGCTTGCGCGAAAACTTTAGTTGCTTTTGTTTTTGCATCATTATCATCATGGAACATCGATTTTCTGTAATCGATCTGCAAATCATTCGGATTTGTAATTCCAGAAGTTGCTGCGTAAGTATTGTAAGTACGTCTTGTGTTGTTTACGTTATAAAGTTCAGCATCAATATTGAAAGTTAATTTTTCTGATGCTTTGTAAGTAAGACTTGGCGCAAAAAGCAAAGCATTATTGAAACCATAATCAAGAAAACTCTTCTCTCTATTAACCGCCATATTTATTCTGAATAAAACACTTTTGTCTTTATTTAATGGAGTATTAACATCAGCAGTAAGTCGGTTTAAACCATAACTTCCAGTAGTGTATGATACTTCGGCAGCAGTAGTTTCATGAGGTTTTTTAGTCACTAAATTTACAACTCCTCCAAAAGAAGAAACAGTAGAACCAAACAGAGTTCCAGATGGACCTTTTAAAACCTCAATTCGTTCTACGTTTCCAAGATCAACAGAAGAACGTCCAGAAACTGTTTCCATTCCGTTTCGAGCATTTACTCCCGTAGAAAATCCTCTAAAAATTACTCCAACTCCTCCAGACGGATAACTAATAGAAACTACTCCAGGAGAGTTTTGCACAGCAGTTCTAATATCTACAGAAACTTGTTCTTGCAATAATTCTTTATGAATAACGCTGTAAACTTGTGGGTTTTCAAGATTTTTAAGAGGCATTCTTGCAACGTAATCTGTTTTTTTAGAAACTATACTTTTTGGACTGTTGATAATAACTTCTTTTAGTTCTTTATTAGAAACTTTCAGTTGTAAATTAACTGTTGTGGTTTCATATTCAGTAACTGTAATTTCAGTTTCTGCGGTTTCATAACCTGATAATGATACTTGAAGCGTATAAGAATTAGCTCTTACTTTATTGAAATCGAAAGTACCGTCGTCATTAGAAACGGTGCCATATTTAGTGTTTTTAAGAATAATATTTACTCCCGCTGCAGCATCGCCGTCTGAGGTAGTTATGGTTCCTTTAATTTTTCCGTGATTTTGTTGTGCAAAAATCGATAAGAACGAAAATAAAAAACTGATTGAAAATAGAAAACGTGAAGTCTTCAGGCTGAGATAATTCATTACTACTTTTATTTGGTTTATAATTAGTTTTTATTTAGAATGAATAAAAACAATGCAAATGTAGAAATTAAAATAACTTTAACAATTTTTATTTCTACCATTTATAAACTAAATTGTTAAATGTTGATTCTAGAGCAATTATCAAAATTCTTATTTGAAATTGTAGTGCGATAAATTTTAAAAGCCTTAATTTTGCGATCTGAAAAATGACTTCATGATTTTACCATTCTTTAAAAAGATTCAAAATACGCCTAGAGGATATCGTATTGCCAACACTGTTTTTTTCTTTCTATCAGGTTTCGGTTATTCTTCTTGGGTTTCAAGGATTCCACATATACAAGCCCAATTACATTTGTCCGAAGCCGAATTTGGAGCCGTTTTATTTGCTTTTCCTATCGGTTTGATGTTGACAATGCCTTTTACAGGAAAATTATTGAATAAATACAGCAGCCGTTATATCATGCTTCTTGGTGCGGTTATGTTCAATGTTGCGTTGTCTTTGCCTGGTTTGGCAGCATTTGTTTGGCAGTTGGTTATTATACTTTTATTTTTTGGAGCTTCTCGTAATATTTTCAATTTATCGATAAATGCACAATCTCTTGAAGTGCAGAAACTGTATCCAAAGTCTATTATTACGCGTTTTCATGCAGTTTGGAGTATTGCCGTTTTCTCTGGAGCTGGTTTAGGATATGTAATGGTAACACAACATATTGCGCCATCCCACCATTTATTGGGAGTGAGTATTTTTATGTTGGCACTAACAGCTTGTTTTTATCCAATGAGTATTCATAATGAGCCTGTTCCAGTTAAGAAGAAGTTCTTTTCTATGCCCGAAAAAAATCTAGTAAAATTTTCTCTGATTTGTTTTGTTTCAATGGCTTGTGAAAACACAATGTATGATTGGAGCGGAATTTACTTCGAAAACATATTAAAAGCTTCTCCAAAATTAACCAGTGCTGCATTTGTATTTTTCGCTTCAGCAGTAACGCTAGGACGTATTTTTGGCGATTATGGAGTAATGAAATTTGGAACTAAAAAAATCTTGCTTTACAGCGGAATCTTGATAACAGCTGGTTTTGGTCTTTGTTTTATTCTGCCGTATGCCTATCCAACTATTTTCGGTTACGTTTTAATCGGATTTGGGGTTTCTTGCGTAGTTCCGTTAGTGTTTAGTATTGCAGGAAGATCTTCAAATTTAAGCAGCGGTTCTGCCTTAACTTCTATATCAACAATTGGTTATTTAGGATTTTTATTGGTTCCGCCAATGGTTGGTTTTATTTCTGAATATTTGAGTATGAAATGGGCTTTTTTAATTATGGCTCTTTTAGGAATTCTGATGATTTTTATGGTGAATAAGATCGGGGATAATGAATAATACTTTTTTGATGTATAAATCATTACAAAAAATTAGTACGGATAATCTCCGCCATTTTTAACCCAATTTTCTCTTTTTTCCTTCTTACGCATTGTTTGATCATTATCAATTCCGTACTGAATTTCAAAATATTTAAAAGTTTTATTAAATTTTGTTTTTCTGGCAATCCAGAAATTTGGAAATCTTATTTTATAAAAATTATATGATTTTGCAGCATCATTATAAGCTTTTAATTTTAAGTTTAATGAATTGTTTAAAGCTAATAAAGAAGAATCTATAGCGATGAACTTATTTAGTTTGTATTCATTGTATTCAAATTTTTTTGAATTTTCTAATAGACTTATTAAATTACCTTTTTCTATATAATATCTCAAGCTGTCGTTTTGAAGCTTTTGTTTTGATAAACAGGAATTTCTTTCATTTAAAATTGAAATATAATTGTTCCATTTTTGATTTACATCTTGGTTTAGAGTTTCGAAATTCTTAAGAGCATTACTTTTAAGGAAATAGAACGTACCGAAACAAACAAAAGAGAATAAAATTAAAAATATTAGATAACTTTTTATTATTTTCATAATTACCTCTTCGCCATTAAAAACTTCTCAGAAGCCACTTTTCCTTTTTTCAAACCAAAAATCTCTGCAACCAAAGAATCATTTCCAACTTTGTTGTATACAATTTTAGAAGGATAATCGTGTTTCGGATTTTCAAATACAATTTGATTATCTGTAGAAGAAGTCATCAAAAAAGTTACAGGAAGTTCATCGTTTTGACCTGGTACAGTAACCGTAAAAGATAATTTGCCATTTTTATCTTCAAGCTTTACATGCTCTCCAAAAACAGTATCTTTTTCACCGACTACAAAATAAGATTCACCAAAATAAACAGAATCATTTTCTTTTTTCCAGCGTTCTGTAAGTTCGCCTTCTTTAGATTTATTTCCCCATTCGCCAATAAACCAATCTGCTTTTGTGAGATTAGAATAGCTTTTTACAGGAGTTTCTGTTTTGATTTCTTTTTTACAAGAGGCTAAAATTGTTAAAGTTAAAATAGCCAATAATGGAATAGTGTGTACTTTCATAATTTGTTTATTTTAAAATTCTAATTATAGAAAAATCATCGGTTGGTTTTAATCCAAATTCATGTTCTAGTTTTTTTAGTTTTAAAGCAATCATGTCTTCTTTTTCAGAGTTTACTTTGTCAATTGTTAAAAACGGAATCACATCAATGTCTTCCTTTGATTCATTTCGTTTTAATTTCTCGAAAGTAAATATACCATCTGTTGCAATACTGACGTCTGTAAGTGAATTAAATTCTATTTTTTGCTTTTGCGAATTGTAAAAAGTTTCAAAATCTTCAAGCAAATGAAAACCAATATAATCAGGTTTATTATCCTGCTCAAATTCGGTTATTTTTCCATTTATATTTACAAAACCGTCTCCAATTGCTAAGACAATGCCTTTTTCCTGATCTTTATCAAACAAAAGAAGTATTAATGTTGTAAGGAGCTCCTTTTGATCCATCATTAGCTGATTTTGAATCAGGCGAAGCTCGTTTAATAAATCTTTTAAAATAAGCTTTAAGTTCTCTTCGGGAGTAAGAGGCTTTATATTTTTCTCAATAAATTCTCTATAACCTTTTTCTGTACAGATTTTTTTTAGAATTTTCCCAACTAATAGAGAAGCAAATTGACTTTCAAGTGCCGTTGTACAGCCATCCATTACAGCACAAAGAGTTTTATTTTTCCCATATTCACCAACAAATAAGTGATCTTCGCAATTATTTTGATGATAATCACCAATTTGTAGGGCTGAATAGATCCTCATATTTACTTCTTCGTCATTATAAACTTCTCAGAACTTGGTTTTCCATTTATGTTCCCAGAAATTTCAGCTGTTAAAGCGTTATCATTTTTGGTATAAGTAATTTTTTGAGGGTAATCGTTTTTCGGATTTTCAAAAACCAATTGTTTATCAGATTCTAAAGTAGAAGGGAAGAACACAGGTTTATCGTCGTTTTGTCCTTTTACAGTTGCTTTGTAAGTCAATGTTTCTCCCAATTGAGCTAGAACAATTGTTTCAAAATGAAGTGTGTCTTTTCCTTTAATAAAATAAGAAGAAGCGCTAAAAGTACTGTCGTTTAATTTTTGCCAATTTTCAGATAAAACGCCTTCAGGAGAAGTATTTTCCCAGTTGCCAATTAACCAATCTGCTTTTTTGATTTTGTCTTTTTCAATAGTTTCTTTTTTCTGACAGGAAACAAAAGCTATAATAAGGGCGATAAGAGTAATTTTCTGAAACATATTGATTAGATTTTGGGTTTGTAATATGCTACTAAAGTATGAAAAAAATGTTTGCCATGAATTTTACGAATTTTCACGAATTATTTATTGAGTATTTAAACGCGAAAATTTTGCTGCAGATTTAAAGGATTAAAATAATTTTATTTCACGCAGGTCTTAACAGGTTGATTTTAATTTGTTTAAGTAAAGGTCTTCGGATATCAGCTTGTATCTTTTTTAATTCGAGTGAAAGAAAATAATTAGCGCAAATTCGTGTAATTCGTGGAAAAAAAATCATTTTAATCCTTTAAATCTGTGGCAAAAAAACTTAAACGCTTGCACTCAAAATCGAATAGACCAATTCTTTAGTTGGTTTTTGATCTTTTAACTTTTCGCGGACTTCATCAAAAGTTACTTTAAAATCACAGCCCGATTTATATTCGGCGCAGCCATAAGCGGTTTTGCCTTTTAAGATTGTACCTTTTTTACATTTCGGACAAACTAAAGTATCTGAACTTTCTTTTGATTCGGCTTTTTTATCTGTTTTCTTTGGTTCAAGTTTCAGTTTATAATTTTCTTCAAAACGAATTAAACCTTCAACCGTTCCAGATTCAGTTTTAAAACCTTTTATGTTTACAGTCGAACCTTTTTGAACCAATCGTAAATATTGGCTTTCGGTGATTTTTTTATCATGAAAAACAAAAGGTAATACAAAGTCACAGCCCGATTTATATTCGCTGCAACCAAAAGCAGATTTTCCTTTAATCAGATTTCCTTTTTGGCACTTCGGACAAGTTTCTGCCGAAATTCCAGAGGATTTTTTCTTCTCTTTTTCGGCTTTTACAACTGGCTTCTGAATCGTTGCGGCATGCGAAATATTAGCATGTTTGGTTTCGCTTCTCACTTCATAAACCAATGCTTCAACCATGCGTTTCATGTTTCTGATGAATGCCGCAGCGGTGAAAGTTCCTTTTTCGATATCTTTCAATTGCTTTTCCCAAGTTCCAGTAAGTTCTGCCGATTTTACTAATTCGTTCTGAATCGTGTCAATCAACTGAATTCCAGTTAAAGTGGGTAAAACCTGTTTTTTATTTCGAACAATATATTGGCGTTTGAAAAGTGTTTCGATAATATTCGCGCGAGTTGACGGACGACCGATTCCGTTTTCTTTCATCAATTCACGCAAATCTTCGTCATCAACTTGTTTTCCTGCAGTTTCCATCGCACGTAGTAAAGTTGCTTCGGTAAACTGATTGGGCGGTTTGGTCTCTTTTTGAAGAAAAGAAGGTTCATGCGGACCTTTTTCGCCCACCACAAAACTCGGCAATAGATCAGGTTCTTTTTCTTTCGCATTCGGATCTTCAAAAACAACGCGGAAACCTTTCTTTAAGATTTCTTTACCTGTTGCTTTAAAAGTCACATCAGCAGCTTTTCCAATAACTGTAGTATTCGCAACCAAACAATCATCATAAAAAACAGCAATAAAACGTCTGGTAATAATATCGTAAACCTGCTGCTGATTGTGCGGCAAGTTGTTTTGAATTCCCGTTGGAATAATCGCGTGGTGATCGGTTACTTTTTTATCGTTGAAAACCTTTGGAGATTTCTTGATTTTTTTCTCCAAAATAGGCTGAGTCAATTCAGCATAATTGGTTAATTTCTGCAAAATGCCTGGTACTTTCGGATAAATATCTCCAGGTAAAAAAGTTGTATCAACTCTGGGATATGTAATTACTTTTTGTTCGTATAAAGTTTGTGCAATTTTCAATGTTTCTTCGGCTGAAAAGCCAAATTTTTGATTGCAATAAACCTGTAAACCAGTTAAGTCGAAAAGTTTTGGAGCATATTCGTTTCCGTTCTTTTTTTCAACAGAAACAATTTCGAAATCACTTTCTTTAACTTTCGCAGCAATAATTTCTCCGTCTTCTTTGTTCAAGAAACGACCTTCTTCATAGCTGAAAAGTGTTTCTCTGTACAAAGTCTGTAACTCCCAATACGGTTGAGGTTTAAAGTTTTCGATTTCTCTAAAACGTTCTACAACCATCGCCAATGTTGGTGTCTGAACGCGTCCGATAGACAAAACTTGTTTATAGCCGCCATGTTTTACGGTATACAAACGAGTTGCATTCATTCCTAAAAGCCAATCTCCAATAGCTCTAGAAAATCCAGCGTAAAATAAATTATCGTAATTAGCAGAGGGTTTTAAGTTTTCAAAACCTTCTTTAATCGCTTCTGTAGTAAGAGATGAAATCCATAATCGCTGAATTTCGCCTTTGTAATGCGCTTCGTTCATTACCCAACGCTGAATCAATTCTCCTTCTTGTCCAGCATCCCCGCAGTTTATAACCACTTCGGCTTTCTCAAAAAGACTTTTAATGATTTTAAACTGTTTTTGGATTCCCGAATTCTGAACCACTTTGGTTTCGAATTTTTCAGGAAGCATGGGTAGATTATTCAAATCCCAGCTTTTCCAATGTGGTTTGTAATCGTTGGGTTCTTTTAAGGTGCATAAATGCCCGAAAGTGTAGGTTACTGCATATCCGTTGCCTTCGTAATAGCCATCGTGCTTCGTATTGGCACCTAAAACAGATGCGATTTCACGTGCTACACTTGGTTTCTCAGCAATACAGACCTTCATTTTCTCCTTTCTTGATTAATAGGCGAAATTAAGGAATTTTGAAGAAAGGGACAAAGGTTGTTAGTAACAAAGAGACATCAACGAATCAAGAAGTTAGGTTTAATCTTTATTAGAAAAAAACTTCTTGTAAGACTTTTTTTGACGTTGTTCTCAAGTAATTTGCATTAATTTAAGCAAAAATTTAACCAACGAAAATAGAAGTATTTTACTATATTTTTTTTAAAGTTATGAGTTTCAGTTGTTTTAGGGAACAAGAAAAAATAAGATTTTATTTACTTAGAATTTTTGTTTTTAATAGATATAATCTGGTTATTTACAGAAATTAAAACCCAAACTAAATTTATGACAAAACATTACTCAAGTAAAATTTTTACGTTTCAAAAATTCAATCGAATTTTATTCTTATTCCTTACACTGACGACTCTTGTTACAATATCTTGCAGTAAAGATGATAGTCCAGTCGAACAACCAGTAATTCCAGCTGTAAAAACGGGTTCTGTAATAGGAAGCATCAGCTCTGGCTCTATATACCTAGAAGGAGTAAAGATAACCTTAAAACAAGCGGGGCAAGAAGATAAAAGTGTTATTGCTGGAGGGTATGGAGTATACAAATTTGAAAATATACCAGTTGGTAAAATTACGCTTGTAGCCACTATGCCTTATTATCTTGATAAAAGTACAGAAGTAACAATCGAAGCAGGTGTTGAAGCCAATGTAGCTATTATGTTGGAGGGTGACAGCTCAAAATTAACGCAAATACCAGATGCTAAGTTTGAAGAAATTCTAATTAAATATGGATATGATACAGCTCCAGTGAATGGTAGCGTGCCAACACATAAAATTAGTATAGTTAAAAACCTAAGTCTTAATGATTCTGGTGTAGCAGATTTAACTGGAATACAAGATTTCGCAGCTTTAGAATTTCTGTCTTGTACAAATCTATACGGCACATCTGTTATAAAGCTTAAAAATATTGATATTTCAAAAAATAAAGCGCTTAAAACACTTGAATTAGGAAGTAACGAACTTACTTCTATAGATATTTCAAACAATTTAGCTTTAGAGTCATTAAATATATCTAGTAACTCAATAAGTAGTATAGATGTTTCAAAACATACAGCTTTGACAAGATTATCTTTAAGTTACAATTTAATGACCTCTGTAGACGTTACAAATAACGTATTATTGAAAGATTTGTATGTGAGTAGCGTTCCAATTGGAAGTTTAGATGTTTCTAAGAATCCAGCATTGAGATCCTTATATTGTGATGCTTCTGCCTTAACTACTCTTGATATTTCAAAAAATCCAGCTTTAGAATTCCTGTCATGCAGTGTAAATGGTCTGAAAACAATTGATCTTTCTAATAATAGTATTTTGAAAATGTTTAATGGGGATAATAACGAATTTTCATCTTTAGATTTTACTAAAAATACCGCTTTAACAAGCCTTACATGTTATGGTAATAAATTAACCTCAATCGATGTTACTAAATGCGCTGAATTAACCTCTCTTTCTTGTTCTTCTAACTTGCTTTTAAATTTAGATGTCACTCAAAATGCAAAATTGCTAAGCTTAAACTGTAGCAAAAACATGCTTGGAACTTTAGATTGTTCTAAAAATCCGCTTCTTGCAACAAAAGAAGGATATTATTTGATATGTAGTGATAATGTATTGACAAGGTTGAATTTAAAATCGGGTAATAATAAAAATTTTCTAGGAGCTAACTTTTTAAAGAACACATCAATGCTCCAAATTGCTGTAGATGATGTAGCATTCTCCAATGAGAAATGGAATAATTTTAAAGATGCTGCAGCAACTTATGTAAGTGAATTTCAATAAATAGATAAAGGATTTTTTCATTATAAAAACAAAAAGCTGCAAGAGTAATTTCGTGCAGCTTTTTTTATGGAATTTATATTTTTAATATTCTAACATTTTATAATATACTTCCAACTCCAATGCTCTTACTTTTACAATCTCTCTTTTTTTATCCTCAGCAATGGCATACCACATAGTTCCTTGCTGTACTTCGTAAAAATATTTTGAAATAAAAGCATATTCTTTATCGCGATAAAGAATCCATTGTTTTTGAGATTCTTTTAACGTTTCAAAAGCTTCTTTTGGGAGTTTCGTTTTCAGTAAATTATAATATTTATTCAATTCTTTGTCCCAAGATTCGCGAGCTTGTATGGTACAATTGCACATGTCTGCATTAGAAATATTGTCTTTATTGAGACATTTTGATTCTAAAGCATCTATTTGATTTTCTTTTTTGTTTTGTGAAAATGCTACGATTGATAGAAATAGAAAAATTGAAACAAGTACTTTTTTCATTGTCATTTATAATTTAAAAACGTCTATACTTTTCATCCAGACAATATATTCAATTGTATATTTTCCTTTCTCAGAAAGAGAACGAGAATATTCGCCAACAAATTGATTGGATTGTGCGAATAAAGTTAAGTGGAAAATTAAGAGGAAAAAAGTAATTAGTAGTTTAATAATATTAATAGGTTATTCATTATCGGATATTTCAAATACTTTTTTAAAATTACTCATAAGTTTCTTTTTTTTATAGCTAGTAACAGTTCTAGAAATCAAACTAATAAAAGTTAAAAATATATTGAATACTATGTATACGACCAGTGGCGCTTCTTCAATAATAAATATTGTGTTAAATAATAAAAATGCGACTAAAGGAAAATAACGAATCCAATAATATCCAAACTTGATAGGAATTATTTCATATGAAATTTCGGTCTGGTGCCCATTCTTCGATTTAAATTTTCCTTCTAAAATAAATGGTATGGGATGAAGTATTGCGTTTAGAGTTACTTTAAAATCATTTTGATTTATACTGCCAAAAAAGAGTTTGTCTTTTTCTCCTATCATATTAAATGCATGTAAAGGAGAGCTACTAATTTTTGGATTTCCCAATTTGGTGTTAGTTTTAAGTCTTTCTCGAAATTCTTGAATATCAATTTGTGATATCATTTGCTTAATTATTAATCATCGGATTCAAATTACTATCCTTATTTCTCAAATCTAATCCGCCTTCGTAAACTGATTTAAGATTAGTCAGATAAAAATGCCAACCATTTGAACAACCCAATCTGATGTATTGCTTGGAATTATCATCTGTTGGAATATTATGATGACGAAGTTCTACAATTGTGTAATCCTCTTTTTCGCTTAGATTGATGTCTATAAGACAATTTCCTTCAAACGTAAATTGCAATTGATCTTTTTCGTTGGCAGATACGATTTTTCCTTTCATAGCATCATCATACAAATACCAAAGCCATTCATAAGTAGTATCTTTTTCAGCGTTTTTGTCTTTGCTTATAGATTCTTGATTGGCATCAAAAAAAGATACTTTCTCAAGAAACCATTTTTCTAACTCATTTGCTTTAGTCCAAGCATTATAAATGTCTGAAAGTTCAGCTCTAATGGCTATTTTTTTTGTGAATGAAGTCCAATCGAAATTTTCCATGATCAATTATATTGTTTTGAGTTAGAGAAATATTGAATTAAAACAAATATAAGATATTTCCTCTAGCTTTTATTTCAGAAAAAAAGCTGCAGAAAATATTTCTCTGCAGCTTTTAAGTTTAGTTTAAGTCTGATATCGTTTATTTCTTTTGTTTCAAATGCTTGTCTAAGAATTTTTCCATGGCACCATAAAAATCAAAACGATTGTCCTGATTTCTAAAACCGTGTCCTTCATCATTTTTAACCATGTATTCTACAACTACGCCACGTTTTTTCAAGGCTTCAACCATTTGGTCGCTTTCTGCTTTATTTACTCTTGGATCGTTTGCTCCTTGGGCAATAAACAGAGGCGTTTTTATTTTGTCAGCGTGCAATGCAGGCGATGCAGAAGCAAGCAACAAACTATCTTTTTTAGGATCGCCCACCATTTCGTGAAATTGATCTAGATAGGGTTTCCAATACGGAGGAATCGTATTCATAAACGTAAACAAATTGCTCACACCAACATAATCGACAGCTGCCGCATATAAATCTGGAGTAAAAGTAATTCCTGCAAGTGTTGCATAACCGCCATAACTTCCGCCATAAATAGCAATTCTATTAGGATCTGCAATGCCTTCTTTTTTCAGCCATTCTGCACCATCGGTAACGTCGTCTTGCATTTTTTTCCCCCATTGTTTAAAACTAGATTCCCAAAATTTCTTTCCATAACCAGTGCTTCCTCTGTAATTCATCTGCAAGACTGCATATCCACGATTCGCCAAGAACTGAACTTCTGGATTATAAAACCAGCTATCTCTTGCCCAAGGTCCGCCGTGAGGATTAATAATAACCGGAAGATTTTTAGGTTCAATTCCTAACGGAAGTGTTAAGTAACCATGAATTTCCAAACCATCTCTCGATTTATATGTAATAGGTTTCATGTAGCTCATGTGTTTCTCTTCGATCCAAGGAAACGGATTAGCAACTTCCTTAACTTTTGTAGTTTTAAAATCATACAAATAGTATTTTCCTGGAGTTCTATCGTTGCCAGCCCAAACAATAGCTTTGGTTCTTGCATCGTCGTAGTTTACAATTTCGGTTTCGTAACCTTCAATTTGTTTTTTTAGATTGTTTTTGATTTCTTCCCATTCTTTATCAAAAAAATGTTCTTCCTGTTTTTCAGCTTCCCAAGTTACAGAAGTCAGAGATTGCTTTTTTCGGTCGTAATTAATTGCGTCTAGATCGTAATTATTGTCGGCAAACAATTCTTTCACATTTTTTTTGCCAATCGGGTCATATTCAACCAAAACTACTTTGTCTTTGCCAATATTACTTAGAGCATAAATATTTTTATTGTCTTTGTCGAAAGAAGAAGGAGTAAAGACATCTTTGAAAGTTGTCGTAATAAGTGGCGTAAAAGGCTCTTTTTCTGAATTTCTATAATTCCAAGTAATGTTTACGCCGTCGGTTTTTGAGGCAAGACGAATCAAACCATTATTGTCTGTAACCCATCCGTCAAAGTTTTCTTTGTTGTTGTACAGTAATGTCAGAGTTCCGGTTTCAACATTCAAAAGATAAGGATCAAAGTATTCTTTTACCCTTTTGTTAATTTGTACAATCAATTCTTTTTCTTTGCCTTGCACGTCTAGTAAATCATCTATAATGTCACTTCTAACACCTGGAAAAGGCGTTAATGCTTTTAAATCGGTTCCATCTGCTTTTACAGAAAAAAGCTGAAAATTCTCGTCTCCGCCCACGTCTTGCGCGTATACGATTCGATCGCCTTTCCAGAAATAATTAAAAATGCTTCGCAAAGTGTCATTGGTTACACGAACAGCTTTAGTATCGTTTACTTTCTGAACAAAAACGTTGGTTTTTCCTTTATAATCGGCACGATAGCTAAAGTAATTTCCGTCTGGCGAAATTTTGAACGAACTCTTTTCTCCATTTTTGAAAAAAGTTTTAACATCAATTAATGGGGCAGGTGTTTCTTTTGGTTCCTGTTTGCAGGAATTTAAAGCCATTGCCAAAATAACTAAAATGGATAAAACGGATTTTTTAATCATATTTTGTTTGTTTTTGGTGATTGATGAATGATAAACTACTCGGGGAAATACATTGATAATGTGTTTTTTATCATCTCAAAAATAGGAAAAAGTTTGCAATATAAGTAGGGTTAAATTAATTTGCCGATTTATCTGAATTACGCTAGGAAATACAAGCAAGTTCTTCTAACGCTTTATTTTTTTGTGAGATAAAAAAGACGTATCTTGCTGAAATAATTTGATGTTATAATGGTCACTGCAAATTTTTATTTAGTAAACAGTTCTTTAATGTGCTTAATGTGCACATTGCTGTATTTGCATGACGATACTTTCTTAAAAAGTTCAAAAGAGTTTATTTCTTTTACCCTGTCACAACTCTAGGCAGGGGAATCTTTTACGATTTTAATCTATTTATTTAATCTTCAATTTTTTCAGGATATGATAGCATTGAGATATCGCTTTGCGTGGTATTTGGTGAAGAGTTGTATCATGCCTTTATTTAAATTGAAGCAAACCAGAAAGTCATGTCACAAAATATAATATTAACAACAGGAACATACGATTTAATTAAAGACCATATTAGAAGAAAAAAAGTAACAATAGAGGAAGAAGAATTGTTATTGAATCAATTAAAAAACGCTTCTCAGGTATTGCGAAAAAACCTGCCAGAAGATATTGTTTCGATAAACCGAAGAGTTACTTACAAAGACCATAACAAAAATGAAGAAAAAACAATTCTTCTAGTTGGTCCAGAAAATGTGAAAGTAAGCAAAAACAAGATTTCGGTACTTTCAGATGAAGGTATCGCGATGGTTGGTTATAAAGAAGGCGACGTTATCGAATGGCCAGCTAAAAAAGGGAATCTAAAACTAGAAATTCTGAAAGTAGAGGAGGTGTAGCCTAATTTTCCGCTTTAAATAAAAAACATCCCAAAAAGAAGATTTCTTTGAGGGATGTTTTTTTATTATATGAGTTTAGATTGCTTCTGAAGCTAAAAGCTGTTTTTTAGAATCGTTTGTTAAAGCAATTACCAATGCAACGCCACAGAAAAGCAAGGCAACAAGTGCGCGTACAATTTCATTTCCGCCACCGACTGTTGGGTTTTCAACAGCATCTTGAATATGGAAGAAAAGGAAAAAAAGCATAAGCATTAGAGCCAGAAGAAGCGAAATTGGTTTGATCCAAAGTTTGAAAATAATCGAAATGCTTGCGCAAATTAGTGCTACACCTACAAAATAAGTCCAAAACATCGTTCCTGGAAGCCATTTTGGAACCATTGTAGAAACAAACGCTGCAAAAAGAAAATGGCTTAATCCGAACAAAATCATTAATGGCGAATAAAAAATGCGTCCCAACGGAATAAGCTTTTCTAAAAATGCCGAAAACTTGCTTTCGTTCGAACTGCTTGCTGCAAATGATCCTGCCAATACAAAAGCGCCACCGCTATACGTTAATTCTTCAAGAGCGTTGATCCAGATTTGTGTGGCGTTGGTTTTATCGGTATTAAAAATAAAAATAAACGGAAGATGAGAAAGAAGAAAAGCAGTGAGAAAGCAAAATCCTAGATAAAGACAGACCTTTTTGGTATCGACGAATTTAATTTTGATTATTCCTGAAATAAAAATTCCAGCAACTATTAAAGCTATACTTGCAAGGATAGAAAAAATAGTATACTGATGTGCCCAAGCCGGAAAAGGCGATAAAATTTCTGAACGAAAATCTTTGATAATAAGCTGATGGACTCCCAGCGCCATTATGCCGATACCGTAAAATAAACGGCCGACTTTAATAAGTTCTTTCATTAATAGTGGTTTTTTAGATAGTAAAATAATTTGTTTTTTGATGTCAATCAAATGTATAAAATTATTGCTAAAACACTGATTTAATGAGTGTTGAATTTTGTTTAGCTTGTTGTAATAAAAGTTTCGTTTGTAACACGGTCTTATCCGTACTAATTTGTCATTTCGACGTAAGGAGAAATCACACTAGAAATTTATTTGCTAGATTGAGTATTTATGATTCATCTACAATCCAAGATGGACATTCGTCTACATAAACCCATTTGTTATTTTCTTTTTTAATAAAAATGAAACTTCTGCAAATCTTATTTTGACTGCAGTAAAAAGCAAATTTCTTTAATTGTATTGAGTTATTGGTTTAAGCTAAACTAATAAAAATTGCCACAAGAAAGATAATGAAACAAACAAAGTCTATGGTTGTACCCTTTCGAGAATCATAAAAATCAGGGGTAGTACCTTTGGGAGGAGCAATTAATTCTTTCCCTTGAATTTTTAAGCTTATAAATCGAAGAAGTTGGAAAAGCAATAAAGTAATTAGTGTACTTCTTAAACCAAAAATAGTATTGCTATGCACAAGAATAAATTCTGGAGTTCTTTTTAGGACAATAAAAATGCAAAATTGTACAAATCCGATTCCGAGCCAGATTAAAAAGTAATTAAAATTACGTAGTGCTCTGTACTGAAATAAATAAAGAAAAAATTGAGTTCCAAATCCGTAAAAAAAGATTAGATCTTCGTGATTATAGTTGCTTTGCAAATTATAAATCAATAGAAAAATGGATAATGAGAGATACAAACAGAGAGTTAAAATATTCCATTTGTTCAATTTCTCATATCGAATGAATTTATTTTCCATGAATAGAAATGTTGTTTGCTTTCAAATATATAAGTAAGCATTATTATGCTATGTTTTAGGATATATGAACGTTGCGTTCATAACTATTTTAACTTGCACTTAAATCGACATTTTTCCAATAGCTATTTTCAAAACTATGAATATTTCCGCACTCGTTTGACGATTCAAAATAAGCATTTATGGTAAGCAAATCATTTTTTCGAATTTCACAATGTATTAGTTTTTTCTGCTCTAGCGAAAGGATTACCAATTGAATCGTTTTATTTTCATTGGTCCATGCAGTTTGGTGATCTGAAAAGCAAGTCTTAAGTTTGAAAAATACGCTAGACAATGTTTTACTATCGGTATTTTTTAGTAAATGTATAAATGCTCCATTTTGTTCTTCTCTTATTAGTTTTAAAATATCTTTTCCGCTTTTTTCAATTCCAGAATTACGATATTTAAACTCGATATTCATTATTCGTAGGTAACGGTTTGTCGCATCTTTTTCAAATACACACATGTCGTGCGAAGCCGATTGACCTTTTTCATCAACTTTAATTTCTTCATAAGTTTTACCAAAAGAAAATTTCCAAGTTGTTGGAGTTTCAATAGAGTAATATAGATTGGGATATTTTATTTTAAATTCTTCGACAAACAAAAAACGAAGTTCTTGTTCGGAGATTCTAACAATTTCTTTCTTTCCTCCATCTTGAATTTTTAAAGGAAAAATGAGTTGTTCGTGCGAGTTGCCACCGTTTATTTCATTGTCCATCTGAATGAGACGAGATAATGTCTTTTTGCTTAATTCAAGAATATCGATCATAATATTGGATTCAGAATTACTCAACTTCTATATATTCAGATTTTCCTTTTTCGTTTCCGTTAGTTAGCCATTCCCAATCTAGAGACAATTTTATTTTTCCATTTTCTGTCAACGTAATTTGGGCTAATGCTTTTCCCGCTTTCAATTCGTTTTCTGTTGTTAAGCATTGATAGAGCATATTTAATTTATCGTCTTTCAATTCGGCAATAATTTTTCCGTATTTAATTGTGCCTCCAAAATAATCGGCTGTTACGAGATTGTTGTCCTGTTTGTAATTAAAAACGGTTTCTGTATTCACTTGCCCGCTTTCGGAATTCTGAATAAGAGCAAATCTTTTATTGTTGAAGTTGAATTTTGACATTGGTTTTGGGCTTAGTTGCGTTTTTTTACTATTCTATATCGTATTTTCTCAAATTCTTCTTTCATCTCATGCGCTTCGTAAATTTTAATGATCTCGAGTTTTCCTTGTTTTACCAAAATATCTAAGTCATCGCTTTGAATATCAGTAGCCGAAAAACTCAAAGACTTGTCATCGACCATGATAAAAAAAGGTGTCCACATTACACCCCACATTTCCCAAGAATATTCAAATTCAGAACTATTGAGTGCTGCGCATTGTTTTTCCAATTCTAACCAAAGTAGATTTATTCTCTCAGTCAGTTCGCTGTCTGTAAAAGTTCTTTTATAATCTATCATTTCTACTATTTTAAGTTCATGATTTCATTTGTTTTAGTGCTCATAAAGATTGGTTTGTTTTCTATTTGATTTAGATTGTACTTTACTGTTGCGGACATGGATTACAAATCTGCGCTATCGGATTAAAATTAACTAAAAAAAGCTTCAAATGATTTTTATAAAATAAAATTACCCTCTAAAACTATCACAGCTTCACCCAGAATATAGACTTTATCCTGAACAAGTTCTGTACTCATAATTCCGGTTCTAGAAGAAGATTGAAAGGCATTAAATTTCGTTTTGTTTAGTTTCGTTGCCCAATATTTTGTCAAAAAGGTCTGAACACCGCCCGTTACTGGATCTTCGTCGGTTCCTGCCCACGGCCAGAAATAGCGGTAATGAAAATCAAAGTTTTCGTTGTCGGAAATGGCAGTTACCAAAACGCCGTTTATTCCGTTGTGCGAATTTTTTAAGGCTGCAAAATCGGGTTTTAAATGAGCCAGTTTTTGAGCGCTTTCAATTTCTAGTAAAATTATTTTATTGTTCGGACTGTATCTTTTTTCGACGATTTCAGAAATTCCAAGTGCTTCTAAAAGTTTTTGAGGAACTTCTGTTTGCTCTGTGTCATAAACAGGAAATTGCATCTTGATTTTATTCGCTTCTTTTTCAATAAACAATTCGACATTATTGCAATTAATAAATCGGATAGTTTCTAAAGAAGTCGTGCTGAAAAGAATTTTAGACGAAGCCAAAGTCGCGTGCCCGCATAATGGAATTTCCGTTTTCGGACTAAAAAATCTAATGCTATACGTGTTTTCTTCGATTTGTTTTATAAAAGCAGTTTCAGAAAAACCAATTTCTGCCGCAATATTTTGCATCAACGCATCATCGAGTTCGACTTCGGGAAGACAAACCGCAGCTGGATTTCCTTTAAATTTTTCATTTGTAAATGAGTCAACAAAATAGGTTTTCATTTTTACGTTTTAGATTTTTGTCAAGTTTTCTGAACCATAACCACAACTAACACAATATTTTGCTCTTGGAGTTCTGAACAGTTTTTCGCAGTTAGGACAATCTTTTCCAAACTGGCTTCTTTGATGATGTAAAATTGCCAAAGGATTTGATTCGTATTCGCCAGTTATTAGTTTATACATTTCTAACATATACCGATATTTTTCGAATGTTTCAATTTTATCCAACCAAACATAATCGCGAATATCTCTTCTTTCTAATTCCTCCTCAACGATTCTTTTCCCATGAATGAATGCTTCCCTACATAAGTTGAAATCGTAATCGTTTAACATTTTGACCTTCATATCGCAACGCCAGCAAAATTTTTCTTCCATAAAATGTTATTTGACTTAAAACAAATATAAGATAATTCGCGTATGTTTTTTGGATTTTAAAAATCAGTTGTATACACTCGATTGTTTACAATCACGTAAATATAATTTAGTGTTTCTAATTTTGTTTCATTGAAAAAACAAGTAAAAATCATTGAAATGCAAAACAAAGAAAGAGCCGAAGAATTGTTAGAATTAATAAATAAAGGAAGATATTTTACGAAACTAAAGCCAGAGCCTAAAGAAAACAATTCGTTTACGATACCGCTAAAAGTATCTTCTTATAACGAATTAAATTTAATGGTTTCAGATTTACTAAAAGCAAGTATTATTTTGCTTAATCCCGAAGCAAAAAGTTTATCGAGTTTTACAAAAGACAACGATCTTAATGTAATGACTCTTCTTGAAATTGCTTTGCAGTTATTACCAGAGGAGGAAATGGAGTTGTTGGATGAGGTTTATAAGGTTGGAATTTAAGTTTTGGGTCTAAAAAAAGCTACATGATTGTAGCTTTTGTTTTTTGATGATTTGTATTTTATTTATTTTATTATTGCTGTCACGAATATTTAAAATTTAATTTATCGATTCTTGCTGTTTGATCTTAAAAAATTGTAATCTTTCTTCTGAGTCTAAATCTCGATAACCTAAAAAGGAATGTCTTAAAATTAATTTCTCATTTTCCATTAATATCTCGAAAAGAATTAAGTTGTTTTCTCCATAAATTTGATATTTGTCAAATTTTAAAAAGACCGCCCACTTCTCTCTAGAAATTCTTGTCTCAAGACTCCATACTCCATTAATTGATAGACAATCTGCATATTGTTCTTTAGTTACTTTGTTGATGACGTTTGGGAAATTTTGGACTTTAAAATTTCCGTCTTCATTTAATGTTAACCTAACATCATTGCATTTGTAACCATAATGCATCATTGCATTGTAACTTGCTAAATCGAGTTTCCACTCTCCGATTAATTCTTTAGGGTCAGGTTTTTTAGTTAAATCCTTTGGAGTGTTGCTGTTAAATAAATTACAGCTGCTAAAAATTAAAAAGATTAAAAAGAGAAAAGCATTCTTCATAGCAAAAAATAAATTATTTGAGATAACAAATAAAAGATAAAATTTTAATGTTTTACAAGTTTAGTATGATTTTCAAAACTAATAACTTAAAATTAATAAGCATTACGGAAAACCGTAATTTCCCCGCTGGCGCGAGCGTCTCGCTCGTGCCAGCGGGGAAATATTTTGCAAATGAGTTGTATTGTTTTAAAGAAGATTTATAGAGTATAGAATTCGTTATTTAACTTTTGTTGAAAAGATTGTGTTTGTTTATTTTCTTCTTGGAGCACTTCTAGTATGTGGACTAACATAAGTTCCATTCTTTCGATAATACCCTTTTACATTAACTGTTTTGCTAGAACTTGGATAACTATAAGAAGAAGAGCTTGGATAACTATAAGAAGAGGTCGAGGTTGATGAATATTGATTTGGAGTGCTGTAACTTGGATAATATGCCCAACCAACATATTTTCCGTATTTGATTTTTCGGTATTTTTTGGATTTTTCGCCCTTTATATAAACCGATGTACCAGAAGCGACGGTATAAACGACAGGGCTTCCGTCGTTTTCTTTTGAATATAATATTGTGTCATTATTGACTGTTACATTGTAATAGTTAACGCATGATATGGTTGAAAAAGCAAATAATAATAAAAGAAGTAATTTTTTCATTTTTAGTGGGTTGTATTATATTTTGTTTTTTTAAATAGGGTTTATTTGTATTATGCACGGGTGGGACGTCCATACTAGTAGAGAATTTAGAATCTTTTAAGTTTTTGTTCCTTTTCAAATTTCCTTCTATCATCCTCCATCATTTGCATGTTTTCCATATTGAAAAGAATTTTTTTATTTTCTCTTAGAAAAATATCAATATCAAATATTTCTATTCTGTCATTAATTACAGTCTCACAATATTTATTGATTTTTAAATCAAAAGTTAACATGGCTCGAATCTTATTCTCCTCAGAAGCAAAAAAATATTGAGATAATTTATTTTGGTATTTTTTTAATTTTAAATCTTTACAGGCATTTGGAGTTTTCTTTTCCTCAGTTTTTTGCCCTTTTCCTTTATATTTTTCAAGAATAATATCTGTGTAGTTTTTATTTAAGCTTGCTCTTATAAAATATAATTTATCATTATAAAATTTTAGTAAAACATTTTTAATAACAATATTATCAGTTTCATAGCTAGGAATAAAAATTACTTCTGTAGAATCATTTACTGAGGCAACTTCGAGATTATACCAACTTTTTACATTATTATAGTCTGGTTTTAATCTATAAGGAAATGTACCTCCTGAGTATTTTTCATTGATGTCCTTATAATTAACTACAAGATTTTGATAGTCATGTAAGTCTTCTATTATTGGCATATATGAAGAATATGAAGATAATATCCATTCTAGATCAGAAGTTTTTGTTGAATTTATCTCAAAATCGCCAATTCTTGTCGGACAATCTTGTGCATTTGAGTTAATTCCAATTAAAATTATGAATAGAAAATATTTCATAAAACTTTTATTAAAAAATTATTTGATTTCCTTCAACATTTTAAGCAAATCAGGAATTTTACTTACTTGCGTTTCTGTCCAGAAATAATGCTCATTATCTGTTACTCCATTATCTTTAAGATAAATTGATATTCTTCTAGAAGTTTTTTCAATGTTAAAACGAAACATTATTTCTTTGGAATTAAAAATGTATGTTGTTGATTGATTTTTTTCGGTCTTATCTTTAAGATTCGGAATAACATATTGTTCAATAAACAATATAAATTCGTCAACTTCATTTAAATCGATCCATGAAGATTTGAAGTTATTATTTCCGTGGTATTTTAGAGTAATATCCACTTGTAATGATTTTATTTTTCTATTAGATTTTAAATCAATTATTTCAATTGGAAAGAAAGAAACTATCTCATCAAGTCCAGACCTAAATTCTGCTTTTACATTCCAATCTTTATTTATCTGAGTGATTTCTGCATTCTCAATAAACTTGCGTGCTTCAGATCTTTTATCTTGAGAATAATTTTGTGTTATTGCAAAGAGCAATAGGAATATTGCAAATAGTTTTTTCATTTAAAAGTTTTGATTGCTAGTTAGTATGGTTTCAAAACTAATGACTTAAAATCTAAATACATTACGGAAAACCGTAAACTATTTTATGGAAAACCAAAGCACTAATCTCAACAAAATCTCAGTAATCGATTTACTCCAAATAAAAAGCCACCTAATAAAAGATGGCTGTTTACGCTAATTTGTTTAATTCTATTTTGTTAAGATAAAACTTAAACTACTAATTTGTGTACTATGTAAAGCGCGATTTATTGTTTGGTTAAAATCATAGATTTTGTAGGCAATATTTGCGTTGCTAGGGTAGGACATACACTTTTATCTATTAAATCTTGATACGGTGCCAAAAACAATTTCATCTGTTTATTGCCAGATGATGTTATTGTTGAAATGAAAACCTCTCCAGATTGTCCACAGTTAGTATTTTTACCAAAATAGTTTAGAACGTAGTATTTTGTATTACTACTTAAATAATCCCCTTCTATTACCAAGGTATTTGCATCAGGCAAATTTCTAGTATCTTCAAGAATTGAGCCTGTTGTGGTTGTTATTAAATAACGGATTAATAATTTATCTTTCGAAATGCCTAAAAAGTCTTTTTTAATTTTGGTAACTATAAAAGTGTAATTTTTGTTATTATAAGTACCTTTCCAAGTTCCGAGATATTTATTAAGCAAACCATTTATGTCCTTAAGATAAGTACCATCAGGTATTTCAGTATCAGAATCTCTATACTCAATGGCTTTTTCTAATGGGATAATTTGCTGAGCTTTACAGGATATGGCTGAAAGGATTAAGAATCCTAATATTAATAGTTTTTTCATGGCCTATTTTTTATAAACCCCTCAAGCATCTTTATGCTTGAGGGGTTTAGATTTAAACTATTGCTTGTTGAGCATTAAACCATCTTTAGGAAAAGTGAGCGCAGATTTAGATGCAGGACATTCGTCACCTGCAATCATGATTTTATCTGGTTCAAAACCAAATGACATCAGTGTTTTGGCTGTATTTTTTATGCGTATGAATACTGTTCCTGCATCTCCGCACATCGAATTTTTACCCGCAAAATATAATGCATAAACAGCCAGATCTTTACCAAAATATAAACCAAAAATAGAAGTGCTTGCATCTGGTAAACTCCTAGTATCTTCTAATATGGTGCCACTACTGGAAGTAATTAAATAACGGATTAGTAATTTGTCACGGGTTATTGTTTCATATTTAGACGTAGTTTTAGTAATATACAGAGTATAATTTTTGCCTCCATAACTGCCTTTCCAAGTGCCTACATATTTTGGCAAAAGATTATTTACATCTTTCAAGTAAGTGTTATCTGGGATGCCTTCTCCTGCTCTTCTATAATCAATAGATTTTTCAATTGGCACAATTGTTTGTGCTTTGCAGGATATGGCCGAAAGGATTAAGAATCCTAATATAAATAGTTTTTTCATGGCCTATTTTTTATACCCCCCTCAAGCATCTTTATGCTTGAGGGGGTTAGATTTAAACTATTGCTTGTTGAGCATTAAACCATCTTTAGGAAAAGTGAGCGCAGATTTAGATGCAGGACATTCGTCACCTGCAATCATGATTTTATCTGGCTCAAAACCAAATGACATCAGTGTTTTGGCTGTATTTTTTATGCGTATGAATACTGTTCCTGCATCTCCGCACATCGAATTTTTACCTGCAAAATTTAATGCATAAACAGCCAGATCTTTACCAAAATATGAACCAAAAATAGAAGTGCTTGCATCTGGTAAACTCCTAGTATCTTCTAATATGGTGCCACTACTGGAAGTGATTAAATAGCGTATAAGCAATTCATCACTGGTTATCGTCTCAAATCTGGAGGTAGTTTTAGTAATGTATAAAGTATAATTTTTGCCTCCATAACTGCCTTTCCAAGTGCCAACATATTTTGCAAGCAAATTATTGACATCTTTTAAGTAAGTATTTTCTGGAATGCCTCCAGCTCTTCGGTAATCAATTGCTTTTTCAACTGGCACAATTGTTTGTGCTTTGCAGGATATGGCCGAAAGGATTAAGAATCCTAATAAAAATATTTTTTTCATTTTTGTTTTATTTTTAATTACAGTTAGTTGTTGTTAATTTTCCGTTAGCGTCCAACGTCTTTTTCGAGTTTCTGCTAGCTTCAATTTTATACAGGTCGATGCCGTTGATACCTATTTGTTGGTTCAAAAATTTTAAAAAACCTTTTTCTAAGCTACTACTTTTTTGCATTATTTGTTTATAAATTAAATCGAGATTAGCATCCCATTTGATATTGTTAGCTTTGATCGTGGCATCTGTTGGATTTCCAGTAAATCGGAGCTGATAGGTTCCTGTGCTGGACACTACTGTGCCATAAAGATTGTCTAAAGGAATGTTGTTTCTGCTGGCACTAAGGACCATAATTAAGAACATCTTTACGTCTTTAGGAGAAAATATCCTTATAGGTTCTACAGGCTCTATATCTCCATTTGCCTTTACTTTATCATATTCATCTAAATGAGTGTGTATATAGCCTATTGTAGAGGCATCGGGAGCCAAATTTATTTGGTCGTTAGTATCTGTACCTGAGGCTCCATTAAGTGCTGTGAAAGTGCCATTTTTACTTTCTTTATATCCGGTTTCTACTCTTAGATTTGTTTTTCTCTTCAGTTCATCTATTTTGGCTTTAAACGCAGCTACTGCCATTTGCGCTTTTATTTTCGCGCAAGGATCTGTTGCATTTGCACTTTGATCTTCTCCGCCTTCTGTCCCAGTACCTGTTCCTGTACCATGATTGGTGTAGGAACCAGGATCTGAGTAATTTGGATTACTACCACCTGTACCATTGTAAATAATGCCTCCTCCTCCCGAAGGATTCTGATAATTATTGTTTACTACAACTTCTTTTAATTGTATTCCTGTGTCTGTAGTTCCGCCACCATCTACATCACATTCTATTCCGGCAGGACAGGCAACTTGATTTGAAGGAGCCTTACCTGTAGTTTGTGTGTTTTTAAGGGCTAAGGTAAGAACACCATTTTGAATAAGTCTATTGTTTTCAAACTTAGCAGTTTTTACAAACCCCTTTTTTAAATCCCAACCCACTATGTAACCATTAAAAGAAGGGCCGTCAAAGGAGTAATTATCTGCATCTGGATATATTTCAAAGATCATCGCTTCGTAATTGTTTTGAGCTAGTTTATAAATATACAATTTTTGTTCCCAAAGCTCTGTTTGATCTTTTCTTGCTTCAATTATAGGAACTATAATAGTTTGAGTTCCATCTTTTGAATTTGTAATTTCTGCATCATTCCAGTTGTAATTTAAATTCTGAAGCAAAGCAAAATTATCACCATCTGCTTCATAATTTTTAAACCATCCTTTGGCAGATTGCAGAATTTTAGTGTCTGTCTGTGCTATGTCATTGTCATCTTTTTGGCACTTTATAGAAGTGGCAAGAATTAAAAAGACAATCATAAATCTTGCGACATTCTTAATTTTTCTTCTCATATTTTGGCATTTAAAGGTTAATATTCCGTCAATTATTTAAGATTATATATGCAAGTATATTAATAAAATATAAGAAAAGTATTATTTTTTTAAATTATTTTGTTAAATATTGTAATCTATTATTTGCAAAATTTTATATTTTACAAGTTTAGTATGATTTTTCAAAACTAATGACTTAAAATCTAAATACATTACGGAAAGCCGTAAACTATATTATGAAAAACCAAACCATAGCCCTGATAGCAGCGGCATCCTTTTTAGGCAAACGAAAACTTTCTTAATTAAAACCGAAGACTTTCTGCCTAAAAAGATATAGCGGATAGCAGGAAATAGCTCCTAAAAGCAATCGTAATTCCACTAAATTTTTGCCTCAAAAAACACAAAAAATCAATTCTAGAATTTTCCACAAAATTTTTGTAATTTTGCAGTCCAAATAAAGGAAAAAGAAAATGTTAGATAGACTTCAATATGTAAAGCAGCGATTTGATGAGATTTCGGATTTGATTATTCAGCCGGATGTTATCTCTGATCAAAAGCGTTATAAGCAGCTGAACCAAGAATATAAAAGTATTAAGGCTTTGGTTGAAAAGAGAGAAGAATACATTATAGTTTTGGCAAATATCGATGAGGCTAACGAAATTATTGCTGATGGTAGCGATGCCGAAATGGTAGAAATGGCCAAAATGCAGTTGGATGAAGCTAAAGATCGTTTGCCAGAATTGGAAGACGAGATCAAATTTATGTTGATTCCGAAAGATCCTGAAGATGCTAAAAACGTTATGGTGGAGATTCGCGCGGGTACGGGTGGAGATGAAGCGAGTATCTTTGCAGGTGACTTGTTTAGAATGTATACTAAATATTGCGAAAGCATGGGGTGGAGAACCTCTGTTGTAGATATGAACGAAGGTACTTCGGGTGGTTTCAAAGAGGTTATTTTTGAAGTTACTGGAGAAGACGTTTACGGAACTTTGAAGTTTGAAGCTGGTGTTCACCGTGTTCAGCGTGTTCCTCAAACAGAAACTCAAGGTCGTGTGCATACATCGGCTGCTACGGTTATGGTTTTACCAGAAGCAGAGGAATTTGATGTTCAGGTAGATATGAACGATGTTCGTGTAGATTTCTTCTGTTCTTCTGGTCCTGGAGGTCAGTCGGTAAATACAACGAAATCGGCTGTACGTTTAACGCACATTCCAACAGGATTGGTAGCGCAATGTCAGGATGAGAAATCGCAACACAAGAATAAAGATAAAGCTTTGATGGTATTACGTTCTCGTTTATACGAAATGGAATTGGCTAAAAAGCAAGAGGAAGATGCTAAAAAACGTAGTTCTCAGGTAAGTTCTGGAGACCGTTCGGCAAAAATCCGTACGTACAACTATGCTCAAGGTCGTGTAACCGATCACAGAGTTGGTTTAACGCTTTACGATTTAGGAAACATCATGAATGGTGATATTCAGAAAATCGTTGCAGAGCTTCAGTTGGTAAACAACATGGAGAAATTGAAAGAAGCTTCTGAAGTTTACTAAACGTAAACTTCTTAGGTTCTGAGATACTAAGATGCTAAGGTTCTAAGTTTTTCTCTTAGGATTTTTATAATATATTAAGCCGAACTTTGTTCGGCTTTTTTTTATGGAAAAACCTTAGCGCCTGAGAATCTTAGCATCTCAGCATCTTAGAACCTTAGCTACTAAGTCCCTAAGTAATTTTCTAATGAAAATTTAATGTTGAGAATTTCCATAAAAAAGCACTCCAAATTAAGATAAATACTATAGCGCAATCTTGCGAAGTAAGATTTGTAATACCAGTTTGTAAAACTTAGTGCCTTAGAATCTTAGCGTTTTAGTGCCTCAAAAAAATCCTATTTTTTTGCTGAATTTTTTATCTCATATTTGTCGTGCTTTTATACCCAAAAGAAAACTAAACCAACCAAAACAAATCTAATTTATGAAGAGAACTTTACTTCTATTTTGCTTCTTTGGAAGCTTTTTTTATGCGCGATCGCAATCGTATTTCGGATTTAGAGATGATAATTTTGCTGGAATTCAATCGGCTTTGTTTAATCCGTCTAATATTGTAGATTCTAAATATAAAGTTGATGTTACGTTTACCTCTGCAAGCGGAACGGGACAAAATGACTTATATGGAGTTAATTTTGCCAATATATTAGACGGCGGTTACGATCTGGATACGCAAGCGAGCAAGAATTTCAAATCGAACAACAGAGGGAATTTTAATGCTGATATTATGGGACCGTCAGTTATGTTAAATATTAATCCCTTTCATAGCGTTGCGCTTTTTACACGTGTGCGAAGCGTTACAAATCTAGTTGGCATAAACGGACAGCTTGTTGACGAGGTTAATAAAGATGTCAATGCTTCTGATAATTTTTTAATTTCAGGCGGAAACCCAAATGGCGTTTCGAATTCTTGGGCCGAAATTGGAGCAAGTTATGCGACGGTTTTGTTTGATCGTGATGATCATTTTGTAAAAGGAGGAATCACTTTAAAATACTTAATGGCAGGAGTAAATGGCTATATCAACGGAAATGATTTGAGCGTAGCTTTTACAAAAAATGATGCAGATCCTTCTTTGAGCGAATATTATTCGACAGGAACAATAAAAACAGCAGCAAGTTATGATTATGCAAACGGAAATGATCCTAAGTTTGATATGGCATCGGCTGGAGTAGGAGTAGATTTAGGTTTTACTTATGAATATCGTACAAATTGCCATACTTGCGAAGGAAATCGCTATAAGTTTAAAGCCGCAGCTTCTATAACTGATATTGGAAAACTGAATTACAAAAATATTGTAGAGAACACGTATAATATAACAGGAAGAGTAACGCAGCAAGATATTGATGATGCCGATGATATTTTTAAGTTTTTTGATGCTAACTACACTAAAATAGATTCGAGAAAAGGAGTGAAAGCAAATCTTCCAACGGCTTTGCATACTAATTTCGATTGGAATATCAATCAAAGGTTTTATTTGAATTTAAGTGGTGATTTCAGTTTAGTAGATGCCAAAAAAGTAAACGGAACTGCAATTGCCAATTCGGTAACTTTTTCGCCAAGATATGAGACAAGACAATTTAGCTTTTATGTTCCTGTAACGTATATGCAATACAGCGGAACACAAATAGGAGCAGGTTTTAGAGCGGGTCCATTATTTATTGGTTCTGGAACTCTATTTACGAATTTGTTTTCAAACACTTCAAAAGGCTGTAATATTTATGCAGGTTTGAAATTACCGATTTATCAGGATTATAGGTAAGGTTCTGAGATGCTAAGTTTCTAAGATTCTGAGTTTCTAAGATGACACAAAAAAAGAGCATCTACAAAGTAGATGCTCTTTTTTTTAGATTGCAAGGTAAGATTCGAAGAATCAAGAAAAAACTTAGAATCTTAGAAACTTAGTGCCTTAGAATCTTTAAAAAATATATATTGAAGGATCTTCACTCCATCAACCGTTTCCCCAAAAACGTATGATGGAGTTAGACACCTAGAAATACTCTTGTATATTCAAGACATTTATATAGATTCGAGTAAACGTATACACCGTTTTTTATCATTATTTCGCTAAACTTTTCCATAATAATTAAATTAAGTTAGACAAATTACTCTCTTGATGATTCGTATTGTGATGACTCTTCTTCTTCATCGGAAGATTCATGATGAGGTTTCGAAACCAGATTTGTTACAATAAGCTGAACGATTGAGCCCAAAACACCTTTGAACATTGAATCGCCTTTTCCGACAATAAATCTTTTTGCCAGATAACCAATTCCGATACTAATTGCCGATTGGGCAATATGGCTTTTAAATCCAACCGTTTCGTTGATTTCTTCTACCGTGTTTCTAATCAGGTTTATTGGTTTTAGGTTTTCCTTAATGTCATCAATATGGTCCTTTATGGCGCACCATTCTGCATCTTGGCGAATTTCTAATTCCTCAATTTTTTGATTTAACTGATCAATATTGTAAATAGCCTCCATAGTCTTTTTAGTTTTATTAATTAATTAAATCACTTTTTAGTTTCTTTCAGTATACTTGAAATAATCGTATTTCCTATAGGCGTTTTTATCAATTTATGATGCGATTTTACAACCACAATCACTACAATAAGATAAAATAGTGCCATGATAAAAAAGCCATAGTAATACTCTCCAAGTTCTTTTCCAATCCATAAACTGATCCCGATATTTAGGAACAAAGTAAAAAATGCAACAACAATACCAATCGCTATCTTTGAAGCCAATGATGAAGCACCATCAGCAACTGAACATACCGTTTTTAGTTTTAGTAATTCTAAACTTGTTTTAGCATAGTTTTCAGCTTTTTCATAAAGATTTAAGTCCTCGTTTGTTGTTGCATTTGGTTCCATGATATAGGGTTTTATGGTTTGAAAATTTCACTAATTAATACTGCAGATTAATAGTTTGATTTTACTGTTTTAACGTCGTCTTTCAGCGTGTTGTAATCTTCTTTAACTTGGTTAAGTTTAGATTTTCCTTCTTCGATAATTTCTTTACCGTTTGAAGTGATCGTGTTTACAACGTTATCAAATTTAGATTTCAGGTTATCGCTGTAATCTTTTGATTTATCTTTGATTTTTTTTCTTGTGTTTGACCCTTTGTCTGGTGCAAATAAAACACCTATGAATGCTCCCGCCGCTGCGGCTCCTAAAATTCCTAAAATTGTGCTACTAGTTTTCATAATAAATTAATTTTAATGGATTAATATTTAATAATTTGTTGATTTAATAAAAGTGTGATTTTATACTTCTCGACCTTTAATTAGTCGAAGCAATACGGCAATAATGGCAATTACAAGAAGAATATGAATAATGCTTCCGAAACTGTAAACAAAGAACCCAAGAGCCCAAAGTATTACCAGAATCACTGCGATTGTATATAATAAGTTTGACATGGTTTTTTATTTTAATGGTTAATAATTAATTTTTCTTTTAGTTTAACTTATACGAAAGGTATAAAGTCAAGTTGCTGTTTTTTGCATCAGGAAACGTGTATGTAGTTCCTGCAACCGTTCTTTCTTTACCTACAGTTGTTAAACCGTAATTGTAACGTACTCCGATACTGATTGGGTCAAAATCTACTCCCACACCAGCTGCAATACCAGCATCAAATTTTGCTAGATCGTCTCTGTCGATTTCTTGATCAAAATCTAAACTTCCGCTTCCTGTTACTTTAGAGCTTACTAGATAAGAAGCATAACCACCGGCATGAACATTAAAATTCTTTGTAATGTTTACTCTAACCAAAAGTGGTACTTCTATGTAGTTCAATTTAAACTTTGCATCTCCAGAAGCAAGAGCACTGTTGTATTCTAATTTTGAACCTTTTGTTGTAAATAAAATCTCTGGCTGAATCGCTACAAAGTCTGAAATAGGAAGTGTAGCGTAAACCCCGGCATTAAATCCGTATAGAATATTATTGTCATCTACATCGTCTCCGCTACCGTATAGGTTAGACATGTTGAATCCTCCTTTTACCCCAAATTCGGTATTTACATTATTGTCCTGAGCGTGCAGCATTCCAAACGAAGCTGATAAAAAAAGTGTTAAGGCGCATAAAAAATTGGCTTGTAATTTCATAGTAAAAAAATTAGTTAATAGATAGATAATAGGCGTTTATTCATTCTGTTTTTTTAATCTTTCAGTCTCTCGTAAGAGTTTGTATTGTTCGGGCAAAAATCTAAGAACCAGTTCCAGAATCTGTTTATCGTTTGTTTCTTTAGAAATAGTTTCAAGTAACTCAATTTGATCACATAAAGCTTCTGTTGTGGCGTCGAGATAGATGCTGTTAAAATCTTTGTTGTTAGCATCAATGAGATTGTACAGGTCTCGTTTATGCATGGCGTTTATTTCAGTAATGACAATGAGCTTTGATGTGGCCATTTTGGTTACTTCTTGCAGCAACTGATTCTCTTGAATTTCTATTCTCTTGCTTAATTCCTGAACAATTACATCTGAACTTTTTTGTTGTGCAATTTGACTTTTCGAAATAATAGATTTGCTAATATTCGCCGCTGAAATAAAAAAGAAGACTTCTGTTTCTTCTCTGTCATTTTTTGCAAAAGCTTGATTTTTCAAAGTATTTTCAATCGGATTAATTTTTCTGCATGACGTGATGCAGACAACTAATACAAATAAGAAAAAGACTTTAAAATAAGTAGCCTTTAAAGGGGGTATTGCTTTCATTATTACTTCTTGAAGTATTACATTACAAAGATGCTAACGAATGAAAGATTTTCCTTTACAGCATAAAAATGAATCGTTATATAATTCCCATAGTAGAATTATTTTTAGACTTTATCCTTTTAAATTCAATGGTTTGTGAAGTTTGAGTTTGGTGTAAAAAAAAAGAAATTATAGAATTTTCTATAATTTCTTTTTCTGTTGTTAGTATAATGCGGAGATTTTTTTTCTTACAAATTAAAATAAAATTTTAGTCTGGCAGAAAGACTGTAAATATGGAGCCTTTTCCTAAAGTGCTATCGGCCGTAATATGACCTTTATGATTTTCGACAATCTTCTTGCAAATCGCCAATCCGATTCCGGTTCCTGGATAATCTGTTTTGGAATGAAGACGCTGAAAAAGAATAAAAATAGTTTCTTTAAACTGAGGGTCAAATCCCATTCCGTTATCTGTAAAAGTAATTTTATGAAATTTCTTTACAGACTGTTCCAATATTTCTGGATATTCGGAAGAATTGACTTTTTCGCTCGAAATTGATATTTCTGGTTCAAGATCAGGTTGACTGTATTTTAATGAGTTTCCAATTAAATTGATAAACAGCTGTTCGATCTGATATGGAATTACAGAAAGCTTAGGAAGTTTTGAAACCCGAATTACCGCTTTCTTTTCTTCGATCATTTCTGCCAATTCAGATTCTGCATTGCTCAAAAGGTCGTTCAAGTTTGTTTTGATGAACTCTTTTTTGGTCGTATTCGTTCTCGAAAACAAAAGAAGATCATCAATCAAAACACGCATTCTTTTGGCTGAACTTTCAATTTTCGTGATGTAATTTTTACCGCTTTCAGACATAACTTGTTTATCGGCGTCAGAAACTCTCGAAATAAAAGTCTGTATTTTTCTCAACGGTTCTTGCAAATCGTGACTTGCTACGTGGTTGAAAGAAGCTAATTCTTTATTGCTTTTTTCTAATTCTTTATTTCGTTCCTGCAGTTCGATATTAAGAAGATGTTCGTCTGTAATATCAAAATTAATTCCAAGCAAGATTTTACTTCCTTGCTGGTCGGTAACCAATTTACCTGTTGTTTTAAAGTAACGAACTTCAAAATCGGGACGTATAATTTTATAATACACAAACGGAAGATGTTTCTTCTCTATAATTCCGTCAATGGCCTTTGCAACAGATTCTTTATCATCTGGATGAACATATTTTAAAAGTGTTGCTTTATTGGGAGCAAAAGATTTTGGCTCAAGGCCTAATAATCGAAATTGATTGTCTGAAAAATCTATTTTATCAGAATCTAAATCCCATTGCCAAGTGCTGAATTTACCAATATTTTCAGATTCAGATATTAATCCGGTTGAGATTAAAAGTTTTTTATTGAATACTTTTAAACGCTCAAAATCACGACTAATTTGTCTGTACGATAATAAGATGAAACTCAAAGCAACTAAGAATAGCGAAATAGAAAAAAGCGGACTTAATGAGATTTCGGCATCGTAAATTTTAAGTCTTTTTTTGAGGTATGTTTTTTCAATATCGTTCATTTCGTCGACCTTAAAACGGATATTTTCCATCAAGATCCTTCCGCCAAACATATGATTGTCGAGTTTTCTTTTGTCGTATGTTTTTGGGTCGCTGTATTTTAAACAGTTTTCAAAAGAAACAAAACGTTGCGTAATAAGTTTGAAAAGCTTTTGGAGATTTTCCTGCTGCGGTTCATTATCAGCAGTTAGTTTTTTTAAGGTAATAAATGAAGTATTTACCTTGTCGCGCGAATAAATGTACGGAGTTAAAAAACGGGCATTGCGAGTGATAATATATCCTCGCTGGCCCGTTTCTGCATCTTTTATAGCCGACATTAAGCGTTCGAGCTGTATGTTGATTTCGTAAGTATGCATAACCAATTTGCTCGATTCATTCAAGTCTTGATTATGTTTGTAAGCAATTGAAGAAAGAAATAACAGAATGAAAACTGCGATTACAAAAATAACTCTCAAAGAGTTTGAAGAATTAAAATTTGGTATCCATTTCATTGGTATGCTCTATTTTAGTCGCAGCAAGAAATTATCACGGTTTAACCCAGAGGTATGATAGTGCCAGTTTACAGTTACGACTTCATTAATTATTTTTTTCAGCGTGTTGAAATCGCTAGGCTTTTTGATGTAAATATTTGCGCCTTGAATAAATGTGTCTTCAATATCTTCTTCAGACGAAGAAGTGGAGTAAATGGCAATAATTATATCTTTTAAGTGGTCCGTTTTTTTGATTTCAATCAAACATTCTTTACCTGTTTTTTTAGGCATGTTTAAATCTAGAAACAAAATATCAGGAAGTTTATTGTCTGTGTTCATTAAATGATCCATTAGCTGCATCCCGTCATGGACAAAATTTACATTTGTCTGAATTTTTATTTCTTCAAAGGCATCTTTAAAGAAAAGACGGTCATCTTCATCATCATCGGCCAATAAAATGTGTAATGCGTTTTTTTGCATTTTGATTGCGGTATTTGGGTTTTATTTTAAATTTTCTCTTCGTTTCTTAATAATTCTCTGAAATGCAGACGGAGTAATACCAGTTGTGTTTTTAAACTGTGTACTCAAATGCGCAACACTCGAATAATTTAGTAAAAAAGCAATTTCAGTTAAACTCATTTCATTGATAATAATTAACTGTTTTGCTCTTTCAATTTTCTGTAAAATAATAAAATTTTCAATAGAAGAATACGTTACTTCTGAGAAAACATTAGATAAATATCCGTAACTGTGATTTAGCTTTTCTGCCAAAAACACAGAACTTTTATAATTATTACTGTCATCCATAAATACAAGTTCGATAATCGCATCTTTTATTTTTTGGACAAGTACACTTTTTTGATTCTCAACTACTTCAAAACCACACGGAGCCAATTTTGTTTTTAGATTGTCCAATGCTTCGGCATCAAGATTGTCTTCAATCTCTATTTCGCCAAATCCTAGAGTTGTAAAATTTACATTGTTTTGTTCTAAGTTTTGTTTTAAATAAAGAGAGCAAATAGTATTGATGTCGAACTTTATAAATAGTTTCATTTTATAGAAATTTGGTTAAAGATACTTATTTTATTTGTTGTTTTTGCTTTTAAATAGCATAGAATTACATGAAAATGTGATTTTAAAATAAAATTTTCAAAAAAATACCGTCTAATATTTTTACTAGACGGTATTTCCCTGATTGAGTTGTAAGGATTTACAATTCTGACAGCATTTGATGAAATTCCTCTTTTGTTTTTCCCAGTTTCTGCTGAAGTCTTCCGTACATTTCGTCTTCTTTTCCTTCAGCAAACATCAAATCATCATCTGTTAGAGTTGCGAACTTTTGTTTCAGTTTACCTTTCAGCTCATTCCAGTTTCCTTTTATTTCAGTCGTATTCATGATCTCTCTTTTTTGTATTTTATTGTATTGTAAAATTGCAACTAATCAATTGGCTTTGCGTTACATTTATTTTTTAGACTGTTGCATAATTTTCATTTTTTGTGCGTTTTATTCTTGATATCTTCTCAGAATCCAAGCCATTTTTTCGTGTTCTTGCAGTAATCCTGTTACAAAATCGGCAGAACCTATATCGTTATTTTCGTCTTCAAAAACAGGGATATAGCCTCTAAATTCTGTTACCAATTGTTCATGATTTTCTAAGAGTTCAGATAACATGTTTTTTTGCGAAGCATATTCTTTCGGAGATTCTTTCAAGGTAGAGTTATCTATAAACTCTTTCATTGTTCCAATTGTTTTTTCTCCTAACTGATTAATGCGTTCTGCAACTTCATCAATATTAGCTTCAAGCACACGATATTGTTCTTCAAACAATTTGTGCAATTCCATAAAACTGTTTCCAGAAATATTCCAGTGAAATTTTCTGGTTTTGACATATAATGTCATTTCGTTCGATAAAATTGTTGCTAAAATTGAAGCACTCTTTTTTAAATTTTTTGCTGTAATTCCGATATTTGGGCTCATAATTGTCTGTATATTAGGTTGTTCTCAAAGTTACTTTTACAGTCCCATTTTTTTCTTATATAATTTACCAAAGAAATTACATGAATTCAATGTTTTTTTAACCTTATAAGGTTTTAATTGTTGTAGTTTTGCGCGCAACTAAAACTAAATTTAATGAGAAAACAATTACCAATTTTATTTTTTTTAATTATTTCTTTTACCGCAAAATCACAATCTTATTTAGGCTATTTTCATGATAACTATGCAGGAGTTCAAAGTGTTTTGTTTAACCCAGCTTCTATTGCAGATTCACGTTTTAAAACAGATATTAATTTATTTTCTGTTAGCGGTGCGGTAGAAAATGACTTATATGGCGTTAAATTATTTGATGTTTATAAAGACGGATATGATTTTGAAAGCCAGTCAAAAGTATCTCCTAAAAATGCTAACAACGGATTAGCAAATGTTGATGTCATGGGACCATCTTTCATGTTTAATATCGCGCCAAAACATTCTTTGGCTGTTTTTACAAGAGCAAGATCTGTTTCTAACATCAAAAAAATCAATGGTTATCTTATAGATCAAGTAAAAGACGGATTAGATCAGTCTGATAGTTTCATTTATAATTTAGGAAATCCAAATGGAGCTTCTCACTCTTGGGGCGAGCTTGGAATTTCATACGCTGCAGTTTTATTTGAAAAAGACCAGCACTTTTTAAAAGGAGGTTTAACTGCTAAATATCTTCAAGGTGGTGTAAATGCTTATGTTCACGGAAAAAATGTGAATGTTGCTTATGCTGAAAATACAGTAGATCCAAAAGAAGGTTCTTTAATTTCAAACGGTGAAGTTACTGTTGGAGGAAGTCAAGATTGGGAAGCAAATGACGATTACAAATTCGATTCAAAATCTCGCGGATTTGGTTTTGATTTTGGATTAGTGTACGAATGGAGACCAGATTACGATTTATATGATCTTAGAAGAGCAAGACCAGCAGATAATAATTTTAGAGATTTAAATAAATACAAATTGCGTTTTGGTCTATCAGTAACAGATATCGGATCGATTAATTATAAAAACTCAAAAGTTGACACTTATAATGTAAACGGAGTAATTACGCAAGAGATGATCGACGAGGCATCAGATTTATATGATTTCTTAAACGAACATTATACTAAAATTTCAACTTCAAAAGGAGTAAAAACAAATTTGCCAACTGCTATTCGAGCAGATGCAGATTGGAATATGTACAATAAATTCTATTTGAATCTTAACGGAGATATTAATTTGGTTTCTGGCAGTAAATTAAATGGTTATGGAATTGCTGACAGAGTTACTTTGACACCACGTTACGAAAGCAGATGGTTTAGTTTTTATTTACCAGTGACATACATGGAATACAGCGGAATGCAAGCCGGAGCAGGTTTACGTGCAGGAGTATTCTTTATTGGTTCTGGTTCTATTTTGAGCAATTTAGCTTCTAGCAATTCTAAAGGAGCTGATTTTCACTTAGGAATGAAGATTCCTGTTTACGAAAAACAATTTAAAGATACAGACGGAGACGGTGTAATTGATAAAGAAGATGCTTGTAGAAAAGTTGCGGGTCCAGCTAAAAACGGTGGTTGCCCTTGGCCAGACACAGACAAAGATGGCGTTTTGGATAAAGACGATGCTTGTAAAGATGTTGCAGGACCAAAAGAAAACAAAGGTTGTCCGTGGAAAGATAGTGACGGAGATACTTTATTAGATAATGTAGATGCGTGTCCGACAATTGCTGGTCCTGTTGAAAATAAAGGATGTCCGTGGCCAGATACTGATGGAGATGGAGTTTTAGATAAAGATGATGCGTGTCCAAATGAAGCAGGTTTGGCAGAAAATAAAGGCTGTCCAGATTTAGATGCAGATAAAGATGGAGTTTTAGACAAAGATGATGCTTGCCCAACAGTTGCTGGTCCAGCAGATAATAAAGGTTGTCCTAAAGTGACTAAAGAAACTTTGGCGCAATTAAAAGTAGAAGCAAGATCTATTTTCTTTACAACTGGAAAAGCGACTTTAAATGATGCTAAAAAAGGAGAAACCTCTGGAAGATTAGACGCGATAAAAGAAATCTTAAGAAATTATCCAAATGCAAAATTTGCTGTTAACGGACATACAGATAATGTTGGAAATGCAAAAGCAAATCAAAAATTATCTGAAGCTAGAGCAAAAGTAGTAATGGATCTTTTGATTGAAAAAGGAGTGAATCCAGAGAATTTGACTTCTAAAGGATATGGTTCTACAAAACCTGTAAAATCTAATAAAACAGCTGCAGGAAGAGCAGAAAACAGAAGAACTGAAATTGTGTATTTAGGCAATTTGTAAGCGCTACTGAATATAAAAGTAAAAAGCCATTCTTAATTGAGTGGCTTTTTTTATTTTTGCATACTTTTTAAAAAGAATTAATTCTTTGAAATAGAAGAACTAAAAATACAATATGACAACACAACAACTACACGAACAAATTCTTCAAAAAAAATCATTTTTATGCGTTGGTTTAGATCCAGATCTAGCTAAAATGCCACAGCATTTATTAGAAACCGAAGATCCTATTTTTGAGTTTAATAAAGCAATAATCGACGCTACTCACGATTTAACTGTTGGATACAAACCCAATACGGCTTTTTTTGAAGCATACGGAATAAAAGGATGGATGTCTTTGCAGAAAACAATCAATTATATCAACGAAAATTATCCTGATATTTTTACGATTGCAGATGCAAAACGTGGAGATATCGGAAACACTTCTAGCATGTATGCAAAAGCTTTTTTTGAAGATCTAAATTTTGATAGTGTAACTGTTGCGCCATATATGGGAAAAGATTCTGTTGAGCCTTTTCTGGCATTCGAAAATAAACATACCATTATGTTGGCTTTAACTTCTAACGAAGGCGCTTTCGATTTTCAGACCTTAACAACAAACGGAAAAGAATTGTACAAACAAGTTCTAGAAACTTCTAAAACTTGGAAAAACAGCGAAAACTTAATGTATGTTGTTGGTGCTACAAAAGCAGAATATTTTACAGAAATCAGAAAAATTGTTCCTGATAGTTTCTTATTAGTTCCAGGAATTGGCGCTCAAGGCGGAAGCTTATCTGAAGTATGCAAATACGGAATGAATGATAAAGTTGGTCTTTTAGTAAACTCTGCAAGAGCCATTATCTACGCTTCTAAAGGAACTGATTTTGCGGAGAAGGCTAGAGAAGAAGCCTTGAAAGTGCAAAAGGAAATGGAAGAAATTATTAATTTGAAGTTTCAAGTTTAAGGTTTCAAGTTTTTACTTTGAACATAATTTAACCGCAAAGTTCGCAAAGGTTTACGCTATGAGCGCAAAGTTATTTTTCTTCAACACCGCGAAAAATCCTTGCGAACTTTGTTGTTAAATACATCCCAACAAACTTGAAACTTTAAACATGAAACAAAACTAAAATGAAACAATTCACCGATCAAATAGGAACCGTTCATTCTTTTGAAAACGCTCCAAAACGCATTATTTCGCTTGTGCCTTCGCAAACAGAATTATTATATGATTTAGGTTTGGAAGATAAAATTATCGGAATAACGAAGTTCTGTGTTCATCCGTTTCATTTTAAATCTACGAAAAAGAGTGTTGGCGGTACTAAGAAAATTCATTTCGAGAAAATAAAAATTCTTGAACCAGACATTATTATTTGCAACAAAGAAGAAAACACACAAGAGATTGTAGAGCAATTAAGTACAATTTGCCCAGTTTGGGTTACGAATATCGTTTCTATTGAAGATAATTTCCAAATGATTTCAGATTTCGGACAATTATTCAATTGCAGAACCGAAGCGCAAAAATGGAATAACAAATTAGCTTTCGCCTTGAGCGATTTCAAAAATTATATTCAAGATATAAAAGAAAAGAAAGCAGCTTATTTTATTTGGAAAAATCCATACATGGTTGCAGGAAATGATACCTATATAAATGAATTGCTAAAACTGAATCATTTTAAAAATATTTACGAAGACAAAGGACGCTATCCTGAAATCGAATTAAAGAAAATGCGTATAGAAGGCGATCCTGATATAGTTTTTCTTTCTTCAGAACCTTATCCTTTTAAAGAAGAAGATGCTTTTGAAATTGGAAGATTTACGCACCATGCCAAAACTATTTTTGTAGATGGAGAAATGTTCTCTTGGCACGGCAGCCGATTGTTAAAGGCTTTTCCTTATTTTAAATTACTCCATGAAAGACTCAAGAATTAAAATAGAAGAAATTCCAATATTTTTAAATTCCAAATTCCAACTTTAAAATTGGCGTTTGGAATTTTTTATTTGGAATTTTACCAAAAAAAGAATGCCGGAATCTCGAAGACGCCGGCATTATTTAACTAACCAAAACCAAAATAATAAATAACCAGTTTATTACATTACAAATGTCCGACATTTATCAATGTTATGCTGTTAAGGTCTTGTTATTACTTTGTTGGATATAAGTTAATATCTAGTTTAAAAGGAGCTTCAATATTTTAAATTCCGAATTCCAATTTTATTGTATTTATAAATTGGAATTTGGAATTTTTTATTTGGAATTTTATCAAAAAAAGAATGCCGGCATCTCGAAGAAGCCGGCATCATTTAACTAACCAAAACCAAAATAATAAATAACCAGTTTATTACATTACAAATGTCCGACATATATCAATCTTATGCTGTTAAGGTTTTGTTATTACTTTGTTGAGCATACGTTAAGATTTTTTATATCGTCGTTTTGAGCTTTCTGCAACCTTAAATAATCTTAGGTTGTTAAAATATAGTAACAATCAGTTTTAGTTATGGAAATATTAAAGATGACTCTAGTTGTTTGTTAAGTTGTTAATAATCAGTGAGCTGAAAGTAGAAAAGAAATTAACAATTTGATCCGAAATTGATATTTTAAGCATTTTCGAATCTCTAAAATGTTGATATTCTGATATAAAAGAAAACCCGACAAGTTTTAAAAACAAGTCGGGTTTGTTATTTTGTTCAAAGAATAGAAAACTTAGAACCTTAGTATCTCAGTAGCTTAGAATCTTTAAGAAAAAACCACTGTCTTATTGCTATAAACCATAGTTTTTCTTTCAGCGTGTAGTTTAATTGCTCTTGCTAAAACAATACGTTCTAAATCGCGACCTTTCATGATAAAATCTTCTACAGAATGAATATGAGAAACTCTTGCAATATCTTGTTCGATAATCGGACCTTCGTCTAATTCTTCTGTTACATAATGGCTTGTAGCTCCAATAATTTTTACACCACGTTTAAAAGCCGAATGATAAGGTTTTGCACCTGGAAAAGCTGGTAAAAACGAATGATGAATATTAATGATTCTATTTTCGTAAAGCGAAATTACTTTCGGAGTAACAATTTGCATGTAACGTGCCAAAACGATAAAACTGATTTGATATCTCTTTAGAAGTTCGATTTGTCTTGCTTCACCTTCTTCTTTGTTGTCTTTTGTAAAAGGAACATAGTGAAACGGAATATCAAAACGTTCTGCTATCGAGCGTAAATCGTTATGATTACTAATAATCATCGGAATTTCGACACCTAATTCATCAGCGCTATAACGACCTAAAATATCAAATAAACAGTGATCATACTTAGAAACAAACAAAGCCATTTTTGGTTTTTGCTCCTGATTGTATAAATCCCAAGACATATTAAAATCGGCAGCGATAGTCTTACTGAATTTTTCTTTTATGTCTTCGATATTACTGTTCTGATTGGTAAATTCACATTCTAAACGCATAAAAAATACATTTTGCTCTACATCGACGTGCTGGTCAATATAAGTAATGTTTCCTTCTACCTTAGCAATAAAAGTAGTCACTGCAGCAATTATTCCTTTTTGGTCTTTGCAGTGAATTAGTATCGTTATTTTTTGCATTTTGGTCGTTTGTTTTGGTTTAATCGGTTAATCGTTAATTTGTTTAGCCGTAATTTAAGAAAAGCTCATTAGCATAAAAAACTTTGAACCTTTGAAACTCTGTTCCTTTGAGTCTTAAAAAAAAACTATTTTCCATCTTGCATTGCAAAAACGCTTTTTAATAAAGGTGTTGTTCTTGCAGAGATATTATTTCTAATTTCTTTTTCTTCTACAGCAATCATTTTAAAAACACCAGATAAAGCTTGATTGGTTGTATAATCAGTTAAATCTGGATTTACTTTTTTTACTAACGGAATAGTATTGTATTTTGTAATAATGTTTTTCCAAACTTCATCTGCACCAACTTTTGCAAAAGAGCTTTTAATTACAGGATTAAATTTGGCATATAATGCAGTTGTTGTACTGCTTTGTAAATAAGTTGTTGCTGCACTATCATTTCCTAAAAGAATGTTCTTAGCATCAGTAAAAGACATATTTTTTACAGCCGAAACAAAGATCGGAGTTGATTCTTTTACAGCATCTTCTGCAGCGCGATTTAGCATTTTAATTCCTTCATCAGCAAGAGAGCTTAATCCGACTTTACGAAGCGTTGCATCTACTTTCTGAAGTTCTTCCGGCATTAAAATTTTTACAGCTTCATTTTTGTAAAAGCCATCTACAGCGGTTAATTTACTCACTTGTTCTGTAATTCCTTTATTTAGAGCTTCTTTTAAACCTGAAGCAATATCAACACCTCCAACTCCCGGAATCTGAGATGATATTTGAGGCAATTGATTTAAAGTCTGTTGTACCTGTGCGCAAGAAGTAAGCGAAAATGTAACGGCTAATAGTAAAATCTTTTTCATTATGGGGTTTTATTTAAGTTTCAAAAATACTACTTATTCAAAAACAACGCCACAAATTTTATTTAAAGAAAATAACATTTTGTTACAAAATAAACACTGCATAATTTATTATAATAAAAACGCTTTTTAGGAAGCACTCTTTATTATGGCCAAGACATTCTAATATTTTCTTGCCAATACGTTTTAGATGAAATATAGATCGGGTGTAATTGTGCTATAGGTTGATATTTAGAATCAAATAATTGCACACGGATAATTTTTTCGTTTGAGTCGTCTCTCATTTCAATATTACCTTCAGCATCATCAATTAACTTCTTCTTTTTTAGGTATAATTGAGGTTTTTCAATAATGTATTCAGTGACAGCTTCTCCTTGAAGTTTTAAATCACATCCAATTAATTTTCCATTGGCATCAAGCGATTCAACTTTTTTCAAATAATTATTTTCATAATAATATATTTCAAAAGCAATACGGCAGGAACCTGGCTGAACTTTATGGTTTCTTAATCGAAAGCGGAGTATTTGGTTGTTTTTATTGGTAAATTCAATATAGCCATTTCCTTGAAAATCAATATTCTTGTTTAAGATTCTCGAAGGTTTAGAAAATTGTGCAATTCGAGTTGTATAAGTTTGATAATTTTGGTTTGATTGGGCAAATACAGCTCCATATAAAAAAAGTCCGAAGAACAGACTAAAAAAAGATTTCATATTAAATTTTTATTTGATTACTGGCTTTTACTTCTTCAATAAATCTATTTTTTCTTTTGTATTCTCTATATAAACAGACATTTCGCTGTAGTTCCAAGTACCTCTTTTTTCGCCCACAACAAATAAAGTTCCTTTACCTTTTGGACCTTTAAGTGGCACTTGCACATCGCAAGCGCGTACATCATTGTGAGAAGTGACAGTTCCAGAAACCATTCCGTCTGTTTCTAAAGGAGATCCGAGTTTTTCAATTACAAATTTGTTATTTTCTACCGCTATCATAGATTCTTTATAGGCTTCAGAATCTTTAAGTACCGAAGTTACTTCATAGAAAATTCCACCAATAAACAAAGCAGCCAATAATAAGAGAGTTAAGCATCCAGTAGGAATAAACCATTTCCAGTTTCGGTTTAGCCAGCTCTGGTTTTTTACTAACTCGTTTGAATCGTCCATAAGTTTAGTTTTTAAGTGAAAATAACAGAGCTAAAATAAGGATAAAATTCCTATGTGTTACATATTTTTTTGAAATTAAATCTGTTGATTTTTAATGGTTTATGAGTCTTGTTTTTTGCTGGTTTTAAAAAAAAAATCACCTCATAAAAATATGAGATGATTTTAAGGAAAGTTTTGAGACTTTATTAGTATGCTAATTTAGATTGAGGCGTGTAAATTGGACTCTTGGCGTTTAAATCTTCTAACATAGTTTCAGTATAATCTTTCCCGCCTTTCATTAAATAAAATAATGACTTTATAATATAAATTGGAGCCAAAGGAAAAATGCTCATGCTCAGCGATAAATTCAAAAAAAAGTGTTTTATGGCATATTTAAATGTGCCTTCATTTGGGCGTATAAAATAAACATTAGATTCTTTAATTTTTTTAACCATTTCAGAAACAATAAAAGGAAACATTATAAATTTTCCTCCTTGCTGGATTAAAAGATTGATTTCAAATGGCGTGAGACCTTCTATGTTATTTGTTTTCATAATAGTTTATTGTTTAAACGGTTATAAAAAAAATGGGGCTGAACAATAATGCAAAAGACGAAAAAAACTTAAAATAGTATTGCCCTTAAAAGATTTAAAAGTAACATTTTACGTTATTTTTAGTATACTAATCGTATATATTTAGTGTTTTTCTATTAAGCAAAAAAAAATCATCTTATAAAATGTATAAAATGATTTCAGGTTGTAATTTTTTCAAGAGCAAAAAACAATTCATTTATTTCAATTGTAGGTTTCAATTGCTTTTTTGCCTTGAAAAATTATGATTTTGTTTGGGACAAAAAAGGCTTTAAACGTATTGTAGGCAATATAAATTGGGGTTGTAAATTGGATTGATTCGATTTAAATCGGCCAATACATTATGTGTATAGTCTTTACCGCCTATTGCCAAATAAAATAAAGATTTTGAAATGTAAAACGGTCTTAAAGGAAAGTCTCGCCAACCATGCGATATATTTTTAAAAAAATGCTTTAAGGCATATTTGAATATTTTTTCTTTAGGGCGAACAAAGTAAATACTTTTAAGTTTAGACATTATATTAGGAAACATTACAAATCTTCCGCCTTGTTGTATCAACAGATTAATTTCAAAAAGTGTTAATCCTTCAATGTTTTCAGTTTTCATGATTAATAAAATTAGTGGTATTAATATGAAGCAAATGTCGGCATGAAATGAAAATATTTTTAGACCTAAAAGTTTTAAAAACAACACATTAAGATTTTTTTATTTGCAAAAAAAAAAAATCGGAAACTCAACAATGTGAGCCTCCGATTTTTAATCTAATTCTAGATAGAATTAATTTACTGTAATAGATGTTTCCGTATTAGTCAAGTTAGCATCTTTTTCATAAACATCTTGAAAGAAACCAACTTCACCTTTTTCATTTACCAATGAAGTAAAATAAGTAATGTAAATAGGTACTTTTTTTGTCAGTTTAAAACTGTTTTCTGCTTTACCATCCATGGCTTTATCTATTTTTGCCTGAGTCCATTCAGGATAATCTTTCAGCATTGCAACAGCCAATTCTTTGGCCATTTTTACATTAATACATCCGTGGCTGAAAGTTCTTTTTTCAAAATCAAACAAAGTTTTAGATGGCGTATCGTGCATATAGATATCCTCTTTATTTGGAAACATAAATTTTACTAATCCTAAAGAATTGTCTGGTCCTGGTTTTTGTCTTACTTGACCGTTAATCATTTCCATGTTTTTCTCTGCAAGATAATTAGGATCTGAAGCAATTTTAGATCTTAATTCATTTTGTACAATACTTTGTGGTACTGTCCAATAAGGGCTAAAAACGATTCTGTCAATCTCGCCATTAAAAATGGTTGTTTTAGTTAAAGGCGCTCCAACAAATACAGGTGAAGTCAATTGAACTTTTCCGTTTTTTACATAAATCAATTCGTAAGAAGGTACGTTTACCAATACATACTCATCGCTAGCAGCAATTAAAGCTGAAATTTCACGACATCTCTCCATATTAAGTTTTAAAGTCGCAACTTTATCTTCAAGCGGAACATTCATTTCGTTAATATGTTCTTCTGCCAAGATATAATTGGGTTTAAAACCGTTACGAACTTTGTATTTCATTACAGCATCCATCAATTCACGATCATAAACGTCGCTTTTAGAATCTTGTTTTAAATCTCCTAATAAGTACAAACGAGTTCTAACTTGTGCAATAGTATTTGAAACCGCATCTGGACGCAACTCTTTGTATGGAGTTTCTGCGGGAACAATTGGTTTCCATTTGCTAGAATTTTCTAATCTTTTGTATTTTTTTAGAACATCTTGCAATTTGTAATATTGATCGTATTCTACTTTTGCATTAGCATCAACTGTAGTGGTTTCTTCGATTGTGCTATAGTTCAAAAAATCTTTTAGCAACTCATTATAAGCTAGTTTTTTCTTATCTGCATTATTTTTTTTAGTGTATACAACATACAAAGAACTTAATAACATGTCTGCATCAGTTTGAGACAGAGTGCTTTTGTCTGATGAAGAACTAAACAATTGGTCAATTTCTTTTTGATAAGGAATCACCAAATCATTTGTTTTTTTTGCTTTTTCGTACAAAACAGTTCCAAATTCGCTGATTTCGTCTTCGTCAAACCAAATCGTTCCAAGAGTTCTGTTTTTGTACAACGACATCACATCTGATTTGTATTTTTTCAAATCCGAATATCTTTTAAAGAAGTCGTTCGAAATTTCGTCTACATCATTTTGGTTATTGCTGTAAACAGTTAAATGGTTTGAAGTTTTATATGCAAGCTTATTGTTTTCTACTTTGTTAAAAGAAAATACAAAAAAACTCAAACCTAAAATTACGGTGAATGAATAAAATGTTCTCATTTTTTTAATTTTTACGTTACTACTTTTCTACGTAAGTTGCTGGTAAAAATTTGGGGCTTTTCTACAATGCTAAATTAATTTAGGAGTGCTCAAAACACGTTTTCATATTTTATTTAAATGTTGCGAAATTGCCATGTCTTTAAGCTTTCTTTAACTATATCAATTATTTACGTAAATTGTTACCCATTCGATTTACGAAATCGATTTAATTTTGTTAACATAAAGCCATCGTGATGATCAAATATTAAAAAATTTTGTACATTGGTCGCTTAAAATTATCATATTCATAAAATGGAACAACAAATACCATATATTCCTAAAAATAAAGTAAGAATTGTTACTGCTGCTTCGCTTTTTGACGGACATGACGCTGCCATCAATATCATGCGTCGTATAATACAGTCTACGGGCGTTGAGGTAATTCATTTAGGTCACGATAGAAGTGTTGAAGAAGTGGTAAATACCGCAATTCAAGAAGATGCTAATGCTATTGCCATGACTTCTTACCAAGGCGGACACAATGAATACTTTAAATATATGTACGATCTGCTTAAAGAAAAAGGAGCAGGTCACATTAAAATCTTCGGAGGTGGAGGCGGAGTGATTCTGCCAAGCGAAATCGAAGAATTACATGAATATGGTATTACCAGAATTTATTCTCCAGATGACGGTCGTTCTTTAGGACTTCAAGGAATGATTAATGATTTGGTTCAAAGAGCCGATTTTCCGATTGGAGATCAACTGAACGGAGAAATCGATCACATCGAAAATAAAGTTCCAACTGCAATTGCGCGTTTAATTTCGGCAGCAGAGAATTTCCCTGAAATTGCAAAATCGGCTTTTGATAAAATTCACGAAATGAATTCGAGTTCTAAAATTCCGGTTTTAGGAATTACAGGAACGGGTGGAGCAGGAAAATCATCTTTGGTTGACGAATTGGTTCGCCGATTTTTAATTGATTTCCCAGAAAAAACAATCGGATTGGTTTCTGTCGATCCTTCGAAAAGAAAAACGGGCGGAGCACTTTTAGGAGACAGAATCCGTATGAATGCGATTAATAATCCGAGAGTTTATATGCGTTCGCTGGCGACACGTCAATCGAATTTGGCTTTATCTAAATATGTAGCCGAAGCGATTCAGGTTTTGAAAGCTGCAAAATACGATTTGATTATTTTGGAAACTTCAGGAATCGGACAGTCTGATACCGAGATTATGGATCATTCAGACGTTTCTTTATATGTAATGACACCAGAGTTTGGAGCAGCAACGCAATTGGAGAAAATCGACATGCTTGATTTTGCCGATTTAGTGGCTTTAAATAAATTTGATAAACGTGGCGCGCTTGATGCGTTGCGCGATGTAAAAAAACAATACCAACGCAATCATAATCTTTGGGATAAAAATCCTGATGAAATGCCAGTTTTCGGAACTATCGCTTCGCAGTTCAACGATCCAGGAATGAACACGCTTTATAAAGCGATTATGGATAAAGTGGCAGAAAAAACGAATTCTGACTTGAAATCGGCTTTTCAAATTACTAAAGAAATGAGCGAGAAAATATTCGTGATTCCGCCAGGAAGAACACGTTATTTATCTGAAATTGCAGAGAATAACAGAAATTATGATGAGACTGCAATTGCACAGCAAAAAGTAGCTCAAAAATTATACGGAATTTTCAAAACGATAGAATCTGTTTCAGGAAAAGTTCCTCAAATTACAAAAGCAGGAATCGACGATTCAACCGTTTTGCCAAGTGGAATTGCAGAACACGACGAGAACAGAATTTTCTTAAATCTTTTACTGAATCAATTTGATAAAGTAAAAATGGATTTAGATCCATACAATTGGGAAATTATCCTGAATTGGGCTGATAAAGTAGCGAAATATAAAAATCCAGTTTACAGCTTTAAGGTTCGTGATAAAGAAATCAAAATCGCGACACATTCTGAAAGTTTATCGCATTTACAAATTCCAAAAATTGCTTTGCCTAAATATGAAGGTTGGGGCGATATCCTGCGTTGGAATTTACAGGAAAATGTTCCTGGCGAATTTCCTTTCGCTTCTGGATTGTATCCGTTTAAACGCGAAGGCGAAGATCCGTCGAGAATGTTTGCGGGCGAGGGTGGACCAGAAAGAACCAATAAACGTTTTCATTATGTAAGTGCGGGAATGCCTGCGAAACGTCTTTCTACAGCTTTTGACAGTGTGACTTTGTACGGAAATGATCCAGATTTACGTCCAGATATTTATGGGAAAATTGGAAATGCAGGAGTTTCAATCTGCTGTTTAGACGATGCTAAAAAACTATATTCAGGTTTCGATTTGGTTCATGCTTTGACTTCGGTAAGTATGACGATCAACGGACCTGCGCCGATGCTTTTAGGTTTCTTTATGAATGCCGCAATCGATCAGCAATGTGAGATTTACATTAAAGAAAATGGTTTAGAAAAAGAAGTCGAAGCAAAAATCAACAAATTATATAAAGACAAAGGAATCGAAAGACCGCAATACCAAGGCGAACTTCCAACAGGAAATAACGGTTTGGGATTAATGCTTTTGGGCGTTACAGGAGATCAGGTTTTACCTTTGGAAGTTTATAACGAAATAAAAGTAAAAACGTTAGCTCAAGTTCGTGGAACGGTTCAGGCCGATATTTTAAAAGAAGATCAGGCGCAGAATACTTGTATTTTCTCGACTGAATTTGCGCTGCGATTAATGGGAGACGTTCAGGAATATTTTATTACTAAAAACGTTCGTAATTTCTATTCGGTTTCGATTTCAGGATATCATATTGCCGAGGCGGGAGCAAACCCGATTACGCAATTGGCGTTTACGCTTTCAAATGGTTTCACTTACGTGGAATATTATTTGAGCCGCGGCATGAACATCAACGATTTTGGACCAAATTTGTCGTTCTTCTTCTCGAATGGAGTAGATCCAGAATATTCAGTTATTGGTCGTGTGGCGCGTAAAATTTGGGCAAAAGCCATGAAATTGAAATACGGAGCAAACGAAAGAGCACAAATGCTGAAATACCATATTCAGACTTCTGGACGTTCGTTACACGCACAAGAAATTGATTTCAACGATATTAGAACAACTTTACAAGCTTTGTATGCGATTTATGACAACTGTAACTCATTGCACACCAATGCTTATGACGAAGCGATTACAACACCAACAGAAGAATCGGTACGTCGTGCGATGGCAATTCAGCTGATTATCAATAAAGAATTAGGTTTAGCGAAAAACGAAAACCCAATTCAAGGTTCGTTCATCATCGAAGAATTAACTGATTTGGTTGAAGAAGCCGTTTTACAAGAATTCGACAGAATTACAGAAAGAGGCGGTGTTCTAGGTGCAATGGAAACGATGTACCAGCGTTCTAAAATTCAGGAAGAAAGTTTGTATTATGAAACCTTAAAACACAACGGAGATTTCCCAATTGTGGGTGTAAATACATTCTTGAGTTCAAAAGGTTCGCCAACGGTAATTCCGGCTGAGGTAATTCGTGCCACAGAAGAAGAAAAACAATACCAGATTACCATGCTGGACAACCTGCATAATTTCCACGAAGCAAAAGTAAACGAGCATTTAAGCCAGTTACAAGAAGCAGCAATTAAAAACGAAAACTTATTCGATTATTTAATGGAAGCTACAAAAGTTTGTTCGTTAGGTCAGATTACTTCGGCGTTGTTTGAAGTTGGTGGGCAGTATAGAAGGAATATGTAAACTTAATGTTTTTATAGATTTATTGAAAACCTCTCATGTGAATGGGAGGTTTTTTGTTTTATAAAAAAATAAATTAGTTCAATTAGACTTAAACAATATAATATTTAAGAGATTAGATCACGTGTTACAATATTTTCTTTAAACTTAAATTTTTCAATAACTTTAAAAGCTTCAATTATTAACCATATCTTATTTGCTATTAAGCAAAAATGTCTTCCATTCCTAAAATCGGTCATTATACCTACTAATCTATAATCGACCTCAGTTTTGCCTGTTAGAGGATTGTCATAAATTAATAATAGCCACAAACCACATCCACTTATTCCGTGAAACTGTGTGTTTATTTTTCCTATTTTGTCGGTTTTTATATTAGTGCCTTTTCCTTTCATATCTAATATAATATAATCTCTTTTTTTGAGCTTATAGAATCCATATGGCGTATCATTAGTTGGACTTGTCAAATAAAATGATGCACCGGTGTCAAAAGGTTCGCCATCTTTAGAAATATTAACAGCAGGAAATCCAAGTACACAATAATTCATTGCATGTAAAAGGTTATTATGATTTCGAAACTTTTCGATAGTAACAGGAATGTATGCTTTGGATAAGGGGGCAATCATTTGTTTGTCAAGCTTAATGTATGCTAAGTCCGCACCTTCACTTTTTTCAATATCAGTATACTTTATTTCACCTAATACATTTATAAATAACTTTTCATTGACTCTAATTCTTAAATCTTCATTAGGATGTTCTTCAAAAAAACTTGCAACATGTGATGCTGTTATAATAAAATAATCATCATAAATTTTGGCAAATACACCAGAACCAAATGGTTTTAGTTTTCCATTTACCCTGTTTAAAAATTGAATTGTATGTCTCAAGATTTTACTGTTTATTTTTTCAAGAACAGCTTTGTCCGTTTCTTTAGTAAATTTCTTTTCAATCATAAGATTCAATTATTTGGATTCGTGTATCTTAATTTTTAATGATTTCACTAAATCCATTCCGAGTGGTGTCAAAGTCCAAATTCCTTTATTGTTTTTTTTAAAATAATGTTTTGATGTTAAAAGGTTTTGTAAAGTGAGTGGCAAGTCAGAAAATTGTATTTCTGGATTATTAGCAAAATTAAAAATGCTTGTTTGATGTTTTTCAGAAAGGTTGTTGTAAAACTCAGCTAAGGTTGAACTATTATCATTACCATTAGGAGTTAAATTAAAATTATTTAAGGTATTCTGTAAATCTTGCACTAATCTATTTGATTCGTTCAGCTTTAAATTTAATGATTCTATTGTGTTTTTATCTGCGTCTGCTCTTTGTATATTTGATTCTTCTAAAAATTTGATTCTATCTAGTAGTTCTTGATGGTCTCTATTTCCGCTTAAAATATTTTTTAATTCAGTTTCTTTTTCAGCTTCAAAAAACTTTCTTTTATATTTTGAAAATATTCTTCGCTTATTTATAGGTATCAAAGCTTCATCTACTAGTAGCATAATTAAGGGAACAATTAATGTATAAATAAAAGCTAATGCAATAGGCCACAATATTGCTCCTAGAGTACAATATTCATAATCAATCATTGCAATTTTATATTCTATGTTTGTATTGGAAAATAATAATAGAAAAATTGGTCTCCAATTGTAAATAAAAAAAGAACATATAAAAGCTCCCGTGATCGGAGTCTTTATACGCTCTTTTGAGGATTCTATAAGGCTATGAAGTAAATCTGATATCGTTTGCATATGTATTTGTTATTTTAACAAACATAAGAAAAATAGTAAATCAAATTTATAACATAAAATTACTAAACATAAAAGGATGATTAGAAGATAGAGTTTATTTCAATTAATTTCTCCTGCTAGCGCGAGCGTCTCGCTCGTGCACTCAAAGATTGGTTTGTTCTACTTTATGTGTAATAATTTATTTTGATTGTAGGCACGAGCGAGACGCTCGCGCCAGCAGACGAAACCGTGACAGATAATCACGGTTTGAAGTATAATTATTCAACAACCTCCCCAACATACCCCAAAAACTCCATTTCATTCAAAGGAAAAACAGAAAGAACCGTTTCCAGAACTAAACCTACATTTATAGAATCAGATTTTTTCTTTTCCACGTTATGCATATCGTGTTCTAGCGCTAGAATGCAAAGTTTTAGTAGATCGGTAATAAGACAGCCGAGTTCGAAATAATTTAAAACTTTGATTTGGGCGATTTGTTTTTGTGAATTGTCTTCTGCAGGTTTTAGCGTTGTGAAATACAAAGCAGTTAATTCTTTTAGACGATTTAGGTTTTTAGTTTCGTTCGTTTCCATAATGATTGGTTTTAATTGGCTTATAAGTTAATCGCTTTACAATTTGACTTTTATAAATTAATTATAAGAAAAATTGTACTTTTGTTTGACTCGGCGAAGAAAGAAATAGATTTTGCTGTAGCAAATCAATTTTTTGTGTTTGGTACAGGAATAAATATGTTTTTTACATTTCGCGAGTTGTTATACTTAATTATTATCTTTGAATTATGAGCACACTAACAAAACCAAATCATATAGGGCGAAAAATAAGCCGTATTCGTGAACTTCGTGATATGAAGCAGGAAGCTTTGGCGCAGGCTTTAGGAACAAACCAACAAGCGATTTCTATTTTAGAAAATAGTGAAACAATTGATGAAGATAAACTTATCGCAATTGCAAAAGCACTTGGTGTGACAGCAGAAGCAATTAAAAACTTTTCAGAAGAAAGTATGATTAATTACTTTAATACTTTTAATGAAACGGTTTCAAATAGTAGTTTCGGAACTGGAACATATAATAATGAATGCACTTTCAATCCATTAGATAAATTAATGGAAACTGTAGAAGAAAATAAAAAGCTTTACGAGCGTTTGCTTCAGGCAGAAAAAGAGAAAATTGAATATTTGGAGAAATTGCTAAATCAGAAATAGTAATTTTAAATAATATAAAACCTTTCAGAAATGAAAGGTTTTTTTATGTTTGTTAGTTTTTAGTTCGTGTCAATTAAAGCTTTAATCTATTATTTTTTTTAACTCAGGAGTTAGGTCTGAGCCCATATAACTTTTATGAACTTTTAAAGCTTCACTATTTTCAATATGAAGAGAAAAATTGTTGGGTGTAAACGCGATGTCTAAAACGTAATGATTGAATGATTTTAAACATCCAGTCATAAAAATTTTCATCTTTTCGTTTTTAAATTTTTTATCAGTTATTACGATCAGAACATTATTCGTTATTAAATCATCGATTGATTTCATTATTGCAATATCTCGATTTTGAGTGTGTATTGTAATTTCCAATTCTAAAAAAGTACCATTGCTAACGGAATCTTCTTCGAATAAAGTATAAGCAGCTATATCGTATTTTTCTGTGTCGAGCATAATAAATAAGGGTGCTTCTTTGCTAGGTTGAGCAAGGGAATTACCTATTAGCAGTAAAAATAATCCAATGAAGAAGTAATATTTTTTATAATCCAATAATTGCATCATTTTCTTATTTGTAAAATAGTTATTGAATATAATAAATAAAAAGCTTTACGAGTGTTTGCTTCAGGCAGAAAAAGAAAAAATTGAAAGTTAGGAGAAATTGGTAAATCAGAAATAGTATGTTTAAATAGTACATAATCTCTCAGAAATGAGGTTTTTTTTATTTCTATGATTTTTATGTAATCTGTTTTTTATAAAAGTATATATTTACATATTTTTTAACAAAATAATTACGATTAATAAAGAAAACAGATTTTTTAAATAAAATATTAATATATGAAAGTAAAATTACTTCTATTTTTTTTCGCGTTTGTAATAGTAAAGACTAGTGCTCAGCAAAAAGTCTCTGATTTGTCAAGCTATGCGGCAAATTTTGTAAAAGTCAATGATAAGTTTTTATTCGAATCAAGTACAGCCGATGCTGGGAGAGAATTATGGCAGAGTGACGGAACGACTTCGAACACCAAATTAGTAAAAGATATTTATCCAGGAACAATGTCTTCGGTTGTAGAAGCATTGAAGAATGGAGCAATGCTGAATAATGATTATTATTTTATTGCTAAAGACAAAAGCTCTACGGGAGAAATATGGAAAACAGATGGAACTGAAGCTGGGACTATAAAAATTACGAGCTTTCTTAACGGAAGGGTTTTTAAACTTACAACTGTTGGAAATTCAATTTATTTTTTGCTAAAAGCAGATACTATAATGCAGGTTTGGAAAACTGATGGAACTTCGGAAGGAACAGTGCTTGTTAAAGATAATGTGTCTATTTGGAATGATCCGACTTTTGAAGGGAAGTGCGGTAATAATTTTATTTTTACTTTTCAGCCTTATTATAGCGATAATTCAAGGGTATGGAGAAGTGACGGAACTGCTGACGGAACTTATCCAATAACAGAAGAAATAGATGGTAACGGATCTGGTTTAGGAGGAACGTCTGCACTTTCGCATTATATTGAAGTAGATAATAAATTATATTTTGTAAGCAGATATTATTTGCATTCTACAGATGGTACAGTAGAGAATACAAAAATTGTCTCTAACGTATGGGATGCACATACAGACTTGGTCTATTATGGAGATGTTATTAAGGCAGATAATAATCTTTATTTCTTGTTTTGGAATTATGAAATCTTAACAATGCAAATTTGGAAGTATAATTTAACAAACGGTCAAACCTCGATATCATATTCTGGATATGGTCAAAAATATTTTTTCACGTCCAATTTAACTCTAACCGACAATTCTTTACTTTTTTGCGGTCCAAACAGTACAGGAGGAACTTCATTGCTATCAATGGACTTAAGTACAAATACGATAACAAATTTGCAAGAACTTACTCCAAGCGCAGTTAAGTCATTCATTTATACAGAAAGGTTTGATATTGCGACTATTTTTAAAATTAATAGTAATGATTATTTTATTGATTCAGCAGCAGAAGAACCATTGTATAAAAGAAAAGGATGGTTTTATAACAAAGATTTGCAAACAACAGAAAATATTACTGAGTTAGATAATCTTTGGGATGGAATTGCTTTTAATGATTTCTTATATTACCCAAAAAATAATCAATTATGGAAGTATGCAAGTAATTTGAATACAATAGGATATGATAAAAAAGCATTCGTAACTGTGTTTCCAAACCCATCATCAGATTTTGTTCAAATTGGTTCTAATGACGAGGATAGTATCGAAAACGTTCAAGTCTTTGATTTGAATGGCAGACTTGTAAGTGCTTTGCCAGATTACAAAAATAATAGAGTTGATGTATCACACTTAAGTAGTGGAGTTTATAATATGAAAATTAAATTTAGTAATGCTTCTTCAGTAATCAACAAAAAAATACTCAAAAATTAGGTGATATTTAGAAAGTAATAAACAACAAAAAAACCTCTCATTTCTGAGAGGTTTTTTTATATCGATTCAAGTTCTATTAAACTTTACTTTTTATAACACTTTTCGGTTTTCGTTTTAATTTTTCGATAAGCGCATCGGCTTTTTCATTTTCAGAAATAGAACGCAACGATTCTGCATAACGGTAATAATAAACAGGATCTAAATCTGTGGTTAAAGCAAAGAGTTCGCTGTACCATTCTGCGGCTTTTTCTAGTTCGCAATTAGAATAAGAGGAGTTTCCTAGTTTCTGAAATAAATCTATAGATTTGTAGCCCTTTGCTGCAACCTTTTCATAGGTTCTTATAACGTCGACATAAGCATATTTTTCGCCGACTTTGTCTGTTTTATAAAAAGTTTCACTTTGTGCAGTGGCACGAAACGAAAATACGATTAACAATACTAAAATAACAAGTTGTTTTTGCATAGGTTTTAGTTTGGTTCAGGCATTGGTATTTAATTGTTTTCGAAAATAGTTTTGCTGTCAAAAAAACAGCGTTAATCGATAATCAAACGTCAATTTTGGCTTCTTATTTTATGCGCAATGTTATTTATGTTGTACAAATATATGTAAATCAGTAATATAAGCTGTTTTTTAACGATGTTTTTTTGATTTTATCGATTATATTTCGTTCTTCAAAATAATTGATTCTGTGTGTTTTACGTTTTTTGTTTATAAAAAATATAACTTTATAGTACTTAAGTTTTTCAAGATGATAATAAAAGAATATTGGAATAAAATAGGGGCTTTACAAAACGAAGAATCAAAGATTGCATTTTCTAATTATGACGATCTGGAGCTATATATTCAAAAAATAGAGGAACATAATACCAAACTTTCTTTTCCTTTTGATTTTTTAGTGAATAAAAAAACTTCAGAAAAGGCAATCGTAAATACTGAGGTTATAAAAAAGTTCTCAGATCATTTAGGATTATTACTTCTAGAAGAACAAGAATCTGGAAATGTTTGTTTTGCCAACAGCAGTGAAGTGAGACCAGAATACAGACAAAGTTTTAGATTGATCGATTTGCTGGATTATATTTATGCTTTTGGACATTCTACTGTTTTTAAAGAATCTCAAAAACTAATGCTGACTTCAGAAACTGATCTTTTTTGGAAACTCGTAAAAATAGGTTCGAGTTTAAGAAAAGAGAATATATAAAAAAAAGCAGCTCCTGGTACGAGCTGCTTTTAATTCTTAGGGGGCAAAAAATTAACGACGGAAAGAAGGACTATGATTAACAGATTCGTCCAACTTTACAGCCTTTACTTTTTTAGCAGCGACTTTAATTTCGTGTTTCGCAACTTTGTCGTTTGCTTTCACTTCAAGAACATAAGTTCCAGCAGGAAAACTTTCTAAACTAATTGTTTTAGAAACCTCTAATTTGTCTGCTGCAGATTCTCCCGCATAAAGTAAGTTGTGATTCTCGTCGAAGATAGAGAAAGATGCATTTTCTACAGTGTCTAAAGTAAAGCTAACTACTTTTCCGTTTCCTGTTTTGATATTTAAAATGTAATCACCTTTTCCGTCTATGGCGTAGGTAAACACAGTCGCTAAAAAAAAGGCAGCAACTAAACCAGCTTTGGTAAATTTTGTCATGTTTTTTTTAAATTGTTAATTACTAAATGTGGAACGCGTAAAACTACAAATACAAATTTAATTTTTAGCAATAAATCGGCATTTTTAAATGCTTAAGTTATTGAATTGTAATTATTTCTGTAAATTGTTTGAACTATGTACGTAATTACTGGGCTCACGGATTTATTTTTGCGAATATTTTTTAGTGCTTAAAAATCAAAGAGTTGTAATTAATAAGAATAATTTTCAGAAAATTTATTTGTTTTATGATTTTGCTTCAAACCTTAAACAAAAAAAAACAGCTTTGGAACAAAAAAAGCAATTCAAATTTAACCGCAAAGTGCGCAAAGATTTACGCAAAGCATGCTAAGTTTTTTTGAGTAAATTTTATAGAGTAAAAAAGCTCCCAAAGCTTAAAAATAAACTTTATGAACTTTGCTTAACCTTAACTCCCTATATCTATAGAGATATTATATAGGTAAAAAAACAAAAAAACAGCTCTATAACCAACAAAGAGCTGTTTCTTACAACGAAATTTTTAAATTTTCTAACCTTAATTTATACCTTTTCTGTTTGTATAAATTCTTAGCGTGCAGCAACACTTGAATTTTTAGCAAAACCTGCTTTGTAAGCATAAGAAATTGCATTTCTAGATAAAACGGCATTATCTGTTATTGTAATTTCATATTTTGCTTTTTTTACATTGTCTTCTACTTCTAAGAAATAAGTTCCTTCAGGAAATTCTTCTAAACTGAAAGTTCTTAAAATACCTTCTTTTCCAGAGGCAGTTTCAGAATAAATTAAAGTTCCGTCCTTGTCATAAATAGCTAAATTGGCTTTCTGTACTCTATTAAGAGCGAAAGTGATCAGTTTTCCATTAGCTTTCATTACGTGAAGTGTAAACTCCGACGTTCCATCAATTGCGTAAGTGCTTAATCCTGTGAAAAGCAACGCTGCTACTAAACTCAATTTTGCAATCTTTTTCATGGTACTTAGTTTTTAAATTATTAGTTCTAATTCTCTGATGCTAAATTACTTATATAGTATGGTGAAAAGTGCAACTGTATTTTCCGATTTCTATGCTATATTCTCATTTACGAAACCGTTATAGGTTAAAACCTGAATTATATTTATTGTTTTTGTTAATTCAGTTGTTATTTTTCAATGTTTTGCTTGATTTTAACTTTACGATGAGTTAAGGATTTATTTACAAAAAAAGATGCTAAGATACTGAGATGCTAAGGTTCTAAGTTTTGAGATTCTAAGCCTTTTTCTTTGTTGTTTTCATTGTAGAGGCTTATTGTAGTTCGTTCCCATTTTAATAAGAGTAAAGGAAAAACTTAGAACCTTAGCATCTTTGAGAAAAGTATAGCGCAAAAAAAAACAGCTCAGTAACCACAAAGAGCTGTTTTTAAAACTTTTGAAAGTTTTTAAACTTACTAACTATCTAACCTCACTTATACTTTATGAAAAGCATAACTTTTTTAGCGTGCTGCCACGCTTGTATTTTTAGCAAAACCTGGTTTGTAAACTGAAGAAACTGCGTTTTTAGATAAAACAGTAGCATCGTCAGTTATTGTGATTTCGTATTTTGCTTTTTTTGTATTGTCTTCTACTTCTAAGAAATAAGTTCCTTCTGGAAATTCTTCTAGACTGAAAGTTCTTAAAATTCCATCTTTACCAGAAGCGGTTTCAGAATAAATTAAAGTTCCTTCTTTGTCGTAAATCGCTAAGTTGGCTTTTTGCGTTTGATTAAGACCAAAAGTGATCAATTTGCCATTAGCTTTAATTACATGCAGATTAAAATCTGCTGCTCCATCAATTGCATATGTGCTAATTCCTGTGAAAAGCAATGCTGCTACTAAACTCAATCTAACAATCTTTTTCATGGTATTTAGTTTTTAAATTAATAGTTCTAATTCTCTGATGCTAAATTACTTCAGATGTAAGTGAAAAATCACAACTATATTTTCTTATTTATATGCTGTATTCTCATTTACGAAACCGTTATAGGTTAAAATTTGAATTATATTTATCGTTTTAGCTAAAACACCTATTATTTTTCAACGATTTTAATGATTTTAAATTTACATTGAGTTGATAATTTCTTTAATAATTGTAGGAATGACTTAATATTGATTTAACCGCAAAGGTTTACGCAAAGCACGCTAAGTTTTTTTAAGAGCAAATTTTATAGAAATAAAAAAGTTCGCAAAGCTTTAACCATAGCTTTGCGAACTTTGAATTTATGTAATTAATCTTATTATAGATAATCTTTGTGAACTTTGCGTAAACCTTTGCGTCTTTGCGGTAAAAAATCTTTGCGGTAAAAAGAAACAGTAAGTATAGCGCAAAAAAAAAACAGCTCAGTAACCACAAAGAGCTGTTTTTAAAACTTTTGAAAGTTTTTAACTTACTAACTATCTAACCTCACTTTTTATACTGTATTAGAGTATAAAATTTTAAGTGCCGTGAAGAATTGCACTTAACCTTAATATTTTCTTAGTTCAATGAAGTAGTTCCTTTTGAAGACAAAGTAGAACTATTTGCATCTACAGTAATATCGTATTTTACTTTTTTGAAGCTATCAGCAACTTCTAAAATATATTTTCCTTGTGGAAATTCTTCTAAACTGAAAGTTCTTAAGATTCCAGTTTTACCAGAAGCGTTTTCAGTATAGATTAAATTACCATTTGTATCATATATACTAATAACCGCTTTTTGTAATTGATTAATTCCAAAAGCAATTACCTTGCCATTTCCTTTTAATACATGAAGATTTAACGCTTCATTACCATCAATTGCATAAGTACTCATTCCTGTTAGAAGTACTGCACATACTAAACTTAATTTCATAATCTTTTTCATATTCTATAGTATTAAATTTTTTTCGTTCATTTCTCTGATGCAAAGTTATAGCAGCATGTGTGGTATTTTAACATCTATATTTTCCAATTTATATGCTATATTCTCATTTACGAAACCGTTATATGTTAAAATTTGACTTTAATGTTGTGTTTTTGTTAATTTGATTGTTTTTCTTCAAAGTTTTTCAAAAACTAAATACTTCATAAAATTTCCGTTTTTCTTACAATTTTTAACATATCTATATAAAAACCAGTTTTAAATAGGATAAATAAAAAAAAAGTCGGAAAAAAAAATAAGACCCTAAAAAAAAGCCGATTTCGATGTGAAATTTTCAGTGTTAAGAACGTTATTTTAATGTAAAATTCGCATTTACGAAACCGTTATAGGTTAAAATTTAAATTATTTTAGGTGTTTTTGTTAAATTTGCTATTATTTTTTAAAGAAATTATCATGAAGACTATTGCCCCAGCTCTTGAAGTGATAACTAACTCATACGGAAGTTCTTTTACCTACACTAAACACGCCGAAAAGACCAATAGTAAAGCTCATTTATGGCACTATCATCCAGAAATTGAGTTGGTTTATATAAATGGTGGGGCTGGAAAAAGACAAATAGGAAGCCATGTTTCTTATTATACCAATGGTAGTTTACTTTTAATAGGAGCTAATTTGCCACATTGCGGTTTTACAAACGAACAAACAGGTAATACAACTGAAACCGTAATTCATATAAAACCTGAATTTTTAGGAGGTGACTTTTTTGTTGCTCCTGAAATGAAAAGGGTGCAGAATATTTTGAAACAGGCTAAAGGCGGAATCGCTTTTGGTGGTGAAACGAAAAAACGTATCGGAAAGAAAATTGAAATGATGGAAAATGAACCGCCATTTCAAAGACTGATTACGCTTTTGAGTGTTTTAGACGAATTAGAATCGGCTGAAGAATACACCATTTTAAATGCCGATGGATTTTCGATGGAACTTCAAACTCAAGATAACGATCGTATGAATGTGGTTTTCAATTTTGTGAAAGATCATTTTCAAGAATCTATTTCTATAGATGAGGTTTCGAATTTGGTAAGTATGACTACGCCTTCGTTCTGTCGTTATTTCAAAAAGATTTCGAACAAAACATTTACTGAGTTTGTAAATGAATATCGTTTGGTACACGCTTCTAAGCTTTTGGCAGAACAGCCAATGAGTATTAATGAGGTTTGTTACGAAAGTGGTTTCAATAATTTCAGTCACTTTAGCAAATCATTCAAACAATATACAGGTAAAAGCGCTTCGCAATACCGTCACGAACATAAGATTATAATTAGCTAGTTTTTTGTTTTGCCACTAATTACACGAATTGGCACGAATTAAATTTTAGCAAAAAGAAATACCAAATCCGATCAGTCTAAAGCTGGTCGGATTTTTTATTTCTGTTATTTAGTTGATGTTTTTAACTCACTTTGAAGTTTTTCAATTAATTAGTGGAAATCCGTGTAATTCGTGGCACTAAAACGAGTCGGATTTTTCATATATTTTATTTTGAAAAAAAGGTATATTTACAAACCCTAATCAGAAAAAAATATCGAAAATGAAAAAAATCAAAATGCTATTGTCTGCATTTTTGCTTTGTCTTACCACCATGACATATGCTGCAAAAGTAGACACTTTACAAGTTGCCAGCGTTGCTATGGGTAAAACCTATAAAGCTGCAGTGGTTTTACCAAATTCTTATGCAAAAAGCAAAACCACTTTTCCTGTTATGTACTTGTTGCATGGCGCATACGGACATTTTAGCGATTGGCTTAAAAATACTCCAAACAAAAAATTGGTTCATAATCTGGCCGACCAATACAATATGATTATTGTAATGCCAGAAGGGGAGACGTTTAGTTTTTACTTAGACAGCCCTGTAAATAAAGAAAGTCAGTTTGAGACTTTTATTACACAGGAGGTTGTGCAAAAAGTAGACAAAACATACCGAACGATTGCCAATAAAAACGGAAGAGTTATTACAGGTCTTTCAATGGGCGGACATGGTGCATTGTATTTATCTGCAAAACATCCTGATTTGTTCTGTGCAGCTGGAAGTATGAGCGGTGCAGTAGATATGAGTACAATGTTGAACAGAGATTCTTCAGCACAGATTGTAAAATTAATGCAACCTGTTTTTGGAGATAAAAGCGGAAATACAGAATTGTATGAGCAGAATTCTGTTTTGAGAATGGCTGATAAATTAAAAGCAAATAAATTACCTTTAATAATAGACTGTGGTGTAGATGATTTTTTAATTGAACCCAATAGAGAATTGCATAGAAGATTGGTTTATAATAAAGTTGACCACGATTATACCGAAAGACCAGGAGCACACACTTGGGATTATTGGGAAAATTCGCTTCCGTATCATGTGTTATTTTTTAATAAAATACTAGCTAAGAATCAGGTTACTGCAAAAAAATAAAGGAATTTTAATTTTAAAATAAGCCAAATCGCTTTTTTTGGTTTAATTTTTGGAATACCTTTATAGTATAATCCTTAAAAAAAATAATTATGAAAAAGATACTTACCTTATTTGCAGTTATCGGTTTAATTGCATTTTCTAGTTGTGAAGGGCCAGAAGGGCCTCCGGGAGTTCCAGGGCAGGATGGTTCAAAAGGGGAGCCTGGTTTTGTAAGTGAAGTTTTTGAACTTCAAAATATTAATTTCGGACATAATAATACTGATGGTTATAATATTTATCAAAAATTAAATCCAGTTATTTATGATTCAGATGTAATTTTGATTTATAGATTGTCAGGTCTTATTAATTCAACAACACCAATCTGGCAACAAATTCCTAGAACACTTTATACTTCAAAAGGGGAATTGGATTATGATTTTGATTTTAGTAAATCTGATTTTACAATTTACGCAGGTGGTAATTACGATTTGTCTTTAACTCCAGAATTTTTGAACAATCAAACTTTTAGAATTGTAATAATTCCGGGGGCATTTTCAAATACTGGAAAATCTGTTAGTAAGCCTGATTTTTCAGATTATAATGAAGTAATTAAGGCGTATAATATTGATGACAGTAACGTTAAGAAGTTAAACTAGATTCAGTTCAATAATAAATAAAAAAAAGGAAATCTTAACGATTTCCTTTTTTTTTACTGTTTAATAAATGTTCTTTGAACCAATCCTAAGTTTTGATTTTCAATTGTAATGAAATATGTCCCTGTGGTGAAATTGGAAACATCTACGCTTAGTAGCTTAGGGTTTATGATTGAAAAATTATTAGAGTTTAAAATATTTCCTGTGATATTTGAAATTGTGATTTTTGAATTTGAAATATCTACGGTTGCTTCAATGTTTAATATTGAAGTAGTTGGATTTGGATAAAATTGAATGAAAGCTTGAGAAGTGGAACCGTCTAATGAGTTTTCATTGCTATAGCTTAAAGCCGTATTAGTAACGGTTTTATCCTTTAGAATTGAATAATTAATATATGCAATCCTTCTATATTTGTATGATAGTGCAAAATTATAACCACCTCTTCTATCGCGAACTACTGTAAAAGCTTGTGATGGTAAGTAATCTTTAGAGGTAGCTCCTGGAATATTAGCCCAAGTTGAACTTGGATATCCGCTTTCAGTGCTTAAACTTTGCCATTGATAAGTTATAAAGTTAACTCTAAAAAAAAGACCTTCTTCGATGGGGGCAGTAACTTCAATTGTAGAGCCGTTAATAATTTTAGGACTTTCAAAATTGGTGGGCGGTACAATTTTTAAAATTTGATCACAACAAATAGTGTTGTTATAACGTAGTCCTCTTACCGCCACTTTTATTTCATTACTTACTTGTGAAATGTTTTGATAAAGTGCTATTCTTCTAATTCTGTAGTACGTGTCTTCAAAGTTTGAAAGTTGTGAAGGATCAGAAAAAATTAGGTTTGCATAGTTTTCATTAGGTATGGTAATCCAATTTTCATAAGTTCCGGCACCTGTAAGCGTATATTCCCATTTATATGTATCTACTGGTGAACTGGGATCTCTTGGTTGTGCAACATAGAAAGGGTTTTGTAAGATGTTTAGGTTTACTCTTGAATTTCCTCCTGTAATTGATAGTTTGTTTAAACTTGATAGTTCAACGAATCCTTCTGAATTTATAACTCCATCGCTTAAAATTGAATTTGCAGTTATTGGAGAAGGAACAACAGTAATAGTAACAAGGTTGCTTGTATTAGGATAGTCGTTTCGATAACGATAGCCTAGCATTCTTTTTACTGTAAAACTTCCAAGTTTAGTTGTGTAATCTAAGGAGAAAATGTGGTTGATATTATCGACTTTTAAAATATCAGGAGGAAGCGGATTACCATTTGTTTCCCAACTAGCTTTAATGCCGTAAGGTTCATTTTCATATGGATTTAGAAATTTCGAACCAGTTATTGGTTGCGGTCTTTCTCCTAATCTAACAGTTTGGTTACAGCATAATGTATTTGCTATTTTTGTAGGGTTTGGAGCATCTGCAGGAGGGTTTAAAGTTGTTCCTGAATTCATGCTTGAATTTTTTATTACAGCAATATTCGAACTTCTGTAAGCTGTTCCAGCAGGATTTTTGTATTCGGCAAAAATAAATCCGCCTGAAGTGGAGAAATCACTCCAAAATAAGTTTATTACAATGCTTCGAGTTGCGCTTCTTCCGCCACCAAAAAACAAAGTGCCAGTATCTCCGCCAGGTGCAACATTGGCATTTAATACATTTGAATTGGAATAATACAGTTTTAATGTTCCGTAGTCGCTAACGGCAACATTGCTAGGAATGTCAACTTTAACATTTAGTGAGATTGTAGAATTTGGCGTAGAAGCTAAATTGATTGGGCCAGAATTCACGTTGGTACTATTTACCGCAGTAGGGGTTAAGGTAACGGTTTGTGCAAACATTAATGCATTGAGCATCAATGTGACAATAAGAAATAAGTAATTTTTTTTCATGATAAAAATTTAAATTAAAAAGCCTAAAATAAATATTTATATGTAATTTCTTTATTTTTAATTGTTAAATTATAGGAAAAGTTGTAAAATGGTACATTTGTTTATAAAAAAAGGAAATCGTTAAGATTTCCTTTTTTTATTATATCTATTACTAATGAAATTATTCTTCGCTTGACGAATCATTTAAAACCTTTTCAGGTCCAAATTTTAGAGAAACCAAAATTCCAACTAAAAGAGATAGAGCGATAAATCCTAATGAAGCCCATTCTGGAACTTCAATATAATCGTGTAGTAACATCTTTAATCCAACAAAAGCTAAAATAGCTACTAAACTGTATTCTAAATAACTGAATTTTGCTAACATATTTGCTAAGAAGAAATACATAGAACGTAATCCTAAAATGGCAAAAATATTAGAGCTAAATACTAGAAAAGGATCTTTTGTAATTGCTAAAATCGCAGGAACACTATCTACGGCAAACAATACGTCCATAACTTCGATTACGATCAAAGCAACAAATAATGGAGTAGCAGCTTTTTTTGCAGTTTTGGTTGAGATAAAGAATTTTTCGCCATCCATTTCTGATGTAATCGGAATAACTTTTCCTAATGTTTTATAGATGAAAGAGTCTTTTGGGTGAAAGTCTTCATCTTCGCCAGAAAACAACATTTTTATAGCGGTGAAAATTAAGAAAATACCAAATACATAGGTTGTCCAAGTGAATTTGCTAATTAACATTACGCCAAAGAAAATCATTAAACCACGGAAAACTATTGCTCCTAGAATTCCCCAGAACAAAACGCGGTGCTGGTATTTTTGCGGAATTTTGAATGAAGCGAAAATAATAGCAATGACAAAGATGTTGTCAACACTTAGCGAAAGCTCAATTAAATATCCGGTAATGAATTTCATTGAAGCGACTGCAGGTTTTAATTTATCTGGGTTTGCAATATAATCTGTAGTATACAGCCAGTAAATTACTCCCGAAAACAGGAAAGATAAAGTAACCCAAATCAAAGTCCATTTGCTGGCTTCTTTAGTGCTGATGATATGGGGTGTTTTGTTAAAGACGCCAAGGTCTAAAGCAAGGATGAAAATTACAGCAAGTAAAAAGAGAGTCCAGACTATCATAATGATTTTGTTTAAATGATTTACAAAGATAAGTTTTGATGTTTAACTTAAAAATTAAATTTAGTACTAAAATTAAGTAATATTTGTTATTTGTAAAATGCTAAGTGTTATAAAGTTATAAGGTTTTTTTACTGTTGAATAAATGATTTTAAGGTTGAAAATATGAATTTTAAGTTTTTTGAGAACTTTGTCAAAGTTTAAAACTTTGACAAAGTTGGTAACTGATATTGAATGCAAAAAAAAGTGCCAACAAATAAATGTTGGCACTTTTTAGAATATAATTTAAGCTTTGAATTATAGCGCTGAGTTAACAGTTTTGATAATTCTAGCAGCAATTTTGTAAGGGTCTCCGTTTGAAGCTGGTCTTCTGTCTTCTAACCAACCTTTCCAACCTTTTTGAACAGTCATTAAAGGAATTCTGATAGAACATCCTCTGTCTGAAACTCCATAAGAGAAATCGTTGATAGAAGCAGTTTCGTGTTTACCAGTTAAACGTTGGTCGTTGTAAGCTCCGTAAACCTCGATGTGCTCTTTAGTAACAGGACGGAAAGCTTCACAGATTTTCTCGTAAGTTTCTTGAGAACCACATGTTCTAAGAACTGTGTTAGAGAAGTTAGCGTGCATTCCAGAACCATTCCAGTCAGTATCTCCTAGAGGTTTTGGGTGATATTCGATATAATAACCATATTTCTCAGTTAAACGGTCTAATAAGTAACGAGCAACCCAGATTTCGTCTCCAGCTTTTTTAGCTCCTTTAGCGAATAATTGGAATTCCCATTGTCCGCAAGCAACCTCTTGGTTGATTCCTTCAAAGTTGATTCCAGCAGCGATACATAAGTCAGCGTGTTCTTCAACTAATTTTCTACCGTGTGTGTTTTTTCCACCTACTGAACAGTAGTACATCCCTTGTGGAGCAGGGTATCCTCCAACTGGGAAACCAAGTGGAAGTTGAGTTTTAGTATCCATGATGAAATACTCTTGTTCGAATCCAAACCAAAAATCATCATTATCATCATCAATTGTAGCTCTACCGTTAGAAGGGTGTGGTGTTCCATCAGCATACATAACTTCGCACATTACTAACCATCCGTTGATACGAGTTGGATCTGGATAGATTGCAACAGGAACTAATAAACAGTCAGAAGATCCACCTTCAGCTTGTCTTGTCGACGAACCATCAAATGACCAATTTCCAAGTTCTTCTAATGTTCCTTTGAAGTTTTCGTGCTCTTCAACTTTAGTTTTACTTCTAAGATTTTGAGTTGGTTCATATCCGTCTAACCAAATGTACTCTAACTTAATTTTAGCCATAATAATATAAATTAATTTTTTTGTTTTTTTTCGTTGGGTCAAATATAGATTTATTTTTTCAGTCCCAAAAATTAGGGGGCTATTTTGTTTTATGAAGTATAATTTTTTGGATAAGCATAATTTTGATGGGGGTATATTTTAAAAAAAGCAATTTTAATAACCTTAAAAAAACAAATTCGTAATAATTACGGCGCTTTTTTGAATTTCTGAGTTAAGAAATTATGAAAAAATGTTTATTTAATCAATATTACCGTACAGTTTTGTTATATTTCTGTGATTTGAATTCATTATTCTTTGAAAAAAGCATTTTATGTTGAAAAATTCTATTTCAAAAATGTAAAATTTATATTCTAAACAGGTTCTTTATTTGTTTATATTTGCTGATCATTTTTTAATGAAAATTATTACGAATTTAAAATATATATAACCATGTCAACATTACGTTTTCAAGCTTTACAACAAGCTTCTAACAGAAAGCCGGTGCCATTTGAAGAAATTGGCAGAAAATCAAATCTTTTCGGATCAAATGTATTTAATGAAAAAGCAATGAAGCAATATTTGACTTCGGATGCTTTTAGAGGAGTAAGAGATGCTATTCAGCATGGTACAAAAATAGACAGAAAGCTTGCTGATTATATTGCAATGGGAATGAAAGAATGGGCGCTTTCTAAAGGTGTTACACATTATACACACTGGTTTCAGCCGCTTACAGGAACAACAGCAGAAAAACATGATGCTTTTTTTGAAACTTCTTATGACGGAAGTGAATCTGTAGAGAAATTTGGCGGTGCACAATTGGTACAACAAGAACCAGATGCATCGAGTTTTCCAAATGGCGGAATTAGAAATACTTTTGAAGCGAGAGGTTATACAGCTTGGGATCCGACTTCTCCAGCATTTATATATGGTACAACTTTATGTATTCCGACAGTATTTATTGCTTATACAGGTGAAGCTTTAGATAATAAGATACCTTTATTAAGAGCATTGTCTGCAATTGACGAAGCAGCTACAGAAGTTTGTAAATATTTTGATAAAAACGTAAAAAAAGTAACAGCTACTTTAGGATGGGAGCAAGAGTATTTCTTAATTGATAAAGCTCTAGCAAATTCTCGTCCTGACTTAATGATGACAGGAAGAACTTTATTAGGACATACTTCTGCAAAAGGACAGCAGTTAGACGATCACTATTTCGGATCTATCCCGACTCGCGCTCTTACTTATATGAGAGATTTAGAGCAAGAATGTATGTTATTGGGTATTCCGGTTAAAACGCGTCATAATGAGGTTGCGCCAAATCAGTTTGAGTTGGCTCCAATTTTTGAAGAGACAAATTTAGCGGTAGATCATAACTCTTTATTAATGGATGTAATGCAGAGAGTTGCAGAACGTCATGACTTTAAAGTGTTATTTCACGAAAAACCATTTAAAGGAGTAAATGGTTCTGGAAAACACAACAACTGGTCGTTGGCTACAGATACAGGAGTAAACTTATTGAGTCCGAGCAAAACGCCAATGAGCAATTTACAGTTCTTAACTTTCTTTATTAATACGATTAAAGCGGTAAACGATAACGAAACTTTATTAAGAGCTTCTATTGCAACAGCAAGTAATGACCACAGGTTAGGAGCAAACGAAGCGCCGCCAGCAATTATGTCGGTGTTTATTGGTGCTCAGTTAACTAAAGTTTTATCTGAATTAGAAAGCGTAACAACAGGAAAACTTTCGCCAGAAGAAAAAACAGATTTAAAATTAAACGTTGTTGGTAAAATTCCAGACGTATTATTAGACAATACAGATAGAAATAGAACTTCTCCTTTTGCTTTTACAGGAAATAAATTTGAATTTAGAGCTGTAGGTTCAAATTCAAACTGTTCTAACGCAATGACAACTTTGAACGCGATTGTAGCAAAACAGTTAATTGACTTTAAAAATGAAGTTGAAAACTTGATTGAGACAAAAGACATGAAAAAGGATGATGCTATTTTTAATGTTCTGAGAGAATACATCAAACAATCTAAAAAAATCCTTTTTGAAGGAGACGGTTATAGCGAAGCTTGGGAAAAAGAAGCAGCAAAAAGAGGATTGAGCAACTTTAAAACAACTCCAGAAGCAATTAAAGCAAAGGTTTCTAAACAAGCTTTAGACTTATTTGAGCAATTAGGAATTTTTAATCACGTAGAAGCTGAAGCGCGTTACGAAATCGAATTGGAAGAATACACTAAAAAAATCCAAATTGAAGGACGAGTTTTAGGAGATATTGCTAGAAACCATGTTATTCCGACTGCAATTCGTTACCAAAATACTTTAATTGATAATGTAAAAGGATTGAAAGAAATTTTCGCAAAGGAATTTGAAGCTTTAGCTAAAGAACAAATTGTTTTGATCAAAGAAATTTCTGGCCATATTGAAGGAATCAATTCTAAAGTATTGGCAATGACTAACGAAAGAAAGAAAGCAAATCAATTGACTGATGCTCAAAAAATGGCAGAAGCATATTGCAATAAGGTAAAACCATATTTTGATGAGATTCGTATTCACTGCGATAAATTAGAATTATTGGTAGATGACGAAAGTTGGACATTAACCAAATACAGAGAATTATTGTTTACTAAATAATTAAGAAACAATTTGTTAAAGCCTGTCTTAAGAGACAGGCTTTTTTTTGCTTAAAAATTAAAAATTGCCTTATTTAATTGATATTTTCTTTGTTACAGATGCCTTAAATGTAAACAAATTGTAATAAGTATCTTTTTTCCTATGAAAATTTTTGAGCATTTGGGCAGTTCATCGAGATAGTTTTACAGTTCATCGAAAACAGGTTAATATCTTGTAAAATAGGTATTTATACTGAAACTTGTTTTGGATAAGTTTTCTAATTTTGGTCATGAAGTTGAGAAAATAGATTAAAAAGTTTGTTTTCAAATGGCGTTGTAAAGTCCCCATCTTTCATCCCCCCAAATTTTAAAACCTGCATAATTACCTACATAATAAGTTGTATTAATAACCAATTAAATATATTTATTATGAAAAAAGTAATTTTAAGCATCTCAGCGATGCTGTTTGTAGGAGTAGCGGCTTTTGCACAGGTAGTAACTATACCATTAGACCCACCGGCACCTAATTCAAGTTACGTAAATCAAACTGGAATGACTCAAGATGCTTATGTGCATCAAATTGGTACTGCACAAAGTTCCAGTGTAATTCAAAAAAATGCGAATAATAAGGCAGAGGTTTACCAAGGAGTTAATCCAGGAGAAATAACGCTTCCTATTCTTGGAAATGTTTCTAATAACAATTTAGCAGAAGTATCACAAGATGGAAAACGTAATACAGCTTTTATTTCACAAAATAACTGGAGAAATGAAGCTTATCAAACTCAAGTAGGAAATGATAATGGAGCTACTATTTGGCAAGATGAAACTCAAGTTGGATCGTCTCCACTGTATGCTGCATTAAAAGGAGAAGATAAAGCGACTCAAACTCAAACAGGAAATAATAACTCAGCTACAATCGACCAAGGAACATCTGGAAATACTCTTCCAACTGCTTCAGTTTTTACAGGTATGGCTCCGTTAACTACAGCTGTTCCTGCATCTCCTCATGGAAGAAACGAAGCAACTCAAACTCAAAATGGAAATTACAATAAAGCTTATGCTAGCCAAGGAGGTTTAGATAACGAGTCTAACCAAACTCAAACAGCAGGAGCATTTGCAAGTGCTACAAACAGCAATGAATCTAACCATTACCAATTTGGAAATTCTAATATTGCTAATTCTACTCAAACTGGATATAGAAATACAGAAAATGTGTTACAAGAAGGAAATTCAAACAGATCTTACTCAACACAAACTGCTAATTCTCTTTTATCAACAGGAAACGTGAATTTAGTAATTCAACAAGGAACTGCGAACTTATCTACTGTAGTTCAAAGCAACCACTAAGTTGTAAAAAGTATAAAACACAACAGCTTCTCTTGGCTGTTGTGTTTTTAATTAAAATACAAATATTATGAAAGCAATTTTTTTAAATATTGTCTTTTTAATGTTTTTTTCAGCCTCTCTTATTGCTCAAGAGAAAGAAGAAAACCCAGAATTCAAAAATTACAGTTCGTCTCTTTTTGATTCAAAAGAAAAAGCCTTTAGCATTGTTTCCAACATGAACAAAAAAGAACGCGACGAATTAAATTCTAGAATTCAAACTGGTGTTCAAATCCAGCAAATTGGTGATTTCAATAAGGTTTATGCAGCTTTAAAATCGAATGATACAAAAGTGGCAGTAGATCAAAATGGTAATAATAATTTACTGAATTTGGATAAAAATGCAAAAACAATTACTCAAAGTGTTATTCAGCAAGGAGATAACAACAAAATTTCCGATTTTACATTGTATACCAATTACAATATTAATATGGAAATGATCCAAAAAGGAGATAATCAAAACATTCAAAATATTGGAACCAATTCGTTGTCAAAAAATATGAAAATAACTCAGACAGGAAATGGAGCTTCTATTATTTTAATAAATAATTAAAACAACATGCGTTTTATAAACAGACATATTACCCTCTTTTTAATGCTTTTTTCATTTGTAATGTTCGCGCAAGTTCCTCAGGATAAATTAAAAGCGAAGATTGAAATAGAAAAAGTAGAAAACAGTGTAAAAATTACGGGTACTGCAGAAAACTTAACAGATGTAATTCGAAGTGCGGCGTATCGTTTGTCTGTTATAAAAAATAATGATAAAAGTAATAATCAGTCTAGTAATGATCAAGTTGGAGCATTTACTCTACAGCCCAACGAAATTCAGAAATTGTCTACCTCACAAATTAATTTAACAGCAGATGACGAAGTAATCATTTTGCTTTTGTTTTATGATGAAGACAAACAAATCGTAGCAAAAGATCGAGTAGTGCTTGGCGAAGAAAAAAAAAAGATATAATAATCCTTCCTGTTGACGGGTTTGTTTTAAAAGGAATTATAACAGATGAAACCAAGACAAAAGCAGGGAAAGATTTTTACGATAGGTATTATTACAAATACAATGAAATAGGGATAAATGCCGATAAAATAGTAACCATAGGTGAAGAATATAGTTTCGCTAGAAACACTGCGATAACTATTATGATAGACAATGAAGTAGTATATCAGTTTTTAGTAAGGCCAGACGACGAATTTCTTGATGCAGTTGCAGAAGAAGCCGTAAATGCCACTTTTACCTATTTGAAAGAAAAAGAAAAACAACGCAAATATTTCACTCAGTATTAATTTTATTATTAGCGACATGAAATTTATTTTAACCCTTGCAGTTTTTCTGCTTATTTCTCCGTTTATAAATGCTCAAGCTTTAGTTTACAAACCTGTAAATCCAGCTTTTGGAGGAGATACTTTTAACTATCAGTGGCTTCTAAGTAGTGCAGAAGCGCAAAATAAACAAAAGGATAAAACAGCAGAAACCAAAACCCAAACTGATTTAGAAAAATTTAAAGCCAATTTAAATTCGCAATTGCTAAATCAGATTTCTAGTTCTCTTTATAAACAGCAATTTGGTACAGATGGTATCAAAGAAGGCTCTTATACGTTCGGAAGTTATTCAGTTGATGTCTTTCCATCTTCTGATGGATTAACTTTAAATATCTTAGATACCAATACAGGAGAACAAACCCAAGTAATCATCCCAAATCAATAATATGCGATTCCATTACTATTTATTTATTGTATTTGGATTTCTTTTTACTGGCTGCGGCGCTTACTATAATCAACCCACTGGAGTACAAAAAGCTGTATTGGGAGAAGGAACGCCTGCGACCTCATTATTGAAAGATTTACCAAAACCTAAAGAGCCAGTTGTAGTTGGTGTCTATAAATTTAGAGACCAGACAGGGCAATATAAACCTCAGGAAAACGGAAGTAGTTTTAGTACTGCTGTAACTCAGGGCGCAACTTCTATTCTAATAAAAGCGCTAGAAGATTCCAAATGGTTTGTGCCAATTGAGCGCGAAAATATTGGAAACTTATTGCAGGAGCGAAATCTTATTCGGGCCACAAGACAAGAATATATAAAAAACGCAAATCCGAACGAACCTCAATTAACACCATTATTGTATGCAGGAGTCTTGTTAGAAGGAGGTATTGTTTCTTACGATTCCAATATTATTACAGGCGGATTTGGTGCACGATATTTTGGCGCTGGAGCATCTGTAAAATACCGTCAGGATCGTGTTACAATATATTTAAGAATGATTTCTACTTCAAATGGAAAAATTCTAAAATCAGTTTATATCTCAAAAACCATTTTGTCTCAGGCTATCGATGAGAGTCTTTTTAGATATGTAAATTTTAAAAGGCTTTTGGAAGTAGAAACCGGATATACAACCAATGAACCCGTACACATGGCTGTAACAGAGGCGATAGAAAAAGCGGTAGAATCATTGGTTTTAGAAGGAATAAAAGATAATATCTGGGAAGCCGATGCTCCAAAATGGCAAGTTGATAATTTATTAAAAGCTTACGCGGAGGAAACCAAAACGGCAGATGTAACAGGGCTTTATGATAGAGTTTTAGAAAATAGAAGAAGCCAGTTTGCTATAGAACTTTCTGGCGGAGCTACTTTGATGGATGGAGATTATCAAGATCCGCTTTTAAGACCTTTTGGGCGTGGCGCTTTAAAATTCTTTATTACTCCTAGTTTTAATATCAGTGCTTCTACAAATGTGGTAAATCTTGCTAATAAAAATTTATTAGACGTAGGATACATTACATACGATCTTAATATGGAATGGGTCATACTTCCTAAAGACCGTCTTACGCCATATTTATATGTCGGTGGCGGATATGGAATGAATAGGAAATTTGAAAATACATATGGCAAAATCCAATACGGAGGAGGTCTTGAATATTTGGTTTCAGATCGAATAGGAATAAAGTTATTTGCTGAACAAAATATCAATTTCAGTGATAATATCGATTATATAGTTGCTGGAACCCGAGACGATTACTATTATAAATTTGGATTAGGACTGACTTATTATTTTGTGAAGAACAAGAAAAAGTAAAGCAGTCATTTCGAAGATGTAAGAAAGAAGTTTAAATTTTAAAAGTAAGGTAATAATGAAGTATTTATATAAAACAGCAAGTGTACTTTTTTTATTAGTTCTGGTTTCCTGCAGCGAAGAGAAAATTGGCGAATCTCAGGTTGGAACTGTAACCGGAAAAGTAGTCAACAGTGACACTTTTGAACCAATGGAAAATGTGAAAATATTATCGAGTCCAACAACTAGCACTGTTTTTACAGATGCCGAAGGAAAATTTACGGTTTCGAATGTAAAAGTAGGCGAATATTCTTTTCAAGCTCAAAAGGATGGTTTTATAGCAAAATTTGAAGCAGTTACAGTAACAGCAAATAACACCTCTGAAATTGTATTCGAATTAAGTAAATCGACAGCAAATAACAAACCTCCAACAGTTCCAGTTTTGGCCGCTCCAACAGATAATAGCACAAGTCAGCCTGTAAATTTAGAGCTCAGTTGGACTGTTACCGATCCCGATAATGATACTATGACTTATACGATAAATCTGCGAAACGATAAAAATAGCGATGTAGCAGTTTTTACAGATATAAAAGATAAAAAACTGGCACTTACAAATTTAATGTATGGTACAAAATATTATTGGCAAGTCTCTGTAAGTGATGGAGTAAATACACCAGTTTTAAGTACAATAAGTGCATTTTCTACAATTGCATTTCCGTCTACAAGAAATTTGTTTGTGAAAACCGTCAATGGAAATAACGTAATTTTTGCAGCAGATGATACAGGAAAGCAATACCAATTGACAAGTTCTGATAAAAATTATTGGAGACCAAGACGAAATAATCAAGCTCAAAAAATAGCATTTATAGGAACAACAGGTTCACAAAATGATATTTACACAATGAATCTTGATGGAACAAACATAAAAAAAGTAACAAGTACTATTCCTATTGCGGGTTTTAATGCAAATTACATAGGCTATTCATGGAATGCTTCTGGAAGCGAATTCATTTATCCTAATTTTGATAAACTGTATAGAATTAAAAGCGATGGAAGCGGAGTTGCTAAAATATTCCAGACGCCAAATGGTAAATTTATTTCCGAATGTGAATGGAGTGCAGATGGAAGTAAAATAGCCCTAAAAGTAAATGATATAAATGGTTATAACGTAGAAATTTATGTCATAAATCCGTCGGGAGTTGTTGTAACGCCAATATTGGCGGGCTTACCCGGTGCCGTTAGTGGTTTGAGTTTTTCAGTTTCTGGTTTAAAATTAGTTTATACTAGAGATGTTTCGGGATTTGAAAACAATAATTATCGTCAATTAGATTCTAGAATTTATGAATACAGTTTTATTTTAGGCAATTCATACGAATTAACAACAGGCAAACCTCAGGGAACAAATGATTTAGATGTTCGTTATTCTCCAAACGAAGCCGAGCTGATTTTTATGAATACCTCAAATGATGGAATTTCAATTAAAAATATAGTAAAAACAGGAATTGGAATTACTGACTCTAGAGTAGTCTTATTTACAGGAGCAGCAATGCCAGATTGGGAATAAAAGGAGCAAGCCAAAGCTTCATAACCAATTTTATTTCAGGAGATCGGCAGAATATATACTTCTGCCGATTTTTTTATCAATCAAATAATCGAATAAGGCAAAGAATTAAAAAAAGGGATTATCTTTGCAGCACATCAACACAAACTAATTTTCATGAGTTCAGATTCTAGCAAAAGATATGCACAAAGAGGTGTTTCGGCATCAAAAGAAGACGTACATAACGCTATAAAAAATATTGACAAAGGTTTATTTCCGCAGGCATTCTGTAAAATTGTTCCTGATTATTTAACTCAAGACAATGATCACTGCCTTATTATGCATGCTGACGGAGCGGGTACAAAGTCGTCTTTGGCTTACATGTATTGGAAAGAAACTGGAGATCTTTCTGTGTGGAAAGGAATTGCTCAAGATGCGTTAATCATGAATATTGACGATTTATTGTGTGTTGGTGCAACAGACAATATTTTACTTTCTTCAACTATTGGAAGAAATAAAAACTTAATTCCAGCTGAAGTAATTTCTGCAATCATCAACGGAACAGAAGAATTAATCAATGAGTTAAAATCTTTTGGAGTTACCATTCATTCAACTGGTGGAGAAACTGCCGATGTTGGAGACGTAGTTCGTACAATCATTGTAGATTCTACAGTAACAGCTCGCATGAAACGTAGCGATGTTGTAGACAATGCAAATATTAAAGCAGGAGATGTAATTGTTGGTTTGGCTTCTTTTGGACAAGCAACTTACGAAAAAGGATATAACGGAGGAATGGGAAGTAACGGTCTTACTTCTGCACGTCACGACGTTTTTGGAAAATATTTGGCTAAGAAATACCCAGAAAGTTACGATGCTGCAGTTCCAGAAGAATTAATTTATTCAGGACAAGTAAATCTAACTGACGAAGTTGAAAACAGCCCAATCAATGCAGGACAATTAGTGCTTTCTCCAACAAGAACTTACGCACCAATTATCAAGAAAATTTTAGACAAATATACTCCAGAAGATATTCACGGAATGGTACACTGCAGTGGTGGTGCACAAACTAAAATCTTGCATTTTGTAAAAGATTTGCATGTTATAAAAGACAATTTATTTCCAGTACCGCCATTGTTCAAATTAATTCAAGAACAATCAAAAACAGATTGGAAAGAAATGTATCAGGTTTTCAATTGCGGTCACAGAATGGAGCTTTACGTTCCAGAAAGTATTACGCAAGATATCATCGAAATTTCGAAATCATTTAATGTAGATGCTCAAATCGTTGGTAGAGTAGAAGCTTCAGATTCTAAAAAGCTGACTATTACAAGCGAATACGGAACATTCGAATATTAAAAATATTTAACCATATAAGTCATGTAAGTTTATTTTAGCAGTAAACTTAATTTACTTATATAACTTATATGGTTTCAAAAAAAACATACCGATTATGTACGAATTACTTTTTTGGAAATACTTAGACGAAATTTACCTGAACAATCAGGAAGTTTATGAAGCTCTTGTAGAAAAACAAGAAGTTGAAGGTCTGGCTGCGCTTCAAATAGAAGTAATTGTAAACAGAATTAATTCAGTCTTTTCTGAATGGGAAAGAGTGGACGAAAACAGCTGGAAAAATCCAAAAGGGAAAGGTGCATTTCAAGTTATTACAACACCTCAAAGCGTAAAAATTGACTGTTACGGAACAGAAGGAAAAACCATGAATAAATTAGTAGACATCATGGAAGAATTCAAATGCCCGCTTTACGACCCGCAAGTTCCAGAACGTTATGACGAAATGAATGAGTAGTAGTTTTTTGTTTAAGGTTTAAAGTTTCAAGTTCTTCCGCAAAGTTTGGAATTTGGAATTTCTAAAAATTGGAATTTAAATTAACAACTTACCATTAACAATTAACAATTCAGAATTAAGCTTACCCATTTTTTAAAAGCACATCCTGTTCTTTTCTCATCTTTTCAGTCAATTGATTGACATACGTTTTTATTTTCTGCGGAAGTGTATTCCAATTTGAATCTTTTTCAAAACTTCTGCAATTATCGAAATCACATTCCACTGCGCGAATAACATATTTCTTGCTTTTATAAACCGTAATAATTTTTACGCGTCTTATATAACCATCCTCGTTGCGAGTTCCATAAACAATAACAGGTTCAATATAACCGTCGCCATCAATATCTTTTGTACTGCAATATTTTGTCCAGAACCAAATGCTTGTTTCTTTTGGGAGAGTATCTTCTTCAAGAAAATCATTAATTTTCCATTGGTCTAGAAGTCCGCCGTGATCATTAATTACACAAACTGCCTGTATTTTTGTGTTTAAAGTGTCTTTTTTAGAAATTACTTTTTGATTTTCGCCCAAAACCAATTCATAAACACCACTTTTATCGCTAAATTCAAATGCTCTGTAAATAGGAAAATTAGTTGTGCCTTCAAGTTCACGTTGTGCAATTTCTTGTTTGGTTAATATGCGGCTTTCTACTTTTTGAGAAAAAATAAACGAGGAATAAAAAGAAAGTAGAATTAAAATATATTTTTTCATGTTTTTGATAGACTTTTTGTATATCAAAGATATTTAAACCTTTTGAGTCGTGCTAAATTTATGTTTTTTAAAAATAGATTTTGTTGTACTTTTCTACATTAAAATGACAACAGAAAATTCAAAGAAAAACAATAAAAAATGATTAAAATAAAACGCTGTAATTTTCTTTTCGGGGTATTGGCTTTAATGCTTTCGACTACTAATATAAGAGGACAAAAGAAGGCGACCGAAAAGCGAAATCTTATTCAATATGTCGATCCAATGATTGGGACTGCCAAAATGGGGCATACCTATCCAGGTGCAACCGTTCCTTTTGGAAGTGTACAATTAAGCCCGGAAACAGATACAATCGCTTACAGTTTAAACGGAAAATACAATGGAGAAGTTTATAAATACTGTGCAGGTTATCAGTATGAAGATAAAACAATTGTAGGTTTTAGCCACACACATTTCAGCGGAACAGGACATTCAGATTTAGGCGATTTCTTAATCATGCCTACAACAGGCAAACTGCAACTGAATCCAGGTGTTGCATCAAAACCCTTGTCGGGTTATAGATCTGCATTTTCGCATTCTACAGAAAAAGCAGAACCTGCTTATTACAGCGTTTTTCTAGAAGATCATAAAATTAAAGCAGAACTTACGGCAACAACACGAGTAGGAATGCATCAATATACTTTTCCAAAATCTAATGACGCACATATTATTTTAGATCTGGCTTCAGGAATTTACAACTACGATAAAAAGAATGTTTGGACATTTGTTCGTGTAGAAAACGATACTTTAATAACAGGATACCGCCAGACAAACGGTTGGGCGAGAACTAGAACAGTTTACTTTGCTATGTCTTTTAGTAAACCAATTAAAAGTTACGGGCAAGCTGCTCAAGAAAAAAGTGTTTACAGAGGCTTTTGGGGAAAATTCGATCAAACGAAAAATTTCCCTGAAATGGCAGGGCAAAACTTAAAATTGTTCTTTGATTTTGATACAAATGAAAGTGAAAAAATCAAAATCAAAATGGCACTTTCTCCTGTAAGTTCTGCTGGAGCATTAGAAAATATGAAAAAAGAAATTCCAGATTGGGATTTCGAAAAAGTAAAAAAACAAAGCCAGGAAGTTTGGAATAAAGAATTAAATAAAGTTCAGGTTGAAACCATTCAAAAAGAAGATTTGGTTAATTTTTATACTGCAATGTATCATGCCTTTTTAGGTCCGACAGAATACATGGATTTAGATCGAAATTATAAAGGTCTTGATATGAATGTGCATAAAGCCGAAAACTTTACCAATTATACTAGTTATTCGCTTTGGGATACGTATCGTGCTTTACATCCTTTATTTAATATTGTTCAGCCAAAAAGAAACGCTGATATGGTAAGTTCAATGCTGGCGCATTCAGATCAGAGCGTTCATAAAATGCTTCCAATCTGGTCGCATTATGCAAACGAAAATTGGTGTATGATTGGGTATCATTCCGTTTCAGTTGTGGCAGATGTCATTGTAAAAGGTAATATAAGTTTTGATGCCGAAAAAGCGCTTCAAGCCTGTGTGAATACAGCTAAAGTTCCGTATTACGATGGTCTGGAATTTTATATGAATAAAGGATATGTTCCAGAAGATAAAAACGGAGCATCAGTTTCTAAAACTTTAGAATATGCTTATGATGATTGGGCAATTGCGCAAGCAGCGAAGAAATTAGGAAAAACGGGCATTTATAATGAATTCATCGAAAGATCGAAAAATTATAAAAATGTTTATGATGAAAAAACAGGTTTCATGCGTCCAAGATTGAATGACGGAACATTTAAAAAAGAATTTGATCCTCTTGATACACACGGACAAGGTTTTATTGAAGGAAATTCTTGGAATTACAGTTTGTACGTTCCGCAAGATCCTGCAGACATGATTAAATTAATGGGAGGAAATGAGAAATTTAAAGTTCGTTTAGATTCTTTGTTCAATATGCATCTTCCAGATAAATATTTTGAAAACACAGAAGATATTACAAGAGACGGAATTATTGGGAATTATGTTCACGGAAATGAGCCGTCGCATCACGTAGTTTATTTGTATAATTGGACCGATTCTCCTTGGAAATCGCAAGATAAAATTAGAATGATCCTGAAGAAGATGTACAGAAACGGTGCCGATGGTTTAGGTGGAAATGATGATTTTGGACAAATGAGTGCTTGGTATATTTTCAGTAGTTTAGGATTTTATCCAGTCGCTCCAGGTTCTGACGAATATGCTTTAGGAAGTCCGTTATTGAAAAATGCTGTTTTAAACTTAGAAAACGGAAAAACTTTTGAAGTTGCAACAGTCAATCAATCTGATAAAAATGTATTTGTTTCAAAAGTACTTTTAAATGGAAAAGAACTTTCTAGACCTTTCTTAAAATATGAAGATGTTATGAATGGCGGAAAAATTACTTTTTATATGAGCAGTAAACCGAATAAGAAGAATTTTAAAAATTAGAAAAAAGCTTCTAAGTTACTAAGCTTCTAAGTATTTTAGATTCAAGTAGAATTTCCAAAGTATTGGCATTAAGAAATTAGTAGATTAAAATTCGAGAAAATTTGTGCAATTCGTGGCAAAACAACAAAAAACTTCACGAAATTTGCACTTCAAATAAAAACGAGATATGAAAATAAATCTAAAATCAGGGATTGATAAACTGCTTTTCGGAATGAAGCAGAACGATGTAACAGCAGCTTTAGGAAAGCCTGATAAAAATTATAAAGACGAAGATGATAATGTGATTTTTGTTTACAATTCTCATAAAATGAGACTGACTTTTTATGAAGAAGAAGATCTTAAATTAGGTTATATTGTAGCATCAAGCAATAATCTAGAAGTTTTCGGATTCAAATTAATCGGAAGAAAAATTGCTGATGTAAAGAAAGATTTAGCAACAAAAGGAATCACAAAATACAACCAAGAGACTTTTGATACTTTCGAAAATTACTTCAACGAAGATAATTGGTTTATTCTTCAAACAGAATTTGATGAGGTAGTGAAGTTCGAAATCGGAGCTATCATCAATAGTAAAGATGAGTTTGATTGGAAATTTCCTGTGAAGAAATAAAAACGGTTTAAATCTTTGTCAAAGTTTCAAACTTTGACAAAGATAGAAAACATAAAGTTTGTCAGGCTGAGCGAGTCGAAGCCCGCAAAGTAATTCAAATAAAACATAAAAAAAACCGACAATCACTTGTCGGTTTTTTTTATATCGTAAAAAGAAATTATCCTTTTAACCATGCATTTTTAAGTTTCTCTTTTGAAGCGTCAGTCGCTTTAAAAGTTTCAGACTCTTCGTATGGTAACTTCACAGTTCCTTTTATAGTTTCTTCTTTAGTGCCACGTTTTACTTTAAGTGTAATAGGATCATTTTCTTTCCAGTTTTCGCTTTCAGTAATTAAATCATAAATGTTATCTAAGTTGTATGATTTATTGTTTACAGTTAAAATTTTATCTCCACCTTTTAAGTTCAAATTTTTAAAGAAAGCAATTGATTCTGAATCAGAACGAACCATGATTTCTTTTGTTGCTTTGTCAATAGTAATGTATGGAGTTTGTCCTTTAATAAACGGATTTCCAGCTTTTTTCTCAGTTGCTTTTGTAACGCCAACTTTAGCTAAATAAAAGTCGTAAGGAATTGGAGTAGTTCCTGCAACATATTTATTCAAGAAGTCACCAACTTCTGGATAAGTCAAAGAAGTGATTTTTGCGAATAATTCATCGTCATTAAAAGGTTTTTCAATACCATATTCATCAGATAACTTGTGCATTAAATCAAGAATTCCTCTTTCTCCATTGCTTTTTTCTCTAATAATAATGTCAATACACATACCAATTAAAGCCCCTTTTTGGTATACATTTAAGTATTGGTCTTTATAAGGTTGCTCCAATACATTTTTACTCATTACAGTAAATGACATTGTATCGTCTAAACTTTTAGACTGTTCGATTTTATCAGCAATACGAGAATAAAATTCAGCTTCGTCAATTAAGCCTTGATTGATTTGGAAAAGATTAGCAAAGTATTCTGTTACACCTTCATACATCCATAAATGCTCAGACATTTGTGGTGCATTATAATCAAAATATTGAATTTCTTTTGAGTGAATAGTTAAAGGAGTAACGATGTGAAAGAATTCGTGAGAAACTACATCTTTCATAGATTCTACCAATTTCTCTTTTGGCATAGATTCTGGTAAAACTACCGTTGTTGCTGTTGGGTGCTCTAAAGCTCCAAAACCATGGGCATCGTCTTTTGCCATGCTAGATAAATACAATAAGACAGTATATTTTTTAGTAGAATTTACTTTCCCTAAAAAGTTTTTCTGAGCTGTCATCATAGTTTTCATTTCTGGAGTAATGCTTTCAGCAGTGTATTTTCCAGTAGGAGAGTATACAGCGATTAAGATATCCATTCCGTTTACATTAAAAGTAGTGTAATCAGGTTTAGAATACATAATTGGGTTTTCTACCAAAACAGCATAACGAGAAGTTGTAAATACATCAGAAGTATTGCTTGCATCTTGATCTGTCATAGAAGTAGCTCCCCAAAGCGTGTCAGGATGCGTAATAGTAACTTTGTACGGAATATCTAATTTATCTTTAAAATACCCTACAAAACCATGAGTGTTAACCATGAAGTTTTTTCCGGCATCGATGTTTGTTCCTGCAGGAGAGAAAACATCATCATTTCCAAATCCAGTTCCTTTTTCTGTATCGAAAGTATCGTTTACTAAATAAGTGATTTTTTTTAATGCTTTTGCGTTTGAAATAGACCAAGAATTATCGTCTAATCTTTTTACAGTAAGCGGATTTCCTTTAGCATCAAAAGCTTTAAAATCTTCTGAATATTTTCCGTAATTATCTGTTGAATAAGTACCTGGAACTGTTTTCGGAATACTGTAAACAATTTCATCAGTTTTAATGGCTGGCGGTGTAACTGTTACTAAGACTTTATCGTCTTTAACATCAGTTAGATTAATATTAACTTCAACTATATTGCTTTTCGCGGCTCCAGTGCTCCCTGTTTTACAGCTCCAAAAAGTGACCGCTAGAGCTAAGGTGTAAAGTATTTTTTTCATTTGTATATGTTTAGTTAATTATATTTGACACAAAAAGTTTAGAAAAGTTACTAAAAAATCACATTAATTTAAAAAATAAAAAAAAACTCCTGAAAAACAGGAGTTTTTATGTTAGTCAAATTTATTCTTGATATAATACTTTCCATCCAAATCTTCGTCAAAATCGTCTATTTTTACTGGTTTTGGTTTTGGTTTATTTGCAATTGCCTTCTTTTTCCACATCTCAAATTTTTCAAGAGGCATTTTCTTTTTCATGATGTCCAGGACTTCTTTCTCTGCCAATCCAAATTCTTTCTTTATAATTTCAAATGGATTTCTTTCTTCTAAAGCTAACGAAACAAGTCTTTCAATTTGTTCCGGAGTTAATTCTTTGCGGCTACTCTTTTTCATCTCGTGAAAATTAATTCAAAATAGGGTGTTAATTATTAATAGATTGATTTTCAATTTCTGTATCAATATTAAAAAAAAAAATAATAAGTTGGTTCAGTAAAGTTCAATTTTTTTAATGATTTTAACTGTTTTTGAAGGATCTTGATTTTTGAAATGGAATTTTTAACAGATTTTTCAATTCATTGTTTTCTTCGGGCAACATGTGAGTATCTACGCCATAAATGAGCTGATCTTTGGGTAAATAGGTAAAGGTTCCAAAAAGCCGATCCCAAACAGAAAAAATATTTCCATAATTACTATCTGTATACGGCAAAACATAATGATGATGCACTTTATGCATATTTGGAGAAACAATAAAATAGCTCAAGAAAACATCTAGTTTGTCTGGAAGCGAAATATTGGCGTGATTAAATTGTGAAGCAATAACAGACAATGACTGGTAGAGAAAAACCATCCACATTGGAGCTCCTACAATCAAAACACCCAAAGTAGTGAAAACAAAACGAACAACACTTTCTCCCGGATGGTGTCTGTTGGCTGTTGTAGTATCAATCCAAGTATCTGTGTGATGTATCAAATGAAATTGCCACAGAATTTTTACTTTGTGTTCAACCAAATGAGCTAAATAAGCACCAATTAAATCCAAGAGTAATAACCCAATTAGGGTATAAAGCCAAATTGGTACTTGAGGAAGCCATTGCAAAATTCCAAAATTATGGTCTATAGTCCATGCAGCGGTTCTTATTAAAATAAAAGCCAAAATAAAGTTGACGAGAATTGTGGTAAACGTAAAGAAGAAATTTATTCCTGCGTGGGGCCATTTTTTGTACTGCATTTTAAACAAAGGAAAACTGTTTTCAATAAGCCAGAAAATAGTAATGCCGCCAACCAAAATCAAACTTCTGTGCGAAGAAGGAATCGTAGAAAAATAATTAATAATGTCATTCATGATGCATAAATATTTGAATTAATTAAAACTTTCTTTCGGTTTTATTCAAAGAAAAAGAGAAAACCAAATATAAATATATCTGATTTTCTCTTTTAAAATTATTATTTAAGGTATTATTTTTTGATGAGGCTTATTATGAATAATAAAACCCAAGCACCTCCAACAGCAATTATAATTTGCCAAAGAAGTCCGCCACCACCAATACCAAGTTTGCCTGCAATCCATCCGCCGATAAATCCGCCAATAATTCCAACAATGATATTACCAATTAGTCCGAAACCTGCACCTTTCCAAATTTGACCAGCTAACCAGCCAGAAATTGCACCAATAAGTAAGAAATATAAAAATGCCATATTTAATTTAAAATTTTAGTTTATGATTATTTTGAAACGATATTAAGCTTCGTTATGATTTTGCAACAATGTTTTATAAAGGAAACCGGCAGCTAGTGCACCAAGAATAGGAGCGACCCAAAAGAGCCAAACTTGAGATAATGGTTCTCCACCTACAAAAATTGCTTGAGACAAAGATCTCGCTGGATTTACAGAAGTGTTCGTAATTGGAATACTGATTAAATGAATTAAAGTTAAAGCTAAACCAATTGCGATTCCTGCAAATCTCCCGTTTGCAAATTTATCAGTTGCACCCAAAATCACTAATAAGAAGAATAGTGTAAGAACAAATTCAGCGATAAAACAAGCTTGTAACGAATAACCATCGGGAGAAAAAGCTCCAAAGCCATTAGACGCAAAGGCTCCCGCTTTTGTACTATCAATTGCAAAACCCGCTTTTCCAGAAGCAATTGTGTATAAAGTTCCTGCTGCAGCAACAGCTCCTACACATTGTGCAATGATGTAGGGAATAAGGTCTTTGATAGAAAACCTACCACCAGCCCATAAACCAAAAGAGACAGCTGGATTAAAATGGCCACCAGAAATATGGCCAACAGCATAAGCCATTGTAAGTACCGTTAGACCAAAAGCTAGCGCAACACCTGCAAAACCAATTCCTAAATTTGGAATTCCTGCAGCAAAAATTGCGCTTCCGCATCCCCCAAAAACAAGCCAATAAGTTCCGAAGAACTCTGCAAATAATTTTTTCATAATAAAATAATTTAAATGGTTAATGTTAGAATGTATATTGGTAAGCCCAATAAATTAAAACAATTTGTAAGGGCAAACGTACAAATAAAATCCATTTTGGTAAACCAAAACCTGCTTTTTTATTTTGAAACATGTACAAATTAGCAGGGAAAACAGCAATTAATAGCATTATGATTCCCCAGGCGGCAAAATTTGTAGTAAAAGGCAGGATTAGAAAGATGCCTAGAATAATCTCAGCGGCACCACTTAAAATATTTATTAATTTGGGGTTTTTAAATGCGGGCGGAATGATCTTTATGTACATTCCGGGTTTTCTAAAATGATTTATCCCAGCAAGAATATATAAGGAAGCCATTAAATACAAATGCCAAGGTAAAATCATGATATCTAGTTGTTTATCACGAAATTATAAAAAAATTAACAATTATTGCATTACAAGTCTGTTTTTTTTAATAATGCGTATTTAGAGTTATTTTTTAGACTTAAAATTTACATTCATAATAATTATGGCAAGTATAATCAATACAATACCAACCCATTGCGAGAAGATTACTTTTTCATCTAACAAGACATAAGCCATCGTTACAGAAACAGGAAGTTCAAGTGCAGAAACAATACTTCCTAATCCGATTCCTGTTAGAGGAAAACCTGCAGTCATTAAAAGTGGCGGAATAATAGTTCCAAATAAAGACAATACAATTCCCCATTTTAAGAAAATATCAAGATTGAAAGCCGTTACTTGTGTTGCACAAGCAAACGAAAAAACAATAATAGCACCACCAAGAAGCATATAAAGACTTCTTTGAGCTGAAGAAATTTCGGTAGCAACACGATTGGCAGTAAACATAGTTGTTGTAAAAGAAGCCGCAGCTAGCATTCCCCAAGCCAAACCTCTCCAGTCTAGTTCGACATCATTATGAATAAGATTTGTAGCTAAAACAGTCCCGAAAAGCACTATAAAAACAGCAATTACTTTTTGTTTTGAGGGTAATTTTTTTTCTAAAAACATTTCAAGTAAAACTCCCATCCAAACAGTTTGCATTAATAAAACGATTCCAATAGAAACAGGAATGTATTTTACTGCCAAATAGTAAAATAAGCTTGTCATTCCTAATGAAGTTCCTGCAAGCATTAAATTAAAAATATTTTTTGGAGAAGCTTTTACAGCCGAATTCTTGTTTTTAACACGCTGAAAAAGATTGATTATAAGAATACCTAGAATTCCGTATATAAACTGTGATGTCGTTACTTCTGCAGTTGTGTATCCTTCAGAATAAGCCATTTTTACAAAAGTAGCCAACATTCCGTAAGTTGTTGCTCCTAGAGCAACAAGAAAAACACCTTTTAATACATTATTTTGCGACGTCATAAATTATCTGTTTAAAAAAATTAGCCGGCAAAGGTAAGTTATTTTGTTTAGGATTTTATCGTACTATGTTGAAAATAGTAATTTAATGACAATAAAATTCAGTTTTGAAGTCTTGAATTAAGAATTCTTTAAAAACTGAAAATGTATAAAAAGAGAAAAGCCATCAAAAAATAATTCTGATGGCTTTTTTTATTTATAAAGAATAAATATTCTCTCTATTAATTAGTTAGGCTGATTTTGATATGTTTCGATTTCAAAAATCAAAGTAGCATTTGGCGGAATTACACCTCCTGCACCTTTATCTCCGTAAGCTAAGTTTGAAGGCAAGAAGAAAGTTGCTTTTTCGCCGTCTGTCATCATATCAAGCGCTTCAAGAAAACCAGGAATCATTCCGTCTTTTTTACCAACTGTAAAAGGGAAAGCTTTGTAACCGCCTTGAGCATCTCTGTTAGCATCATACTTTCCGTAAACTTTTGCTACAGAAGGCATGCTGCTGTCAAATAAGTTTCCATCTTCAAAATATCCTGCATAGTGGAAATAGATTGTAGAACCTTCTGCGCCTTTAACGCCAGTACCTTTTTGAGTAATTACATATTTTAAACCAGAAGCTGTAGTTGTTGCTTTAGCTTTTAAGTCTTTAAAATAAGCCGCTTTAGCAGTAATAACCTTTTTTGCTTCTTCTTTTTTAGCAGCTTCTTTTTTAACATCATCGCTTAGAACTTTTAAAGCATCAAATTTCTTTGCAGCTGCTCCTTTACGTGTAATAACAATTTTTGTCATTACATCGTCTTGAACAATTTTATTTACTACATCCATTCCAGAAACTACATGACCAAAGATGGTATGTTTTCCGTTTAACCAAGGAGTATCTTTGTGTGTAATAAAAAATTGGCTTCCGTTTGTTGCAGGTCCAGAATTTGCCATTGCAAGAACACCGCCTTTTTCAAATTTTAAATCGTCTACAAATTCATCTTTAAAAGAATATCCAGGGCCTCCAGAACCGTTTCCGTCTGGATCACCACCTTGAATCATGAAATCATTAATAACTCTATGAAATTTTAATCCGTTATAAAATGGTTTTCCTTTAAGAGACGCTTTAACATTCGGGTTTGTACCTTCTGCCAAAGTAATAAAGTTTGCTACAGTAACAGGAGCTTTTACATATTCTAAAGAAAGAACAATATCTCCTTTTGTAGTAGAGATAGTAGCAAAAATTCCTTCTGCAGGATTTGCTGCTACAGCTGCTGTACTTGTAGGTTTTGCTGCAGGTTTAGCCGCAGGCTTTTTAGTTTGAGCTTGTATATTTACTATTGCTAAGCAAAATAAAAATAGAAATTTAAATTTCATTGCTTTTTAATTTTTAAGTCTATAATTCAATTACGGTTTGTCTGAAATCTGGATTTCGAAAATAATATTTGCGTTTGGCGGAATTACTCCTCCTGCACCAGTTGCTCCATAAGCCAAGTGAGATGGAATAAAAAGAACCGCTTTATCTCCATAAGACAATTGCTCAACTCCTTCGATAAAACCAGGAATTAAACCGTCTTTTTTACCAGCTTGAAATTGAATTGGTTGGTATCCGTGTTGTTGTGCTCTTGCAGGATCAAGTTTTCCGAATTGTTGTGCAACTTCTTCAATACTAGTATCAAATAAAGTTCCGTTTTCAAGGAAACCAGCGTATTTAATGTAGATTTGACTTCCTGCAACAGGTTTTTTACCACTTCCTTTTTCTGTAATTACATATTCTAAACCGCTCGTAGTTTTAATAGCTTTTGCTTTTAAAGCAGCATAAGAATCTACTTTTTCTTTTTGAACACCAGCATATTTTTGTTGTTCTTTTGCGATGTCAGCAAAATAGTCGTGGAATACTTTTACAGCATCAAATTTCTTTGCAGCTTCACCATTTCTGATGATAGTTACAGCAACGATATTATCGCCTTGAACCACTTTGTTTACTACTTCTTGATCTTTAGCGCTTACTACATGACCAAAAATAGTATGTAAGTTGTCTAACCAAGGAGTTTCTACGTGAGTAATGAAAAATTGGCTGCTGTTTGTTCCAGGACCGTTGTTTGCCATTGCTAAAACTCCAGCTTTGTCAAATTTTAAATCTGAGAATTCATCTTTAAATTTATAGCCAGTATCTCCAGAACCAGTTCCTAATGGATCACCACTTTGAATCATGAAATTTTCAATTACTCTGTGGAATTTTAAACCGTCAAAAAATGGTTTCTTTTTTAATTCTTCGTGTGTTACAAACTCGTTTTTACCTTCAGCTAAAGTCACAAAGTTAGCCACTGTTATTGGCGCTTTTTTGTAATCAAGTTCTACAATGATGTGACCTTTGTTTGTTTCGATATCGGCGTATAAACCATCAGGTAGATTGCTGTGGTCGTCTTTACAAGAATAAAATGAGCCTACGGCTATTAGTAATAATAAAATACTCTTTTTCATTTTAAAATATTGTTTTTATTGAGTTAATGTATCTTTTTTAGCTGGTGCAGCAGGTTTTGCAACTGCAGGTTTTGGCTTTACGGCTGCTGGCTGAGTAGCAGGATTTGCCGTTTGTGCCGCAGGATCTGGAACAAAATTTCTAAGAGTGATGGTAACGATTAAAGATTCGTTTGTGCCAATTTTTTTATTGTCTCCGTGGTATCCGTATGCCATGTGCGATGGAAATAAAAACGTAACAGTTTCGTTTTTATGCATTCTTTTAATTCCGTCGCGAAGTCCCATCATGATATCTTGTTTGTCTACATAATAAGTTTGTGGACCAAGATCTGAATCAGAATAAATGATATTGCCTTTTATGTCTTTTACTTCCATATTAAAGTAAGCGATATCACCTTTTCTTGGAGCAGCAGTTTCATTTGTATTTCTTTCGTCATAATAAAACCAATAGCCCTTTGGAGTAGCATAATATTTTACTTTCGGATTGCTTTTTATTATTTTCTTAATGACATCTTCTTCATTTGCCACTAATTTTTTGTTTCGGTCAGCCGACTTTTTCATGAATGTTCCCGAAGCTCTAGAAATAGGTCTTCTGGCTTCTTCATGATGCTTACAGCTGCTCAATAAAACTGTAAAAAGCAAAGTGTAAATGCTAAGTTTTAGGTAGTTCATGATTTGGACTATAATTTTAGTTTTTTTACTAAATCTTCAAATTTATTAACTGTTTCTTCCATCGAAACTTCAGATCTTCCGCCAGCTGCATTACTATGTCCGCCACCGTTGAAATGATCTCTTGCAAACTGATTAACATCAAATCCTCCTTGCGAACGGAATGAAATTTTGATAATGCCTTCGTCTTTATTTTCGATAAAAATAGCAGTAAAAACAATATCTTTTATACTTAGGCCATAATTAACAATTCCTTCGGTATCACCTTTAACATAATTAAAAGAATCTAGCTCTTCTTGTGTTAACGTCGTATACGAAGTTTTATGATCTTCAAGTATCTTCATATTTTGCAAAGCACGTCCTAACAACTGTAATCTGCTGAAAGAACTATTGTCGAAAAGCAATACTGGAATCTGAGTGTTTTCAACTCCCAAATCAATTAATTCTGCTATAATTCTGTGCGTGTTTCCTGTTGTTCCTGGAAAACGGAATGAACCAGAATCAGTTAAAATTCCTGTATAAATGCAAGTTGCAATGGTTTTATCGATATCTTCTTTTTTGTTTAAGAAAGTGATAAAGTTATAGACCATTTCACAAGTTGATCCGTATGAAGTATCTGAATAAGTATAGGTAGCATAATCATCAGGTTTTTGATGATGATCGATCATAATGAAAGTTGCCTTCAATTTTTCTAAAGCTTTCTCCATCATTTCGCCTGTACGGTGAAAAGCATTGAAATCAAGCGTAAAAATAATTTCAGCTTCTTCTAAAAGCTGCGTACAGATTTCAGTTTCTTTTTCGAATATTTTTACCGTTTCAGATCCTGGAAGCCAAGCTAAAAAATTAGGGAAATCATTCGGGGCAATTACTGTTGCCTGATGATTGTTTTTTATTAAAAAATGGTATAAACCTAATGTTGATCCCATTGCGTCGCCATCTGGTCCTCTGTGCGGAATAATGACAATTTTCTTTGGGCTGGCGAGTAATAATTGAATCGCTTGAATATCTTGTATTTTCATAGTGTGCGAATTTACATTTTTTTAATGTAATGCTGAAAATAATTTTAGTCTTCAGTCGCAGTCTCAGTTCTCTATCCAGTTTGGAATTTGGAATTTGAAAAATTTGGAATTTTACTTTATAAATTCTGTAGTTCTTCTTTACGAAACTTTTGATACAATTTATATTTCGCGCCTTTAACGATTTGCGATTTGTAAATTCCGACAGAACCAGAAGAAAAATACGCAATTGTACAGGCGATTGCGATGAAAATTCCAGGAGCAATTCCGAATAATTCCATTCCCATAATTGTACAAGCGATAGGAGTGTGGGTTGCGCCAGAGAAAACAGCAACAAATCCGATTCCTGCTAAAAGAGCGATTGGCATCGGAATTACAGTTGAAAGTGCACTCCCTAAAGTTGCACCAACAAAGAACAATGGTGTTACTTCTCCACCTTTAAAACCTGCTCCTAAAGTAAAACCTGTAAATAAGATTTTAAGCAGAAAATCGTACCATTGATTCGGGTTTGAAAATGAATCGACAATGACAGGAACGCCCAATCCAGAGAATTTAGTAAATCCTAAACCTGCAATTGCAATAGCTAAAACAACGCCGCCAATTACTGGACGAAGCGGTGGATATTTTATGTTTTTTGAAAAAAGAGAACCCCAAAAATGAGTACTTCTAGAAAATAATAAAGCAGCAAATCCAGATAAAACGCCAACAATTATAGTGTATAAAATGTTGTTTAAACTCAGTTCTGGAATTGTTGGAATGCTGTAATGCGTATGTTTTATTTCCCAAAATTCTACTGTGAAATAGGCTGCATAAGCAACTAAGAAAGAAAGTAAAATGCTTTTGAAATTAATTTTACTGAAATATAAAACTTCTAAAGCAAAAATTGTACCAGCCAAAGGAGTTCCGAAAACAGAAGCAAAACCCGCGCTGATTCCGAGAATGATTAAAATCTTGCGTTCTGAATTATCAAGTTTAAAAAGTTTTGTAAATTGATCGGCAATTGCGCCACCCATTTGTACTGCTGTTCCTTCTCGTCCTGCAGATCCTCCAAATAAGTGCGTCAATAAAGTTCCCAAAAGAACTAAAGGCGCCATTTTAAACGGAATCACTTTTTTAGGATTTTCGTATTCTTCCAATAAAAGATTGTTTCCTTTGGCAACAGATTTTCCCCAATAATAATAGCTCAATCCAACTAGAAATCCGCCGAAAGGCAAAAGCCAAATTATCCAATCATGTTGAATTCTAAATTGCGTAACCCATTCTAAAGAAACTAAGAAAAATGCTGAAGCTGATCCTGAAAGAATGCCGATTAAAGCACAAATAATGATCCATTTTGGAAGATCAAGAAGTAATTGTTTTGGATTTAGGGAATTCATTAAAAAGGTAAAAATGTTTTAGCCACGAATTTCGCCAATTTTCACGAATTAAAAGCAAAAAACAATCAGTTTTAATCTTTTAATCTGTGGCAAAAGAAAATAACTTAGTGCAAATTAGTGAAATTCGTGGCAAAAAAATTACTGAACAACAGCAGTAAATTCTATTTCAACCAAATATTCTGGAGCAACCAGTTTACTGATTTCATAAAATCCTGTTGTTGGTTTTATATCTTTAAAGAAAGCAGAGTGTGCTCTCGCCACTTCTTCGAAAGTAGAAACATTGGTAGTGAAAATTCTAGTTCTAATAACATCTTTCATACCCACATTTAAATCTTCTAAAACTTTTTCAACTCGCTCCAAAATATTATAGGTTTGAGCATAAGCGTCATCAGCTTTTACTTTTTCGCCGTCAACAATGGCTACAGTTCCAGAAACTTCAACGATGTTGCCAATTCTTACTGCTCGGCAATATCCCATTTTGTCTTCCCACGGAGATCCAGTTAAGATGTTTTCTCTTTTCATTTTTTATAATTTTTGCGAATTTGTCTGTATGGTTTTAAAAGCAAATTCAGGTTAATTAAAGATGCTGCAATTTAGGAATTATGCTTTTTACAGCTATTAAAAAAAGCTTGAAATCAATTCAGAAATCAAGCTTTTTTGTGATATTTAATCGTTATTCGGTTTGCTTTTCTTCGTAAAGTCGAAGCTTATTTTGTACTGTATTTAAATTTTGCTGTAAGGCTTCAATTTTATTTAGAAGGTTGGCAATGGCGTCAATTCCTTCTAGATTAATTTTGAGATCATAATGCATTCGAATCATTTTTTCGACTGTTGGAAGCTGTTCAGGTTCTAGAAATTCATCGTTTTCTTCGGTAATGATATGAATGAGTCCGTAATTATGAAGTTCGGTTATAAACGTGTTTTCAATTTCGTGATAAATACAAAACTGTTTGATCTGGATTAAGTTTTTATTTTTCATGACTTTCTTAGTTTTGCTAATTCTTCAAATAACTCTTTTTCTTTATCCGACAATTTTGTTGGAATTTTTATCGTGTACGTGATGTACAAATCGCCAAATTGATTCTCTTTTTTGTAAACAGGAAAACCTTTTCCTTTTAGTTTTACTTTAGTTCCAGGTTGTGTTTCAGCAGGAACTTTAATTTTTACTTTTCCATCAAAAGTATTGATGTGTGTTTCTCCGCCTAAAACAGCCGTATATAAATCAATCGGAGCCTCAGAATACAGATTATTTCCTTCGCGTTTAAAATCTGAATTATTAGAAATGATAAATGTGATGTACAAATCGCCATTTGGACCGCCGTTTACGCCAGGTCCTCCATGATTTGGAATTTTGATAATCTGTCCGTTTTCGACACCAGCAGGGATTGTAATTCGGATATTTTTGCCATTTACAGATAAGTTTCGTTTGTGCGTTGTGTAAGCTTCTGATAAATCTAATTCCAGTTCGGCATTAAAATCCTGACCTCTATATTTAGATTGTGATCTGCTTCTTCCGCCGCCGCCATACATCGAATTGAAAAATTCAGAGAAATCGCTTCCAGAAAAGTCTCCGCCAAAACCAGAAAAATCGCCTCCAGAATATTGAGAACTGCTTTGTCTGCTTTGCTGCTGATTCGGGTTGTAACCTGCTTTTTCAAACTCATCAGCATGTTGCCAGTCTTTTCCGTACTTGTCGTATTTTTTTCGGTTTTCTGGATTGCTTAAAACTTCATTAGCTTCATTTATTTCTTTGAACTTTTTTTCGGCTTCTTTATCATTCGGATTCAAATCGGGATGATATTTTCGAGCCAGTTTTCTATATGCTTTTTTGATGTCTGCCTCGGTAGCCGATTTTGTAACATCTAATACTTTGTAGTAATCTATATAATCCATTTTGTTGTGATTTTATAAATGGTAAATAATGACTTCAAGGTAAGAATAAGTTGTTAATAATCAAAATGCTAGTTTGGTTTTTGAAGTAAAAAGAACATTTGTTGTGATCATTTTTGGAATTTGGAATTTCGAAAATTGAAATTTATTTTTTGCAAAGCAAAAAATCAGTTTGGCAGGTTTTTTGATTCCAAAAAATAGCTTAATTTAATGTTATAAAACTCCTAAAGTTGCAGCAACTAACGAAATTATACTATTTTTGTGATGCTAGACTTTTGGTTTATATTAATTATAAAAGCCGATTCGATAATACTTTTTTCAATGAAGCACATTTTATTTTTCATATTATTTTTTACTGCAATGTCAGTATCTGCCCAAGTCGAATTTAATTCTAAATTCAAAACTATTCCTGGGGGAAAGTTTACAGCAAAACCTAAAAAGACTCCGATTCCTGACGTCAAAGATCCGCAAGCAAATAATCTGGATGTTCCAAGCATTAAAACGCCAAATGTTTTTGAAAATACTACGATAACTCCAAAATCAAAATTTCAGATTGGAGAAGAGAAAAGTAAATTTACCATGTCTACAGAAACAGATTTTGCCAATCCAGGTGATCGTTATGTAGCAAAAATGGAAAAAGATTTGGATAAAAGTTTAAAAGATGCTGGTTTAAGAGAGGGACGAGGTGTATTAGTAAAGAAAAATATTTCGTTGGGTGATTTTAAAACAAAATCAGAATATTTTATAGTGAAGTTCAGAGATTTTGGAGCAATTGATGGAGATTTAGTAAAAGTATCTTGTAATGATATGGTAATAAGAGACCGAATTTTACTGGATGCTAGTTTCCAACAAGTAAAAATAAATCTTGGTAAAGGCTTTAATAAATTGGATTTTGAAGCTCTAAATATCGGAACTCTTGGAGGAAATACCGCAGAAATACAAGTTTACGACGATAAAGGCAATCTAGTAACAAATGATTACTGGGATAATCTTGCGGCAGGTTTTAAAGCCTCGATTGTGGTTACAAAAGAAGAATAAAAAAAAAGATAAGACCAATTTTTGATCTTATCTTTTTTTTAGATAACAGCTTTGCTAGAATTTGCTGATTTTCCTTCGCCTGTTTCTTTCAACAGAAAACTTACTAAAACAGCTATTGCTATACCGACAATCCAAAATAAACCAGCTTGCTGAAAATGTACTGTTTTGTCAAGAGTATCATTTAAAGTCTGGCCAAATAAGCGACTGAATAACGGACTTAAAAGTGTGGTTACTCCAAAAGTTATAAAGTTAATCGCTCCTGTGGCACTTCCTTTCACATTATCTGGATTCGCTTCTTTAATTATTGAATAAGGAATCATGGCTGCTCCAGAAGCAACTCCAAGTAAAAACATACTGTATTTTGTAGTCAGGATATCGGGAAAGTATAATAATTGGATTAAGGTTATAATCATCAATAAAGCACCAGCTGCTAAAACTGGTTTTCTTCTTTTTAGTTTGTCTGTAATATATCCCAGAAGCGGACATCCGAATACCCAACCAAAAGCTACCATTGCACTTGATATTGTTGCCGTATGAAAATCTAAAGTACGATCTTTTTGAAAAAAATCAACAGCCCAAGTCATGGCAAATATTGTGGTTGGAGCAAATAACAATCCCGATATTATACCGCAAAACCAAGATTGCGGATTGCTAAAAACGATTTTATAAGGTTCTAGAATACCTTGCTTTTTTACGATACTTTCTGCTTTTTTCTCTTCTCTGTCAGCTGGAGTTATAAACCAAAGACCGAAAGCAACAATTATGGTAAAAATTCCGATTGAGAGCCAGAAAGTATCAATATGCATTCCTTCTTCTATCCAAGGTCCAACCACAAATTGTCCAGCAGAACCACCAAGCATTCCGAGACATTGTGTAAATCCAATGGCCGTTGCAAGTGATTTTGCCGAGAATCCTTTACTGGCAAGATATACGCATCCTGGAAAAGCAAAAGCACATCCAGCACCTTGAAATAATCGACCGACTACACCCGTAAACTGACTCGAAATCATAAATAATAAACAGCCAATTCCTAGAATAAGTGCTCCTGCAAAAAGAGAATATTTGGCTCCAAATCGATCCAGTGCGATTCCGGCAATTAAACTGCAAGTCGAATACGTGTAATAATAAGTGCCAATAATGGTAACTAATCTAATTTCGTTTACTGAAAAAGTCTGTGAAAGTTCTGGAAGCATTACGGCTGGAGCAGAACGTATTACATAATCTAAAAAATAAAAAACAAGACCAAATACCCAAGCAATTACATAATATTTGGTGTACGATTTTGTACTGTTTGTATCCATAAGATTGCTCTTTTTTAATTAGTACAATTTTATAAACCTTCTTTAAGGTGTTTGTAATTAGATTTTATGGTATCAAAAACTTCGTCCATCTTGCCTCCAAGCATTAATTTTGTCATTGATTTTGCCATACCTACAACTTGTTCCCATTCTACTTTTGGAGGCATTGCCAAAGCATTTGGGTTTGTAAAGATATTCAATAAAACAGGTCCGTTGTGGTTAAAAGCGTTTTGAATTGCGGTTTCAACTTCTTTTGGTTTATGCACATTTATACCCTGAAACCCCATTGCCTGAGCAATTAAACCAAAATCTGGATTAACCATATTCGTTTCGTTATCAGGCAAACCATTAACTTCCATTTCTAGTTTTACCATTCCTAAAGCACGATTGTTGAACACGATAATTTTAATGGGAATATTGTATTGATGAATCGTAGCCAAATCGCCCAACAACATAGACAAACCGCCATCGCCACACATAGCAATAACTTGTCTTTCAGGATGTGCAAGAGACGCGCCAATTGCCATCGGCATTGCGTTTGCCATTGATCCATGATTGAAAGAACCTAGCATTTTTCGTTCGCCAGTTCCTTTAATAAAACGTGCTCCCCAAACGCAGGACATTCCGGTATCAACAGTAAAAATTGCATCTTTTGAAGCTAATTTATCAATAATATGCGCCACATATTCGGGCTGAATGGTGTCTTCTCCGCCATTATCATTGATATAAGTATTCATGTTTTCTTTTACTGTGTTGTAGAATTTTAACTGCGCATTTAAAAAACTATCATCAGTTTTGATTTCCAGCAATGGAAGTAAAGCTTCTATCGTATCAGCAACATCGCCACATAATCCCATATGAAGATTAGCTCTTCGGCCTAAACGTTCAGAACTGGTATCAATTTGAATAATTTTATTATCGGAAGGCATGAATTTATCGTAAGGAAAATCAGTTCCTAACAATAAAACCAAATGAGATTCGTGCATGCTGTGATAAGCAGAAGGAAGCCCTAATAAACCTGTCATTCCTATTTCATTAGGATTATTAGGCTGAATGCTCATTTTTCCGCGGAAAGAATATCCTACAGGAGCTTTAATATGTTGTGATAGTTGTACGACTTGATCGTGAGCTTTATCAGCTCCAATACCACAGAATAAAGTTATTTTGGTGCTTTCATTGATGGCTTTTGCTAATTGCTGTAATTCAGTATCAGATGGTCTAATAACAGGATTGCAATGAAAAAACTGAGTTGAAATGTTGCTTTCTACAGCTTTTAATTGAGAAACATCTCCTGGTAAACCAATAACTGCAACGCCTTTCTTTCCTAAAGCATGTTGTATGGCAGTTTGTATAATGCGAGGCGCTTGCTCAGCCGTCATAATCATTTGATTGTAATAGCTACAATCGTCGAAGAGTTTAATTGTGTTGGTTTCTTGGAAATAATCCATTCCCATTTCGCCAGTATTAATTGTAGAAGCAATGGCTAGCAAAGGCACGTGTGAACGATGCGCATCGTACAAACCATTAATTAGGTGAACATGTCCTGGCCCGCAACTTCCGGCACAAACAGCAAATCCATCAAGTTCGGCTTCAGCAGCAGCGGCATATGCTCCAACTTCTTCATGGCGCACATGAATCCATTTTATTTTTCCATTTCTGCGTATGGCATCATTAAAATGATTTAAACTGTCTCCGGTAACGGCATAAACACGTTTTACTCCGGCTTCTACCAACATGTCAACTAATTGTTCAGCAACTATTTTACTCATGTGTTATATTTTTAAATTAATATTCAGAAAAGTGTACATTGGTTATGGTTAACTTTCTTAATGAATTATATTTTAATATAAATCAAGCAATGATGTAAAAGGGCTTTATAAAATTAAGGAAAAGATTTGGTTTTTTTTAAAGGTGCTAAGAAACTAAGCTACTAAGATGCTAAGTTTTTCATTCCGTGAAAATAAAAAAAGAGAGGCACTAAAAATATTTAGTATCTCTCTTTTTATATCTAAAATTTTATAAACTTAGAATCTTAGTTCCTCAGAACCTTAGCATCTTAGATTAAAATGGATCTGCAGTAACTCTAAACTTCATATCTGCTTTTACAGTTACATCTTTTGTTAAAGTCTCTTTTAGTGTAACCTGAGTTCTAATTTTATAACTATCTGCTTTAATATATTGATCTAGTTTTTTATCCGTACAAATCAAATCGATTGTGTTACTTGATACGTTGATATTGTCGGCATAAGCTAATTCAATTTCGTCTGAATTGGCTGTAGAAATATATAGATGAACCGATTTTAAAAATGTAAAAGTCTTATCAGAAGGATCTGTAATCGATAATTTCAGTGATTTGATTTTAACATCTTTTACTAAGCTCGCCTTAGTTTTATTGTTTTGAAACTCAGCAGAAGAATTGGTTGTAACTTCTGGCGTAATAATCTCTGAAGGCAGATTAATAGGTGAGGTGCTTTGAATTTTAATCGAAGTATTATTCGAAATGGTAAAAGTCAATAAGTCATCTACAGTATTACAAGAAGAGAATAAAATTGACAGAAAAGCAGTCAGGGCAATAAGTTTTGATTTCATGGTTAATTTAAATATGTTTTGTGTAGATACGAAATTTGGGATGGGTTGGATTTTTCGAAGATACTAAGTTGCTAAGATTCTAAGTCGCTAAGATTTTTCTTTTTGATTTTAGAAAAAAACTCAGAATCTTAGCGACTTAGAATCTTAGCAACTAAAAAAAAGCTATTCATAATGTAATGCTTCTATCGGGTCTAGTTTTGAAGCTTTTAATGCAGGATAATAACCAAAGAAAATCCCTGTGATGGCACAAACTAAAAACGAAAGTATTACAGAAGATTCAGAAATTAGAGTAGGCCAGTGCAGAAAATATTGTATTAATTCGGATGCTATAATTCCCAATACAATTCCGATTAATCCTCCGGTTAAGCTGATTAAAATGGCTTCGACCAAAAATTGCAATAAAATATCTCTTCCGTTTGCACCGATTGACATACGCAAACCAATTTCTTTGGTTCGTTCTGTAACCGAAACATACATAATATTCATGATTCCGATTCCTCCAATCAAAAGTGAAATTCCTGATATTGCAGTCAACAAAACGGTTAGTAATTGACTTGTTGAACTAAAAGTGTTGATTAACTCCGCTTGTGTTCGTACTGAGAAATCATCATCGTCATTGGCTTTTAATCGATGTGCAGTACGCATAATTTGTTCGATTTCATCGGTTGCCAATTGTGTCTGACTTTCGTCTATTGTTGAAGCATAAATATTCTGAAGGTAAATAGAGTTTGTGATTCTTTTTTGTACCGTAGTATAAGGCGCAATAATAATATCATCTTGATCTTGCCCAAATGCATTTTCTCCTTTTGATTGTAAAATTCCAATAATTCGAAACGGAATTTTATTAAATCGAATAATTTGACCAATAGGATCTACTCCATACGGAAATATATTATCTACAACGGTTTGTCCAATTAAGCAGACTTTATTTGCGGTATGAATATCCGATTCTCTAAAAATAATTCCTTCTTTAAGTGGCCAATCTCTAATTTTGAGATAGTCAACACTTACGCCTTGCATGCTCGTTGGCCAGTTAAGCGCACCATTAATCGCTTGCCCTTTACTAGACACTGCAGGAGAAATAGCATTTAAATGTTTGGACTCTTTTTTAAGTGCGTCAACATCACTCAGCGTTAAAGTTTGAACACTCGAAATATCCAAACGTGCTCCTGCTGTAACATTACTATTTGGTCTAATGGTAATCATATTAGAACCCATGCTAGATAATTGATCCTGAATGCTTTTTTTTGATCCCTGACCAATGGCAACCATTGCGATTACAGAACCAACTCCAATAATAATTCCGAGCATGGTCAATAATGCACGAAGTTTATTGCGTCGAAGCGCTTTTAAGGCGATTAGAAAAAGATTAGCTATTTTCATATTTATAATCTTCATCTACATGAAAATCAGCCAGCATTTGTACTGCCGATTTTATGTTTTGGTTATTAAAGTCTTTCGTAACTCTTCCATCACGAAGCGTGACAGTTCTACTGCTAAAGGCAGCGATATCGGGTTCATGAGTTACAAAAATTATCGTTTTTCCTTTTGAATTCAGCTCCTGAATTAGCGCCATGATTTCGTATGAAGTTCTTGTGTCCAGATTTCCTGTAGCTTCATCTGCAAGAATCATCACAGGATCATTTACTAAAGCTCTGGCAATCGCCACACGTTGCTGCTGTCCACCCGAAAGCTGATTAGGAAAGTGGTCTAGTCTGTCAGCCAGCTTTACGGCTTCTAAAGCATTTATAGCTCTTTCGCGTCTTTCTTTGGCAGAAACTTTAGAATTGTACAACAATGGTAATTCAACATTTTCTATTGCCGATGTACGAGCCAAAAGATTATAAGACTGAAAAATAAAACCAATCTTGGTGTTTCGTAAAGCCGCAAGTTCAGTTTTAGATAATGATTTGACATTTACTCCGTCCAAAATATAATTTCCATCTGAAGGTTTATCCAAGCATCCCAAAATATTAAGCATAGTTGTTTTTCCAGAACCGCTGCTTCCCATAATGGTAATAAATTCACCTTCCATCACATCAAAAGAAACACCTTTTAAAGCTCTTACGGTTTCAGATCCCATGGTGAATTCTCTTTTAAGGTCTTGTATTTCAAGAATCTTTTTTTTCATTACAATTGCTTTTATGCTTGATTGTTATTGTCTTCTTCCGCCTCCGCCGCCTCGTTTTGGCATAAACGGACTCGATTCTGCTGCTTTAGCGCCTTTTGTTTGCTTTAATGCATTTACTCCCGTAATGATTTCATCCTGAGCTGTTAATCCTTTAATAACTTGAACGTTAATATCATCATCTAATCCTATTCGTATGTGTTTCGGAATTATCGAATCGCCTACTTTTTTCCATACAATTGCCTTTTTATGGTCAATGGTGTCTGGAGTTTTATTGTTTAACCCTGAATTGCCACCATATTTATTTCCATTTTTGCCTTTGTGTCCGCCTTTGTGATTTCCTAAAGACAGTTTTCTTATTTTAAATTGTTTTTCTAATGTCGAATCAGGCTGAAAAGCAATTGCCTTTGCTGGAATAAGCAAGGTGTTTTTTACTTCATTCGTATAAATAATAATATTGGCGGTCATTCCAGGCTTTAACTTTAAATCGTCATTTGGAGCGTTGATAATAGTGGTATATGTAACAACGTTTGACGAAATAGTAGGCTCCAAACGTATTTCGATTACGGTTCCTTTAAATACATCATCAGGAAAAGCATCAACGGTAAAAGTTGCATTTTCGCCCACTTTTACATTTCCAACATCGGCTTCATCTACAGACGCTCGAACCTGCATTTTACTTAGATCTTTGGCGATACTAAATAAAGTTGGCGTATTAAGACTCGCTGCAACGGTTTGCCCTTCGCTCACTTTTCTAGATAAAACAGTTCCATCAATAGGCGAATAAATATTAGTATAAGAAAGATTCTTTTCCGCAGAACGCAATTGTGCAGCAACACTATTTACATTGTCTTTCGCTACATCATAAAGGTTTTTGGCTGTTTCATAATCAGCCCTGCTTATTCCTCCAGCTTTATACAATTCATTCTGTCTGTTGTAATTAGATTGCTGATAACCGAGATTGTTTTTTGATAATTGCAGATTAGCCACAATTTGCTGTACCTGAGCTAGAAACAGAGACTGATCGATTTGTGCCAATAATTGTCCTTTTTTTACAACGGAGTTAAAATCAACAAATACTTTTTGTATGGTTCCCGAAACTTGTGTTCCTACTGCAACGGTATCTACAGGCTGTATTTTTCCAGTTGCTGTTACACTCGTTGCGATATCTCCAAAATGCGGTTTTTCTGTAATCAGTTCTACTTTATTACCATCTTTATGAAAAATAAAATACCCTATAGATCCTATTACTACAACTCCAATGAGGATGATAATTGCTAATTTACTTTTTTTCATTTTGCTCTTTTTATAGTTTGATTGGATCACCTTTATAGAAATCGTATATTTTTAAGCTTACAACAGAATTGTATTTTGCCTGAATAAAATTTTGAAATGCCTGAACATATAAATTTTTCTCAAGCAAATAATCTACCGTGCTAATGCCTCCTAACCGCAATTGTTCGTTTGCAATTCGATAATTTTCGGTATTGGCATCAAGCTGTTCCTGAGCCGCAGTATATTGAGATTGTGCATTAAGGACATTAATATACGCTTGCTCTACTTTTTGAGATAATACTGTTTCTGTATTGGTAACATTGAGTTTAGACTGATCAATAGCAATTTTTGATTTTTCGACTCCTGTTTTAGCGATTCGATTATTGAATATCGGGACTGTTAAAGAAAGTCCTAAACGCTGATAAAAGTTGTTGTCAATTTGAGTCGGATAGGGTGTTTTTTGATTGTCTGAATATCCAGAAGCCAAAGTTCCGCTTGCGCTAAGTGTAGGCAGAAAACTGGCTTTAGATTTTTGTAATTGAAGATCGGCTGCTTCTTTTTCTATCAAACTGCTTTTTACTTCCGGTCTTTGTTCTAAAGCTGTTTTTTGAGCTTCTTCAAGATTTACTACAGGCAAGGTAGCGTCTAAAGTTTCTGGTTTTTTGACGTTTAATTCATATCCTGACGGAAGTTGCAACAGCTGTTTTAAGGTTAAAACATTTTGACGTTCGGTATTTTGCGAAGTAATCAGGTTGAAATTATCTGTAGCCAATTGCGCTTTCAGTAATACATAATCCTTTTTGGCAATACTTCCAGCATTGTATTTTAATTCTCCTAATTTGAGCTGTGCTTTCGAAGTTTCAAGAATCTCGTTTAGGTATACACTGTTTTCCTTTGCCAACAAAATAGCTAGATAAGCTTGTGTAATTTGAATGGTAATATCATTTTCAGCAGCTTCGGCATTAAATTGAGCAGATTTGATATAGAGATCTTTCTGTTTAATATCATTATTCAGATAACCGCCATTATATAGCACCATTGATGATCCTAATGAATAATTGCCCGCAAAACTTGATTGGGACTGAAAACCTCCAACGACTAAATCGGCATTTTTTGCATTATTAAAAGTTTGTGAAGCATTTCCTAAAAGATTGGGAAACTTTGCGGCTTTCGACAATAGCAAATCCTGTTCTGTTGATTTAGTAGTGAGTCGTAAGGTATTAATTTGAATGTTTTGCTGCTTTGCGTAAGCAATACATTGTTCAAGATTCCATACTTCAGGCAATTGGCTTTGTTCAGTTGTTTGTGCTGTAATATGCACTGACTGAATAATCAAAATTACCTTTAAAGTATTTATCATAAATGACCTCATACCTGAATTTAATTTAAATTAAAAAAAATAAATTATAACCTGAGACTTAAGATAATAAATTGCTTTAAAAGCGTATTTATGGATTTGATTTAAAGGTGGGATTGGGTTAGTTATTCAAATTCTTGGTAGCTAAATTGAATAACCATATCAAATATAGCAATTATTTTTAACACTCTAAACGAACGCTATCCCATTTTAATCTTAAATAAATTGAAAAGAAAACTTAATGTTTTTTAGCTATTTTAAAGGCTAAGAATCTTTCAGAAAAAAAATCAAAAATCAATTTTTCAATTTCAAATATAAAAAGTACTTTTGCGCATGCAACACAACGTACTTATTTTAGATTTCGGGTCGCAATATACTCAGCTTATTGCGCGTAGAGTTCGCGAATTAAATATATTCTGCGAAATTTTTCCTTACAATCACATTCCAAGTGATTTATCAAGTTATAAAGCCGTAATTTTAGGAGGAAGCCCTTTCTCTGTTAGAGGAGAAGATGCTCCACATCCTGATTTATCGCAAATTAGAGGTAAAATGCCTTTGCTTGCTGTTTGTTACGGAGCTCAATATTTGGCTCATTTCAGCGGTGGTGAAGTAGCAGCTTCAAATACAAGAGAATACGGAAGAGCTAACTTGTCTTATATTAAAGAAAATGAAACTTTCTTTGACGGAGTTTCTCCAAATAGCCAAGTTTGGATGAGTCATAGCGATAGTATCAAAGCACTTCCAACAAATGCTGTAAAATTAGCAAGTACGCATGACGTAGAATTCGCAGCTTACAAAATTGAAGGCGAAACTACTTATGCAATTCAATACCATCCAGAAGTTTACCATTCTACAGAAGGTGCAAAAATGTTAGAGAACTTTTTAGTGAAAATTGCTGAGGTTCCTCAAAACTTTACTCCAAATGCTTTCGTAGAAGAAATGGTAGCAGAATTGAAAGAAAAATTAGGAAACGACAAAGTGGTTCTTGGTTTATCTGGAGGTGTAGATTCTACTGTAGCGGCAGTTTTATTAAACAAAGCAATCGGACAAAATTTATATTGCATCTTCGTTAACAACGGACTTTTACGTAAAAACGAATTCCAAAACGTATTAGACCAATACAAAGGAATGGGATTAAATGTAAAAGGTGTAGATGCTGGAGATCGTTTTCTTGGCGAATTAGCAGGAATTAGTGATCCTGAAACAAAACGTAAAACAATTGGTCGTGTATTTATCGAAGTTTTTGATGATGAATCACACTTATTAGAAGACGTAAAATGGTTAGCGCAAGGAACAATTTACCCAGACGTTATCGAATCTGTTTCGGTAAAAGGACCATCTGCTACAATTAAATCGCACCACAACGTTGGTGGATTGCCAGATTATATGAAATTAAAAATTGTTGAACCACTTAGAATGCTTTTCAAAGACGAAGTAAGAAGAGTTGGTGCTTCATTAGGAATAGATCCAGAGTTGTTAGGAAGACACCCTTTCCCAGGACCTGGATTATCAATTAGAATTTTAGGAGATATTACTCCAGAGAAAGTTAGAATTTTACAAGATGTAGATTCTGTTTTCATCGAAGGATTAAAATCTTGGGGATTATACGATAAAGTTTGGCAGGCTGGAGCAATTTTGCTTCCTGTAAACTCTGTTGGAGTTATGGGCGATGAGCGTACTTACGAAAAAGTAGTAGCGCTTAGAGCTGTAGAATCTACAGACGGTATGACTGCTGACTGGGTTCATTTACCTTACGATTTCTTGATGAAAGTGTCTAACGACATTATCAATAAAGTAAAAGGCGTGAACCGTGTAGTTTACGATATTAGTTCAAAACCACCTGCAACAATTGAGTGGGAATAGTAGCATAATTTAAAATTAAGGTCTTACATTTGTAAGGCCTTAATTTTTTATAACCTACTATTTATGAGAGAACTTTTAACGATTTCTCTTGTGTTTATTTTGTCTTTTAACAAAATAACTGCACAAGATGCAATAATTGAACACAGAATTCAAAAAGGAGAAACCGCTTTTTTCATTGCCCAAAAATACAAGGTTTCTGTAGACGAGATTTACAAACTCAACCCCGAATCGCAAAACGGAATCAAGGACAATCAGATTATAAAGATTCCAGTTCATCCCTCAGAAAATACAAATTCAAAGCAACAGACTCATATTGTTGTACCCAAAGAAACATTGTTTGGTTTGTCTAAACAATATCATGTTTCGGTAGAAGATATTCAAAATGCCAATCAAGAAATTCTGGCCAACGGACTCCAAATCGGTCAAGAATTAATAATTCCTCAAAATTCAGATCATGCAGCTAAATCAGAAGTTGCTGTTTCTTCAAAAAGTACGCATCAAGTTGTGGCTAAAGAATCTTTATTTAGCATTGCAAGAGAATACAATGTTTCGGTTCAGGATTTAGAAAATTTAAATAAAGACATTTTGATTAACGGATTGCAGATTGGCCAGACGATTTCAATTCCAAACAAAAGAAAAACGTTGGACGGAAGAGTTCGTGTAATTAATCAGGAAACCGTTTTTCATATTGTAGAACCAAAAGAAACTAAATTTTCGATCGCAAAGAAATACGGAATTTCAATTGACCAATTAGAATCTCAAAACCCAGAAATTGTAAACGGATTAATTGTTGGGAATAAATTAGCTATCAATACCAAAGAGATAAAACCATCAAACGAAAGCGAAGAATTGATGTTGGCTTTGGCCGAAAAACAAGTTGTGGTTGAAAAAACAAAAGCCAAAACAGTTGAAATTGAAGATTTAAAAGATCGCTTGGTTGTTCAGAAAGAAATGAATCAGAAAATTATAAAAATTAATGATCTGAAAGTGAATCTGAATGATATGAATGGTTCTAAAGAAAATTCGGTTGAAAAACTTCGTTTGGTTTTAGAAGCCAATAAAAATGTTCAGGATATTTTAATGGCAAAATTAGATTCGTTGGTGACTTCAATGAATAATGATTTGAAGGAATTAAAGCGAATGGATATTTTGAATGTTGAAGAATCTAAAAGATTGGAGAAACAATCTTCTGAAGGAATCAGTAAAACGAATGAATTATCGTCTCAGCTGAAAAAAGAATTGGCAGAAAACAGAAAAGCTTATGCCGGTTTAATGAATAAGGTTGAAAAAATCGCAGTTGAGGAAAATCAGGAGTATAAGAAGAAAATCCGCGAAAGCGAAAAAAATAATAATACAACTTCTTTACAGCAGCGTTTGTCTTTAGAAGAAATAAAAAAGTATAAAATAGAGCAGGAGCAAGGAGATAAGCAAAACCAGCTATTGATTGCAAAAATCGATTCTTTGGATACTCAGAAAAAGATTGAAGTAAAAAGACACATCAGTAAAGCTTCTTATTATAGTATGGAAGCTCGAAAGTTTGATGATAAATTGGCTTTGATCAAATTGAAAAAATATCAAGACGAAGCGGTTAAAAAGCAGCAAAAAAATAATTCGGGAGAAAATTCAAAAACAATTTCATTAGAAGAAATGAAACAGGAACTGAAAGACAATCCGCTAAGACCTGATAAAACAGTAAAAGTAGAAGTTTATGATAATCTTAGAGAAGTTTCAAACGGGTATTACTTAGTTTTAGGTATATTTACAGACGCGGTTGACCGAGATAAGCTCATTATGAAACTTATTGATTCTGGCGAATTTAACGCTAGCTTCTTTTTCAATATTAATAGCCTTTCATACTATGTTTACGCCGATAAGTTCGAAAACATGGAAGAAGTGCTTTACAAATGCAAGAAAAATGAAGAAGATGAGTTATATAAAGAAATCATTATTGCTAAAGTAGAAATCGATTTGAGGTAATTTTTACAGCAATAAACAAACGGCGCGAATTTTGCTTTTAGTAAAATTGTAACTTATTTTAGAATTAGAAATTAAATTGTTTTAAGCCTTATTATGAAATATTATTTAACAGTATTGTCTCTCGTATTTTTTATGACTTCAAGCGCATTTTCGCAAGAAAAAGTGGTGAAATATAAAGTTTCGAGCGGTGAGACGATTAATCAGATTGCACAAAAATTTAAGGTAACGCCTTATGATATTTACCAGCTCAATCCAGACGCGAGAACAGGATTGGTGCCAAATTCTGTGCTGTTGATTCCAACAAAAACAGGAGCAACAAAAGAAGTTTCTGAAACAAAAAGTGCTGCAACTTCAGGAAAAGAAATTATCCATGAAGTACAACCAAAAGAAACGTTTTATAGTATTGAACATAAATACGGAATTTCAGATGAAGCTTTAAAAGCGGCAAATCCGTTTTTAGAAAAAACTGGTGTTCAAATCGGGCAAAAATTGGTAATTCCTGCAAAAGGATCTGCGCCAAAAACTGCTGCAAAACCTACCAAAGAAAAAGGTGCTGAAAAATACGTGTATCACGATGTGCAACCAAAAGAAACAAAATTTGGTATTGCAAAACAGTACAATATGACTGTTGACGAATTGGAAAAACGTAATCCAGATATCGTTAATAGTTTGCCAGTTGGTTATAGATTGACGATAAAAGGAACAGCTCCAAAAACAGAAGCTGCTCCTGTAGAAACTGCAAAAGCTGTAGAAAGTAAAAAAACTGCTGAAACTTCTAAAAAAGCAGTGACTTATATGGATTATCAGGTAAAACCAAAAGAGACTTTTTATAGTTTAGGAAGAGTTTTTCATTTAACGCAAGACGAATTGGTGGCTTTAAATCCGTCACTTTCTGAAGGTGTAAAAGAAGGAATGGTTTTGAAAGTTCCTGCTGGATATATTGCTCCAGCTCCAATTGTTACAGCACAAGTACCAGACAAACCAGCTGATTCTTCATGGAATAAACCAACTGAAAATACTGGCGGCGGAATTAAAATTGTAGATAAAGTAAAATCGACTGAAAACGAAAATGTAGAGGTTGTAGAATTAACTAAAAAGAAAGGGCTTAATGAGCGTAAAAAAGTAGTTTTATTGCTTCCTTTTAATTTGGCTAAAGTACAAAGCGATACTTCTGGAACAGCTAACAGAATTAAAAACGATAAGTTCTTAAACATGACTTTAGATTTTTATGCTGGAGCAATGATGGCGATCGATTCTGCAAAAGTTTTAAAACTGCCAATTGATGTTGCTATTTACGATTCTCAAGAAACTAAAACAACTTCAAATATTGTTGGTTTAACTCCGAAGCTTCAAGATGCAGATGCTGTAATTGGACCATTTTACCAAACTAATGCAGAAACGACAGCAAATATGTTGCGTTCGTATGATGTTCCTGTAATTTCGCCTTTATCAAAAGATAGTGCAAATCCGATTGACAATTTATACCAAACAATACCTTCAAATGACGTGATCAAAAATGCAGTTTTTGATTATATGCGTTCTAAAAACGGAAATATTGTAGCGGTTGTAGATAAGAAAAAAGAATCGGTTATTAATTACATCAAGCAAAACCAAAAAGGTGTGGCATTTGCTACTTTGACAGAAGCTGGCGGTTTGGATGTGGCTAATTTGAAAAGCTTATTGATTCCGAATCGCATGAATTATGTGGTGATGGAAACTGGTAATACAGCAATGGTTAAAGCGACAATAAAGGCTTTATTGGATTCTCAGAAAACATGCCAGGTTCAATTAGTAATTTTGGAGCCAAACAGTACATTAGATACAGACGAAATTAGTTTTGATAACTTGGTGAAATTGAAATTGATGTATCCTTCTGTAACTCGCGAAAGTGATGAACAGCCAGTTTTAATTTATGAAAAACAATTTCGTTTGAAAAACAAAGCAAATCCGACTTCTTATGCAACGAGAGGATTTGATGTGACATTTGACACAATGATGCGTTTATCTCAAGGAAAAACATTTCAAGAAACTGCTGATATGATGACAACTCAGCAAGTAGATAATAAATTTCAGTATTATAGAAAAGAAGATGGCGGACATGCTAATAAAGGTGTCTATATCTTATATTATGATAGTGACTTAACTTTAAAAGTAGCAAATTAATGACATCAAAAGTAACCTATTTAGGAGATTTAAGAACAAGTTCAATTCACGTGCAATCAGGAAGCGAAATCATTTCTGACGCACCATTAGATAATAACGGAAAAGGTGAGGCATTTTCTCCAACAGATACTGTAGCAAACGCATTGGCAAGCTGCATGATGACGATTATGGGAATTAAAGCGCGCGATATGGCAGTAGATTTTGTAGGTTCTACTGCAGAAGTAACAAAAATCATGAATGCAGAACCAAGACGAATTGGTGCAATCGAAATCGTATTTGAAATGCAAGGTGTTGCTGAGGAAAAAAGCAGAACAATTTTAGAACGCGCTGCAATGACCTGTCCAGTATTCTTAAGTTTAAGCAGTGAAATTGAAAAAAGAATTACTTTCAACTGGAACTAATTTTTTTTCATTCAAATAATAAAAGCCATCTGAAAATATCGGATGGCTTTTTTGTTTTTACGAATGGGTTAAAACAGACAAGAGAGCAACATCTACTTTGCTCTCTTGTCCCTCTCTAACTAACCAATATATTTATTCTGAAAACTCTAATTTTTTAAGTTTGTTCCAGCCTCCACGTGTAAAATCTGGTATTTCTACAGGAGCAGAATTATGGTCTAATGAAATTTCTGTTAACGGCCCAAGACAAGACCATTCTGCTAAATCGTAGACGTCCATATCTAATGGAAGCCCTTTTTGAAGACAGTGAATTAAACGATAATCCATGATGAAGTCCATTCCGCCATGACCGCCTACTTTTTTAGCTTGTTCTTCTATTCCTTTTGCAATTGGGTGTTTGTATTTTTCCATTAATGCTTTTTTCACTTCTTCTGGAACAAAAGAATGAGCGCTTAATTTTTCGTGATTTGGTTTTACATCGTCACTCAATTCTTTTCCGTCAAGCGCATAACCTTCAAGCGGATATTTGTTTGCAAAACCTTTTGTACCGCTCAATTGATACATTCTGCTGTATGGGCGCGGAGAAGTAACATCGTGCTGAATTTGAATCGTTTTTCCGTTTTCGGTACGAATCATGGTCATCGTATGATCACCGTTTCTAAAATCTTTAATTTCTTGTCCCGATTTTTCTTTGATGTAAGCAGGATTTCCAACGGCTTTTGTATCCATAGAAACCAAGAAATTCATTTTGTCACCACGATGAATGTTTAATGCCTGACAAGCTGGCCCCATCCCGTGTGTCGCATAAATATCACCGCGGTGTTTAATATTATAATCCATTCTCCAGTTATTCCAGTATTCTCCCCAAAATGGCTGTAAACCGTGAATGTAAGAACCTTCTGCATGTAGAATTTCTCCAAACAAACCTTGCTGTGCCATGTTTAATGTTGTCAACTCAAAGAAATCGTAAACGCAATTTTCTAATTGCATACAATGTTTTCTTGTTTTTTCAGAAGTATCAATCAGTTCCCAGATTTCTTTCATGGTTAAAGCTCCTGGAACTTCAATTGCTACGTGTTTTCCGTCTTTCATGGCTTGAACTCCAATTATGGCGTGATGTTTCCAATCTGTTGCGACATACACTAAATCTACGTTTGGAAGCGCAGTAACTTTTCTCCAAGCATTTTCATCACCGTAAAATTCTTGAGCTTTTGGAAAACCAGCTTTCGTCAAAATTTCATTTGATTTTGCAGTGTTTTCTTGTGTCATATCACATAAAGCTACGATTTCAACACCCGGAATATGCGTCATACGCTCAACAGCGCCAGGACCACGCATACCCAGTCCGATGAAGGCAACACGAACAGTTGGAATTGGATCTGCTGCCATTCGCAGAACATCTTGCTGTCCTTTTGGACGTGAAGGTGTTTTGGTCTTAATCATTTGTGCAGAAGCAATTGTCCATCCGAACAAAAGAAAAAGAACTATTGAGGATTTAAAAAAGGTAGTTTTCATAAGTGAGTAATTTGTTATTCAATGCTTATAGGATAGCTATTTTAATTCTTTGTGTGTAATTTTTTAACACATAGAAACATAGTCATTGCAATCTTAAATAGGCGTTTCACTAATTTTAATGCACATAGTACTATGTGTTAAAGCTTGCTTTTTCTGTAATCTTAAACAAAAGCAACAAAAATCTATGTTTCTATGTGTTTAAATTGGCTTAGCGAATTAACTTAATTCTAAAAATAACCTCTCTAATGAACCAGATCAGAGAGGTTTTCAAAAACAAAACAATCCAAGGATTTTAAAATTATTTTTGACTACTAAATCTTTTCATTATTGGCGTTACATGTTTTTTGGTATCGTCGTCTAATGATGCTAATACTTTTTCGCCCTCAGAAGGAGCGTATTTGTTTAATCCTGTAATTCCAGCAGCAATTACGTTGTATGATTGTTCTTTTGTACTTTCTTCCATTAAGGCCTTGTAAGATGCATCTCCTGTTGAGGCTAATTTTACAATAGCATTTGCTCTTGCAATTGTTTTTTTATCATTTTTAGCAATATCAAGTAGCGTTTTTAAAACTTGATCTTTGGTTGGATTATCATTCAAATCAATTGCTTTAATGCTTAAAACTCTTAAATCTTCTTGCGGATCATTTAAACCAGCAATAAGAATAGATTGTCCTTCGTTGCTTTTTTCTTTCGAAGCATATTTTATAGCTTCAATTCGGTTATAATAACAAGAAACGTTTTTGTATTGATACAAATAATCTGCAGCAGTTTTTTTGTCTACTTTAATTTCACCAACTAGGATTTTGTCTGGATCCAAATCTATAAATTCAGGTTTTGAAGGAAGATCAAAACTGAAGCTTTGTTCCCTTTTATTGATTAAAATGTCCTTTCTTATTTTAGTTCCGTTTACGTAAAAATCAACTTTTAAAGGCAACGTAAAAGTTTGCACCGCACTATCTTGAGATTGAGTTATGGTAATGATAACTTTTCCATTATCGTATTTGTAAGTCACATCTAGAATAGGACTTCCAGCTTTAAAATACCATTGATCAAAGTACGGCAACCAATCTTTTCCTGTAACATCTTCCATCGCTAAACGCAACTGATGTGGTTCTCCAGACTTATAAGCATTTGTGGTTAAATATTGATTTAAAGATTTAAAAAACGCTTCGTCACCCATTTGATTTTTTAAAGCATATAAAATAATCGAACCTTTTGAGTAGCTGATATTATCAAACATATCATCTGCTTTTTTGTAATGAAAACGAGCTAGAATTTCGCTGTTTCCATTTTTTTGTGAACGAAGATAATTTTGAAGTTTTTCATAACGCGATCTGTCTTCTCCATCTTGTCCAGCATCGTGACCGTGCCAAAGTACTTCTCCAAAAGTGGCAAAAGATTCGTTCATCGTTAAATTTGACCATGATTCAGCGGTTGCCAAATCTCCAAACCACTGATGAAAAAGTTCATGCGCTACAGTGCTTTCTTCGTTATTATCTAATAATTCTCTTGCTGTTTTTTGTACGTAAGCACCGTGAACTGTTGCAGAAGTATTTTCCATTGCGCCTCCAAAATAATCGGTTACCACAATCTGAGAATATTTTACCCACGGATATTCTACACCCAACATTTTGCTATAGAAATTCATCATATCTGGCGTTTTTCCAAAAATTTGTTTGGCGTAAGGCGCGTATTTTGGTTCCAAATAATAGCTTACTTCTTTTCCGTTATAAGAATCTTTGTAGATTTTAAAATCGCCAACTGCCATCATAAACAAGTAAGGCGCATTTGGCTGTTCCATTTTCCAGATATCGGTTCTGGTTCCGTCTTTGTTTACTTTTTGAGAAGTTAATTTTCCGTTTGAAAGCGTCGTGTATTTAGCATCAACAGTCATCGCAATTTCAGAAGTTGTTTTCTGATTTGGCTTGTCGATCGTTGGAAACCAGCAAGAAGAAGCTTCTGTTTCACCTTGTGTCCAAATTTGAGTTGGCTTATCCGCTTTTCCATCAGGATTTACAAAATACAAACCTTTAGAATCAACAATAGATTCTCCTGCTTTGCTTTTCAGTTCTTCTGGTTTTGCGGTATAATTGATGAAAATGGTATACTTTTCTGTGTTTTTATATTTTCTGTTTAAAGCAATAGAAAGTTCTTCATTATCGTATTTGTACTGTAACGGAATACTTTTTTTACCGTCAACAATGCTAATTTCTTTAAACTCCATTCCTTTTGCGTCAAGCTTAAGCGAATCACTTTCATAAAAGTGAGGTTTTAAAGTAATCCATTCTTTACCATATAAATAACGCTTTCCGTAATCGAAAGAAACTTCCAATTTGGTGTGAACTAAATCATGCGTTTTCGTTGGAGTAGCGCGATAAATCGATAATTCATCTGCTTTATTTTGTGCTTCTATTTTTGGTGCCAAAATAAGGGCAAGACCCAAAAATGTATATTTTAAAAAATGCTTTTTCATTTTTGATGTTTTAGAAAGTTCTTTACAATTTTTCGATAATTCTAACTTCACCATCTTTTTCATCTTCACTTAAAATATTCGATTGTTTTTTGGTGTAAGCCAATAAACTCCATTGAACGATTTTATTTGTCGGATATAATTCGGCTTGATTTTTTAACCATTTTTCAGCTTCCTGAGCAGAAGACGTTTTTTCAATTGCCCAAGCAGAAACCAATTGATTTGCTGGTAAAAAGTTCATTACCGTATTATCCACTACTGGATGAAAAGCCACGATTTTATCTAAAGATTTTGAAGCCATTTCTTTGTTTCCAAGACTTGAATAACATTGATAATCTAACCAATTTTCCAATCTTTCGTCAATATTTTCGTCATACGGTTTTCCAACGCCTAAATTTTCTGGAAACAGTTTTGCATCGGCGATAAATTGTAATGCTTTTTTATAATTTTTGTTTTTCATTTCAGCCAAAGCTTGCATCAATTTGGCTTCGTGATACAATTGTCTTCCAGCAATTGCGCCTTCAAAAGGAAGAATTTGCAGTTTGGTTAAAAAGACATCGGCTTCGCGGTATTTTTTGTTCAGTAATAAAGTCTTAGCGTAAAGCATTCCAATCAAATAATTGTCTTGGTGTTTTTTATAGAAAGATTCAGCTGTTGCTAATGCTTTATCAAATTGCTTTTGAGCGATGTAATGTTCTGCCAACATTTTATGGTATCTCCAACCTTGCGGATCCAATTTAATGGCTTGCTGAAGACTTGCCAATACAATTGCCGCATCATCTTTAAATAAAGAAGCTTTTGCTCCGTAAAATGCTGGATCAATTGGTTTAGTACCGCATTGCGAAAACAATTCTTTCGCTTCAGAAATTGAATTACGATTCCATTCGATCAAACCTAAATGGTATTTTAATTGGTATTGATCGTTTGTTTTAATTAATGATTTTAGGATTTCAGCCGTTTCATTTCTAAAAGGAAAACTTGTTCCTGGTTTAATTTTACTGATATCAACTGGTTTGTTTTCTAAGAAAGCTTTCCAATAAATGATTTCGGCGCTTGGTTCTGCAATAGAGAATACTTTTAAAGCATCTCCTTTTTGGCTTATGTTGTTGTACCAAATTCCTAATTCCAGAAAAGTCTGTTCTGGCATTTCGTTTCTGATAGCCGAAGTAAAGGCATTTTTTGAGTCGTTTGAATTGTTCCAAAGGTATTTTTCAAAATCAGCAAAATGATTTAATGGATCAAGAGCTGTAAGTGTTTTTAAAACCGAATTTGCTTTTTCAGAATTATTTTGAAGACGATATAAAACTGCTAAAACTTGTAAGCTTTCCGTATTATATTGATTGTTTATTAAACTTTTTTCGGCATATTCAACAGCTTTTGATAAATCATTTTCGTCTAAATAAATTTTGCTTAAAGCCGTGTAAGCTGGACTTCTAAATTCAACAGTTGCAGCCGCAATATCAAAACCATCTTTTGCATCAATACTATTTACTAAATGAAAATTCGCTAAAGCGTAAAAATAATTCGCAGCAGGATCGTAAGTATCAATAGCTAATGCTTTGCTTGCTGAATTTACAGCGTTTTTATAATCTAATTTTCTAATTTGTAAAGAAGCCAATGCAGAAAGAGCAGGAGCGTAGTTAGCATCTAATTTTAGACACGCATTTAGTTTTTCTTCAGCAAGAATATAATCTTTAAAACTGATGTAATTTTTGCCCTGTAAATACAATCCGTAAACAGAATTATGATCGAAATCTTTCGGAATTTCGACAGGGCGATTAATGTTCCCGTCTTCTGGAGCAGAATTCCAAACCAATTTATTTCCGCCCAAAACAAATTTCAATTTATTCGAATCGACTTTTATCTGAATCGAATCTTTGAAAGTTTGCATGGTATTCAACGCAATATCTTTAGAATATACTTTTTTGTCGTTTTCAAAAACTTCGATTTTTTCATTCAATTTTTGAAGCGGAGAAAAATAGATTTTCAGCCAACCATTTTCATTTTTGATATTGACAGAACCGTAATTATTGGCTTTTACAAAACCTTTGGTCTGTTTTACAGGAAACCAATATTCTGTCCAAGTATCAGTTTGATAAGGTGCAAACGAACGCTGTTTGAAAGGCGTAAGATTACTGCCTTCGCTCGCTTGGTTGAATAATCTTCCGCTTTGTACTTCTACATATTGTCCGTCAGTATCGGTTAATAATTTTTCCCAAATCATACCTTGTTGCGACAATCCCCAAATCCAGATTTTTTTGCCCGGTTTGTCATCGTGATTACCATATCTTCCCATTCCGAAATCTTCATCGTGGTAATATCCTCCGAAGAAATCATCATATTTTCCGAATACGTGATACGATTTGTAACCGCCAAAATTGTTGTTTTTGTAGAAAGATAAATCTTTGCCATTTTCTTTATCAATTGGCCAAGAATTGTATTCTCCGTTATGACCAATATAAGTTTGTCCTGGATAAATAAATTGCAGATTTTCAGCTGCTTTTATTCCGGTATTCATCCAAGTATAGTAAGGCTGTTCGAATTCGGTTGTGTTGGACCAAAACGAATTTGTAGTAAAATAAGCTTTGTCTTTTGGAAGATTAATGTCTAATTTCCAAGATGTTCTTGTTAGTAAATCTAAAACTCCAATAACACAACTGATGCTTCCGTCTTCTCGGTTTATAATTTTATAATCGACAGGAGTGGCACAGTTTGGCGTGTGACCGATAATTCCGTAATTGCCTTCAACACCGCCGCTTGTCCACGGTCCGCGCATGGCAATGTCTCTAAATTTTACAACATGATTATTGTAAACAATGTCTTTTCCTGTTGATTTTTCGATTGCCGACCAAACTTTTCCGCCAATTTCTGGCAAGATCATTAATTTGATATAATCGTTTTCAATTTCGATTACTTTCCATTCTTTCTGAACGGGTTTATCTGTAAATCCATCAAAGCGGAAATAAGGATAAAACTTCGTATCCGGTTTCGGAATCGGATCTGGATCTGAAAACGGGTATGTCGTAAATACTTTTTTGTATTCTTTTACGGTTGGTTTGTTTTGTGCGGTGACAAAGAGGCTTCCAAAGAGTAGAATCGATAAGAAAGGTTTAATTTTCATGATGGATAGCTTGGTTATTTGTGGTTGTTTGGTTTTGCAACAGATTAAATAGATTTCAATGATTTAATATGTGTTTAAATGTGCCGTCAGGCACTTAAATATTGGTAGAAAATTAGGTTCAAATGCATGCGTGCCGTAGGTACGCAACAAAACGGTAATTATTGCGTACCTACGGCACGCTTGATACTCTAAACATGTATTTTCTACCAATATTTAGTGCCTAATGGCACAAAATCTTGATTCAGCTTATTATTTCACAATCAACAACCAGCCTTTTCCTTTTGAAACTGGAATTTCATCTTTTGTAGTGAAAGTCTTTGCAGGTTGGAAATTAAGCACTTCTGGAGCTGTAATTGTTGCTTTTGAAGGATTGATTCCTAATTTTTTCCAGTCGATAATTAATTTAACGTTTGTATCTGCATCTGCCCAGCTTGCGATAGAAATTAAAGCAGTTCCGTTCTTTTTGTAAACGGTTGCCAGAACTTTGTCGTTGTTTGTTTTTACAGGACAGTTTTCGCTCCAATATCCAATCATTTCAGAACCTTTGATTCCGAAAGAATCCCATAATTTCCAGATTTGTCTCGGGTCAGCACCGTCGCTCCAAGGCAATCTGTTTGTCATTCCGTAAACCATTCCTCTCCACGGATTTCCGCCATCTTGAAGCATTTCTCCCATTAATCCAAATGGAATTCCACTTACTTCTGTCAAGAAAAAGTCAGGATTGTTTTTGTTGTAGTCGAAGTATTCTCCAAACCATAATTTATTGATGTATGGGAAATGCTCCATGTATAAATTGGCACTATTATTAAATCCGTCGCTTTTGTTGTATTGATTCGCGCTGTGTAAATCGATAATTCCGGGATGACCGTCTTTTGTAAGCACACGTTTGATGCGTTTCATTGTGATTCTGTCAAAAGCAACGTCGTCTAAGTAGATTCCATCAATACCAACATTTTGCGTTAGCCAGTTCATTCCTTCTACGTAGTAATTGTGCCAACGGTTCATTCCGCTGTTTACAATTGCAGCATCTTTAATTTCTGGAACAAACCAAGCTGCGATATAATCGTCGCCAACGTGTTCTTGTAACCAAGAGAATCCGCCTCCTTTTCCTGGAGAATAAATTTCGTGACCTAAACTTCTTAAAGCGAAAGTCTCATAAGCTTTGTTTGAAACCTCTCTAACGGTGTTGTAGATTTTTACTTTTAAACCTTTTTCATGCGCTTCATCGATATACGTTTTCATCTTTTTAAACTCAATAAAAGGATAATTGATATAAGGATTAATTGCATTTGCGTGGTGAATATTGATTACTGTTGCACCAGTTTTAGCAATCGAATCGATTGGACTGTATTTGTGGTAAAACTTCGTATCCCATTGAAAATCGGTGTTAATTGTATGGAATGGCGTAATCAACAAGTTGAAGTTGTAATATAAAATATCACCTTTTTTCATAGTTCTAGCACCACTATAAGCATTTACTAGAACCGATTTTTGGTTTGGTGTAATGGTAATACCGCCCTTATTTTCGTTACCCCATGAAGTTGGCAGTAATAAAGGTTTTTGTAAATAGAAATTAGTATTTAAAGGGCGGCTATATTTTTCGTCTCTTAAAGAAAATTGCAATCCAGAATTTACAGCACCAATCCAAGCGCCGTCTTGGTTTTTATGCGCAACATCCCATTTCCAGTCAAAAGTTGCAGGACGATCGCCTCCTTTTTGACCTAATCCCATCATGTATTTTGCAGATGCTGGTTGTATTGGCAATTGAAAGTTGATATCATTAAAAGAAACATCTTCAAGAGCTGTAACTTTCACGATATAATGTACAAAACCGTCAAATTCAACAGAAGCATTTACATCCATTTGAACCGATTTTGAAGTCGAAGTGCTTTCCCAAGAAACCGTTCCAGCTTCTTTTTTAGTGAATTTTACGCCACTGTTTTTCCATTGTGCTTCTTTTCCAGATGCATCAACAAAATGAAAATCTAAAGGAGCACTTAAAATATCATTTGCTTTTGTTCCTAAAGAAGTCATTTCAGGAGTAAAGTAAGTCTGAATTTGAGCTGGAAATCCGTTTGGTGCTAAAGTCAGTTTTCTTCCTAATAAAGAAATTTCAGTGTTGTTTACTGTTAATGCCGTATAAGGAGCGATAACTGTATTTTCTTGCGCTAAAGTTGAGTTTAACCATTTTAAACGCGTCATTTTTTCTGGAGAATCAATTCCGCCATTTTTCGTTACTTCATTAGAAACGGTTATTTGAAGGTTGATTTCTTTTGATTTTCCATCAGCAATTACAGTAGCTTTTCCTGTGTAAGTTCCCGCTGCAGCTGTTTGCGGAACGTCAATGCCACACCACATTGCCTGAATTTTTCCTTTAGAAACAGAAACGGTATTCGTGAAAGGATTTCCATCGTATTTTGTTCCGTCTGTATTGATACAAGCTATGTTTTTAGCGTCAATTGTATTTCCACCACTTTTTAAATCAGAAAAAGTCACTTTTACATTTTGCAAATCTTCAAGTGCGTAAACTCCCAATTGGAAAGCTAAATATTCGCCTTTCATTGCAGTATCAGAAAAACTGTTTTGAACACCTTTTTGAATCCATCTTTGTGGTAAATCTGCTTTTAATTTGATCGAATGCAATCTGTCTTCTGGGAAAACCAAGAAAGAATTTCCGCTGTTTTTTGCGATCAAATCTTTAGTTTCAGCAGCTGTTGCAATAACTTCCATTGGATAAAAACTATTGAATGCATCAATACTTTGAATTTCTGTAACCGAAGCGTTGTCTTTTATATTAGATTTAATTTTAGAAATCCATTGCGCATCTGCTTTGTCTTCAGGTTTTGCATAAATTCCTTTCGGGTAATTTGCCGTTCCTTCATCAATATAGGGCATATAATAAACGTAATAAGTTCCTTTTCCTGAAATAGGTTCAAAGAAAATAGTCCCGTTTTCTCTATTTATATTTTCAGTTTTTATATTTTGGATTTCTTTTCCAGAAGCATCTTGAACGATAATTTTTTTAAGTTCTGGATTTGTGTCTCTTCTTCGCCATTCGATTGTGGTTTTAGCAACATTTCCTGAACCAGAAAATGCAATTACAGCGCGATGGTTTCCTAATTTATTCGGATTCCAGCTGTCATTTCCATCTGAATATTTTATTTGTGCAGTTAGCGAAATACTGATCGTGAAAAGACACGTTATCAATATTCTGCTTAAAAGTGCTCTGTTTTTTAGGTTTAGTTTCATTGTGTTGTATAATCAGGTTTAATAGTATATTTTGAGTTTAGTAAACAGGTTTCAAACCGCTTTTTTTCCAGTAAGCAATAATAGGTTTGTAAGGGCCGTATTTATGCTGTTCTTCGGTAAAATTATCATTAAATGGGCTGTGAGCGTAATCAATTGGTTTGCCTGTTTTGTCAGGATAATCCAAAGTTTTTGGGTTTGGTCTTGTATGTACAGAATCGTCGTTTACATAAGCTGCAATGTCAAGTGCTTGTGCGTCTGTAAGGTACGGTTTTCCTAGTTGCACTTTATCATACGGCATATTGCTTTTTAACCATTGCGCCTGTTTGATTACGCGGTGCATGCTTGAACCTGGCTGATAACCATATTGTCCCCAAAGCGGAGGATAAGTATAGCCCGATTTGTCTGCATTATAAACTCCTTCGCCATTATTTCCGTGACATCTTGCACAGTTTTCAACAAACAATGCTTTTCCTCTTTCTGGACTTGCCGCAACATCTGGAAATTCGATTTCTAAGTTTTTAGCTCCTTTAAATTTACCATCTTTTGGCACAAACTTGCTAATCCATTTAAAGTAAGATAGAAACGCCACCATTTCTTTACTGTCTAAAGGAAGTGGTTTTCCAGAATGCGGACGCATAATGCAGTTATTAACTCTTTCTGCAAGTGTAAGCACTTTGTTTTCGCGTCCGCGATATTGTGGATAATTGTCATGCGAAGACATTAAATTGAACGCATAAGGTTTTGTTCCTGCGTCTTGATGACAGTTCGTGCAGTTCATTTTATTGCCTAAATATTTTCCTTTGATTCCGTTTGGGCCAATATAATAAGCCGTTTTCATCATTAATTCTCTTCCATAACGAACCGATTCTCCGAACTGATCGTCTGGAATTTTTGAAGTGTCGATTGTAATATAACCTTCTTCATCTTCTTGTTCAATTGTTTTTGAAGCTAAAGTTTGAGAATTTGATTTGGTACACGAATTGAAAACAACAATTGGCATTGCTGAAAAAAGTCCGATAAGAATTAGTTTTTTCATGTTTTTTATTTTTTATTCTGATACTTACCACCCAGTTTTGTCATTTCGACTGAAAGGAGAAATCGCACTCGAAACTCCACAAACTTGGTGACCAATCTTTGTAGACAAACTTGTGTGATTTCTCCTTTCAGTCGAAATGACAAGATTGTCTTTATATTATTTTTAATTTAGAAGAAAAGGTTTCATGTTTTCTTCTGGAATAAATTGTGTGCGATAAGGCGGAATTTCAGATTCTAAAGCCCATAAAAGCACTCCTTTTTTATTCGTTAAAACTGTAATATGTCTTTTAGAACAGCAACATAAGAAGGCATCTTTATCAATCATATAAGCGCTTCCCATTCTGTCATTGTAAATGTCTTTTGGCAATTTGATTTGAAAATCAAGTTTAACTGCATTGTTTTTTTCGTCTACTTTTAAAGCAAAAACAGACGATTGTTTTTTATCTACGCCATTATCAAAAAAAAGTAAACTTCCTTCTTGATCGATATGTGCGGCATGGGCTTGAGAGAAATTAGTATCTGGAGCCATTTTCATGTTTCCGCCTTTTCCTAATTTCCACATTACTTTTCCAGTTTTAGCATTTACTTTCCAGATCTGACCATTATTGTAGAAAGAGATAAGGAAGTTTCCGTCTTTATCATAGTTTAAACTATTGGCGTGTGTCCAGTCTTTTTTGGTTTTTAAAAGATCTTTGTCTTTTAAAGGATCTAAATCATCAAAAACACTCCATTTCCAAAGCTGTTTTCCTTTTTTATCTAAAATCAAGATTCCGTCACCATTGATTGTGTCTTGTTTTTTTCCTCCAATAGAAGTCAAATCCATTATTTTTTGATCAACTGTTATAGTGACAATTTCATTAGCTGATTTTTTTATGATTTCGTGATGAAGCGTTTGTTTTAAATCTCCTTGACCTTTTTTAATGTGTGTTAGAGTATCACCTTGAAGATTGATTTCTAAGATTTCACTTCCATAACTTGTTGGTTCATCGTTTGTGCCTAAAATGGAAAGAATCGTTTGCTCTTTTGTAAAATGAGCCACTTTAAATCCAGTTCCTTCAATTGTATGATACCATCTTAGATTTCCTTTGTAATCGACAATATAAGCTGTTCCTGGAGTTTCTCTTTTTGCTAAAAGCATAAAGCCTTTTTTGAAATTTGCAGGCAATAATTCTGGTTTTGGACAATTGGCTTTAAATTGTTTTTGAAGCCATTCTGGAAGTTTTCTCGATTTAAAATTATAAATCTTGCTTGTTGTTTTACTGTCGCCTTGAACTGTAACGAGTTGAAAACTATAATCGGTTTCTGGAATAATATTGCAAAGAACCAACGAATGTTTAAGACCAGAATTTGAAATAGGAGAGGCAATTTTATTTTCAATTCCTTTTTTGTTAGACCAATATTCTGCATATACCTGAGCTTGGTCATTCGTAGTAACATCGATCTGAATTTTCAATTCGTTGTTGCTATGAGTGCCAATATTGATATTGGAGATAATTTGGCTTTTAGAACAGCTTGCTAATGCTAGGAGAACTAAAATAAAACTTCCTTTTAATATTAATTTTTTGATCATCTGAAAAGCTTCTTTTGTGAAACAGAAAAGTACTTTTTTTATATAAAAAATCAAGAACAGACAGACTATTTTACTGTCTGTCCTTGATTAAAATTTTATTGTCTGTCTGCGTTGCTTAATTTTGGATTAAGGTCTACCTGACTTTGTGGGTAGGTATAATATTTGTTTTGCGGCATTTTAATTAAAGCGGCTTCGCCAACTCTTAAATGATATGCATTTACTAAAACATCATATTTGTTCATTCTAATTAAATCTGCACGACGTTTTCCTTCATAGAAAAGTTCCCATCCTCTTTCTTGCAAAATAGCATCTCTCAAACTAGTCTGAGTAAGACCTGATAAAACTAGAAGTTTCGCGTGTGATCTTCCTTTTACCTGATTAATCAAATCGATAGCTTCTTGAGTTGGACCACTGATTTCGTTTAATGCTTCAGCTCTGCTCAACAATACGTCTGCATAACGCAAAATATTTACACTATGACCATCATAATACGTTGTAGTTTCATCATCAGCATATTTTCTAGTAGAAACATCTGGCATATAAAATTCACCAGCTGGCGGCTGAGCTCCTAATGATGGTGCTTGTTTGTGCAGTAAACCATCTGTTCCTTCAAATTCTGGGAAGAAACATTGTTTTCTCTCATCTTCGTCACCAAAAGTGTTGTAGAAATCCCAGTTTACAGTATAGTATTGCCATCTGTTTTGAACGATAGGGTGATCAATTGGACCAAAATGGTTTAATAATTCTGTTCCGTTTGTATTAGCATCACTTAAAGAAGAAAAGATGTTTTCGCTACACCATTTGTTACTTTCTTTAAACAAACCTAAGTAAGAAGGATAAAGATGATATTCATTTAAATCTATTACTTGCTGAGTTAACGTTAGAACTTTTTGCCAATCATGACTGCGCAAGTAAAGTTTAGCCATTAAAGTAAGCGCTGCTCCTTTTGTAGCACGACCAACATCATTAGTGCCATAAATTACATTTGTTTTGTAGTTTACTGGTAAAATTGTAGCAGCCTCTGTAAGATCTTTAATGATGAAAGCATCGATGTCTTCTACAGATGTTGGAGGTGTCTGTTCTAAATAATTTGGATTTGCAATGTTTTCTTCGGTCATTAAAATAACTGGCCCCCAAGAATCAGTTAAATCCATATAGGCAGATGCTCTTAAAAATTTTGCTTCAGAAATAAATTGTGCTTTTTCAGCATCAGAGATTGAAGACATTTTTCCAATGTAATAAATAGCATTATTCGCATTAGAAATCAATTTATACATTGCATTCCAATCTTCTAGCAACAAACCATTTGTAGAACTCCATGTTCCTAAAGACAATTGTCCTGGATCTCCTCCGTATTGGCAATGACCTAAATCTGTAGCAATATCAGTCAATGCAAAGTGTCTTGTAGCCCAATAAGAAAAGTTATCTCCTACGGCAGGTCCTTTTAATCTTCCGTAAATAGAGTTCACCGCTGCAATAGCATCCGATTTAGTTTGATATCCATTCGTAGTCGTCAAACTGCTATATACCGTTGGATCAAGATCCTCATTACAGGAATATTGAAGACCTGCACCAAGTAAAAGCAATAAAATTGTATATTTTTTCATTTTGATAAATTTAATGTTATTGAAAAAGCTATTAATGAATTGCTATTTTAATCCCTAATATAAAAGTTCTAGAAGCTGGGAATGAGTTAAAGTCGATTCCTCCACCAAGATTTTGTGCTTTAGCAGTATTTGTATGTCCATTTACTTCAGGATCATTTCCAGAATATTTTGTAATTGTCAATAAATTTTGACCAATAGCATATAATCTAATATTGTCAATAAATTTTGTCGGTTTTAAAAGACTTTCAGGAATTGAATATCCAATAGATAAATTTTTAAGACGTAAATAAGAAGCTTCTTCTACAAATCGTGAGTTTACATAACTACCGTATGCACTTTTGTAATAGCCATCTCTAGGAATGTCAGTATTTTCATTTGTACCTGCAACCCATCTATTCAAAGCATCTGTACTTGTACTTGATTCTCCAACCATTCTTGTCATGTTATAAACTGAATAATCAAGAGCTCCTTGAAAAAACAAATTCACATCAAAATCTCCGAATCTAAAATCATTATTAAAACCAACAATGTAATGAGGAGTAGAGTTTCCTAAATAAGTTCTGTCCTTAGCTGTAATTAATCCATCTCCATCTAAATCTTCATATTTAGGATCTCCAGGTTTAGATCCTGGTTGCGCAGCATAAGTTTCTCCTGTTTTTATTACACCAGCATATTTAAATCCGTATAATAATCCCATTTCTTTTCCTGGCTCAAGTCTTGTAAATTCACGTCCAGAAACAGTACCGCTTGGATTAGAGGTGTTTACACTAATTATACTTACATTATCAGCAAGAGAAACAACCTCTTGTTTATTGTATGCAACATTTAGCGATGTTCTCCAATAAAATTTATCGTTTTTGAAGTTTTCACTGGTTACACCAAGTTCAATACCTTTATTGTCAATCGTTCCAGAGTTAAGTGTTTGCGTAGAAAATCCCCACCATCCTCCAACAGGGACATCCAAAAGAGCATCAGTCGTTCTCTTTTTGTAAACATCAATTGTAGCAGTAAGTCTGTCGTTGAAGAACCCCATGTCTAAACCAATGTTAGTTTGAGCTTGCTGTTCCCATTTTAAATCAGGATTTGATAGGTTTTTAGGCTCATTACCCCCTACGAAAGAACCATCAGCAATTGTTGTATTCCAAGAAGAAAGATTAGCCATATATAAATAATCTAAAATTCCATCATTTCCTGTAATACCGTAACTTACTCTAAGTTTTAGTTCAGAAAAAACATTTAATTTTTCAATAAATGCTTCTTTAGACATTCTCCAAGCAACCGCTCCAGATGGGAATGTACCGTATTTGTTATTTGGACCAAAACGAGAAGAACCATCGCGTCTAATTGTAAATGAAGCTAAATATTTATCATCAAATGCATAACCTAATCTTCCAAAGTACGATGTAAGTTTTGTTTCTTGTTTTTGAGTTTCAGGTTTCAAGTATACCGAAGCACTTTCCAAGTTATAATAAGTTAAAATATCATTTGCAAAACCAGAACCCGATGCTTTCATTCTTTCATACGTGTCTTTTTGGTTTGATGTTCCAAACATTGCAGTAAATGAATGCTGTTCTTTGATATTGAATTTATAAGTTAAATATTGCTCCGTACTCCATCTAAAATACGTTTTGTTTTCTTCAGATCCTGTACCATTCAAAGCTGCTCCAGCAACAAGAGTTCGTGGAGTATATTTACCCTGAATATTTTCTTGCCATTCAGCACCAGCACCAAAATGATAAGTTAAACCTTTTATGATTTCATAATCCATAAACATGTTTCCATTTACCAATCTGTTGATAGTGTGGTCAGTTGGCTCAAGTAAAAGCGCTAAAGCATTATCTTTTCCTTGATATTTGTAATATGAACCATCTGCATTGTAAATAGGAATTGATGGTGGAGCAGTCTGAATAGAGAACATTGGAGACAAGATGTTGTCGCCAAAATCACTATTATGTCCTTCGCTTGCTGCACCGTATACATTGGCACCTACCGTTAATTTGTCTGTAAATTTTTTCTCAGTTCCAATACGAACGCTATATCTTGTGTAATCAGTATTTTCAATAGCTCCCGTTTGTTTTAAGTAATTTCCAGACAAGAAAAATTTAGATGTTTTGTCGCTTCCGCTAAAAGTCAACGTTCTGTTTAAAACTTCTCCTGGTCGAGTTGCCGCTTCAAACCAATTTGTATTAGCAATTGGAAAAGTTGAAGGAAAAACTGGAGGACGACCATTTTCAGCAGCAATAGCATTTTGAATAGAAGCATATTGCTGACCATTTAACAATGATGGTTCCTGAATAATATTTTGGAAACCATCAGAGATTTCACCTTCAATCTGCATTTTACCAGATTTACCTTTTTTGGTTGTAATCATGATAACTCCGTTTCCACCTCGAGAACCGTAGATTGCAGTAGAAGCAGCATCTTTCAAAATCTGAATGCTTTCAATGTCATTCGGACTAATAGATGCACCAGTTGCGGTAATAAAACCATCAACTACATACAATGGAGCATTTGATGTTGTAAGCGAGTTTCCACCTCTAATAACAATTGTTGGCGATGTTCCGGGAGCATAACTGTTTTGTTGCACTTGAACCCCAGAAGCACGTCCTTGCAACGCTTGCCCAACGTTTGAAACAGTACCACCTAAGTTTAAGTTGTCTTTTCCAACAGAAGCAACAGAACCAGTAAGGTCTTTTTTCTTTGCTTTTCCGTATCCAATTACTACTTCTTCTAGTTTTTGCCCTGCTTCTTTCATGGCAATTTTTAGAGGAGCACTTCCAATAGCTACTTCTTGATCTTCCATACCAATGTAAGTAATCACAAGTTTTGTAGCATTATCAGGAACTGTAATAACAAAGCTTCCATCTACATCAGTTTGAACACCTTTAGACGAACCTTTAACCGTAACGTTCGCACCAGGAAGAGGCATGCCGTTTTGATCTGTCACAGTACCTTTTACTGTTTTTTCAAAAAATAGCGCCGTTTTGTTCTTATCTGAAATATTTATAGAAGAAGCTGCAGAGGCTTGACATGTAAAAACTAATAACGAGAGAACCGTTATTCCGATTTCTTTGCGGGATAAATTTTTAATCCGAAAATCTCTTGGCTTTTTTTGGGTTAATAATTTCATACTTTAAATTGGTTTTGGTTAATGTTTAATTGTTTTTTTCTTGTTTGTAGGTTTTAGACTTCTTTTTAGATCGTGGAATTCATTTTGATTTTTTAGTTACGTGTTGATTAAGTCGTTTTCTATACAAATAAGAGGCTTCTTTTTTTGCTCTAAACACTGCTTGTTTAGTTCAATTTTCTTCTTTTGAGAAGCTTAAAAATTATCCTAATTTTTGCATAATTAACTTAGTTTTAAGATTAATCTCTGACGAAACTAGAGATTATATTTTTATAAAACAAGAAAAAACACAAAAAATGTGCTCGAACACACAGAATTTATGTTCTCGAGCACATAAAATTGTGCGAAACGTTTTTTTAAGCTTAAAAAGATGTGATATTTTTAAAATATTTTAGAAATAAGGAGGATCCGAAAACTGAATGTTTTTTGAATAATAAGTGTAGATTTTACAAAAACTTGTGAATTTCGCAATTACTGATTCAAAAACGTAAAAATTAAACAGTCTTTTCTTATGAGTTTTAAAGGCGTATTTCTTGCTTTTATTTTGTGATATTGTGTCGTTTTCTATTTGATTTTAAACTATCTTGGCTAATTCAAAAAAAGGATTAAATCTTCAATCAAATTTGAAGTTGTTTTAGTTTTTTTCAAAATCAAAAATTAACAAATTTTAAGAATCATCATTTTGAAAGAATATCAGGTAGTTTTAATTGATAAAAACCCAAAAAACGAGAGCGAAATTTTGAATATGTCTTTTTGGGAAAAAGCACATTGTTTGACCGATTTTTCATCTCCTTGGAATAGTAATCCGGTTTTGAAGATTGAATTTCGCGCACTTTGGGATTTAGATTATCTATATTTTAATTTTCAAGTTTTTGATTCAGAGGTTTATGTTGATCGAAAAGATCATTCTACAGATAGCATTTGTAATTCGGATAGGGTAGAGCTTTTTTTTAGAAAAGATGAAAAGTTGAGTCCTTATTATTGTTTGGAAATGGATGCGGATGCACGTATTTTGGACTTTGAAGCGTATCCGAACTGGAATTTTGATTACGATTGGAAATGGCCAGAAAAACAGTTGGAAATACAATCAATAAAAGAGCAAAATTCGTTTACTGTTGCAGGAAGAATCAGTATTGCTTCATTGGAAGAATTAGATTTAATCCATAACAATACTATCGAAACAGGAGTTTATAGAGCTAAATTTTCTCCAAATGAAAGAGAAGAATATCAGCCAACGTGGATTTCGTGGGTAAATCCAAATACTGCAGAACCAAATTTTCATATAGCTTCCTCTTTTGGAAAATTTGTTTTAATGAAATGATTTGCCGCAAAGGCACTAAGATGCAAATTTAATATTTTAAAAAAAAAACTTTGAGACTTAGTTCCTTTGTGGCAATCTCACTTAATTGGTGTAAAAAGAAGCATTTTCGACATTGATAATATCAATCGGAAGCAAAATGGTTTCGGGAATATCCTTTCTAAAAATGAAATGATCTGCCAAAGTGCTCACGCCCAAATAAGCCTGTCTTTTTTGATTTTGATGAATTAAGAAGTGAACCAAGCCCTGATTTAAAAAGCTAACATTTTTATCAATTAAATCATAGCCAATCAAAGCAATTTTTTTGTCGGTAACTGAAGATAGGATAGAAGCAATTTGGTATGCTTTAGAAGTTGTAATAAAGATGCCGCTTAAATCTGGGTTTTCGTCTAAGAAAGTGGTAAGTTTATTTTCTATGTTGGAAAACTTTAGTTTTAATGTGGTTAGAGAAAAGTCAGGAAGATTTTTTTCGTCAAAATAACTTCTAAAACCGCGTTCTTTTTCCTGCATGTGAACAGCGTTTTTTAGACTTTCATCAATATGGATAATGGCAATTTGTCCTTTAGGAAGAATCAAATTCATTAAACTAGCAGCTACACGACCGCTTTTGTATAAATCTTGTCCCACAAAACTTTTAATAGAAGAAGATTCAACCTGGTTATTAAAAGTGTTGACCATAATTCCTAATTCGTCATATTGATTTATGATTTCGATGGTTTCTTTATGGAAAAGTGGTGTTAATAAAACAGCATCAGGCGATTGCGAAATAATTGCTTCGTTTGTTTTTAAAAAAGATTTGGTGCTTTCTGGATTAAAGTAATGTATTTCTATAACCACATTGTACGCTTTAAATTCTGTAATCGCATCTTGAATTCCGTTAACACAAGGAAGCCAATAAGGATCAAATACAGGATCGGGAAGCAAAACGCAAATGCGATACACTTTTGTGCTTTTTAAATTTCGAGCAATTAAGTTGGGTTCGTAGTCAATAACATTCAAAACCTCATTGATTTTTTCGAGTGCAGCAGGAGAGACTTTTCCTCTATTGTGCAAAACACGGTCTACAGTTCCCTTAGAAACTCCAGCCATTTGTGCAATATCCTTAATTGTGTACTTTTTATCCATATAGACAAATATAAAAACTTTGATTTAATAAACGCATTTTTTCTGTAAGAATTAATAAATGTGCTCGAGAACATAAAAATAGTGTGTTCGAGCACATTTTTGTATTTTTTCTTGTTTTATAAAAATATAATATCTAGTTTCGTGATATCAAAACCAAAAAACTAAAATAAATTTATAACTAAAAGGTGCTTTAATTTGTTGAAATTTAGTGCTTTAAAAACAAATTTCTTAAGTGAGAAAAATTACGTCATTAGCTCCTGGCCGAACCTGTCTTTTTGGAGATCATCAAGATTATTTAGGTTTGCCTGTTATAGCCTGTGCGATAGATCGAAATATTAAATTAATTGCAACAGAAAATCAGACCGAAACATTTGTTCTGAATATGATTGATATTAATGAAATTAGAGTTATCAATATACACGAGGCTTTCGAAAAATTAGAACCAAGAGATTATTTTGCTTCCTCATTGCGTGTATTGCGCAGATATGGCTGTAAACCTACGTCTGGATATGATATTACAATTACTGGAGATATTCCGATTAATTCGGGAACATCGAGTTCGTCAGCTTTATTGATGGCTTGGATTTGTTTCTTGATAGAAGCTTTCGGAATCGATCATGAAGTTACGCCTGAATTTCTTTCAAAATTAGGATACGAATCTGAAGTTTTAGAACACGGAGAACCTGGCGGAATGATGGATCATTTTAGTATTGGCGTGGGAAATGTTGTGTTTATCAATACTAAAAAGCCATTCTCTTTTGATGTTATTGGAACGGAATTAAAAGGTCTGATTACTGGTGTTTCTGGAGTTCCAAAAGAAACAATTGGCTTGCTTGGCGAGTTGAAAGGAAATGCGTTAATGGCAATAGATCTTGTAAAACAGAATTATCCTCAGTTTGATTTGTATGCCTCAGAAATTGAGGATGTAGATAAATACAAAAACTGTCTTCCAGATCGTCTGATTCCGTTTTTTGAAGCTGCAGTTAGAAATTTTTATTACACAAAAGAAGCTTTAAAAGAATTTGAAAAACCAGTTTTAGATCTTAAAAAGATTGGAGCTTTGATGAATGGTCATCATGAAATTTTACGTGATTTACTGAAAATTACAGTTCCAAGAATTGATGCGATGGTAAATGCAGCTTTGAAAGCAGGTGCTTACGGAGCAAAAATTGTGGGTTCTGGCGGTGGCGGAAGCATTGTGGTAATTGCCGATCCTAAAAATGAGGATGCGGTTATAAAAGCAATTTTAGATGCTGGAGCACAAGAAGCTTATGCGGTTAACGTTGATCCAGGAGTACGAATTATTGATAATATTGAAAATTAAAAGAAAATGCACGACAGTTTAGTGATTTTGGCCGGCGGAGCTTCTTCTCGTATGAAAAAAGAAGCCGTTACAAATAATCTATCTCAAGAAGAGATTGCGCAGGCAAACGAAAGGAGTAAAGGATTGATAGGTGTTGGCGCAAGCGGACGACCTTTGATGGATTATCTTTTGTGGAATGCAAAAAAGGCAGGTTATAAAAACATATACATTATAATAGGAGAACAAGGAGAGTTGTTTAAAGAGTTTTACGGAAGTAAAATGAAGAATAATGATTTTCATGGATTGAATATTTCATTTGCAATTCAGTATATTCCTGAGGGAAGAGTGAAACCTTTTGGAACAGCAGATGCTTTGTTTCAGGCTGTAGAACAATATCCAGAATTAAATTCGCAGTTTTATTCGGTTTGCAATAGTGATAATTTGTATTCGGCAGAGGCGTTGCGCGCGTTGAGAGAAACCGAAAGTCCGAATGCTTTTATAAGTTACGACCGCGATGCAATGGATTTTCCGTTAGAACGTATTTCTCGTTTTGCAATTGCCAAGTTAGATGCAAATAATCAGCTTTTGGATATTTTAGAAAAACCCTCAGAAGAGGTTTTGGATCAATATAAAGATGCAGAAGGAAAGATTCGAGTAAGTATGAATGCTTTCAAGTTTAACGGTGAGACCTTATATATACATCTTAAAAATTGTCCAGTTCATCCAGAGCGCGACGAAAAGGAGTTGCCAACGGTACTTTTAAACTCTGTAAAGGAAAATCCGAATACTACTGTCGGAATTCCGTTTTCTGAGCACGTTCCAGACCTAACAGCCAAAGAAGATATTGCGGATGTAAAAACATATTTGGCAAAATATTATCCTGATTTAAATTGGAATAGCAAAAATTAACAAAACTTTCATATCTAAATTAGAAAATAAGGAAATTTAATGTAGTACTTTTGTTTTGCAAAAAAAATGCAGATATTTGCATAAATTACGCAATCAATAATGTGAGAGTTGATTCTAATTTAGATTTTGAATTAAATAAATCTATAACTAATCAACCAAAAATTATGACAAACATTCAAAGTACATTACAAGTAGAGAAAAAAAGTGCCATTGTTCCAATGGTCATTTTAACCTTATTGTTTTTTATTCTAGGATTCGTAACCTGGCTTAACGGACCACTAATTCCGTTTTTTGAATTAGCTTGTGAACTAACTTCTTCGCAAGCCTATTTTGTGACTTTCGCCTTTTATATTGCCTATTTCGTAATGGCAGTTCCTTCTTCGTATATCATTGAAAAAGTAGGATATAAAAACGGAATTTCTCTAGGATTATTGATTATTGCTGCTGGAGCTTTTATGTTTTATCCAGCGGCATCAAGTCGTACATTTCTCTTGTTTTTATTAGCATTATTTATAATGGGAACTGGTTTGGCAGTTTTGCAGACAGCATCAAATCCGTATGTTGTGGTAATTGGTCCGAGAGAAAGTGCTGCAGCAAGAATTAGTGTTTTAGGAATTGCCAATAAACTAGCTGGATTTGTAGCGCCAATTGTGCTTACAGTTCTCGTTCTTTCTAATATGCAAGACTTCACAGCAGACAAAATTGCCTTAATGGATGAAGCTGCAAAAACGAGCGCATTAAATTCTCTTGCTTTACAATTACAAACACCGTATCTTTATATGGGGTTGATTATTACTGTTTTAGCTTTGCTTGTAAAATTTTCTCCGCTACCAGAAATTGATCTGGACGAAGAAGGAAATGTTTCTGAGCTAAGTATTTTTCAACAGATTAAAAATGCTTTCAAATATCCGCAGTTAGTTTTAGGAGTAATTACTTTGATGTTGTATTTGTCTGCCGAAGTTTTGGCCGGAGATTCTATCGGAGCTTTCGGGAAGCAGCTTGGAGTTTACGGTACAGAAGGGAATTTCTATCTTAAATTAACGTCATTTACCATGTCGGCAATGGTTGTTGGATACGTTCTTGGAATAGTGCTGATTCCTAAATACGTTTCGCAAGTGACAGCTTTAAAAGTGTCTGGAATGCTTGGTTTAGTGCTGGTTTTGGCCATTGTTTTGATTTCGCCAAAAATAATGATCGCATTGCCTGGGACTCCAAATATACCGTTAGTGATATTTTTAGTGGCGCTTTTAGGATTAGCAAATGCATTATGCTGGCCAGCAATTTGGCCAATGGCTTTGCAGGATTTAGGAGGTTATACAAAAATTGGAAGCGCTATTTTGATTATGGGGATTATCGGTGGGGCAGTTTTTCCACTTTTTTACGGAATGATTACAGAAAGTATCAATTCTGCGAATGTTGCAAAAAATATGCAAGATGTTTCAAAAAGCGGAAATCAGTTGGCATATCTAATGTTGTTGCCTTCTTATGCAATGATTTTGTTTTATGCTGTAAAAGGGTATAAGTACAGGAAATGGAATTAGTTGAACAAAAAATAAAAAATTAATATATCATGTTAAAAAGTAAAATCGACAAAGCAACAGGTTTCGAAAAACGATTCGAAAACATTAATACAGTTGTTTTTGAAAACTCAACAGATGCTTCAAAAGAAGTGGCGCAAGAAATTGCGGCTTTAATCAAAGAAAAGCAAAAAGAAGGAAAACCATGTATTCTTGGTTTGGCAACTGGTTCTTCTCCAAAAGGATTATATGCTGAATTAGTGCGTTTGCATAAAGAAGAAGGTTTGAGTTTCAAGAACGTAATCAGTTTTAACTTGGATGAATACTATCCAATGGAACCAAATTCAATCAACAGTTATGTTCGTTTCATGAAAGAACTTTTGTTTGATCATGTCGATATTTTACCTGAAAACGCTCACGTTCCAGACGGACTTTTAACAAAAGAGCAAATTGCAGATTATTGCCACGAATACGAAGCAAAAATTGAAGCTCTAGGCGGAATTGATCTTCAGATTCTTGGGATTGGAGGTAACGGACATATTGGTTTTAACGAATCTGGTTCGCTTCAAAACTCTAAAACGCGTTTAGTGGCTTTAGATCACATTACGAGAGTTGCTGCAAGTAAAGATTTCTTTGGTTTAAATAATACGCCAAGAACTGCAATTACGCTTGGAGTTAAAAAAATCATGGAAGCAAAAAGAGTAATCTTATTGGCTTGGGGAGAAGGAAAAGCAAGTATTGTAAAGAAATCTGTTGAAGATGAAGTTACAAATAGAGTTCCTGCTTCATTTTTGCAAGAGCATAACAATGCAGTTTTTATTTTAGATAAAGAAGCTTCTTCAAAATTGACTAGAGTTAACAAACCTTGGTTGGTTGAGAAAATTGTTTGGACAGATAAATTAACTCGTAAAGCAGTTTTAGGATTGGCATTAGATCTTAAAAAACCAATTTTAATGCTTACAGATGCAGATTATATCGAGAATGGTATGAGTGATTTGTTGGCAGATTCAGGTCCAGCTTATGATATTAACATTAAGATTTTTAATAAATTACAAAACACAATTACAGGTTGGCCAGGTGGAAAACCAAATTCAGACGATTCAAACCGTCCAGAAAGAGCAGAGCCAGCTAAAAAACGTGTATTGATTTTCTCTCCGCACCCAGATGACGATATCATTAGTATGGGAGGAACTTTCATGCGTTTGCAAGAGCAAGGCCATGAAGTGCACGTAGCTTACCAAACTTCTGGAAACATTGCAGTTGCTGATGATGAAGCATTACGTTTTGCAAGATTCGTAATTGATTACAACGAGAAATTCGGAATCAAAAGCCCAGAAGCGGATGATATTTATAAAAAAGCAGAAGCTTTCTTAGAGAATAAAAAGAATAGTGAAATTGATATTCCAGAAGTTCGTTACATTAAAGGTTTAATTAGAAAAGGAGAGGCGAGAGCAACAAGTTATTTTGTTGGTCTTCCAGATTCTCAAATTCACTTCATGGAATTGCCTTTCTACGAAACAGGAACAATCGAGAAAAAACCAATTGGACCAGAAGATATTCAGTTGACGGTTGATTTAATTGAAAAAATTAAACCACACCAAATTTACGCGGCTGGAGATTTAGCAGATCCACACGGAACGCACAAAGTTTGTTTGGATGCTATTTTTGAAGCAGTTAAAGTTTTAAAACCAAAAGAATTCATGAACGACTGTTGGTTATGGTTGTATCGTGGAGCTTGGCAAGAATGGGGAATTGACGAAGTTGAAATGGCAGTTCCAATGAGCCCAGATCAGGTTTTAGCAAAACGTCACGGAATCTTCAAACACCAATCTCAAAAAGATGGAGTTGTTTTTCAAGGAACAGACGCAAGAGAGTTCTGGCAGAGAGCTGAAGACAGAAACCGCGAAACAGCTGAATTGTATCACCAATTAGGTTTGGCAACTTATGCGGCAATGGAGGCTTTCGTGAGATGGCACTACTAGAAAGTGACAAAGGCTCAAAGTGACAAAGGGACAGAGGTTTCTAATCTTTGTGTAAATCTTTAGTTTTAAAATCTTAAATAATATTTTTGAAGCAGGGAGAGGGAACGAAAAATAAGTTCTTTTTTCTTGCTTCTTTTTTTGTTTAGTTTCTAAGTTGCTGAGATACTGAGTTGCTGAGTTTTTTAATCTGTGAGAATCCTTTTAATCTGTGGCAAAAGAAAAAATAAATGGTAGTTTTGCATAAAGCTGAAGTAAGCAGAAAGGCGAATAAGTCTTTCCTCTTGCTTCTTTCTTCTTTAAAAAAAAATGGAACAAGACAAAAAACAACTCATAAAATTAGCGCACACCAAAATGCCTTTCGGGAAATATGAAGGAAAGTATTTAATTGATCTTCCAGAATATTATGTCGTTTGGTATCATAATAAAGGATTTCCAAAAGGAGAGCTTGGGCAACAAATGCAACTTATTTATGAATTAAAACTAAATGGCTTAGAAGAATTAATTCGTAATATTAAAAAGCAATATCCAAAACCTTAAATTCAGAAAAAGAAGGTTAATTTAATTGTTAATAACTTAGATTAGACAGTTAAAGTTTGTGTTAGTCATTTTCTATTTTTGTCAGAACTAACAAAACATTTTTTATGGAAAACAATTCACCTTCTTCAAATGCTGGCCAGTCGCTAGGTATTATCGCTTTAATTTTTGGTATTATCGGTGTATTAGCAGCATTTATCCCTTGCTTTGGTTTTATCGCTGTACTATTTGGCGTTCTTGCGATTGTGTTTGGAGCAATTGCTTTAAATCAAGCAAAAAAAGAAAATGCCTCAACCTCTTTACCAAAAGCTGGTTTATATTTAGGAATTGCTGCAACAGTTTTTGTCATTATCTGGGTTGCTATTTTTGTAGGTTCAGTAGGTTCTATGGCTTTAGAACATAAAGATGAAATCAAAAGAGCTTTAGATTCTGTCAAAATAGAACAAATACAATCAGATGATTCTTTAAATGTAAAAGTAGAGGTAGATTCTACTACAATTGAAACTACTGTAAAATAATTTCTTGAATAAAATGTTTCTTTCTCAAGAAATTGATTCTTATAAAAAGATAAACGTAATTTTGGCTTTCATAATTATGTTTGTCTTTTTTTATTGCTTTTTTCTTCCTTATTTAAATTTTGGTTTGCGCTCATCTTGCGAAGGATTGCCATTAGCATATTGTAAAAGCCGCGGACTTACGAGAGCTTTTTCTCAGATATTCAGATTTCATTTTCAAGAGGCTATTGCTTATAATCCGTTTAGTATAAAGATTTTCGCTTTCTTCTTCTTGCAGCTTATTGCTAGATTTTTCATTAATTGGATTATTTCTTCTTCAATATTTAAAAGTATATTAATTTTGGATATTTCTATAAGTGTAATCTCTTTTCTTTTCTGTTTTTACAACTTAATACTTCCTTATTAGAAATAAATTAGATTGCATTTTTTAGTTTTCATTGTAGAATTTTAACTAATAATGATAAAAAGCATTCATTTTGATAAGATAATTGGTAAGTAAAGTATTTAAAATAAAATGTGCTTAAAAATTTAAAAATTATCTCATTCTGGAATTGATAAATTGTCTAATTAAATTTGTACTTTTGCCAAGTTTTTTACACAACTACTTACAAACAAACAACAGAATGAATCAAACAAAATATATTTTTGTTACAGGAGGTGTGACCTCTTCATTAGGAAAAGGAATTATCGCGGCATCTTTGGCAAAATTGTTACAAGGAAGAGGATACCGCACAACTATTCAGAAATTTGATCCATACATTAACGTAGATCCGGGGACACTAAACCCGTACGAGCACGGAGAATGCTATGTAACAGATGATGGAGCTGAAACTGACTTAGACTTAGGACACTACGAGCGTTTCTTGAACGTTCCTACTTCTCAGGCTAATAACGTTACTACGGGAAGAGTTTATCTTTCGGTTATTGAAAAAGAAAGAAGAGGAGAATTTTTAGGAAAAACAGTTCAAGTTGTTCCTCATATCACAAACGAAATCAAAGACAGAATGCAATTGCTAGGTAAATCTGGCGATTACGATATTGTTATTACTGAAATTGGTGGAACTGTTGGTGATATTGAATCTCTACCTTATATAGAGTCTGTTCGTCAATTGGTTTGGGAGTTAGGTGAAAATAACGGAATTGTTATTCATTTAACTTTAGTTCCATATTTGGCTGCAGCAGGAGAATTAAAAACAAAACCAACACAGCACTCTGTTAAAACTTTAATGGAGAGCGGTATTAAAGCAGATATTTTGGTTTGTAGAACAGAGCACGAATTGTCTCAGGAATTACGCCAAAAATTAGCTTTATTCTGTAATGTTAAGAAAGAAGCAGTTATTCAATCTATTGATGCTTCTACAATATATGAAGTTCCAAATTTAATGCTTGAAGAAGGATTAGACGTTGTGGCTTTAAAGAAATTAGATCTTCCTAAAAAAGCATCTCCAGATCTTAAAACTTGGAATACTTTCTTAAAAAGATTAAAAAGTCCAAAACAAACTGTAAACATTGGTTTAGTTGGAAAATATGTAGAAATGCAAGATTGTTACAAATCTATTTTAGAGGCGTTCATTCATGCAGGAGCTGCAAATGAGACTAAAGTAAATGTGATTTCTATTCACTCAGAGCATATCAATGCTGACAATGTGGAAGAGAAATTAGGAACTCTTGACGGAGTTTTAGTTGCTCCAGGTTTTGGAGAAAGAGGTATTGAAGGAAAAATTGAAGCAGTTCGTTTTGTTCGTGAAAACAACATTCCTTTCTTCGGAATTTGTTTAGGAATGCAAATGTCTGTTATCGAATATTCTAGAAATATTTTAGGTTACGCTGATGCAAATTCAACAGAGATGAACGATAAAACGGCTCATCCAGTTGTGAATTTAATGGAAGAACAGAAAAACGTAACTGATAAAGGAGGAACAATGCGTCTTGGTGCTTGGAAATGTGATATTAAGCCAGACACTTTAGCGTACAGAATTTACGGAGAAAAAACTATTTCGGAGCGTCACCGTCACCGTTATGAGTACAACAATAAATATGCTGATGAATTGCAAAAAGCTGGTTTAAAAGCTTCTGGAGTTAATCCAGATACAGGTTTAGTAGAAATCGTAGAGCTAGAAAACCACCCATTCTTCATTGGTGTACAATACCACCCAGAATACAAGAGTACAGTTGCAAATCCGCACCCTATTTTTGTAAACTTTGTGGCAGCTGCTGTAAATGCACATAAAAAACAGTAATTAATATTTTGAGAGGCTGTAACTTTTGAGATAAACTCATTACTAATAAGCTTCAAAGAATAACTTTTTTAAATTAATAATGGAAGAAAAAAAATTAGACTTTAATTCAATCATTGGTTTTGTATTGATATTCGGAATTTTGATTTGGATCATGTATCAAAATCAGCCTTCTGAAAAAGAAATTGCTGCTGAAAAAGCCAAGAAAGAATTAGTTGCTAAACAAGAAGCACAAGCAAAAGCAGATAAAGCTAAAACTGCGTCATTACCAGCTGCGGCTGTAACTCCTGGAGATACAGTTCAATTGGCTCAATTGCAAAAAACTTTAGGAGGATTTGCTTATTCTGCAACACTTCCTTCTGCAAAAGAAGCTTTTACTACAATCGAAAACGAAAAATTAAGATTAAAGATTGCTAATAAAGGAGGTTATATTGTTGAAGCTACTTTAAAAGAATTTGAAAGATTAAAAAAAGGTTCTGGAGAATTAGTTGAGTTAATCAAAAACAACAACTCAAACTTAAATTTACAGCTTCTTACTACAGACAATAGAACATTAAATTCTAAAGATTTGTATTTCGAACCAACATTAGAGAAAATTGGTGCAGATCAAGTTTTATCTATGCGTTTGAAAGCGGGTGCTAACGAATTCTTAGAATACAAATACATCCTTAAACCAAACGATTACTTAGTTGGTTTTGATATTCGTTCTCAAGGTTTAAATAGAGTTTTAAATTCTGCTAAACCAGTTGATTTGCAGTGGGATTTAAAAACATACAGAAACGAAAAAAGCGTTGCGTATGAAAATCGTTATGCGCAAATTGATTACAAATACGAGGAATCAAAATACAATAACGTAAGTTCACACGGACAAGGAAAAGAAGAAACGCCTACAAAAGTTAGTTATGTAGCTTTCAAACAGCATTTCTTTACCACTATTTTGGCTACAGACAAACCTTTTGAAACTTCAAAATTACAATCTGACGATTTAGTTAAAGACGATAAAATTGATACTGTTTTTACAAAACAATTTAGAGCTAATTTGCCTTTAGCGTTTTCAAATGGAGAGATCGATTACAAAATGAATTTGTATATGGGTCCTGCAGATTACAAAACATTAAAAGCTTACGATAAAAACTTCGAAAAGATTATTCCATTAGGTTGGGGAATCTTCGGATGGATCAACAAATGGATTTTTATTCCTTTGTTCGGGTTCTTAAGCTCAACAATCGGATTGTCATTAGGAATTGCGATCATTATCTTTACTATTATCATCAAATTGGCCATGTCGCCAATTACGTATAAGTCATTCTTGTCTCAGGCAAAAATGAAAGTTTTAAGACCTGATATTGCAGAGTTGGGAGAGAAATTCAAAAAAGACCCAATGAAGAAACAACAGGAAACAATGAAACTGTACAACAAAGCAGGTGTAAACCCAATGGCAGGATGTATTCCAGCATTGATTCAGTTGCCTTTCATGTATGCATCGTTCCAGTTTTTCCCTGCAGCGTTTGAATTAAGACAAAAAAGCTTCCTTTGGGCAGACGATTTATCTTCTTTTGACTCGGTTGTGAAATTACCATTCAACATTCCAATGTACGGAGATCACATCAGTTTGTTCCCAATTTTGGCAGCAATTGCGATTTTCTTCTATATGAAAATGACTTCTGGAGATCAGCAAATGGCTGCTCCTCAGCAAGAAGGTATGCCAGATATGGCAAAAATGATGAAAATCATGATTTATGTTTCGCCATTAATGATGTTAATTTTCTTCAACAACTACGGTTCAGGATTATCTTTATACAACTTTATTTCGAACTTAATTACAATCGGAATTATGTTTGTGATCAAAAATTATATTGTTGACAGTGATAAAATTCACGCTCAAATTCAAGAGAACAAACAAAGAGAACCTAAAAAGCCAAGTAAGTTTCAACAACGTCTTCAAGAAGTAATGGAACAGCAAGAAGCGGCAAAAGCTCAGAATAAAAAGAAAAAATAATTCTCAATAAAAAAATCTCGATTTAATCGGGATTTTTTTTATACCATTATAATTTATAATTAAGATTTTCGTTAAGCTTAAAAAATAGAATTTACCATGATCTCAAAAAAAATCATATTTGGATTATTATTCGTAACGACATTAGTTTCGAATGCGCAAACCGATAGTAATAAAGTTGACGCAGCAGGAAAAAAGGATGGACTTTGGAAAGGAACTTATGCTGAATCTAAACGCCCACGTTACGAAGGAACTTTTGATCATGGAAAAGAAACTGGTGTTTTTAAATTTTTTGATGACACAAAAAAAGGAGACGTTATTGCGACAAGAGATTTTAGTGCAAATGATGGAAGTTCGTATACTATTTTTTTCGACCAAAATAAAAATAAGGTAAGCGAAGGAAAAGAGGTTGGAAAAGTGCGTGATGGAGAATGGAAATATTACCACAAAGCTTCTAAAGTTTTAATGACTGTTGAGAATTATAAAAATGGGAAATTAGAAGGCTTAAAAACTATCTATTATCCAAATGCTCAAGTTGCTGAAGAGATGATGTATAAAAATGGTTTAAAAGAAGGAGCATATAAGAAAATGGGAGTAGACGGAACACTTCTTGAAGAATCCAACTTTAAAGATAACGAATATAATGGAGATGCTGTTTTTTACGATTCAGACAAATCGGTTGCTTCTAAAGGTAAGTTTATAAATGGTAAAAAAGCAGGAATGTGGCAGTTTTATCAAAAAGGAAAATTAGTAAAAGAAGTTAATATGAGTGATCCTAAAAACACGAATAAAGCTTCTGAAAAAGTAGGAGCGGCAAAAAAACAATAGATTTTTAGCTTAAAATCGTATAGAGCTGAAGTATTTGCTTTTAAAACAATATACAATCAATGGACTTAAAAACTTTTTTAAGTCCATTTTTTTTGCAATTGTTTTCTTCTAAAATTTACTTTTATATTAGTAAAATATAGTAAGTTTATAACTCAAATTTTGAGATATATGAAAGTAAAAACTTTACTATTTTTATTATTGTTTTCTAGTGTTTATGCGCAAAATCCAGAAGAAGCGGAAAAACTCGTTGAAGCTGGAATTGTCCTTCATGATAAAGGAGACTACGAAGGCGCGATCAAAAATTATGATAATGCATTAAGTCTGGATAAAGATAATTTGTTTGCGTTAATAGAGAAATCATTAACATTAAGCTCATTGAACAAATTTGATGAAGTGATTACTATCTCAAAACAAGCTATTGCAACGCATCCGAATAGTAAACTTCAAAATATTTATGTGACCTACGGAAATGCGTTAGATCACTTAAAGAAAACGGATGAAGCGTTAAAAATATACGATGAAGGAATTCAAAGATTTCCAGATTATTATCAACTATATTTTAATAAAGGAATTTGTTATGCAAATTTGAATAATAGTTCTGAAGCGCTTTTATGTTTTCAAAAAGCCTTAGTCATAAACCCAAAGCATGCGGGTTCGTTAAATGCGATTGGTATATTCGAATCAAACTCTAATAGGATTCCGGCTATTCTAGCTTTTTCGAGATTTTTAATTGTGGAACCACAAACAAGCAGATCAAAGAAAAATTTTGAAAATTTGAAAGGTTTGCTAATGAAAGGAGTAACAAAAACAGGTGAAAAAGCAGTAACAATTAATATCGATTCATCAACACTTCCAGATTCTACAGGAGTAAAAAAAGAAAATGATTTTTCTTCTACAGACATGATACTCTCTATAACGGCTAGTTTAGATTTTGATAAAAAGAATGCTAAAAAGACGGATGCTGAAAATTTTATTCGAAAAATTGAAGTGATTTGTGCTTCATTAGAAGAAGTAAAGAATGAGAATAATGGTTTTTATTGGAACTTTTTGGCTCCTTATTTCATAGAAATGAAAAATAAGAAGCTAATAGAACCATTTGGATATATTGCATATGTTGATGCAAATACAGATGATGTTGTAAAATGGCATAAAAAGAATCAAGATAAATTGGATGATTTTTATGAATGGTCCAAAAATTATAAGTGGAGTTTTAAGTAATTAATTATATTTTCTTGAGATGGATTTAAAAGAGCTTTTAGGACGATTTTTATTGTTGTTTTTGTCGATTTTGATTTTGTATTTTTTCTCCAATAGAAAAGACAATGCTACTATAAATCCGTTGATGGTTATTGTTGGGCTTTGTACTTTTTCGCTTTGCTATCTTTTTACGAAAATAGAAATTGGAGTAGGAATTGGTTTTGGTCTTTTTGCGATTTTTTCGATACTTCGTTTTAGAACGCAATCCTTCACGGTAAATGCTATAATCTTTCTTTTTGCAACGATTACATTATCAATTCTCGATATTATGTATCCGTTTGAAAAGATTGAATTGCTTTTATTCTTTCAAATCATCATCATCGGATTTTATATTGCAGCTTCGGTTATTGTCAATAAAAAAGCTTCAAAATATCTGAATTCTGTAGATCTAAAAATTCCGCTTGACGATAATTTTTCTTTGAATTCGGAAGCAATTCGAAAATCAATTCAAGAGAAAATTAAGATTGAAGATTTTGATTTCAGAATTGTGCTAATCAATACATCAAGCAACGAAATAGATTTATTAGTTTTCTATTAATCGTTGAAAGGGCGAACTTGTTTGATGTATAAATCTCTTTTTTCGCCGACAATTTTAAACTCAATATCTACAGGATGAAATTGGTTTTTACGCCAATAGCGATACATTTTGCTTTCAATTTTTTTGCTGACATCATAAAGATTACTCATTTCTTTTCGAGTCAATAAAGGCTCATTATCGTTCAAATTTGAATTGGAAGTATAATCGATGTCAAAATCGGTTTCGTCTTTTCCGTCGTTAAAATGATAGGCTACAAACTGTTCGCAGATTTCACCTTTTTCTGGTTTTACAACAGAGTTTTCTCCTTTTTGGACATTAACTGTAATACCAGGAAAGTTTCGCCTGAAAATGTTTTTTGTAATGATTACGCCATTTGCCAATTCATCAGGAAAAGAACGATGCACGAGAACGCCCATTGCAATATTTTGCTGGTCAATTCCGAAAAGTTCTCTTTCGTTATACGAAGCTTCGTTCCAAACACTTGCCCAAACTTGTTTTATAGCTTTTTCGAAAGTCTTGATGCTGTCGCCTAAAATTCCAGTTTTAGAATCATATAATCCAGCACCATTAAAATCATCTAAATCTTCTGCGTTTGTTGACGAACGAAATCTGAAGTTTTTAAATTTTGCATTTTTGAAAGTTTCATTGAGTTTGGCAATCAATGCCGGATCAACGTTTTCTTTTTTAATCGCATCTCTAATTTTCTTCAATTGTTTATTAATCCAAACCGTTGAATCTTTATGCGGATTAGCTAAAAGTTCTGCAATTAAAGGAGAAATTGAAGCTTTCTGAATATGTTTCGTATAAAAATAAAACGGAATTGCATGCGCATCTTCTGGAGTTCTAAAGGGAGTTTCTTTCGAAATCGCAATCAAATACGCCATGTTTTGTGCTTTCGAGCCAATATAATTTACGCCTTTTTTTGGAATTGTAGATAAACTGACTAATTCAGTTACAGAATTATCAATTGTTAGTTTTTTCTTTTTGCCTACTGGTTTTACAGGAATTTTTTTTGTTGTTTCTTTAATGAAAAAAGTATCGACTTCGATTTTTAATTCTGCTTTTTTAGAAATCAGTTTTTTGATATTGTTGTCTTTTTCAATATCGGTATAAGCCATAATCGGAATCTTTCTGTTTTTTCCTAAAAGAACCAAATGGCTTAAAGGTGTTTGAAGTTCATTCACAATAATTCCTCGTACATTTGGAAGAATGTCGGGAGTTCCATCCAAAATAATGATTTCGTCAGAACTTGGTTTTATCTTTTCTAATTCTTTGACTTTGTATTTTTTTAGGAATCCAATATTGCTTCCATGTACAACTTCCTGATATTTTAATTCGCCAAAAATATAATCTGATTTCACACACGGAATTTTGAATTCTTCGTGCTGATACCAATTCATCATTTCAGGATTGTTTAGATAAAATTTCAGTTTTTCGCCAATAAAAGTAGATTTTTTAACCAAATTAAAGAATCGTTCAATTAACGGAAGTGGCATATGATCGGATGCGGCAAGTTCAAAAATCCATTTATCGGTTCCTTTAATATGATTTAAATTTCCGAGAAGAAAATCTCTGTTCTTTTCGGTATCGCTATAATTTTCATTATTAAAAACTTCTAAGTCATGATTGTAACCTAAATAATTTACGACAAAATCGTAATGAAGTAAAATAAGACTGCTATTGAAATAATACATTTTCTGTTTTCTTAGATCGTAAATCACTTTTACCGATTCGATATTCGAAAATTTATCAGAAAGAGGTTTTCCTCTAAAAGCCTTGTACGCTTCATAATTTGCCAAAGAAGCGCTAAATCGCTGTGCGTTAAGCGAAGTTAGTACGAAAAGAAAAATCAAACTGTAAATGTATTTTTTCATGTTGTTAAAATGGATGATTAAATGTACTTAAAAAAGCAATAAGTTTTATCTACTGCAGGATTACTTAAACTAATGCAAACCTTTGTGAAATTTTCTATTATTTGGCGTACCTTTGCAACCTTAAAAAATTAAACATTTCAAAATGAAACGAGTAGTTGTTGGACTTTCAGGTGGAGTAGATTCTAGTGTTGCAGCATATTTATTGCAACAGCAAGGATACGAAGTAATTGGCCTTTTTATGAAGAATTGGCATGATGATTCGGTTACTATCTCGAATGAATGTCCTTGGCTTGAAGACAGTAACGATGCTTTGCTTGTTGCTGAAAAATTAGGCATACCGTTTCAAACCGTTGATTTGAGCGAAGAATACAAAGAAAAAATCGTTGATTATATGTTCAACGAATACGAAAAAGGAAGAACTCCAAATCCTGATGTGCTTTGTAACCGCGAAATCAAATTTGATGTGTTTATGAAAATCGCTTTAAGTCTTGGTGCAGATTACGTTGCAACAGGACATTATTGTCAAAAAAGCGAAATTGAAGTAGACGGAAAACCTGTTTACCAATTAGTTGCTGGAGTTGATAATAATAAAGATCAATCGTATTTCTTATGCCAATTATCGCAAGAACAATTGTCTAAAGCATTGTTTCCAATTGGAGCTTTAACAAAACCAGAAGTTCGAGAAATCGCAGCTGAAATGGAATTGGTTACGGCAGAAAAGAAAGATTCTCAAGGTTTATGCTTTATTGGAAAAGTTCGTCTTCCAGAATTTTTGCAACAAAAACTACAACCAAAAGAAGGTAAAATTGTTCAAGTTGATAAAAACGATCCAATTTATGCTTCTGAAAAATTAGATCAACTTTCTTTGGAGGAGCGATTAAAATTAGAATCTAAAAAGTTAGAATATCTTCCAACAATGGGAAAAGTGGTTGGAAAACATCAAGGAGCTCATTATTTTACAGTTGGACAAAGAAAAGGTCTAAATGTAGGAGGAACAACAGATCCTTTATTTGTAATTGCAACCGATGTAGAAACCAATACTATTTATACAGGCTTGTCTAGCCAGCACCCAGGTTTGTTTAAAAAAGCGCTTTTTGTAGAAAAATCTGAAGTTCACTGGATTAGAGAAGACATGACGCTTAAAGCAGGAGAAAAAATGGAGGTGATGGCAAGAATTCGCTACCGTCAGCCTTTGCAGAAAGCCGTTTTGTACCAATTTGAAGACGGAATGTATGTGGAGTTTGAAGAGCCTCAATCTGCTATTACAGAAGGACAATTTGTTGCTTGGTATTTGGAAAATGAATTAGTTGGTTCGGGAGTAATTTCTTAGCTTTATACTTTATTTGGGAGTAATTCCCTAAAAAGTATAAATTGATGAGATGTAACTTTACTTTTCTTTTATTACTTCTTTCTTTTACGGTATTTGCACAAGAAGATGCATGGGTTTATTTTAACGGAAAACCTAATGCACAGACTTTTTATGATAATCCGCTAACAGTACTTTCGCAAAGAGCATTGGATCGTAGAACGAACCAAAATATTGCTTTAGATATTACAGATGCTCCTTTAGAAACTTCGTATATCAATCAAATAACTGCAAGTACAGGAATTACGGTAAAAGCGCAGTCTAAATGGTTGAATGCGCTTCATATTCAAGGATCTCAAACAGATATTAATGCGTTAAAGTTATTATCGTTTGTTTCTAAAATTGATTTTGCAAATAAAGCCTTAAATACAAATACGACTGGAAGAAAAGCTTCTGTAAACTCAGTTAGTAAAACTCAAAATAAGTTAAAAACAGCAATTGATTATTCTTACGGGAATTCTGCAAATCAAATTCAGATGTTGAACGGACAAGTTTTACATCAGCAGAATTATACTGGAGAAGGAAAGATTATAGCGGTTATGGATGGTGGTTTTCCAGGAGTAAACACGGCACAGCCTTTTGCAAACCTTAGAAATAATGGCAAAATCTTAGGAGGTTATGATTATACGACAAGAAATAGCAATTTCTACACAGGTGATTCTCACGGTACTTCTGTTCTTTCAACTATGGGCGGATATAAAGAAAACTCTTTGGTAGGAACCGCTCCAAATGCGTCTTATTATCTTTTTATAACAGAAATTCAAGCGCAAGAGATTCCGTTAGAAGAATCTTTATGGGTTGAAGCAGCCGAACAAGCAGATGCTTTGGGGGTTGATATTATTACGACTTCACTAGGATATTTTGGAGATCGTGATAATCCTGATTACAACCATACTTATAGCGATATGAACGGAACAACCACTTTTATTTCGCGTGGTGCCGAAATCGCTTTTAGCAAAGGAATTTTAGTTTTAGCTTCTGCTGGAAATGAGGGGAGTCAAGTTGAAAAACACATTGGCGGACCAGCGGATGCAGTTTCTGTTTTGGCAATAGGATCGGTAACGGCTTCTAAAGTAAGATCTAGTTTTAGTTCGATTGGACCAAGTTATGATGGCAGAATAAAACCAGATGTTATGGCGCAAGGATCATCAGCTACAGTTTCTAATGAAAACGGAATTATTGGTACAGCAAGCGGAACTTCATTTTCTTGTCCGATTATGGCGGGAATGGCAGCTTCGTTATGGCAAGCTTTTCCATCAAAAACAAACAAAGAAATTAGACAAATGATTTTGGCTTCTGCCGATAGATATGCGAATCCAGATAATAATTATGGGTACGGAATTCCAAATTTTGGAGGAACGTTAAGTGTCGATAGTTTTATAGCTGAAGCTTCGTTTTCTGTATATCCAAATCCAACTAAAAATGAAGTTTCATTTTCTTTTTTAAATGAAAACAATACTGCATCAGTAACTATTTATTCCATTTTAGGACAAAAGTTAATAGAAGAAAAAATCAATAATTCAAATCCAGTTCTTTCCTTGCAATCGCTTCAAGGCGGACTGTATATTTATAGTTTTGATGCTGATAATCTGCATAAAACAGGAAAAATAATCAAGCAATAATTTTAATGAATAAAATCACCAAACTTTTCAATATAAAATATCCAATCATTCAGGGCGGAATGATTTGGAATAGTGGTTACAAATTGGCTTCGGCAGTAAGTAATGCAGGAGGTTTAGGACTTATTGGCGCAGGATCTATGTATCCAGAAGTTTTAAGAGAGCATATTCAGAAATGTAAAAAAGCAACCGACAAGCCTTTTGGTGTCAATATCCCGATGTTATATCCTAATATTGAGGAAATCATGAATATTGTGGTTGATGAAGGAGTGAAAATTGTTTTTACTTCTGCAGGAAATCCGAAAACTTGGACTTCTTTTTTGAAAGAAAAAGGTATTACAGTTGTTCACGTGGTAAGCAGTAGTGTTTTTGCTTTAAAAGCGCAAGATGCTGGTGTTGATGCCGTCGTTGCGGAAGGTTTTGAAGCTGGAGGACACAACGGACGAGAAGAAACTACTACTTTGACTTTGATTCCGATGGTAAAAGAAAAAATACAAATTCCTTTAATCGCAGCGGGCGGAATCGCAACAGGAAGAGGAATGCTTGCGGCAATGGTTTTGGGAGCAGATGGTGTTCAGGTTGGAAGCCGTTTTGCTGCATCTTTTGAGTCTTCGGCACACAATAATTTTAAAGATACAATAGTTAATACTATAGAAGGAGGTACGCAACTGACTTTGAAAGAATTGGCTCCTGTAAGATTGGTGAAAAATAAGTTCTATCAGGATGTTCAGGATTTGTATCAAAAATGTCCTTCTAAAGAAGAATTGATACAGCTTTTAGGACGTGCAAGAGCCAAAAAAGGAATGTTTGAAGGAGATTTGGATGAGGGAGAATTGGAGATTGGGCAAGTTGCAGGTTTGATTCACGAAATTCTACCGGTTGAAGAAATTATTCAACAAATGATAGCCGAATTTGAAGTCGCATCCAAAGAAAAGACTACATTTGAGTTTTAATTGACTGCAAGAAATAATCTATGAATTCTATACGCACATATATACTTTTACTTTTTTTAGTGTTAGGCCTTCAACAAGCTAAAAGTCAGTCATATCATTTTAAAACTTCAGGATTTAGCGTTCTACAAAAAAACGAAAGAGGAAAATGGGGTGAGTGGTCTAATCTTGATTTAGTAAATCTTTCGGTTGTTTTAGATACCAATAAACACAGAATTGTAGTTTACTCGCAAGAAATCCAGCTTTACAATATTTTAGATTATATCGAAAGAGAAGAAAACGACACCGATATTGTGTATTCTTTTATGTGTAAAGACAACGACGGAAAAGAATGCAAGCTGTCAATTATTACTAGAAAAAAACAAGATTATCGTAAACAGCTTTATATTAATTATGATGATCATATTATAGTTTATAATATTATTACAGTTTAAAAAAAACTAAAAAATTTAACTTCCTAATTTAATTTCTGCTCTTCTACAAGCTATTGCGTTCTATCAAAATGGATAAAAAAAAATATTTAGTATTACTATTATTGAATTTTTTGATTTCATATGGTCAACAATGGAAACAAAATTTTAAAATTGTTGAACCTGTAAGAGTTAGAGATAATGCTTTTGGTTTTTCTGTTTCTACGTTTGAGGGTTATGCGGCATATTCAGCGGATGAAGCTAATATTGGAGGAGTAGAAAATGCCGGAAAAGTTTATATCGCTAAACAAGATTGTGATGGATGGTTAATTTATCAAGAACTTACGCTTCCTGATGCTATAAATTATTGCGGTTTTGGAACGTTAATAATAATGGAAGGAAAAACACTTGCAATAGTAGGATGTGATCCTGCTAGGGGGCTTGGCGGAAAAGCGATATATATGTACGAAAGAGATTCAGATGATTTATATAAACTAACTCAAAAAATAGCTCGATCTGAAGATATTATATATGATAATTATGGAACAACCCTTAGTATATCTGGAGATTTTATGGTTGTTGGCGCTTTTTATAATAGTACTGATGGTAATCTGGGGAGTTATTTAGAAAATGCTGGGGCAGCATATATTTATTATAGAAATGCAAATGGAATCTGGGAATTCGTTCAAAAAATTGTAGCAAGTGACAGAGAGAGAAGAGATAACTTTGGAAATTCGGTTTCTATTTCTGGAAATACGATTGTAGTTGGAGCGGTTGAAGAAGGCACCAACTGGGCAGGTGCCGCTTATGTTTTTGAAAAAAACAGTAATTCAAATACTTGGAATGAAGTTCAAAAATTAACAGCTTACGATTTTAGAGGATTGCAAGATAGATTTGGGGGTACAGTTGAAGTAACAAAAGATGAAATTATTATTTCTGCTGCTGGAGATGATGATTATGATTCTTCGCAAAGTGGAGATGGAGGAGGACCATTAACATTCTTAGGGTCGGTTTATGTTTTTAGAAAAAATGCAAGCAATCAATGGGAAGGATTTCAGAAAATAAGGGCTTCTGATGCTTCAGGTGCTATTGGTATGGGAGGCGGAAGCATAGAGGTTTATAATGATAAAATGGCAATTACAGGAGTTGAAAGAGTATATGATAATACAGGAGCGCTTTCAAAAGTTTTTGGTCGCGTTTACATGTTTCAAAAAGATAATAGTAATAAATGGACTGAATATCAAATTGTTTATCCTGTTGTAAAGAATAATAGTGATTCGTTTGGAGCAACAATTTCAATGTACAACCAAGATTTGCTTGTAGGCGCATTTTGGGCAACATTAGATGCAAATGAACAAAATTATATTGGTTATGCAGGCGCCGCGTATATATTTAATACATATGATTTTGTACCTACAGAAAAGCCAACTTTAAAATCGGCTCCAATTTTAACTTCGTGTGCTGATTTAGGAAATGGATTTTCATCCAATTTTGATATGACTTCGATAGAGGACAATCTAGCCGAAAATGCAAGCAATTATGTTTTTACTTATAAAGATCAAAACAATAATATTCTCTCATCGCCCCTACCTGTAAAGTATTCAAATGTAATTCCTTTTGAAGATAAAATTAATGTTAGAATAGCAAATAAGAATAATCCTGCCTGTTTTGAAGATACACATATTGAGCTAAAAACAGTATCTGCTTTTAGTGTAAATAGCATTCCTGATTTTTATGAATGCGATTATAATAAAACAGGATACGCAAAGTTTGATTTATCCAATATTAATTCACTTTTAATTAATAATCCAAGTCAATACAAAATAACTTATTTTGATAATAAAGGAAGCGATATAACTTTAAAAATTAACGATTCATACATTAATTCAAATAAGAATCGAGAAGAAATTTCAATTAAAGTGCTTGATTTGAATACTTTTTGTGAAGTTGCTTCTAAAATAGTTTTAAATGTGTCCGATTATAGTTCTGATTGCATATCAAAAGAAGAAGAAAAAGAATATGTTATTCCAAAGTTTTTTACACCAAATGGAGATGGAATAAATGATATTTGGGAAATAAGCGGTACCATCACTCATAAATATCATATAGATATTTATGACCGATATGGAAAGCTTTTAAAACAATTGCAAACTAATTCAGGATGGGATGGTAATTATAATGGAAAACCCATGCCTTCAACAGATTATTGGTTTAGAATAACTTTTGATGATGGTAAAACGGAGTCAGGGCATTTTTCGCTTAAAAGGTAAAATATCTAATTATTCAACATCTTTAATGAACTCATCATATTCTAAATAGAACATTTCTAGAGCGTGCATATTTTCATTGAAAAAATCAAAAATAGTATCCCAAGTATTGCGGTTACTAAAGCCAACGCCTAATTTTTCAACCCAAATTCGGCTGATGTTTTTACCGCTTTCAAGAGTGTAATTTTTCTCAAAAACTAAATCTTTAATAAATTCTTCTTCCAAGATATTTTTTAAAGCTTCCAATTTTTCAAAATACGCAATACGTTTTTCATCGCTTCTGTGTTCGATGTCAATTAAAACCTGTGCCTTTTTATTGTCAACATAAAATTTAAAAGAGAAATCTTTAATTTTTGTATCGTAAAGCACCCATTTACGTGGATATTTTTCGGCAAAAGCTACCCAAAATTCTCTTTTTATTCTTTGCGATTCTTCTCTGCTGTACATTTTTTTAGGCTTTAAGATTAGAAAACTTGCGGTACTGCGTTTTCTGGAGTATATTTATGTTTTATTTGAAAGTACAAAAATAAGCTTTGATTATGAATTTTCAAGACTTTTTGAAATATGTTCCCAATATAATCCCTGTAGAGCTGCCAGCTGTAACATCACACTTAAAAATGGCTCCGAAAGAGCGTATAGAAGGATTAAAAAATCTTGATATTGATGCATTAAACGCCAGAATGGCGGGAGTAATGATGTTGTTTTATCCGAAACAGGAAAAAACACATTTGGTTTTGATTGTTAGAAATGCTTACAATGGAGTTCATTCAGCTCAAATAGCATTTCCAGGAGGAAAATATGAAAAGGAAGACATAAATTATGAAACCACAGCACTTAGAGAAACACACGAAGAAGTTGGAATAACAAGAGAAAAAATTGAAATAATTAAGCATTTCTCGCCAATGTATATTCCGCCAAGTAATTTTTTGGTGCATCCATTTTTAGGAATTGCCACAGAAGAACTTTCCTTTTATCCTGATATACGAGAAGTAGCAGGAATTATAGAGCTTCCTTTGTCTGTTTTTTTAAATGATGATATAATTATCGAAGCCAGATTATCAACTTCTTACGGAGCAAATATTTTAGTTCCTGCCTTTAATATTCAAAATCATGTTGTATGGGGCGCCACAGCAATGATTTTAAGTGAATTGCGCGATGTCTTAAATACGGTTATTGTAAAATAAATTTGGTAAAGTTTATTTAATGATTTGATATTCATTTGAATAACTGTTGTTTGGAGAAATTGTTTTATAGTGTTGCTAAAAGAATAATTTTTGTATGTTTGCGACCTAACAAAAAAATAAGACAAATTAGTTATGGGATTGTTTAAACGAAATCCTTTTGGGCATATATTATTCATCAAGAAATGGTTAATCCGAGTTCTTGGTGCGATGACTCATAAGAGATATAGAGGTTTTAATGAATTGCAGATTGAAGGATCTGAAATCATTAAAACGCTTCCAGATACTAATGTTTTATTTATTTCCAATCATCAGACTTATTTTGCAGATGTTGTCGCAATGTTTCATGTCTTTAACGCAAGTTTATCAGGACGTCAAGACACGATTAAGAATATCGGTTATTTGTGGCAACCAAAAATGAACATTTATTATGTTGCTGCCAAAGAGACCATGCAGGCAGGTTTACTGCCAAGGATTTTGGCTTATGTTGGAGCTATTACAGTTGAGAGAACTTGGCGAGCAAAAGGCGTTGATGTAACAGAAAAGCGTGATGTAAATCCAAATGATACAGAAAACATCAGAATAGCGCTTGAAGATGGTTGGGTTATTACTTTTCCGCAAGGAACTACAAAATCGTTTAAACCAGTTCGTAAAGGAACTGCTCATATTATCAAACAACACAAACCAATCGTTATTCCTATTGTAATTGATGGTTTCCGTCGTTCTTTTGATAAAAAAGGACTTCGAATGAAGAAAAAAGGAATTCTGCAATCTTTCATTATCAAAGAACCTCTTGATATTGATTATGAAAACGACACGATCGACCAAATCGTTGAAAAAGTAGAATACGCAATCGAACAACACCCATCATTTTTAAAAGTTATTCCTGCCGAAGAAATAAAAGCGCAAGAAGAACTTAATGAAATGAGAAGATGGAGTTACAAGGATTCGGAAAATGAATATTAAGATTTTAGATTTTTTTGTTTCAAGTTTCAAATTTCAGATTTACTCCAAGCTTAAAAAAAACTTAGCACCTTAGCACCTCAGAACCTTTCTTTAAAAATCAATTTTTTTCAGTTCTTTATAATTCGCATACAATCTGCGTAAAAGTGTTCCGTAAATAATTCTGTAGAAACACCAGAACAATCCAAAGAAACCTAGAATTACAAGGAACAATATACCGATTGTAACAAACATCGCTTTTCCGTTCATGGCTAATTTTTCTCTAAGAAATTCCATATCCGGATTATAAACAAAGGCAATAAAGAAACTTAGAATTGCTGTAATTACAATCATTCCTAGATTGTACCAAACGTAATATTGAACTGTTTTACGAGTCTTTAAAATAGCACTCATCAGTGATTTTGTGGCTATTGTAGTCGAAATAGTTCTGTAGTTTTTGTAGAAAATGTAGACAAAAATTAATACAACAACATAATTGAAATAGGTTAGAAACTCTAAAGCTGCTACTATTTCTGGATGATTCATTTTTCGCAATACATCATCTGTATTGATAAATAAGTTCGAAAAAGTCCAAAAGGAAATCTCCAAAATGCTGATAATTAAAATCCATTTTACAATGGAAGATGATTTTCTGTGAATCATCTTGTAGATTTCAGTTTCAGAAATTTGTTGAAAAGAATCAGAGTTCTTTTGCCAGTCTTTTTTTAGTAAATCCAGTTCTTTCATAATAATTTTTAAGGATTTAGTATTTTTTTAAGTTTCCCCTTGATTCTGTTCATTTTCACGCGCGCATTCACTTCGCTGATACCTAAGGTTTCAGCTATTTCTTGATAATCTTTGTCTTCTAAATACATAAAAACTAATGCCTTTTCGATGTCATTCAATTGATAAACTGCTTTATACATCAGTTTAATCTGTTCTTCTTCTTCATAATTGTAATCAACATCTTTTACAAAATGCTGATGGTTTTCATAATCTACGGTAGATATAGTTCTTTTGGTTTTTCGGTATAAGGTAATTGCTGTGTTTAAGGCAACACGATAGGTCCAAGTCGAAAACTTACTGTCGCCTCTAAATTTTGGATAAGCCTTCCAAAGCTGAATAGTAATTTCTTGAAACAGATCTTTATGAGCGTCTTCGCCAGCAGTATATAATCTACAAATCTTGTGGATTATATTCTGATTTGCTTGCAGCTGTGCAACAAATGACTGTTCTAGATTTTCGCTCATACAGTATTAGTAGTTATGAAATCATTTTTGTTACAGTTGAATTATAATTTTCTTGTTTTATAATAATTAATCGTCAAATCGATAAACTTACTATAACTTTCCATTCCGTCTTTTTGGTTATTTGTCTTTAAGAAATTATCCCAAAGGAAATGAAAACCTTCATCTATAAAGGTGTCATATTTTTTCCAGAAATCCTGACTTTCTTGATAGTTTTTTAAAATTCCAACATGAACAGTTTTCTTCAGCTCATTAAATATCTTTTCATTTTTATATTTCCAAATTCCTAAGCAATAACTTAAAGTAAAGCTATATCCTGAATATTGATAATAAAGATTTTCATTTTTAACAGAAGCTAATACGCCAATAAAATTACATTCGCTTTCGCTAGCAAAACCAATCTGATGCGCCATTTCGTGAGATGTCGTCAGAGGGAAATTGTACATTGGCAATAAATAATTAAGCTGAGCTTCGTTGGTAAAAGGGTTCAAATAGCCACCAAAGCCCATATAAGTCAACGGAACGCTGAATAGTGATTTCTTTACGCTTAAAGTTTTATATTTAAAATAAGGATGTTCTTTTGCTAAATTATCGTAACCGTTTAAAATTAGTTTGAATGATTCTTTTTGCGAATACGGAAAAACAACTTTTGCACTGTCATTTTTTGTAATTTGGAACTGAACTTCATTTGTCTTTGCAATTAATCTCTTAGTAAAAGCTAGAAGATCGGCGTCTGTGTATTCTCTTTTGATTTCCATTTTCTCAAAAAGAGGTTTTCGGTAATAATTAAAGGCCCAAAGTAGATGGAAGAAAAAGTAATAAACAGAAATTTTGCCTAAGATTTTAAGAAGATGATCCTTCCAGTCAGTTCTACAAGTTTTTCTGATTCTCCAAAACCAGCTAATTATAGAAATCAATAAAAGAGCATAAAAAATGTCGCCAACAGAAAACGGAATTTTACCTAAAACTGTTCTTGAAAACTGAGAGATTCTAACGAATAAATTTTTGCTGTAAAAGCCTTCTACAAAGTCTGGAAAGAATGGAAGGATTTTATAAAAGATAATTTGAACTAAGAGAAATAAAGGTAAAACGTATTTTGATTTCACAGCATAATTTTTAGATAAGTAAATATAAATACAAATATTAACTGATAAAAAGAGTTTGTTAGAAATTCTGAGAATTTTCGCTAACTAATAGTTTTCTAATGGTGCAGGATAAGGAAATATTCCAGAAATTACATTTTAATTTCAATAAGATTAGTGCTAATTCATGAAATTCGTGGCGAAAAAGACTTTGAAACTTTGTAACTTTGGGACTCTTAATTGTTAAACATCAAACAAAATATAATGAGTCAAGAAATAAGAAATCTGGATCCAAAAGCACTTTGGAACAAATTTGCAGATTTAAACGAAGTTCCTCGTCCATCTAAAAAAGAAGAGCGTGTAATTGAGTTCATGAAAAACTTCGGAAACAGCTTAGGTTTAGAAACTTTCGAAGATGAAATCAGAAATGTAATCATTAGAAAACCAGCGACTCCAGGAATGGAAAATCGTAAGCCAATCGTAATGCAAGGGCATTTAGATATGGTGCATCAAAAAAATGCAGATACTGTTTTTGATTTTGATACACAAGGAATCGATATGTATGTTGACGGTGACTGGGTTCGCGCGCGCGGTACAACACTTGGAGCTGATAATGGACTAGGAGTGGCGACTATAATGGCTATTCTAGAAAGTAAAGATATCCCGCATCCTGCAATTGAAGCTTTATTTACTGTTGATGAAGAAACAGGAATGACGGGTGCTTTAAACTTAAAAGGAGGAATCTTGCAAGGTCAGATTTTATTGAATTTGGATACAGAAGAAGATGATGAAATTGATATTGGATGTGCTGGTGGAATTGATGTAACGGCTACAAGAACATACCATGAAGAAGAAGTTCCGGAAGGTTCTGTTGGTTATACCATTACTGTAAAAGGACTAAACGGAGGACATTCAGGAATGGATATTCACAAAGGTTTAGGAAATGCTAATAAAATCATGAACCGTCTGTTGTTTGATGCATTTGAAAACTTTGGTTTGCAGATTGTTGAGATCAACGGAGGAAGTTTGAGAAATGCAATTCCGAGAGAAAGTGTTGCTAAAGTGATTATTTCTCAAATGTTTGATGAAGCTTACGTATATGATATGCAGGAAATCATTGCTGATATCAAAGCGGAATATAAAACAACTGAACCAAACTTATCGATTGAAATCGTAAAAGGTGATTTGCCAGAAAAAGTGATGGATTTAGGTGTTCAAGAAGGAATCATCAGAGCGATTTACGCAGCTCAAAACGGCGTTTACAGAATGAGCGCTGATATGGCTGATTTGGTTGAAACTTCAAATAATATCGCTCGTGTGGTGATTAAAGATGGAGAAATCTTAGTGGGATGTTTAACGCGTTCTTCTGTTGAATCTTCAAAATTTGATTTGGCTAATTCATTGCGTTCTGCTTTTGAATTAGTAGGTTGCGAAGTAGAACTTTCTGGTTCTTATCCAGGTTGGACGCCAAATGTAAACTCTGAAATTTTAGAAGTTTTAAAAGAAATATACGAAAAACAAAATGGTGAACAGCCTAAAGTTGTAGCTTGTCACGCTGGTTTAGAATGCGGAATTTTAGGAACAAATTATCCAGGTATGGATATGATTTCTTTTGGTCCAACAATTCACGGAGCGCATTCTCCAGATGAAAGAGCAAGTATTTCATCTGCACAGAAATATTGGAAATTTGTATTAGAGATTCTATCTAATATTCCAGTTAAATAAATAGTTTTCAGTCGCAGTCTCAGTATTCAGTTTTAAAACTGCAAACTGAGGCTGTAAACTGAGACTGAAAAGATTATTTTAGAAAATCTCCGTCTATTATAAGTAATTCCACTCCTTCGGTTGTAATAGAACGATGAGAGCTCATGTTGTCAGAAACAATATAAGTCATTCCTTTTGAAAGCGTTACTTCTTCTCCGTTTTCTAATTCGCTTATAAAAGCTCCTTCCAAACAATGTACAATGTGTCCTTTTTGACACCAATGATCAGCAAGATAGTTTTTGCTGTAAACAACTTTTCGAACGCGTAAACCGCCTAATTGAATAGTTTGCCAGTAGGCAGTTCCAGTTTCTCCTGTGTGTTCTGTTTTTTCGATTTGGTTCCAATTAATAGTTTGAAAAGGTATTGTAGACATGTTTTTTGGTGAGGTTAATAGGTTAAGAATTAAAATAAAAAAATCCCCATGTTTTAAATGGGGATTGATTTTTATGTTGTGTTTTAATTACGTTTCAAAACTTTGTATTGCTCGTAACAAGCGCTAATTGCATCCATAATCTGAAGATCGTTTGCACTTTGAATGAAAGAATCAGAATAGTTGCAGCGATGCATAATTTCGGGAATTTCGTCTTTGCTAATACCTAATAATACGGCAACTGTTTCACGATCGTATTTCGATTCTAAAAGCGTTCGCACAGTATCATCCTTTTTCATTTCTTTTAGCTTCTTAAGTTCTTTTCCATTTTTTCCAAAGAAATTATAGAGCATATCGGCGGGGTTAAAAATCGAACCGAGAACTTTTCCAAAAGCATTTGGAGCATATTCTCCAGCTTCGTAACCTTGTGTAAGACCCGAAATGCTATAACGGTAGTTTTCTTTTGTTGGAATTAATTTAGAGTCAATTTCAAGATATCCAGTTAGAGAAAAAGGGGCAATAACAACTTCTTCCAAGGCAATTGCTTTTTCTGTAAGCTGAATTCTAGTCACTTTATTCTTGATCCAGTCATTTGTAACTCTGATTCTTAGCGATTGAAATCCTAGAATAGAAAAGTGAAGCGTGTCATTGACTTGCACGTCAATTTCAAAATACCCTTTTTCGTCAGATTTTGCACCACGAACTTTATTGGTGTTAATGATATTTACTCCAGCAAGCGGCTGTTTGCTGTCGTCATTAATAACGTAACCTGAAACTCTTTGTGGAACCGTTGGCTGCGCATCTTGCGTATCTTGAGCAAAACCTAGGTTGGCGAGAAGTGTAAAAAAGAAAACTGCGAAATATTTCATATCCTGATTTAAAGCACTAAAAGTAGTAAATCGGGATTAAATATCTCGTAGTCTTGGAATTTAATTATAAGAAAATTAACAAAGGCCTTGATAAGATTATCAGATATAAGAAAAAATCCCAAATTCTGTATAAAATTGGAATTTGGGATTTGTATTTTTAAGATCTTAAATGATTAATCTCTTCTAGATCTTCTTGGTCTTGAACTGTCACCAAAGTTTTCTGAACGTCTTGGAGCTCTATCTGAACCTCCGTTTTCGTTTCTTGGAGCAGAACTTCTAAAACCACCTTCTCTTCTTGAAGATGAGTTTCTGTCGCTTCTAAAACCTCCGTCACGAGATCCGCCATCGCGTGAACCTCCGTCTCTAGAAGAATTTCTGTCACTTCTAAATCCGCCTTCACGTCTTGGTGCAAAGTTTCCGTCTCTTCTGTTAGAATCACGTCTTCCTCCACGGTTGTTGTGGTCACGTCTTCCTCCGCCATCATTTTTAGAAATCTCAACATTAATACGACGACCTTCTAATTGTACGTTGTTTAAAACGTCCATTACTTTGTCTGTATGCTGTGGATCTGTGTTAAAGAAAGAGAATCCTTCTTTTACATCTACTTTAAAGATATCATCACGACCTAAATCTAATGTTTCTTTTAAGTAATCTTTTAATGACATCCAATCGAAATTGTCTCTAGAACCAATGTTTACGAAATAACGAACTGCTCCATTATTGCTAAATTCTCTTGGTTCAGAATCACCTCTTTCGCGTCTTTCACCAGCTACAGAAATATCTCTATTTTTCTTGTAGTAAGTAATGAAACGGTTAAATTCTACTGAAACCATTTTCTTAATCAATTCTTCTTTAGATAAATCTTCAAGAACATTATTGATTGCTGGTAAATAGTTGTCAATTTCGTGATCAACCTCAGTATCTTTAATTTTGTTTGCTAAGTGTAACAACTGAATTTCGCAGATTTCAATTCCAGATGGAATAGATTTTTCTTCGAATTTTTGTTTGATGATTCTCTCGATAGAAGAAATTTTACGTAGCTCGCTTTTTGTAACGATTACAATAGAAGTACCTAATTTTCCAGCTCTACCTGTACGACCAGAACGGTGGTTGTAAGTTTCAATTTCATCAGGTAATTGGTAGTTAACAACGTGCGTTACGTTATCAACGTCAATACCACGTGCAGCAACGTCAGTTGCAACAAGCATCTGGATTTGTCTTCCACGGAAAGATTTCATTACACCATCACGTTGTGCTTGAGATAAATCTCCGTGTAACGCAGCGGCGCTATATCCATCCTCGATTAACTTCTCAGCGATAGCTTGAGTGTCTCTTTTTGTACGACAGAAAACTACAGAGAAAATGTCTGGATTAGCATCAGCTAAACGTTTTAAAGCTTCGTAACGGTCACGAGCATTAACTAAATAAAATTCGTGAGAAACTGTAGAAGAACCAGAGTTTTTAGCTCCTACAGTAATTTCTAATGGTTCGCTCATGAATTGTTTTGCAATTCTAGCCACTTCTTGAGGCATAGTTGCAGAGAACAACCATGTGCTTTTTTCGTCTGGAGTATCTGATAAAATAGATACAATGTCATCATAGAATCCCATGTTTAACATCTCGTCAGCCTCATCAAGAACACAGTAATCTATGTTTTTAATGTTTACTAAACCTCTGTTAATCATGTCTTGCATTCTTCCTGGAGTTGCCACAATGATTTGTGCACCTCTCTTTATTTCTCTTGCTTGCTCTGTTATACTAGCTCCTCCGTAAACTGCTACCACATTAATACCTTTTTCGTATTTTGAGTAGTTTTTAAGTTCGTTAGTAATCTGTAAACATAACTCGCGTGTTGGCGATAAAACTAATGCTTGTGTATTTCTGTTGTCGGCATCAATTTTTTGAATTAGCGGAAAACCGAAAGCTGCCGTTTTCCCTGTCCCTGTTTGAGCCAACGCAACCATATCCGTGTCTTTTTCCAATAATAGGGGAATCGCCTTTTCCTGTACCTCTGACGGATTTTCAAATCCTAGATCTAAAATCGCCTTCAGTAACGATTCATTCAATCCTAATTGTTCAAATTTATTCATATGTGTTTTAAAAATAGGGTGCAAAATTACTGTTAATTATTCAGATAAACTAATGCAATTTTAAGAATTATGTATTTGTTAAGAATTGATTATTAAAAAGTTACAATTGTATTAAAATAAATTTTTACGAATAATGACGAAATACGCTAAAAATTACGTCATGAAATGTAAAATTTAGCGTCTAAAATGTTGTATTTTAAACAATTATTTTGTGGTGTTCAGAAAATCAATCAGTTGCTTAACAGCTTTTCCGCGGTGACCTATAGTGTTTTTGGTATCTAACGGCAATTCTGCAAAGGTTTTGTCAAAATTTTCGGGCTTAAAAATCGGATCATATCCAAAACCATTTGTTCCAATTTTTTCTGATGTAATATTTCCTTTAACGATTCCAGTAAATAAATATTGCTTTCCTTCTAAATTTAAAGTTATAACAGTCTTAAACTGAGCGCTTCTATTTTCTTCATTTTTTAAAGCTTCCAAAAGCTTATTCATGTTGTCATCTGCATTTTTTTGTTCGCCAGCATATCGGGCAGAATAAACTCCAGGGTCACCATTTAATGCACTTACTTCTAAACCTGTGTCATCGGCAAAACAATCATATCCATATTTCTGAGTTACATAATCGGCTTTTAGAATTGCATTTCCTTCAATTGTATCAGCAGTTTCTGGAATATCTTCCAAACAATTAATATCCTCCAAACTTAATATTTTGATGCTTTCTGGAAGCATGCTTTGAATTTCTGCGATTTTATTTTTGTTATTGGAAGCGAAAACGAGTTTCATAGAATTAAAGTTTTTAAATGATTTTCAACACAAATTTAGAATTCTTATATTTGATATGCGGCTTAAAAATAAAATAAATGCAATTATCTGTATTATATAAAAAAATCCTGCCTTTTGTTAAGCCATATAGAAAAATGGTCGCCGCAACTTTACTTCTAACTTTTTTAGGTTCGTTTGCAGCGCAAGTAAATGCTGTTATTCTAAAATATACTGTCGATACTATAAACAATTTAATGGTTGCTCATGAACCATTATCTAAAGGATTTCATTTGTTGGGAATCATTAGTGTTGTGTTGTTGACTAAAGAATTGGTGAATTCTATTGTGCAGTTCGGACAGAAATTTTATGGAGAAAAACTCCGTATTTTCATTACTCGAGATATTTCGCAAACCATTGTAGAAAAAATTCTGAGCTATAGAATGGAATTTTATACTTCTGATGAAAATGAAAGCGGAAAACTCCAAACCAGAATTGATGCCGGAATTAGCAGCTTAACTCGATTGGTTCAGAATTTCTTTATTGATATTCTGCCTTTGTTTGCCAATGCGTTTGTGGCTTTAGTTATTATGTTTTATGCCAATGTTTATGTAGGATTGGTAAGTTTATGCATTATTCCGATTTACTTTTATATTAGCCAATTGCAGGCAACAAAACTAAGCGGTTTCAGACGAAGAATGCGTAATTATCGTGAAACTAAAAACAACGGAATTATTAGTTTAATTGAATCGATAACCGTGATTAAATCTTTTGTTCGTGAATCTACAGAAGCAGATCGTCATGAAAAGATTCAATTCGAAATGACGGAAAACCAGCTGGAAACCCGAAAAACCAGTTTTATTTTTGAAAGCATTAAAAGTTTTGTCGAACAGATTGGAGTTGTAATTATTATCATTCTCACTGCTTATTTTGTTTTGAATAATCAAATGACCATTGGTGCGATTATGTTTCATATTATGCTTTTTAATAATGTTTCGTCGCCGATTAGACAGCTTCATAGAATTTATGATGAAGTAAATGATGCTTTAATTTATTCAGAAGGCTTTTTTGATATTTTAGAATCAGAACAAGAAGTAGAAACCAGTGGCGATTATATTCCAGAAAAAATTATAGGATTAATAGAAGTGAAAAATGTCGATTTTATTTATCCAAACGGAACACAGGCACTTTACGATATTAATTTTACAGTAAAACCAAATGAGACATCGGCTTTGGTTGGATTAAGCGGTGCGGGAAAAAGTACTATTATTAATTTATTGGATAAGTTTTATCTGCCATCATCTGGACAAATCTTTTTAGACGGAGTAGATTTAATAGATTACAATACTGATTTTCTCCGCAAAAACATTGGATTGGTGCTTCAGAAGAATCATATTTTTAAAGGAACAATTGCAGAAAATATTTTATACGGAAATCCTGAAGCTTCTCAAGAAGAAGTGATTGAAGCAGCAAAACAAGCCTATATTCACGAACAAGTGATACAATTGCCAAAAGGGTACGATTCTGATGCACATTTACTTTCGGGCGGTCAGCAGCAGCGAATTGCGATTGCAAGACTTTTTCTCAAAAATCCGCCAATTATATTTTTGGATGAACCAACAGCAAGTTTAGATGCGATTGCAACAGAGCAAATTAAAAAATCTTTGGATGCCATTAAGAAAGACAGAACTGTTATTATAATATCACACAGTATTTCTCAGATTATAGATGCCTCTAATATTATTGTTTTGGAAAAAGGACGATGCGTAGAAAAAGGAACCCACGACGAACTATACGATAATAAAGGAACTTATTACCAAATATTTATGGCAATGGCGAATAGTTTAAATATTGATAAGATCACTCAGACTTTCGATTAAAAACTTTTTGAATGCCTTTTTCTAAAATAAAAGCAAAAGAAGCTCCAAAAGTATAAGCCAGAATATCCGACCATAAAAAACCTTGACCTAAAACGTATCTTCCGAAAAGAGTTTTTCTCAATTCAATTATCCATTCTGCTTGATACAATTGAAGAAATTCAATGCAATAACAAATTGACAGCGAAAGAGAGAATATCAGAAAAGCATTTTTGAATGGAAGAAATATTCTAACTAAAAAGTAAATCATTACAGAATAAAGAAAATCGCCAATCGATAACGGGATGAAAGGGGTTTTTCTGGAAAGAATTCCCAAGAAAATAATGCTCAGAAAAACTATGAAATAGTTGATTCTCGCTTTGTTCGGAATAGGATTTTGCTGTAACAATTGTACATTTTTAGACGAACAAAAATACAAAGATTAAAATACATTTGGTTTATTTCATAAATTTATCGGTTCAATTAACTCTCTATCAAAATAACCACATGAAGGCAAATTTTTTTACCCTATTTGCGGCTTTGATTCTTTTAGGAAATCAAGGCTATTCTCAAAAAAGCAATTCGTTTGATATTAAAAAGCAATTGGATTATTGCGCAGAACAAGCTTCAAAAACTTTACAAGTAATTCCGAATGACGGAACTTCTCCAAGAACAGTTCCAAACGGAAGTAAAGAATGGAAATTTGTTGATTACAAAGATTGGACAAGCGGATTTTGGCCAGGAGAATTATGGTTTTTATATGAAGCTACAAAAGATAAGAAATGGGAAAAAGAAGCTGATAAATTTACTCGTTTCTTAACGCCTTTATCGGTTACAAAAGCAGCAGATCACGATTTAGGTTTTCAGGTTTTTAATAGTTTCGGAAACGGATATCGATTAACGAAAAACAAAGAGTACAAAGAAATCATTCTAAAAACTGCAGATACTTTAGCAACACTTTTTAATCCGAAAGTAGGAACAATTCAATCTTGGCCTCACAATAAAATGGGTGGCCACAATACGATTATTGATAATATGATGAATTTGGAGCTTTTATTTTGGGCTTCAAAAAATGGCGGAAATAAAAAATTATATGATATCGCCGTAAAACATGCCGAAACTACAATGGCAAATCATTTTAGACCAGATAATACTTCTTATCACGTTATTATTTACGATTTTGAAACTGGGAAAAAGATAAAAGGAAGAACAGCACAAGGATATAGCGATGACAGTATGTGGGCGCGCGGACAAGCGTGGGCTATTTATGGTTTTACAATGACTTACAGAGAAACAAAAGACAGTAAGTTTTTAGATTTCGCTCATAAATTAGCACGCGTTTATTTGGATAAATTAACAACAGAAGATTTAATTCCGTATTGGGATTTTAATGCGCCAAATATTCCAAATGAGCCAAGAGATGCCTCTGCAGCAGCGATTGTTTCCTCAGCACTTTTAGAATTAAGTTCTTATACAAAAGACAAGAATTTGAAAGCAGAATATTTGACGAAAGCTAAAAAGATGATCGTTTCTCTTTCAGATCATTATCAAAGTCACAATGTGAATTCAGCGTTTTTATTGCATTCAACAGGACATAAACCTGCAGGAAGCGAGATAGATTGTTCTATAAATTACGCAGATTATTACTATCTTGAGGCATTATTAAGACTTCAGAAACTAAAATAAAAGATTATGATCAAGAAAATAAGCCAGATTGCTTTTGCAATAATGATGGTAGTAATGCTTGCGAGCTGTAAAAATACCAAACAAAAACTTCAAGAGTATGTTGTAACGTACAACAAAACTATTGCTCCAAGTTTTAGAGCTGAAAATGTAACGCTTACTACGGCAAGAGGTTATATTAACGATGATAAAATTGAATTGCGCTTTGAAACCGATTTAGAGCAAAATGAAGCTAATAAATCGGCTGCCGTTATTTCTTTTCCAAAATTGATAAAATTGATGATTGATAAAGACGAGGTTCCGAGACAATTAATAGAGGAAGGAGTTCAATTTGATGTTTATTTTCTAGCAGATGATAATACCGTTTTAGACAAAGAAACACTAACAGGCGAATCGCTTAAAGATTTTTTGAAATAAAAAATGGAGTTTTGTAGAAATACAAATCATTTTTATTCTTACATATTGAAAGTCTCTTTAAATAAATTTTAAAGAGACTTTTTTATGTTTACGGCTAAAAGTTAAGTGTAAAAGAAACGTTTTATTCTTACAAATATTTATCTTTTTAAGGAGATAATCGGTTTGTATTCAAAGTATTATATGTGTGATTTTTGTAATTGAATATTGTTTTTGTGTTGTGAATTAGTTATGTTTGAGTTAAAAAATAACTATTAAACCAAAAAATTATGAAAAAAATTACCCAAATCGCATTTGCTTTAGCTTTTGCATTATTTTTAATAAGCTGTAAAAATACCAAGCAGAAAATACAGGAACATGTAAGTAATTACAATAATTCTGTTTCTATAAAAGGAAGCGGAATTACGAGTACATCTGCAAAAGCTTTTCTAAATGACAATAAAATCGAAATTAGAATTGAAACCAATTTAGAAGAAAACGATGCAAATAAATTAGCTTATAAAGAATCTTTCCCAGATTTATTAAAAGAGATGATCAAGAACGATCAGATTTCATCTTCTCTTATCGCTGAAGGAGTAAAGTTTGATGTGTATTTCTTGGCTTATAATAATGCTATTTTAGCCCAAGAAGTAGTAGATCAAGATCAGTTGGCGGTTCTAGAAGGAAATGCAACCGCAGGAAAAGAAACAGCGAAATTGTAATTGAATTATTGAATAAAAAAATCCTCTTCACATGAAGAGGATTTTTTTTATGAAAACTGCGTAACGTTTTTCAAATTATCTGGAAAGTATTGATCAGATAAATTGGCAAATTCGTCACCACGCATAAAGATATTGATATCAACGTCTGCAAAACTGTTTTTTCCTGCAGCAGCCAATAGTTCATTTGCAGAATGAAGCGTATTTTTATGGAAATGATATACACGATCTGATTTGTCTGTAACAACCAAACCTTTCATTAGCATTTTATTTTGTGTAGCAACTCCTGTTGGACATTCGTTATTGTGACAACGCAAAGCCTGAATGCAACCTAAAGAAAACATAAACCCTCTTGCGCTGTTACACATATCTGCGCCCAAAGCAATAGCATGCAAAATAGAATAGCCAGAAATGATTTTTCCGCTTCCAATAATGCGCATTTTATCGCGAATGCCTAAACGTACCAAAGTTTTATTTACAAAAATTAAGGCAGGTTCAAAAGGCATTCCAACGCCATCAGCAAATTCAAGTGGAGCAGCTCCAGTACCGCCTTCTGCACCATCGATAGTAATGAAATCAGGATAAGTATCTTCATTAATCATTTCTTGACAGATGTTTTCAAATTCGGCAGTATTTCCAATACACAATTTGAAACCAATTGGTTTTCCGTTAGATAAATCACGTAACTGTTTTATAAACTGAATTAATCCATTTGCATCAGAAAAAGCATGGTGTCCAGGAGGAGAAAGAATCATAGTATGAGGTTGTACACCTCTAATTTTAGCAATTTGCTCCGTATTTTTAGCAGCTGGTAAAACACCGCCATGACCTGGTTTTGCACCTTGCGAAAGTTTGATTTCAATCATTTTTACATTCGGAAGATTAGCTTTTTCTTTAAAGTTTTCTGGACTAAAATTTCCTTCTGCATCGCGGCATCCAAAATATCCTGTTCCAATCTGCCAAGTGATGTCTCCGCCTCCAGCTAAGTGAAATTCAGTCAATCCACCTTCACCAGTATTTTGGTAGAAGTTTCCTTTTTTAGCACCAATATTAATAGCACGAACTGCATGTTCGCTTAAAGATCCAAAACTCATGGCTGAAACATTAAATAACGAAGCAGAATAAGGCTGTTTGCAATCTTTTCCTCCAACTAAAACACGAGGTAATTCCTCATTTACTTTTGCTGGAAAAATAGAATGCTTTATTCCTTCGTAATTTTCTGTATTTAAGTTTAATTGCGTTCCGAAAGGAGTGCTCGAATCAATGTTTTTTGCTCTTTGATACACTAATGAACGTTGATTTCTAGAAAAAGGTTTTCCGTCTGTAGACCTTTCAATAAAATATTGCTGAATTTCGGGAGCAATCATTTCAAACAAATATCTGAAATAACCCAAAACTGGGAAGTTTCGTAAAATAGCATGTTTTTTTTGTGAAGCATTGTAAGCTCCAACAATCAATAAAATTGGGATAAGGAAAACGAGTAAATAACCTCTTCCTGTGTAATAATAAATTGTAGCAACGAGTAGAAACAATAAGAATCCGTAAATAAAGAATTTTTTTCTCATGTTTTTAAAAAATTAAATAGGTAATAAATACGATAATTAGTTGAATCTTAAACGTACATAAACGTGTTTGATTCCTTTTTTGTCCGATTCTCTTTCGTCAATTTCCAGAATATCAGTCAGTGATTTAAGCATCGGAGTTAGTTTAGAATAACCATAATTTCGAGGATCGAATTCAGGTTTTTTCTTTACAATTAGATTTCCAACATCTCCTAAGAATGCCCAGCCATCATCGTCTTCAATATCTTCAATTGTAGCCTCAATAAGTTCAATAGTTTGTTTATCAATTTTATGAAGCGCTTTTTCAGCTGGTTTTTCAATTGGCTTTTTGGTATCAGTAGTAACTGTTTTTGGTTTTTTCTTTTGAGTAGCTCCATCCAAAACCTCGATATAAATAAATCGGTCGCAGGCAACAATAAATGAGTTTGGTGTTTTCTTTTCGCCAATACCAATTACTTTCATGCCCGATTCACGAAGTCTCACGGCAAGTCTTGTAAAATCGCTGTCGCTGGAAACAATACAAAATCCGTCTAATTTTCCAGAATAAAGCAAATCCATTGCGTCGATAATCAAAGCAGAATCTGATGAATTTTTCCCAACTGTATAACTATATTGTTGAATAGGAGTAATGGCATGTTCTAGTAAAACGCCTTTCCAGCCATTAGCATTTGGTTTTGTCCAGTCGGCATAAATCCTTTTCGTAGTTGGCGTCCCAAGTTTTGCAATTTCTTCCATCATGCCTTTTACATTGCTGTAAGGCACATTGTCTGCATCAATAAGAACAGCCAGTTTTAAATCTTTTGAATTGCTTAAAGGCATTATTTTAATATTAAAAATTAAATACTCTCAAAGTTAAAATTAAAATTGGTTTTTATCAGAATTCAATGATGAATTAGTGTTTTTATGGGCACTAATTAGTTTCATTATAAATAATATTCGATACAATTAAAATTAATTAAAGATAAATTTGTCTTTTATATAAAACCTCTATATCTTTGTATGGAATTAATTAAGGATGTATGTTTTCAAAAGCGTGTGAATACGGAATAAGAGCTTCAATATTTATTGCAACCAAATCTTCGAAAGGAATTAGGGTTGGAATAAAAGATGTTGCGAAAGAAATCGATTCGCCAGAACCGTTTACAGCCAAGATTATGCAGATTTTGACAAAGAATGGAATTATTAACTCAACAAAAGGAGTAGGAGGCGGATTTGAGGTTTCACCAGAAGCATCAAAAAAAATAAAATTAATTCAGATTGTAGATGCCATTGATGGAAACAAAATTTATAGTGGCTGCGGAATTGGATTGAAAGAATGCTCAGAAGAACATCCTTGTCCGGTGCATCACGAGTTTAAAAAAATAAGAGGTTTGCTTTTGGAAATGCTTATTAAAACAACTTTAGAACAGCTTGCTTCAGACGTAAAATCGGGCGATTTCTTTTTAAAAACATTAAACACAAACGAATAATATTTAATAAATTATCTTAAAAATGAATACAAAAACCAAAATTTCAGTATTAATCCTAATGGGATTTTTAGCAGTTACTTCTTGCGGTAAAAAAGAAACAGCTCCGGCAGATCAAACAGAAACAACTGAAACATCTACCGAAGGAGAACCAGCGCCAGTAGCTGCTCCAACTGAAGAAAATGTATTAGTTATTGAAGGAAACGACCAAATGCAGTTCAGCACAAACGAATTGAAAGCAGTTGCTGGAAAACCAATTAAATTGACTTTGAAACACGTTGGTAAAATTCCAAAAGAAGCAATGGGACACAATTTAGTGATTTTGCAAGAAGGAACAGACACAGCTGCTTTTGCTTTAAAAGCTAATGATGCTAAAGCAACCGATTATATTCCAGAATCTGAAAAAGCTTCAATTATCGCACACACTAAATTAATTGGTGGCGGAGAAGAAGATACAATCGAGTTTACAATTGATAAAAAAGGATCTTATCCATTTATTTGCTCTTTCCCTGGACACGTTGCCATGATGAAAGGTGTATTAATTGTTGAGTAAATAACCAAGACTCCAAATGCTGTAAAAGGTTTGGAGTTTTTTTAAAAACCAATAAAAGATAAAATTATCTTTTATTGCTAAATTTTCCCCAAGAGAAATGAAAAGAGAAAAAAAATTATGGATAGTTTTTGCATTGGTAATGAGCATATCATTTGCCGTGCTGGGTTATTACGGTTATGAGATTTATCAGCAGGCACCACCAGTGCCAAAAGAAATTGTAACCGATTCTGGTAAAGCTGTTTTTAGCGAAAGCGAAATTAAAGACGGACAAAATATCTGGCAAAGTATAGGGGGCCAGGAAGTGGGATCTATCTGGGGGCACGGCGCCTATGTGGCCCCAGATTGGACCGCTGATTGGTTGCATAGAGAAGCCATTTTTATACTGGATATTTATGCCAAAAAAGATTTTAATATGAAGTATGAAGAATTAGATGCCGAAAAACAATCAGCATTAAAAATTCGTCTTCAAAAAGATTTAAGAACTAATCGTTATGATTCAGATACAGGAGTGCTTACCATTTCCGAAAATCGTTTGGCAGCGATTGAACATTTAAGCGAATATTATAAAGGCCTTTTTACCAACGATCCTCAATTTGATAAATTGAGAGGCGACTATGCCATTCCGAAAAACTCTATTACAGATGTAGAAAGAATGCATAAAATGAATGCCTTTTTCTTCTGGGCAACGTGGGCGACTGTTACCAATCGTCCTGATGGCGACATTTCGTATACACATAACTGGCCATCAGAAGAATTGGTTGGAAATAAAGCCACAACAGAACTTTTAGCTTGGTCTGGAGTAAGTATTATTTTGTTGATTTTAAGTGTCGGAATCTTAGTTTTCTATCATGCAAAATCTGGTGAAGAAGAAGAATTTCCGTTGCCCAAAGAAGATCCGATTATCAAGCAAGGAAAAACCAAATCGATGGGATTGGTTACCAAATATTTCTGGATTGTGAGTTTGCTGATGGTTTTACAAATGGTTTTCGGAATCATCACAGCGCATTATGGAGTAGAAGGAAATGGTTTGTACGGAATTCCAATTGATAAAATCTTGCCTTACGCTGTAACACGTACATGGCACACACAATTGGCTATTTTCTGGATTGCAACGGCTTGGCTGGCAACTGGATTGTACATTGCTCCGGCGGTTTCTGGTAAAGACCCGAAATTCCAATGCTTTGGTATCAACTTCTTGTTTGTTGCACTTTTGATTATCGTTTTAGGATCAATGGTTGGACAATGGTTTGGAGTGATGCAAAAATTAAACTTGGTTCAAAATTTCTGGTTTGGTCATCAAGGTTACGAATATGTTGATTTAGGTCGTTTCTGGCAGATTTTCCTTTTAGTTGGATTGTTTTTATGGTTGGCTTTAATGATTCGTCCGTTACTTCCGGTTTTAAAGAAAAAAACAGAAGAGAAAAATCTAATCATTTTGTTCTTAGTTTCTTGTACTGCAATCGCTATGTTCTACGGAGCTGGGTTAATGTGGGGAAGGCAAACCAATTTAGCAATCGCCGAATATTGGAGATGGTGGGTAGTGCACCTTTGGGTTGAAGGTTTCTTCGAAGTTTTTGCAACAGTTGTAATTGCGTTCTTATTTGTTCGCTTAGGATTATTAAAAACGAAAACAGCGACTTTAAACGTGCTTTTTGCAACGATTATTTTCATGTCTGGAGGTATTTTAGGAACATTCCACCACTTGTATTTCTCAGGAACACCAACAGCAATTATGGCTTTAGGAGCAACATTTAGCGCCTTAGAAGTTGTGCCTTTAACTTTAATCGGATTTGAAGCGTATCAAAACTATAAAATCTCAAAATCAACACAATGGATTGCCGATTACAAATGGCCAATTTACTTTATGATTTCTGTAGCATTTTGGAATTTCCTTGGAGCCGGAATCTTCGGATTCATCATTAATCCGCCAATTGCGCTTTATTATGTACAAGGTTTAAATACAACGCCTTTACACGGACATACTGCTTTATTTGGAGTTTACGGAATGTTAGGAATTGGTTTGGTATTATTTGTACTAAGAAGTTTATATCGAAATGTAAGCTGGAATAACAAACTGCTTAAAATTACTTTCTGGTCGTTGAATATTGGTTTATTTCTAATGGCAATTCTGAGCTTATTACCAATTGGAGTTTGGCAAGCAGTTGAAAGCATCAATCACGGAATGTGGTACGCTCGTTCGTCAGAATTAATGCAACAGCCAACTATGATCACTTTAAAATGGCTTCGTGCAATTGGAGATTCAATTTTCGGAATCGGATTTATTACAATGGCTTGGTTTGTATTTGAACTGACTTTAAAAAACAAAAAATAAAACAAATTTAATATTGATCATCATGGAAAATTTAAAAAACAAAACAATAGGATCGTTTGTGGCTGAAGATTTTAGAACGGCTGCTGTATTCTCAAAATATAGAATTGATTTTTGCTGCAAAGGAAATCGAACAGTAACTGAAGTTTGCGAAAAACAAAATATTGATGCAGATGTTTTATTAGAAAATGTGCTTCAGGTAGTACAATCAGAAAATGGCGGAACGATCGATTTCAATTCGTGGCCCTTAGATTTATTGGCAGATTATATTGAGAAAACGCATCACCGTTATGTGCAGGAAAAAACAAATGTTTTGCTTCCGTTTTTAGATAAATTATGTAAAGTTCACGGAGCAAATCATCCAGAATTATTTAAAATAAACGAATTGTTTATTGGTTGCGCAGGTGAATTATCTCAGCATATGAAAAAAGAAGAATTGGTTTTATTTCCGTTTGTAAAAAGAATGGTAAAAACGAAAGAATCTGACGGAATTTTATCTCAACCATCTTTCGGAACTGTTTCAAATCCGATTGCGATGATGATGCACGAACATGACAATGAAGGCGAGCGTTTTAGAGAAATAGCTACTTTAACTGATAATTACACGCCACCAGCAGATGCTTGTACAACGTATAGAGTAACTTTTGCGATGCTACAAGAATTTGAAGCCGATTTACACAAACACATTCATTTGGAAAACAATATTTTATTTCCAAAAGCTGTGCTTTTAGAAAAAGACTTTGTTGAAGTATAATAGGTTAATTTTAATAGTGGAAAAGCACCGATAAACTATCTAAAAATGATAATTGTCGGTGTTTTTTATTTCAAGAAATCTTATTTTTAACGGATAATTTTTGAACCATATAAGAGATTATAAGTTTATTTAAACCAAACTTATAATCTCTTATATGAACTTATATGGTTTTAAAACTTTACATTATGAATGTTCAAAAAAGCTGGATACTTTGCTGTTTTTTTAATTTTCTGATTGCTTGCGTTTTCGGATTATTGATGCGTTTTATGTATCTCTTTCCTTTAGATTTTCTAAACTACAGTTTTCTCCTTCATGCACATTCGCACGTTGCCATGTTGGGTTGGGTTTATATGATCGTTTATGTTTTGGTTGTTCATTTTTTTATTCCAAAAGAAAAAAGTCAGAAACCAATTTATAACCGTTTGTTTTGGTTGACAGAGCTTTCAGTAATCGGAATGATGATTGCTTTTCCAATTCAAGGTTATGCTTTGTTTTCGATTATTTTTTCAACGATGCATATTCTGTTGAGTTATGTTTTTTGCCGTTTGGTTTGGAAAGATAGTTTAAGAGACAAATCGCCATCGCAAAGACTTTTATTGGTTTCGATTCTGTTTATGATTTTATCGACTTTTGGAGTTTGGTGTCTCGGACCAGCCGTAAGCACTTTAGGAAAACAAAGCGCATTTTATCAAATTGCGATTCAGTTTTTCCTTCATTTTCAATTTAATGGATGGTTTATATTGGCCATTTTGGCTTTGTTTTTAAAACAATTTCAAGATAAAATTGATGAGGTAAAGTTTAAGAAGTTTTACTTTTTAATGATTGTTTCTACGCTTTTAACGGTTTGTTTTCCAGTTCGCTGGTTTATCGAAAATGATATTTTAAGTTATATTAATGGTTTGGGAGTTTTAATTCAATTGGGAGCTTTTATTTTTTTCTATAAAATGCTAAAACCGCAAATTCATCATTTCAAAAGTACTTTAGATAAAACAACTAAAATAGTTTATGGTTTGGCTTTGTGTTCTTTGCTTTTGAAAGTCGGAATTCAATTGCTGACCATCTTTCCCAATTTAGCTGAAGTTTCCCATCAAATTAAAAATTTTGTAATTGGCTTTATTCACTTAACAACTTTGGGAATCATAACTGGATTTTTATTTGGAATTCTGCTTCAGAATAAAATGCTTTCTGCCAATTCTTCAATGTTAAAAATAGGAGTGAAGTGCTTTATTTCTGGGTATATTTTGACAGAAGTTTTATTGTTTCTTCAAGGTTGGTTTTTCTTTTTTGGAGAAGGAAGTATTCCTGGATATTTTCAGAGCATATTGATTTTTAGCATTCTTTTGGTTTTGGGATTGACTTTAGTAATGACTTCTATTATAAACAAAAAACAAGAGCCGATTTTATCATAAACCTGCTCTTGTTTCTTACTAATTAACCTATTTATCTAATGAAATTTTAAATTTAAAACACATAGAAACATAGATTTTGAAACCTCTAAAAAAGGCGTTTCACTTACATTAATGCACATATCTATGTGTTAAAAATCTAGATTTTTTAAATCATCTTTTTGTTTTTTTTCAAATCTATGTTTCTATGTGTTTAAATTATATTTTTCCTGCTTCCATATTTATTGCTTCAATTGTTTTATCGTTATTTACACCTAAACCTTCTTGCTGAAAAATCAATTCTCCTTCTGGATTAAAAACACTTATGATATTGGAATGTGAAAAATCAATCGGAGAGATTTTTTTATAATTTACAGCTAAAACTGCTGCAAATTCACGAGTATTTTCTTCCGTTGAGCGAAGGAAAATCCAAGGATCTTGATTCATTTTATTTTCAATCGCGAACGATTTTAATCTTTCCGGAGTATCTGTATTTGGATCGATACTAACCAAAATCAATTTGACATGCTGTTTGGTTTGTTGATCCAATTTCGATTCAATATCGCGCATATCGGCAACCAATCTCGGACAAGCCGATTTACAGCTTGTATAAATCATAACCATTACCAAAACATTTCCTCTAAGCGATTTTAATTCAATATCTTTTCCATTTTGTGTTGTCCATTTAGAAGGAAGATTATAAATTGATAAATCGCTGATTTCCTTTTTTGTTTCTGCTTTAGCTTCTTTTTTATCTGCTTCTTTACAACTGTAAAATGCGAAGAGAAGAAGAAAAGCAATTCCTATTTTTTTCATTTTATACTAATTTAAATTAGATTTTCGGTTTTGTCGTGCTGGCGCATCTAAATCCAAGATTTCGTGTTGAATATTGTGCTTTCAAGCTTCCGCGAAAAGCGTAACGCATAAAAGCAGCATAATCCATTAAATCGGATGCATTTACAGATCCACTTCCGCAGAAAAGGTTTTTATCAGTGCTTTTATCTTTTCTAGATTCTCCAGATAAAAAAATGCTATTGAAGTCAGATGTCCATTCCCAAACCAAACCGTGCATGTCGTAAACTCCCCAATAATTTTTGAAGGTTTTTCCAATTTCATTTTCATACGTTCTCGATTTCTCATACCAAGATAAAATGTATGCGTTGAATTCTTTCTTGGTTCTAGCGTCGATTTTTTTGGTATCTGCCATAGCGACATATTCCCATTCATCCATTGTGGCTAAACGTTTTCCTTCGCATTCGCAATATTTTTTTGCAGCAAACCAAGAAACGGCAGTAACTGGCGAATTAGGTTTTGCATTTCCAAAATCAAAATCGTTTTTCCAGTAAGACAAATAGCTTTTATCAGCAAAGATTCCTTTAATTTTTGATTTCTGATAAGATGGATTCTTTTTGACAAATTCTAAAAATTCGCTGTTTGTTACAGGGTAAATGTCAATGTAAAAAGATTTTACTTCAACAGGTTTTTTAGAAACGGCTCCATAAAGAGGGACAAAAGATCCCTCTTTTATGAATGCCATTTCTTTTTCTTGAGCTTTCATGACACTAACTGTTGAGAAAAAGAAAATTGTAAGTATGAAAATGTATTTTTTCATGCTAAAAGTTTTGCTGTTATCTTAACGCTTTTACCATTTCTGGTGTAATCTCTGTTTTATTATTTCCCCAACTGCTATAAATGTAGGTTAATACATTTGCTATTTCATCATCAGATAAATTCTGAGCAGGCATTACGTTGTTGTATTTTTTACCATTCACGGTTACTTCTCCAGTCAAACCATGAAGAATGGTTTTAATGGCACGTTTAGAATCGGCATTTAAGTAATCTGATTTTGCTAAAGGAGGGAAAGTACCCGGAATTCCTTGTCCTTCAGATTGGTGACAAGCAAAACAAGTTGTTCCAAAAATATCTTTACCAATTTTTACTTTCTCTTCAACTGTACGTTTTGGAATTTCAACTTTTGCAGCTGCCGTTCCAGGCATTTTCTGGATTGTTCCTCCTTCTGGCAAATAAATACCTTCTTGAATAGTTCCTGAGTAAACATTTTTGTTTTCTTTTCCTTCAACTTTTAGCATTCCCAGCGCGCCTTTGTTAAATGCTCTAAAAATAGAGTGATCAACCAAGATAAATGTTCCAGGAGTTTCTACTTTAAAATCAACAATGGCAGCTCCACCAGCAGGAATTAAAGTTGTTTGAACATTCTTATTTACGACGCTTCCGCCTTCAACGTGTACGCTGTCAAAGATTTCACCAATAACGTGGAAAGAAGAAACTAAATTTGGCCCACCATTTCCAACAAACAGACGAACGGTTTCTCCAACTTTTGCTGTTAATTCATTTCCATTTGTTAAAGCGCCTACTTTTCCATTAAACACAACATAGTCAGGAGTTTCTTTTACGGCTTTGTTCATATCAAACGGCTGAAGACCTTTTGCTCCATATTCACCTTGAGTATAGAAATCACCTTGCATTACGTAGTATTCTTTATCCACAGGAGGAAGTCCGCCTTCTGGTTCAACCAAAATCAATCCGTACATACCATTTGCAATGTGCATTCCTACGGGAGCCGTTGCACAGTGATAGACATACAATCCTGGGTTGATAACTTTAAAGCTAAATACTTTTTCGTGTCCTGGCGCTACAAGAGATGAAGTTGCTCCACCACCTGGCCCCGTTACGGCATGTAAATCGATATTGTGTGGTAATTTGTTGTCAGGATGATTTTTTAAGTGAAATTCTACTTCGTCACCAACACGAGTTCTAATAAAACTTCCAGGAACAGTACCTCCAAATGTCCAATACGTATATTTAACACCATCAGTCATTGTGCCTTCTTGTTCTTTAATCTCCATATTTACTTTTAGTTTCATGGCCGTTCTGTTTCCAACAGGTTTAGGAACATGCGGAGGTGATGTAAGTTCAGCGTCCATTTCACCTTCAGTCATAATGTCGGCATAATCTTTAGCTTCATTTTTTTTGCAGCTTCCTAAAATTAGCAGCATAAATAGCGAGCACATTAGAACGCTCGTTTTAATCCAGGTTTTGTTAGTTCTTTTCATGATATGTTTAGATTTAATTTTGCGTTAAATTTCTAAACAAAAATAAAAGACTAATTTGTCTTTTATTATGATATAAATCATGTTTTAAATAATTATAGAACGTAGGGCTTTTTGAGATTAAACAAAATATACGTAAAACCTTATTATTTTATGATAGCATAATATTTTTCAATAAAAATAATTGAGGCTCTTCATTTTAAATTAATATTGATTATTTTTGCTCGCTGATAAAGTAAAAAAAATTACTACATATATTATGGTAAAAGATTTATTCGAAAGAATTCAGGACAATAAAGGACCTTTAGGAAAATGGGCTTCTCAAGCAGAAGGTTACTATGTTTTCCCAAAGTTAGAAGGAGAGTTGGGTCCTAGAATGCAATTTCACGGAAAAAATATTTTAAACTGGAGTTTAAATGATTATTTAGGTTTAGCTAATCATCCAGAAGTTCGTCAAGCAGATATAGATGCAGCAATTCAGTTTGGTGCAGCTTATCCGATGGGAGCTCGTATGATGTCTGGACACACTACGTACCACGAACAATTAGAAAATGAATTAGCTGATTTCGTAATGAAAGAATCTGCTTATTTATTGAATTTTGGTTACCAAGGAATGGTGTCTATTATTGATGCTTTGGTTACTAAAAATGACATTATTGTTTATGATGTAGATTCACATGCTTGTATCATTGATGGTGTTCGTTTGCACATGGGTAAACGTTTCACATACAAACACAATGATTTGGAAAGTATGGAGAAAAACTTGCAGCGTGCTACTAAAATGGCAGAAGAAACAGGCGGAGGTATTTTATTTATTACTGAAGGTGTTTTCGGAATGCGCGGGCAGCAAGGAAAATTAAAAGAAATTGCTGAATTAAAGAAAAAATACAATTTCAGATTATTAGTAGATGATGCTCACGGTTTTGGTACTTTAGGTAAAACAGGTGCTGGAGCAGGTGAGGAGCAAGGAGTTCAAGATCAGATTGATGTTTACTTCTCTACTTTTGCAAAATCTATGGCTAATATTGGAGCTTTCGTAGCGGCTGATAAAACAGTTATCGATTATTTAAAATACAACTTACGTTCTCAAATGTTTGCTAAAGCTTTACCAATGATTCAAACAATTGGTTCTTTGAAACGTTTAGAATTATTACGTCAATCTTCTGCAATTAAAGACAAACTTTGGGAAAACGTAAATGCATTGCAAAACGGTCTTAAAGAAAAAGGATTTAATATTGGAGATACAAATACTTGTATCACACCAGTTTACTTAGAAGGAAGTATTCCTGAAGCTATGGTAATGGTAAACGATTTAAGAGAAAACTACGGTATTTTCCTTTCTATTGTTGTGTATCCAGTTATTCCAAAAGGAATTATCTTATTAAGAATGATCCCTACAGCTTCTCACACATTAGAAGATATCGAAGAGACTTTAACAGCTTTCGAAGCAATTCGTGAGAAATTGACTAACGGAACTTACAAAGAAATTGCTGAGCGTACAACTGTAGACGTTTCGTAAATTCACAATAAAATAGATTTCCTTAAGTGGGAATTATGTAAAAAAATCCATTTGTTCTACGAATGGATTTTTTTTTATTTGAAGTAACTTTATTATCATAATCACAAAATAAAAATGAGGAATTATGAAAAAAGTACTAACACTAACAGCAGTATTGGCCTTGTCTATCTTTGCTTCTTGTAAAAAAGAAACAACTACAACAGAGCCAGTACAAATTACACCAAGTCCGCCAAAAGAAGCAGAAATTTTAGAACCAGCAGGAGATCAATGCTATGCTTGGAAATCTAATGGAAGCGTGATAGAGATGAGTTTTAATGTTAATTCTCGTCAAGAAGTAAACGGAAAACTAAGCTATAATTTGGTTGGAAAAGATAAAAACGAAGGAACTTTAATTGGAAATATGAAAGGCGATACTTTAGTGGCCGATTATACTTTTAATTCAGAAGGAGTTTCGTCTGTAAGAGAAGTTGTTTTTCTGCAAAAAGATGGAACTTTTATTGAAGGTTATGGTGATGTTGTAGAAGCAAATAATAAGGTTTCTTTTAAAGATAAATCAAAACTAAAATTTGATCAAAAAAATACTTTGACAAAAGTAGATTGCAAAGTAGAATAATGATGTGTTTTATAAATGAAAAATCCATTCGTTTGGGGGCGAATGGATTTTTTTATGTGTTATTTTTAATTTCTGTTCAACAGTTCAGATGCATTCTATAACTCTCAAGAAGTGAAAACTGAGACTGCGACTGAAAACTAAAATTAAAGAAACTTCAAATACGTTTTTCTTTGGCAGTGAATAATTGGGTCAAAGTTTTTCCAAAGCAGATGAATAGCATTATTTTCTAATAATTCTGGAGTTCTAATGCAAGTCTGAATTCCTTTGGCAGAAAACGTTTTGTAATATTCATCAAAAATAATAGCCGTTACACCTTTGTTTTGGTATTCAGGATGAATTCCGATAAGGTAAAAAACAACATCTTTACTGTGTTTTCTAGCTTTTAATAATTGAAGAAAACCAAACGGAAATAATTTACCTTTTATTTTCTGTAAAGCTTCAACAAAACTTGGCATTACAATACTAAAAGCGACTAGTTTGTCATCTTTATCTAAAACAAATTTGATGTATTCTGGATTGATAAAGCTGATGTATTTCTTCTTAAAATACTCTTTTTGAACATCTGAAATTGCTACAAACGAAGCCAATTTTTCGTAAGACTCATTAAACAAATCAAACATTTCGTCTACATAAGGCATAATGTCTTTTGTTTTGGTAAAAGTAAGTGCTTTTAACCCGTAACGTTTTTTGATTAGTTCTTGAGCTTTCTGGAAAAATTCAGGTTTTACATTTGAGAAAGGAAATATACTTTCGATAAATTGTTTTTCAACCTGAAATCCTAATTGTTCTAAATGTGTTACATAATAAGCGTGATTGTACCATGTAATCATGGTTCCAATTTGATCGTACCCTTCTGTTAGAACACCTACTTTATCTAAATTAGAGAATCCCATTGGACCTTCAGCGTGCTCTAAATTGTGTTTTCTTCCTAGTTCAAAAACTTTTTCAAGCAATGCTTTCGTAACTTCAATATCATCAATTACATCAAACCATCCAAAACGCACTTTTCTCTTATGCTGATTGTTAACTTCAGCCCAATTGATAATGGCAGTGATTCGTCCAACAATTTTATTGTCTCTGTAGGCTAAATAAAAGTAAGCTTCAGCATTATCAAACGCAGGATTTTTGGTTTTATCAAAAGATTCCAATTCGTCTGAAATAATGGGTGGCACCCAATACGGATTGTCCTTATATAATGAAAAAGGAAATTTGATGTATTCGGTTAATTCTTTCTTGCTTTTGGCTTCTTTAATTGTAATCATTAAGGTGGTATTGAGAGTCTTTTAGAAAGCTCTGGGTTATTTTATGCTTATTCGTATTTTGCTTTACGTTTTCTTTCTTTTTCCTGATAATCAGTTTTCTTCTCGTTGTCAGGATTCTTTTTGGCTCTAGCGGCAGCTTTGTCCTCAATTACTTTTTCTTTGTACCAGCCGTCGTATCTCCAAGATACTCCAACGCCTCCGTATAAAATAGACGGTGTATTTTTGAAATTCGTACTTATAGACGCATCAACTTGCAGGTTGGAAGAAAGAAGGAAAGCAGCCCCTCCGCGAAGAATTGAATCGCTATAGAAATCGCTTTTATATCCTTGATTTTCAACAAAACCTGACCATCTGTCGTTAAATCCGTGCGTCAAAGTTAATATATATCCGTAACTTGGATAGTCTGTTCCAATATAATCTGCAATAATATTGGTTACAAAAACCCAAGCACCGCCTCCTAGTAAGTTTTGCGTAATCAACGAAACCTTCGGAGAAATAGCGCCATCAGGAGAAAAATAATAAGGATTATTTGGTCCAACGAAGTTAGCACCAGCGAAAACAGAAACAGCTGGAATTAATTCTCGCCATTGAAAATTACGATTGGCTTTATAGCTGTAAATGTTTACTTCTCTTTTATAGTTTTTATAAGGATCGTAAATAAGATATTTAGCTCCTAAAACAGTTTGTCTAAAGTCATTCTTTTTATAGCTAACGTATGGTGTGTCAAAATTTTCTGTTTGGTATTGTAGGTCGGCAATAAATTCTAATTGTTCTAGAAAAGCACCATAACGAATGGTAAGGTCTGTGCCAAATCCGCTGGCATCATAACCTAATAAATCATGTTTTTCTTTAATGCCATAAACGCCAAGTTCGGCTTGAATTACAGATTTTCCGACAGCGTATGCTGACATGGTTTCTCCTGGGCGATTGGAATTAATAACGTCAGTATATTGCGCAAAAAACAGTTGTGGAATAAAAAAAAGTACCGGGGCAAGTAAGTTTTTAATTTTGAACATATAATTTTTTTTGGGTTAAAAAATAATAACGCATTTCAAATGTACATATTTTATTATTTATTTAAGATTCATATTTTATTTTTAAGAAATGGATTTATTAATTTTGGGAAAAAATATATAGTTATGCAAGAAGCATCTTTTTCAGGTTTGTTTAAGACCATCATGTGGGTTATAGCTTTTTATTACATTTTTAAATTTTTAGCTAGAATCTTTTTGCCAGTATTGGTTAAAAAGGCGGTAGAAAATGCTAGTGAAAATTTTCAAAGACAACAACAGCAATATAATCAAGGTAATACGTATCAGAACAATCAATATACAAACAATAATGATGAAATAATCATTAATACCGCTAATGCGAAAAATCCGCGCGAAACCAAAAAAGTGGGAGAGTATGTCGATTACGAAGAAATAGATTAGATTTGTGTCCTGAAAATTTAGGATTCATTTTAACCCAAACTAGCCAAAATTGAAAATAGTAAATAAGTTCTATCCGCATGCCCTTGTTATCTTGGGCTTTATTTTTGTTTCGTTAATTTATTTTTATCCAGTTCTACAAGGAAAACAAATCTTCCAGTCAGATATTGCTCAATACACCGGAATGGCAAAAGAGCAAAATGATTTTAGAGCGATGGAAAATGCTGAACCTTATTGGACTAACTCTGCTTTTGGAGGTATGCCAACGTATCAGCTTGGGGCGAATTATCCGAACGATTTTATTGGTAAGGTAGATGATGTTTTACGTTTTCTTCCGCGTCCTGCAGATTACTTATTCTTATATTTCCTTGGTTTTTATGGCTTGTTATTGGTTTTAAAAACAGATCCGTTGAAAGCCTTTATAGGTTCTATTGCCTTTGGTTTTTCAACTTATATGATCATTATTTTAGGAGTTGGTCATAATGCAAAAGCACACGCCATTGCTTATATGCCTTTGGTAATAGCTGGTTTTATACTTGTCTTTCAGAAAAAATACATTAAAGGAGGTCTGCTCACCATGTTTGCGGTGGCATTAGAAATTAGTGCCAATCACTTCCAAATGACCTATTATTTATTGATTTTCTTATTGATACTTTCAGGCTATTATGCTTATAATTTCATCAAAGAAAAAGACTTTAAGGGACTTTTAATCTCTTGTGGCGTTTTGCTAGTTGCTGGAATTTTTGCTTTAGGAGCAAATGCTGGTAATTTAATGGCAACAAACGAATATGCCAAATACAGTATTAGAGATAAAAGTGAGTTGACTTTTAATCCAGACGGATCTAAAAATGAGACCACTGCATCGATGACTACAGATTATATTACAGAATATAGCTATGGTATTGCAGAAAGTTTAAATTTAATTGCTCCAAGAATTTTTGGAGGTTCAAGCCATGAAAATGTAGGTACAGACAGCCGTATGTACGCGTTTATGGTTGAGCAAGGAGTTCCAGCTTCTCAAGCTCAGGATTTTGTTTCAGGAATGCCAACGTATTGGGGAGATCAGCCAATTGTTTCGGCGCCAGCTTATATTGGAGCTGTAGTTTTCTTCTTGGCAGTTTTGGCTTTGTTTATTGATGAAAGAAAAATCAAATATGTTTTCCTTACTGGAGCGCTTTTCACTTTAGTGCTTTCTTGGGGTAAAAACTTCTCTTTACTGACAAACTTTTTTATTGAATATGTTCCGTTGTACGACAAATTTAGAGCGGTATCTTCAATTCAGGTAATTCTAGAATTATGTTTCCCTGTTCTAGCTGTTATGGGATTACAATCATTCTTTAAAGCTAAAGATGAACCAAAATTACAGCAGAAAGCATTAGTGCAGACAGGAGTTTTTGGATTAGGAGTTTTGGTTATTCTTTTAATAGCAAAAAGCTTCTTCCATTTTACAGGAATGAACGATAATGTTTATTTGGAAAACTACGGACCAGGTTTTGTTGATGCTTTAAAAGAAGACAGAATGACGATGTATTATGCAGATTTATTGCGATCTGGATTTTTAATCGTAGTTACTTTTGTTGTATTATGGATGTTTATTAAAAACAGATTATCTCTAACTACAACTTTAATCGTTGTTGGAATTGTAATGATTTTTGATTTGTTTTTTGTGGATAAAAAATACGTTTCTGCTAAAGATTTTGTTAGTCCAGTTCAAATTGCGGCGCCTTTCCAAGAAACACAAGCAGATGCTCAAATATTAAAAGATACCTCAGTTTACCGTGTATTCGATCTTCAAGGACAATTACAAGGTAGATCTTCATACTTCCATAAAACAATTGGAGGATATAGTGCTGTAAGACCTAGAAGAATGCAGCAATTGTACGATTATCAAATTGCTAAAAACAATTTAGAAGTGCTTAATATGCTTAATGTTAAGTATGTAATTCAAGTAGATAAAGACGGAAACCAAATTCCTGCGGTTAATCCAGATGCTAACGGAAATGCTTGGTTTGTAGGTGCAGTAAAACTGGTAAATAAACCAGATGATGTAATGAAAGCATTGAATACTTTAGACACTAAAAAAGTTGCTGTTTTCAATGTTCACGAGCACGAAAGTAAATTCCAAAATGCAAGATTAAAGAAACCTTTTGATACAACAGGAACGATTAAAGTGGTTACTTATAAGCCAAATTATATAAAATACAAATCTGAAAATAATGGAGACGGTTTAGCTGTTTTCTCTGAAATGTATTATAAAAATGGTTGGAACGCGTATATAGACGGTAAATTGACAGATCATTTCCCTGTTGATTATGTTCTAAGAGCAATGGAAATTCCTGCTGGAAAACATACAATTGAATTTAAATTTGAGCCTCAGATTATTAAAACTGGAGGAACAATTACTTTAATTAGTTCAATTGGAATGTTATTGCTTTTAGTTGGAGGAGTTTATTTTGAAAGTAGAAAAGCTAAAAAAGAGTAATTGTAAAATAGTCAATTACATATTGGTAAATCGTTTTGTATCTTTGTTTTAGTTTATTTTAAAAATCAAGTGATGAAGAACATTGTATTGAATTTTGGTTCTCCACAAGAATTGGAAGCTAAAAGAATTGCTGAAATTAAATCACTTTCTTATTTAGAAAGATTGGAGCGATTGATGGCTATAATTGAAGTTACCTATACATTGAAAAATGCTAAGATAATTCAATCTAAAAAACGATGAATGAGCAAATAATTGCCATTTGGAATAGTTTTTTTGAGAACAAAGTTAAGTATATAACTATTGGAGGATTTGCTGTAAACATTTACGGTTATAACAGAAGTACTGGTGATGTCGATATTTATTTAGAAGATACTCTCGAAAACAGAATTAATTTACGAAAGGCATTAAAATCAATAAACTTAGGAGATTTTGAAACTATAGAAACAATGCAGTTTATTCCTGGATGGACCGATTTTACATTGAATTATGGATTGAGATTAGATATCATGACTGCTGTAAAAGGTTTGGAAGATAAATCTTTTTCATCTTTATTAGATGATGCTACAGTAGTGATGATTGGAGAGACACCAGTTTATTTTATTGATTACGAAAATTTAATTATTGCTAAAAAAGCTTCTAATCGTGCAAAAGATATTTTGGATATTGAAGAATTAGAAAAAGTAAATAACGAAAACGAAGAAAAAGCTTAATTGAATTTAAGCTGTTTTTAAAGAACAGAATACAAATTGGAACAAAAAAAACTTTTAATAATTACCTATTATTTTCCGCCTGCGGGTGGGCCGGGAGTACAGCGTTGGCTGAAATTTGTAAAATATCTGCCAGAATTTGATGTACAACCCATTGTTTATGTTCCAGAAAACCCAACTTATCCAATTGTTGATGAAGGATTGGTAAGCGAAATATCAGACAAAGTAATTGTATTAAAAAATAAAATATGGGAGCCTTATCAATTGGCTTCCATTTTTTCGAAAAATAAAACCAAGAAAATAAGTTCGGGAATTTTTCCGCAAAAGAAAAAGCAGACTTTTTTGGATAAAACATTTCTTTGGGTTCGAGGAAATCTTTTTATTCCAGATGCGCGTGTTTTTTGGGTAAAACCATCTGTTTCTTATTTAGAAAAATATATTCAAGAAAATAATATCGATACCATTGTAACTTCTGGACCGCCGCACAGTTTGCACTTAATTGGTCTTGAATTACAACAAAAGTTGAATGTAAAATGGTTTGCCGATTTCCGTGATCCTTGGACCACAATCGGATATCATAAAGCGCTTCGTTTATCTTCTTACGCAGAAAAAAAACACAAAAATTTAGAGCATAAAGTGCTTAATTCTGCTGATGAAATTATTGTAACAAGTAAAACTACAAAAACTGAATTTGAAGCGATTACCAATAAGCCAATTACAGTAATTACTAACGGTTATGATGTTGAAACTGTAGAAAAACAAACTCTAGACAACAAATTTACTTTAGCTCATATTGGTTCTTTCTTATCAGATAGAAATCCACCGTTTTTATGGGAAGTTTTGGTCGAATTACTGCAAGAAGTTCCAGAATTTAAATCTCATTTAGAAATTAAATTGATCGGAGCGGTAAGTCAGGAAGTTTTAGATGCTATACAAGAACATCAATTAAATGATTATTTGAATTTAGTGGGATATGTTTCTCATAAAGAAGCCGTTGCACATCAAAGAAAATCTCAAGTTTTACTTTTAATAGAGATTAATTCTGAAGATACGAAAAGTATTATTCCTGGAAAATTGTTCGAATATATGGTTTCTAACCGCCCAATAATAGCGATTGGACCTCAAGGTTCTGATTTTGCCGATATCGTGACACAAACCAATACAGGAGTATTTTTTGATTATTCTGAAAAAGCGAAGTTAAAAAGTGTAATTTTGGACTTTTTTAATCAGTTTTTGGAAGGGAAATTGCAATCGCACGGAATTGGTTTACAGCAATATTCAAGAAAAAACCTAACCAAACAATTGGCACAGCTGATTAAAGGATAATCATTTAAAAATAAAATACAATCTAAACTCAAGAAATGGGTATTGTCTTAAATCAGTCTTTTAAAAATACTTTAGTTACTTACATTGGTTTTGGTATCGGAGCCATTAATACATTATATCTTTATCCCGTTTTTCTAGGGGCAACATATTACGCATTAACCAATTATATTACTTCTGCAGCAAACGTAATCATGCCTTTGTTCGCAATCGGAATGCAGAATACGCTTGTAAAGTTTTATTCGCAATATAAAACAGAAGAAGAGAGAGAACAGTTTTTGTCTTTTACAGCATTGTTTCCAATTATAATGTGTATTCCGTTAGGACTTATTGGAATCTTCTTTTATGACGATATAACCGATTTTGTTTCTAAAGAAAATCCTGTTGTTCGTGAGTTTATGCTTCTTATTCCGTTTATCGGAATCTGTATGGCGTATTTTGAAATCTTTTATGCTTGGGCGAGAGTGCACATGCATTCTGTTTTCGGAAACTTCATAAAAGAAGTTGGTTTGCGACTGCTTTCTACAATTGCCTTAATCGGATTGTATTTCAATTGGATTTCTCTGATTGGATTTGTGTATATAACAGCAGGAATTTATTTTTTCGCATTTTTGATCACCATGTTTTATGCGTTTTACATCAAAAAGCCAAATTTCCAAATTACGATTCCTGAGAATGTAAAAGCGGTAATGGAATATACTTTTTACATTATTCTTTCAGGAAGTGTTGCCAATTTGCTTTTAGATGGAGACAAACTGATTTTGAATCAGTATATGAAAATTGAAAATATTGCGTATTATTCGGTTGCTACTTATATCGCTTTAGTAATTTCAGTTCCGAGCCGTGCGATGCATCAAATTGTATATCCAATTACGGCTAAATTAATGCATGAAAATAGACATGACGAATTAAATCAGCTTTACAAAAAGACTTCTATCAATCTGCAGATTGTGGGAGGATTTGTAATGCTTTGTATTTTCGTAAATATTGATCAATTGTATGAATTGGTTCCGAAAGAATATAGCGGAGGAATACCAGTTGTTTTCATGATTGGCCTTTCGAAATATTTCGATTTAATTTTAGGAAACAATAACGCTATTATTTTCAATACAAAATATTACCGAATGGTTCTGTATTTAGGATTAATGTTGGTTGTTTTAACGGTTATTTTAAATATTATTTTTATACCTATTTTAGGAATTTTTGGTTCTGCTTTTGCAACCCTTCTTTCTATTACTTTATATAGTTTGGCAAAACTGCTTTTCGTGGTTAAAAAGCTCGATTTATATCCTTTTACAAAACAGACTATTCATTCTATACTTTTAACTTTTGCATTGTTTTTAGTGTTTTATTTCTGGGAATTTCCGTTTTTTCAGCTAATCAGCATTGCTTTAAAATCTATTTTGGTTACTATTTCATACTTGTATTTGAATTACAAATTTAAAGTATCACCAGATATCAATAATGTAATTGATTCTATTTTTAAGAAATTAGGTTTTAAAATTTGATCTGATTTTTCTGTAAAAAAGAAAGCGATTTAAAAAATCGTAACTTTTTTGTTTTTATATTTGTTAGAAAGGATAACTAACTTATTTCTAATAAAATATGAAAATAAAAGTACTTGGGTTATTAGCTTTCTTTTTTGTTTTGTTTTCTTTCTCAGTATTTGGTCAAACTCATAGTTCGATAAAATCTGAAAAAGAGATTCCTTCGGTAAAACTAAAGGGTTATCCGGTTAAGCCTTTTAAAGATACTCTCTTTTTTGTCTATAATCATGTAGGTTCTTTTTCTGCAAAGGAGCGGGCCGATTACATAACCAGTAAAATAAAAAGACTATACAGCGAATCTTTTTTTGAAAAGGATTCTATTAAGGTCGTTCCTTCAGATGTTTCGATGGATATTGTTTATCAAGGTGATTTGGTAATCATGTCTGTTTTTGATGCAGATGCAAAAGCCGAAAACAGTACCATAAACAAGATTGCCAACCGAAATCTGGCTAAGATTAAAAGTGCAATTTTGTATCAAAATGAAAATTATTCGCAATTGCCAAAACGAATTGGGTTTACAACACTATTGGTTCTTATAATTGGTGTTGTTTTGTTTTTGGTAGGTAAAGTTTTCAATCTGATTAGAAATTATATCGTAAAAAATAAAACCAGATATTTTAAAGGAGTTAATTATAATACGATCAAGATATTATCTCCAGAAAAACAGCAAGTTTTGTTTCTTCGTTTTTTTGGTGTTATCAAAATAATAACGCTCATCTTTATCGTTTACCTTTCGCTTCCTGTTTTATTTAGCATTTTTCCTGCTACAAAAGATTACACTACAATGCTGCTCAGATGGATTTTGACGCCAGCTAAATCTGCTTTGATGGGGTTTGTTGGTTTTCTGCCAAGTCTGTTTACGATTATTGTAATTGTCATTATTTTTAAATATTCGATTAAAGTCATAAAGTTCTTTTTTGATGAAATAAAATCAGAAAACATTAAAATTGACGGATTCTACAGCGATTGGGCATTGCCAACATTCAACGTAATACGATTGTTGATGTATGCTTTTATGCTGGTAATTATTTTTCCGTATCTGCCTGGCTCAGATTCTCCTATTTTTAAAGGCGTTTCTGTATTTGTCGGAGTTTTATTCTCACTCGGATCTTCTAATGCTATTGCTAATATGGTTGCGGGTTTGGTTATTACCTACATGCGTCCTTTTAAAATTGGCGATTTTATAAAGATTGGTGATGTGAGTGGAGAAGTTATAGAGAAAACAGCGTTGGTAACCCGAATAAGAACACCTAAGTTCGAAGATATTACCATTCCAAATGCAACAGTTTTATCGAGTACTTCGACCAATTATTCCTCAAATACAAAACATTCAACCTCTGGATTATTAGTTCATACTACAGTTACAATTGGGTATGATGTGCCGTGGAAAGATATTCATGCGGCTTTAATCAATGCGGCTTTAAAAACTGAAATGACAGAAAAAGAGCCTAAGCCATTTGTACTGCAAACAAGTTTAGAGGATTTTTATGTTTCGTATCAGATTAATGTTTACACCAAAGAACCAACCAAACAGCCGAGGATTTATTCATCACTGCATCAAAATATTCAAGATTCTTTTAATGAAGCAGGTATAGAGATTATGTCTCCACACTATAGTGCTTTAAGAGATGGAAATGCAACGGCAATTCCGCCAGAATACTTGAAAGAAGAATAAGTTGAATTCAAATAAAAAGCTTGATTCAAAGGTTAAGTAATTGAAAAATAGCTATTAAATAATAAAATTTAACACCTGAATATTTTGTAATTAATTTAATAAAAATTAACTTTAACATGAAAGTTTAGCACTACTTTGAAGAAATGGCGGAATTATTTCTAACAAAATCGCTAAATGTAGGTATTTTTTTATTTTTTGTAAAGTTATATTTTTGCAAGAAATTACAAATAAAAGTGTAATAGGATTTAATTTGTAGAGTAACAATTATGAAAGACAATCATCTCAGCCATGAACAAAGCATGCAGGTATTTTCTAATATGATCTCAAACAAAGTTCATAAAGGATTTACGCTGGAAGAAAGAAATGATAAATTGCTTTTTGCAGTTTTATCTAAAGGAGGAAAAGTGGTTAACCACAGTTTAAATTTCATGATTTTTTGTTTAACTCTAGGATTATGGTCATTTGCTTGGCTATATCTTACCTTTGAGGCTTCAAAACAGAAAAAGATTTTAGTAGCTATTGATGAAGATGGTGTTCCTTTTGAGGAAAGATGTCTGGTAGCTTAAACATTAAAAAAAGAGAAATAAAATATAAAGCCATAAATACAAACTAATCAATTGTATTTATGGCTTTATTATTTAAGAACGAGTACTGTTATAACTTGTCTTTTAAGTAAACTCCCGTTACAGATTCTTTTACTTTTACAATATCTTCGGGCGTTCCAGAAGCCAATAAATGTCCTCCATTTTCTCCACCTTCAGGACCAAGATCAAGAATCCAATCGGCACATTTTATTAAATCAAGATTATGTTCGATTACAATTATCGAATGTCCTTTTTCAATTAAAGCATCAAATGAAGCTAAAAGCTTTTTAATGTCATGAAAATGAAGACCAGTTGTAGGTTCATCAAAAACAAATAAAGCTTTGTCTTTTGTTGCTCCTTTGACTAAAAATGACGCTAATTTAATACGTTGTGCTTCTCCACCAGAAAGTGTAGAAGACGATTGTCCTAATTGAACATATCCTAAACCGACATCTTGTAAAGGCTGTAATTTTTGAGTAATTTTTGACTGCTTATTTTTTTCGAAAAAAGCAATTGCATCATCAATTGTCATTGTAAGGATGTCATTGATGTTCTGATTATCAAAAGTAACTTCTAAAATCTCCTTTTTGAATCGTTTTCCTCCGCAAGTTTCACACGGAAGCGAAACATCGGCCATAAATACCATTTCAACATTTATAGAGCCTTCTCCTTTACAAGTTTCGCATCGTCCTCCGTCAACATTAAAAGAGAAATGTTTAGCCTGATAACCTCTTATTTTTGATAATTTTTCTTTGGCATACAAATCACGAATATCATCATAAGCTTTGATATATGTAACTGGATTCGATCTAGAACTTCTTCCGATCGGATTTTGGTCGACATATTCAATATGTTTAATCTGAGAAAAAGAACCTGAAATTTCAGTGAATTGTCCCGCTTTTTCAGCAGCGCTTTCCAGTTTTTTCTGTACTGCAGGAAATAAGATTTTCTTAATTAAAGTACTTTTTCCACTTCCCGAAACACCAGTAACTACAGTTAAAACATCTAAAGGAAAAGTAACATTAATATTTTTCAAGTTATTTTCGCGTGCACCGATGATATCAATGTGATTTTTGAATTTTCTTCTTTTCTTCGGTACAGAAATCTCTAAATCGCCATTTAAATATTTTGCTGTTAAAGAATCAGATTTTAGAATTTCATCGTAAGTTCCTTGTGCAACCAATTTTCCTCCAAAAGTTCCAGCTTCTGGACCAATATCAATAATCATATCGGCAGCTTTCATGATATCTTCATCATGTTCTACGACAATTACGGTATTGCCTAGATCGCGTAGAGAAAGCAATACTTTAATTAATCTTTCTGAATCTTTTGGATGCAGACCAATACTTGGTTCATCCAAAATATACATCGATCCAACCAAGCTGCTTCCAAGAGAAGTGGCAAGATTAATACGTTGTGATTCTCCTCCAGAAAGAGTAGCAGAATTTCTATTTAAAGTAAGATAGTCTAAACCAACTTCTGTTAAAAATGACAAACGATTATTGATTTCGACCATTAAACGTTTCGCAATTTGCTGTTCGTATTGGTTTAACTCGATGTTTTTAAAAAAAGTAACCAAATGTTTAATTGGTAAATCAACCAAATCAGAAACTGTTTTTCCGTTGATTTTCACATAAGATGCTTCTTCGCGTAAGCGTTTCCCTTTACAAGCATGACATTTTGTTTTGCCACGATAGCGCGAAAGCATTACTCGGTTTTGAATCTTATAATTTTTTTCTTCTAACTCTCTGAAGAAATCATTTAGTCCTTGAAAATACTGATTTCCAGTCCAAATTAACTCTTTTTGCTCGTCAGTTAGTTGGAAATAAGGTTTGTGAATTGGGAAATCAAATTTGTAAGCGTGTTTTATCAATTCATCTTTATACCAGCTCATACTGTCGCCACGCCACGGATATATGGCGCTTTCGTAAATCGATAATGAAGTATTTGGGACAACCAAATCGGCATCAATACCAATTATATTTCCGTAACCTTCGCAAACAGGACAAGCTCCGTAAGGATTGTTAAAACTAAACAAGTGAACATTTGGCTCAAGAAAAGTTATTCCGTCAAGCTCAAAATTATTAGAATAAGAGAATCTCTTTTCGCCATTTAATTCTTGCAGATAACAAATTCCTTTTCCTTCAAAAAAAGCAGTTTGAACAGCATCGGCAAGACGGTTGAAGAATTCCTCTTCTTCTTTTACAACAATACGGTCAATAATCAATAAAATGTCTTTATTGTCAAGCTGATGTAAATCTGAAGCCGAAAATTCGTCTAAACGAACCATTTCGTTCTCGACTAAAATACGTGCAAAACCTTGCTGTAAAAGTACTTTCAGTTTATCTTCTAAAAGTCTGCCTTCTTCAAGATGAATAGGAGCGAGAAGCAGCCATCTGCTGTCAAGAGGAAGACTTTTAACATCAGAAATAACATCTGTAACAGTGTTTTTTTTGACTTCTTGTCCAGAAACAGGAGAATAGGTACGGCCAATTCTGGCGTACAACAATTTCATATAATCATAAATCTCTGTCGAGGTTCCAACTGTAGAACGTGCATTGGTTGTATTTACCTTTTGTTCAATCGCAATTGCAGGTGCAATACCTTTAATATATTCTACCTTTGGTTTATCTAGACGTCCTAAAAACTGACGTGCATAAGACGATAAACTTTCAACGTAACGTCTTTGTCCTTCGGCATATAAAGTGTCAAAAGCTAAACTCGATTTTCCTGATCCTGAAAGACCTGTAATAACAACCAGTTTATTTCTCGGAATAACAACATCTACATTTTTTAGATTATGTACCTGTGCTCCTTTAATTATAATATTTGATTTTGGATCTATTTTAGAAAGGTCAATTTGCATAAAAAAATCAATTTTTACAAAAGTAATCAATTTTGAGTAGAGTTTTGTTAAGGATATTGTTCCAAATCTTAACAGAATTAGCCTATCTGTTTCTGATTTTATGCGGATTTTTTTTTGCCAAAATTTGTTATTTCATATTAAAATACCCTACTTTACAACTGTTTTAGTACTATTTTAATATCCTGACCAAATTTTGAAAACTAAACTATCTATCTTACTGTTTTTAATAAATTCCCTGTTGTTTTCTCAGGAATTTCCACCAATCGTTAAATATTCTCCTTCTGTTTATGGAGCCGGAAATCAAAGTTGGATGATTTCGCAGGATCATAATAATTATTTGTATTTCGCAAATAACGACGGATTGTTGGAGTATAATGGAACCAGCTGGCAGTTGTATCCAGGGCCAAATGAAACTATTATTCGTTCTGTAAAAGTAATTGGCAATAAAATTTATACGGGAAGTTATATGAATTTTGGTTTTTGGACCAGAAAAGAAAATGGGAAACTCAAATATACTTCGTTGAGCGATGGTATAAAAAATAAGATTTTAGATGATGAACAGTTTTGGAATATTCTTAAATACGATCATTGGATTTTATTTCAGTCGCTAAATCGAATTTATATTTATAATACTAAAACGGGACAGTTTAAAATAATTGCACCTAAAAACGGTGTTGTTAAATCGTTTGCTTCTACAAATGCAATTTATTTTCAGACTTCTAAAGAAGGACTTTTTGAAATTGAAAGCGGTAAAGCAAAATTGATTTCAGATGATCCGATTTTGAAAAAGTTCACGCTTGCCAATATTTTTACGACAGATGAAGGTTTGTTGCTTCAAACACAACTAGATGGTATTTACAAACTTTCTGGAAATTCTTTAACACCTGTTGTTACAGATGTTGATGCGGAATTAAAATCGAGTTTTGTGTACAGCAGTCAGCGTCTTCAGGACGGAAGTTTTGCTTTGGGAACTGTGTCAAACGGAATTTTTATTTTATCTGATAAAGGAAAGCTGAAATATCATCTTACGCAGAGTAAAGGTTTGAGCAATAACACTGCTTTATCGCTTTTTGAAGATAAAGATCAAAATTTATGGACAGGACTTGATAATGGAATTAACTGTATCAATATGCAGTCGCCTGTGCATAGTTTTACTGATGATACGGGAGTTTTAGGAACCGTTTATGCATCTGCCATTCATAACGGAATGCTGTATATAGGAACCAATCAGGGATTGTTTTGCAAGCCTAATCAAAGTAATTCGGAATTTAAATTTATAAATGGAACCAAAGGTCAAGTCTGGTCTTTGTTTGTTTATGATAATACGCTTTTTTGCGGACATGATTCAGGAACTTTTATTGTAGCAAATGAAACTGCCAAGAGCATATTTTCTGCTTCTGGAACTTGGAAATTCGAACATATTCCGGGAAATAAAAATCAATTGCTTCAGGGAAATTATTACGGTATTTCGGTTTTAGAGAAAGTAAATAATCAATGGGTTTTTAGAAATAAAATTCAGGGCTTTGATTATTCCTCGCGATATTTTGAAATAGGAAATGATTTCGATGTTTATGTAAGCCATGAATACAAGGGAATTTTCAGATTAAAACTGGATAAATCATTATTGAAAATACAAGGTTTTTTTGCCTACAAAAGCCCTGATAAAGGTAAGTATGCCAGTTTAACAAAATTCAATAATTCGATTTACTATGCTTATAAAGGCGGTATTTTTAAATTGAATGCTAAAACAAGACAATTTGTAAAAGACAGTGTATTAAGTTCCATTTTTGAAAAAGACGAATATACATCTGGAAAATTAATCGTTGATAATTCTAATAAAATCTGGCTTTTCTCAAAAAATTACATTCATTATTTCTCGGCGAGTAAACTAAGTAATCAATTAAAAGAAAATATAATTCCGATACCTTCCTCTTTGACCAACTCGATGTTAGGTTATGAGAATATCACGCAGATTTCTAAATCGACTTACTTAATAGGAACTACAGACGGCTATTATACATTGAATATTGACGATTTGACTTTTAAAAACTATGATGTTTTTATTACAGATATCACGATCAATAAGCAAAATGAAACTTTTAAAAATGTCGGGATTTTAAGCGAAGGAAGTTTTAAGTCTGATGAAAATAATATAACGCTCAATTACACAGTTCCAGAATACAATAAATACATTAACTCTGAATATCAGTATTTATTAGAAGGTTTTCAAAATGAATGGAGTGAGTGGAGTACAAAAGCAACCGTAAACTTTAAAAATCTTCCTCCAGGAAAATACACGTTTAGAGTAAGGGCTAAATATGCCAATACTATTTTGCAAAATACCGCTTCGTATACATTTATCGTTTTAAAACCTTGGTATTTAACAAATCTGGCCTACTTTATTTATTTCCTTTTGATGCTTGCAATGGCTTATTTTATTAACAAAGCGTATCGGAATTACTATCAAAAGCAAAAAGAAAAACTGATTGAAGAAAACAACCTTTTATTAGAAATAAAAGAATTAGAAAACGAACAGCAGTTAATGAAACTTCGTAACGAACAGCTCTCTCAGGATGTAGATAATAAAAATCGCGAATTGGCAGTTTCGACGATGAGTTTGAACAGTAAAAACGAATTATTGGCCTTTATTAAGGAAGATTTGAAAAAAACAGCTCAAAACGACAGTTCAAATATCAAATCTGTAATCAGTACCATAAATAAAAATATTACCGAAGAAGATTCCTGGAATGTATTTAAGGAAGCATTTGACAATGCCGATAAAGATTTCTTGAAAAGGATAAAACAAATGCATCCGGCTTTAACGCCTAATGACCTACGTTTATGCGCCTATCTTCGATTGAATCTTTCATCAAAAGAAATAGCGCCAATGTTCAATATTTCTGTGCGAAGTGTTGAAATAAAAAGATACCGTTTGCGAAAAAAAATGGATTTGCAGCACGAAAACGGTTTAGTAGAATATATTTTGGCTGTATAGTATTTCAAAAAGTGGCTTAAAAAAACTATACATTACCTCAACATTAAGCTTTTGTTGGGAAATTGCGTCCTAAATGTTAAGAAAATTAACATTTGTAATTTGTTGTTTTTAAAGGCTTTTTTTTGCGATATGTTGAATTTAGATAGTTGTTTTTTATGATGTATGTTTTTTGTTGAGGTTAATTTTAAAGTATTCTAAAACAGAAAAAATAAATTTAGACTTCAATAAAAACTAACTAATTATGAAATCTAAATTATTACTAACAGTACTGCTGCTGTTTACATCTTTTGCCTTTGCGCAGAATTTGGATGTTACAGGAACAGTATTAGACGCGTCAGGATTGTCTTTACCTGGCGTAAATGTAAAAGTTAAAAATTCGTCGAAAAGCACAACCACTGACTTTGACGGATCTTTTAAACTAACAGATGTTCCAAAAGGAACTACAATTGTTTTAAGTTATATAGGTTTTAGAACACAAGAAGTTGTGGTCTCTGGAACTAAGGTAACAGTTAAAATGGCCGATGACGCCAAATCACTAGACGAAGTAGTGGTAATTGGTTACGGAAGCCAGAAAAAAAGAGAGGTTACTGGAGCAGTTGCCGTTCTAGACAGTAAAACTATCGAGGTCTTGAAACCAGCAAGAATCGAACAGGCTTTACAAGGTACAATTGCTGGGGTAAACGTTACTACACAATCTGGGGCGCCAGGTGCACCGCTTGATATTCGTATTCGTGGTGTAGCTACAAATGGTGAAAACAAGCCAACTGTTATTATTGATGGTTATGTTGGAGACTTAGGAGTTTTAAATCCGAATGATATTGAGAGTATAACGGTTCTTAAAGATGCACAAGCGGCTATTTATGGAACTATCGGAGCAAACGGAATTATTTTGGTTACTACTAAAATGGGTAAAAAGAATTCGAAAACTAGAGTTTCTTTTAATAGTTATGCTGGTTTTCAAGAAACTTCAAGAAAACTCCCAACTTTAAATGCAACAGAATATGCTCTTTTATTAAACGAAAGTTATGCTAACGGAGGAAAAGCGCTTCCTTATCCAAATGTAAGCGGTTTAGGAAAAGGAACTAACTGGCAGGACGAAGTGTTTCAAATGGCACCAATCATCAGTAATGATTTGACTATTTCTGGAGGATCAGAAAAAATTACCTATTCTATCAGTGGATCTCATTTAGACCAAGAAGGTATTGTTGGAGGTGACAAATCAGGGTATTTAAGAAATACTGCCAGAATTGCTCTAGGTGCTGATTTGAGTGATAAAATCAAATTAAAAACCAATGTTATTTACACGTATTTTACTAGAAATACATTAAATGAGAATGGTTTAGGTTCGGTTCTTTTTAATGCTCTAAATGTACCTGCTACTTTAAAACCTTATGATGAGAATGGAAATTATAGCTTGGTTCCAAGTACAACAGGATTAGGGACAGAAATTATAAACCCGTTGGCACAAATTGACAACACGTATAATGATTATAATTACAAAAAACTGAACGGTAACTTTGGTTTAGATTATAAAATTTTCAAAGGATTTACGCTTTCAGGGTCTATCGGTTTTAATACTTCAAACAGCGAATCTAAAGATTTTGCTAAGCAGATTAGTTACGGCGGAAAAGTATTCGACGTACAGAGAAGTTCTGTAACGCAGAAAGCTGTAAATGATAATGATTACTCATTTGACCTTTTTGCTAACTACAATACAAAAATCGCAGAAAACCACAATATTACAGGAACTTTAGGAACAACTATTTACAAACAGTGGGGTAACGGACTTACAGCAACGGGTTTTGATGTTCCAAATAACAGCTGGGAGAATGCTGATATTTCGTTAACAAAAGGAATTTCAGAAACATTGACGAATACTTCTTATGTATATGACCAAAGAAGACTTTCTTATTTTGGAAGACTTCAATACGATTATAAAGGAAAATACCTTCTTTCTGGGATGATAAGACGTGATGCTTCAACTAGATTTGGTCCAGGAAACAAAGTAGGTTATTTCCCTTCGTTTACAGCTGGATGGGTGATTTCTGATGAGAGTTTCTTCGGGCAGCCTAAATTCATTAATTTCTTGAAATTTAGAGCAAGTTATGGTACTTTAGGAAATGACCAAATTCCAAATTATGGATATTTAGGATTACTTAATGGAGAAGCAACGTATGTTTTTAACGGAACATTGGGTAATGGTACTGCAATGGGACAAGTTCCAAATCCAGATTTAAAATGGGAAGAAGCTCAGAAATTTGATGTTGGTGTAGATTTAAAATTATTTAATGATAAAGTTTCTGTAGTTGCCGATTATTTTATTGATAATAGAAAAGATTTATTGATTCCGAATATTCCAGTTTCAGGAATCAACGGTACAGGAGCTCCAGGAGCAAGTGCACCAACATTAAACGCTGGTACAGTAAAAAACTCTGGGTTTGAATTTGCAATTGACTACAAAGAAAAATTATCAGACAATTTCACAATGAGTTTAGGCTACAATGTTACTTTTCTTAAAAACGAAGTTACAGCGGTTGACAACGGAACAGGTTTTATTGAAGGAGGAGCATTTGGGGTAGGTCAGCCTGCACCTTCAAGAATGGAAGTAGGTAAACCAATTGGATATTTCTATGGATATAAAACAAACGGAATTTTTCAGAATCAAGCAGAAATTGATGCACATCCTTCTCAAATAGCATTAGGAGCAAATGCAGCGCCTGGAGACATTCGTTATGTAGATGTAAACAATGATGGCGTGATTGATACAAATGATAGAACAGATATCGGAAAACCAATTCCAGATGCTACAATGGGCTTTAATTTACAATTAAACTATAAAGCAGTTGATTTTGTGGTTTTCACATTTGCTTCTGTCGGAAACGATATGGTACGTAACTACGAAAGAACACTTTCTGATGCCAACCGTTTAAATTATGTTTTAGACAGATGGACAGGTCCTGGCACTTCAAATTCAACACCAAGAGTTACAACAGGTGCAACTGCTAACAATGTTTTCTCTGATTATTTTGTAGAAGATGCTTCTTATGTTAGAATTCAAAATGTTCAATTAGGATATACCCTTAACCCAAGTGTTTCTCAAAAAGCAGGTATTACAAAATTGAGACTTTATGCACAGGTAAACAACCTTTACACTTTTACAAAATATAAAGGTTTTGATCCAGGAGCTTCTTTTGGTCCAGGCAATCGTGACAACGTTTCTCAATCTCCAATTGGAGCGGGAATTGATTACGGATTTTATCCAATCCCAAGAACGTATCTATTGGGCTTAAACCTTAATTTTTAATTTGAATTAAAATGAAAAAACATTTCTTTACAACCATTATAACGCTAACTCTATTCTCGACATTGAGTATTTCTTGTTCGGATGAGTTCGTGGACCCAAAACCAGAGTATTCTATCGACTCTGAGAATTACTTTAATTCTAAAGAAGAATATGACAATGCATTAATTGCTGCTTACGATTTACTGCAGTCATCTTACGTAAATGTTTTATTAGGAGAAATAGCTTCAGATAATACACTTTGCGGAGGAGAAAGTCCAACCGATGTAATTGGTTTTCAGCAGATCGATGATATGATTCATACACCTGTAAACAGCAATTTAAGAGATATCTGGAATTGGATGTTTGCCGGAGTTCAAAGAGCTAATTATATACTTGAATTTCAAAATAAAACAGATTTCCCAGGGAAAAACCAAGTTATTGCTGAAGCCCGTTTTTTAAGAGCGTACTATCAGTTTGAGTTAGTAAAATGGTTTGGTGGTATCCCTATGAAAGGCGATGCGAGATTTAAAATTGGTGACGAAAAGATAATTCCCCGATCATCTGTTGAAGAAGTTTACGCTTCTATAGAAGCCGATTTAATTTTCGCATCTGCTAATCTATCTCCAAATGCAGCACAGCAAGGACGTATAACAAAAGGTGCAGCTCAGGCATTATTAGGAAAAGCGTATTTATACCAAAACAAATTTGCTCAGGCAGCAGCTTCACTTGACGCTGTTATTACTTCGGGAAAATACAAATTGGTAACAGATTACAATTCAATGTTTGAAGCAGAAGGAGAAAACGGAACCGAGTCTATTTTGGAAGTTCAGTATACAGATGTTGAAGGAGCAGGATTTGGATGTTTGCAGTGTAGTGAAGGAAACGTAGCCGTTGGTTTTAACGGTATTCGTAACTATTCAGGACCATTATTTTCTTCAGGATACAGCTTTAACATTCCAACTCAGGAATCTTATGATGCTTTTAAAACAGGTGATAAACGTAAAGACGTTGCTATCTTAGATATTAACGCATGGGCTTTGGCTAATGCTTCTTATGATAATGGAAACGGTATCACATTCGGAAAAGGAAATGAAGATACAGGTTTTTTCAACAGAAAATATTTGCCAAGAAAAAGAAGTAAAGATGCAGCAGGAGATTTGAATTTAACAAATCCAAACAACTACAGAGCGATTCGTTATGCAGATGTATTGTTAATGGCTGCTGAGGCTTATAACAGAGGTGGAATTGACGATGGAAAAGCAAGAACCTATTTAAATGAAGTGAGAAGACGTGCATTTGGAGATACAAATCATGATATTTCAACTTCTGGAGCAGCTCTTACAGACAATATCTTAGACGAAAGAAGACTTGAGCTTTTTGGAGAAGGACACCGTTTCTTTGACTTAGTAAGAACTGGAAAAGCTGCTGGAACAATTCCTGGCTTTAAAGCAAATAAAAACGAATTATTTCCGCTTCCGATTGAAGAAATTCAATTTGCAGCTGGAAACTGGGCACAAAATCCTGGATACTAAAAAACATCAATTATGAAAAAAATACATTTTATTATAAATTTTTTCGTTTTAGCAGTACTCATAGGCTGTGCAAACGATGATTTGGATATTGATTTAGACGGAATAGCCGCACCAACAAATATTTCAGTTCTAACAACAGTTACGCAAGACAATACAGGAAAAGTTACTTTCTTGCCAAAAGGCGAAGGTGCATCACAGTACAAAATTAATTTTGGAGACGGAACACCAGACTCAGATTATGCAGGAGTTGGATCGACTATTTCTCATATTTATAAAGAAGGCGTTTATAAGTCTAAAATTATTGCATCTGGACTTAACGGAAAAACAGCTGAAATAGAAAAAGAAGTAGTAGTTTCTTTTAGAGCACCAGAAAATTTAAAAGTAGTAATAACAAATGATAAATTAGTTTCTAATAAAGTAACCGTTACAGCAACTGCAGATTTCGCTTTATTTTATGATGTGTATTTTGGAGAAGCAGGACATCCTGATCCAATTTCAGCTAATAATGGAGAAGCAATTTCATACACTTATCAAGCAGCAGGAGTTTATACTATTAAAGTAGTTTCTAAAAGTGCAGCTATTAAAACTACTGAATATACAGAAGATTTTATAGCAAAATTAGTATTAAACCCAACAACATCTGCACCGGCACAGCCAGGAAGACAAGCAGGAGATGTTATTTCTATTTACAGTTCTAAATACACAGACATTGCAGGAACTAATTTTAATCCGAATTGGGGGCAGTCAACGACTTTCGCTGAATTTGATTTAGATGGAGATAAAATGCTTAATTACAATAATTTAAATTATCAAGGAATTGCACTGGCAGACAATGTTACTATTGATGTTTCTGGTATGGAATATCTTCACATGGATGTTTGGACAGCAGATTTAGACAAACTGGCAATTTTTCCAATTAGTAAATCAAATGGAGAAAGAAAGGTTGAAAAAGATCTTACACCAAACGAATGGACAAGTATTGATATTCCAATTTCTGCATTTACAAGCCAGAGTGGTTTTACGGTTGCAGATATTTTCCAATTGAAGTTAGACTCAGCTCCAACACCAGGTAAGAATATTTATATCGATAATATATATTTCTATAAAACAGCATCTGTAGCAATAGGATTACCAATTGATTTCGAGTCGAATTTAACTTACGCTTGGGGCGGATTTGGAAATGTTGATGCTTCAGTTGTTGCAAATCCTAATAAAACTGGATTAAATGTTTCTGATAAAGTAGTGAAAATGGATAAAAAGAATGGTGCAGAAACTTGGGCAGGTGCAAGTTTAAATCTTGAAAACACATTTGATGCCGCTAAAGGAACAAAAGTTAAGGTAGCGGTTTGGTCGCCAAAAGTTGGAGCAACAATTTTATACAAAATGGAGCTTTCTACATCGCCAAAAGACGGCAACGGAAATCCGAGTGTAAATATGGAAGTGCAGGCACTTACAACAGTTGCCAACGCCTGGGAAGTGTTAACATTTGACCTTACCAGCGCCGCTTCATTCAGTAGCAGTATTAAATACGACAGAGTAATCTTGTTCCCTGATTTTGGAACAACAGGAGCAGGAGAAACCTATTACTTTGATGATATAAAACAATCCAATTAAAACAAGAAATCATGAGCAAGAAATTAATTATAAAGATAGTATCCCTATTTACGATTCTCTTGATGGCGGGTTGTCAGAAAGACGATTTTACATTCGGATCAATAAATACACCTTCCAATTTAAAGGTTACAGCCGAAATTGTAGGTAAAACAGCCGATGCTCCTTATGGAGACGGTTCTGGAATAGTAAAATTTGTAGCAACAGCAGATAATGCTATTTCTTATAAATATGTTTATCCAGATGGAACTTCAGATAATTCTCCAAACGGAAAAATCACCAAAAGATTTACCAAAACTGGAGTTAATACCTATACCGTAACTGTTTTAGCAACAGGAGCAGGAGGAGTGGCTACAAATACAACAATCGATGTTGAGGTGCAAAGTGATTTCAGCGACGATCAAGCAGTTCAGTTGCTTACAGGCGGTTCTTCTAAAAAATGGTATTGGGCAGCAGCAGAGCCAGGACATCTTGGTGTAGGTCAAAACGATGGCGATGCAGAGAAAAACTACTTCCCTAACTACTATAGCGCAGGAGCTTTTGAAAAAGCAGGTTCGCCAAACAGTAGCTGTTTATATGATAACGTATTAACATTCTCTGTTGATGGAGATCAACTTAAATTCCAATTAGACAATGGAGGTTCAACATTCTTTAATAAAGATTTTGGAAGCGTTGCTGGAGCATCAGGTCTATCAGAAGATATGTGTTTAAGTTATAATACAGGAAATGTAAAAACAGTTTCATTAAGTCCTTCAGAATCCGTTGTAATGGGTAATCCAAAACATGCAGAACAGACAAGAGGAACAACGATGAACTTCTCTGATAATGGATTTATGGGGTATTATATTGGTCAAAGCTCTTACGAAATTTTATCACTTACAGCGAATAGAATGGTAGTTAGAGCTGTAATGGGAGGAAATCCTGCATTAGCTTGGTATCATACTTTTACAACGACACCACCAAATCCAAATCCAGAGCCATCTACTGATTATACAAAACTGGTTTTCGAAGATAATTTTGATAAAGATGGAGCGCCAGATCCAACAAAATGGTCTTACGATTTAGGACGCGGCAATAGTGGCTGGGGAAATAATGAAAAACAAAACTATACCAACTCAGCCTCAAATATTGTGGTAGAAGGTGGATTTTTGAAAATCACGGCTAAAAAAGAAAGTTCTGGCGGTGCAGAATATTCATCTGCAAGATTAAAATCGGATGGGAAATATGCTTTTAAATATGGTAAAGTTGAGGTTCGAGCTAAATTGCCATCAGGTGGAGGAACTTGGCCTGCAATCTGGATGCTTGGACAAAATTATGCAACTAAAGAATGGCCTGAATGTGGTGAAATTGATATTATGGAGCACGTTGGAAACAGCCAGAATTTAGTTCATGGAACTTTCCATTATCCTGGTCGTTCAGGCGGAAATGCCAATACAGCTTCTAAAACTATTCCAAATGTTTCAACAGAATTTCATGTTTACAAAGCAGTTTGGAGTGCAGAAAATATTCAGCTTTATGCAGACGATGTCTTGATCCATACATTAGCAAATACAGGTTCTTTGCCTTTTAATAGCGAATTTTTCTTGATTTTAAATTTTGCTATGGGAGGAAATATGGGAGGAAATATTGATCCTTCTTTTACTCAATCTACAATGGAGATTGATTATGTTAGAGTGTATCAATAGGTTGATTAATTAGTAATTTAGAAGGCCAGTTGGTTACTGGCCTTCTTTTTTTAAATACAAGAATACAATGAAGAAAATAATTTTGGTATTACTCATTACCAGTTTTGGTTTTGCCCAAGAAGCGAAAAGAAAACTTGTTTGGGAAGAGAATTTTAATAAAAAAAGCTTAAACGAATCGGTTTGGAATTTTGAATTGGGAGACGGTTGTCCAAATTTGTGCGGTTATGGAAATAATGAAAGACAGATTTATACAAAAACAAACCACGAATTTAAAGATGGAAATCTAATTATTGAAGCTAGAAAAGAAGGAGATAGATATACTTCGACTAAGATTACAACAAAAGGCAAAAAAGAGTTTAAATACGGCCGAATCGAGGCTAGAGCAAAACTGCCAATTGGACATGGTTTGTGGCCTGCGTTCTGGATGCTTGGTGCTAATATCGATGAGGTAAAATGGCCAAAAACAGGAGAAATAGATATTCTTGAATATATTGGAAGAGATCCTCATATGGTCTATACAACGCTGCATACACAGGACAGTCATGGAAATACAATCAATACAAAGCGAACTGAATTTCCAAATATTGAAGAAGGTTATCATGTTTACGCCATTGAATGGGATAAAGACAAAATTGATTTTTTTGTTGACACAAAACTAGTTTACACTTTTAATCCTGAAGTTAAAAACGAAGATACATGGCCTTTTGATAAACCATTTTATATCATTGTAAATTTAGCAATTGGAGGTAATTTTGGAGGGCCAGAAGTAGATGATTCTGTTTTGCCGCAAAAATATTACGTTGACTATGTACGTGTTTATCAGTAAGAAAACGGCAGTTTAAATTAAAAAATAAGACAGGTGTAAATGATTTAAAATGTTAATTGTAAGTTATTTATATCTGTTTTTTATTTAAAGAAAAAAAATCTTCAGAATTCATTTTTTTTAGTTATTTTTATTAAAACGAAACTTTGCAGTAAAAAACTTAACGATTTATTATTAATTATTATTGCATTTGTTTGCTTTTTAAAATAATTATTTGTTAAATTTGGTCAAAATATTAACATAACCCAATAAAAAAGAAACGCCTATATAAAAAAACTACTTTTTAGAAAATACTCCAAATTTTAAAATTAAAACTAAAAAAGTAGTTATTATGGCTGATCTGCATACTCCAGACGCTCTATTAGTAAAAAATTATGTTGACGGTAGTGAAGCTGCACTTGCAACATTAATAAAGAGGCACGAGTCTAAGATATATGGATTTATATATTCGAAGATTGCTGATAGAGATATTTCAAATGATATTTTTCAAGATACTTTTATTAAAGTAATCAAAACCCTAAAAAGTAATTCTTATAACGAAGAAGGTAAATTTCTGCCTTGGGTAATGCGTATTTCTCATAACCTAATTGTAGATCATTTTCGTAAAACCAAGAAAATGCCAATGTACAGAGAAACAGAAGAGTTTTCTATTTTCTCTATCATGTCTGACGACGCATTGACAATTGAAGGTAAAATGATCGTAGATCAAGTCGAACTTGATTTGAAAAAATTAATAGGAGAGCTTCCAGATGACCAAAAAGAAGTATTGGTTATGCGTATGTATCAGGACATGAGTTTTAAAGAAATCTCAGAAGTTACTGGCGTAAGCATCAATACTGCATTAGGAAGAATGCGTTATGCGTTAATGAATTTGAGAAAAATTATAGAAAAACATCAAATTATTTTAACCAACTAATACTATTTTGATAATTAGCCCGTTATACTAGTATAAAACATTGTTTGATAGTATGGGGAAAATTTACTCAAAAAAAGCATTAGCTTCTAAAAATCTTAAACCTAAAAAAGAAGTTGTTTCTTTTTTATTGAATTATTCTAAAGCCTTGACAGTAGTTAAGATTGACGATAAAAATTTTGAGATTATAGCTAACTAAACAGCCCACTGCTCCTGTCGGATGTTTATAAAAAGAAACCAAATGGTCGTTTTGGTTTAAGAGCTCACTGTTTGTATATTTTATGTACAAGTAGTGAGTTTTTTATTTCTTCTTTTTTTCTAAATTAAAAGTATAAGTATTTTACAGCACTTTTCTCTTGTTTTGTTAAAATTTAACATTTTGATCGGAATTTATGTGTTTATTTGGATTTTAATTCTATTTTAGTTAAAAAACTACTTTTTTATTTGATAAAAATACTTTTGTTAAGTGTTATTCGTATTGAAAAGTTTGTTTGATTAAAAAATAGAAATAATAATACTTTAAGAATTAAATATTTAACCCAAATTAGAACATTTATGAAGAAAAACTACCCTGCTTTATTCAGTTAAGTTTGTTGCCTATTTGATTTTGAGAAAATATTTGAACCAGCAAATGTTTACTCAATAAATAGTAAGAAAAATAATTTTAGACCAGTTTAATTATTTCCTTACTATGCTTCAAAAGAAACATAGAAAATCATTTAACCACCAAAACTTAACCGCAAAATGAAAGAGAACATTAAGATGTTGTCATGCTTATTGATGATAAGTATTGGCGCATTTGCCCAAAAAGACAAAATTAAAGAAGCACAATCTTTATTTGACAAAGGAAATAGCCAGGAAGCTTTGGCAGTATTGACTAAAACAGAATATCTTATTCTTAACGCACCCGATGAAGACAAATCTGATTATTATTTCTTAAAAGGAAATGTTTTAAAAGATCTGGCTGTAAAAAATATAGATGCAGCTAATAACTTCACATTGGCATCGCAATCGTATCAAGACGTATTTTTATACGAGAACGAATCAGGTAAATTTAAATGGACAGTTAAAGCTAATATAGCTTTAAAAGACATGAAAGCCAGTCTTGTAAATGGTGCAATGGCAGATTTTAAAGAAGGAAAATTCAAAGAAAGCGCAGAAAAGAGCTATAAGGTATATTTATTCGATAAAAAAGATACTTTAAACTTGTGTAATGCTGCGGCGTCATCTATAAACGCAAAAGATTACAACTCTGCTGTGACATACTACGAACTTTTGAAAAAGATTAATTTTTCAGGAAAAGGAGTTCGATATTTTGCCACTAACAAAAAAACAAAAGAAGAAGATGCCTTTATTTCTCCTAAAGCAAGAGAGTCGGCAATACAGCAAGGTCTATACGAAAAGCCAAGAACAGAATCTGTTCCTTCAAAAAAAATAGAAATAAACAGTAATTTAGCTTATGCTTATCTTGAAAAGAAAGATTATGTAAAAGCAGAATCAGTTTATAATAATGTTTTAGAATTAGATCCGAATTATGTCGATGCTTATATTAATTTGGCTTATTTGAAACTACAAATGAAAAAAGATTTGGCCGAGGAAATATCATCACTAGGAACTACGCCGGCTGAGATGAAGAAGTATGACAAACTAAATGCTCAAAAAGATGATATTGCCAGAAGTGCAATTCCGTATTTGAAAAAAGTGCTTACGCTTGAACCAAAAAATCCAGATGCAACCAAAACATTATTGGGTGTTTATAGATCACTTGATATGAATTCAGAATACAATGCTTTAAAAGCTGGAATGTAGATTTTTTTAAAGATACAAAGGCGCAAAGGTTTTAATCTTTGTGCCTTATTTTTTTACGAGAGATTTTTCCATCTCTTCAATAAGAGATTTTTTACCAACGGTTTTTGTTATAATATCTTTTTCGAGACTCCAGCCTCTTGCAGGCGAATATTCTCGGCCGTACCAAATAATCTGCAAGTGCAAATCGTTCCATAATTCTCTTGGGAATAATCTTTTAGCATCTTTTTCAGTTTGTGCTACATTTTTTCCGTTAGACAAATTCCATCTGTACATCAAGCGGTGAATATGCGTGTCTACAGGAAAAGCCGGAACACCAAAAGCCTGCGACATTACCACGCTCGCCGTTTTGTGTCCAACAGCAGGCAAAGCTTCAAGCGCTTCAAAACTCTGCGGAACTTCACCATTATGTTTTTCAATCAAAATTTCAGATAAACCATGAATTCCTTTCGATTTCATTGGAGATAAGCCACACGGACGAATAATTTCCTTAATTTCTTCTATCGACATTTTAACCATATCATACGGATTATCAGCCTTTGCAAACAAAAGCGGTGTAATCTGGTTTACGCGAACATCGGTACATTGAGCAGACAATAAAACAGCAATCAAAAGCGTGTACGGATCTTTATGATCTAATGGGACAGGTATAGTAGGGTAGAGTTCTTTTAAGGTATCGATAACAAATTGTACGCGAGCTTCTTTATTCATTTCCGTAATTTTAATGTTGTAAAAATAGTATAATTTTAATCATGTGCCTAATCCAGCTTTCCGTTTCAACTCCTCATTATGCTAGTAACATTTTTAAGTATTTAAAAGAGCTTCCGTTGGTCGCTTTTTAAATACAAAAAATGTAAACTATCATAATTCCGGGGTTTTCACTGCAATCTGGGGCAAAGAAGTTAGGAATTAAGAGTTATCTTTGTTTTGAATCAATAAGTAGAATTATCAATCTAAAATATAAAAAGATATGACAACATTAAAAGCAGGAGATAAAGCGCCAAATTTTTCAGGTACAGACCAAGACGGAAAAACACATAAACTGGCAGATTACGCTGGGAAAAAGTTAGTTGTTTTCTTTTATCCAAAAGCAAGCACACCAGGCTGCACAGCCGAAGCTTGTGATTTGAGAGATAATTTTCACCGTTTTCAAGCCAATAATTATGAACTTCTTGGAGTAAGTGCCGACAGTGCAAAAGCACAAGTAAAATTCAAAGAAAAATACGAATTGCCATTTCCATTAATTGCAGACGAAGATAAATCGGTTATCAATGCATTTGGAGTTTGGGGACCAAAGAAATTCATGGGTAAAGAGTACGACGGAATTCACAGAACTACTTTCGTAATTGACGAAAAAGGAATTATTGAAGAAGTAATCGAAAAAGTAAAAACAAAAGAACATGCTTCGCAGATATTAAAATAGAGTTTTTTTTGTTTCACGTTTCAAGTTACTGTTGGAACGGATATTTTTTTAACGCAAAGCACGCTAAGTTTTATTTTTAAGCTTATGCTGATAAATGCAAAGTTCGCAAAGCTAAATCTACACAATGCTTTGCGAACTTTGCGTTTTTAATAAGTTTGGGGCACAAAAAAACTTAGCGTGCTTTGTGTTAAAATTATACATAAAGTATATAACTTGAAACTTGAAACAAAAAAAACTTAAAACAAAAAAAAGTCCCTTTTTCTGGGACTTTTTTTATTACGTATTTTGTTCTAATTCTTTTTGTGGATGATATCCAAAAAGATGATGTTCTTTTATAATTTCAGGAATTCCAGGAGGAAGCATTGGTTCCCATCCAGGTTTACCTTGATTGATCATTTTTAAGATTTCTCTAGAGAAAACATCCAAAATATTCGGATCGTAATCTTCAATATCAACCACTTTTCCGTTGAATTTAAAGAATTTATACAATTCTTTCATTCTTGGATGAACTTTTAAGTTGTTCGAGTTCATTAATGAACCATCTTCGTCTAACATCGGATATAAGAATACTTTCATATCACGATAGAATAATTTTCCGAAAGCTTCTAGAATTCCACCACTTAAATGACGGTAGTATTTCTCGTCAAAAATATCGACAAGGTTATTTACACCCATTGCCAATCCCATACGAGCTTTTGTATAATTTGCGAAGTATTCTACAACTTTATAATATTCTTGGAAATTAGAAATCATAACCGTTTGACCAAGAGAACAAAGCAACTCAGCTCTGTCCATAAAGTCACGTTCGTCAATTTCTCCATCAGAACGTAAATTCGAAAGTGTGATTTCAAAAATTACAAGAGTATTCTTTTCTTCAACTTTGTTTTCTTTGAGAAACATTTCTAATGATTTCTCATACATATCCATATTTACCTTAGTAACAGGACGGAAACTTCCTCTTAAAGCTAAAAGGTTCTTTTTGTATAAAATTGCAGCAGGAAGAATGTTTTTACCTTCAGGGTTAAACATTACGGCATCTGTCATTCCGTTTTTAACCAATTGCAAACTCATCAAACGATTGTCTACATCAGCAAAACGAGGTCCAGAAAAGTTGATGGTATCGATCTCTAATTGATCTTTATCTAAGTGATCGTATAGATAACGAAGTAATCGTTTTGGATCGTTGTATTTGTAAAAAGCACCGTAAATTAAGTTAACTCCTAAAATACCAAGTGTTTCTTGTTGTAATCTAGCATCGGTCTCTTTAAAACGAATATGAAGAATAATTTCGTTATATGCTTCGTCTGGTTCAATTTGGTATCTAATTCCAACCCAGCCGTGACCTTTAAATTGTTTAGCAAAATCTATTGTGGCAACAGTGTTGGCGTAGCTGAAAAAAAGTTTTGTAGGATGTTTTTCACGACTTAAACGCTCTTCAATGATTTGTCCTTCATGAGTAAGCATTTTTTTTAATCGCTCTTCGGTAACATATCTTCCGTCACTTTCAGTTCCATAAATGGCATCACTAAAATCTTTATCATAGGCAGACATCGCTTTTGCAATAGTTCCCGACGAACCTCCCGATCTGAAAAAGTGTCTAACTGTCTCTTGTCCAGCGCCAATCTCAGCAAATGTTCCGTAAATATTTTCGTTTAAATTAATGCGTAACGCTTTGTCTTTTATAGAAGGAATCTGTTCGATGACCTTGTCACCCTTGAGTTTTATTTCTGTACCCATTTTGTTTTAAATAGATTTGTTACAAAGTTAGTAAATTAGGCTTCTAATGAAAGAGAAATAATCCTATTTTTGTAAAAAAAATTAAGTTCAATTGAAGGTTTATTTTTTAGGTACAGGTACTTCTCAAGGCATTCCAATTATAGGAATCGATCATCCTGTTTGCAAAAGCACTGATGCTAAGGATAAAAGGCTTCGTGTTTCCATTTGGATAACATGGGACGATCATTCGTATGTGGTAGATTGCGGTCCCGATTTCAGACAGCAAATGCTTTCTTGCGGATGCCGAAAACTGGATGCAATTCTCTTTACTCATGAGCATGCAGATCATACAGCTGGTTTAGATGATATACGGCCGTTTAATTTTAGACAGGGCGAAATTCCAATTTATGGACATAAACGCGTTCTAGATAATTTAAGACGCCGTTTTGATTATGTTTTTGAAACGGTAAATAAATATCCAGGAGCTCCGAGTGTAAAAACAATCGAGGTGCAAAATAATGCGCCTTTTGCTGTTGGAGACAAAATGGCAATCCCAATAAATGTTATGCATGGCGATCTTCAGGTTTTTGGATACCGAATAGATGATTTTGCCTATCTAACAGATGTAAAAACAGTCGAGCAAGTTGAGGTTGAAAAACTAAAAGGTTTAAAGGTTTTAGTAGTTAATGCTCTGCGTGTTGAACCTCATAATACCCATTTTAATCTGCAAGAGGCACTTGATTTTATTAATCTTGTTAAACCTGAAAGGGCTTATTTAACACACATTAGCCATGTTTTAGGTTTTCACGAAGAAGTACAAAAAACACTTCCTGAAAATGTTTTCTTGGCTTACGACAATTTAGAAATTACAATTTAATTATACCCACAATGAAAAAATCATTAATGCTTTATCTTTTTATTCTTGCCATTTTAATGAATGTCTTTACGTATGCGTTTTACAGCGGCGAAGTAAAATTTGCAGAACAGAGATATGAAAAAACAACTAAGAAATTAAGGGACAGCATAAACATAGTGAAAACTAAATTAGCTGACGCTGATTATTTTTCTTTAGAACATAACGAAAATGCCCAGAATTACTTTGATAATAGTGCTTCTGGAGGAAAAGTAATTTTGTTCGAAAAACTAATTCCAGTTGTAACAGAAAAGTTATTAGATTTCAATTCAAATCCAAAAGGGAATCCTTATACAGGACAAGATATGATTGACGGAAAGAAATTTATCATCAATAAAGTGAAAATTTTAAACCATAGATGGATTATTGCAGATTACAGTAATGGAGAATTATGGGGAGAAGTCTTGTTAAAATATTTTGTAGATAACGACGATAATATTACATTTGAAGTAAATCAAACTTGGTTATATCAAAAATAGGATTTTATAATCCTATTTTTTTTTTTTGACCTTTAAATAAATAGGATTATGAAAAAGATGTTTTTGTTTTTGGTTATGGCAAGCGCATTTTCTTGCGCAAAAAAGGTTTCTCAAGAAAATGTAAATACAGCTCCAAAAGAACCGCAAAAAGAAACTATTGTTGGCGGAGATTCTGATTCTCACGGTTGTAAAGCTTCTGCTGGTTACACTTGGTCAACGCTTAAAAAAGAGTGTATTCGAATTTTTGAAGGAACAAAACTATCGCATGCAGACGATGGAAAAAAATATACGACTGCATCTTACGTAATTTTTGACGGAAACAAAGCCGAGCTTTTCTTAGATACTCAAAAAGAATCTATCGTTTTAGAAAGAAAATCTGAAGGCGAACCGTGGATTAACGGCGATTGGCAATTAATTCCGTGGAGAGGATATGTTTTGAAGAAAGGAACGGATATTCTTTATACAGGACAATAATTAGTATTTAGTCGCAGTCTCAGTTTTCAGTCTCGGAGGAGGTTTAGAACTTTGTCAAAGTTTTAAACTTTGACAAAGTTTTTCAATATTACAGTTTCGTTTCAAACTGAAAACTGAGACTGCGACTGAAAACTTAAACATTCTCTCTAATAAACTCAGAAGTTACTACTTGAGCAAATTCTTCGTTTAAACTTGCTAAAGCAGTTTGGTGTATTAATTCAGCAGAGAATTCCTCTCCGTTTATACCTTTTTTATTGAAAGTTGCGATTGCGTCAGAAACCAGATATACATTGTAGCCAAAATTTCCCGCCATTCTTGTTGTGGTAGAAACGCAATGATCTGTAGTTAAACCTACGATAACAAGATTATTGATTTTAGCATCGTCTATTAGTTCTTTCAAATTTGTTCCAATAAAAGAACTATTGACATTTTTTTTGATTATTGTTTCGCCCTCTAGAGGTTTTACTGCATCCTGAAATTCATTTCCTGGATTTGTTTCGTTTAAAATCGAATTCGGATTTGAAGAACAATGCTGAATATGAAAAATAGGCAATTTTTTATTTCTCCAAATTTCTAAAAGCTCGCCCGCTTTTTGCTCTGCGTCAACATTATTTCGGTCTCCGCCCCAATAAGCAACGTCATGAAAACCTTTTTGAATATCAATTAAAATTAATGCTGGATTATCGACTTTTGAAATGCTCATTTTATAAAGGATTTAGTGTAAACTGGGACTGAAAACTGTGACTGCGACTAAAAACTAACTAATAAGCCAATTTCTAAAATCAAAGAAATTCTGCGGTGCAACGCCATGTCCAACTGGATATTCTTTGTAAGTAAGCGGAATATTTAATTTCTCTAAAATTGCTGGAGTTTTTCTCGCCCATTCAATTGGAATAACTTGATCTACGGTTCCGTGAGAAGCGAATATTTTTAGGTTTTTGAAATCGTTGTTTTCGAAACCTTCTTTAATAATTTCTTCATTGAAATAACCACTCATGGCAACAACTCGCTGAATTTTTTCTGGATAAGAAAGCGCTGTTGCATAACTTAAAATCGATCCTTGGCTAAATCCGATTAAAGTAACATCATTAGCGTCAATTGGATAATTGGCTACTAATTCATCAATAAAAGCAGCGATTGCATCTCTTGAAGTTTTAGCTTGTTCGTTATCAGAAAATTTGTTTTGATCTGCATCAAAGTTGATCGCATACCAAGCATAAGCGCCATATTGCAAGTCGTAAGGAGCTCTGGCAGAAATGATGTAATAATTGTCTGGAAGTTCAGAAGCAAACGAGAATAAATCGGCCTCATTACTTCCGTATCCGTGCAATAAAAGCAATAACGGATTTTTATCTAAAATTACTTTTGGTTCTCTTATTTTATATTCTAAAGATAGATTCATTTTAATTTTGAATTGTGAGTTGTGAATTTTTAGTCGCAGTCTCGGTTTTCAGTTCTCAACTTTGTCAAAGTTTCAAACTTTGACAAAGTTTTTTAAGATTCAAATTTCAGATTCAAATTTTGGAATTTGGAATTTCAAAATTGGAATTTCAAAATTTAACCAATTTTGCGAAACCATTTTTGAAACAATTCCCCAACTAAAGGAATTGGTCTCATTTGTCCTTGAATGGCGTTAAAAATACCAAAAGTCCAAAGAATTGAAATGCAAATCCACATTGGGAAAGTGATAAAAAAACTATCGAAATTACTGATGATTGCTCCAAAGGAGATAAAAGTTAAAGACAAGCCTAAAGACTGACGTATGTGAAAAGAAGCAAAACTGTTTTTGTTTTCAGAATTCATACTCATGGCGATCAAAACACCAATAATTAGAATATAGCTTGTAATTGCAATTGATTTTCCTTCTTCGACTGAATTATTATTCATTGTATTATTTTGTAACTAGTTTATTTTGATTGAAAATTCCGTATACAGAACCTTTAAGCTCAGTTCCTAAGAAAGCAGAATTTTTAGATTTTGAAAGAATGTTCTCTTTCGCAAAAGTTGATTTTCCTTCTGTAGTAAACAAAGAGAGATTTGCCTTTGCACCTTCTTGGATTGTATTGTTTTCTAAGCCAAAAACATTTCTAGCAGCAGTTAATTTAGAAACAATTGTTTCGACAGGTAAAACTGTCAATAAAGCTCCAAAAGCACTTTCTAAGCCAATTGTTCCATTTTTAGCGGTATCAAATTCCATTTTTTTGAATTCAATATCAATTGGATTATGGTCAGAAGTAATCATATCGATAGTTCCGTCAGCAATTCCGTTAAGCAAAGCTTGTCTGTCAACTTCGGTCCTTAATGGAGGCGTAACTTTAAAACGAGTGTCAAATCCGTCTAGTTTTTCATCTGTTAAAACCAAATGATGTACAGATGCACTACAAGTTACATTTAATCCTTTTGCTTTCGCTTCTCTAATTAATTCAGCCGATTTTGCTGTAGAAATAGTCGGAATATGTAGTTTTCCTCCAGTATATTCTAATAGAAATAAGTTTCTTGAAATTTGAAGTTCTTCTGCTAGATTCGGAATCCCTTTTAATCCTAATCTTGTCGAAACAATTCCTTCGTTTGCTACACCATTTCCTTTGATGTTTGGGTCTTGTGAATAAGCAATTACCAATCCGTCAAAATCTTGCACATATTGCAAAGCGATTTTTAGGATGTTGGCGTTGTCGATACTTTTGTTATAATCTCCAAAAGCAATCGCACCAGAATTTTTCATATCAAAAAGCTCTGCCATATCTTTTCCTTCACTCGCTTTGGTTAAAGCACCTATTGGGAAAATTTCTGTTGCAAAACCATTTGCTTTATTTTTTACAAAATTTACCTGAGATTGATTGTCAATAATTGGCAATGAATTAGGTTGTAAAGCAATGGCTGTAAAGCCGCTTTTTGCAGCAACATTCAATCCGTTTGCGATCGTTTCTCTGTCTTCGTAACCTGGCTCGCCTAGAGAAACGCTACTGTCAAACCAACCTTGAGAAACATGAAGATCGTCAAATCGTACTACTTCTGCATCATCGTTTGGAAGAGAAACGCCTATTTTTTCTATTACACCATCTGCAATTAAAAGATCAACGGTCTTGTTGTGAAACGGACTTTTTGAGTCGATAATTTTGGCGCTTTTGATGATTAGTTTCATATTTTGGATATTTATTTTATTCAAACATTAAATGTTTTTTTATTTTCTACCATTAAGAAATTAAGTTCATAAAGCGAGTAGCTTAATTCTCTGGACATTTAGAATAAGATCATAAAGAAAAAACTTAATAATCTTAATGCCTTAATGGTGAAAAAAAATCATTTTACAAATTTTATAATTGCCATTTCTAATGCTAAAAATAACAGTGCAAAGATAACAAACCATTTCCAAATTTGGCTGTCTGTTCGTTCTGTTTGTAATGTATTAAAAATGGTCGAAATGGTATCAGCAGTTTTAAAATCAGAAACCACATTCGTGTTTACTTGACTCAAATCGCTTTCCGTTCTTTTGTAGTTGAAACTGATATTTTCAACCCATTCTTTTTTGTCAAAAACACTATAATTTCCTGCGGTTTCAGGAAAATCGTTGAATGTTAATTTGACTTTATTATTCAATATCTGCTGAATCGGAATAAAAGAATCGTCCGTCCCTTTTATTTCCAAAATAGCATCTTTCGTCAATAAAACATCAACAAAATAAGGCTGATTATTTCCAATTGTCAAAGCATTCACGCCAGTTTTCTGATTGTTTTGAGCAATTTTATAAAATAACGGAACAATTAACGGCGATTGTTGAAAATTTGAATTAGCACTATTTATTGGTGCAGTAAAAACGGTTATTCCAGAAATTGGATTTTGAATAGAAGTCACAAAAGCCGTTTGATCTTCAAAAGAAAGAACAGCCGGATACGGACTCGAAACAGCAAATGAACTGTTTACTTTCGGATATTGGAAATTCGTTATTTTGTTTTCGAAAACTCCTGAAAATAAAGGATGATCGAAATTAATTTTAGTGATTAATTTACTGTTGGCTTGTAAATTTCCGAATTGAATTTTTCCGAAATTCCCCAATAAAGCGTTTAAACTCGAAAGAGAAGTTTTCTCAGATGGAATCACAACCAAATTTCCGCCTTTAGAAACAAAGGCTTTCAAAGTAGTTTGTAATGCTTGAGGAATGTCAATTAATTCGTTTAAAATAATCGTATTTTGTTTTTCTAGACTATTGTAATCTAAAGAACCAATTGAATAATTGTTGTAATTAAACTCGCCAGAAGTATAAATTCTCGATAAGAAATTGCTTTTTTCTGGTTCGCCAATACTGATAACGTTTGTCTTTTTATTTTTAGAAATACTGAAAAACAATTTGTTGTCATAAGTCAGACCATTGTCTTCAATTGCCACATAACCATGAAAAGCTTCTTTTGGAATCGTGAAATTGATTTTCTTTTTCTTCGCATCAAAATTCACGATTGTTTTGGCAATCAATTTGTTTTGATTATAAAGTGCTGTTGAAACAGGTTTAAAATCTTCGCCGTAAGCCGATAAATTAATTCCGATTTCATAGAAATTCTCCAAAGTTTGATTGATGTAAACACTGTCAATCGAAACATTATTTTTCTGTTCTGCTTCTGGAATTATAAAATAAGGCTTTTCTTCAAAATCTAAATTTTTAATAGCAGCTTCTTTTAAGCCAACAGCATCAGTAATAATGACAATATCTTTTTTATGAGCCGATTTGTGTGCTTTTATTTTGGCTGTAATTGCCGAAAGATCAAAAGAAGTTGCGCTATATTTTAGATTTTGTAAAGCGCTTTTTGATGATTTAATATCGGTATTCCAAAAGTTTTCGGTGTTTGTTAAAAGCGAAAATTGAGTGTTTTCTGGAGTGTTTTCCAATAATTCCTGAACGGCTCTTTTTAATAATTCGCCTTTTTTTCCTTTTGCTTGCATACTAAACGAATTGTCTAGAACAATATACATTTCGTTTGAAGCGTTTTTGCTATCGGCAGCTTCAAAGAAAGGCTGTGCAAATGCAATAATCGCGGAAGTAAGCAATAATAAACGCGTAGCTAATAAAAGTCGCTTTTTGATTTTAGAACTCTTACGAGTCTGAACGGCAAGTTCTTTTAAGAATCGAACGTTGGTGAAATAGGAAGTTTTAAATCGTCTTAATTGAAATAAGTGAACCAAAATTGGAACGATCAATAAAAACAGAAAGTATAGAATTTCGGGATGTTTAAAATGCATTCTGGCTTCGATTTACTTCACTACGTTTTGTTTTTCGCGAAGATGCTGGTCAAAAATACGAATTAAAAATTTATTAAACCATATAAGTTCACGTAAGAGATTGTAAGTAAATTTAAAAGTAGAATGTAAGACTTGTATAACTGTAATAGACTTGCGCAATGAAAAAAATGTAACTTTTGTAATTTCTTGTAATAAAGGAACTGTTTCCAATAAATATATTGCTTATTTTAGCTATTCAAAAAAAAACAAATTATGAAAAAAATATATCTAGTCTTGTTTTCAGCTTTATCAATTACAGCTGCTAAGGCTCAAAATAAATTCAATTTATTGGTTGGAACTTACACCAATACTTGCCAAAGCAATGGTGTTTATGTATATGAATTTGATGCTTCTAATGGCGAGTATAAACTGAAAAGTTCTTCTGAAAATGTTGTAAGTCCTAGTTATTTATCGGTTTCTGCAGACAATAAATTTATTTATGCGGTAAACGAAAACGGACCACAGAGTACTGTAAGTTCTTTTTCGTATGATTCGCAATCTGGCAAAATTAATCTTTTGAATAAAAACGATGCTTTAGGAGCAGATCCGTGCCATTTGATAAATGATGATAAAAATGTAATTGCTGCTAATTATTCTGGCGGAAGCATTGCTGTTTTTAAGAAAAATGCTGATGGAAGTATCACAGAAGCACAACAATTGATTCAGCATGAAGGGAAGGGACCAAATGCGGCGCGTCAGGAAAAAGCTCATGTGCATATGGTAGTTTTTTCTCCAGACAAAAAGTTCATCCTTTCGAACGATTTAGGTTTAGATAAAATTTTTATTTATAAATACAATCCAATTGCTAAAAACGAAATTTTGACTTTAAAAGGAAGTGTTGATGTAAAACCAGGAAGTGGTCCAAGACATTTGACTTTTAGTAAAGATGGAAAATTTGTGTATTTGGTTCAAGAATTAGACGGAACTTTGACCACTTTAAGCTGGGATAAAACAGGAAATTTAAAAGTAGTGGCAGAAACAAGTATTCTTCCTAAAGATTTTAAAGGAGGAACAGGAGCAGCGGCAATCAAACTTTCGCCAGACGGAAACTTTTTATACGTTACCGATCGTGTAGATGCTAATGCAATTTCTGTTTACAAAATTCTTAAAACTGGAGCTTTAGAATTAGTAGAGCAACAAAGCACTTTAGGAAAAGGTCCAAGAGATTTTGCTATGGATCCTACAGGAAATTACCTTTTAGTAGGTCATCAATATACTAATGATATAGTTATTTTTAAAAGAGACATCGCAACTGGAAAAATTACCGATACAGGAAGAAGAATACAATTGTGTTCGCCAGTAGGATTGGTTTTTACGAAAATTTAGTAAAAAAGATACTAAGGTTCTAAGTTGCTAAGATACTAAGTTTAAAAAAGGGTAAAGATTCTTTGAATCTTTACCCTTTTTTGTGCTATGTAAAAAACTTAGAACCTTAGCAACTTAGTATCTTAGAATCTCAAAGAAAAATTATTTTTTCTTCTTCTTCTCATTTCTTGTCTTCAACATATTTCTGTTGACAGAACCGTGGGTTTTCTTTTTTGTTTTTGAAGGACCACCAAGATTGACTTTTTGATTCTTCTTCGATTTTTCGTGAAAAGCACCATCACCTTCAAGTTTCGGTTTTTTCAATAAAAACTTTCTTGGTAATTTGTCTTTTTCAGCTTCGATTAGTTTTTCTGAAATTTCTACTTCTTCAGGGAAATCCGCGATTTCAAGTTCTTGATCCATTAAAAGTTCAGTCTCAATTTTGAATTCTTCTTCTCTTGGAGTAACAAAACTAATTGCAGTTCCCGTTGCGTCCGCACGACCCGTACGACCAATTCTGTGCATGTATAATTCTGGTTCTTCTGGAAGTTCGAAGTTGATTACGTGCGTAATATTTGAAATATCCAAACCTCTCGCCATAACGTCGGTTGTGATTAATCCACGAAGATTTCCTTCTTGAAATTCAGCCATTGTATTCAAACGATAATTTTGAGATTTATTCGAGTGAATTACACCAAATTGTCCTTCAAAAAGCTCATCAATACGATTGAAAAGCATATCTGAAATCTTTTTGTTGTTTACGAAAACCAAAATACGACTCATGCTTTCGTCGTTTTCTAGTAAATGTTTTAAAAGATTTACTTTCGTATTGAAGTTCGGAACGTTATAAGTAAGCTGAGTAATTTTCTCTAGCGGAGTTCCCGATGGAGCTAATGTAACTTCTTCTGGGAAATCAAAATAATCATTTAATAAATCATCAACTTCATCTGTCATTGTTGCAGAGAAAAGAATGTTTTGACGTTTAGTTTTCATCATCGCAAAAAGCGAAGTCAATTGAGGTCTGAAACCTAAATTTAGCATTTCGTCAAATTCGTCGATCACTAATTTTTGTGTTTCGTCAAAACGAACAACTGCGTCAAGCGCTAAATCCATTGTACGACCTGGTGTTCCCACTAAAATGTCAACACCTTCGTAAACCGCTTTCTTTTGCGTATTAATGTTTACACCTCCGTAAATCCCTAAAGTTTTAACCGACATATAAGTAGTCAGTTTTTCAACTTCTTCTACAACCTGAACCACTAATTCACGAGTTGGAACTAGAATTACGATTTTTGGCGTATTGGTATGCGTGAACTTATAAAGCTTTAAAAGAGGCAATAAATAAGCAAATGTTTTACCGGTTCCGGTTTGTGCAATTCCCATCATATCACGTCCAGACATGATTACAGAAAAAGATTTTTCTTGAATAGGAGTAGGCGTAACAAATCCTAATTCGTCAACTGCTTTTTGTAATGATTTTGGAAGATTAAATTTTTCGAAAGTGCTCATTTGCTTTAAATTTTGTGCAAATGTACGTTAAATTCATGGTTTTTTATTGAATTTGTAATTTTAGATGTCTTTTTGTCTCTCTGAGCGAAGTCGAAGAGTATTTCAATTGGAACGTGGGCTTCGACTTTGCTCAGCCTGACAATGTGTGATTTATGTGATTTTTTAAAGTTTAAAAGCCTTCAAAAACACCCAATCCAAACAAAGCAAAATCATATTTTACAGGATCTAGAGCGTCCATTTTTCTTAATTTGGTGTCTAATTCTAGTAAAGCTTTGGCATCGTTTTGCTTTCGCGAAAGGATTCCAAGTTTGCGGGCTACATTTCCAGAATGCACGTCAAGCGGACAAGATAAAACTGATGGCGAAATGCTTTTCCAGATTCCTAAATCGACTCCTTTTGCGTCTTGGCGCACCATCCAACGTAGGTACATGTTGATTCTTTTTGCTGCGGAATTGTTTAATGGATCTGAAATGTGTTTTTGAGTTCGCGCTAGATGATCAGTTTCAAAAAAGATCTTTTTGAATTCGCTGATGCTTTTCTGTAAACTGTCTTTTTCCTGATTTTTAGAAAAAACAGCTTCTAGTCCGTTGTGGTTTTTGTAGATGTTGTTTAAGCCTTTAATGAAACCAGCAAAATCATGTCCGTTGAAAGTTCTGTGAACAAAAGTTTCCAGTCTTGCTAAATCTTCGTCAGAATGTGACATAACGAAATCGTAAGGCGTGTTGCCCATTAATTCCATCATTTTATGCGAATTCTTGATAATCATTTTACGGTTTCCCCAAGCAATAGAAGCGCTTAAGAAACCTGCAATTTCGATATCTTCTTTTTGAGTAAAAAGATGCGGAATTTGTACAGGATCACTTTCGATAAAATCCTGATTGTTATATTGAATGACTTTTTCGTCTAGAAATTCTTTGAGTTCTTTTTGGTTCATTTTAAATGAAATCTTCTTATGAATTTGAGTACCCTAGCCCTGATGGGAGCGGCATCCTTTTTCTGGCTTCTTTAGCCAGGAAAAGATATAGCGGACAGCAGGAAATAGCTCCTAATAATCCGAATTGCTAATTTGTCCGTCGACCATGACTAATTTTCTATCGGCCATGTTTGCTAATTCTTCGTTGTGCGTTACAATAACAAAAGTTTGTCCGAATTCGTCTCGAAGCTGAAAAAATAGCTGATGCAGGTTTTCGGCAGAATGTGTATCTAAGTTTCCAGAAGGTTCATCGGCAAAAATAACATCTGGTTTGTTGATTAAGGCTCTTGCAACGGCAACACGTTGTTGTTCTCCGCCCGAAAGTTCGCTTGGTTTATGATTGATTCGATGAGAAAGTCCAAGATAGCTTAGAAGTTTTTTTGCTTCTTCTTCGGTTTCAGCGGTTTTTTTGCCCGCAATATGAGCAGGAATACAGACATTTTCTAAGGCTGTAAACTCAGGTAAAAGCTGATGAAATTGAAAAATGAATCCGAGATTTAAATTTCTAAAATCAGATAAAACTTTGTCTTGCTTGCTTTTCTTTTTGAAATAGCGGCTATAATAAAAAAACAATAATACGGTAGGTGTAAGTATTACTGCCCATGTGCCGTAGCCGAATATATCGTTTTCTATTTTGCTTCTAAAAAATAACGCAAAAACGGACAATAAAACAAAATAAATGGCTCCTAACCAAGTAATGATTTTGAATGCTTTTTTTTGGTTTGAATTGTCATTTTTGATGTTTTGCAGTTCCAGAACATTTTTTCCGTTAATAGTTAGAGATGAATCTGGATTATGATCGGGTTTGTCTAAAGTTCCTAGAATTTGTAACAAAGTTGTTTTTCCAGCGCCCGAAGCACCAACGATAGAAACAATTTCGCCTTTTTTAATATGTAGATCGACTCCTTTTAAAACTTCAAGTTTGTCGTAGAATTTATGTATGTTTTTTGCGTGTATCATGTAATGAAACTGTTTTTACAAAGAAACGAAGATTATAATCAATATCAAATTCCAAAAAATAAATTCCAAATTCCAAGTTCGATCTTTGATCGGATTAAAAATCTAATAATCTAAAATCGGTACGTAAATTGATATGGGAATCATGGAAATTAAATTTAGAAAAGGAATAATGTAGTTTCCTGAATAATTTTTAATTTCGATTAACTTAAAAATGAATGTGTTATGCAAGATTTAGAAATTGAAAAAGATGACAGAATGTCAAAACTGCTTATTGGATTGGTTTTGGACGGAATTGGGATGATTTCTTTTTCGATTCCGTTTCTAGGTGAGTTTTCAGATGTAGTTTGGGCGCCTATCGCAGCGATAATTATGGCAAGAATGTACAAAGGACGAGTAGGGAAGGTTGCAGGAGTTTTGACTTTTCTAGAAGAAATATTGCCTTTTACTGATGTTATTCCATCATTTACCTTAACTTGGATTTATACTTATTTCTTTCAGAAAAAATAAGAAAGAAACTAATCTTTAAATAAAAAGCCTAGTCCCATGTTTTTAAGCATTTTCTTTTCGAAGTTCCAAAAGAATTTAAATTGGCCAAAGATAGTTCCGATGGCAACTAATAAAACTTGGTAAATTGGAAAGATAATAATAAGGCGAATAAGTGTAAACCAGCCTCCAAAATCTTCCTTAGTAATTCCCAGCCAAACGCAGAATGGTTTAGACAGCCACGCAGATGCCGATCCTGTGATGGCAAAAACGATAAATATAATTATGGCTTGTAAATTGGAGGTAATTCCCCAGCGTTTTTTTAATCTGTTCATTGCTATTTGTAATGATTACAAATATAGTATATTATCTTGAGGGAACATAACCCCAAAGCTTTTGTTTGTAAGTATTTTGAAAATAAATCATGTAATTGTAAATTAAGTAATTTACTTCATAACCATAATGAATGTCAGGACGGTAGTCAATAGACATTTCGTATAAATTTGGGTTATAACGCTGTGGCTGTAAAACACGATTATTCCATTCTGTTACATACAAATAGTTTTTATTTTCAAGATATTGCAATGAATAATAATTTCTAGGATAAGCTCGTGAAGCAAGCCAAGTGGAGAATCCGTTATCAATAATGATAACTTCGTATTCTAATGAATCATTCGCAATTCTAACGGTGTCATTTACTTTTTTATTTGGTGTAGCAGTATCTGTACTGGCAATATTCTTAGAAGCCGAAGAACACGCAATAATGGTAAATAAAACAATCAATATGGAAATGCATTTTTTCATGTTTTAAATTTACGAATATTTGATGAAAGGAGGATGGGGTTTAACATTCTATTGAAGGTTCTAAGCTACTAAGATGCTAAGCTTCTAAGTCTTTGTTTTCTTGTGAAAAAAAAGTGGCTTGCTATGCAAACCACTTTAGAATGTCTGTATAAAAAACTCAGCATCTTAGAATCTCAGTACCTTAGAAACTTTATTTGCTTCCAAACAATTTCCCGATAAATCCAGCGATTCCTCCTTTGCTTTTGGTAACTACTAATACGTCTGCCACGTCAACTTTTCCGTCGCCGTTTTGGTCTAAGCCAAATTGCATTCCGTATTTAGAAATAGTATCCATTATTCCTGAAGCTTGTCCGCTGTTTCCTGAAATTGAATTTATAATATCTGATATTTGAAAACTACTGTCGTTTGGATCTTTTGCTTTATTAACTAAAGAGCCTAAAATCTGCGGAATCAAATTGGAAGCAACTCCACTTGAATCTGCACTGCTTAATCCGAATTTTTCGCCAAGATTTCCGCTTAATTGCTGTTGAATTTGTTGCACAACAGGATTTGAACTGTCGATGGCTGTACTTCCGTTAAATAATCCTGCAATTTGATCGGTTCCGCCTTCTGAAACAATCTTTTTTAATCCTTCAAAAATAGAATTACTTGTTTCGCTTATTACGGCTTGATTATGTTCATTTGGGACAGCGTTATTGTTTACAACAGCATCGCCTCCATATTGCTGTACTAATTGGGTTAATTGTTCAAACATACTATTTAAGGTTTAAATTACACGCCAAATTTAATAAAAAAAGAAAGGGATTTACTACAAAACCGTAATAAATCCCTTTAAAGATAATCTATTTTTTAATTACTTAGCTTAACAAAGTAATAATTTGTGATGCTAATTCAGTACCGATTCTGTCTTGCGCTTCTCCTGTAGCAGCTCCGATATGAGGAGTTAAAGAGATTTTAGAGTGCATTAAGATTGCCATTTCTGGTTTTGGTTCGTTTTCGAAAACATCTAAACCTGCAAAAGCAACTTTTCCTGAATCTAAAGCTTTTAATAAAGCTACTTCATCGATAACGCCACCACGAGCACAGTTAACAATTCCAACACCGTTTTTCATAATTTCAAGTTCTTTTTCTCCAATGATGTAACCATCTTGAGCAGGAACGTGTAATGTGATGAAATCAGCTTCTTTAAATAAAGACTCTAAAGATTGAGAAACGATTGTAGTTGTAATTGATTGTCCGTCGAAAAATTCAACTTTTACATCAACTTGCGGAATAAAGCTATCAGCAGCGATAACTTTCATCCCTAAACCAAGAGCCATTTTTGCAGTAGCTTGTCCGATACGACCAATACCAACAATACCTAAAGTTTTTCCTCTTAATTCAGTTCCATTAGCATATGCTTTTTTCAAACCGTCAAAGTTTGAGTCACCTTCAAGAGGCATATTTCTGTTAGAATCATGTAAAAAACGAACACCATTGAATAAGTGACCAAAAACTAATTCAGCAACAGATTCTGAAGATGAAGCAGGGGTATTAATTACATGGATTCCTTTGCTTTTAGCATAATCCACATCGATATTATCCATACCAACACCACCACGACCGATGATTTTGATACCTGGACAAGAATCGATAATATCTTTACGAACTTTAGTTGCGCTACGAACTAAAATTACGTCAATGTTGTTTTCGTTTATATAGTTAGCTACTTGTTCTTGAGCTACTTTTGTAGTGATAACTTCAAATCCACCTTTTTCTAAGGCTAGAATTCCGCTTTTAGAAATTCCATCATTTGCTAATACTTTCATTGTGTATGTTGTTTATTTGGTTAATCGTTTAATTGTTTAATCGATAACCAACTATTTGATTTTTCTTTTTTTGTAAACTTTGACTTTGACTGAAAACTAAACTTTAGTTTCTAAAGCTTTCATTACATCAACTAAAACTTGAACGCTTTCAATTGGCATAGCGTTGTAAATAGAAGCTCTATAACCACCAACAGAACGGTGTCCTGGCAATCCAGAAATGTTTGCAGCTTTCCATAAAGCGTCAAAAGTTTCTGTGTGTTCTGGGTTGTTCAATAAGAAAGTTACGTTCATGTTAGAACGATCTTCTACTTTTGCAGCACCTTTGAATAATGGGTTTCTGTCGATTTCAGCGTAAAGTAATTCTGCTTTAGCGTTGTTTAATTTTTCAACAGCAGCGATTCCTCCTTTTTCTTTAATCCATTGTAATGTTAAAAGAGAAACGTAAACAGCAAATACAGGTGGAGTATTGTACATACTTTCTCCTTTAATGTGTTTAGCGTAATCTAGCATACTCGGAATAGTTTTTCCGTTTTTGCCTAAGATTTCTTCTTTAACTACTACTAAAGTAGTTCCAGCTGGTCCCATATTTTTCTGAGCACCTGCATAGATTAAGTCGAATTTAGAAAAATCTAATTGACGTGAAAAAATATCAGAACTCATATCGCATACAACAGGTACATTTGTTGATGGGAATTCTTTCATTTGGGTTCCAAAGATGGTATTGTTACTTGTACAGTGGAAATAATCAGCATCAGCTGGAATTTCGTAACCTTTTGGAACATAAGTATAATTGTCTTCTTTTGAAGAAGCTACGACAACAGTATCACCGAAAAGTTTTGCTTCTTTGATCGCCGCAGTTGCCCACGTTCCCGAATCTAAATAAGCTGCTTTTCCGTTTTCTTTCATTAAGTTATATGGAGCCATTAAGAATGCTGTGCTGGCACCACCTTGTAAAAATAAAGCCTGATAACCTTTTCCTTGAAGTCCTAATAATTCTAAAGCAAGGGAACGAGCTTCCTCCATAACTGCAACGAAGTCTTTGCTTCGGTGCGAGATTTCAAGAATAGATAACCCTGAATCATTAAAATTTAAAATTGCTTTTGATGCCTTCTCAAAAACTTCCTGAGGTAAAATACTTGGTCCTGCGCTGTAGTTGTGTTTTTTCATGGTTGTTGTTAATAGTCGAAAATTTTAAAGACGCAAATTTCGGTAATAAGAGCCGAAAAAGCGTTAAAATATTCGAAATAATTAAACAATTTATTACTTTGTTGTTAACAAAAACGTTATAGTATCGACATTATCTGCGTAATCCCACAATTGAGGTTTTTGGGTTTCGCCAAATGCGATGCTATTTGTAGTTAAATTACTGCTAACAATACATTGAATTTGATCTGTGTCTTCCTGAAGGCGTTTTTTAAGATCTTCGAGGTTTTCGTAGTATTCATAAAAAACACTAGAAATAGGAGAGGCGTAGCTTGAATCTTTTTTTAAAGTCAAGAATCCGTTGTCTAATAATTTGAAATTACTCATTAAAAATACCGCTTTATTATAGTCATAATTATTAGCGTATTTTTCGTAATGAATAACATCTTGATATTTAAACATGGCTTGGAAAAAGGCATCAAAAGAATAGTCTTTCGGAATAAAAAGTTTAGAAACATTACGGCATCCTAAACCAAAATATCTAAAAATATCTTCGCCGAGCGCTTCCAATTCTTCAGTAGTTTCTTTTCCAGTTAAAATCGCAGCTGAATTTCTGTTTTTACGAATAATTGACGGTTTGTCTTTAAAATAATATTCAAAATAACGAGCCGTATTATTACTTCCGGTCGCAATTACAGCGTCAAAATTTTCTAGTTTTCCTTCTACGAAAGTGATTTTGTCTTTCAGATTTTCATCAACAGCAATTAAATATTTAGCTAAAAATGGCAATAAATACTGATCGTTTGACGAAGTTTTGATTAAAGCTTTGTTGCCTGTAATTAAAACCGATAAAAAATCATGAAAACCTACTAACGGAATATTTCCAGCTAAGATCAAAGCAACTGTTTTTCCATTTTTGTCATCCTGAGCGGAGTCGAAGGAGTAAGCTGAAAGCCATTTGTTTATATTTTCTGCCGTAAGAGCTTCTGCCCATGATTGTATAGAAAAATAAACCTGTTCGGGCGTATACCATCCGTTATGAGATTGCGAAAGACTAATAAGATTTTCGAAATCATCAAAAAAGATATCATTATATAAGACGTCAGATTTTTGCGCAGAAGCGCCTTCAGAAAACTGACTTAAAAATTTTCCTAATTCAACAAAAACACTTTTTTTTGTTTCTAATGTCATAATGTTTGCTTATGAATTGTTTTGATTGTAATTTTGCACAAAAATAAGCATAATTAAGTCGAAAGTCAAAAGTCATAAAGTCAAAAGCAATGCTTGTCTTTATTTTGACTTTAGAACTTTAAGATTTTTAACTTTAAGACTAATAAACGATGGCAATAATTATAACTGACGAATGCATCAATTGTGGGGCTTGCGAACCAGAGTGCCCAAATACAGCAATATATGAAGGAGCAGATGATTGGAGATATAAAGACGGAACAAGTCTTTCTGGAAAAATTGTATTACCTGACGGAACTGAAGTTGACGCTGATGATGCGCAAACTCCAATTTCTGACGAAATCTACTATATAGTACCAGGAAAATGTACAGAATGTAAAGGTTTCCACGATGAGCCGCAGTGTGCTGCTGTTTGTCCTGTTGACTGTTGTGTACCAGATGATAATCATGTTGAAGATGAAGAAACTCTATTAGAGAGACAAGCATTTTTACATGCTGAATAATTATTTCTGAGCATCTACAAAAAAAAATATAATCCTGAGTTATTAAGACTCAGGATTTTTTTTGCCCTGATATCAGGTATTTTTGAAGGTTAGTTTGTTGGTAACTAATGTTTTATTTTTTGAGTGTTGCGTAATTGTTAAAAAAATGATACTTTAGTTAAAAATTTAACAACGCCTATGACGAGATCGCTACTTTTATTTGTTGTTTTGCTCAACTATGTAAACGTTTTTGCACAAAACGAAGAGTATTCTATTATTGTTAAGGATATAGAAACCTTGGAGCCAATACAAAATGCTACGGTTAAAATAATGAAAACCCAGCAGATTTTATTGAGCAATGAAGAAGGAAAAGTTACTTTTATGCTGACAGGGGGATCTAATATTCAGGTTTCTGAAACTAATTATGAAGATGTGACTGTACGTTGGACTTCTTTAAATGGAGATCAAAAATTTGTTATCTATTTAAAGAGTAAAAACAATAAATTAGATGAAGTAGTTTTATCTAAGGAATCTCCAGAAAAAATACTGCAGAAACTGGTTAACAATTCTACTAAGAAAATTAGTGTTTCTCATAGACAGAAAGTATATGTGAGAGAGTTTTTTATGCTCGATAATCAGTATACATATTATAATGATGGGTTGGTAAATTTTCAATTTGATAAAAATAATAGTGCAACTACTTTATTGGTTGAGCAAAATCGCTCTTACGGATTATTAGAAGCAGATGTAAGTGCCGATTTGAAGGGCTATAATCTGAATGATATAATGGAGAATTATTCGAATTTTAAATATTTTGATCCATTATTAGATTCGAAATCAAAAAAATCATACGATTTTACAATAAAAGGACATTCGAAAAACAAAGATTACTACATAATGACAGTTGTTCCGTTGGATAAAGCCAAAGAAGCAATTGATAATTTCGAAATCATTTATGATCCTTTGAAAAAGATTATTGTAGAATTTACGATTTCAACTACGCCTGCAACTCTTGATAAGGTGGAAGAAAAGACAAAAGAAGGCGAAAAAAACTTAACAAAATCTTTCGTAAAAGTAAATTACAGATGGGACGGAACCGATTATTATTTATTGAGTTCTAATGAAGAAATTGGTTATGATGTTGTTTTAAAAGACAAAACCAAAAATGTTCAAGTAAGAAATAGTTTTATAACGACAGGTTTTAATAAACAAAATTTCACTTATAATGAGAGTGATGTTTTTAAGGAAAAATCGCTTTTTAATAAGAAAAACAAAATCCTGACTAATTATTGGGATATTTCTGGATTTACAGCCACAGATGAAGAAAAGGCAATCATCGCATCGTTAGAGTTTAAATTGTAATTAATAAATAGAAGAAGAAATCCTGAACAATTAAGTTCAGGATTTTTTGTTTTATATCAGATTGTTTGGAGTTAAAGTCTAGAAAGTAAATCCAAGTCTTGCATAGTAGTAAGCACCGCTGAATCCCATTTGTACAGCATCCCAATAACCTCCAGCTTCTGTGTTTCCTTGCTCGTCTTGTTTGGTTGGGTATACATTAAATAAGTTGTTACTTCCAATAGTTAGTTTTAAACTTTTAGTAAATTGATATCCAACAGTTAAATCAGTTACGACTCTCGGATTGTAAACATCATCTTCGTCTGCATAATCTACTAAAACGACTTTACTGAAACGAGTAAAAGCCAACCCAGCATCAAATTTATTTTTAGTGTAATTTAAGTTTAAACTAAATTTATTGTCTGGTGCAGAAGCCAATAAAAAAGCTTTTTCACGTTTTCCAAAAAAAGTAGCTTCGTCAAGAGTACCATTTTTAACTTTATCAATTTTCATGTCGTTGATGTTTCCAACCAAAGTTGCACTAAGGTTACCAAAATCAAATCCTTTTTTCCAAGAAAAAACTACATCAAGACCATGCGTACTTGTGTCTACACCATTGGCAAAAAATTGTGCTTCAGAAACGCCAAGGTTTAAAGAACTTGCATCAAAATATCCAGTAAGTACGATACGATCTTTTACTTGAATATAATAACCGTCAATAGTTGCAGTGAAATCTCCAAAAGATGCAGTAAAACCTAAAGATGCGTTTACAGCTTTTTCTTCATTTAATTTACCAATTCCAAAAGCCCTTGTAATTTCACTGTCATTTGGTGCCAATAAAACCTCGGTTGCACCACTTGCATTAAAGTTGGTGAAACGTAAATTATAATAAATCTGAGCTAAAGATGGTGCGCGGAAACCTGTACTTACAGAACCTCTTAAATTAATGTGATCGCCAAGTTTTAGTCTAGAGGCTAATTTTCCGTTTAAAGTGCTTCCAAAATCGCTATAGTTTTCAAAACGAACCGCTGCGTCTACCATTAAATCTTTAGTTATATCAAGCTCTCCATCAGCATACAAAGAAAAATTAGTTCGACTTTTGTTCACCTCGTTTGCAGGACTATAACCAGGAAAACCTTGTGAACTTCCAGGTCTAGGATTTCCTGAAATAGGGTCAATTGGTGCGCTTTGCGTCGTTGGATCGGTAATTGGCTGTCCATTTGTGTCATAAGTTGTATATGAGCCTTCTTCTCCAGCAAAGATTTCAAATTTTTCTACTCTAAATTCAGTTCCAAAAGCAATATTAAAGCCTTCAAGAACACTATCATAGTTTTTAGAAATGTCAAAATTAGTAGTATTTTGAAGTAAGCTATGTCCTCCAGCATCAAACTCATGCGGAGATTTTTCTTCGAGTGAAGCATTTATTGTTCCTTTAATATCATATTGAAATTTATTTTTTCCGAAAGTATTGCTCAGATCAAATTTCCATCCTCCTGTAGATTCTGTTTTGATTCCGGCAGCAACAGAATTATCATTAATTTTTGATGTAATTCTTGGCGTGTAACCTCCAGGATAAACGGACTCGACCACTCTTTCTCCATCATTTCTAGTAAAAGCGTAAGCATCCGTATCTCTAAAATTGCTTCCACCAAAAGCATAAAATTCTGTTTTATCAGCAATCGGAATAGAGATATTAGCAAATAAATTTACGCCATGCATACTGGCATCTCCAAAACCTTTTCTAAAATCATAAGCAGGTCTCAAAGTTTTATTTTTGTTTAAAAACTCACCAGTAAAGTTTGCGTAACCGCCTTTGGTTCCTAAGGCAACACCATAATTGGTAGCAACTCTCACAGAACCACCATCAAAATCTTGATCTTTTCCGTATGAGTTTCCGTTTCCATCCTGATCTAATCTGTAGCCTTTTGTATTTGGGGTTCCAGGAAGAAAATCGCCTTTTGCATGTGTGTTGAAGGCGCCATAGGTTACAGATCCTGTTAATTCATTTACATTATCATTTGTTATGATATTGATAACTCCCGCAATGGCATCAGAACCGTATTGAGCCGAAGCACCGTCGCGCAAAATCTCGATTCTTTTAATAGAAGCGGCAGGAATTGCATTCAAATCTGTTCCTGTATTTCCGCGTCCTCTTGTTCCAAATAAATTAATTAAAGACGATTGATGTCTTCTTTTTCCGTTAATTAAAACCAAAGTTTGGTCAGGTCCCATACCTCTTAATGAAGCTGGATCTACGTGATCGGCACCATCAGAACCAGATTGTTTGTTGGCATTGAAAGATGGGGCGACATATTGTAGCAATTGATTAATTTCGATTTTACCACTTTGAGTTGTAACATCTTTTACGCTAATAACATCAATGGGAACAGCAGAATTTACGACCGTTCTCTTCGTGCTTCTAGATCCTGTAACAACAACGTCATTTAAAACTTGACCGTCACTCTCGCTTAAAACTACATTGATCTTGTCGATAGAAGTTGCTTTTTCTACTGTTGTGAATCCTACATAACTGAAAACCAAAGTAGCGCCTTCTTTTACTTTTATTTTATAACTACCCTCAAAATCGGTAGAAACGCCATTAGAAGTTCCTTTTTCGACAATATTTACACCAGGAAGCGGCGTGCCAGATTTGTCTTTTACAACACCCGAGACTTCTTTTTGGGCAAAAAGAAACGCTGAATTCAGCAGAAATAGTAATAATGCAATCTTTTTCATGGTAATTGGTTTATTGGTTTGTTTTTTTGTTGATTAGTTTTATAAAAATACTTTTTTTTAACAAAAACTTAATAAAATGTTTAAAAATTTTTAAGATTAGGGCTAAAATTATATTATTGAACATTTTTACTTCGCGCAAGAGCTATTAAATCTTATATTTGCAAAATTTTAAAGCCAAAAAATATCATTTTGGCAGAAATTAAGAAAACACGTAAATCATAACACATTAAATAACAGGATTTAATGTTGAAGATCTTTTTAAGAGATCGAATAAATAAATAGAAACAAACAGATGAAAGCAGGAATTGTAGGATTGCCAAATGTTGGAAAATCAACATTATTTAATTGTTTATCTAATGCAAAAGCGCAGAGTGCTAACTTTCCGTTTTGTACAATCGAACCTAATATTGGTGTTGTAAACGTTCCAGATCCAAGAATCAATAAATTGGAAGAATTGGTAAAACCAGAGCGCGTTCAAATGGCAACTGTAGATATCGTAGATATTGCAGGTTTGGTAAAAGGAGCAAGTAAAGGTGAAGGTCTTGGAAACCAGTTTTTAGGAAACATTAGAGAGTGTAATGCTATTATTCACGTTTTACGTTGTTTTGACAATGATAATATTGTACACGTTGACGGAAACGTAAATCCAATTCGTGATAAAGAAACTATCGATATCGAATTGCAGTTAAAAGATTTAGAAACTGTTGAAAAACGTTTAGAAAAAGTAAAACGTGCTGCAAAAACAGGAAATAAAGAAGCTCAAACAGAAGAGGCTTTATTAAACAGAATTAGAGAAGCTTTATTACAAGCAAAATCTGCGAGAACAATTGTTCCTCAAAGTAATGACGAAGAAGTTTTATTAGAAAGCTTCCAATTAATTACTGCAAAGCCTGTTTTATACGTTTGTAACGTAGACGAAAGTTCAGCAGTAAACGGAAACAAATATGTAGATCAAGTTCGCGAATTAGTAAAAGACGAAGAAGCTGAAGTTATCGTGCTTTCAGTAGGAGCAGAAGCTGATATTACAGAATTAGAAAGCTACGAAGAGCGTCAGGTTTTCTTAGAAGATATGGGATTAGAAGAACCAGGAGCATCGGTTTTAATTCGTGCAGCTTACAAATTATTAAAACAACAAACTTACTTTACGGCAGGTGTAAAAGAAGTTCGTGCTTGGACAATCAATATCGGAGCAACTGCGCCACAAGCAGCAGGAGTTATCCACACTGATTTTGAAAAAGGTTTCATCCGTGCAGAAGTAATTTCATACGATGATTACGTTCAATACGGTTCTGAAGCAAAAGCAAAAGAAGCTGGAAAATTCAGAGTTGAAGGAAAAGAATACGTAGTAAAAGATGGTGATGTAATGCATTTCCGTTTCAACGTTTAATCTTTTTTTTAGACAATAGAAGAAAGAAGAAAGAAGAAAGATAAAAGAAAAACTGCTGGAGAAATTCAGCAGTTTTTTTGTTTTTGGAAAATAGATAAAAGTCATTACTTGTCAGGCTGAGCGAAGTCGAAGTCCCGCAAAGATTGTCGATTCTGTTTGTAGAGTTTCTTGCGTGTCCTTCGACTTCGCTCAGGAAGACAAAAAATGAGAGCAAAAATTAGAATAAAAAAATCCCTGTAAATCTGCGCTTTCGCGAAAGCGAACCAGAAAAATCTGCGTTCTGTTTTCAATAAATATTTTTTTGGCTTAAAAATTGGTTACAGAAAAATTAACCAATTACTAATCTAAAACCAATCGATCAAAATGCTAAAAAAATCTTTCAAATTTTTGGGCTGGACACTTTTCGGAATTTTTGTTTTCCTTACTCTTTACATTTCATCTGTTTTAATCATTTCGAAAATTACTGTGAATTCAGATATAGCAAAAGGCGAAGAACAAAATGCTATTCCGATTTACATTCTTTCCAATGGAGTTCATACCGATATTGTAGTTCCAGTTAAAAATGAAATTAAAGATTGGAGAAGTGAAATTCAATTCAATCAAACGCAATCAAAAGATTCGTTAATGAATTATATTGCTTTTGGTTGGGGCGATAAAGGATTTTATCTAGAAACTCCAGAGTGGGCAGATTTAAAAGCAAGCACAGCTTTTAAAGCCGCATTCGGAATCAGCTCTTCTGCGGTACACGCTACATTTTTCAAACAATTAAGAGAAGGAGAAGATTGCAAACGCATTTTAATTTCCAAAGAAAATTATCAAAAATTAGTAACGTATATTTCAGATAGTTTCAGCAATCCAGTTCATCCACAATGGATTGAAGGTCACAGTTACGGAAAAAAAGATGCTTTTTATGAAGCAAAAGGAAGCTATAGTCTTTTCTATACATGCAATACTTGGGCAAACAATGCTTTAAAAGCAGCCAATCAAAAAGCAAGTTTATGGACAGTTTATGATAAAGGGATTTTCTGTCATTATAAATAATCTTGCAATGAAAAAGATATTTTTGATTATCGCGATACTAGCAATAATTATTTCCTGTAAAAAAGCTGATGCACCAGCGGAATGCGTAGAAGGTTGTGCAACCTTTTATTTTGAAAATCCGCAACCTGATAATGATTCTGAGTTAGATCATTTTCCGAGTAAATTCAGAGGATTGTATGTTAATAAGGATTCGACATTTATCAGAATTGAAGAGGATAGAATTCTGGAAGAATACTTTTGGAAGTTCAAAATTTATAAGCTTAAATTAGATTCCCTAAAGGCTGAATGTGATATTGTTGATGGGAAATTGATTCCAAAGGATACAAAATATAGTTATGATATGTTGTCAAAAGGAGATTCAATAGAGTTGATTCAAAAAAATATTGATACGCTATTTAGGTTTTCTCTTTATCAAAAAGTAAAACGCATTGACGGGCAATTAATTTTGAGTAAAAAAGATTCCATATTCTGGAGAGCTCGATTTGTTTTGCTCGATAAAAATATATTGAAATTTAAAAATCTTTATGATTTGAAAGATTTGAAAAAGCTTGATTCCGTCACTAAAATAAAAGCAAAAAAACTTGATTCTACTTCGTATTTGATCAAGCCGGCAAGAAGCGAATTCAAAAAGATTTTTAAAATTAAAAATCTAGGATACGATCAAGAATATAAAAAAGTCTCTAAATAAACATGGGAAAAATATAAAATCCGACTAAAATCCGAGAAGAACAGAATTTTCATTAATGCCTACATTTGAATAAATATCAAAAAATCAGCAAATGAAAAAGCATAACATCTTTTCAAAAACCTGGTATTTATTAAAAACAACATTTTTAGAATTCAACGACGATAATGCGATCAAATTAAGTGCGGCATTATCTTATTATACCATTTTTGCTTTGCCTCCTTTATTGATTATTATAATTACTATTTGTGGCTTCTTTTTTGGGGAAGAGGCAGTCACAGGTCAATTATACGGTCAAATAAATAGATTGGTTGGAAATAATGCTGCGGTACAAATTCAGGAGGCAATCAAAAATGTTCAATTATCAGACAGCAATGTATTTGTAACCGTTTTTGGTGTTGTGATGCTGCTGATCGGGGCTTCGGGAGTTTTTGCAGAAATTCAGAGTTCCATAAACTACATCTGGGGACTTCGTGCAAAACCAAATAAAGGACTCCGAAAATTTATCCAAAACAGAATCATGTCTTTCTCTATGATTGTTTCTGTTGGATTTTTAATGTTGGTCAGCTTAATGCTCAACGCTACTTTAGATGTCTTAAATGCCCGATTGAAATTGTATTTTCCAGATACAACAGTTTATCTTTTTTATGTGGTGAATTTGGTAATTGTTTTTGCCAGTATCACATTGCTTTTCGCAATTATATTCCGAACTTTACCAGATGGAGTGATTAAGTGGAAAGATGCTTTTATTGGCGCTTCCTGCACTGCAATTTTGTTTATGATAGGTAAATTTGCAATTGGAGTTTACTTAGGAAACTCAACAGTTGCAAGTGTTTACGGTGCTGCGGGTTCTGTAATTATAATTTTAGTTTGGGTGTATTACTCCGCTATTATTTTATATTTTGGAGCAGAATTTACTAAAGTCTATGCCAAAGCTTTTGGAGCAAGTATTTCGCCAAATGATTACTCTGTAGAGATACAAAAGGAAATTTTTGAAATAGAACCAGAAAATAATTAAACCATATAAGTGATATAAGTAAATATTAGTTTGCTTATTGAAGATGTTTGAATGTTTCATTTAAATGAACTTACATTACTTATATGGTGAAAAACCAAAACACCACAAACATGAAAATTATAGCCTTTGGAGGAAGTAACAGTAAGCAATCAATCAACAAGCGTTTAGCGACTTATGCATCAAGTTTATTTGAAAATGCTGAGGTTGAAGTTTTAGACTTGAATGATTTTGCAATGCCCGTTTTTAGTGTTGATCTTGAAAAAGAAGTAGGACAGCATAAAGTTGCACAAGCATTCTTAAACAAATTGAAAGAAGCTGATATTTTGGTGGTTTCAATGGCAGAGAATAACGGAAATTATTCTGTTGCTTTCAAAAATGTTTTCGATTGGAGCTCAAGAATCGAAAAAGATGTTTTTCAGCACAAACCAATGTTATTATTGGCAACTTCGCCAGGAGGTAGAGGAGGCGCATCAGTTTTAGGAATTGCCCAGAATCTTTTCCCTCGTTATGGTGCTGAAATAAAAGGAAGTTTTTCATTGCCATCATTTGGCGCGAATTTTGATTTGAATGATAATAAAATTTCTAATGTTGAGTTAGACAACGAACTGAAAGATATTATCAAATCAAATTTTTAAATGTTACAAAGAAAGATTTCATTTTTATTCCTTTTATTGAACATCATTTTTTTCAATTTTGCTTCTGCACAAAAAATAAGCGAAGTTGATAAAATTGTTGCAAAATACCCTAAAAGTTTTGGTTCAACCGAAAAACTGGCAGAACGAATCGAGAAAGATTTTGATTCTGACTACGATCGCGCGCGCGCCATTTACAGCTGGATGGCTTTTAATATAAAATACGATTATAATGCTTTTTTAAATCCGCCAAGAGTTCAAGGTTTTAGCTATTCTTCTGAAGCTGAAAAGCAACGAAAAATAAAACAGTTGAATGATAATCTTATTCAAAAAGCTTTTAAATCTCAGAAAGCAGTTTGCGAAGGTTTTACCGCTTTGTATCAGCATTTAGCAGAGCTGGTAGGTTTGAAATGCGAAATAATTCGAGGTGATTCAAAAACAAATTTAAGAGATATTGGCCGTAAAACAACTTCATCAAATCATGCTTGGAATACGGTTTTAATTGATAAAAAATGGCGTCTTGTTGATGTTACTTGGGGACAAGGATATTATGATACTAGTAAAGGAAGAATGGTTAACGATTTCAATCCGGTGTATTTCGATACCGATCCTGATTATTTTTTCGCGAAACATTATCCAGATTCGGGAACTTTTCTTGGAGATAGAATCAGTAAAAGTGATTTCTTAGATGGACCTTTAATTTATAATAAAACCATAGAAAACGACTATAAAATAAAAACTCCAAATTCAGGAATAATCGAAGCGAAGAGTGGAGATAAAATTACTGTTGAAATTAAAAATGTGTCCAAATCAAGTCAGGTTTTTTATTTGAACAGAAAGAACCAAGCAGTTAAAGTTCTTAATCCAAAAGAGAAGCGAGGAGGCCTAGAATTTCAAATCCCTATTGATAAAAATATTGGAGATTACATCACGATTTTTATAGATACAGAAAGCATTGTTTCTTTTAAAATTGTATAGTAGAAATTAAGAAATCTACAATTTTTGTGTTTTCTGAAATTGCCGTATCTTAGCAAGAAATGAAAAGAACTTGAATGCTATGGAAACTACTTTTTTGAAGTCAATTTTAGATAATGATTTCTATAAATTTACGATGCAACATGCCGTAATCAGACTTTTTCCAAAGGCAAAGGTTCGTTATGGATTTATAAATAGAGGAAAACATATTTTTCCGCCAGGATTTGCAGATTTGCTTCGTCATTCTGTAGATGCTATGGCAGATCTTCGTTTAACAAAAGAAGAAAAAAGTTATCTAGCGCATTATTGTCCTTATCTCGATCCGACTTATTTAGATTTTTTGCAAGGTTATAGTTTTGATCCGTCTGAAGTTCAGATTAGTCAAGAGGGAACAGAAATTTCAGTTACTGTTGAAGGATTTTGGTATAGAACTATTTTGTGGGAAGTGCCCTTAATGTCTTTAATTTCGGAGTTGTTTTATAAAGCAAGTCATTTAATTCGATTAAATGATGAAGCAATCAAGAATCTCACTAAAGACAAAATAGATAATTATAACAAACTTGGAGTCTCGGTTTTAGAATTTGGCACCAGACGCCGTCATTCTTATGACGTTCATGATTTAGTTAATGAAACTTTGAGAACTTATGGAGGGCAAAGTTTTATCGGTACAAGCAATGTTCATTTTGCGATGGTCAATAATAGAAGACCTTTAGGAACACATGCGCACGAATGGTTTATGTTTCATGCCGCACAATATGGTTTTAAAATGGCAAATTCGATAAGTTTGGAACATTGGACACAAGTTTACGGCGGAGATCTCGGAATCGCCTTGACAGATACATATACAACCGATGTATTTTTTAATCAATTTGATAAAAAATATTCCAAACTTTTTGATGGTGTTCGACATGATAGTGCCGATCCTATAGAGTTTGCACAAAAGGTAATTTCGCATTATACCAAAATGGGAATTGATCCAAAATCAAAAACAATTGTTTTTTCAGATTCTCTGAATTATGAAAAAGTAAAAAAGATCGTCGATTTCTGCCAAGACAAAATAAAAATGTCTTTCGGAATTGGAACCAATTTCACCAACGATGTTGGTCTTCCTGCGATGAATATGGTCATCAAATTAACCGAAACAAGACCCGACAACACGCATTGGCAAGGAGTTGTAAAATTGTCTGACGAAAAAAACAAAAATACGGGAACGCCTGAAATGATTGCATTGGCAAAAGAAGTACTAGGAATCAAATAGTATTTTTTTTGCCGAAAAAGCAGTTTTTTATATTTTTAATGCCCATTTTATTTTAAAATCAATTTAAATAGATTTTGAACTGTTATTATTCATAACAAAAAAGAAATACGCTTTTATTTTTTGTTGATAAATGGTAAATTAGCCAAAAATCCTAAATTCATTTATGCTAGAGCAAAATCAATACAACGAAGATAATATTCGTTCACTCGATTGGAAGGAACATATTCGTATGCGTCCGGGTATGTACATCGGGAAATTAGGGGACGGATCATCACCGGATGATGGTATTTACATTTTATTAAAAGAGGTTTTAGACAACTGTATCGATGAATTCGTTATGGGTGCCGGAAAAACTATTGAAGTTTCTATTAAAGACAGAACGGTTTCAGTTCGTGACTACGGACGTGGAATTCCGTTAGGGAAAGTAGTCGATGTAGTTTCGAAAATGAACACTGGAGGAAAGTACGATTCTAAAGCTTTCCAGAAGTCAGTTGGTTTGAACGGTGTCGGAACAAAGGCAGTTAATGCGCTTTCAAATTATTTTCGCGTAGAATCTGTTCGTGATGATAAACAAAAAGCGGCAGAATTCTCTGCTGGAAATTTGGTTCAAGAAGAAGATGTTATCGATACGACAAAACGTAAGGGAACAAAAGTAATTTTTACGCCAGACGAAACGATCTTCAAAAACTACAAATTCCGTTTAGAATATGTAATTAAAATGGTCAAAAACTATTGTTATTTGAACAATGGTTTGACGATTATTTTTAATGGAGAAAAATATTATTCAGAAAATGGACTTCGCGATTTATTAGAAGAAACCATCAACCAAGAAGATTTAGAATATCCGATTATTCACTTAAAAGAGCATGATATTGAGGTTGCACTTACGCATAGTAAAACGCAATACAGTGAAGAATATCACTCTTTTGTAAACGGTCAAAATACAACACAAGGAGGAACGCACTTAGCGGCTTACCGTGAAGCGGTTGTAAAAACAATTCGTGAGTTTTACAATAAGAATTTCGAAGCATCAGACGTTCGTAAATCGATCGTAAGTGCGATTAGTATTAAAGTAATGGAGCCGGTTTTTGAGTCTCAGACTAAAACAAAATTAGGTTCTACAGATATGGGGTCTGATGACGGAACTCCAGCCGTTTCTGTTCGTACTTTCGTTAACGATTTCATCAAAACTAAACTGGATAATTACCTGCATAAAAATCCAACAACTGCGGAAGCTTTATTGCGTAAAATTCTTCAGGCGGAACGCGAGCGTAAAGAATTATCAGGAATCAGAAAACTGGCGACAGATCGTGCTAAAAAAGCCAATCTTCATAATAAAAAATTAAGAGATTGCCGTGCGCATCTTCCAGATACTAAAAACCCAAGAAACTTAGAAAGCACACTTTTTATTACCGAGGGAGATTCGGCTTCTGGATCGATTACAAAATCGCGTGATGTAAATACACAAGCGGTTTTCAGTTTGCGTGGTAAACCTTTGAATTCATATGGAATGTCTAAAAAAATTGTGTATGAAAACGAAGAATTCAACTTACTTCAAGCTGCATTAGATATTGAAGATGGATTAGAGAAATTACGTTACAACAATATCGTAATCGCAACTGATGCCGATGTCGACGGAATGCACATTCGTTTGCTTTTGATTACGTTCTTTTTACAGTTTTTCCCAGAATTAATAAAAGAAGGGCATTTGTATATTTTACAAACGCCACTTTTCAGGGTTCGTAACAAGAAAGAAACGATTTACTGTTATTCTGAAGAAGAAAGAAAAGATGCCATCGAAAAACTAAAACCAAAACCAGAAATCACCCGATTTAAAGGTTTGGGAGAGATTTCGCCAGATGAGTTCAAAAACTTTATTGGAGATACCATTCGCCTTGATCCGGTTATGATGGATAAACATACTTCGATTGAGCAATTATTGTCTTTCTATATGGGTAAAAACACACCAGACAGACAAGAATTTATTATCAAGAATCTGAAGGTTGAAATTGATGAGCTTGAGGAAGCTTAAAATTAAAGTAGAAGAATTTTTTAGTAGTTATACTGAACAAAATATATGAAAGACGAAGAAGACGATAACATAATTCCAAACGACGACGAGAATAATCAGGATGAAAACCAGTTTGATGACAATCAAAATGGAGATGACGATGAGATTATTGATGTAGATGCTAAGAATTTTGAAGGACAGCATTTTTACGAAAATCAGGAAGAAGAAGGAGAAGACGTTATTACGAAAGTAACCGGAATGTACAAAGACTGGTTCTTGGATTACGCTTCATACGTAATCTTGGAGCGTGCCGTTCCTGCTATCGAAGACGGATTCAAGCCTGTTCAGCGTCGTATTATGCACTCTTTAAAAGAGTTGGATGATGGTCGTTATAATAAAGTTGCCAATGTAGTAGGGCACACTATGCAGTATCACCCACACGGAGATGCAAGTATTGGTGATGCAATGGTACAAATTGGTCAAAAGGATTTATTGATTGATTGCCAAGGAAACTGGGGAAATATCTTAACTGGTGACGGTGCGGCTGCGCCCCGTTATATTGAGGCACGTTTGTCTAAATTTGCTTTGGAGGTTTTGTATTCTCCAAAAATTACAGATTGGGGATTATCATATGATGGTAGAAAAGCCGAACCGATTAATCTTCCGGTAAAATTTCCATTGCTTTTAGCACAAGGAGCAGAAGGTATTGCGGTGGGTTTGTCAACAAAAGTTTTGCCTCATAACTTCAATGAATTAATTGACGCTTCGATTAAAATCTTAAAAGGAAAACCGTTTACGCTTTATCCTGATTTTATGACACAAGGTATCGCCGACGTTTCGAATTACAATGACGGAATGCGTGGCGGACGTGTACGTGTGCGTGCTAAAATTTCGCAATTAGACAAAAATACGTTGGTGATTACACAGATTCCGTTTTCGACCAATACTTCGACTTTAATTGATAGTATTTTGAAAGCCAATGAAAAAGGTAAAATCAAAATCAAGAAAATTGAAGATAACACGGCTGCAGATGTTGAGATTTTAATTCACCTTTTTCCAGGAGTTTCGCCAGATAAAACAATCGATGCTTTATTTGCATTTACAGCTTGTGAAACTTCTGTAGCGCCGTTAGGATGTGTTATTGAAGATAATAAGCCTTTGTTTATTGGTGTTTCTCAAATGTTGAGAATTTCGACAGAAAGAACTGTTGAATTACTTAAACAAGAGCTTGAAATTCAATTAGAAGAATTAAAGAATAAATGGCATTTCTCTACTTTGGAGAAAATCTTCATTCGTGAAGAAATGTACATTGACTTCAAATTATATGGAGACAGAGAATCATTATATAAATACTTATATGATCGATTTGAACCTTTCAAAAAATCATTTGTGAGAGAAATCAACGATGAAGACTTACAGCGTTTGACTCAAATTCCGATGATTCGTATTACACGTTTCGACTCTGATAAAGCAGACGAATTGATTTCGAAGTTAGAGGAAGAAATGAAAGAAGTAGAATACAATCTAGAGCATCTTACCGATTTTGCTATTGCGTATTTTACCAAATTGAAAGAGAAATACGGAAAAGGACGTGAGCGTAAAACTGAGCTTCGTGTTTTTGATAATGTCGAGGCTACAAAAGTAGTTTTACGTAACACAAAATTATATGTAAACCGCGAAGAAGGTTTCGTCGGGACAAGTTTAAAGAAAGATGAATATGTAGGAGATTGTTCTGATATTGACGATGTTATCGTGTTTTTACGTGACGGAACTTTGATGATTACTAAAGTAGATTCTAAAACTTTTATAGGAAAAGATATTATACACGCAGCCGTTTTTGATAAAAACGATAAGCGAACTATTTACAACATGATGTATCGTGATGGTAAATCGGGACCATCATACATAAAACGTTTTAATGTTACTGGAGTAACACGTGATAAAGCTTACGATTTAACAAATGGTACAAATGGTTCTCAGGTGGTTTATTTTTCACATAATCCAAACGGAGAAGCTGAGGTTGTTACTATTTTACTACGTCAGGTTGGAACGATTAAGAAATTGAAATTCGATATTGATTTTGCTAATCTGGCGATTAAAGGACGTGGTTCTAAAGGAAACTTAGTTACCAAATATCCGATCAAGAAAATCGAATTGAAAGAAAAAGGAATCTCGACTTTACTGCCAAGAAAAGTTTGGTTTGATGATACTGTAAAACGTCTGAATGTTGACGCAAGAGGAGAGCTGTTAGGAGAATTTAAACCAACAGACAAAATCTTAGTGATCAGTCAGTCAGGAAAACTAAAAGTAATAATTCCTGAATTATCAACTCACTTCGAGGAAGATATGATTGTTTTGGAGAAATGGAAGCCTAAAAAACCAATTTCAGCAATTTATTATGATGGAGAAAAAGAGCGTTATTTCTTGAAACGTTTCCTTGTAGAAAATGAAGGGAAAGAAGAAAGCTTTATTACCGATCATCCAAATTCGCAGTTAGAAATCGTATCTACCGATTATCGTCCTGTAGCACAATTGGTTTTTGCGAAAGTAAAAGGAGTTCAAAAAGACGATCTCCATATAGATGTTGAAGACTTTATAGCCGTAAAAGGTTTCAAAGCTTTAGGGAATCAATTAACAACAGATAAATTAAGACAGGTTAATTTATTAGAACCACTTCCGTATGAAGAACCAGTTGAAGAAGTTCCTGAAAAACCAGAAATTTCAGAAGACGATCCAGTCGAAACAGAATTAGACGACGACGGCCAAATAGGCTTAGTTTTAGAATAAAAATGAAAAACGCTAAGATTAATTTCTTAGCGTTTTTTTTATGTGCAAATGTTTCGATTAATTTTAGACTGGAATAATCTCTTCTATAATCCATTGGACTTCGTTGTTCTCAATAACTACAGAAACAGTATCACCATCTTTGATCTCACCAGAGATTATTTTCTTTGCTAAAGGCCTTCTCAAATGACTTCTAATAATACTTTTAATAGGTCTTGCTCCATATTTAGCATTAAAGCCATTTTCGGCCAAATAGGTTTTGGCCTCAATTGGTATTTCAACCTTTACATTGATGTTTTTCAATAAATCTGTAAATTCTTTTTTAAGGTGTATCTCAAATATTTTAAGAGCATTCTCCTTACTGATAGGCGCAAAAGGTACAATTTCGGTCAATCGACCTAAAAATTCAGGGCGAAAATAATTACCCATAATTTCCATTAAAGAAATTGAATTTGGAATTTGACCTTTATTGAATGTTTTTACAATATGGTCTGATCCAATATTTGAAGTAAATAGAATTATCGAATTCGAAAAATCTCCTTCTTTTCCTAAACGATCGTGCAGTTTACCTTCGTCCATAATTTGCAGAAAAATATCGAAAACAGAGGGATGCGCTTTTTCAATTTCATCAAATAAAACAATGGAGTAGGGCTTCTGTCTAATTTGATTTACTAGCACGCTTCCCTGTTCGTATCCAACGTATCCTGGAGGTGCACCAAGGAGCAAAGCTGCAGAGTGTTCTTCTTTAAATTCAGACATGTCAAAACGGATAATAGCATTTTCATCTTGAAAAAGAAATTCTGCTAAACTTTTAGCTAATTCTGTTTTACCAGTTCCTGTCGGTCCAAGGAAAAAAAACGATCCCATTGGCTGGCCCGCTTTACTTAAACCTGATCTTGATTCCAGAATAGATCCGGAAACAGTTGCAATACAATGATCTTGGCCAATTACTCTTAGACTTAGAACTTCTTCAATTGTGTTAAGTTTATGCTTTTCATCCTCATTTAGCTTACCTGTAGGGATACCAGCGAAATCAACCAATTGTTATCTTCGGTTCACCAACAAGCAAAAGAGAAAGATTTTTCTAAAACTAATGATCCTTATTTAATGATTAAACCCAAAAATGATGAATCTGAAGGAAAAAACTTTGAAATAAACTATTGGTCAACCTGTGCCGAAGAAGGAAACGATATTAAAGCTGGTACAATGTTAGAATGCAAAGATGCATTTTTTATAAGTAAAGAGGTAACTCTAATGACGAATACAGTTGGAGGTTTAAATAAACAGACCAATAAAGACAGAATTCTAGCCTATAGAAATGCCTTATTGACCCGTGGCAGAATTGTAACTTTTGCTGATATAAAAGCTTTTGGATTTAATCATTTTAAAGGTTCAATAGAAGATATTAGAATAGAAAAAGGAACGCGAAAAGAAATCTCTGTAAAAGCAGGTTTCAGCCGTACGGTTGATATTTTCATCAAAACTAATCCTGAAGAAAGAAAACTGCTTCTGGATTCAGAATGGAATTATCTATGTGAGAGCTTTTTGAAAAACCTTAAAAATAAATCATCAAACGTATTTCCGTATAGGATATTTGTGGATTAAATAAAAACACCAGAAAATGGAAGTTTTCTGGTGTTTTATGATTTAAAGAGCTGATTCAAATTTACCGTCTTTTTCTCTTTTAATTTCTTTACAATTTTAAGAAATGCAATTGCTGTGATATAAGCATCGCCTAATGCTGTATGGCGATCTTTCTTAGAAATGTCAAATTTGTCTGCAAGATCATCTAAAGTATAATGGTCTTTTCGTTCAAATAAATGAGATTGAATTAAAGTCTTTTTATACAAATAAGCTGTATCTAAGGTTTTATTAGTTAAATGAGGAAGTCCATTTCTTTCTAAAGCTTTATTGATCATTGTAACATCAAAAATAGTATGATGCGCAATGATAATTGAATCGCCTAAAAAATCCAGAAATTGCTGTAATGCTTCTAATTCGCTTGGTCGTTGAATCACAAATGCTTTAAGGATTCCGTGAATTTGTGCCGTCGATTTATCGTAATGATCTTGTTCGATATATACTTCAAAACTCTCCTTAATAGAAATAATTCCATTTTGGAGAACTAGAGCGCCAATGCATAAAATTCGGTCATTATCGTAATCAAAACCAGTCGTTTCGGTGTCTAAAACTACAAAACGAGTTTCTTCAATCGTGATGTTTTCATCAAACAGATTGTTTTCTTCTTTTTTCCAAAAATTGAATAAACTCATTATTATACCAGATTTGAGATATTAAAACGCACTGAAATAAGTTCCTGAAGTTCTTTAATGGTTTTGAAAGTACGTTTCAGCTTAATTTTTTCCATTTTGGTTAAAGATTCCAATTCGATAAATTGACCAGAATCGTGATGAAGAAGACCTTGTTTGGTTCTGAACTTCAATAAAGCTTTAAATGAATATGAACATGATAAATACAATTCTCGATTGTTAGGTTCGAGTTCAGCTAATTTCTCAAAACGTTCTGCCGTATTGCTAATTCCTTTAATTGAATGTGATAAAATTAAAACACGAGCAGCATCTGTCAATGGCATTAAAGCTCTTCTTTTAATATCAAAATTATCTTTGTTGGCACCATCTTGTTCAACCAAAAACTGTCTAAAGAAGCCAGTAGGAGAAGGGCTTTGCAAAGCGCCACTCACTAAATGCATATAGAAAATCGGGTTAGCTTTTAAATCTTCAAAAATATAATCAGACAATTGATTTGCGACTTCACTATCTCCGTATGTTAAACTGTAGTCAAAGAAAATAAACGACAGCAAAACTTCATTTTTACCAGGATTTGTAATCCAATGATGCACGTGGCTTTTCCATTCGTCCAAACTCATACACCATTTTGGGTTCGAAGCCATCATTTCGGCAGGACAATAATCGTAGCCAATTTCAAAAAGGCCTTTATTGACAAGACTGGCAAATTTGTGAAAATATACTTTGGTTTCATCTCTAAAAACTTCATTTACATTTTCATAAATAATTGCATTATCTTGATCTGTATGCAGCATTTGTTCGCCTCGACCTTGACTTCCAAGCGCAAGCCAAGCAAATTTTACTGGTGGCGGACTGCTCATTTTTTCTAAACAGATCTCAATAACGCGATTGGTACAAGCTTCATTGAGTTCGGTGATTATTTTCGTAATCAAAGTCATTGGAATATTTTGATCCAGATAACCTTGAAGTAATTGCATAATTTGGTTGCGAATAGGCTTTATTTCTTTGATTTTTTTAGTGCGTTTTAAAGCTTTTATCAGGACAGCAGGATTATTTCCAAGTGCAACCATCACATCATGCTTAGACAAAATTCCAACAGCTTTGGTGTTTACCGTTCCGTCTTTCGTCAAACACAAATGACTGATGTTACTTTTCATCATGGCCATTTGCGCTTCAGTAACTGTCATTTTTTTAGGATACGTAATAACAGGTTTTGTCATTATCGTTTCGGCAGTTGTCGTAATAGGAAAATCTCCGGTAACGATTTTGTTTCGAAGATCTTTATCAGTCAAAATGCCAATCGGGAGCATTTCATCAACAATTAAAATCGCACCAACTTTCTTTTTACTCATGATTTTTGCAATATCCTTAACTGTAGTTGACGGACTGCAGGTGACAATTTTTTTAGAATATTTTATAGGAGCCAAATCAAAAGAATGATTGCTAGAATGCAGGTTTTCATTTAATTGATCATCATCTCCATACAATTTATCTTTATGAATGTCTGAATACGGATTTCGTGTATTTGAGGCATAACTTTCAATCAAGAAATTACCAACATTTCTGTTCTCTAACGCATAAGGTTTAAAAACCGCAATCGGAATGGCGTATAAAATACTTTCTTCATGTGCTACCGCCTCCATGATATAGTTTTCTTGCGCCAATAGCGGACGTAATCCAAAAATATCACCTTCGTCGCACATGTCTAAAACTGTATTTTTAGTACTTTTTTTAAGGGCAACAGCACCTTTGTGGACCACATAAAAAGAATCATGCGTTTTGTCGTTTTCAGCAAAAATTACAGCATCTTTTTCTTTATAAATAATAGAAATCTGTTCAGATAGCTTTTCTAAGTCTTTCTGATGAAGAAAGTTAAACGGCGGATAATTTTTTAAAAAGTCGGCAACTCTTTGTGAAATGGTATTTTTCATTTGATCAGATTTGAATTCTAAAAATAATATTTAAAATAGAAATGTAAAAGAAACACGTTTGTTTTTTAGTTACAAAGTGACAAAGTAGCAAAGTGACAAAGGTTTGTCATTGATTACTCGATCGGTTTGTCATTTCGAGGAACGAGAAATCGCACTCGGGAATCTACAAAGATTGGCTAAATGCTTTGCGGAATTTCTAGTGCGATTTCTCGTTCCTCGAAATGACAAAAATGAATATAATAAAAAAAGCTCCTTTAGGAGCTTTATATTTTTTAAGCGAGCATTTTTAATCAGCTCTATAAACTGTTCCGCGTTGTTTCTCTTCAGAACCAACTAAACCGAATTCAAAAGTATAAGAATCTTTAGAAGTCGTTAAAATCTTCATGCTGATGGCTTTTTCTTCGGCCATGTTTTTCGGATGTTTTTTTTGTAAAACATATTCGCAGTCACTTACCCAGCGAATTGTTGCAGTATCAGTTTTTCCTTCAAAAGTTTCAATTTCGATATCATCTTTGCGCTCAAAAAAAGTTGTTTTTTTTACGCCATTAACATCTGTTTCAAATTTGAATTTTCCAGTTTTGAAATCTTTGCAATTATGTTCGGCATTATAGCAAGATACTAAAGCCAGAAAAGGAAATAAGAATATAAGTTTTTTCATTTTGAATTGAGTTGTTTTTAGAAGCTAAGTAGAATTTAGATTTTCAAAAATCCTTTCTAATTAAAGAATAAAAAGAAAATTACTAGAGTTAGAAAAGTTAGAAAAAGTAAATTCCGTTTTTTATTTTTAGGACTCTGCTCTTCGGTTAAATTTGTTTTACAGAATTTAATCAAGATCCACCAACATGTTCCTCCAAAATTTGCATAATATTCTATCATTTCAATCTTTTTAATTCATCGTCTGTAAAGTTCTTGATTTCTTTTTCTTTGGCAAACTTTTCAGCATTATAATTTCCCGATTTATTTTTTGGAATTGATAGACTATTCCATGCACTGTTTTTCAGTTGTTTGGCATAAAAAACAATTTGTCCAATATGATACGGATAATGCGCCAATTGACGATTTATGGCTTCTATAACCGTATGACCTTCATTTCTGATATAAATAATATCTGAAAGTTGTTCTGGTTTTAAACTCTCAAGAGCATTTTCTAGGCATTTCCAGCCTTTATTCCAGAGTTCAAGAACTTCTTCTTTAGATTGTAAATCATTTTCAAATTCAGCATCTCGATTTCGCCATTCTTTTTCTCCGTCAGAAGTTAAAAAATCAGTCCAGCGCGAAAGCATATTTCCAGAAATGTGTTTTACAATTGTGGCAATGCTGTTTGTGTCTTCATTGACTGCAAAAAAAAGCTGATTTGGTTCAAGCTGATCCATAGCTTTTTCGCCAAGCATTTTATAATATAAAAACTGCTTTTTAACGCTATCTAAATAAGATTCATTTGTTTTCATGGTTGATATATTTTAAGATTGAAGCACAGTTTTATTTTCAGAAATCAGTATTTTTCCCCAATCATTTAATTTCCAAAGAATTTCTACTAATTGTTTTCCAGTTTCGGTCAAAGAATATTCCACTCGAGGAGGAAGTTCATTGAAAGATTCTTTTATTAATATTCCATCAGAAACCATTTCGTTTAATTGTTGGTTCAAAACACGTCGGTCGACTTTGGCAATTCCTCTCAAAAATTCGCTTGGTCTTTTTTTTCCTTCATTAATTTGCCATACTATAGGTATTTTCCATTTTCCGCTAATAGTATTTACAGCAATTTCTAATGGACAAATTTTATTTTCGGTAGTTCGTTCTTGTGTTTGCATAAAATTGACTTTTATATCCCTAAGGGATAAAAATATGCGGTATTGCCATACTAATTTGGCTTTCCGATCTTTACAAAATTAATTAAAAATGCAAGAAAATGAATGATTTGGCAAACCAAATAGAAACATTAAATAAAGAGTTTTTAAATCAGGTTCCTCAAGAAATACTGGAAGGCTTTCAAAAATCAATAGAAGATTTAAATTCTCAAAATATAACAGCAAACAGTTTGAAAATTGGAGATAAAATTCCAGATTTCTCATTGCCAAACGCAATCAATGAAATCATTTCTTCTAAAGATATTTTGGAGAAAGGAAAAATGGTAATTGCATTTTATAGAGGCAGTTGGTGTCCATATTGTAATTTGGAGTTAAAAGCTTTACAAGAGAATCTCTCAAGAATTACGGATAAACAAACAACTTTAATTGCAATTTCACCGCAAAGTCCAGATAATAGTTTAACGATGATAGAAAAGCACAATCTGCAATTTGAAGTGCTTACAGATTCACAAAATAGTTATGCAAAACAACTTGGAATCAGTTTTCAGTTGCAAGATTTTGTTCTGCCACATTATAAAGCACTTGGGATTAATCTTGCTGATTTCAATAAAAATGAAGAAAATACATTACCTGTTCCAGCTATTTTTGTAGTTAACGAAGAAGGAACTATAATTTATAAATTTGTGGATGTAAATTATATGAATAGAATTAATATTGATGAGCTAGTAGATGTGCTATGAAAGAAGTAAAACGCAAAGGAGCAAGGTCGACAAAAGACATTCCTGCCTCAATTTTAGAACAGCTTAATAAAGGAGAAATTGAAACCGCAAATTTGGTAGAGTGGCTTGCAGTAAGTCAAACTAAGCTTTTAGAAAATGTATTGAAAGAGTATGATCGAATGGAATATTTGGAACCAATTTTAACAGATATTAGAAATTTGAAAAAGCAAACTGTCAATACGATAAATGAAGCAATTGGGACGGGGATATTAGCAGAATCCATTCTTAATAACGATTCGAATATACTTTCCATAATTTCGAAACATAAATCAGATTTAGTTCGTTGCTGGTCTGCTTATACAATTGGGAAAAATCAAGAATTTAAGATTGAAGAAATTTTAGAACAAATTCAGTTTCTGTCAGCCGATAAACATTTTGGTGTTAGAGAAATTTCGTGGTTAGCAATTCGTTCCCATATCATAAATAATTTACAAGAAAGTCTTGAAATACTATTGAAGTGGACTTTAAGTGAAGATGAAAATATAAGACGCTTTGCAACCGAAGCTACACGTCCGCGAGGCGTTTGGTGCGAACACATCGAAAAACTCAAACAAGAACCCGAATTAGCTTTGAAGATTTTGGAGTCTTTAAAATCAGATTCTTCTAAATATGTTCAAGACAGCGTTGGAAACTGGCTGAATGATGCCAGTAAAACAAGACCAGATTTTGTAAAAGAAATATGTAAAAAATGGAAATTAGAAAATCCTGAAAAATCAACTTTGTATATTATAAAAAAAGCACTTCGAACAATCGAAAAAGAATCAATTAAACAATCTTAATATCGTATTTATCCAAAAGCCCAACAATTCCTTCGGTCGAAAACTGTGCTTTTTTCATTGGATTAAATTCGGGATCTATTTTGTAATTGTACGCGGTTTTAAAATTGACTGAGGCCAATTGTGTTTCATTAAAAATAGCACCATCAAGATCGCAATTGTCAAAAACAGAACTTGTTAAGTTGGTTCCAATAAAAGTCACTTCGCGAACAGAAGAATTGATGAATTTTGTTTTTGGCATTTTTTTATTCGAAAAAAGCGCATAATCCAGAACGCATTCGTCAAAATAAACTTGAAATAGGAAATCATCGCATTCATTGAAAGCAATTCCTAAAAGTTTACAGTTTTTAAAAGTGACATTTTTTAAACTTGTTCCAGCCAAACTTGTCATAGAGAGATTGCAGTCGATAAACTCGCAGTCCAAAAAAGTATTAGAATTGAAATTACTATTAGAAAAATCACAGTTTTTAAAAACACAATCTTCAAACTCTCGATTGTTTATTTTTTTGTCGATGTAAACAACTTTTTCGAATGTTTTCTGAATGTGAATTAAAGCTTCCATGAATGTTTTTTGAGTTTTTGAGCATTGTGACGTACTCGAAGAATATAGATAACTTCTTCTGTTACTTGATAAGAGATTCCATAATCATAAACTGAATAAACTCTAAAAGTGCCATCATTATTGATTTTTTGTTTATCGAGTTTGTAAATTTCAGGTTTTGTTTTTAAAATCTCGGTGCTGTCAAATATTGTATTAACAACTTTGTCTGTGATTTTAAGTGATTTGCTTTCAAAGAAAATGTAAAAATGAATGTCTTCTAATTGATCTAAAGCGTTTTTTCGACCAGATTATTTTCTTCCCCATTTTTTCGCTAATTCTTTCGCTTCATCTTCAGTATAGAAATTGCCTTTTTTAATGTTTTCTAAAGCATTTTCGATATCTAAATTATAAGCGGCATCCGAATCAATAGCGGTATTATTGATAGATTGTAAAAGATGTTTTAGCTTTTCTACAAAAGAAGGATCTTTTACTTTATCAATTTCTTGATGAATCCAATTAATTTCTGCTTGTATATCCATGACAAAGAATTTTAGTAAAGATACAAATTAGTCGTTAAATATACCTTTTACAATAGTTCTCAAACCTAAAAAACTCAATGCCATCGAACTAAGGCAAGCTATAATTCCAATTGCTAAAACTAAATAATGCCAATTATTGCCTTGATTCTGAAATGCATTATAGATCAATGTTGGTCCAATAAACATTAAAGGTAAAGCACCAGTTAGATATTTAATTCCTTTTCCTAATAATTGTCTGTTTGTTGCCATGTTTTTTGTTTCAAGTTTCAGGTTTTAAGTTTTCAAACCTCAAAACCCTTTATTTTTTATAATTGTCGACAGCATTTCTCACGCTGCCGTATTTTTTTAATAATTCAGAAGCTTCGTCATACGAAACGGAGATTTCATCCATAATCATCTTTACGCCACGATCAACCAGTTTTACATTGCTTAACTGCATGTCGACCATTTTGTTTCCTCTTACTTTTCCTAACTGAATCATTGACGCGGTCGAAATCATGTTTAAAACCAGTTTCTGTGCCGTTCCAGCTTTCATTCTAGAGCTTCCAGTTACAAATTCTGGTCCAACTACAACTTCAATAGGAAATTGCGCCGTCAATGCCAACGGACTTCCAGCATTACAAGTAATACAACCCGTAATAATATTGTTCTGATTACAAGTTTCTAATCCGCCAATAACATAAGGAGTTGTTCCCGAAGCAGCAATTCCGATTACAACATCATTCGAATCGATTTTATGGTTTTGAAGATCAATCCAAGCTTGTGTTGGGTTATCTTCTGCGTTTTCTACTGCGCGTCTAATTGCGGTGTCGCCACCTGCAATAATGCCATTTACTAAATCAAACGGAACGCCAAAAGTTGGCGGACACTCTGAAGCATCAACAACACCAAGTCGGCCAGAAGTTCCTGCTCCAATATAAAACAATCTTCCGCCTAACTTTAACTTTGCAACTATTTGCGGAATCAAAGCTTCTATTTGTGGCAAAGCTTTCTCGACTGCATAAGGCACAGTTTTGTCTTCTTGATTTATATTAGATAACAATTCATGAACAGACATCTTCTCTAAATGTTCATATTTTGAGGCTTGTTCAGTGGTTTTCGTAAATGTCATTTTATCGTTATTTAGACTCGTCAAAATTAATATATTTTATCTCAATCTTGCAAAGTCTCAGAGATTTAAAATCAATTTTTTCTTCTATTTTTTCTCTATAAGGACGGTTTCAATTAAGCTTTGTTACAAAAACGAAAATATTATATTTGTTTAATATAAAAAGATAGATGGATCAATTAGTTTTATTAGAAGGTATTGCCCGAATTTGTGTTTTTGTTTCTCTGCTAATGGCATTTTTTCTGCTAACAGTTAAAACCGAAAATAAACTGGCAAATCGCTTATTTGCTTTCTTCTTTATTTTTTCTGCTATCGATCTCAGCGGATTTTTCATGTATTTGTATACCGAAGATCATCGAAACCTTGAGATTTTTAGATCAACATTCTGTTTGTTAGGAATGCCATCGTTCTACCTTTATGTATTAGCGGTTTGTTATTCTGACTTTCGATTAAAGTGGAAACATTTGGTTCACATGCTTCCTTTTATAATTGTAAACTTGCTTTTTATTCCAAGAATATATTCAAGTATAAATAAGGGAAGTTTTGTTGGGCCATTAAATGAAATGTCTGAGATTTACTTTATTCAGATTTTAATCGAATTTCAATATGTTTTCTATATCGTAAGTGTATTTCTAATTCTAAAAAAGTATAAAGAAATCTATCTAGAAAATTACGCCAATCCAAGTATTTCGGCCTATAAATTTCTTTTTCAAATGACGTGCGTATTTCTAAGCGCACATTCTATTGTAGCTTTAAAAAATGTACTGCGATACAGCGGTTTTAGAGAAGTTTTTCTTTGGGCAAACGTATTGGTTGGAACAATAGCGCTGTTTATAACTTGCTGGTTTATAATGAAAGCGTTGAAACATCCAGAACTCTTTAGAGGTGTAAATTCTAAATTAGTACTAACGAAAGATATTCTGCCAGAAATTGAAGAAAAGCCAAAAGCTGTTAATGAACAAAATGATTTGATTACTACTCAAATAGCTGTTTTAAAACAATATATGACAGAGAAAGAACCATTTCTTGATCCGTCGCTTACCATTCAGGAATTGGCAAATCAGATTAATATTCCAGTTCGCGATTTATCTATTTTAATTAATCATCATATCGATCAGCATTTTTTTGATTTTGTGAATGAATATCGCATTCAAAAAGCGATGCATATTTTAAAAGATCAATCGAAAAGTCAGCTTACGGTTCTAGAAATATTGTATGAAGTTGGTTTTAATTCCAAATCTTCTTTTAATACTTCATTTAAAAAATATACCAATTTAACGCCGACAGCCTACAGAAACAATTGAAAATAAAGGTTTTGTAAAAAGTCGAACGCCTTACCTAATAAAGTCGAACCAATTTCTATTTGAGAAAAGGGTTCGACTTTTTTTTGTCGGTCGCGTAGGGAAGTTTTCTAGGGCAACTTTGCTTCAAATTAATCGAACAAGTTAAAACTAGAAATCATGAAAAAATTAAATCTCCTAATCTTATTACTATTGCCTTTATTTTGTTTAGCACAATCAACATTAAAAGGAAAAGTAGCTAGCGAAACCAAATCTTTAGAATGGGCAGAAATTTCAATACTAAATAAGGGAGGAAAAATTATTGACGGAACTACAACTAAAGAAGACGGTTCTTTTGAAATACATCTTAAAAACGGTTCTTATAAAATAGAAATCAGTCTTTTGGGTTTTGCTGATTATGAAAAAGAAATTACGCTAGAAAAAAATACTGATTTAGGAATTATTATTCTCAAAGAAAACGAAACCAAATTAGTTGAAGTTGTGGTTCAGTCTAAAAAGAAAACTATCGAACAGAAAACAGATCGTTTGGTTTATAATCTAGAAAATAATGTCACAACTACTGGCGGCGATGCTTTAAGTGCCATTAATACTGCGCCTGGAGTTGTGGTGAAGAATGACGTGATTACCATTTTAGGGAAAGGAACTTCGCGCGTCATGATCGACGGACGTTTAATCGAATTGACTGGAGAAGAGCTGAATAATTTCTTGAAATCAATTTCTGCTGCAGATATTAAGAATATTGAAGTGATAAGCAATCCGCCTGCAAAATACGAAGCTGATGGAACAGGAGGTTTGATTAATATTATTATGAAAAAAGGAGTTCGCGATTCGTGGAAAAATTCGACCACAGTTTCTTACGATCAGAACAAGTACGGAATTTACACTTTGAGAGATAATTTCTTCTACAGTAAAAATAAGTTCAGATTTTCGGCAAGTGTGAATGGAAAAACGGGTTATAAAAACTCTACTGAAAATTTAGATATGTATTTTCCTGACGGACTTTCAAAAATGAACGCTGATACAAAAGTTAAAAACGAGAATTTTTCAGGAAAATTGGCTTTAGATTATGATTTATCTAAACGTACAACGATTGGTTTTCAGTTTATGAATGATAGAAATAATCCTGATTTTGGGTCGAATATTAGAATCGAAAAATACAATACGCAAAACGAATTGCAGAATGTAACATTAAATAAAAGTTTTACAGATAAAGGTTCTGAAAATCAGACTTATAACGCACATTTGATTACGAAATTAGATTCATTGAACCGAAAATTGTCTTTTGATGTGGATTACTTCAATTACAACTCAAAATTTGACAGAGATTTTATAGCGAACAATTATAATCCAGATATGGAATTTATAGATATCAATCAATCAGGGAGAAATATTTCTAACCAAGATATTGATAACTGGAGTTTTAAGGCAGATATGGAACATCCGTTTCAGACTTTTAATTTGTCTTATGGAGGAAAAATGAGTTTTACAAATAGTATAAGCGATGTGGTTTTTTACAATACAATTACAGGAACTCCAGAATTAGATCCTAGTCAGTCCAATCGATTTAAATACACTGAAAATAATCAGGCAGTTTACATTAACGGAGATAAAAAAATAAATGAAAAGTGGAATTTGCAAGCAGGTTTAAGATTAGAAAATACACAAACGAACGGATTTTCTGAAACGATGAATCAGGAAAATGTGAATGATTATTTGAAGCTTTTTCCAACATTTTATGCTTCATACAAGAAAAACGAGAATAATACTTTTAGTCTGAATTATGGAAGAAGAATCAACAGACCGCGTTTTGATTTGCTTAATCCGTTTAGAGTTTACATTAATAGCAATAGTTATTCTGAAGGTAATCCGTTTTTAAAACCTTCATTTAGTGATAATTTTGAATTGGCGCATTCGTATAAAGAAGTTTTAAGAACAAGCATTTTTGTAAATGCCATTACAAACGGATATGGAGTTGTTTTTACTTCAAATCCAGAAACGAATACGCAGATTGTAACTCGCGAAAATTATTATAAAGGTTTGAATTATGGTTTAGGAGAAACTTATTCGGCAAGTTTTACAGATTGGTGGCAAAGTGAAAATACTTTGTACTTTTTAGGTTCTGAAACGGAGTTTATAAAAGATATTAATGCAACGCCATCAAACAGTTTACAGATTGATTTTACAACCAATAATACATTCGTTTTAGGAAAAAACACGAAACTTCAAATTGATTTTAACTACAGCACGTCTTTCAAAAGTGGATTATATGAAATAGGATATACTTCTAGTTTTGATATTGGTTTCAAACAGGATTTGTTGAATAAAACGCTTCAAATTGCATTTTTAGCCAATGATATTTTTAATACTTCTTATTTAAAAGATTTCACTTCGGTTGTAAATGGCGTGAAACAGGTTTATAGCCAAAATGAAAGTAATCGTTTTGTGCGTTTGTCTGTGATTTACAATTTTGGAAATAAAAAAATTAACGTGAAGGAACGCAATTTTGGAAATCAAGATGAAAGAAAGAGAGCGAACTAAATTTAATAATTAGATAATTAGATAATTCTGAGTACTAAAATGTATTATGTAAACTTGGAATTTGGAATTTCTTTTGGAATTTGATTCGCGTGAGGGATAGGAGCAAACTACCGAAGTAGTGCGGATAGCCCGACAGCATTAAAAAAATCCCCAATGAACGCATGGTTTATTGGGGATTTTTTTAATGGTGGCACGCCCTTATTTTAAAAAGAATGCTAATAGAATTCCGAGAACAATCATAGAAACTTTAGCAACGTTGAATTTGTGTCCTTCGCTGCTTTCAAAAATGATTGTTGATGAGATATGGAATAAAATTCCGATTACGATTGCTGTAATTTCAGTATAATATTTACTCAGAAAAGGCAAATATTCTGAGGCTACAGTTCCAAGTGGAGTCATGAGCGCAAAAGTCAGCATGAAAGCAAAGATGGCTTTTTTGTCTAAATCGGCATTAATGAAAAATGTCGTTAAAATAACTGCAATTGGTAAATGGTGAATGGCAATTCCGACTGCTAAACCATGATGATGACTTACTGGAAATCCTTCTAAAAAGGCATGAATACAAAGGCTGATAAACAAAAGCCACGGAATTTGAGACATTTTTGCATGTCCATGAACGTGTCCGTGTTCGGCGCCTTTTGAGAAAAATTCAAGCACGATCTGGAATAAAATTCCGACCATTATAAAGATTCCGATATTATGATTGTGCGATTCGTAAACATCTGGAAGTAGATGCATTACGGTTAACGACAATAAAAAAGAACCGCTAAAAGCGAGGAGTAATTTTAAATTATTTTTGTTTTCTGGTTTTATAAATAAAGCCACGCCATATCCTAAAAGTACAGAAAATAAGGGTAGTAGATAATTCATCTTTTTGTTTAATCGTTTTTCGTTTAATCGTTTAATCGGTTTTACTGTTAGTTTGTTTAGTGGTTAAACAAATTAACGGTTTAACGATTAAACCTATTTAAAAATCATGATTAATCTTTCGCTTTCGGTTTTGTGGAATTTTTTGAGTTTGTAGTCTCCAAAAATGTCTAGCAGGAAAATTCCAGCTTCGTCCATTAAATCCTGAAAGTCTTTCAAAGTTAGTGCTTTTACTTTTTCTGTAAAATGATATTTTCTGCCTTGGTCTTCAAAATCAATTTCTTTGAAAATGTGTCCGTCTTCAAGGTATCTTTTGATATGAAAGTCTATTTCATCAACTGTTTTTACTTCTTCAGGAACAAGATTTTCTATAACGTTTGGCACGTTCATGAAATCAATAACAGCAAAACCGTATTCAGATAAGCTTTCTTTAATTGCTTTTAAAGTCGTTAGGTTGTCGTCGTCGCTTTCGAAGTAGCCAAAACTGGTGAAAAGATTGAAAATAGCATCAAATTTTTCTTCAAAAGGCTCGCGCATATCGTGCACTTTAAAATGAAGTGTTTCGTTGCTGTTTTTGCTAGCTTCGGCAATGCTGTTTTCAGACAAATCTGCACCTAAAACATCGTAGCCCAATTGATTTAAATAAATAGAATGACGGCCTTTTCCGCACGCTAAATCCAATACTTTTGCTTTCTCTGGCAAGTTAAGATAATGCGTTAAATTGTCCATGAAAACCTGAGCTTCACGATAATTACGATCCTTGTAAAGAATGTGATAATATGGCGTGTCAAACCATGAAGAATACCAGTTTTGATTGTCGTCTTCTTGATTCTGGATTGGTGCGTTATGTTTTTCAGACATTTATTCTATTTCAATTAATTCAAAAGTCCGGCAAATTTAGTGTATTTTTGCCGAAAAATAACTATTTCGCTTCGATACCTATTTATACCAGTATAATAAAATAGTATGGCGATTGGCTTTTTTTAATTGAAAAAGAAATGGAAGAAAATTTTAAAATGATTGCCAAATGTTTTTTTGGCTTTGAAGAAATATTAGAAAAAGAATTACGCACACTTGGCGCTCAAGATGTTGAAAAAGGTGTGAGAATGGTGAGTTTTAAAGGAGATAAAGGTTTTATGTATAAAGCCAATTTGTCTTTGCGTACTGCACTTAAAGTTTTAAAACCAATTTATTCTTTTAGAGCCAACAATGAACAAGCTTTGTATAAAGGCATTTCGGGTTTAAACTGGTCTAAATACTTAAATGCAAATCAGACTTTTGTGATCGATACAACGGTGCATTCTACTTATTTCAATCATTCTGAATTTGTTTCTCAGAAATGTAAAGATGCAATTGTGGATCAGTTTAGAGAAAGAACGGGACAAAGACCAAGTATTGATAAACAGCATCCAGATTTAAAAATTAATATTCATATTGATAGAGATCAAGTTTCTGTAGCTTTAGATACTTCTGGAGCTTCGCTTCATCAGCGTGGTTATAGAACTGCTACGAATATTGCGCCTATTAATGAGGTTTTAGCAGCCGGAATTCTTCTATTATCAGGTTGGGACGGACAAAGTCATTTCGTAGATCCAATGTGTGGTTCTGGAACTTTCTTGGCAGAAGCGGCTATGATTGCTTGTAATATTCCTGCAAACATTAACAGAAGAGAATTTGCTTTCGAAAAATGGAAAGATTGGGATAATGATCTTTTTGATAAGATTGTCGACAGTTTAATGAAAAAGACAAGAGAGTTTAATTACACGATTAAAGGTTATGATAAAGCTCCGAGTGCCGTTAGCAAAGCCAAAGACAATATCAAAAATGCCAATCTAGAGGATTATGTTTCGGTTTACGAAGAGAATTTCTTTGATACAGAAAAGGAAACAGAAGGAAAGCTTCACATCGTTTTCAATCCGCCTTATGATGAGCGTTTAGATATTCATATGGAAAGATTCTATGCAAGCATCGGAGATACTTTAAAGAAAAACTATCCAGGAACAAACGCTTGGTTTATCACAGCAAATCTAGAAGCATTAAAATTCGTTGGATTAAAACCTTCAAGAAAAATCAAACTTTTCAACGGAAGCCTTGAAGCGCGTTTAGTAAAATACGAAATGTACGAAGGAAGCAAGAGAACGAAATTTCAGGTTTAAGATACTAAGTTGCTAAGATTCTAAGGTTCTAAGTTTTTAATTTTAGGACGAAAAGATGACATCTTAGCAACCCAAAAAAATAATAATTTTAAGTTTTTAATATTCAAGTCGCTAGGAAAAGAAACTTAGCATCTTAGAACCTTAGAATCTTAGCAACTCAAAAAAAAATGTCAAAACTACAAGTAAAAGCTTTTTTATATCAATTAGCAGCCTTTGCAATTCTTTTTCTAGCATTTAGATATTTGATTGCGGCTTATACAGGATTAACAGGAATTTGGATTCCGATGACGGCATTTGTTATTGGAACTATTATTGGACCTAAATTTCAAGCTGTGAGAACCAAAGATGGCGAAAAGCTTTTTATGAAATGGCTTTTTGTAAAAGGAATTAAAGAAATTCAATAATATAAAATTGTATGAGAAAAATTGGACTTATTGGCGGAATCAGCTGGGTTTCTACATCTGATTATTATACTTTAATTAATAAAGGTATTAATGAAAAACTCGGTGGACTAAATTTCTCTGAATGTCTAATTTACTCTTTTAATTACGCAGATATTAAAAAGAATAACGACACCAATGATTGGGATTCGACTTTTAATATGCTTTTGAAAGCTGCGGAAGTTTTAAAATCGGGTGGAGCAGAAGCGATTCTTTTATGTGCCAATACAATGCATTTAATTGCTGACAGATTGCAGCAAGCTATTGATATTCCACTTATTCATATTGCAGAACAAACAGCGATTGAAATTCAGAAGAAAGAAATAAAAAAAGTAGGTTTGCTAGGAACAAAGTTCACAATGGAACTAGATTTCTTCAAAGATAAACTTGCTGAAAAAGGAATTGAAACTATAATTCCCGTAAGTGAAGAAGTTAAAGATTTTATTCATTACACCATTTTCGAAGAATTAGGAAGAGGAATTGCAACGGAGGAAACCAAAAAGTGTTATCTGGAAATTGCAAATGAATTAATTAAAAATGGAGCAGAAGGGATTATTCTAGGATGTACGGAAATTCCATTAGTAATAAAAGAAGGAGATTTAAGTGTGCCTATTTTTGATACTACTTTAATACATACACAGGCGGCAATTAATTTCCAACTATCATAAAAAAAGGTGCTAAGATACTGAGGAACTAAGGTTCTAAGGTTTCTTTCTTGTCATTAAAAAAGCCTCAAATTCAAGAAATTGAATTTGAGGCTTTTTTAAACTTAGTATCTTAGAACCTTAGCTTCTTAGCATCTTTAAAAAAAATCTATTTTTTCTTCTTAGGTTCTTCTTTTTTTTCTGTTTCAGATGCCATTGTTTTTTTCTTGTAAATCGGAATAAAGTAAGAAACCGTGTAATTGAAACCAATTCCGAAACTTCCATCATAAGTTCGGTTAAAACCTGGAATATAAAGGTTTTCGAAATTATTTGGTTCTTTATTAGTAGTAAGAAGTTTAAGCTGAACACCAAATCCAACAAAAACGTTTTTTACAACCTGTGCCTTTAATCCTAAAGCAACTTCAATCCAAGTAGCTGTAAGTCCGCTATATTTTTCGTCAGTTGATATTGTAGGTAATTCTCCCCAATACGGATTTGGATTATAGATTTTATAACTATATAATTCTTGGCTAAAACTACTAAAACCGCCACGTAATCCTATCGTAATAAGGTTCTCCATATCAAGCCAGTTTTGATAAAAATTATAATCAAAACCTGCTTTTATATATGTTCCATTGGCTGCAGAAGTTAAACGATCGTCTTCTGTAGTTTTATCTTCGTAGCCTAATTCTGCTGCTAAATAATATTTTTTTGTTAATCGCCAATCTCCAACAAATTCTACTCCTTTATAATTTTTATCATAAAGTCCACGAGTAAGTTTGTATAAATCAACACCAACACGAAGTCCGTAGCGGTCTGTTTTTACAACACTATCTTTTGGAACTGCAGCTTCCTGAATTTCAGGTTTTGCCTTTTTTACAGTTTCTGTTTTTGGCTTTTTAGTCACTATTGTGTCCATATTTTTAGAAATCTCAGGAACGTCCTGAGCATAACCTAAAAACACTGAAAAGAATAATGAAAGACTAGAAATAAACGTTAATGTGTGTTTCATCTTCTGATTCAATGTTAGGGTTTACTAAAGAAACTTCGGTCATCCATAAAACACCGTCTGGATCACTTAATACAAATGGTGGTCTGCTTTTTAGCTGAAAAATGGTTTTAAAACCACAAGCTCTTGATACATACACGTTTTGTGTAGTATATCTAAATCTAATAACATCTGTATTGATAGATGTCGTATTTAATGAATTGTTGATAAATTTAAAGGTAGATATAGTATCGTTAACCTTCAAAGGAATTGATACCGTACTGCCACTTGTTACATATCTTAATGAATCGTCTTCTGCAAGACTTTCATTAAAAACAATTCCCTCTTTCATATCTTCACCAATAACTTTTAGATTGGTGACATTTTTTGTTTTTGTCGGATTAGAAATATCATAAAATGTCATAACCAATCTTGGCGTAGTTGGTGTATTGGAATCGCAAATATCATCTTTCTCGCAGCTGGATAAGCCGAAAGTAAAGAGCAGTAAAAGAGAGATTAGTTTTTTCATGTATTTTTTATCGAAGTTCTAAAAGTACAACATTTTCAACGTGATGTGTCTGCGGAAACATATCTACAGGTCGCACACGTGTTACTTTGTATTTTTCATCCATTAAAGCCAAATCACGTGCTTGTGTTGCAGAATTACAGCTTACATAAACGACTCTTTTTGGAGCAATTTTTAAGATTTGTTCTACGACATCTTTATGCATTCCGTCGCGAGGAGGATCTGTAATAATAACGTCTGGTTTTCCGTGTTGTGCAATAAAAGCTTCATTGAAGACTACTTTCATATCACCAACAAAGAACTCGCAATTTGTAATATTATTGCGTTCTGCATTGGCTTTAGCATCAATAATAGCTTCAGGAACACTTTCTACACCAATTACTTTTTTTGCTTTTTTAGAAACGAATTGTGCAATTGTTCCCGTTCCTGTATATAAGTCGTAAACTACTTCATTTCCTGTAAGGCCAGCAAAATCACGTGTTATTTTATACAATTCATAAGCTTGGTCAGAATTGGTTTGGTAAAAAGATTTAGCGTTAATGCTGAATTTTAGACCTTCCATTTCCTCCAAAATGTAATTTCTTCCTTTATAAAGAATAACATCTTGATCGTAAATAGTATCGTTTGGTTTTCCGTTTACTACATATTGCAATGACGTAATTTCAGGGAATTTCTCGTATAAATGATCAAGAATTAATTCGCGGTTTTCTTTGTCTTCTTCAAAAAACTGAATTAAAACCATGATTTCTCCAGTAGAAACTGTACGAATCATTACAGTTCTTAATAATCCAGAATGTTCTCTCGGATTAAAGAAAGCTAAATTATGTTCGTTTGCAAAAGCTCTAATTTCATTACGAATAGCATTTGAAGGATCTTCTTGTAAATGACATTTGTTGATGTCAAGGATTTTATCCCACATTTTCGGAATATGAAAACCTAAAGCATTTCTGTTTCCTAAATCTTCAGTGCTTCCAATTTCTTTTTCTGTTAACCAACGGCTATTAGAAAAAGAAAATTCCATTTTATTTCTATAGAAAAATTGTTTCTCAGAACCTAAAATATCTTCAAATTCTGGAAGTTCGATTTTTCCTATTCTTTGTAAGTGATTTTTAACTTCATTTTGTTTAAATGCAAGTTGTTGGCTATATTTCATATTTTGCCATTTGCAACCTCCGCATACTCCAAAATGTTCGCAGATTGGCTCTACTCTATATTCAGATAATTCATGAAATTTTACAGCTTTACCTTCGTAATAAGCCTTTCTCTTTTTTAATGTCTGCACGTCTACAACATCTCCAGGCACAACATTCGGAATAAAGATTACTTTTCCGTCAGGTGCTTTGGCTACTGAAACTCCTTTTGCACCAGCATCAAGAACTTGAATTTGATGAAAGACAATTTTGTCTGTATTTTTTCTTCCCATAGCGCAAAAATAAGCCTTTGAAAACTTTTACAAATTTAATTTTAGAAAAAATTTAGAAATTCTTCAAAATATTAGTTTAATTGGGTATAAAAGCTAATTTTGTTTTTGTAATAAACCCAATAAAATTACATATTAACCTACTATTTCTATCTTTTTATGAAGTTGTATCGCAAACTCTCACAAATCAGCTTTCTTAAAAAAAGTTACGCTTTCAAATTCTTGTTTGTTGCTTTTATAGGTATTCATATTCCTCTTATCGGAATCTTGTTTTTTGTTTTGTTTTTTGAGCATAAGGTGTCGTCAACTTCAATTCTTATCTTTTCTTTAGTTATGACATTACTTGCAACAGGAGTAACGCTTTGGGTTTTAAACAAATTGATAAAACCAATTGCAACAGCTTCTAAAGCATTAGATGATTATAGAGGTTCAAGGAAATTACCCGTTTTACCAACAGAATATACAGACGAAGCAGGATTGCTTTTGTGCAATATACAAGAGTCTATTAATGAAGCGGAAACTTTTATAAACGAAAAGCAAGATTTGGTTTATATGCTTTCTCATGACTTGAAGAATTTTGCTGGAAACCCACAAGGATTAGCAAAGCTTATTATAAGTGAAAATCCATCAGAATCGGTTAAAAATTTGGCTGAATTAATTTGTGAGTCGACTGAGCTGCAATTTAGATACATCGAAAATTTTATCAAATTGCTAAAAGAACAAGACGAAATTGTAAAAGTAAACCAAGAAGTTAAGACGGTTTTGTTTTCTAATATTGTTCCTTTTATTAATGAGCAAGTCGAACAACGTTTGTTGGATAAAAATATTAAACTGAATTTAGTTTTAGATTGTGAGAAAGCTAAACTGAAAATAGATGAGGGACTTTTGACTCAGGTTGTAGTAAATCTAATTAGTAACGCCGTCAAGTTTTCTTATTTTGATAGTGAAATTAAAGTCAGAATCTTTTCTGAAAATGCCAAATTGATTGTCACCGTAAAAGACAACGGAATGGGCTTTGATAAAAATCAGATTGAAGAATTATTTAAAAAATTCACTAAAATGAGTCGATTAGGAACCGCAAACGAAGGTTCTACAGGAATCGGATTGTACTTATGCAAAAAAATAATTGAAAGAAACAAAGGTCGATTAACTGCTTCAAGCGAAGGAAAAAATAAAGGTGCAGAATTTAGAATTGAATTTGATATTTAAAAATAAGGTTACTAAAATTTTGCTCCAAATTTTAGTAACCTTATGTAGCATTAATTTTCAGGAAGACCATATTTTATAACAGGTTTCCCATCTATGCATTGTATTTCAGATGGAATCATTAAAGGAGGCGCTAGCATACAATCGGCTAAAATCCCCCATTTTACATGAAATTTTCCTCTAGCATCGATGTATTGATCAACTTTTTTTTGAAAAGCAACTGCATCTATTTGTTTATTGTACAAAATATATCCAGGACAGCCCGAATTACCAAACTTTGTATATGTCCAGTCTTCTGGATTGGTGCAAGGTTTTGAATTGACTTGAGAATCTGCTATAATTTCGTTATACATTTTATCAAGTCTTGCAGATTCTTCATCCTTAGTAGATTCATCATTGCTGCAAGAAAAGCATATTAGCGAAGCAGCAAATAATATAAAACTTAGTTTTTTCATGGTTATGGTTTTATGATTAGTTTTATTATTAGATGCGCTAATAAAGAAAAGGTTGCGTATAACTTGTAAGAAATCTTCTCTTGAAAGTTTTTGATCTTTTTAAGATGCCAAAATCTTTTATAATTTCAGCATCTTGAGAGATTTTATATATGATTTACCAAAGCTGATGAACAGAAGGTTTGATAAGATCACTGTAAATTTTGTTCATTGCAACAATCTGCTCCGAAGTTAATTTTGGAGTATCATACACAGATAAATTCGATAAAACATGCTCTGTTTTCGATGCTCCAGGAATAATACAGCTTACTTCATCGAAACTTAAAATCCATTGAAGGGCAATTGCTGCTAGATTTTCTGATTCTGGAAATAAAGCTTTTAATTGCTCAACAGCTTTTAAACCTAATTCATAATCAATTCCAGAAAAAGTTTCACCTTTATCAAACGCTTCTCCGTTGCGATTAAAATTTCGGTGATCCTGAGGTTCAAAAGTTGTTTTTGAATCAAATTTACCTGTTAAAAGTCCACTTGCTAACGGAACTCTCGCAATGATCCCGATATCTTTCTTTTTGGCTTCTGAGAAAAACAACTCAGAAGGACGTTGACGAAATAAATTGAAAATAATCTGAACCGTAGTTACATTAGAATATTCGATTGCTTTTAAGGCTTCTTCGACTTTTTCTACACTTACGCCAAGATTTTGGATTTTTCCTTGCTCTTTTAATCGATCAAAAAGTTCAAATATTTCTGGACGATAATAAACTTCAGTCGGCGGACAGTGCAACTGAATCAAATCAAGTGTTTCTAATCCAGTTCTTTTTAAACTGTCTTCAACAAATTTCTGAAGCACTTTGGGCGTATATCCTTCATTAACATGAGGATTGATTTGACGTCCGCATTTTGTAGCAACAAAAATACGTTCAGAACGAGAGCGAACGACTCTTCCAACGGCAGTTTCGCTTAATCCGTTTTCGTAGACATCGGCAGTGTCAATAAAGTTTACGCCATTATCGATAGCAGTATTCAAAAGTTCATCGGCTGTTTTATCATCAAAACCCGATCCCCATTTTCCGCCAACCTGCCAAGTGCCAAGCGAAATTTCAGATATATTAAAGTTTGTTTTTCCTAGTTTTCTGTAGTTCATTTTTTTTAAGATGCTAAGGTTCTGAGTTGCTAAGATGCTAAGTTTTTAATTTCTAAGTTTTTTTTAGTTTTTCAAAACTTAGAACCTCAGAATCTTAGCATCTTAGTATCTTTTTTTAATCAAATAAATCCGAAGACAAATAACGATCGCCTCTATCGCAGATAACGGCAACCACAACTCCAGATTCTAATTTTTCTGCAATTTTTAAGGCAACAGCAACAGAACCTCCGCTGCTCATTCCTGCAAAAACACCTTCTTCTAGAGCTAGTCTTTTGGTCATAGCGCGTGCTTCTTCTTCGCTTACATCAATAACCGTATCAACTTTAGAAGCATCAAATATTTTAGGAAGATATTCTTGTGGCCATTTACGAATTCCAGGAATTTGAGATCCATCGCTTGGCTGCGCACCAACAATCTGAACATTCGGATTTTTCTCTTTCAAATAAGTCGAAGTTCCGATAATAGTTCCCGTTGTTCCCATAGCCGATACGAAATGCGTTACCGTTCCGTCAGTATCGTTCCAAATTTCAGGTCCAGTTGTTTTATAATGTGCTTTCCAGTTGTCGTCATTGGCAAACTGATTTAGCATTAAATAACCGCCTTGTGCTACTTTTTTATCGGCATAATCTCTAGAGCCAATAATTCCTTCGCTTGCCGGCGTAAGAATAACGGTTGCGCCATAAGCACGCATGGTTTGAGTACGTTCTTTTGTAGAATCTTCTGGTAAAACCAATTCGATTTCGATACCAAATAATTGAGCAATCATAGCGAGCGCAATTCCAGTATTTCCGCTGGTTGCCTCAATTAATTTATCTCCTTTTTTGATGTCGCCTCTTTCCAATGCTGCGGCAATCATGTTATATGCGGCTCTATCTTTTACGCTTCCTCCAGGATTATTTCCTTCCAGTTTCAGTAAAAGTTTTACATTTTTATTTTTAACTAGGTTGACAGTCTCCATAAGAGGAGTGTTGCCAATTAGGTTTAATAATTTATGTGAATTCATGTTATTTTTTTTCTTTGATTTTTACTTCAGTAGTAGTGGTGTTTAAAACGATAGAATCTTCTGGAATTGATTTTGTAACCCAAGCATTTCCTCCAACAACACTATTTTTTCCAATCACAGTTTCTCCGCCAAGAATTGTAGCGTTAGCATAAATGCAAACATTGGCCTCAACGGTTGGGTGTCGTTTTGCATTTTTCATCTCTTTGCTTACGCTTAATGCGCCCAGCGTAACACCTTGATAGATTTTTACATGTTTTTTGATAACAGTAGTTTCGCCAATTACAATACCTGTCGCGTGATCGATAAAAAATGGCGACGCAATATCGGCTCCCGCGTGAATATCTGTACCTGTAATTCTATGTGCGTATTCGCTCATTAGTCGAGAGAATAGCAATAAATCAAGATGATATAACTCGTGGCTTAGTCTGTAAATTGCAATGGCATAAAACCCAGGATAACCCAAGTATACTTCGTCGATGCTGTTTGAAGCAGGATCATTTTCAAGGATATATTCGGCATCCTGATTTAGTTTTTCTAAAACTCCTGGAAGCTTTTCTAAAAAGCGATCCCAAATAGATTCGCATAAATTTTGAGGCTTTTTGCAGGCCAAAACAGCAATTTCTTTAAAACGAAACTCCAATTCATCAATGCTTTCGTCTAGCGCTGCATTAGAATCAAAAAGAGTGTAAAAAAGCTTTTCTGTAAAGTCTTCTGTTTTGGTTTTAATACCGTAATTTATGTGTGAATGGCTTTTTAAAGCTCTTATATTTTGTATGATATTTTCTTTTGTCACAATGGTAAAAATGAATGAATAATTTTGGAACGTTAAAAGTAAGGCGTTTTTTGGAAATAAAATCACGATTTAACGAAAGAAATTTACTTCACGAAGTTAGATTTGTGATAAAAAGCAGATAGTAAACTGTTCTTTTTTATGCAATTCTTAAGAAGTTAATTACGTAAATTAGCTTTCAAAATATATTAAAATGGAAAACAAAAAGACATTTAAAAGTGCCATTTCGGGGCTTTCTTTTGAGGAAAAAGAGAAAATTTGGGGTAAAGATATTCACGATCCTATTTTAGGATTAATTAAAAAAGAATACCCAGACTTTGATACCGAAGATTGCATTTCTGTAAATGAACTCAACCTTTACCGCCAAAAATATATTTCAAATTACCTTTCAACCGAAATCGGAGCACTTTCTGCAATGGAAAAAAACGTGATTTCTTCATTAAAAGAAGATAAATCGATTGTGAGTATTGTTGAAGATGAAGAAGAAATTAGAAATTTAGGACAAAGAGTAGCCGATAAAGTAGCTGATTTTGGAGGAAGTTGGACTTTTATCATTTCTTTCGTGGTTTTTATTTCGGTATGGATTGGCGCAAATGTTTATATATTCTTGAACAAAGGTTTTGATCCATATCCGTTTATTTTACTGAATTTAATTCTTTCTTGTGTTGCTGCTTTACAAGCGCCTGTTATCATGATGAGTCAAAATCGTCAAGAAGAAAAAGATCGTAATCGTGCTAAAAAAGATTATATGATTAACTTGAAATCAGAATTAGAGATCAGATTAATTCATGACAAAATTGATCATTTGATTATGCATCAGCAACAAGAATTAATCGAAATTCAGAAAGTTCAAATTGAAATGATGAATGATATTTTGAATCAGATTAAGAAATAAATGGTTGATGAAATTCCAATTTTTTAAATTCCAAAAAGAGCGGAGCGATTTTAAAAATCTAAAAATAAAAGTGCTTAAAATAATATCCGCCGATCATAAAAATGAAATTTACTATAGCAGTATTCCAAATCAGTTTTTTGTAATTTCTGGATTTATCTAAGAAATGAAATATTATAAAAGTGAATAATAAAAGACAAGTATAGATAGCTGGATACATTTTAAAAGCACCTGAAAATTCACCCTGAAAAAGTAAGAATAAAGAGCGCTGAAATCCGCATCCTAAACAGTCATAACCAAAGAAGGTTTTGAACAGGCAAGGAATCATATATTTCTCTAAACTCATGGCAAATCTTTTTTGCAATTTTACTAAAAAAATATGAGAAACGTTTGGAGCAGTATAGGAGTAGTACTTGAAAGTTTATATTTTTGAAATCTTAAAATATAGAAAGGATGAAAACTTTTAAAATTATAATAATGATTCTTGCTATTTCGGTTGCGTTTTACGAGCAGGTTTCAGAAGAGAAAAACATTTATATCATGATTGCTGCAATTGTGGTTTTTATGTTTGGAATGATGCAATTGAGTGCGAAAACGCCAAGTAAAAATAACGATAAAGAAGAGTAGGATGCTTGCAAAAGGAGATAAGGTTTCTGTACTTGATGAAGCCATAAACGGAACAGTTGTTTCGGTTAAAAACAACGAAGTTTTGATTGAAACTGACGATGGATTCGTGATGACATTTTTAGTCAACGAATTGCTTAAGATTCAAGATGCCAGTAATTTAATGAATTCTATTAAAAGGATAGATTTAGATGAAGTTTCAAAAGAGAAAACGGAGCCCAAACCGAGAAGTTTTGTTAAAGAAAAGAAAGATAAACGTGATGTTGGCGTTCCAGAATTTGATTTACACATCGAAAAATTGGTTCCAAATAAACGCGGAATGTCTAACTATGATATTTTAACTTTACAGACTGAAACGGCAAAAAGGCATATCGAATTTGCGATTAGAAATCGCATTCCAAAAATCGTTTTTATTCATGGTGTTGGTGAAGGAATTTTAAAAGCGGAACTTGACTTTTTGCTTGGCCGTTACGACGGAATTGATTTTCAAGATGCCAATTATCAAAAATATGGTCTTGGAGCTACAGAAGTTTATATAAGACAAAATAATAAATAGAAAGGCTTTTTTTGAGGTAAAAAGCATAATTATAAAGCATAAAAAAACGTCTGTTTTTTGAAATGATTTTAAGATTAAATCAGGACAAAAAACAAACGTTTTTTTGTAAGAATTATTTCTGTAGATTCTATCTAGAAATCTAAACTTTTAGTTGGTTTCAGCTCGTTCAATTTTTCCAAGAAGGAAACTGCTTCCAAGTTTAAAGTGGCTATTTCCTTTTTGTAAAATTACATTTTTAAGAACGATTGTGTGCTCGTAAATTTGTCCAGTTTTAGTAGTGGTTACTTCGATAATTCCACTCTGGTTTGCTACCCCAAGTTTGCCTGTCCATGTTTCATCAATTACAGGCGAAGCAGGTTGTACTTTAGCACAAACAAAAACTGGAGTAATAGATCCCGTTTCGGCTTTTGCAGTTTTGTAAAATACTTTATTTTGGGTTGCAGTTATCAAACTTGTTCGAGGCTTATCGGTAGGGGTAACTTCATTGACAAGTAATGCAGGATCGATATCATCAATTGATAAATAGAATGAATTGTTGTAATTATAAACTCTACTAGCTTCATCACACTCATAAGCTAAACCATTTGGGTTTGTTTTAAAAGTTAAATTGGCAGGTGTTACAGTTGTTGTAAATAGTCCAAATTCAAACGTTGGTTCTGTTTGTTTTCCTGCTGGTTTGTCAAATGTTATATTCTTAAATACGATGCTATGTGTATATCCTGTTACTCTAGTTCCATCATCAGTGGTATTTGTTTTTTCATTTTGAGTAGTCGAAATTTCAATTGTACCGTCTATTCCAAGCCATTCTTCAGTTACTTTCGGAGTGCTTGGTGGTATTAAACCGCAAATGTTATCTTTTGATACTGCTCCATCATAAGCTCTATAAACAACACGATAAGTGCTCGTATTGATCGTATAAGTATATTTTGAAGAATCATTAACAATTGCTCCTTCTGGCATTTGCAATAAAAGCGCTTCTTGAGTTTTAAGTTTATAAATCAAGGTATTTGTTGTAGGGTCACAGGCATTAGATTCTTGAATATCTGAAAAGTCTATTTCGTCTACAGTTAAATCTCCATCATCACATCCATTCAAGAAAAGTGCAAATAATAGGAGGGCAGCATATTTTTTCATCGTAAAATTTATTTGGGTCAAAAATAGTGAAAAAAATGCCAGATTATATTTAAGTTTTCACAATTGATATTTCTTAACTTTGCAGTAATGAAAAAAGTATACCTAGATAATGCCTCAACAACTGCGATTCGTCCTGAAGTAATTCAGGAAATGACTAAAATAATGCTTGAGGATTTCGGAAATCCGTCGTCAACACATAGTTTTGGGCGAAACGGAAAAACAATATTAGAACTTTCAAGAAAGAGTATAGCAAAACATTTAAACTGTACTGCTCAAGAAATAATTTTTACTTCTGGAGGAACCGAAGCCGACAATTGGATTTTACGATCTTCTGTTGAAGATTTAAAAGTAGAAAGAATCATTACTTCAAAAATTGAACACCATGCTGTTTTGCATACTGTTTGGGCGCTTCAAGAAGAATATAATATTCAGGTTGATTACGTTAATGTGAATCCAGATGGAAGTTTGGATTTGACGCATTTATCCAATTTATTGGCCGAAGAAAAAAAGACTTTGGTTAGTTTAATGCATGTAAATAACGAAACGGGAACTATTTTGGATCTAGATCGCGTAAGTTTGATTTGCAAGCAATACAATGCTTTGTTTCATTCAGATACGGTTCAATCTATCGGAAAAACTGAAATCGATCTGCAAAAGACGCCTATTGATTTCATTTTGGCTAGTGCACATAAGTTTCATGGACCAAAAGGTATCGGTTTTGCTTTTATTCGAAAAAATTCTGGTTTGCAGCCATTGCTTTTTGGTGGAGAACAAGAAAAAGGACTTCGTGCAGGAACTGAGGCTGTGCATCAAATTGCTGGAATGGCAAAAGCTTTATCTATTTCGTACGAAAAACTGGAAGAAGAGAGCGCTTATATTTTAGGTTTGAAAAATTATCTGATAGAACAATTTGAAATTCATTTTCCCGATTTTAGAATCAATGGAAAAAAAGACGATTTCTATAATCTCATCAATGTAATTCTGCCTTTTTCATCAGATAAAACTTCAATGTTGCTTTTTAGTTTGGATATGAAAGGAATTGCCGTTTCTAGAGGAAGCGCTTGCCAATCTGGAAGTATAAAACCTTCTCATGTTTTAAACGAAATGCTTTCGGAGACTGATTTAAAATTACCAAATCTCCGAATTTCATTTAGTCATTATAATACCAAAGAAGATATTGATTGGTTGGTTGAGAGTTTAAAAACTGTCTAAGGTTCAAAAGTGAATTGATAATTAACAATTCACAATTAATAATTATTTGCGTATTACTTTTACCTGAGAATCGGTTGTTAATTTGATTATTGTAGACGATTTTCCGTTTATTTTATCTTGGTTTAGCTTCACAACATAATCAACACCGTTAACAATTTCTGGACTAATATCCTTGAAAGCAATTGGTGTAGGTTGTCCTGAAATGTTTGCAGAAGTTGAAACCAAAGGTTTTTTCATTCTTTCCATCAATTTGAAACAGAAAGGCTCTTTTACCAATCTTACGCCTAGAGATTTGTCGGCAGCAATAATATTTGGAGCAACGTTTCTGGCGTCATCAAGAATTAAAGTAGTTGGCTTGTCAGATAGATCCCAGATTTGCCATGCGACTTCAGGGATGTTTTTAAATACGTTGTACATCATCTTTTCGCCATTCATTAAAACAATCATACTCTGTGTTTCTGCACGCTGTTTTAATTTATATATTTTAGCAACGGCTTCGGCATTTGTAGCATCACAGCCAATTCCCCAAACAGTATCTGTCGGATATAAGATTATGCCTCCGTTTTTAATTACTTCGTATGCGTTGATGATTTCCTCGTTCATTGTACAAATTATATTTTAAGATTACAAAGTTATAAATTTTACTTGTAATTGTTTTTTATAGTATTTGCAAATAGAAGAGCTATTACGTTTTGAAGTGGTTTTATAATAAATAAACGTTTAAGATTTTACCGAAGAAGATTTTAATTTTACTTTAGCTAATTCCATCAATGGGTGTTCGATGTATTTAAAAGTCAATTGACTAATGAAAATTAACGGAAAAATAGATAAAGCAATAATCGACCAAAATTCGAAATCGGTTAAGTTTTTGGCTTCTTCAAATCCAATAACGAAATAAAAGATAACGAATAACAAAATACCGTGCATTAAATAAATGCTATAGGTTATTTGTCCAAATTTTCTCGAAAAAGTACTTGATAAAAGTCCGAATAGGTTATTTCCAGAAGCAATTATTATAAACACAATTGAAGTTATAATTACTGGAACAGGTTTTCTCCCGCTATTAAAAAAATAAACAGAACAAGCAAGTAGAAAAATAGCTAGGAAAGTGTATTTTTTTTGTTTTAAAATAGAACCAAATATGTTTTTGCTAATTACCAAAGCAGCAATAATACCACCAATAAAAGGCAAAAAGTGTCTGAGGGATGCTCCATTTATAATCATTATAAGGGCTGCTGCGGCACTAAACAATACAATGATTTTATAATTTACTTTGATTTTAAAGAACAGCGCAATAAGAGGCAGTAAAAAATAGAAAGCCCATTCGTATGGCAATGTCCAGGTTACTCCGGCATTAAACAAAAAGCTATCTTCTAATCCGTTGATATTTAAACCTTTTTTTACATTGAAAAATATCCATGAAAGCATACTTACAATGTTTTCTGAGAATGGAACCCTTGATTTAAAATTGGTTAAGTAACCAGCAATAAAAAATATAACACCAACAGAAAAAAGATACATTGGGAAAAGCCTGTACAAACGAGCATTGATGTATGCTGACCAATTAATTTGTTTGTTTTTGCTATGTATTAATTTTAAAGTGAATAAAAAAGCAGTAATTACAAAGAAAAAAGCAACAGTAGTTTGTCCAAAATGGTTAAATATATTTGAATCAGGTTCGTTCCATTCGCCATTTTGAAGAAAAAATCTCCAGATATAACTATGATGCAAGAAAACAAAAAATGCCAAATAACCTCGTAAGCCATCAATTTCTGGATAGCGAACATCAACTACATCTATCTTTACTAATTTATTAGTTAGGAGTACAGAAAAAATTAAAGCAAATGCTATCAGGATTGAATAAATACTAAAAGTTAAGATCATTTTTTGATGAAACAATTTTTTGTTGTGGTATTTTTAACTAAATTTTAAACTTTTGCAAACATACTAAACGAGTTTTGAATGCAAAAATATTACGGTTAAAATTATCTTAAATAAATTGAATCTTACAAGATTGACTCTTGAAATAAAAAATTATACTGTGCTGTCTTTTAGAATAACATGATTTGTCCAGCCTTTTAGCGTATATTTTTCTAGAATTGAATCTGGAATTTTTTCATATTCATTTTCGAAAAATTCCATTGGTATAATTGGATTTTTCTCGTCAATGATTAAAATGTTGTTAGGGTTATAAAAATCGTAATTTTTAATATCTGTATTTGTGGTAATAAGCTTTTTCTCTAGACCCAAACTTTCAAAAACTCTAAAAGTAAGTCCACTTTGGCCAAGTCGGTTGATATCCAATAGTACTTTCGAACGGCTGATATAATCATTTACTTCACTTAAAGGCATATGACTTCTTATATAGGTAATATTTTCGTCATTGTCTTTTTGTTTTTTATCATAAATGATAAATTTAAATTTTGAATTTTGAGAAGCTAAATTGGCTGCAATTCGTTTTAATATTGGAAGTCTTTTGTCGATTGAGCTGATATTGAAAACGTCATATTCAAATTGATTTTCATTTGTTGCATTCTCTGAATTGTAAATCCAATTTGAGGCAAATTTTAGATTGAAATTTGCACAGTCTTCTTTTTCAAAAGAAAAAACATCATCAAAGCAATGTAGAACTCGTTTAATTTTTGGGCAACGATACGTATTGTCGTTGAAGAATCCGATTGATTTTTTTGTGTAATTTTTAAATTCTAAAATGCTTTCTGGAGTTATAAAGTCTCCTTTTATGGTTAAAATAACATCTTGAATCTGGTTGTTCTTTTTTAATTCATTGATGATTTCTTTTCCGTAATGCTGATGCTTCAAATTCGTTTTGAAAAACGTTTTTAATATCACATTATACACTTTATGGAATACAGAAGGATATTTGTATTTAAAAGCATTAAAATCTATATGACGTACAATGTGTCCTTGTTTTTCTAAGTCTACGGCTATATGTTTGTTAAGTCCCCAGTTGTCTAAACTTATAAGAGTGATATGCATTATCTTCGAAATAGTTTTTATTAGTTGGTAAAACTAGCTAAATTTGCGGAAACAATTTTTATGATTTTAAGATTAAATCGCGGATATGAAAAATTTGAAAATATTCTTCTTGAATATATTCGTTTTTTTAATACAAAAGGAGAAGACTTTGTAATTGGCCAGCGCAATCAGATAAAGCTTTTCGATTTAGACGATAAAAAAATAAACATAAAATCATTTAAAGTTCCACACTTTATTAATAAAATCGCATATAAATACTTCAGAAAATCGAAAGCAAAACGTTCTTTTGAGTTTGCAAATAGATTGTTAGAATTGGGAGTGGGAACTCCAAAACCAATTGCATTTGCTGAATTTTCTTCGATAATAGGTTTAGAAAAAAGTTTTTATGTAAGCGAACAGCTCGAATGCGATCTTACGTATAGAGAATTGGTTGAAATACCCGATTTTCCAGACCGCGATAATATTTTAAGACAGTTTACAAAATTTAGTTTCGATCTTCACGAAAAAGGCATTGAATTTTTAGATCATTCACCAGGAAATACTTTAATAAAAAAGAATGCTAATGGAAATTATGATTTCTTTCTGGTAGATTTGAACAGAATGGAATTTCATAATAAAATGACTTTTGAAATGCGTATGAAAAACTTATGTCGTTTAACTCCGTTAGAAGAAATGGTGGCGACAATGAGTAACGAATATGCTAAATATTATAAAGCACAACCAGAAGAGAAGATTTTTGAGACTTTATGGAAAGATACTTCAGATTTTCAAGAGAAATTCTATAGAAAAAAACGCCTAAAAAAGAAGCTTAAATTTTGGAAGAAGTAAGCTTTCTTAATTCTTTATAGCGAATAAAAACGCTGTAAGCATTCAAATAACATATTGTTACACCTCTTGATCCGTCCAGAAAGCCAAAACGGATTATAAGTTGGTATAAAAAAGTGTATAAAGGATGAAGCAACTGCATTAATAAATACGGTTTTATTCCTTTTGCAAATTTTTCGTTGGCTTTAAGAATTCCATAATTGTACATTTTTGATTTGTAGTCTTTATAAGAAGAATACGAAAAATGTATGATTTTGTGTTTTAAAGTAGCAATTGGTCCGTTTACAATTAATTTTTCGTGAACGGTTCTTTCTTCGTTATACCGACATTTCGATTTATTAAAAAGTCTGAAAATCTTATCAGTTTGCCAACCGCTGAAATTCAATCTCCTGTTTTTAAACATAAAAATGCGATACACAAAATAGGCGCTTGCCGCATTTTCAGAATTGATTTCGGCAATAATTTCAGATTTTAATTCTGGGGTTAATCTTTCGTCGGCATCAATAAACAAAACCCATGAATTTTGAGCTTGATCCAAAGCAAAATTTCGCTGAGAAGTGTAATCAATAAACGGATTTTGAATTAATTTTACCTCTTTAAAAGATTCAATAATGTTTGTTGTTTTATCAGTACTATACGAATCAACAACAATTATTTCATCAGCAAAATCAATGTCTTCAAGAAGCGATTTTATATGCTGTTCTTCATTAAGCGTAATAATCAATACAGATAATTTTTGCCTTTCAGTGTTCATGCTGATACTTAACTTTTCAATTTTTATATTCTTGAAAGTAAGTCTCTAACTTTTTGAGCATAAGTTCTAATGGATATTCGGCGTAATATTCAAACGTATGTTCTTTTATGTATTGTTCTGTGTGTTTTTCGTAGATTTCTGGTTTTAAATCTTTTAAATGAACAGAAACATTTTTTGCTTCGTTTTCAAACAATTGCCAAGTTTCTTTTCTAACAGAAGGAGTGAAGATAGAGAAGGTCGGAATCTCTAATGCTTTTGCCATATTTACAGCGCCACCTTCGTTTCCGATAAGCATTTCACACTGAGAAAGTATTGCCAAAAACTGACGTAAATCTGTAGCGTACAAATCGAAAATGATATGCTTTTTTGTTTCTTCAGAACAATGATTATAAACCTCCAAAGCTTGTTCTTTCTGGTTTGGAATATAATTAAAAAGTATAGTTGCGTTTGTTTTGGCTACAGTAAAATCGATAATTTTTGCCATTCCATCTAGTGGATATGTTTTGTAGTGCTCGCTTCCTAAAATTCCAAACATAATTAGTGGTTTTTCAGGATCGATGTTGTAGCTCTTTAAAATGTTTTTTGCTTCTGTAATCTCAGATTCTTTCAAAAAGATCTTTGGTTTTACGTTGGTTATCTTTTCTGTAAAAAAAGGTTTAAGAAGTAATAATCTGTTTTCGATTGCCAAACCATATTCTGATTTTATAGCATCAAAACGTTCGTAGCTGTAATTGTAAAAGATGTTCGAATACCATTTATGATATGAAACTTTAAATTTTGCTCCAGAAAAAAACGTAATTAAATTAGTTCCTAATTTGCTGTAAACATCAATTACGGCATCATATTTTTTTCTTCGAATCTCAAAAATGAATTTAATAAACCCAAAAGTAGATTTTCTAATTTTATTAGTTACCGGAATAATGTTATCAATATTCGGATTTTCTGTAAGTACATCAATCGAATTAGGATAACACATATAGTCAATTGTAGAGTCTGGAAACTTAGCTTTTAAGTTGTTGCAGATAATTGTGCTCGTTAAAACGTCTCCGATTCTTTTTTGTTGAATGACTAATATTCTCATTTGATTTTTTTGTTCAATTTGAAAGCTAAAGTACAAACTATTTTATGAAGTGAACAAGTGATGGAGGTAATAAGATTAAACTAAATTAAAAAGTCATATTTTTGTGCTCAACAAATTAAAATTTACAATGGGAATTAGCGGTTTGGTTATTACTTTCAATGAAGAGAAAAACATTGGAAAATGTATAGATGCCTTATTTAAAGTTTGTGATGAAGTTATTATTGTAGACTCTTTTAGTAAAGATCGTACGGTAGAAATAGCTAAAGAAAAAGGAGCTCAGGTTGTTCAGCAGGCATTTTTAGGAGATGGTCCGCAGCGCACGCACGGATTGCCATTTTGTAAAAACGACTGGATCTTAAATCTAGATGCAGACGAATTTCTAGATAAAGATGCAGAGGAGTTTATTCTTCAGAAAAAATATCTAGAAGGAAACCATGACGCTTTAAGTTTTAGAGTTAAAAACTTTTTAGCAGATAAATTAATAGATTTTTCTGGATGGTATCCAGATCATAAAGTTCGTTTCTTTAATAAGCAAACAGCTCATCCTTCAGACTCTAAAGTGCATCAGAAAATTGTTGCTCAAAACGAGAAAAAGGTTGCGGTGCACATTTTGCACTACGGATGGGATTCTTTTGATCAGATTATTGCAAAAAAGAACCAATATTCAGGATGGCATGCGCAACAATTATATGATCAAGGAAAAAGAATTAATGCTTTTAAACCTGTTCTTAATGGTACTGTAGCTTTTATTCGTTGTTATTTCTTAAAAAAAGGAATTTTTAATGGCCTTGACGGATTGACAATTGCGATGATTCAGGCTTTTTTCTCTTATATGAAATATGCTAAACTTATAAAGCTTCAAAAAAAGAAATAAAAATAAGTTTCAAATAAAAAATTCCAAATCCCAATCATAAATTGGAGTTTGGAATTTTTTTTATAATTGATTTTTAAAACCTATACAGCAACATCGTACTCACGAAGTGCATTGTTTAAAGAAGTTTTTAAGTCTGTAGATGGTTTACGAGTTCCAATAATTAATGCACAAGGAACTTGATATTCTCCAGCAGCAAATTTCTTAGTGTAGCTTCCAGGAATAACTACAGAACGAGCAGGTACATAACCTTTCATTTCAACTGGTTCGTCACCTGTAACATCGATAATTTTTGTAGATGCTGTCAAACATACGTTAGCTCCAAGAACTGCTTCTTTTCCAACGTGAACACCTTCAACAACGATACAACGAGAACCAATAAAAGCACCGTCTTCGATAATAACTGGAGCAGCTTGCAATGGCTCAAGAACACCACCAATACCAACACCACCACTTAAGTGTACGTTTTTACCAATTTGAGCACAGCTTCCTACAGTTGCCCAAGTATCAACCATTGTTCCTTCGTCTACATAAGCTCCAATGTTTACGTAACTTGGCATTAAAATTACACCGCTTGAAATGTAAGCACCGTAACGAGCAACAGCGTTTGGTACCACACGGATTCCTTTTTCAGCATAATTTCTCTTTAGCAACATTTTGTCGTGGTATTCAAAAATACCAGATTCCCATGTTTCCATTTTTTGAATCGGGAAATACATCACAACTGCTTTCTTAACCCATTCGTTTACTTGCCATTTGTCACCAACTGGTTCAGCAACACGTAATTTTCCTGCGTCTACCAATTCGATAACTTCTCTAATGGCGTCAGTAGTTGTAGTTTCTTGCAATAAAGCTCTGTTTTCCCAAGCTTGTTCAATTATAGTCTGTAAAGAATTCATACGTTTAATTTTTTGGCAAAGATAACGTATTTGTAGAAATGCAAAAAAGCAAAACGACTTGAAAAAGTTACAGATTTAACTTTTTGTTTCTTATTTGTAAAACAATGAAAAGATGTATTAGCTATTTATTTGATTACCTCTAAAAGTTTTTTTTATGTCAAAATATGACAAAAGTCAGGCTTTCTCTTTTTTCTTCACTTTAATTTCGCAGTGTTGATCAACATTCCATTCCATAAATAATCATATAAGCAGTAAAATATGAATCAAGAAAATCACCTTCAAAACAGAGTAATCATTGACAAAGAAGTAAGCTGGGATAAAACTCAGGTTATTATGAGTAAAACAAACGCTTATGGCATTATAGAATATGCCAACGAAGTATTTGTAGATGTTTGTGGTTACGAAGACTATGAATTAATGGGACAACCTCATAATATCATACGTCACCCGGATATGCCAAAAGTTATTTTTAAAGTACTTTGGGAGAATCTTAAAAACGGGAAAAACTTTCATGCTATTGTAAAAAACCTTGCAAAGTCTGGAAGATACTATTGGGTAATTACAGATTTTGAAATCGCCCGCGACGAAAACGACGTTATCGTAAATTATTTCGGAAGAAGACAAGCTGTACCGCAAGAAGTAATTGCGATGCATATTGAGCCTTTATACAAAAAGCTGTTGCAGATTGAAGCAGCAAGCGGAGTTGAATTTAGCGAAAAGTACTTAATTGGTTTCTTAGAAGAAAAAAAGAGAACTTATGTTGAATATATTAAGGAGTTGATTTACGAACATGAAAAATCGCAATCTAAGTTCGCTAATTACTCAGAAGAAGATGATGCAGGAGAAGAGGAAGAACACAGAGGCTTTTTCGGCCGATTGTTCGGAAGATAAATCGAGTTATTTTTTAGGTTTGAATATTTGGATAAAAATCCGTCTTGAAATTTTTTCAAGGCGGATTTTTTATTTATCAATATTAATCAATACTTAGTTGATTGTCTATTACACGATTGTTGAAAGATTGAATGTAGCCTTTTAAGAAACGTTCAAGTTGGTTTGCTTTCGGTTTATTGGTTTCAATTAAATTATGTTTCAATAAAGCATCTTTTTTCCAATTGTATAAACCAATAGTACGATTGTTTGCAAAAGCAAGATAGTAGTCATCGACAACACAATGATAAGTGTCCTGAAGATAATACACCGCAAAATTTTGCTGAGATTTAAAGCTTTTTCCAAATGATATTATTTCTGCCTTTATATTTAAATAATCCAATATACTAGGCATAATGTCTATCTGTTGAAAGTTTTTTTCGTCAGCAACATTGAAATCTGGATTTGAAGGATCAAAGAATAATATCGGAATTCTAAATTTACCAACATTGGTCTTATCTGCTTCTGCAGTTCCGCTAGAGGATGTATGATCTGCAGTTATTACAAAAAGCGTGTTGTTGAACCATTTTTGTTTTTTTGCAGTTTTGAAAAAATTTCGAAGTGCAAAATCGGTGTAAGCAATACTTTCTTGGATTTCGGTGTTTCCTTTCGGGAATTTTCCTTTATACTTTTCAGGAATTATATAAGGATTGTGCGATGAAATCGTAAATATAGAACTAAAGAAAGGTTGTTTGAAAGAAGTTAGTTTCGTAGCGAAAAATTGCAAAAACTCTTCATCAAAAATTCCCCATTTTCCGTCAAATGCTGGACTTCCTACATATTGATCTTTGCCATAATATTCATCAAAGCCTGCAACTTTACAATACTGGTCAAAATTTTGGCTTCCATTAAAAGCACCGTGAAAAAACGAAGTGTTGTAACCTTCTTTTTTTAAGATCTGCGGAAGACTTTTTGTCTTGTTTAATGCATAACCAGATGTTATAAAAGAATTATTCATTAAACTAGGAATGCTTGATATTGTTGACGGAACTGCATCGATAGACACTTTTCCGTTAGCAAATGCATTTTTAAAATAGTGAGTTTTCGTAATTAACGAATCCAAAAAAGGAGTTTGTCCGCAATGAAGATTTTCGTTTCCAAAACTTTCTAAAATAATTACAACTACATTTTTTTTATCAGCAGGTAATTTAGGGTTTATAGAAAGAACTGGATTGTAAATTGAATTTAATTCAGAATCACTATAATAATGAACTTTTTCTAGCTCTTTTTTCTTAAAAGCAGTTTTTAGAATAGTAAAAGGAGTATTTAAAACCAAAGCAGAAGTGTTTAGGTTTCCATATCTCATCCCGTCAACAATCTTTATAGGCTTTTTTTGAACGCCTCCGCGTATCATTAATAAAACGGCAAAAATCGAAATAACAGTATAGATCGCTTTTTGTATATAATCTCGTTTATTCAACTCTTTAGGAGCAATAGGAGCTTTTGCTTTTGGAAGCAGTTTCCATAAAACAAAACCAGTAATTATAAATAGAATTGCGATATACCAAAATTCTTTTAAAAAAGAAGGGATAAGTCTAATTACATCATGTTCCATTCCGTCTGCAGTAATCATTGCATAGGTACTTCTTCGGCCAGTAAAACGATAATAAATGATATCAATAAAATTGGTAGCAATAAAGGCAAGATTGACCACATAAAATGATATAAGTAAAATCTTTTGATATCTTTCACTATATTTGAAATTACCAGGAAAAAGATGTGCGATTAAAAAAGGTATATTGATATAAGCAACCGCAGCTAAATCAAAAAGTAACCCGCCAGAAAAAACTCTTATGCTTAAGTTGTTAAACAATTCAAGATTGACGCAATAAAAAAGAATTCTGCAGATTTGATAAATTGCAATAATTAGGATAAATCTATTTATAAATAAAATTAGGTTTGTTTTATAATTACTCATTTAAAATAAAAGCCTTGTTTTTTAGTTAAATTTTTGTTGCCGCAAAAGTATTTTTTTTTAATGAAAATAAAAGTTTTTTTCTGACAAAAAAAAATATAAATTGCATTTTCTGCATATCACAGAAAAGGATAGGAAAAATATTTACCTTTGCTGAAAAAATAAAACATGCCAAGAATTCTTTCGATAGATTACGGACAAAAGCGCACTGGAATTGCTGTTACAGACGAAATGCAAATTATTGCTTCTGGTTTAACAACGATTCCGACACATACTTTGATTGATTTTCTGAAAGATTATTTTGCAAAAGAAAAAGTCGAAGCGGTTTTGATTGGAGAACCAAAACAAATGAACGGAATGCCATCTGAAAGTGCTTCTGTAATTAATGGTTTTGCAACTCATTTTTCGAATATTTTTCCAGACATGAAAGTGATTCGTGTCGATGAGCGTTTTACTTCAAAAATGGCATTTCAAACTATGATCGACAGTGGTTTAAATAAAAAGCAGCGTCAGAACAAAGGATTAATAGACGAAATTTCTGCTACAATTATGCTTCAAGATTATCTTTCCGCAAAAAAATAACGCTGTTCGTCGTATTTTTTATTTATAATTTAATGGTTTTTAGAAAATCCTAACTTTTATCATCTAAAAATTAGTTTTTTTTTGCAATTAAAAAAGTACCTTTGCACTTTAAATAAAAATACTGTTATGCCTGACGAAACCATACGTTCAAATAGTGATGTAGTACTCATTGGCGCTGGAATAATGAGTGCCACTCTTGGAGTAATTTTGAAAGAATTACAACCAGATATAAAAATTGAAATTTACGAAAGATTAGATGTTGCCGCTGCTGAAAGCTCTGATGCTTGGAATAATGCTGGAACGGGACACTCTGCTTTTTGTGAATTAAATTATACTCCAGAAAAGGCAGACGGTAGTATAGATCCAAAAAAAGCAATAAGCATTGCTGAATCATTTGAGATTTCTCGCCAGTTTTGGTCTTACTTAGTACAGCAAAATAAAGTGCCGTCTCCGGATAATTTTATTAAAAGCGTACCTCATATGAGTTTTGTATGGGGAGATAAAAATGTAGATTATTTAAAAAAGAGATTTGAGGCGCTTCAAAGCAACCCGATTTTCTCTGACATGACTTTCAGTACCGATTTTGAACAACTTCAAAAGTGGATGCCATTGGTAATGGAAGGAAGAAATGCTGATGAAAAATTAGCTGCAACGCATATGGAAATTGGTACCGATGTTAACTTTGGTGCTTTAACAAGAAGTATGTTTAACTACTTAGAAAAATTAGACGGTGTTTCTTTGTTTTTTAATCATGAAGTAAAAAAACTAAGACAACGTGAAGATAAATCTTGGAGAATAAAAATTAAAGATTTGTCTACAGGAAACACTCGTAAAGCGTATACTAAATTTGTATTTATCGGTGCAGGAGGAGGTTCTCTTCCTTTATTGGAAAAAGCAAATGTTCCAGAAGGAAATGGTTACGGAGGTTTTCCAGTAAGTGGACAATGGTTAAAATGTACAAATCCTGAAGTAATTGCAAAACACCAGGCAAAAGTTTATGGGAAAGCAAGTGTTGGAGCTCCTCCAATGTCTGTTCCTCATATCGATACTCGTGTAATTGATGGAGAAAAAGCACTTCTTTTTGGACCATTTGCAGGATTCTCGACTCGTTTCTTGAAAAACGGCTCTTATTTAGATTTACCACTTTCTATTAAGCCTAACAATTTAATCCCGATGTTGGCTGCAGGATACCATAATATTCCATTAACGAAATATTTGATTGAGCAAGTTCGTCAGTCTCCAAAAGACAGAATGAAAGCTTTACGCGAATATCTTCCAACAGCACGTTCAAAAGACTGGAAATTAGAAAAAGCTGGACAACGTGTTCAGGTAATTAAAAAAGACGAGAAAGAAGGTGGAGTTTTAGAATTTGGTACAGAAGTAATCAATACGAACGACGGAACTTTAGCCGTTTTATTAGGTGCTTCTCCTGGTGCTTCTACAGCTGTAGCGATTATGGTTGATTTGATTAGCAGATGTTTTACACATCAAATTAAAACACCAGAATGGCAAGCGAAATTAAAAACAATGATTCCTTCTTACGGTCAGACTTTAAATGATAAGCCAGAACTTTTAGAAGAACTTAGAAAACAAACTGCAGAAGTTTTGAAATTAAATTAAGCTTCTCTTTATTGAATATAAAAAAAAACAAATCCAGATGAATTAATCTGGATTTGTTGCTTTTAGGTCGGTTGTGTTTTTTAGAATTTTTTCTGCTAGATTGCTCATCCAGATTAACTGCTCAATTACCATTTGTGCTTCTTGCATTTTAGCTTGACGTGTTTCTTTATCCAAATCATCATCTTCGGCCAAGCGCGTAAAATGCTTTCGCTTTAATTCTTCAAACTGCAAAGTCACATCTTCTTTTTCAAAAAATGTATCTTTTATAATCACTTCATTTCTTAAAACAGAAATAGAATGGTCTAGGTTGGCTAAAATTGTTTTAATAATGTAATTAAAAGAATCTGATGCCGAAGTAGTTTGATGTGACTGGATATAAGTCGACAAAGATGCCAAGGCAGATAATAAAGAATGGTTTAAAACTACCAATTTATTAACCAAAGGCATTGTTTTCTGCTTTGATTTTGGTTCCTGCATCATACGCTGAAAAGAGGTCATTAAATTTCCTATTTCAACAAAGGCATTTTTTCGCGCTAGACGATAAGAAGTAGGAACTTCTCCTTTTTTATTATAAAAGTCAGCAATCTCTTTGAGGTAATTTCTATTGGCGCGAATTGTGTTTTCAATATGAATAGGTGTATTGATAAATTCCCAAGCTGGCCATAAAAACTGATTAGCAATAAAAGCTAAAATTGCTCCAGCAAGAGAATCTAATATTCTGTACTGAATTACTTCATTAATATCTGGCGTTAGAATTCCATAGATAAACACCACATACATTGTTACAAATGTCGCACTTATCTTATAATTGATTTGAGTAAACGAAATTCCCAAAAGCATACATACGATAGAGAAAATACTTAATGCTACGTGATTCTGAATAACCGACACAATCCCGAACGCTATAATTCCTCCCAAAACAGTTCCGAACATTCTGTTGTAAGATCGCTCTTTTGTTAATCCGTAACCAGGACGCATGATTACAACGATTGTCAGCAGAATCCAATATACGTTTTGGAAAGGCAGCACTTGTCCAAGAAAAAAGCCAATCAAAATGGTAATGGTTAATCGTATCGAATGTCTGAAAATCGAAGAAGAGTAACTTAAGTTTTCAATTAAAGTTCGAAGCGGATAATATTGTGGCGTTAGGAATTTTTCAAGCTCTTTGTCTTTATCTTTTAATTTATAAGACTGCATGGCTAAAGAAAGCGCTCGCTGAATGGTTTTAATTTTTCCAACCTGATTTTTAGCATATTTCAGCATATTGGTTAACATTAAAACACCTTCTGCAGCTTCTTCTTTTCCTAATGTTTTTTCGTAATCGAAAATGGCAAATTCTAACGCATCCAATTCGTTTTTCAAATCATGTTTGTCTACATAAACACTAATATGGCTGACATTTTTTGAAAGTTTCTTTAAAGTCGAAGCCAATTTGTAAGCAACATTTTGATACGTTCTTAAAACATCAGGATGTTTGGCAAATTTTTGATGAAGTTTGCTATGATCAAAAGAAGTGTATAGCGCCAATTCTTGAATTTCAACTAAAGTAATAAAAACCAAAAGCATTTTTCGGTTTTGGCTCGTTATTCCAGAAGCATTCTGATTTCCGATCAGCATTTTTCTTAAATCTTCATGAATTAGATTTAATTCTACTTGTACTGCCAGCTGTTTTTCAATAATGGCTTGCCTGTTCGCTTCTGGACTCCACAGATCACCTCTTAATTTTAGATATTTGGCAGTAAGCTTTATTCCTTCTGCAATTTGTAATTCTACATATTTATAAGGCTGTACAAAATGAAAGACAAGAGAAACTATTAGATATAAAATTCCGCCAATAAAAATAAAGCCAGAATATTCAAAAGCTGCCCAACCTTCATGCAAATGCCCAAAAGAAAGGGAAATAGATAATAAAGCAGAAAAAGAAATTAAAGTTGCTCGCTGTCCATAAACCGAAATCATAGAACATAAAAAGAGCAGAAAACCTAAGAATATGTAAAAAAGAAACGGATAAGGATAAACAAGATTAACCAATAGATTAACACCAGAAACAATAAAAGAAGCCGCAATTAATCCTTTTATTTTGTGGCCAAGAGAACTCGGAATATCACTGGGATAGGTATAAAAAGCGCCTAATGCAATCGTAAAACCAATTTCAAAATGACCTAGGAAATTTAAAACCAAAACAGGAACAACAGAAGCGATAGTTACTTTAGAAGCATTGAGAAAGGAAGTACTGTTTGTAAATTTCGAAATCTTATCAATCATAAAGAGAGGTTTACTAGCAAAGGTAAGAATTGTAGGAGTGATTTTGGCATAATTATGGATGAGATTTTTAACAGCTTGTAAAAAATGCGATATAATAGATTATTAGAATCATTCTTGACTATTTTTTACTATTTTTGCCAGCTGAAATATCAGAACTTTAATTCTGTTTTTGCAGCACATAAAAACATAAATAAAAACAAATGATTTTACCAATTGTAGGATACGGTGATCCTGTTTTAAGAAAAGTAGGGCAGGATATTACACCAGAATATCCAAATCTAAAAGAAACGATCGCAAATATGTACGAGACTATGTACAATGCGTATGGAGTTGGACTTGCAGCACCGCAGGTTGGACTACCAATTCGTTTGTTTGTCATTGATACAACGCCTTTTAGTGATGATGAGGATCTTCCTTCAGAGGAACAAAAAGATTTGAAAGGTTTTAAAAAGACTTTTATCAACGCTAAAATCGTTAAAGAAGAAGGAGAAGAGTGGGGATTTAATGAAGGTTGTTTGAGTATTCCTGATGTGCGTGAAGACGTTTACAGAAAACCAACTGTTACAATCGAATATTGTGAAGAAGATTTCGTTATGAAAACGGAAGTATTTGACGGATTAATCGCGAGAGTTATCCAACACGAATACGACCATATTGAAGGAATCTTGTTTACAGATAAAATCTCATCTCTTAAGAAGCGTTTAATCCAAAAGAAATTGAAAAATATTACTGAAGGAAAAACATCTCAAGAATATAGAATGAAATTTTTTGCAGCTAAAAAAGCAAGATAAGTTTTCTATATATTTAGAAACAAAAAATAAATAAAATTCTTAATACTAATTTTAATAAAAATGAATTTAACGAAAATTTTAGCCATTTCAGGAAAACCAGGTTTATACGAATTAAAAGTACAAACTCGTACAGGTTTTGTGGCGGAATCATTAATTGATGGGAAGAAGATTACTGTAAATCTAAAAAGCAATGTAAGTTTATTGTCTGAAATTTCGATTTATACTTATGAAGGTGAAAAACCGTTAACTGAAGTAATGCAGCAGATTGCCGTTAAAGAAAATAAAGGACAAGCTATTTCTCACAAAGAAGATAATGCTACTTTGTCTGCTTATTTCAAACAAATTCTTCCAGATTACGACGAAGAAAGAGTTTATCCATCAGATATCAAAAAAGTATTAAACTGGTACAACACGCTTCAAGCAAAAGGTTTAGTTACAGATTTAGCTCCTGCAGCTGAAGAACCAAAAGAAGAGGCGCCAGTTGCTGAAGAAAAACCAAAAAAAGCTCCAGCAGCAAAAAAAGCAAAAGCTAAAAAAGAAGAATAGTCATTTTTCTTTAATCATAAAATAATCCTGTTAAGATGTTTTCTTGACAGGATTTTTTAATTTTACAGAATCGAGTTTAAATCAAAAGAAACTTCAAAATGAGCAGAGAAAATCAGTTAAAAGCATTTGAGAGATTATTGAATATCATGGATGAACTTCGTGAGCAATGTCCTTGGGATAAAAAACAAACCCTGCAGACATTAAGACATTTAACAATCGAAGAAACGTATGAGTTGGGCGATGCTATTTTGGACAACGATTTAAATGAAGTTAAAAAGGAATTGGGCGATTTACTACTTCATATTGTTTTTTACGCTAAAATAGGCAGTGAAACCAATGATTTTGATATTGCTGATGTTTGTAACGAAATTTGTGAAAAACTAATTCACCGCCATCCTCATATTTATGGAGATGTGAAAGTGGAAAATGAAGAAGAAGTAAAACAGAATTGGGAAAAACTGAAACTGAAAGAAGGTAAAAAATCAGTTTTAGAAGGTGTGCCAAGAAGTCTTCCTGCATTGGTTAAAGCAAGCAGAATTCAAGATAAAGTAAAAGGTGTAGGTTTTGATTGGGAAGAACCGCATCAAGTTTGGGATAAAGTGCAAGAAGAATTACAAGAACTTCAAGACGAAGTAAAATCAGGAAATCAAGATAAAATCGAAGATGAATTCGGAGATGTTTTGTTCTCTATGATTAACTACGCGAGATTTTTAAATGTAAATCCAGAAGATGCTTTAGAAAGAACCAATAAAAAGTTCATTAAACGTTTCCAATACTTAGAAAGCAAAGCAAATGAATTAGGAAAACCATTGATGGATATGACGCTTACAGAAATGGATGTTTTTTGGAACGAAGCTAAAAAGCTCTAGTTGTCGGCTAATTTCTTTAAAGCGCGAACATCTTTAAGCATAATTTTTTTACCAACTAATTCTATTAAGCCTAATTTATTAAAATCAGATAATAAACGAATACAGCTTTCTGTTGCAGTACCAATAATACCAGCAAGTTCTTCTCTTGTTAGCTGAACTTTAAGGGTTTTATCAGTGTCTTCTCCAAACTCATCATGCAGTTGCAATAAAGTTTCAGCAAGTCGTTGTTTAACGGTTTTTTGAACTAAGGCAATTTTTTCGTTTTCAGATTCTTTCAAATCTTCGCATACAGATTGCATCAGATTTAAAGAAAACTGATTGTTAGTATTGAAGAAATTAATGATTTCAGTTTTAGGAATAAAACAAACTTCCATGTCGGCGATCGCTTTTGCAGTTAAGTTTGCCGGCTCGTTACTAATCATAGAACGCTGTCCAAGAAGTTCACCAGATTTAACCAATTTTACAATTTGATCTTTTCCGTTAGCACTCAATTTTGAAAGTTTACCAACACCGTCTTTTATACAAAAAACACCATTGGTTACTTCGCCTTCTTCAAAAATGGCTTCACCTTTTTTAATTTTGTAAGAGGTTTTACTGCTGGCTAATTTTATAACTTCTTCTTTGTTAAGGGCTTTTAATGAGCTTAGCTGGCGTACAATGCATTGATCACATTTATTCATGACAATATTTGTTTGCAGCAAAAATAAGGATATTTAAGGGTATAATCGATTATTATATGGTAAAATTATAATAAATTAGGGTAGACCTTAATTTGGGCTGTTTTATTTGATTAAATTAGAACTCAATTCAAATAGAACATGACAATTATCATCTTAATAATTGTGCTTTAATTGGAAATTTGCGACAAATAAAAACAAGTTTATGAGGGAGCAAAGTTGTTTTCATTGTGGTTTATCTATTGAACAAAATGAAGAAATTGAGTTTGATGATAAGAAGTTTTGTTGTACAGGCTGTAAAACGGTTTACGAAATTTTCAGCGTTAATAACTTAACCTCTTATTATGATTTTGAAAAGTCGCCTGGAGCCACTCCACAAGACATCAAAGGAAAATATGATTTTTTAGAAAACGAAGCGATTCTTTCCAAAGTTTTAGAATTTCAGGAAGGTAATACGTCAATCGTTTCTCTGAGCATTCCGCATATTCATTGCAGTTCTTGTATTTGGATTCTCGAAAATTTGCATCGCCTTCAACCTGGAATAAGTATTTCTCAGGTTAATTTCCACGAAAAGAAAGTTCGAATTACCTTTAATTCTGATGTGGTTTCTTTAAAAGAAATCGCATATCTATTAAGTTCAATAGGTTATGAACCTTATATTAGTTTAGAAAATTACGGAACAGCAAAAGCAAAAATAGACAGAAGTTTAACCTATAAATTGGGTGTTGCATTCTTTTGTTTCGGAAATATTATGTTGCTTTCATTTCCAGAATATTTCGAAATGAAAGAATTCTGGCTAGATAGTTACAAGCCGTTTTTCAGATTGCTAATTTTTCTTTTAGCATTACCAAGCTTCTTATATTCAGCAAGCGGATATTATATTTCTGCTTATCATAGTATTAAAACCAGAATGCTTAACATTGATATTCCGATTGCATTGGGGATTATCGTAATGTTCATTAGAAGTACTTACGATATGCTGATGGATCACGGTCCGGGATTTTTTGACAGTTTAGCCAGTTTAGTATTCTTTATGCTTCTTGGTAAAATGTTTCAAACTAAAACTTATAGTTTCTTAAGCTTCGAGAGAGATTTTAAATCCTATTTCCCGATTGCCGTCACCAAAATTAATAAAGATGCTACCGAAGATAATGTCGCTATTTATGATGTTTTAAAAGGAGATCGATTATTAATTAGAAATCAAGAACTTATTCCGGTTGATGGAATTTTAATTAGCGAAAGCGCAGAGATAGATTATAGTTTTGTTACGGGTGAAGCAGTTCCGATTACTAAAAAATCTGGTGATAAAGTATTTGCTGGAGGAAAACAGATCGGAAAAGTAATAGAAATGGAAGTTTTGCATTCTGTTTCTCAAAGTTATTTGACTCAGTTATGGAGTAACGAAATTTTTCAGAAAAAAGTAGACCAAAAGCATAAAACCATAACAGATGCAATAAGCCGATATTTTACCCCTATTTTATTATTAATTGCATTTGCTGGTTTTGGTTATTGGATTTTTATTGATGCCAACACTGCTTTTAATGTTTTTACAGCTGTATTAATCGTGGCTTGTCCATGTGCATTGGCTCTTACTGCTCCGTTTACTTTTGGAAACATATTACGAATTTTAGGTAAAAAGAAATTTTACTTAAAAAATGCGATTGTAATCGAACAGCTAGCAAAAGTTGATACTATTGTTTTTGATAAAACAGGAACAATTACGACCAATAAAAAATCAAATATACTATATGAAGGAAGTCCTGTTTCAGATTCAGATATTGTATTGATTAAAAATGTGTTACGAGGTTCAAATCATCCATTAAGCAGAATGCTTTATGATTTTCTGCCAGATGCTAAGCGCATTACTGTAGATGAGTTTCAAGAAATTACAGGAAAAGGAATCTTAGCAACTGTTGATGGAAAAGAAATTAAAATTGGTTCAGGGCAATTTGTAAATGATATAGTTGCAGATGGTTCAGAAATTGAAAAAACAGCATTGCACATTAAAATAGGAGAGGTTTATTTTGGAAAATATACTTTCCAGAATCAATATCGCGAAGGTTTAGAAAAGCTTTTTGCAAACTTGAGCAAAGAGTATCAAATTAAAGTGCTTTCTGGTGATAATGATGGCGAAAGAGCAAATTTAGAAGCTATTCTGCCAAAAGGTACCGAATTGATATTCAATCAAAAACCAGAACAAAAACTCGAATACATAAAGAAACTACAAGAAAAAGGACAAAATGTAATGATGGTTGGTGACGGACTGAATGATGCTGGAGCGCTTGCACAAAGTAACGTTGGGATTTCTATATCCGAAAATGTGAATGTCTTTTCGCCTGCATGTGATGCTATTCTAGATGCATCAGAGTTTTCACGCCTTAATTACTTTTTGAAGCTTTCTCATAAAGCAATTTCGATTATAAAGATGAGTTTTGGTTTGTCATTGCTGTACAACGTTGTTGGACTCGCATTTGCGGTAACAGGAAACCTGCTTCCTCTAGTTGCGGCTATCATTATGCCATTGAGTACAATTACGATTGTGAGCTTTGTAACTTTCATGTCTAACTATTTTAGTAACAGAAATTTAGAATGATTTTAAATTGTAGCATAAGATATTTTTTATAAATTTAACATATCTTTTTGTTTATGATAATTATCATATTTTATGCGCCCTTAACGAAGTAATTTTGTTAATATAAATCTAAGGTATGAGTGTTATTTATCTATTAATTTCAGTAAGTATTTTTGTGGCAATCTGTTTCTTTATTGCCTTTATTGTTGCTGTCAAATCTGGACAGTACGATGATGATTATACCCCTTCAGTCAGAATTCTTTTTGATGACGAAACCAAAATTAATTCCCAAAATAATAATTCACCAATCGAAGAAAAACAAGTATAATTATGGAAATGGAACAGTTTTATTACGACAACAAAATTGTAAAAAAATTCATTTACGCCACAATACTCTTTGGGGTTGTGGGTATGTTAGTGGGACTTACCCTAGCGGTAATGTACCTTTTTCCCAACATGACAGATGGGATTTCGTGGCTTAGTTACGGCCGTTTAAGACCGTTACACACCAATGCAGTTATTTTTGCCTTTGTGGGTAATGCCTTCTTTGCCGGTATGTACTACTCGCTACAAAGATTGCTAAAAGCCAGAATGTTTAGTGATTTTTTAAGTAACCTTCATTTCTGGGGATGGCAGTTAATTATTGTAGCAGCCGCAATTACACTTCCGTTAGGTTATACTTCTTCTAAAGAATATGCAGAGCTAGAGTGGCCAATTGATATTGCAATCGCTTTAATTTGGGTTGTAATGGGTATCAATATGATTGGTACAATGCTACGTCGTAGAGAGCGTCACCTATATGTTGCAATCTGGTTTTACCTAGCAACATTTGTAACGGTAGCGGTACTGCATATTTTCAACAATATTGAAATTCCAGTTTCGGCCTTAAAAAGTTACTCTGTTTATGCTGGTGTTCAAGATGCACTTGTACAATGGTGGTACGGACACAATGCGGTAGCATTCTTCTTGACAACTCCGTTCTTGGGATTAATGTATTATTTCGTTCCAAAAATTGCAAACAGACCTGTTTACTCATATAGATTATCTATTATTCACTTTTGGTCTTTAATCTTTATCTATATCTGGGCAGGACCACACCACTTATTGTATTCTGCATTGCCAAATTGGGCTCAGAATCTTGGTGTTGCATTCTCAGTAATGTTAATTGCTCCATCTTGGGGAGGTATGATCAATGGTCTTCTAACATTAAGAGGAGCATGGGATAAAGTTCGTGAAGAACCAGTTTTAAAATTCTTCGTAGTAGCGATTACAGGTTACGGTATGGCAACTTTTGAAGGGCCTATGTTATCATTAAAAAATGTAAATGCTATTGCGCACTATACAGACTGGATCGTAGCACACGTACACGTAGGAGCTTTAGCTTGGAATGGTTTCATGTCATTTGGTATTATTTATTGGTTGATTCCAAGAATGACAAAATCAGAATTGTTCTCTAAGAAATTGGCAAACTTCCATTTCTGGATTGGTACTTTAGGTATTATCGTTTATACAATTCCATTATATGTAGCTGGTTTTCAGCAAGCATCTATGTGGAAACAATTTAACCCAGACGGAACTTTAACTTATGGTAACTTCCTAGAAACGGTAACTGCTATTATGCCAATGTATTGGATGAGAGCTATTGGTGGATCTCTGTATTTAATAGGTATGTTGACATTAGTTTACAACATTATCATGACAGTAAAAGCGGGTAATACAATTGAAGATGAATTGGCTCAGGCTCCAGCTTTACAAACAATAAAAAGCAGTAGATTAAGCGGAGAGAAATTCCACTCTTGGTTAGAAAGAAAACCAATTCAATTAACGATTCTAGCAACTATTGCAATTTTAATTGGAGGTATTATTCAGATTGTGCCAACAATTATGGTGAAATCAAATATTCCAACTATCTCAAGTGTAAAACCATATACACCATTAGAGCTTGAAGGACGTGATTTATACATTAGAGAAGGTTGTGTTGGATGTCACTCTCAATCAGTTCGTCCATTCAGAAGTGAGGTAGAACGTTACGGAGTTCAGTCTAAAGCTGGAGAGTTTGTTTACGACCATCCATTCTTATGGGGATCAAAACGTACAGGTCCAGATTTATTAAGAGTAGGTGGTAAGTACAATGATAACTGGCACTTTAACCACATGTGGAATCCGCAAAGTACATCTGCAGGATCAATTATGCCAGGTTACAAATGGTTGTTTGATAATAAACCAATGGATATTTCATTGACACAAAAGAAAATGCAAGCAATGATTTCATTAGGTGTGCCATATTCTCCAGAAGATGTTGCAAATGCACAAAGAACTTTAAGAGAGCAGGCAGTTAAAATAGAAAAAAGCTTAGAAAGCGATCCTGATTTCGTGAAGAGTTACGAAGACAGCCGCAAAAAAGCTGCAGCAAAAGGCGAGAAATTTATTCCGATGAATGAAAGAGAAATCGTAGCGCTGATTGCTTATATTCAAAGACTTGGTACTGATATTAAAGTAAAGGAAACTAAATAACAGCATTATGTTTGAACAAATAAAACACAATATGGAAACAATATCGGGTATAGAAATTTACCCGATAGTTTCTCTCTTAATTTTCTTCTTATTCTTTGTAGGATTAGGTATTTGGGTATTCTCATATAGAAAAGAAAAAATTCAAGAAATGAGTAATATACCTTTAGACGAAGGACTTAGTGTAATCACAAAAGATAGATAAAAATGAAAAAGTTTTTCCCAGTATATGTTAGAGTACCGTTGATTTTCTTCATCGTATTTGCTTTGATGGAATATTTTATAGACTCAGGCGATAAGCCAGCTTTTGTAAAATTCCCTATGGTTTCGCTATTTTTATTTGTCTTTTTGTTTATTCTGATTGCTATCGAAATTACGCTTAGTGCTGTAAATCGAGTGATGTATCAATTACTGTCACCAGAAGAAAAAGCACAAAAAGAACTTGAAGAAAGTTTAAGTTTCAAAGAAAGCACTTGGTTTAAAAACCTAATGCACAAATTGACTAAAACAGAACCAATTGAAAAAGAAGCTGATTTATTGATGGATCATGATTATGATGGAATCAAAGAATTGGATAATAATTTACCTCCATGGTGGGTATATTTATTCTACATCTGTATCATTTTCGGAGTAATCTATGTGGTTCGTTACGATGTTCTAGGTGCCGATGACCAAGAAATGGAATTGAAAAAAGAAATGGCGCAAGCAAAAATTGATGTTGAAGAGTACATGAAAACTGCTCCAGATTTGATGGACGAAAAAACGGTTGTTTTATTGACTGACGAACCAAGTTTAGCAGCAGGAAAAGAAATCTTCACAACAAACTGTGCAGCTTGCCACCGTGCCGATGCAGGAGGACAAATTGGACCAAACCTTACAGATGATAGATGGATTTTAGGAGGAGGAATTAAAAACCTGTTCCACACTATTACAAATGGAGGTAGAGATGGTAAAGGGATGATTGCTTGGAAAGGAACCCTTAAACCAAAAGAAATACAAAAGGTTGCAAGTTATATTCTGTCTTTACAAGGAAGCAATCCGAAAGATCCGAAAGAACCAGAAGGAGAAGTTTGGGTAGACGATAGTGCTCCTAAAACCGATGCTGCTGCAGCAACTACAAAAGATACCACTGAAGTTAAAAAATAATTAGAATACCATGTCAAATTTACCAGACGAAGCTTTTAGAAACACCATTGGAACAATAGATGAAGGTGGTAAACGAAAATTTATATTTCCTAAAAAACCGTCTGGTAAATTTTACGATTACAGGAAAATTGTCAGCTATGTTTTATTGGCAATTTTATTCATAAATCCGTTTATCAAAATAAATGGAAACCAATTTATGATGTTCAATATTATCGAACGTCGTTTTAATATTTTTGGATTCCCTTTTTGGCCACAGGATTTTTATCTCTTCGTAATTTCAATGCTGATTGGCGTTGTATTTATACTCTTATTTACCGTTGTTTTTGGAAGGATTTTTTGCGGATGGATTTGTCCGCAGACTATTTTCCTTGAATTGGTTTTCCGTCGAATAGAATATTGGATTGATGGCGATCGCGGAGCCCAAACTCGCTTAGCAAAACAAGAATGGAATGCAGAAAAAATTAGAAAAAGACTCACCAAATGGACTATTTTCTTTGTAATTTCCTTCCTTATTGCTAATGTCTTTCTTGCTTATTTGGTAGGAAGCGACAAATTATTTTTAATGATTGAGCAGGGGCCGATTGCGCAAGCGAGCAATTTTATAGCACTACTTATATTTACTGGAGTTTTCTATTTTGTTTTTGTATGGTTTCGTGAGCAAGTTTGTATTATTGCTTGCCCATACGGAAGATTGCAAGGAGTTCTTTTAGACAATAAATCTATCAATGTTGCGTACGATTTTGTTCGTGGTGAAAAAGAAGAAGGCCGTGCAAAATTCAATAAAAAAGAAGATCGAGCATTAACAGGAAAAGGAGATTGTATTGATTGTCTTCAATGTGTTCACGTTTGTCCAATGGGAATTGACATCCGAAACGGAACGCAGTTAGAATGTACAAACTGTACAGCTTGTATTGACGAATGTGACCATATTATGGAATCTGTAGGATTGCCAAAAGGTCTTATTCGTTACGCTTCTGAAGATGAAATTGCAAAAAAAGAACCTTTCAAGTTCACATCAAGAATGAAAGGTTATACAGCTGTTCTTTTTATTTTATTGAGTATTTTTGTTGGAATGCTATTTTTACGAACAGATGTTCAGGCTGTTGTATTACGTCTTCCAGGTCAATTGTTTCAACATAATGGAGAAAAAATCAGTAATGTTTACACGTATAAAATTGTAAACAAAACGATGAAAGATTACAACGATATTCATTTCGAATTAATCGATCAGAAGGGAGAAATTAAAAATGTTGGAAAAAAACATTTTAAAGTTGCTAAAGAAGGAATTTCTCAAGGAACATTATTCATTGAAATAGATGAAGTTTTATTAGAAAGTGATAAAACAAAAGTAAAAATAGGAGTTTACAATGGTTCTCAACTCCTAGAAACAACAACTACAAATTTCTTAGGACCACGAAGTTTTAATTAAAAATATACTATTATGAAATTTAATTGGGGAACTGGAATTGTCATTGCATTCGCATTGTTTATGACATTTATTTTATACTTTGTTTTTGAAGTGCAATCAAACTCTAAATACGATAATGATTTGGTTGTCGAAGAATATTACAAACACGACACGCACTTTCAGGATGAAATGGCGAGAATTCAAAATGCACACGATTTGCAGCACAAGCCATCAATCAAATATACTCAAGATGGTGTGGCAGTAATTTTTCCTGCAGGATTTGAAAGTGACAAGATTAAAGGAAATATCCAATTGTATAGACCTTCAAACAAAAAATTCGATTTTAATACTCAAATTGCTTTAACCAATTCAGAAATCATTATTCCGCAGAAAAAATTATTGAAAGGACGCTGGGATGTGAATATGGAATGGCAATATGAAGGCAAAAAATATCTCACTAAAGAAGTTATTTACGTAAACTAAACACCATGTTATTCTCAGCTTTCTTTTTAGGTTTAATCAGTAGTCTGCATTGTGTTGGAATGTGCGGACCAATTGCCATGATGCTTCCTGTAGACAGGCAAAATGAAGCTAAAAAAGTTACGCAGATTATGACCTATCATTTCGGTCGATTAACAGCTTACGCCACAATCGGACTAATCTTTGGATTACTCGGAAGAGGTTTTTTCTTAGCAGGATTACAGCAGAAAATGTCAATTATTATTGGTATAATCATGATTATTGTGGTTTTGATTCCTGAGAAGAAATTTGCTCAATACAACTTTTCTAAACCAGTTTATAAAATCATTTCAAAAGTTAAAGCTAATCTTGGAAGTCAGTTTAAAAATAAGAGCTACAAATCTCTTTTTACAATTGGTCTTCTAAATGGTTTTTTACCTTGCGGAATGGTGTATGTTGCTTTGTTTGGAGCAATTGCGATGCAAAGTGCTAGTTACGGCATTCTTTACATGCTTTTATTCGGAATAGGAACAATTCCGTTAATGACAATTGTAGTCTATGTCAATACGCTATTAAGATTGCCATTTCGAAATAAAATTCAAAAAGCAATTCCTTATGTAGCGGTTGTAATTGGAGTTTTATTTATCCTTAGAGGATTAGGTTTAGGAATTCCATATATTTCTCCTTCAAACATGAGTTTATTTGTGCAGCAGACTCCAAACTGCCACTAAAAAATATATTTTAAACTAACTAACTAGTTTCAGACAGTCATCGAAAACAGATTTGTTTCCGGTGACTTTCTTTTTAGATGTAAATCGAAAGCCATACAAATATTACGTACAAAAGGTCTTCCTTCTTCGGTTATTTTGATTTTGTTGTTTTCAATAACAATTAAATTATCGTTTTCTATTTCTTTTAAAGCAACTAAAACCTCAGGAAGTTCGGCAAAATTTAAAGAATCTACAGTCCAGGAAGTTTCCAATTCGCAAGTTAAATTTAGAATATGCTTTCTAATGATTAGATCTTCATCATTTAAAATATGGCCTTTTACAACAGGAAGCTGATCAGATTCTAGAATCTCATAATATTCTTCAAGACTTTTAGTGTTTTGTGCAAAACTATACCAGCTATCGCTAATAGAAGACACGCCAAGACCAATCATAACTTGTGTTTTAGAAGCGCTGTAACCCATAAAGTTTCGATGTAACTTTCCATTATGAGCTGCTTTGTATAAACTATCATCTGCTAAAGCAAAATGATCCATACCAATTTCATGATAACCGTTTTGAATTAGGAGTTTTTTTCCTGTTTCATATAATTTTCTCTTTTCAGAATCTTTAGGAAGATTTTCATCATTAAATCCTCTTTGTCCGTTTCCTTTTATCCAAGGCACGTGTGCGTAGCTGTAAAATGCTAATCGGTCTGGTTTTAATGAATTTGTTTTTTCAACCGTATCAATTACATCTTCGATGGTTTGAAACGGAAGACCAAAAATAATATCATGTCCAATAGAAGTATATCCAATTTCTTTAGCCCAAAAAGTCACTTTGGCAACATTATGAAATGGCTGGATTCTATTAATAGCTTTTTGAACAGTTGCAGAATAATCTTGAACTCCAAAACTTACTCTGCGAAAGCCTAAATCATATAATTTTTTGAGCTGTTCGTAAGTCGTATTATTTGGATGTCCTTCAAAACTAAACTCATGATTTTCGGCTTTTATGGCATAATCAAAAATTCCATTAATAAGACTTTCTAAGTTTTCTTTTGAAAAAAATGTTGGAGTTCCTCCGCCTAGATGTATTTCTTTAATTACAGGTTTCTCTGGAAGTAAATCGCAGTACATTTTCCATTCTTTTAAAACGGCCTGAATGTATTTTTCTTCTACTGAATGATTTTTGGTAATACGTTTATTGCACCCGCAAAAAGTACACATACTTTCGCAAAAAGGCAGGTGAATGTATAAACTGATTCCGTTTTTTGAATTACTTTCTGTGAATGATTTTTGTAAAGTTCTGATCCATTTTTCTGCTGTAAAGTCAGATTCATTCCAATACGGAACTGTCGGATAGCTAGTATATCTAGGACCTGGGACATTGTACTTTTGAGTCAAAGAAATTTTCATAACGACGGATTTAGTTTACATCAAAATTAAAACTTAAGGAGAAGACATAAAATGACAAATATCATGTTGTTGTTGCAAAATTGAAGTGCAATTCTACTATCTCTTGTTCTTTTTTCGATGTTTAATTAAAAGACTTATTATGATATAAAAATGTCTTTTAGGGGACTATTGACTATTTTTTATAAGAATATTTTTATATAAATAGCTAATAAACCTTAATATCATGTCAAAATTTTCAGAACAAGTTCATATTTCGATAAATACCTTCGACAAAAATGTTATCTATTACAATTTACAGCTGGACCAAAAAATGGCCGACCACCATTATTTTTCTTTTGACTGGCAGTATACCGGAAAAACCATAATTGAACCTGAAGACCAGGCAAAAGCGATAAGCAGATATGTGGGCAGCGAAGTGATTTTTACCTTCAAAGTCAATGGCATGAAAGTTATGTCTAAGGGAATCATTACAAAGCTCATCTCTGTTGATCTTCACGGAAGTCCTGCGGGTCTCCGTGTTTTAGGGATAAGCCATACAGTTGTGCTCGACGATATGAAAAAATCGAGAATTTTTCTCGGCAAGAACCTTAAAGATATTGCCCTTGAAATTTTTGCCGAGGAAGGTTCCGGAGAATTCTACCAGCGCGAGGCTGTTGCGCCCACTTACGCCAAAGCCTTTTCGTTTAAGCCGCAGTACAACGAAACCAGCTTTAATTTTATGAAACGCCTTTCTGCCCGTTACGGACAATGGTTTTATTTTGACGGAATGCGAATGCAGTTTGGCCAGACAAAAGCCGGCAAAGTGGTGCTGGTTAACGGTTCGTCCCTGCACAATTACACAATAGAAGCCAGTCTGTTTTCGCACAAAACCTCTTTTGGAGGCTATGACTATAAAAATGCAGAGGGGATAAGAAATTCTGCTTCGAAAATTCAAGGCGGAAGTGGAGACCGGTTTGCCGTTTCAATGGGATGGAACCAGGGATCTATTGCCGCCCAGGATTTAAGCGTTGGCGCCTATACCAATAATGCGCAGAACAAAGAAGAAATAGACGAAATGGTTAGGCTGCAGACAGCAGGCAGAGACGCCAACAGCGTTTTTTACAGCGGCACGTCTTATTTTCCTATCGGTTTGGGGGAAGTTTTCGCCATTCAAAACAAAACGGTGGAACACAGATTAATTGCTGTTGAAGTCACGCATCTCTCCAATACCAATGGCAATTACAGCTGTAGGTTCAAAGCTGTTCCGTCTGATGTTGCATCACCTCATTATACTAATGTGGAAGCCTTTGCTCTGGCAGACAGCCAGCCTGCAAAAGTTATAGACAACAACGATCCTGAGGGGCTCGGCAGAATAAAAGTATCCTATTATTGGAACGGCTGGGGAAATGATAGCGACTGGATGCGTGTAGCCCAGCTGTACGCGGGTTCTGGAAAAGGAAATTATTTCAGGCCAGAAATTGGCGAAGAGGTTCTGGTTAGCTTTCAGGGAGGCAATGTCGAATGTCCTTATGTTTCTGGAACGTATTACAACGGAAAAGAAAAACCAGAGTTCTTTGACTCAGAAAACAGGATTAAAGGCTGGAAACTTCGATTTGGCATGCTGTTTAAGTTTATTGAAAAAGTAGGCATCTGGCTTTCTGACCCTAGCGGAAATGAAATTCAGCTTGATGAAGAAGGAAAAAACATTAATGTTACTTCTCCTGAAACGATAACTATTCGTGCTAAAAATATAGTTTTTGAGGCTAGCGAGAGTATTACGATAAAGGCAGGAACTGATATAGGTATGATTGCGGATAATAATATGACACAAGAAGTAGGAAATGACATTTTTATAAATGCAGAGGGAAATATTATGGAGCACTCAGATAATAGAACCGAATTGGCTGATAAAGATTTTAGTCGTATTTCAGATACTTCAAATGAAGTGGCTTCAGAAGCAAGTCTCTATAGTAATGAAGAAAATATGACTCTGCAAAGTGGGAAACAGGTTTGTATTAATACTGCCGAAAATTCTAATCTTTTTTAATTTTTAAAATTATGGGAATTACAAAACGAGCAAAAAATATTGAAATAAAAGTGATGGAAAATTATCAATTGATTGTTAGAGGTAGACTTGAAAAGAATGCCAGTAAATTGAATTTTGAAGCTACAAAAGGAGATTTGAACTTAATTTCTGGGAAAAAAATAATAGCTCACGGCAAAGAAAAACAATAATAAACAACAATTAGCGGTGAGAAAAAATAGTATCAAAAAATATAACATTTTATTAGGTTTCATCATAATAACAGTGATGACTGTAGTAATAATAATAGCGAATTCATATATGAAAAAAGAATACGAATGGTCTGCACATATTTCAGCCCCAAAAGAATATCCAGTTGAAGTTTACACGGGAGCAGCAGGAGGTTATTTTTTTAGTCAGATGGGAGGTTTTAGTAATGCTGGATGGGGACGCAGTATAAGTGATTCGAATATCAAAGCTCCAGTGCCCGAAAGGCTGGATATGACATGGCTGTCTTATGTAGACGATAAATTTTATACGGGAGAATGGAAACTCCCTGTCGAAAAAATACAGCAGCTTTTTGATGAAGGCTATTATTCTAAAAGAGGATCGGATGCTGAAATAGAACCTTATGACTGTATAAACATTGGACTCGGCCCAAAAGGAATGGTAGTGGTTTGGGTTGCAGGAACAGACAAACAGGTTGAAGTCGCAAGATTTCAGGCTCATGAGACTACTTTAGACCCTAAACTGATTACGGAAGATGAAAAGTATATGTTCAGGAAGGGTTATAGTACGCATAGGCTGGAAAATAATCATGTTATATCCCAAGAATTAAGAGAATACATAAGCCAAAATGGTTATCCGCCGGCAGAAGCTTATGAAGGCTATAGGGAAAAATACTTATGGAAGTCAAAAGTCATATTGCCGGAAGGAAGTAAAATCAGCAGATTATACATTAAGATGTCCAACGGAGAATTTGAAGACCCTTTCGACAGACCAATTGACCAAAAGCATAGGGCAATCCCTTGCGCATTTCAAATTTTCTGGTCGATTATAAACGGCAAAAAAGAACAAGAGTTTGTATCCAGGATTGCTTTTACCCAAGATAAAAACTATTGGGCAAAGTATCTTGAAATAAGCGGATATGATGAATTTCCTATGGATTTTGATAAAAACGAAATCAGGAAATTGTTTAAGGATCATATTGATAAAAACAAGCCTGCTGAAATGATTATAAAAATTGATCCTGATATTGAAAATAAGTCAGAACGAGTTACTGATTTGTATATTGAGCAAGGGGGCAAACGATATCCTATAAAAGAAAAAGCAACGAGAACAGGTAAATTGAATTGATTATGAGTATCGTATTTGGAGATTACACACTGCCTGAAAAAGAAGATGAAACACAAGATTTAGCAATCGGAGTTTTTTTTTGATGGAGCCTATAATAATAGAAACAACAATTAACAGTGAGAAAAAATAGCATCAAAAAAAATAACATTTTATTAGGCTTCATCATTATAGTGGTTATAACTGTAGTAATAATAACAATGAATTCATATATGAAAAAAGAATACGAGTGGTCTGCACATATTTCAGCGCCAAGAGAATATCCTGTAGAAGTGTATACAGGAGCTGTAGGAAGTTATTTTTTTAGCCAGATGGGAGGTTTTAGCAACTCCGGTTGGGGATGTCGTATACGTGACTCGGACATCAAAGCTCCAGTACCTGAAAGACTGGATATGACATGGCTGTCCTATGTAGACGATAAATTTTATACAGGAGAATGGAAACTCCCTGTCCAAAAAATACAGCAGCTTTTTGACGAAGGCTATTATTCTAAAAGAGGGCCTGAAGCAGAAACAGAACCTTATGACATGATAAACATTGGGCTTGGCCCAAAAGGAATGGTTGTAGTTTGGGTTGCTGGAACATATAAACAGGTTGAAGTTGCAAGGTTTCAAGCTCATGAAACTACTTTAAATCCCAAATTGATTACCGAAGAGGAAAAGTATATGTTTAGAAAAAATTATGCAAAGGATATGCTAACGTATGATGGCACAATTTCTAAAGATTTAAGAGAATACATCAGTCAAAATGGTTATCCACCGGCAGAAGCTTATGAAGCCTATAGGGAAAAATACTTATGGAAGCCAAAGGTCATATTGCCGGAAGGCAGTAAAATCAGCAGATTATACATTAAAATGTCCAACGGAGAATTTGAAGACCCTTTCGACAGGCCAATAGAACAAAACTATAGGGCGATTCCTTATATCTTTCAAATTTTCTGGTCGGTTAGAAATGGCAAAAAAGAACAAAAGTTTATATCTAGGATCGCTTTTACCCAGGATCAGGATTATTGGACGAAATATTTTCAAAATAGTGCTGATGATGAAATTCCTAGGGATTTTGATAAAAACGAAATCAGGGAATTGTTTAAAGAACATATTGATAAAAATAAGCCTGCAGAAATGGTTATAAAAATTAATCCAGATCTCGAAAATAAGTCAGAACGAGTAACTGATTTTTATATTGAACAAGGAAATAAACGATATCCTATAAAAGAAAAAGTAACACGAACGGGTAAATTAAATTGATTATGAGTATTGTATTTGGAGATTACATAACGCCAGAAAAAGAGGATGAAACAGATGATTTAACCATCGGAATTTTTTTTGATGGAACTAATAATAATAAAAATAATACTAAAGCCAAAGAATATTATGACAAAAGGGCAAGAGGTGAAAAGCTAACGCCAGAAGAAGAAATTTCGGCAGAGGCCTATAGAAGATATGGAAGAGATCATGAAAGCAGCAGTTATTATAATGCTTGGTCTAATGTAGCAAGACTTCATGATGCTTATCCAGATAATTATGCGGTATATGTTGATGGAATCGGTACTGTAAAAGAAAAAAGCGATGAGTTATTAGGTGGTGGTTTCGGTAGTGGGGATACTGGTATATTGGGAAAAGTAAAAGAAGGCTGTAAAGAACTAGCTAAAACAGTAAGAGATCAAAGTAATACAGATGAAATACCAATACTTTATTTGGATGTTTTTGGTTTTAGTCGTGGTGCGGCAGCTGCAAGAGTTTTTTTAAATGAAATCAGCAAAAAAGCGATGCCTTTATCTGTCAATCAAAAAAATAAAGCAGGGTATTTGGGATATTATTTGGCAAAAAATGGCATCAAAGTAAGTTTGATAAAAGTTCGGTTTTTGGGGCTTTTTGATACGGTATCGTCTTACTCGGCAATTGCAAGCGCAAAACCTAATTTTGACAATGATAAAACGGAGATCCCCTTGAATAATCTGTCTAAAGCGAATACTGTAATGCATTTTATTGCAGCTAATGAACATCGTAATAATTTTTCGCTTACCAAAACTACGGTAGGAAAAGAAAAAGAATTTCCAGGAGTGCACTCAGACATAGGAGGAAGTTATAATGACGGCGTTGAAACGGTTGGCATTATTGAGAAGAATTTTAAAGAAGTGCTTCAAAAGCTTTCGGAAAAGCTTATTGACGAATCCTGGTATCTTGATGACCAGCTGGAAATTTCTTTCTTCGGCCCTAAGCACGAACTCAAAGGCATAAGGAAATTAAAAAACACTTACAGCTATATTCCATTGCATTTTATGGCAGAATCGGCCATAAAAACACAAAAAGTACCATTTAACATAGAAAAATTAGAAATAAAAAAATACAGCATTTCTAACGATGCTTTGCTTATGAGGGTAAAAAAACGTTTGCGTAAATATGTTTTTGATGACGGAAAACCGTATGACTTTAAATGGTATGGTGACATTCATACAAAATATAAAGGTGTTAAAGCTGGAGATGACCGCTATAATGCCTACCAACAAGAGATACAAGAGCAAAAAGATTTAAGAGAACTTCGCAATAAGTATCTGCATTGGTCAGCCGATAATGGTTCAATTGGAATGGAACCAACGAAAGACAGGAAGCGAAAAATATTATAAATTATTAAGCAAGTCCAGCGTGTAAGTATTAATCAAATCTACTTAAATAAATTAATCAATAAAATAAGCTATGCAATATGAAAGAATAGAGGATGGAATCCGTCTTGTTTTCCCCCGTAATAGGAATGATGGAAATTATATCATAACAAATATGTTAACTGGAGGAATCTTTATTTTGAATAGAAAAATACAAAAAGAAGATGAATATACAATTTCCTATATAGATTGTTTCGGAAATATAGTGGTTAACAATAAAAATTTAAAAATTACATATAACAATGGAGAGGTGATTCAGTTTCAAGAATATCGAAGTCGTGTTTGCTTTAGCAATGATATATCACTAACAGTATTACCAATGAAAGATATTCAGGAGCTTGCAAATAAAACATTTTACCTTGATAATCAAAAACATGTTGTCGATTTTGTGAAATTTACATTTAGAACAAGCAATACTATCGAATTTTTTATGCTAAGAACATATTAATAATTGATATATTAGGTGATGCAAAAGTCTCGCTCGTTTACTCAAAAGAAAATAAAAAATACCATATAAGCTGTAAAAAAAAAGAGACTCAAAATTGAGCCTCTTTAGTGAATTAAATAACTAACTTGATATAGAATCTTGGATGATTTTAAGCCATTTTTTCGCAAACTGGTGATCTTGATAGACACTTATCTGTTTGATGCGGTCATCATCAAAATCATAGAATGGAATTAATATTTTTTTAGATGTTTCTTTTTCTTGAAATTCGAAATCAATTTTGATAATTGTATCTGAACCAGCGTCTGCTGTCGGGATTAATTTGCATGATGCAATGGTATTTAAATCGACAAATATTGATTCTTGCTGATTTGGATTGAAATTCATTAAAATGAATTTATTGTTTTTCTGATCAATCGTTAAAGTCTTATTATTGATTGATTCTGTCAAATCAAAATCTTCTGGATGATTTGGATTGAATCTTTTCTTGATGTTTAAAATTCTTGATTTATTTGCTGCAGACGAACGTGCAGAAAAATATACAGGGATAGCAACAATAATTAAAATCACAATACCCATTATTGTGGTAGTAGTTTCCATAATGTTTTTAATGAAATAAATAAATGATATACAAAGCAGTTTTCGGCTTGAAAACGGCTAGTTTAGTGCTCGAAGAATAAGTCTTCTAAAGAAAAATCAAGTATTTATTTACCAGAAAAAATGGAAAGCATAGAGTATGACCGAAACCTTTTTACTTTGAGTAGTAAAGAGTTTGGTATATGCTGTAATATAAGTAACGGTTTGATGCTGTGGTATTAGCGGTAAAAGGGTATCAAAACATTTAATTATTCCGGTAGGATTTGTTTTGATGTTTGCCGCAAACTGATAACTTCCTTGAGGCTGTATAAATGCCGATGAATCGGGAATGTCTTTGCAGAAGTTGGAGTCCGATTTTTCTGTTTCAATTATGCGTGTAGAAGCTTGGTCTGCCTGATATGCAAACAATCCAGCTAGCAAAAGCGCAATAAAAATAACGGTTTTACGAATCCAATTCATGTCGGCGAATTTAAGTCATAAAACGCAATTAATGAAATTTTATAGAATTAATTAACAGTCAAAAAAAAGTCCCCAATAAAATGAGGACTTAAGAGGTTATTGTTGCATTTTAAAATAGTAATCTGCCGAGTGTTTACCGCTTCCGTAGAATAGGAAAAAGATGCAGACAAATAAAACGATTAGTGCCAAAACTAAACTTTCGGAGTGCATTTTTCCCATGAAATTAATGAGAACTGCTCCAAATAAAATAGGTAATTGAGCTGCAATTGCCCATCTGGTTAAAAGTCCAAAAATAATCATTATACCACCAATCATGTGGGCAGGAGCAATGTAATGCAGCATAAACATGCCTCCGCCGTACTTATCGATAGGGGAAATCAAATCATGCAGGTATTGAACATTGGTGACGAAAGAGACACCTTTCATAAATAAGAATCCACCCAAAACAATACGTACTAAATCAACTGGTAAATAAGTGTGCGAATTTGCCCATTTATTCAAACTTTTTACATTTTCCATGATGTTGTGTGATTAAAAATTATGTACTAAGTTACTAATTTTTAATCATATATTTATTTTTAACAGCTTGAAAATAAGTTTTTTGCTTTTTATTTAACGTATCGTTGAGAATTCCTAAATCACTAAACCTGAATGACTCCCAAATTAAATGGTTTTTGAATAGGAGCGTGGTTTGCAGCTTCGATTCCCATAGAAATCCAATTACGAGTTTCTAATGGATCGATGATAGCATCTGTCCATAATCTTGACGCGGCATAATAAGGAGAAGTTTGCTCATCGTAACGTGCTTTTATTTTATTGAAAAGTTCGGTTTCTTTTGCTTCGTCGACTTTTTCTCCTTTCGCTTTAAGCGAAGAAGCCTCAATTTGCGCCAATACTTTTGCGGCTTGAGTTCCGCCCATTACGGCAAGTTCGGCACTTGGCCAAGCGAATATTAATCTAGGATCATAAGCTTTGCCGCACATAGCATAATTTCCTGCTCCATATGAATTTCCAACAATAACCGTAAATTTAGGAACAACTGAATTACTTACAGCATTTACCATTTTAGCTCCATCTTTAATAATTCCGCCATGTTCAGATTTCGAACCTACCATAAAACCAGTAACATCTTGTAAAAACACTAACGGGATTTTTTTCTGATTACAATTCGCAATAAAACGAGTAGCTTTATCGGCACTATCAGAATAAATTACGCCGCCAAATTGCATTTCGCCTTTTTTAGTTTTTACCACTTTTCTTTGATTGGCAATAATTCCGACAGCCCAACCGTCAATTCTGGCATAGCCAGTAATTAGAGATTGCCCGTAACCTTCTTTATAAGCTTCAAATTCTGAATTATCAACCAAACGTTTAATGATTTCCATCATATCGTATTGTTCGGTTCTGGCTTTTGGGAGAATTCCGTAAATATCATTTGGTTCTAATGCTGGTTTTTCAGCTTTGATTCGGCTATAGCCAGCTTTGTCAAAATCGCCAATTTTGTCTACAATATTTTTGATCTTATCTAAAGCGTCTTTGTCGTCTTTGGCTTTATAATCGGTAACACCTGAAATTTCGCAGTGTGTTGTTGCACCACCTAAAGTTTCATTATCGATGGTTTCTCCAATTGCAGCTTTTACTAAATAACTTCCAGCAAGGAAAATACTTCCTGTTTTATCAACTATTAAAGCTTCATCGCTCATAATTGGCAGATAAGCTCCGCCCGCAACACAGCTTCCCATAACGGCAGCTATTTGGGTAATTCCCATACTGCTCATTTGAGCGTTGTTTCTAAAGATGCGTCCGAAATGTTCTTTATCTGGAAAAATTTCATCTTGCATTGGCAGATAAACTCCTGCGCTGTCTACAAGGTAGATAATTGGAAGTCTATTTTCCATCGCAATTTCTTGCGCGCGAAGGTTTTTCTTTCCTGTAATTGGAAACCAAGCTCCAGCTTTTACGGTTGCATCATTAGCCACAACTATACATTGCTTTCCTTTTATGTAGCCAATTTTCACCACAACGCCTCCCGAAGGACATCCGCCGTGTTCTGGGTACATTCCTTCACCAGCAAAACCTCCAATTTCAATACTTTTCGAATTTTCATCCAATAAATAAGCAATTCTTTCTCGAGCTGTCATTTTTCCTTCAGCATGAAGCTTTTCGATTCTTTTTTCGCCTCCGCCCAATTTCACTTTTGCAAATTTCTGTTTTAGTTCTGAAAGAAGTAATTTATTGTGATCTTCGTTTTTATTGAAGTTTAAATCCATGATAAAGTATTGATTTTATAAAATAGTGTTGGCTAATTTACAAAATCAATTGAAATAAAACGAATCGGGATATTTTGAAATTTAGAAGATATTAAAAATAAAAATCGGCTCATTTTATACAAATGAGCCGATTCTATTTTGATCTTAAAATTGAAACTATTCTTTCACTTTATTCAAAGAAAGTGCATTAATGCAATAACGCAGACCGCTTGGAGGCGGACCATCAGGGAAAATATGCCCTAAATGTGCGTCGCAAACATTGCAGGTAACCTCAACACGAATCATTCCGTGAGATCTGTCGGCATGATATCCAACCGCATTTTCTTTTACAGGTTGTGTAAAAGACGGCCATCCTGTTCCAGATTCGAATTTTTCACTCGCATCAAACAATAAAGTGCTGCAGCATTTACATTCGTAAATTCCAGGTTCGAATAAACTGCACATTTCAGAGCTAAAAGATCTTTCAGTTCCTTTTAAACGCGTTACCTGAAATTCTTCTGGAGTTAGAATTTGTTTCCATTCTTCTTCCGTTTTTTCCACTCTTTTGTCTGGAGTTGGATTTCCTTTATTTGTAAAATGAATTACATCTGCCCATTTTATCATAACCGTTTGTTTTTTGTTTCACGTTTAAAGTTTCAGGTTACTGTGACTGTAAACTGAGACTGCATACTATTCCTCTTCTTTTTGTCCCATCATCATCAGATAGGCTTTAAGGAAAGGATCGATATTTCCGTTCATTACACCATCAACATCGCTGGTTTCGTAACCTGTACGAACGTCTTTTACTAATTTATAAGGTTGCATTACGTAATTACGAATCTGCGAACCCCATTCGATTTTCATTTTTCCAGCTTCAATGTCGGCACGTTGCGCTTGCTGTTTCTTCAATTCAATTTCGTACAATTGAGAACGAAGCATTTGCATAGCACGTTGTCTGTTGTCTTGTTGAGAACGAGTTTCAGAACATTGAATCTGAATTCCAGTTGGTTTGTGAACTAACTGAACTTTCGTCTCTACTTTATTTACGTTCTGTCCACCCGCACCACTCGAACGAGAAGTTGTAATTTCGATATCAGCAGGATTAATGTCGATTTCGATACTATCATCAACTAATGGATAAACGTAAACCGATACGAAAGAAGTATGACGTTTAGCGTTACTGTCAAATGGTGAAATACGAACCAAACGGTGAACTCCATTTTCTCCTTTTAAATATCCGAAAGAATAATCTCCTTCGAATTCTAAAGTTACGGTTTTAATTCCGGCAACATCACCTTCTTGAAAGTTAAGTTCTTTGATTTTGTAACCATAACTTTCTCCCCACATCATGTACATACGCATTAGCATTCCTGCCCAGTCGCAACTTTCTGTTCCACCAGCTCCAGCAGTGATCTGAACTACAGCGCTTAAACTGTCACCTTCGTCAGAAAGCATGTTTTTGAATTCGATGTTTTCAATGTGAGCTTGAGCGGCATCGTATTGTTCATCCAATTCGTCAACTGAAAGTTCACCTTCCTTATAGAAATCATAAGCAAGCTGCAATTCTTCTGTTAAGGACACGGCTTTGTCGTAATCTTCAATCCACTTTTTCTTGTTTCGAAGATTTTTAACAATAAGTTCTGCTTCTTTGGGATTGTTCCAAAAATCAGGAGCAAAAGTTTTTTCTTCTTCGTTGGCAATCTCGATTAGCTTGGCATCGACGTCAAAGATACCTCCTCAACGCACCAAGGCGCTCCACAATACCTTTTACTTGTTCGGCTGTTGTCATAAATTAATTAATAGGTTTTTATATGTTTTTTCGAATTATTACGTTAATTTGGTCTATAGAAACGAGCGAGTTAAATTTTATTAAACTTGCCAAGAATAACTATTTGTAATACGTAATTTTGCATACAAAAATAAGATATAGTTTTTAGAATATGGAAATAAATTTAATCAGCGATACCATAACAAAGCCTACTTATGAGATGCTTCAGTATATGTTCAACGCTCATGTCGGCGATGATGTATACAAACAGGACCCAACGGTGATTGAATTAGAAAATAGAACAGCAGAATTTTTTGGAATGGAAGCTGGGCTTTTTTTTCCTTCTGGAACTATGGCAAACCAGACGGCAATAAAATTGCATACGCAACCTGGTGAACAGTTAATTGCTGATAAATATGCTCACGTTTATCATTATGAAGGAGGAGGTGTTTCTTTTAACAGCGGTGTTTCTTGCTGTTTAGTAGATGGAAACCGTGGAATGATAACGGCTGCACAAGTAAAAGCTGCAATAAATGATCCAGAGTTTTATCATAGTCCGCTAACAAGTTTAGTTTGTGTAGAAAACACAACCAATAAAGGTGGCGGAGCTTGCTACGAATTAGAAGATTTAAGAGAAATAAAAAAGGTTTGCGACGCTCATAATTTGAAGTTCCATTTAGATGGTGCTCGAATTTGGAATGCGTTAGTAGCTAAAAGGCAGAATCCTAGAGAGTTTGGAGCTATTTTCGATACTATTTCGGTTTGTTTGTCTAAAGGATTAGGCGCTCCAATCGGATCTGTATTGCTTGGAAGTAAAGCTGATATTCACAGAGCGTTGAGAATCAGAAAGATATTAGGCGGAGGAATGCGTCAGGTGGGATATTTAGCAGCTGCAGGATTGTATGCTTTGGCTCATAATATCGAAAGATTGGCAGAAGATCACCGCAGAGCAAAAGAAATTGCTAAAATATTAAGCACAAAACCTTGGATTGCTTCAATTGAACCTGTGGAAACCAATATTTTGATTTTTTCGCTTGCAGAAGGGTATAGCGATCAATTATTAATCGAGAAATTAAAACAGAAAAATATCCTAATAAGTTCTTTAGGGCATAATAAACTCCGAATTGTAACGCATTTAGATTATAAGGAAGTGATGCATACGTACGTTTTAGAGACTTTGTCAAAATTTTAAAAAAAAAATCAGGATATATTCCTGATTTTTTTTGCTAATTATTTACTTTATCAACAATAAATAAACTGTTGTTTACCGATTTGTCAGAGGTAAGCTTAATGTGTTTATATGTTTTGGTTGAAAGGTTGAATTTTACAAGCTCAAAAAAGCCGTCCTTTAGCATATAACATACATATTCATTAGTTGCTTTATCAATAAAACCTGCTCCATTTGGAAGCATAATTCCTAATGATTCATTGGCTAAAAAGTCTTCAGAAGTATTATCTGTTAAATTAACTTTACTGATCGTAACTCCAGTTTCTCCGGCTTTGTTTTTTAAGCAATATACTGTATTTGTTGAATAAACTGCAGCATGTGAAAATGTAAAATTAGCGTTGTTAACCAAGATTTTTTTTGCAGAATAATTTTCTAAATCAATTTCAAAAGTTTCTGTGCGGCTAGAACTGTACAATTTTGTATTGTTTATAAAAGTAGAAAGCGATACGGTTTGATCGAAATTTAAGCCTAAATAGGTTACTTCAAAAGTAGTAGGGTCGATTTTTACTAGAAATGAATTATTGGCAAAAGTGCCAAGGTATGGAAAACCAATAACTATTCCGTAAAGTATTTTTTGATTATCATCCCATGTCAATGAACTTATTGTAGGTTCATCTCCTTTGATTTCTTTTGGATAAACTAAGGTTTTTGAAGTAGTGGTTTTAGAACTTTTATCAAAAACAAAAAGTTTATCCTCTGGAGGGTAATGTTCTGTTAGAAAAATCTTTTCAGAATTGGATACTATTGTGCCTGGATTAATAGTGCTGGTTTTTACATTATCAAATTGGGCATAAGCGGTTATTTTTCCGCTGTTGTTTCCTATTTTGTTTATTTCTCCAGAAGACGTTACCGCTAAATAACTAAAATCGTCTTTTGTTTCTTCATCTTTAGGATTTGAATCGTTAGAACAGGAAACTACAAAAAGTGCAGTAAAAAATAGTATCGAGATCTTGTAGCTAATTTTCATAAAATAAAATTACTTAAACAAGTTGTCCATTCCAGGAATAGAAGGCATATCCATTCTAGCTACTGCGTCTAATTCTCTTTCGTTTACACTTGTAGCTTTTTCTATAGCTTTATTTAAAGTTACAATTAAGTAATCTTCTAGTTGTTCTTTGTCTTCTAATAAAGAATCGTCAATAGAAATTGATTTTATTTTTCTGCTAGCTGTAATTGTGATTTTTAATAATCCGTCAGCGCTTTGTTCATCAATTAAAACAGTATCTAAACGCTTTTTTGTATCTTCAATTTTTTGTTGGGTTTCTTTAAGTTTACCCATCATTCCCATTAAATCCATTTTTCTTGATTTTTTAAATTATTTCAGACAAAATTAGTATATTGCTGTGTTAATTCAATAGAATAATTTAAGAAAAAATTAATTCTGTTCTATTGCGTTTGTGCTATTTTTGCGATTCTATATTTAAAAATTAATGCTTAATAAATGCAAAATGATATATCGGCCCCAAAGGCTAAAATAATTCCAAAAACACTAAAAAAACATAAAGAAACCAGAATTGACAACTATTTCTGGCTTAACGACAGAGAAGATTCTGAAGTTATAGATTATCTAAATAAGGAGAATGCTTATTACGAAAGCATGACTTCTCATACTCAAAATTTAAAAGATAGTTTGTTTGAAGAAATGAAAGGAAGAATTAAAGAAGACGACTCTTCTGTTCCTTATTTCTATAACGGATATTTTTACATTACACGTTTCGAGACAGGTCAGGATTATCCAATTTTTGCAAGAAAAAAAGGAAGCCTTTCTGCGGAAGAAGAAATTCTTTTTAATTGTAACGAAATGGCAAAAGGACATGCTTACTTCAAATTAGGAGGTTTAAGCATTAGTCCAGATAATAAATTTGCTAGTTTCGGAGTAGATATTGTAGGAAGAAGAATCTACACTATTCAGGTTAAAAACTTAGAAACAGGTGAAATCTTGGCTGATAAAATAGAAAATGTTACAGGAGCTTCTGTTTGGGCAAACGACAATAATACTATATTTTATGTGAGACAAGATCAAGTCACACTAAGGGCTGATAAAGTTTTTAGACATAAATTAAATACCGATTCTGAAAAAGATGTTTTGGTTTTTGATGAAGTTGATGATACTTTCAATGTATCGATCAGTAAAGAAAAATCAAGAAAATATATTGTTATTGGTTCTGGAAGTACTTTGACGACCGAATATAGAATTCTGAATTCTAATAATCCAGATGGAGAATTTGCTGTTTTTCAGCCACGCGTACGCGGATTAGAATATAGTATTTCTCATTACGAAGATTCTTTCTATATCTTAACCAATAAAGATAAGGCGACTAATTTTAAATTAATGAAAACGCCAGAAGACAAAACAGGAAAGAAAAACTGGGTAGATCTTATTCCGCACAGAGAAGATGTTTTGTTGGAAGATATTGAGATTTTTAAAAACTATTTAGTTGTTGAAGAGCGTTCTAATGGATTAAATCATATTAGAATTATGCCTTGGAATGATTCTGAACAGGATTATTACCTTCCTTTTGGCAGTGAGACATACAATGCGTATACAACAACGAATGTTGATTTTGACACCGATATTTTACGTTACAGCTATCAATCATTGGCAACACCGTCTTCTGTAATTGATTTTAATATGAAGACTAAAACCAAAGAAATCTTAAAAGAGCAAGAAGTCTTAGGCGGAAAGTTTGATAAAAATAATTATGTAGAAGAAAGAGTTTGGGCAACTGCAAGAGATGGTGTTAAAGTGCCTATTTCTATGGTTTATAGAAAAGGATTGAATAAAAATGGAGAAAATCCGTTATTGTTGTATGCATATGGTTCGTACGGAATTACAATGGATACTTATTTTTCTTCGACAAGATTATCACTCTTAGATAGAGGATTTGTATATGCGATTGCTCATATTAGAGGAGGTGAGGACTTGGGAAGGCAATGGTATGAGGACGGAAAACTGTTAAAAAAGAAAAATACCTTTACAGATTTCATCGATTGCTCTAAATTTGTAATTGACCAAAAGTTTACTTCTCCTGAGCATCTTTATGCAGAAGGAGGATCTGCTGGAGGACTTTTAATGGGAGTAATTGTAAATGAAGCTCCTGAATTGTATAATGGCGTTATCGCTCAGGTGCCTTTTGTAGACGTAATTACCACGATGCTGGATGACAGTATTCCGCTTACAACTGGAGAGTATGACGAATGGGGAAACCCAAACAATAAAAAATATTACGATTATATGTTGTCGTATTCACCTTACGATAATGTAAAAGCACAGGAATATCCAAACATGTATGTATCTACTGGTCTGCACGATTCGCAGGTACAATATTGGGAGCCAGCTAAATGGGTTGCAAAATTGCGAGATTTAAAAACAAATAATAAACTTTTGTTTTTAGATACAAACATGGATGCAGGTCATGGCGGGGCTTCTGGACGTTTTGAGGCTTTAAAAGACTTAGCAAAAGAATTTAGTTTTTTATTAGATTTAGAAAAAATTAAAAGCTAATTAGAAATTTTTTGTTAAATTTGCAACCTATCAAGGTTAATTTAAAATAACCTTCGATTAACTATTTTTTTATGAAAGAAGAAATAACTGCTTATAATAATGTTTTAGAGTTAATAGGAAACACCCCCCTTATTAAACTAAATAAGATTACCGAAGAGTTAGAAGGAAATTTCTACGCAAAGGTAGAAGCTTTCAACCCAGGTCATTCCTCAAAAGATAGAATAGCACTATATATTATTGAAGAAGCCGAAAGAAAAGGAATTCTATCTCCAGGAGATACCATTATCGAAACAACATCTGGTAATACAGGATTTAGTTTAGCAATGGTAAGCATTATTAAAGGTTACAATTGTATTTTGGCTGTGAGTTCAAAATCATCTAAAGATAAAATTGACATGTTAAGAAGTTTAGGCGCCAAAGTGTATGTCTGTCCGGCTCACGTTTCTGCAGATGATGAAAGATCTTATTATAATGTAGCCAAACGTTTGCACGAAGAGACAAAAGGTTCAGTCTACATTAATCAATATTTCAACCAGCTAAATATTGATGCTCACTACAACACTACAGGTCCAGAGATTTGGGAACAAACAAAAGGACAAATTACGCACTTAGTTGCTTGCAGCGGAACAGGAGGAACTATCTCAGGAACTGCAAAATTCTTAAAAGAAAAAAATCCAAATATTAGAATCTTAGGAGTTGATGCTTTTGGATCTGTATTGAAAAAATACCACGAAACAAGAGAATTCGACAGCAAAGAAATTTACCCTTACCGTATAGAAGGTCTTGGTAAAAACTTAATTCCATCAGCTACAGATTTTGATATTATTGATAAATTCATGAAAGTAACTGACGAAGAAAGTGCTCACTCTGCTAGAGAGGTTACTAGAAAAGAAGGTTTATTTGTTGGGTATACTTCTGGTGCAGTAATGCAAGCGATTAAACAATACGCAGAAGAAGGAGAATTTACAAAAGACAGCAATATTATTGCAATCTTCCCAGATCATGGTTCTCGTTACATGAGTAAAGTATTCAGCGATGACTGGATGAACGAGCAAGGTTTCTTTGACAGTGTTAATGAAGAAGAAGCTCAAAAAATTGAATTCGTAAAGTAATATAATACTTTTCAAAATATATAAACTCCATTCGTAATTTTCGAATGGAGTTTTTTTTATCGCCTTCTTTTTTCAATAATCAAGCGAGAATTCAAAAGTTAAAATTTATTGTTTCATTGAATATACCGTATTTATACGTAAGAAATTATTAGTATTGCTGATTTTAATTTAAAGTTTTATGAATATTTATAAATTTTAAAAAATGATTTTGTATAGATAAAATGCATTAAAATCATTATTTTAACGAGTATTTAGGTAAGTTGTCGGAAATATTTCACCTCGATGTACTAATAATATAGTTTAGCGGTATTAAAATAACATAGTTGTTTAATCCCTAAAATCTATTATTATGAAAAAATTACTACTAACAGTATTGTTTGTAAGTTATTTGAATGTGAATGCTCAAACACCGATTCAGGAATTTAACTTTAATGGTACTTTAAACAATACCGCAAACACAACTTCATTTATTGGTTCAGAAAATTATGTAGCCGATAGAGCAGGGGCTATCAAAGGTGCTCAACGATTAAATAATAAAGCTTTAGAAGCTGTTATTGATAATCTTCCTCAAGGAAAAAATGCTAGAACAATTAGTATTTGGGTTAAATTCAATAATATTTCAAACGCAAATTATATTTGGGGCTACGGAAATGCATTTAATGCGCAATATTGTGGATTATTACAGCAAGGCACAACAACTTCTAACTCTGATTTGAGTTTGGCAGCTTGGGGCGCTTCTAATGATGTTATAGTGTCTACACCTCTTGAAAAGAGTGTTTGGTATAACTACACGATAACTTATGAAGGAGTTACTTCTAAAATATATCGTGATGGTAAGTTGTTGAAATATCTAGAAGGTATGACAAGATCTACAAATGGAAATATTTTTAGATTAGGTGAAATTAATACTATGATAGGTATAAATGCTGACATAGACGATTTAAAAATTTATGATATAGCATTGTCTCCAGATCAGGTAAAAGAATTGTATGATAACGAAAAGCCAACTAATTTATTGGTTGCCGTGCCTGCAGAAGTTAAAACAATAAAAACTGCTGTAAAAGCAAAACCGACAAATGAGACGATTATTACTTCAAGAGATGTTAATGCCACAGCCAAAACAGTAGAAGTATATTCGCAAGGGCAAAAAATTATAGGAAGTAGCGCTGCTAATATTAGCGATCTTCCAGAAGGAACTTATTTATTAAAAATTACCAGTACTCCGTCGAAAAAAATTACTTCAAAATAAATGGTTTTTACTTTATTTTTTAAATGTTAGTTAGTTTTTTATTGCGCAAGCAATTGGGTTTTTGGAATAGTAAGAAAGGCTTTCTGTGTTCAGAAGGCTTTTTTTAATCTAATTTCCAGCCAAAGGTAGTCTGGAAAACATAATCATCTTTAGAAGCGCCTTCTTTTGGTTTATTATCATAGTTGTAAACAAACGACAGCTTAATATAAAAGTCTAATGGCAAATCATATTTAGTATCTACAGAAAAATCGGTACGAACCCTTTTGCTTTCTGTTAAACTCGGAAAAACGTTTACTTTCGACTGAATGCTAAAATCGCCAATATCATATAAGTTGAGATCACTTCCTAAGAATAACTCTAAACTTTTATTGACTTCACTTGTTCCTGTAAAACGCTCATTGTTAAAAGATAATCCAGAGGCGATTCCCCAATATTTTTTGTTGCTATGAATTAAGTATTTCCCATAACCTATTTTCGAAACGATACGAAGATCAATGTCTTGTTCGGTATTTTTTAAGGTCACAATAGATATTGGAACAAAATAATCTTTTGGCAATAAATGAATATAACTAAGATCGGTGTCAATTCTTCGAATCGGATCGCTATCGTCTTGTATAGATTGAATTTGTTTGTAAGTAGCGGTTCCGTACCATTTTTTTGCTGTATAGCCTAAATTTACGTTTATACTTAGCTGTTGTAGGTTTTGTGCTTTAGTCAGTTTAATTCCAGCATCAAAACTAGCATCGAGACGACTCCAAAAACTGTCGTCAACAGGCTTTATGCGAACTATATCAGTTAAATCGACAATGCTTTTGGTGTCAGTCTCGATATTGGTGATTTCACATTTATTAGGAGTTTTAGTTTTGGTGATTTTTCCATTCAACAAGCTTCCATCAGAAAGGTTGATAATATGAACTCTTTGCGAACTAAGACTTTTAACATGTTTCCATTCTACTTTAAAATCGTCTTTGCTATAATCGGTTTCTATGTGTAGAATACCTTTGTTCATTGTTTTTATTTCGCCTACAATGATATCATTGTTTTTCAATACAAGAGTATCAGAAATTTGCGCACTGATTTTGAAGAAAAATAAAAGAAAAAATAAGAGTAAGGTTTTCTTCATGCTTAAGTTTATTTCTTTGATTGTCAGCTTGTAGTGTTAAAGTTAGAAATAAAAAATAGTATATCGGACAGAATTATAAGAAAATCCTTTATTGCTGTTTTAGTTTAATCGATGAGACTTATTAAATGTAAAATATACTCTAAATATATTCTATTTGGGTTTTTAAGCTGTTTTTGTGAGAATTATATATTTGCATGTAGGAATTGCTTGGATATGCTGAATTTTAATTATAGTTTTAACAAAATTTCTAAAAATAATAAACGAAAGTTCCAAACTTGTGAAATTAAAACATTTAAATTTTACAATTAATTACTATTTGCCTTAAAAACTATTCTGATAAAAGCTACAACTATGAAAAAAATATTACTCACTTTAATGTTTGTAAATTTTTTAACTGCGAATGCACAAAATCCGGTGCAGGAATTTAATTTCAACGGAAACTTAAACAGTACCGATAATACTATTTCATTCTTAGGCGCACCGCTTTTTGTAAATGATAGAACGGGAAGTCCTAAAAGTGCTTTACGACTTACAAATAAAGCTTATCAAACAGTAGTAGGAGATCTTCCTCAGGATAACAAACCAAAAACCATGTCAGTCTGGGTAAAATTTAATGCAGTAAATATTCCTAATTATATTTTTAGCTACGGTACAGCTGCAAATGGGCAATATTTTGGGTTAATACAACAACCTGCCGTTTCTGGTAATTCAGACGTGAGTTTGGTAGGCTGGGGAGATACAAATAATGTTGTTGTTTCGGTACCATTAGCAAAAGAAACTTGGTATTTCTATAGTGTTACTTATGATGGAAATGTTTCTAAAATATACCGAAATGGCGAATTATTAAAATCTGTTGAAGGAATTCAACGCTCAGCAAAAGGATATATTTTGAATCTGGGAAGATTAAATACCTCAACAAGCATTAATGCAGATATTGACGATTTAAGATTGTATAGTGTAGCCATGACAGACGAACAGGTTTTGGAAGCATATAATAGTTCTAAAGCTTCTGCAGCAACAACTCCGGTAACCGAAACAATGCCAGTTTCAAATGTTGCTAAAAAGACTGGTGCTGCTTCAGCAAAAGCTACATCTCCTGTTGCAGTTTCAGCTGCAGACAATAAAGGAGGGAAGAATATTGAGGTTTTTTCTCAAGGAAGAAAAATAATGGACTCAAACGGATCAAATATCAGTGATTTACCTGAAGGAACATATTTGATTAAAGTTACAAATGGTTCTCCAAGAAAGTAACTTCTATGATTAAAAAAAATAAAAAGCCTTCTGAAAGTTCAGAAGGTTTATTTTTATCTTTTTTTCTGCTGACCTGGAGCGTAAGCTTTTGCACTTTTATCTCCATTCATTTTTTTAGCTTGTCCAGGTGGTATTTTTTTACCAGAAGGAGCAGGTGTCTGAGTATGTGTGTGCGTACTGCAGCTAATAACACTCAATACTAAGAACAAAAGAACGAGCGCTACGACAGCAATTCGAGTGATTTTTGATGTTTGCATTTTCAGTTTTAATTTAAATTTGAGGTGTTGCAAATATAATCGAAATGTGATTTTCTGAAGTGTTTAAGCTTAGTTTAAAATGAGTTCAAATAGACAATAGGTGTTTTCTATTTTTCGTAAACGCCATAGATAAAAATGCTTTCAGGTGCATAGCTACCATGAGTGCAGTAAATAACAATTAGCTCATCATTTTCAGAAATTTCAAATTGTCTTGTGTCGTGTATTTCGGTATAAGAATAATAAACTCCATTTTCTTCTTTTATCTTAAGATTATATTTAGAAGATAATGATTCGAGATCTTCTTTACTATAGAATCTGAAAGTAGATAAAACCTTTACATTTTCTTTAATAATATAAATTCGTTTGTTGTTTAACTCCACATACGAATTGCTCCAAACCGCATAATCTGAAGAGTTGAACCAATCAAAATATTGATTAATTACTTGATGTGACTTTGAGCCATCAAAAAAAATATAATCGAAAGCTTCTGACTTGTTTTTCAAATTCATTGGTTTAAAATAAGATATTTTGTCGTTTTTTCGAAAGTGATTGGATCTTCATCTGATTCAAAATTTTTTACAAGAAATCCCATTTTCTCCAATTTATTAAGATCCTCAACTCCGAATCCGTCCAAGCCAGTCGGGATATCATATTCATGAGTAAGAGAAATACCTTTCATTTTAAGGCTATGGCTTGGAAGAAAATACACCCATTCAGAATAATATTCTAGTTCTTTGGTTTCTAGCTCTTCACTCGCTTTTTTTAGCGAGAGTTTAAATTTTTCAAACTCAATATCGTTTAGTGCCATTATGATTTTGTGTTTTTAGAATACCAATTTTTGGGTATAGTATTACGATATAAAACCATTTCAAATTTTCCGCAATTGCTACATTTCATACAACGTTCGCCACCTTTATCAATGTTATTTTCATCAAAAGGAATATCAGTCGCAAATAAGTTTCCTTTTTTACAATTAGGGCAAGTAACCAAAGCTTTAATGTCATTTCTGAAATTTTCTTCAGCTTGCAGCCAAAGTTTTCGTTCTCCCATAATTCTTTAAAGTTTATTAGGATTGGTAAAACACCAATTTTTATTGAATGGAAGTTTTTTCAGCTTCATCATATCATCCCAACTGAAAGCATAATCCCATTCGAATCAAAAATATTCATCTGGATTTAACTTTAAATACTCGTACGCAAAACGGAAAATGATTTCTGTGTTGCCGTCTCTCACTTTTTCGATATAAGCAAGACTGCATAATCTTTTGTTAGGCACTAGAAAGTCAAGATCTTTATCTAATCCGACCGCGATATCTTCTTCATTAACCCCTTGAATATTAAATACAAATTGATTTTCGTTGTCTTCCGAGATTGAACCTTTGTCATCACTTATACCAACATAAGTATATTGTAGTTTCCCATCAGGGAAAAACGTCTTGTGATTACGAAAATCAAACATCGCATTGATAGTGAAACAAACTTTTGCCGCATCCAAGAAAACCTTTTCAGGATCGTGTTTTTGCCAGTCTTTAATTATATGCGCATATATTCCCATTACTTTATTTTTTTAGCCAACAATACCAAATTCAATATCTTCTATTAGTGATTTCCATAATCCATTATCGCTTTTTAAAATATTTTCATCTATTTTCAGTAATTCAGTTTCTAGAAATTTTGCATACTTCTTATGGTTTTTATCTTCTCGATAGTTGCCAAACTTTTGTTGCGGAATATCAATTTCCCATAAAGAATCATAAATGTATAGTTGCAAGAGCAAATTTTTAAGTGATTTCGAAATAAAAAGCTGGTCGTCTCTTTTTATTTCTCTCGACTTTAAGTTTAAGATCAGATCGTTATTATAAATTGTTTTTCCAATTATAATTTCTGATTCTGATAATGCGTAGAAATCATTAGTGAACTCATAATCTAAAACACCATTTGGCATTCCAATTTGCGAGAGAACTACGATTTCTTCATCAGTAAGTTTTTGACTCAAATTCAAATTAATTTCTCTCTTAATAAGATTAGAATCGAAATACAATTTTATTTTTTCTAATTGATTAATCATTTTTAAAATAAGCGCTAATAGATTTATTTTCTTCTTTCTGAATCAGTTCCAATTGCAATTGATTAGTTTGGTATTCCTGTCCTCTGTAAATCCATCTAAAGATGTTTGGATAAAGCGATTCGTCAACGATATTTCTTTTATCAATAATTTTTTGCTTTTCTAAATCATAAATAAAACAGCTATTTGAAAAAGCCTGAATAACTTGAATTTGAGTCGAATTAATCAAAAATGCCCATTCGATATTTATGTCTTCATCAAACTTTATTTTTTTGTTTTCTAAAGTTCGAAGATTGGTCAAAACCAAACTTCTTTTATTGATTAATAAATGATTTTCTGGATAAAAGAAACTCCCGACCAAACTGTCTTGAAATGTATTTCCGTTTTCTCTAAAATATACTTTTAAGCTAGTTTTAGTAAAGTCTAGAGTATTCAGCAAAAGAAAATCGCTGTTTGGAACAAATGCAAAATTTTCAGTTGGGTGTTCCGTTTCAATTTTATTATTTATAACGCATTGAATTGTATCTGATGAAAACAATTCTTTGGTTTTATCGATTCCATCAACTAGTAGACTATAATAAGCAATTTCTTGACCTTTATTCGGTTCTTCCCAGCCCATAAAAACAAAATTTACTTTTTTGTTTAGATTTTTAGGAGGTTCTAGATCTTCAATTTCCTTTAACTGGATCATGGTTCTGAGTTCATTTAAATAATATCATTCTAATATTCCGTAGAGACGCACTGCAGTGCGTCTCTACTTATGCGCTTTGCAAAACTAATTTTACAATAATTATTTTTCTATATGTAAAACAGCATATATAAAACCGTTATAATAATCTCGATATTCAATAATGTCAAAAATTATAAGATAATCGTTATTACATTCTTTAGCGTTATAAATTTGATATCTGTATGTAAATGCTCTATTTGGATCTTCTAAATTTTGCAATTTATCAACATCATTTTTTGCTAAATTACTATTTGAGATTGAGCCGCTTTCAATTAATGAACTTAATAAATTAGATTTTTCTAGTGAAATACTTGTCTCATGTTTTATCGTTCCATTTCCGCAATAAAAATTAAAACACAATTCAGCATCTGGATGTTCAATAGGAAATGAATGCACTCCTAATTGTATTTTTTTTATAATTGAAATTTTGCTCATTATGAAACGATCAACTTTTATTAATTCGATTTAACTTTTTCTCTTAATTTTAGCCACAATTTCATCAGTCAATAATGGAGACTCCCAAATTCCAAGAACGTATGTAATGTCTTCTCCTAACATATCTTCTCCAGCTCCTCTTGGCTGATACTCAAATTGCCAACGAAAAAATTCAATTTTTAAATACTCTTTTCCGTCTAATTCCATTAAAGTCATATAACCAGGAGCATCATACAACTTATGGATTTTTAAAATACTTTGGTAGTATCCTTTATAATAGATACTCTCGTCGATTTCAAATCCGTAAGTTCTAGATAAAAACAGTAATTCGTCTAGTGTGAAATATTCATCAGAAGTAGTAGATGATTCGGCAACTATTTTTTTTGAATAGCTCTTTTGCTCAGTGTATTCTGCATCTAAAAGTTTTATTGAAGGTCTTATCAGTTCTGTTTTGATTGAACTTATTCCCTCAAAATTTTTTTTTTGCCCACCAGTGCCACCGAAAATTTCAGTTTGTGTACAGTAGAAGTTTTCTATTAATTTCATTTGGAGCTTTGGTTTAGGTCTTCAGTAGTTTAGGAATATAGATATAACCTAGGATTATTAATATTACAGAAATGACACTAGCATAATCTATAAAACCGTAATAATTGCGCACTTGCTCTCCATTTCGTTTTATCATGCGAACGGATTTCGAATCTCCATTATGAAGTATTCTAAATACAACTTCATCACCAATTAAGAAGCCATATTGATTAGTATCGCTATCACCACTATCTTCATATTTCGCTCCATCTTTTCCTATAATTGAGTAAGAATAGGTTCTGGCTGAATTAGTACTTTGTTTATATGATGAACTATCATAAATTTTTCCTTCACCAAGATTATTTTTGCTTGTGTAAATCGTATTGATGACAATTCGTTGGAGAGATACTAAAAAAAGTATTAGCATGAAACCATGAAAAACAATTTTTCCTCCCATTGCTTAAAGATTTTAAAAGTTGAAATAAAAAAAGTCTTTTGGAAATCAAAAGACTTGTATTTTTTTAGCTAATAACACTAATCACAATAAATAGGATTACAAGTGCTATCACAGCAAATTTCATAAATTTTGATGATTGCATAAATGAAAGATTTAAATTAGTTTACATCTGTTAATAGCAAATATAATTTTTTATTTGAAACTGAAACTAAAATAAATTGAAACAAGAAAAGCTTTGGAGTTATATAAGTTTTATATTTTCCAATACCTGCAATTTTCAGGAACTAATTCTAAAAACTGAGTTTTATTTTCTATAAAAAAACCTTTCCAGCCCTCAATAATTCTATTTTCTAGAGCTTGATCAAAAAAGTTGTTATAAAGTTCCTTATTGTCAAAATCAATATACAAACTCGGAAGATAATTGCTTTTCTCTAAATCGGAATATGCCGTTTTATATGCATTATATATACTTTCAAGTTCAATTTTTAAATGCTCTATTTCTTGTAAATAATTGTTTTTTAGAATATCATTTTCCCAATCGTCTAAAAGCCACCATGAGTTTTCTCCAAAATAAAGAGATAGCTTACCGTCTAATTTGAGGATAGCAAATATTCCATTCTGAAATTTACTAAAATAAGAATTCATCATTTTTAAGAATTTGTGTTTAGGGTAAAAAAAAAAGCTCGGGAAAACCAGAGCTTTAAAAATATATTTTATAGAAAGACTATTCTTCTTTCATTGTATGATAAACGTTCATTACGTCATCATCTTCTTCAATTTTTTCGATCAATTTCTCAACGTCAGCGATTTGAGCTTCAGTTAATTCTTTAGTGATTTGCGGAATACGCTCAAAACCAGAAGATAAAATTTCAAGACCTCTGTTTTCTAATTCTTTTTGTAAAGCACCAAAGCTTCCAAAAGGAGCGTAGATTAAAATCCCGTCTTCGTCTTCAAAAACTTCCTCAGCACCAAAATCAATTAATTCTAATTCTAATTCTTCAGCATCGATACCTTCTTTTGCAATTCTGAAGTTGCAAGTGTGGTCAAACATAAATTCAACAGAACCTTGAGTTCCCATTGTACCGTTGCATTTGTTGAAATAACTACGAATGTTAGCTACAGTTCTGTTATTGTTATCAGAAGCAGTTTCAATTAAGATTGCAATTCCGTGAGGAGCGTATCCTTCAAACAAAATTTCTTTATAGTTAGCAGTATCTTTATTACTTGCATTTTTAATTGCGCGCTCAACATTGTCTTTAGGCATGTTTGCAGCTTTCGCATTTTGTATAACAGCTCTTAATCTAGAATTGGCATCTGGGTTTGGTCCGCCTTCTTTAACAGCCATTACGATATCTTTACCAATTCTGGTAAATGTTTTGGCCATTGCAGACCAACGTTTCATTTTTCTTCCTTTTCTAAATTCGAACGCTCTTCCCATTTCTAATTTTTAGTTTTGTGATGCAAAAATAAGGTTTTCCTAATTTTTACAAAAACAAAACAATTCTTTTTTATAGAATGTTTTTGACATTTTTTGAGTTTCAAGTTTCAGGTTTCAAGTTGGTTTGTTGCTTGAAACAAAACTATTTTGCTCCTCCGTTAAATTCGTTAATGATATTTACGGCTTCGTTGAGGTACGGATTTATTTTAAGATTATCCATTTGATCTTGGTTAATCGTTTTATCATTTGGATAAGCACCTAAAAGAAACTGATTAACGCTAGAATTGTAAACATCAAGCGGATTATTTTCATCATTGAAAGTGTTAATCTCTGTCCAAAGCGCACTTAATGTCTTTTTCTGTGTAAAAACCGCATCCAAAGTCATCGGAATTTCAGATTTTGGAGCATTTACAAGTTGGTCTATTTTAAGATTGATCTTTTTGATATTATTGAAAAAGTAATTGTCAGACAATCTCTGCGCGCTGTTTTTAGCAATTTTATCTATTAGATTTCGCTTCACATAAGTCTTGTATTTCAAGAAAGGCTCGATGCTGTCGTTTTTCATAGCCGTCGGAAAATCGCTTTCTTTTTGGTAAATGTCTTCGTAAAATTCAGGAAGTACAACATCTGGTTTTACGCCAATATATTGATGACTTTTTCCTGTAATTCTGTAAAACTTATTGATTGTAATTTTTAAGAAATCGGTATTTTTTTCCTCGTCAAGCGGAAGGATAGTCTGCATGGTAGCTTTTCCAAGTGTAGAGCTTCCTAACAGAAGAGCTCGATTATAGTCTTGCATAATAGAGGCAAAGAACTCACTTGCCGAAGCGGTGTTGCTATTAACCAATACTACAATTGGTCCTCTGTAAATAACACCTTTAAAAGGATCATTAATTACAGATTTCTCTTTTTTATTGTCAATTACTATCGAAAGCGGACCATAATCTACAAACATTCCAGCAAGTTTTATGGCTTCTTCCATAGAACCGCCGCCATTATCAATAAGATCAATAACAAGTCCTTTTATATCGTCTCGTTGCAGTTTTATAACTTCGCGAGCAACATCATCTGCACAGCCTTTTCTGCTAGTGCCATCAAGATCAGCATAAAAACTTGGAATTTTTACGTATCCAATTTTGCTGTCTTTACCAATAATGAAACTAAAAACAGAGTTTTCCTCATCTTTCATCATTTGCTTTTCAATATAAACATCGAAGCTTTTGCCCGAATTACGTTTTAAAGTAAGCGTGATATGCTTGTTGCTTTCAGACAAAATCATAGACGAAATAGATTCTAAAGAAGCGCAAGAAACTTGAAGCGTTTCTTTCTGATTAGAAATCGAAATAATTTGATCCCCTTTTTTTATTTGTCCAGTTTGATACGCCGGCCCGTTTGGGTCTACCTCATCAATAATGATTTCATTTTTCTCATTCAAATTAACCGTCATTCCAAGCGACAAATGTTCTTTTGATAGAGAAGCAACAAAACTTGTTTTAGAATCATCGCTAAAATAAGCCGTATGCGGATCAAAATACGTACAGAAGAAATTATATAGTTTTTCTTCCTGTTTGGTATTAGATTCTATCAGCGTATTAAAACGGCAAATTTCATTTGTAAGAATTTGATTTTTAGAACTTTGTTCAATCGATTTAAAATTTGTTTTTAAAGAATCCAGATTATCACTCGTTTCTGCAATATCATCTAAGATTTGATAACGCATTTTTTTTGCCCAAACCTTTTCTAAATCTTCTTTCTTTAAATAAAAAGCAAAAGATTTTTTATAAAAACGAATTGTATCTTTCTTGTCATAATCAATAGGAGTGGTCTGAATTTTTTCTAAAACTTTTTTAGTTCGAATAAGACCATTTATATAAGTAGCTTTTATATCGGTAAGAAAACTGCAGTCGTTTTTTAGAATTAAATTGTCGAGATTGTAGCGATATTTCTGAGCTAGTTCGTCATATTCGCTCTTATAAAAGATGTTGCGAGAAGGATCCAATTCGTTAATGAGATTGTCAAAAACGAACACAGAGAGGCTGTCATCAACAGGTTTAGGTCTTAAGTGTTCTGCCTGAATGAGCGCATTTATTTTGTTTAATATTTCACAAGTTTCTGCGCTGTTCTGACCAAAAGATAGAGTTGATGTTAGCAAAAAAAGGAGTAGTGAAATCTTTTTCATAAATGAAATTCATGGTTCATGATTAAAGTTACACTAATTTTTTTACAAATTGTAGTATTTTTTTCGAAATATCGACAACAAAAAGTATTTAACCGTTAAACGAACAAACGGTAGAAAAAAAAGGCTAAAACAGACTTTTATAGAAACAAAAAATGCGTTACCAACGTAACGCATTTTTTAATTTATTTCGATAAAAATTATTTCTTGTAAAATGGCAATTTTACCACTTTGGCAGGAACATCATTTTTTCTAATTCTAATAAAAATATCGCTGTCAACCGCACTGTGAGCAGTTGTAACATAACCTAAACCAATTCCTTTATTCATAGAAGGAGACATTGTTCCAGAAGTTACAATTCCGATTACCGCTCCAGAACCATCAACAATTTCATAATCGTGTCTTGGTACTGCACGTTCCTGCATTTCAAAAGCAACTAATTTTCTAGCAACACCAGCTTCTTTTTGTTTTTTAAGCGCTTCAGAATTAGTAAAATCTTTTGTGAATTTTGTAATCCATCCTAAACCAGCTTCAAGCGGAGAAGTTGTATCGTTGATATCATTTCCGTAAAGGCAGAATCCCATTTCTAAACGTAAAGTATCACGAGCAGCAAGACCAATTGGTTTAATATCATAAGAAGCTCCAGCTTCAAAAACTTTATTCCAAATTTGTTCTACTTCGTTGTTTTTGCAGTAAATTTCAAATCCGCCAGAACCAGTATATCCAGTTGCAGAAATAATTACATGCTCAATTCCAGCAAAATCGCCCACTTCAAAATGGTAATACGTAATTGCAGACAAATCAACCGATGTCAAAGACTGCATTGCTTCAACCGCTTTTGGACCTTGAATTGCCAAAAGAGAATAATCATCAGAAAGATTTCTCATTTCAACTCCCAAATCATTGTGAGAAGAAATCCAGTTCCAGTCTTTTTCAATATTCGAAGCATTTACAACCAGTAAATACTGCTCTTCTTTCATTTTATAAATAATCAAATCGTCAACAATTCCGCCTTCATTATTAGGAAGACAAGAATATTGCGCTCTTCCAATTGTCAAAGTCGAAGCATCGTTTGAAGTCACTTTCTGAATCAAAGCCAAAGCATTTGGACCTGTTAACAAAAATTCACCCATATGCGAAACGTCAAAAACGCCCACACCATTACGAACTGTTTCATGTTCAGCATTAACTCCTTCATATGTAATAGGCATGTTGTAACCTGCAAAAGGCAGCATTTTCGCTCCCAAACCCTCATGTATGTGCGTAAGCGCAGTATTTTTCATTGTGTTGTTTTATAAAATTGTTATGCAAATCTATTCAAAAAATATCGAATTTGAATAGCTTAAATTATAAATTTCGCAATAATTAGGAGCTATTTCCTGCTATCCGCTATATCTTTTGCTTTTTAAAGAAAAAAGCAAAAGGATGCCGCTTCTATCAGGGCTAGGGGCGACATTTTCAAAAGAAGATTCAGGATTTCGATTTTTTATGTAATTTTAGTATAGAAAATAACGTTTTTCAAGTTTAGCTATGTTTATTTAAACAAGTGAAACGCCTTTTTGCGAAAAGAAAAACTATGATTCTATGTGTTTAAAAATTAACACCAATGTAAAGAATGAAATCACCGTATTTAATCAATAAAGAAGAAATTCTAAAATTATACAAACCTATAAATCCTAAAACTCACAAAGGAACACAAGGTCATGCGGTGATTATTGCAGGAAGTTACGGCAAAATAGGAGCGGGAGTTTTGGCTTCAAAATCCTGCTTAAAATCAGGTTGCGGACTCGTAACGACTTTTATACCTAAATGCGGTTATCAAATCCTTCAAATTTCCATTCCCGAAGTAATGACGGTGACAGACGAAAATACCAATTTCATTACCAACATTCATTTGCCATTAATTCCGCAAGCAGTCGGAATTGGTCCAGGAATAGGAAAGGAGCTCGGAACACAAAAAGCCTTATTTGAATTTTTGAGAATAAACAAAGCACCATTAGTTCTAGATGCAGATGCATTAAACATCATTTCAGAAAATCTGTCTTGGTTAGAATTAGTTCCAGAAGACACGATTCTAACACCTCATCCAAAAGAACTCGAACGCTTGATTGGAAAATGGAATTCAGAAGCCGAAAAATTCCAGAAAACAATCGCTTTTTCAGAAAAATACAAAGTGATTGTCGTCATGAAAGGCGCTCCAACATTCATCATAAACAGAACTTCGGTATACGAAAACACGAGTGGAAACGCCGCCTTAGCAACTGCAGGAAGCGGAGATGTTTTAACGGGAATCCTGACAAGTCTTCTAGCTCAAGGTTACGAACCAAAATACGCCTCAAAACTAGGCATCTACCTTCACGGATTAACAGCCGATTTAGCTCTCCCAAAAACAGGTTACGAATCTTTTACCGCTTCAACGATTATAAAATATCTTGGAAAAGCTTTTCTTGAATTAGAAAATGTGCCAATTTGATAATTAGATAATTTGAAACGAACCGTTTGTCCTCCTGAGCGAAGTCGAAGGATCGCAAGTAGCTCGGCAAAGAAATTAACTGTTTAGGAATAACTTTGCGGTCCTTCGACTTCGCTCAGGAAGACATAAAATGAGAATATCCTTTGTGACCTTAAAAAAGCAAAGCAATCTAAAAAAAAAACTTAGCGCTCTTTGCGAAAAACCTTTGCGACCTTTGCGTTACAATAAACCTTTCCGATAAAAAAAATCTAAAATCCACCTTTTAAAATCTAAAATCAAAAAATTGTAAGTTTGTAATATGAAAAACAACTTCGATCTCAGAACGGTAAACGTTACCCGTTATATAACTCCATTACGCGAAGGCGGTTCCTTACCAGCCTTAGCAGAAGCCGACGACGATTTTAAATACGTTTTAAAATTTAGAGGTGCCGGACATGGCGTAAAAGCCCTAATCGCCGAATTAGTAGGCGGACAAATTGCAAAAGCCTTAAAATTACAATTACCAGAATTAGTATTTGCAAACCTTGACGAAGCTTTCGGAAGAACTGAAGGCGATGAAGAAATTCAAGATTTACTACAAGGAAGTCAAGGATTAAACTTAGCGCTTCACTTTTTATCTGGCGCGATAACTTTCGATCCTGTTGTAACAACTGTTGACGCTAAATTAGCTTCGCAAATTGTTTGGTTAGATGCATATATCACCAATGTTGACAGAACTTTCAGAAATACCAATATGTTGATTTGGCATAAGGAATTATGGTTGATCGATCACGGTGCGTGTTTGTATTTTCATCATTCTTGGAACAACTGGGAACAACACGCTAAAAGTCCGTTTGCGTTGATTAAAGATCACGTTTTATTGCCACAAGCTTCAATGCTAAAAGAAGTTGATGCTGAATTTAAAGCGATTTTAACTCCAGAAATTTTAGAAGAAATTGTCAACACAATTCCGCTAGACTGGTTGCAATGGGAAGATGCAGACGAAACTCCAGAAGGATTGCGAAACGTGTATTTGCAGTTTTTAAAGACAAGATTAGAGAATTCAGAAATATTTGTAAACCAGGCTCAAAATGCAAGATAATCATTTATACGAATATGCTGTGATTCGTGTTGTGCCAAGGGTAGAGCGCGAAGAATTCCTGAATATCGGAATCATTTTGTTTTGCAAAAAAGCTAAATTTATAAAGGTTCTTTTTCATTTAAATAAAGAAAGAATACAAGCCCTTTCTGCTGATTTTGATATCGAGCAATTAGAATGCAATTTAACTTCATTAGAAAAAATAGCAAAAGGAGCCAAAGACGGTGGGCCAATCGCCGAATTTGAAATTCCAGAACGTTTTAGATGGCTAACAGCCATTAGAAGTTCAGCCATTCAAACTTCAAGACCTCATCCAGGTTTGTGTGAAGATTTGGAGAAGACAATTCAGCGTTTATTTGAAGAATTGGTTCTTTAAAAAAGGTACAAAGGGACAGAGTTACAAAGGGACAAAGGTTTTCTGTAGAGACGCACTGCTGTGCGTCTTTCTTTTTTAGTAATATTTGTCATTCCGACGAAGGAGGAATCACACGCGGTATTCCGCAAAGTAAATTGCCAATCTTTGTTGAGCCACTAGTGTGATTCCTCCTTCGTCGGAATGACAAACTAGGCGATTAAACCTGAAACTTGAAACCTGAAACAAACTAAACAAAACAAATAAAAAACCACGAATTACAAAACTGCAATCCGTGGTTCTAACTAAAAACTAACTTACTATTTATTCTAATTCAATTAAAAAGAACCGCAAACATTTCCACCTAAAGTAGGACCTGCATTTGCAGAAATATCAGCTTTAACCGCAGTTTTAGCCAATTTTACGATTGAGTAAGGTGGAGTAAAAGCAGTTCCGCTTCCAGCCTGAGTACCTGTTACGCTTGTAAATACATTATCTGTAGAAGTAACAGCAGTATAACCCGTCATTAAATCAATCGGATTTTTTACGCCTTCAAAAACATTGCTTTCTACGCGAATATTTGCTTCGAAGCCTGCAGCGATACACTTATTGCTTACCGTACTGTTGAAGAAACTATTTACGATATGCACTTGTCCAAAACGAACTCTAGGCATTCTTTCTTTACAGCCTGGAGCCCACCAGCATCTTGCAAAAGTGATTCTCAATTTACCGCGGTCAGCAGTTGCACCATCGCTAGAACCAATTAAGTTAGAGAAACGGTGATCATCAGTTCCGCCAGAACCTCCAGCTTTTGGAGCTTTTAGGTAGTGGAATTTAGAATACGTAACAGAAATATAATCTGATTTGTTTTTGATGTCGAAATTTCCGTCAACACCATCTCTAAATTCGCAGTGATCTACCCAAACATTTTGACAGTCGTCTAAGATTGCATTATCCCAACCATCAGTATCATAAGCACCTGGACCTTCAAAAATCAAGTTTCTGATAATGATGTTTTTGCATCTTTTAATGTTAATGATTCCAGAACCGTCTTTAGTTTGATTCGTTGAAACCAATTTTGCACCACTAGCACCGTAAATTGTTTTTCCTGTTTGATCTTGAAATGACAATCTAGTAGTAATGGTAATTGTTCCAGAAACCTTTACCACTTTTACAGAAGTGTTCTCAATAGCGGCTTTCAGCTGAGCGTAAGTTGTAACTGTAGTTTCGGCAGAAGATCCTCCACCGGTTGTACCTCCGTTTTGTGAAGCCCATCCTGGAACTTCAGCGCAGTTTCCAACTTTAGCTGTTGGATTAGTTGAGGCGTCTACCGTTGCTTCATTTGTTGGTTGAACACTAGCTTCTGTGTTTGAAGCGATTTCTTCAGAATTACATGCCGTAAATCCGAGAATCAATGCTACTGCGAACATTGAAAGTTTTGATTTTAAGTTCATAATTAAGTTTGGTTATTTATAAAAGTTTGACAACGCAAAACTCAATATTATTTGTAGGAAAAAAGTTGAACAAGTTCAAACTTTTGCAAAAAAATATATGAAATATGTTTTTTTAACACTTCTAAATTTACAAAAATGCATAATTAGATTAATTTTACGTAATCGATTACATTGTTTAGCCCCTAATTAGCAATGAATTGATAAACAAACTTATTCCTTAAACAAAAACCACAAGAATGTACAACCTACTAAGAAAAAACATTGAAAGGAAAATTCCGCTCACGGATGAAGAATGGGACATAATTGTCTCAAAAGCAGAAATTATCAAACTCAAAAAGAATCAATTCTTACAGATTCAGAATTCAAACAGCAGTTACGAAGGATTTATTTTGAAAGGATCTTTCAAAACCTACATTGTAAACGAAAACGGAACTGAAACTGTAATTTTCTTTTCTTTTGAAGAAGAATGGATTTGCGATCTAGAAAGTTTTTATCATCAAAAACCAACAACGTACAACATTAAAGCCATTGAAGACAGCGAAATAGTAGTCATCAATAAAATGCAAAAAGCCTATTTATTTGCTGTAATTCCGAAACTTTTTAAATTTCATGTTCTCATGATTGAGCGTGCCAATGTTGCCATTCAGCAACGACTTTTGGATGTTCTTCATAAAACTTCAAAACAACGTTATTTGGATTTTAAAGAACGCTATCCGCAAAAAGTAAGTTCGATAAACAACAAGAATCTTTCATCGTATTTGGGAGTTTCTCACGAGTTTCTATCGAAGATTAAGAGAACAGTTTCTTGATAAAATAAAATCTCGCAAAGTCGCGAAGGCGCAAAGTTTTTGAACCATATAAGTAATATAAGTTCAATTAAGCAGAAAACTTAAAATTCTTATATTACTTATATGGTTGTTTTTCAGTTAAACTTTGCTACTCTGCGGCATTGCGATGCTAAGATTCTAAGTTTTTATTTCACGCAGATTTCATAGGCATTTTTGTCATTTCGACGAAAGGAGAAATCGCACTCGAAATTCCGTAAAGAAATTCGCCAATCTTTATCGACAAACTAGTGTGATTTCTCCTTTCGTCGAAATGACAAAACTACATGGCTACTTTGTGAAAAAACTTAGTGCCTTAGCGCCTTAGCGGCAAAAAAAACTTAAAGCCTTTTCTCCAAATAAATAAACTCCAAAGGGACTTCAGAAACTGTAGTATGAATATCACTCTCAGGAAAAGCTTCACGTTTGCCTGTATCTACATAACCGTGACGTTTGTACCAAGCCACCAATTCTTCGCGAACCGAAATAACCGTCATAATGATACTTGATAAACCAAGAGACTTAGCATGATTTTCGGCTTCAGCCAAAAGCTTTTTACCGATTCCGCTATTTTGAAGTTCTGGCGAAACGGTTAGCATTCCTAAATACAATTGATGTTCTTTTTCTACCAATAAAACAGAACCAATAATTTTATTCTCTTCTGTAAATTTCAGAATTGTATTTTTCGGATCAAGAAAGATTTCCGTCATTTCTTGTTCGTCGGTTCTTTTTCCTTCTAGTAAATGCGCTTCGGTTGTCCAGCCTTTTTTAGAAGTTTCGCCTCTGTAAGCTGAGTTTATTAAAATGGTTAACGCTGGAATATCTTCGAGTAATGCTTTTGTAATCATGTTTTAAATAAAATTTGAATAGCCTATAGCTTTAGCTGTAGGACACAAAGTTAAATCAGAAAATGGCTTTAGCCTAATCTTTTAAGTTTTTTGGTTAAAGCCGAATTATCCTGTAAAACAAAACCTCCAGCTAAAGCTGGAGGCAATTGAAATTTTAATTTATGTAAGTAAATATTTAAATAAAATTCTTGAAATTTGTATAGACACAAAATCAATAAAGTATGAGCAGAATTCATTTATTCGAATTTGAAGATCAACAATGGCTTCCGGAGTTTATTAGAAATTATATGACTGATTTTTTACAGTTTCTTTCTAATAAAACTGCGATGTACAAAGGCATAGTTCCTGTAATCGAAAAGGGATTAAAAGAAAGTCAGACCAATCAAATTATTGATCTCGCTTCGGGTGGAGGCGGCGGATTAATCTGGCTGAACGCCGAATTGCGAAAAAACAATCCCGATTTAAAAATTCTGCTGACGGATTATTTTCCTAATATTCCTGCATTCGAACATACACAAAAACAAGCCGATAATTTCGATTTTGTAAAAACACCAGTCGATGCCAGAAACGTTCCCGAAAATCTAAACGGACTTCGAACGCAATTTTTATCTTTCCATCATTTTAAACCAAAAGATGCGCAACAGATTCTGCAAAATGCAATTGATTCCAGCAGTTCGATAGCGATTTTTGAAGGACAGGAGAGAAGTGTTCCAAGTATTGTAGCGATGATTCTTTCGCCGATTTCTGTTTTGCTGACAACGCCTTTTATAAGACCGTTTAAAATTGGCAGAATTATTTTTACCTACCTAATTCCAATTGTACCGATTTTGGTTTTGTGGGACGGCGTAGTTTCGTCTTTAAGAACGTATTCTGTTGAAGAAATGAACGAATTGATTTCTAAGTTAGATAACAAAGAAAGCTTTAATTGGGAAGTTGGAAAAGTAAAATCTGGACCTGCAATGATTTTGTATTTGTTGGGGACTAAAAAGTAAAAGTTTTTATTTTTATAATAGGTGTTTTAAAGTTTTTTTATATCCAACTTCTCTGGCTAGATGAATGACTGTTTTAATAGTTAATTTTGAGCCTGAATGTTTATTTAGTTTTCCATAACAATCGTTCAGTAGATTAAGTGATTTAATTTAATTATGTAGTTGATTGTCCTGTCTACAAATTTGAAGAAAAAAATCTTTTCCAATTTCATAACTAAATGCTGAAGAAATTGCAAAAGCAACATTTCTCCAATTCAAATAATTATGAGTTATAGATTTGTTTTTTAATTTAAGAAATTCGATAACATCAGTTATTAATTTTATGTCTTCTTTTCGATCTATTTCACTTGTATAAACAAAAGATGTTAATATTTCTTTTTTTACTAATGTACTTTTTGGTAAAGATTTTTTATCAATTGTAGGTCTAACGTAAATTATTGATTTTGAGTTGTAATGAATTTCAGGGTCCCAAGATGTAAAACAGAGTCTTGTTATGTCACTACCACTTTTGTCAATTTCAATATTGTAATTTTCTAAATAGTATTGACTTAAGGAATTGAAAACTTCTTTATGCTGATTGACATTAGAATCAATTTTAATCAAGCCTTTTAAACCGAAGCCAGAAGGTGATTTCCACAAAGCTAAAATATACTTATCTTTTGATAATTTGTTTTTAAGAGATGTTAAATCAACTTCCGTGAGTTTGTCAATATCTATAATCATCAATTCATTATAGTGCAGTAAATTTTCAAGTTTTCTACCGTCTTTAAAAACACCACAATATGTTACTGAGGGTAATTGATTTTTTAATTGGCCATATAGTTCTTTATCATTTTCACTATATGCTTTTCTGCATTTTAAAATAATATTTTGGAATACACCTGTCTTAATATTTTTTAATTCTTCGAAAAGAGAAATTTGCGAATTAAGTTTTGGATTTTTTAAACTTATGAATTTTGATATTTTAATATCTTTTGGCTTTTCCATAAATGAAAATATAAGTTAATTAATCTAATATTCTATATTTGAAATTCCTTAAACAATATTTAAATGATATTAGAGCAGATAATACTAGCTTATAGAAGACTAAAGTCACATGTTTATCATGAAAATTCGTTATCAGTTTTGATGAGTATTGCAGAATACGAAGATGATGAAATTGACTCAAAATTATCGAAATTATTTGAAAAATTACAGAGTTATCAATCAAACGATAAAAGTTCAATTAACGAGTTACTAAATGAAATTAAATTTTCATTAATGCCAAAATCTTTTTCTGATGATCGTATTGATGGAACAGGCTTCTTGTATAGCAATCAAAATAAGAAAAAAGAATATTTGGTTGATAGAGTTACAGTTTTTATAGATTGTCCTGTAGAGATTCATATAATATCAGTTCTCTGGATTATGCAAATCGGTAAATATCTAGATAAAGAACTAGGACCTTATTGTTATGGAAATAGATTGGAAAGAAATTCTGATGATGATTTTGAGGAAAACTCAATAAAACTTTTTAAGAAATATTATATCAATTATTCTCAGTGGCGGGATGAGGGAATTCAAACAGCTAAAGATCTTCATAAAATTGGATTGGATGTAGCGATATTAAATTTAGATATAAAGAATTATTATAATAGTATTGATTTTGATTTAAATAAATTTGAGGAGAAAATCCCCACACAATATAGATGGCTTAATCAATTACTAATTGATATTCACTCGTCTTATGCAAAAATATTAAGTACTAATAAAATTATTAGTTCAAACAAGAAGATTTTACCGATTGGCTTACACTCATCGATGGTTTTGTCAAATTACTATTTGCTTAATTTTGATTCATTAGTTAAAAATAAATTAAAACCCGCATTTTATGGAAGATATGTTGATGATATAATTTTGGTGTATGCTAATCCAAAACTTAAGGATAAAGATGTTTTAGAAAACTTTATAATTGATAATGTAATTTCTGCTGATATATCTGTTAATAAAAGCGAAGAAATAGATAAATTAAAAGGTGATTTTTATATATATGTAGAAAATAATAAATTATACTTCCAAACTAAAAAGGTAAAATTATATAACTTTAATAAAGATGAATCAGTAAAATTACTTGAAAAATTTGAAGCTGAAATTAGAAAAAATAGTAGTGAATTTAGATTTGAGCCAGAATCTGAAAATATTTTAGATGATTTTGAAAATTCATCATACAAACTAACATATTCCGATACAATAAATAAGTTTCGTTCTGTTGATAGCTTGTCAATTGATAAATTAGGAATCTCAAAGCATTTGTCAAAATTGATTAGTGCTACTAAAATTTCTAATGAAATTGATATAAATATAAAACAAAAATTATTTAATCAAATTAAGGAATGCTTTTCAGGGCAAAGAGGATTGGAATTGTCTTCTTTATGGGAAAAAGTATTTAATTTTTACACAATTCATAATGCTGTTGAAGAAATTATAGATTTTACTAAAAATCAAATTATTGCCATAATTAGTATAAAAAAAGCATCAACATCTGAAGAAATAACGGAAGATTTATTAACTCATTTAAAAGAAAACTTATTAATACATCTAGCAAATTGTTGTGCTATGGCATGCTCTTTAAATAATTTATGGTTTTCAGAAAAAGTGCTAAAAAAAATAGTAGCTCTAGATACTAGAAATCAAAATAATGCGATAATGAATGCTATTACATTTGATCATATAGAGCCAAAAGCTAAGGCAATTATAAAATCAAACTTGCTTAGACATCATTTAATTTATTATCCTTTACTTAATTATTGCAAGCATCCAAATGGTATAAACTTTTTAAGTAAAAAACTTTATGATAAGGACTTTGATTTTGATGAAAAAAAAATAAACTATTCTCCTCGTTTTGTTCATTATAATGAGTTGTCATTATTTTATCAGTTTAAAAATATCTTTCATCCATCAGATAAAAGTTATGAATTACTCATAAAAAGAACTTACGAAGATTATTTAAATTTTAATAAATTAAACTCCCCTTTGTATGAGCAATATTTTCCCTCTTCTACAGAAGTAAATAAAGAATGTATACAAATTAATGTACAAAATATACCGGTTCCAAATAAACTGAGAGTTGGAATAGTCAATTCGAAGACATTGTTGAATCATTCTATAAGTTCAATGAAAGATATGCCTGTTTTGAACTATGAAAGATTTGATGAAATAAATCATATTTTAAATCAGAGTTTAAAAAGACAAAAATCAGATTTGATTGTTTTTCCAGAAATTTCTGTTCCATATCAATGGTTACCTCATTTAACAATGTTTTCAAAGAAAAATAATGTGGCTATAATATGTGGACTAGAGCATATAACTAATAAAGACAAGGAAGTCTTAAATTATGTAGCAACTATATTGCCGTTTAGGTATAAAAATTATAATAATGCTTTTGTTGATTTAAGATTAAAAAAAGATTATTCGCCTGAGGAAACAAGACAAATTGAAGGAAGAAAAGGATTTATTGTTCCTTATAACAAAATGAACGAAGAACTTCTAAGGTTATATCGTTGGAATAATATAAATTTTAGTGTGTTTAATTGTTTCGAATTAGCAGATATAAGAAAACGTGCTATGTTTCGCGGAAAAGTGGACTTTGTAGTAATGGTAGAATATAATAGAGATACAAATTATTTTTCTAATATTACTGATTCAATTTCTAGAGATATTCATGCTTATATAATACAAGTTAATACTTCAGAATATGGTGACAGTAGAATAACTCAGCCTTCAGATTCCTCAACAAAAGATATATTAAAGATAAAAGGTGGTGATAATGTTTCCTTAATAACTTCCTGTATTAGTATAAAAGATTTACGAGAATTTCAGAAATTAAATTATTCATTACAGGAAGGTAATAGAAACTTTAAATACACCCCTCCAAATTTTAAAATGGAAAACCGAGAATAGTATAAAAATAAAAATTAGCCACAGAATTATTTATAATTCTGTGGCTAATTTAAATAAATAAAAGTGGTTATTACCCCAAGAAACTCTTCAACTCCTCATAAGTCCCAATCTTCACACTAACTTTTTCCTCATTAATAACACTCTCAATTTGTGTTGGAATTGGAAGCGTAATTCCTAGTGCTGGTTCAACCACATCTAAGAATTTAATTGGGTGGGCGGTTTCTAAGAAAATACCAATGGCGTTCGGGTATTTTTCAAGCTCTTTTTTCAAACCTAAATAACCAACAGCGCCGTGAGGTTCTGCGATGTAACCGTCGGTGTTGTAAATTTGTTTCATGGCTTTTAGCGTTTCTTCGTCGGTGTAGCTGTACGAAGAGAAATCTTTTTCAAAAGCCTTTAAATCATTATTGTATAATTCCTGAATTCTAATAAAGTTACTTGGGTTTCCTACGTCCATTGCATTAGAAATTGTCGCTTTAGAAGGTTTCGGGTCGTATTTTCCGTTTTCTAAGAATCTCGGCACGGTGTCGTTTACGTTTGTCGAAGCAACGAAATGTTCAATTGGCAAACCTAATTTTTTTGCCATAATTCCGGCACAGATATTTCCGAAGTTTCCGCTTGGGCAAGAGAAAACTAAAGGTTTGTTTTGGCTCTTCAACGCTTTGTAAGCAAAGAAGAAATAAAACATCTGTGGCAACCAGCGCGCAATATTGATAGAATTCGCCGAAGTCAGGTTTTTGTGCGCCAAAGTTTCATCTAAAAACGCTTTTTTCACCATATCCTGACAATCGTCAAAAACACCATCAACTTCAAGTGCTTTAATATTTTGTCCTAAAGTCGTCAATTGTTTTTCCTGAATATCGCTCACTTTTCCTGACGGATATAAAATGACAACATCAACACCATCAACACCTAAAAATCCGCTTGCAACTGCGCCTCCTGTATCTCCAGAAGTCGCTACTAAAACCGTGTTTTTAGCGTCTTTTTTATCTTTGTTGAAATAACCCAAACAACGTGACATAAATCGCGCTCCAACGTCTTTAAACGCCATTGTTGGTCCATGGAATAACTCTAACGAATAGATTCCGTTTTCTACTTTCACGACAGGGAAATCAAAAACTAAAGTTTCAGCGATGATTTCTTTTAGTTTTTCTGCAGGTATTTCATCGCCAACGAATTGTTTAATTGCTTCGTAAGCAATTTCTTCGTGGCTTAAACTTTCGATTTTATCAAAAAATGAAGGATCAAGAGGCGTAATGCTTTCTGGGAAATATAATCCTTTATCACTCGCTAATCCTTGTATTACAGCTTCCTGAAAAGAAACTTTTGGGGCATTATGGTTTAAACTGTAGTATTTCATTATTTTTTTGCTTTAGGCTTTAAGCTGTATGCTTTAGGCTTTTTCCTATGCTTGCTTATAGCTTTTATTTTTTATCTCTTCGTTTTGTCAGGCTGAGCGGAGTCGAAGCCCCGCAACGCATTGACATAATGTAAATCTGCATAGTTTGTCATTTCGACGTAAGGAGAAATCTCCGCAAGTAACTCCGCAATGCAAATTCACATAGTTTGTCATTTCGACTGAAAGGAGAAATCACACTCGAAACTCTACAACAGTGCGTCCTCACTTGTGCGATTTCTCGTTCCTCGAAATGACAAAACTGTACTTGCTATACTTTGTGTCTCACTTTGCGTGGGCTTCGACTTCGCTCAGCCTGACAAACGTTGTCTATATTATACTTCACGAATAATTTGTGATAATTCGTGCAATTCGTGTTTAAATAATTCGTACTCCGTCAGGGTTTATTTTCGAAACGTGAATTTCATACGGCAAATTCATTTTTTCGTAAACCTCGCTCATGGCTTTTGCGATTTGGTCTGCGGTTTCTTTTCCTCGGCTTAAAGCAAAAATCGACGGACCAGAACCTGAAATTCCAGAACCTAAAGCGCCGTTTTCGTATGCCGTTTGTTTGATTTGGTCGAAACCTGGAATCAAAACACTTCTTAAAGGTTCTACGATTTCGTCATGAAGCGATCTTCCAATTAACTCGTAATCTTTAGTGTAAAGACCTGCTACAAGTCCGCCCACATTTCCCCATTGCATGATGGCGCTTTTTAGAGAAACGTTTTGTTTTAAAACCGAACGAGCGTCAGACGTTTTCAACTCAATTTGCGGATGAACCACCGTTGCGTATAATTCTTCTGGACTGTCAATTCTGATAATATCAAGTGGCGCATAACTTCTTACCAAAGTAAATCCGCCAAGAAGGGCAGGAGCAACGTTGTCGGCATGCGCATTTCCGCTGGCTAATTTTTCACCTTGCATCGCAAACTGAACCAAATCTTTACGAGAATAAGGTCTGCCTAATAATTCGTTGATTCCGAAAACCGCTCCGGCAGAACTTGCAGCACTGCTTCCGATTCCGCTTCCGGCTTTAATATGTTTGTAGATTTCAATTTCAAATCCAAAATCCAATTCGTCCAAAGTCGCTAACATCGCCAAAGCTGCCACACCCGAAACGTTTTTCTCAGTTTCAAGAGGCAAATCGGCACCGACGATTTTAGTAATTCGAACTCCTTTTTGATCTGATTTTCGAACAATCATTTCATCACCCGCATTGTCTAAGCAAAGTCCCAAAACGTCAAATCCGCATGAGAGATTGGCGATAGTTGCTGGGCAAAATAGTTTTATTTCCATATTTCTGGTTTTTGCCACGAAGGCACAAAGTCACAAAGTTTTTTTTTTTTTTTAAGTTTCTGAGCTACTAAGTTTCTGAGCTACTAAGCAAAAAAAACTTAGAAACTTAGCGTCTTAGTGCCTTAGTGGCTAAACATTACCTATTCTAATAACGTCAGCAAAAATTCCTGAAGCTGTAACAGCAGCGCCGGCACCAGCTCCTTTGATCAATAACGGCTGATCTACGTAACGATCTGTGTAGAAAAGCACGATATTATCTTTTCCTTCTAAATTATAGAAAGGATGATCTTTCGGAATGAATTGAAGGCCTACGCTTGCTTTTCCGTTTTCGAATTGCGCTACGTATTTCAATCTTGAATCTTTAGCTAAAGCTTCTTTGTAAATGTTCTCAAAATGAGAAGCGTGTTTGATTAACGAAGCAAAGAAATCGTCGTTGTTTGTTGTTGCCAGACATTCTGCAGGCAAGAACGATTCGTTTGCAATGGCGTCAATATCCATTTCGTAACCGCTTTCGCGAATAAGAATCAGGATTTTACGCGCTACGTCAATACCGCTTAAGTCGATTTTCGGATCTGGTTCTGTGAAACCTTGAACTCCGGCTTCTTTAACCACATCGTGGAAAGAATTATTCTCATCAAAATTGTTGAAAATGAAGTTCAAACTTCCAGATAAAACCGCTTGAATTTTATGCACTTTATCTCCGGATGCAATTAAGTTTTTAACTGTATCGATAATTGGCAATCCCGCACCAACATTCGTTTCAAATAAGAAAGGAGCGTTATATTGACGAGATAGATTTTTTAATTTTTTATAGTTGTCGTAAGCAGAAGAACAAGCAATTTTGTTGCAAGTTACAACTGCAATACTTTCTTTTAAGAATTTCTCGTAAGCTTCAGAAACCGTTGCATTTGCAGTGATGTCTACAAAAATGCTATTACGTAAATTCAGATCTTTTGCTTTTTTAATGAATTCTTCAATACTTGCTGGTTCACCTTCGCTTAAAGCGGCATCCCAATTTTTTAGAGAAATTCCGTCTTCATCGAAAATCATTTTTCTTGAATTTGATAAAGCAATTACACGAACATTAATTTTTAAAACATCTTTTAAGAATTTCTTTTGGTTGTGAATTTGTTCGATGAATTTTTCACCCACATTTCCAACTCCCATTACAAATAAATTCAGCTGTTTTGTGTTTTCTTCAAAGAAGTTTTCGTGTAATGTATTCAACGCTTTTTTAACGTCTCTTTCGTTAATTACAGTCGAAATATTTCTTTCAGAAGCACCTTGCGCGATTGCACGAATGTTTACGTTGTTTTTTCCTAAAGTACTGAACATTCTTCCGCTTAAACCTTGGTGATTTTTCATGTTTTCACCCACCAAAGCGATAATGCAAAGATCTTTTTCTACATAACAAGGATCGATTTTGTTTTGAGAAATCTCGATTTCAAAAGCTCTGTTAATTGCAGCTTCGGCATTATCCGCATCAGAATTTAAAATTCCAATACAAATTGAATGCTCAGAAGAAGCTTGAGTAATAAAAATAACGTTAATTTTTTCTTGAGACAATACTTCAAACAAACGTCGAGAAGAACCCGCAACTCCAATCATTCCTGGACCTTCAAGCGTTAAAAGTGAAATATTATCGATATGGCTGATTCCTTTTACAACAGTATCTTTTGATAAAACCACATCAGAAATTAAAGTTCCTTCAGCTTCTGGCTCAAAAGTATTTTTGATTAAAATTGGAATGTTTTTTCTTAAAACTGGTTGAATTGTTGGCGGATACAAAACTTTTGCTCCAAAATGCGACAATTCCATTGCTTCCTGATACGAGATATTCGCAATTGGCTGTGCTTGTTTTACAATTTTTGGGTTTGCAGTAAACATTCCGTTTACGTCAGTCCAGATTTCCAATTGTTCAGCGTCGATTGCTCCAGCGATAATTGCTGCAGTATAATCAGATCCTCCTCGTCCTAAAGTAGAAGTGATTCCGTCAAGAGTTTGCGCGATAAATCCAGGTAAAATATTGATTTTAGCTTTATTCGAAGCAAAATATTCTTTGATCAATTGATTTGAAACTTCGAAGTTAACCGCAGCTTTTCCGAAGTTATTGTCTGTTTTAATTAATTCACGGCTGTCTTTGTAAACGGCTTCTTTTTCAGTTTGTTGAAATGCCTGAGCGATAATAAAAGAAGAAAGCAATTCTCCAAAACTTAAAATAGTATCCGCAGTTCTTGGAGATAATTCGCCTAAAAGGAAACATCCGTCAAGTAAAGTTTCTAAATGATTGATGATTCTTTTTACATGACTTAAAAGACTGCTTTGCTCGCTTACAGGAATCAATTCTTTTAAAGTGTCAAGGTGTTTTTTCTCGATTTCAGCAACTACATCTCTAAAGCTTTCGTCGTTTGCTGCTGCTTTTGCCGCTGCCGATTGCAATAAATCGGTTACTTTGCTAAGAGCAGAAACTACAACAACCAGTTGGTCTTGTTTTGCTTTTTGGTTAACAATTTCGAGAACGAGTTTTATATTTTGAGCATTGGCTACAGAAGTTCCGCCAAATTTTAATACTTTCATTTTATGTGATATTTTTTTTCTTTTTGCAACTATTTTTTATGTATCCATTACCTTTCTTCTTTTAAGAAAAAAAGTATAGACAACCTTGGATTATATGTAAAAATGTATACCCCTAAGGGGTAGTAGTTGTTGTAGTAGAAATAATGGTAGCAGCAATTGCAACTCCTGTTTGAGTTGTAATAATTGTAGATTGATATTTTATGCTGTTACTTTTCATTTTTGATTTTTCAAAAGTACAGCTTTTTATATGAGTTAAAAACTTAAAAGGCTTTTTTACGAATATTTTAATAATTCAAATCTCTATAATTCAATATTGAGTATTTGTTAAAATTGAATGTCTTAAATTGATGTTTTGATATATTTCGGAATATGCTTTTTAGAGGTTTAACCGATGTAATAGCATGTATTTAAGTTGAAAGAGAGCTTAAAAACGGGCAGAAAAGAGATATTTTGATTTAAAAAGATCTTTAAAGGAGTTAAATGACTTTTGCCAAAATTTTAATTATTGTGATAATTTTTTGCTTTTTAATATTGATTTGTTGAATTTTGGCGTTCAAAATTTGAAATCATCATGAGAGAGATCCATTATATAAGTTCGGAAACGATCACTTTAGAAACGTTGCAAGAAATTTTAGGTCAGAATAAAATTTTAGAATTATCTGAAGAAGCTAAAGTAAATGTTCAGAAATGCCGTGATTATTTAGATAAGAAAATGGCATCACACACAGCTCCGATTTACGGAATCAATACAGGTTTTGGATCTTTATATAGTGTAAAAATCTCAAATGAAAACTTATCTAAACTTCAAGAGAATTTAGTAAAATCTCACGCTTGCGGAACAGGAGAAGAAGTTCCTGCTGAAATCGTAAAGATGATGCTTTTGCTAAAAATCCAATCTTTAAGTTATGGACATTCAGGAATTCAATTAATAACATTAGAGCGTTTAGTTGATTTCTATAATAATGATATACTTCCAATAATATATACTCAAGGTTCGCTTGGTGCTTCTGGAGATTTGGCGCCTTTAGCACATTTGTCTTTGCCATTAATTGGAGAAGGAGTTGTTCTTTTTGAAGGAAAAAAAGTAGCTTCGGCAGAAGTTTTAAAGCATTTTAACTGGGAACCAATTGTTTTGCAGTCAAAAGAAGGATTGGCTTTATTAAACGGAACGCAGTTTATGAGTGCTTACGGAGCGCACATTTTAATTAAAGCTTATAAATATTCATACTTAGCTGATTTAATCGGAACAATTTCTTTAGAAGGTTTTGATGGAAGAATCGAGCCTTTTAATGAATTAATACATTATATACGTCCGCACAAAGGACAAATCGTGACGGCACAAAGAATTACTGAATTCTTAGAAAGAAGCGAAATTATCGCTCAAGAAAAGAAACACGTTCAAGATCCGTATTCTTTCCGTTGTATACCACAAGTTCACGGAGCTTCAAAAGATGCGATCGATTATGTTAGAAAAGTATTCAAAACAGAAATCAATTCCGTAACAGATAATCCTAATATTTTTATTGAAGCCGATCAGATTATTTCTGGCGGAAATTTCCACGGACAGCCTTTAGCTTTGGCTCTTGATTTTATGGCAATTGCTTTAGCAGAATTAGGAAGTATTTCTGAAAGAAGAACCTATCAATTAATTTCAGGATTAAGAAATCTTCCTGCATTTTTGGTTGATAATCCAGGGTTAAATTCAGGATTCATGATTCCGCAATATACTGCGGCAAGTATTGCAAGCCAAAACAAACAATTGGCAACGCCGGCAAGTATCGATAGTATTGTCTCTAGTAACGGTCAAGAAGATCACGTAAGTATGGGAGCAAATGGAGCTACAAAAGCCTTACGAATTTTAGATAATTTAGAGCGTATTTTAGCAATCGAATTATTAAATGCTTCTCAGGCAATTGCGTATAGAGAGCCACTAAAATCAAGCGATTTTATCGAAATGTTCTTAAGTAGTTATAGAGAAATGGTGCCTTTGGTAAAAGAAGACAGAATCTTACATAATGACATAGAAAACACGGTTTTATTCCTTTCGAGTTTTCAAATTGAAAACGATTTGTTAACAATGGCTTAACACTGAAAAGTGTTATTGGGGGTAATTTTGCGCTATCAAAAATAAAACAATGTCAATAAACAGTATTTTCCAATTTTTAGTGCCGAAAGACAAGAAATTCTTTCCACTTTTTGAAGAAGCTTCAAGCAATTTAATTGAATTAGCTTCTAACTTACACGAAGCTGTAAATTTACCATTAAAAGAGAGAGAAGTTCTTTTTCAAAAAATTGACGAATTAGAGCAAAAAGGTGAAGACATTACACGTCAAACCAATTTAGAATTGAGTAGAAACTTTATTACTCCATTTGATAGAGAAGATATCCACACATTAATTACTTCTATTGATAACGTTGCAGATTACCTTCACGGAGCTGCAAGCCGTATGAAATTGTATCAAGTTGATAAGATTACTAAATCTATCAGAAAGATGACAGAAATTAACCTTGAAGCTTGTCAGAACATTGACAGTGCTGTAAAAGAGTTAAGTAACTTAAAAAATATCAATGTTATTAAAGAAGCTTGTGCTAGAATCAATAAACTAGAAAACAAGTCTGATAACGTATATAACAAAGCAGTTTTTGAAATTTTTGAAAACGAAACAGATGCTAAAAATATTATTAAATATAAAGAAGTGCTATCTGTTTTAGAATCAGCAACAGACAAATGTAAGAGTGTTGCGAACATACTTGAATCTATTTCAGTAAAACATTCTTAATTCAATTTTTTCAATCTGAAGTTATAATTTTATGACGCTACTTATATTAATTATAGTATTAGCCTTAATTTTTGATTACATCAATGGTTTTCATGATGCGGCAAATGCTATAGCGACTGTTGTTGCTACAAAGGTGCTTACACCTTTTCAGGCGGTAGTCTGGGCAGCATTTTTTAACTTTCTGGCTTATTGGGTTTTCGGATTTGGTGTTGCAGATACTGTTGCTAAAACAGCTCATACCATGGAAATTAACCTAGTTGTAATTCTCGCAGGAGTAATTGCAGCAATCTGTTGGAATTTATTGACTTGGTGGTTAGGAATTCCTTCAAGTTCTTCACATACACTTATTGGAGGTTTTGCTGGAGCTGCCGTTGCGCATGCGATTGCAGTACACGGTTTCTCAGGATATGTTGGAGCAGACGGAGCTACACACTATTGGTACGAAATTGTAAGTTGGTATAAAGCAGGAAAGGACGGATCAATGCCCTCGGGAGTTATTGTCATTATTGCTTTTATTGTTTTGGCACCATTAATTGGGGCAATTGCTTCCTATTTAATTTCGATTTGGTTTTTAAATGCTTCTCGTAAAACAATTGGGCCTAAAATCTTTACTGCAGCCTTAATGATTGCTACTGTTATTTTGGTATGCTATCTAGTTAAACCTTATTCTGAAATTGATAAACCAAGGTTTGAATCTCATTTTTGGAGTGTAGCTTTTGAGCCGCATAATATTAAATGGTTCTTGGTTGCTTTTATTATTTTGACAGTAAGTGCATTTTGTTTAATTTTCAGTAGTTTAAACTTGCATCAAGCTGATGCTGCTTTGAAAAAGATGCAATTAATATCTTCTGCGGCGTTTAGTTTAGGTCACGGAGGAAACGACTCTCAGAAAGTAATGGGTATTATTGCTGCGGCTGTAGCAGTTTACATCAATACGAATCCTGGAGTTCATATGGATGCTTGGTTAGATGTTGTCTTGCCAAATGAAGATTTAGGAATTAAAGGTGTAATGCCAGGTTGGATTCCTTTAGCTTGTTATTCTGCAATTGCAGCAGGAACTTTAAGTGGTGGATGGAAAATTGTGAAAACAATGGGTTCTAAAATTACTAAAGTAAGTTCATTTGAAGGAGTTACGGCTGAAACTGCAGGAGCTTTGACACTTTACTTTACAGAGCACTTAAAAATTCCAGTAAGTACAACACACACTATTACAGGTTCTATTATTGGAGTTGGATTAACAAAACGTGTATCTGCAGTTCGCTGGGGAGTTACAGTAAGTTTAATCTGGGCTTGGATCTTAACTATTCCGATTTCAGCTTTATTAGCAGGTTTGGTTTACTTTATTCTAAGTGTATTCATGTAATCTGAAAAAAAGAATTTTATAAAATAGAAATAACTAAATCCTATTTTTATCAGTATACAAAACCGATTTCAATTTGAAGTCGGTTTTTTTGTTTTAAAGTGAAAGAATAATAGCTTTTAGTGACTGTGAGTACAACAGATTTTATCTATTTTTATCAGCAGATTAATATTGTAAATATGAAGAGAATAATTCTATTAGTTTTGTTGTTAGCTATAAAATTTAGTTTTGCTCAATCAAATGGCAAACCTTTAAAATATGGACTTGTTGATCAGACAGGGAAAGAAATAATTCCTTGTAAATATGATGACATTCAAACATTTTTAAATGGTTTTGCAGTTGTAAAATTGAAAGGCAAAAGCGGTGTAGTTGATAAAACGGGAAAAGAAGTTGTTCGTTGTATTTATGATGAAGTAACAAATAAGCAAAATTGGATCGAAGTAAATAATAAAAATGCTAAAACGCAATATTTGGTTAAATCTGATGATGTTTTGGTCTCTAAAAAATACGAAGAAGCAAAAGTCTTATCATCAGAAATTACAGCTATAAAACTAAATGATAAATGGGGCTTTATTGATGTTGTAGGAGAGGAGATAACTCCAAAATATGATGAAATAAACGATTTTTCGGATAGGTTTGCTGTTGTGAAATTAAATGGCAAATATGGTATTGTAGATCAGATAGGAAAAGAAATAGTTCCGCCAATTTATGATCAAGTTCAGAATTTTAAAGATGGTTTTGCTACGGTACAATTAAATGGTAAGTATGGAGTATTTAATGATGAAGGAAAAAATGTAATTCCAGTTAAGTACGATATGAATTTTTCTTTTTTGGATACTGTTTCTATTGTAAAATTAGATGGCAAATACGGCGTTTTGGATAATGAAGGAAAAGAAATAATTCCCGTAAAATATGATTATATGGTTTCTAATGATGATTTATTTCAAGTGAAATCTATCGACAAATACGGTCTGATTGACAAACAAGGAAAAGAAATTGCTGCAGCCAAATATGACGGAATTGAAGTTTTTAAAGATGGAATAGCTGTGATAAAATCAAACGGAAAATACGGCTTTATTGATAAAGAAGGAAAAGAAATAGTAGTTCCAAAATATGAAAAAGCAGATGATTTTGTTGATGGAGTTGCGATTGTAAAAGTTAGTGCAGGAAAGTAAAATTTTAGAATTTCTGAAGATTCTTTCGATTGTGTTTGCGCTTGTAATGTGTCTGTTTTAGTTTCTTATTGTCCTCAGAAATGATGCTGATGGTTCCGTCAATTTCTAGCATTGCCAGTTTTACGTTTTTGAAGAATTCGATTCCGTGTTCTCTCATGGCTTCTTTTAATTCTTCGTCAGAAATATCAAGTTTGCTTAAAGCTTTAAAATCTAGTTTTCCATCGTGAATTAAAATTTGCGGTTTGTCTAATAGTAAATCTCCAACAACTTTATATCGGTGAGTTAGTTTTTTGATGACATAATTGATTGCAAATAATACCAAAGCAGCAATTAATCCGCCTATTAAACTTGTATCAGGTCCAACCATCGCATTTTGAACTGAGTTGCTAATTAGTAAAATTAAAATGACATCGGCAGTGTTTAATTGTGAAAGTTCTTTTTTGCCGAAGATTCGTAGAGCAATTGTCATGAAAAAATAAACAGCAATACTTCTTAAAACAATATCTAGATAGGGAAAGTTCATATTTTTTATTTTAAAGTTAAATAAAAAAGCTTTGTCAAAGTTTTAAAACTTTGACAAAGCTGCTAAATTATTTAGGTGTAATTAAGTTGAAATGAACTTAATTATAGTTTGAAATTCTTTTCAATCGCTTTAATCATTTCTCCAGCGACATCTTTGTTGGTTGCGCCTTCGATTCCCTCCAAACCAGGAGAAGAGTTTACCTCAAGTAATAATGGTCCTTTAGATGAGCGAATAATATCTACACCAGCAACTTTTAAGTCCATTGCTTTTGCGGCTTTTATAGCGATCTTTTTTTCTTCGGGTGTTACTTTGATTACAGAAGCAGTTCCTCCAAGGTGAATGTTAGCTCTAAATTCGCCAGGCATAGCTTCACGCTGAATTGCAGCAACGACTTTTCCGTCAATTACAAAACAACGAATGTCTTTTCCGTTAGCTTCTTTAATGAATTCTTGAACTAAGATGTTTGCATTTAAACTTTTAAAAGCGTTGATAACACTTTCTGCTGCTTTTTTTGTTTCAGCCAAAACAACACCTTTTCCTTGCGTTCCTTCTAATAATTTTACAATTAATGGTGAACCGCCCACCATTTTAATTAAGTTGTCTGTATCAAGCGGAGAATTGGCAAATCCAGTTGTTGGAATATCAATTCCGCTGTTTAAAAGTAATTGTAAAGAATATAATTTATCTCGTGATTGCGTGATAGCTGTCGATGAATTTAAAACAAAAACCTTCAAAGCTTCAAACTGACGCGTTAAAGCACAACCGTAAAAAGTAATACTTGGACGAATTCTAGGAATGATAGCGTCAAATTCATTTAGAATTGTTCCGCCTCTATAGTGAATTTCAGGTTTTTTAGCATCCAATTTCATGTAACATTCCTTGATGTTTAGGAAATGCATTTCGTGCCCGCGCATTTCGCCGGCTTCCATGATTCTTTTATTGCTGTATAATTCAGGATTACTCGCTAAAAGACCAATTCGTAAACCTGTTTTTGCTTTTTCAGAATTTTGATATAGTTCTTTTAAAGACTCTGCTGTAGGCTGTCCTAAAAGGTATTTTTGTTCTGGATCGACTAAAACCCTTCCGCTCATGGCTTCACGCCCTAAAAGCATTCTAAAACCCATAGAATCGCGATTAGTCAAAGTCATTTCGATTGGCCATTTTGTATCGCCAATTTTTAGACTAGTTTGAATAACATAACGGTGTTCTCTAAAACCACTTGAGCTTTTAACGATCCTTTTGTCTACCAGTGGTGCTTCGCAGTGAATAACAGTTTTAATATTATTCTGAATCGGATTAATGTCGAATTTAACCCAATTGGCATCATTTTTTATGAAAGGAGCTATGTTTAAAGCGTGCATTGCCGAAGTTTTGGCACCAGAATCGACACGAGCCTTGATTGTCGGGATTCCAAGTTCTGGAAATGAGCACCATTCTTCGCTACCTAAAATGACTTTGTTTTGAAGCATATTTTGTTTTTTATTATAGAATTTGAATTCAAAAATAGCTAATTGCTTTTACTAAAGATAGTGATTTTTAATAAAAAAAATACCCGTTATGTTATGAAAACGTAACGGGCATATTATATGTGTTATAATTTTTGACTAATTTATTGATTAGTCGGTTCTTCTGCTTTGTGAATCTCAACTGATAATTCTTGTGAATCATCTTTTAAATCCATCATAATTTCGTCACCAGAATGAATTTTCGAAGTGATGATTTCTTCAGCTAATAAATCTTCAACATATTTTTGAATTGCTCTTTTTAAAGGACGCGCTCCAAATTGTTTGTCGAAACCTTTTTCAGCGATAAATGCTTTTGCTTTATCAGTTAAGCTTAATTTGTAACCTAACTCTGCAATACGAGAATACAATTTTTTCAATTCGATTTCGATAATCAAATCGATGTCAGCTTTCTCTAATGCATTAAATACAATTACATCATCAATTCTGTTTAAGAATTCAGGAGCAAAAGTTTTCTTCAAAGCATTTTCGATAATGCTTTTTGAGTTTTCATCAGCCTGAGCAGTTCTTGCTGCAGTTCCGAATCCAACACCTTGTCCGAAATCTTTCAACTGACGAGCACCAACATTAGAAGTCATAATGATAATAGTGTTTTTAAAGTCGATTTTGCGACCTAAACTATCAGTCAAATATCCGTCATCTAAAACTTGAAGCATCATATTGAATACATCTGGATGCGCTTTTTCGATCTCGTCTAAAAGAACCACACAGTATGGTTTTCTACGAACTTTTTCAGTCAATTGACCTCCTTCTTCATATCCAACATATCCTGGAGGCGCTCCAACTAAACGAGAGATCGCAAATTTCTCCATGTATTCACTCATGTCGATACGTACTAAAGCATCTTCAGAATCAAACAATTCTTTTGCTAAAACTTTAGCCAATTGCGTTTTACCAACTCCAGTCTGACCTAAGAAAATGAATGAACCAATTGGTTTGTTCGGATCTTTAAGTCCGGCTCTGTTACGTTGAATAGAACGTGCAATTTTTAGAACAGCATCATTTTGTCCGATTACTTTATTCTGAATTAATTCAGGTAATTGAGCCAATTTGTTGCTTTCTGTTTGTGCAATTCTGTTTACAGGAATTCCAGTCATCATAGAAACAACATCAGCTACATTATCTTCTGTAACTTCAATTCTGTTGTTTTTAGAATCTTCCTCCCATTGCTCTTGTGCTAAAGCAAGATCTTTTTCGATACGTTTTTCATCATCGCGAAGTTTGGCTGCTTCTTCATATTTTTGTTTTTTAACAACCATATTTTTCATTTCGCGAACTTCTTCTAACTGACGCTCTAAATCTAAAATTTGTTTCGGAACATCAATGTTTGTAATATGTACGCGAGAACCTGCTTCGTCCATTGCATCAATCGCTTTGTCTGGTAAGAAACGCTCAGACATATATCTGTTCGTTAATTTAACACAAGCTTCAATCGCTTCTGGAGTATATGTTACGTTGTGGTGATCTTCGTATTTGTCTTTTACGTTGTTCAAAATTGCAATTGTTTCTTCAACAGAAGTTGGTTCTACAATTACTTTTTGGAAACGTCTTTCTAAAGCACCGTCTTTTTCAATATATTGTCTGTACTCATCAAGAGTAGTAGCGCCAATACATTGAATTTCTCCTCTTGCTAATGCAGGTTTGAACATGTTTGAAGCATCAAGCGAACCTGTTGCTCCTCCAGCACCTACAATAGTATGGATTTCATCAATAAAAAGAATAATATCGTCGTTTTTCTCAAGCTCGTTCATTACGGCTTTCATTCTTTCTTCAAATTGTCCTCTGTATTTTGTTCCAGCAACTAAGCTTGCCAAATCAAGAGTTACAACACGTTTATGGAAAAGAATACGAGATACTTTCTTTTGAATAATGCGTAGAGCAAGTCCTTCTGCAATAGCAGATTTACCAACTCCAGGTTCTCCAATAAGAAGCGGGTTGTTCTTTTTTCTACGGCTTAAAATTTGCGATACACGCTCAATTTCTTTTTCACGTCCTACAACAGGGTCTAATTTTCCTTCTTCGGCCATTTCTGTTAAATCTCTCCCAAAATTATCTAATACCGGAGTTTTAGATTTTTTGTTTGACTTATTGGCGGGATTATTAAAGCTGCTTTCTTTAAGACTGTCATCTTGTCCTGAATCATCATTATATGATTCGTTTCTTGGCAAGTTTTCTAAGAATTCTTCTTCGTTTGGAGTCATATTTAAATACTGTTCTTTAGCTACGTCATAATCTATTTTTAGTTTATTCAATAGCTTGGTTGTTGGATCGTTTTCGTTTCTCAAGATACATAACAGCAAATGTGCCGTGCTAATCGATGAACTTTGAAATACTTTTGCTTCAAGAAAAGTGGTCTTCAGGGCTCTTTCGGCCTGTCGGGTAAGATGAAGGTTTTTCTTCTCTGCATTTACTTCAACGCTCAAGTTGGCAGGGCTAAGTACTTCTACTTTTCTGCGTAAATGATCTAAATCGACAGCTAGGTTATTAAGTATATGAATAGCTTTTCCGTTACCATCTCTTAAAATACCTAGCATAAGATGTTCAGTACCAATAAAGTCGTGCCCTAAACGAAGAGCTTCTTCCTTACTGTACGTAATTACATCTTTTACTCTTGGTGAAAAATTATCATCCATAATATATAATTGGTATTGTAAATTTAGTGAATTACAGTTTTAAAAACAAAAACCGTACCTTCAAGAACTACTGTCAGCTAATAGACGAAAAAAAAGACAATAAATGAGTTAAAAAACGCTTAATTTATTAACTAAAAGCCAAAATAAAGTTGTTAATAAATCGTTCAAATAAGTGTAAGGAAATAGCTGAAAAAATTTTAAAAAAACGTATCTTGGCACGCTTTGATAACTAATATAATTATTTAATATAACAACTTATGTCTGAAGGAGAAAAGTTAATTCCTATTAACATAGAGGATGAAATGAAGTCAGCTTACATCGATTATTCGATGTCAGTAATTGTATCGAGAGCACTTCCTGATGTTAGAGATGGCTTGAAACCAGTGCACCGAAGAGTTCTTTACGGAATGTATGATTTAGGTGTAACATCAAGATCTGCCCACAAAAAGTCTGCGAGAATTGTAGGGGAGGTTCTGGGTAAGTATCACCCACACGGTGATACCTCTGTTTATGATGCAATGGTGCGTATGGCGCAGGAATGGAGTATGCGTTATTTATTAGTTGACGGACAGGGTAACTTTGGATCTGTCGATGGAGACAGTCCTGCAGCAATGCGTTATACTGAGGCCAGAATGCGTAAAATCTCTGAAGAGATTATGGCCGATATCGAAAAAGAAACAGTTGATTTTCAATTAAACTTTGACGATACAATTTACGAGCCTAAAGTAATGCCAACAAGAGTTCCTACTTTATTAGTAAACGGAGCAACTGGTATTGCCGTAGGTATGGCGACTAACATGCCGCCGCATAACTTAACTGAAGTTATCAATGGTACTTTGGCGTATCTTGATAATAATGATATCGAAGTAGACGAATTAATGACTCATATCAAAGCTCCCGATTTTCCAACGGGAGGTATTATTTATGGATATGAAGGTGTTCGCGAAGCTTTTAAAACAGGTAGAGGACGTATTGTAATGCGTGCTAAAGTTGGTTTTGAAGAAGTTGACGGAAGAGAATGCATTATCGTAACTGAGATTCCATACCAAGTTAACAAAGCAGAAATGATTAAACGTACTGCTGATTTGGTTAACGAGAAAAAAATCGAAGGTATTGCCAACATCCGTGACGAGTCGGATAGAAGCGGTATGCGTATCGTTTACATTTTAAAACGTGATGCTACGCCAAACGTAGTTTTAAACACGTTATACAAATACACTCAATTACAATCTTCTTTCAGTGTAAATAACATTGCATTAGTAAAAGGGCGTCCTCAATTGTTGAATCTAAAAGATATGATTCACTACTTTATTGAGCACCGTCACGATGTAGTAGTTAGAAGAACTCAATTTGAATTGCGTAAAGCAGAGGAAAGAGCGCATATTTTAGAAGGTTTAATTATTGCTTCTGACAATATCGACGAAGTAATTGCGTTAATTAGAGGATCTAAAAATACAGATGAAGCAAGAGAGAAATTAATCGAAAGATTTAAATTATCCGATATTCAAGCTCGTGCGATTGTTGAGATGCGTTTGCGTCAGTTAACAGGTCTGGAGCAAGATAAATTAAGAGCAGAATTTGAGGAATTGATGAAGTTGATCGAGCATTTGAAAGCTTTATTAGCAGACATCAATTTAAGAATCGACTTAATTAAAGAAGAGCTTACTGAAATCCGTGATAAATACGGTGATGAAAGACGTTCTCAAATTGAATATTCTGGAGGTGATGTAAGTATCGAAGATTTAATTGCTGACGAAAATGTGGTTATTACTATTTCGCACGCAGGTTACATCAAACGTACAAACTTATCTGAATACAAAACTCAAAATAGAGGTGGAGTTGGACAGAAGAGTGCTGGAACAAGAGATCAAGATTTCTTAGAACACATGTTCGTGGCAACAAATCATCAATATATGATGTTCTTTACCCAAAAAGGAAAATGTTTCTGGATGCGTGTTTATGAAATTCCAGAAGGAAGCAAAACAGCAAAAGGTAGAGCAATTCAGAACTTGGTGAACATTGAAAGCGATGATAAAGTAAAAGCTTTCATTTGTACACAAGACTTAAAAGACAAAGATTATATCAATACGCATAATCTTGTAATGGTAACAAAACAAGGTCAGGTTAAGAAAACTTCTTTAGAGAAATATTCTAAGCCAAGAGCTAATGGAGTTGCTGCTATTACAATTAAAGAAGGTGATGAATTAATTGGAGCTCAGTTAACAAACGGAGAAAGCCAAATTATCTTAGCAGTTAAATCTGGTAAATTAGTTCGTTTTGAGGAAACTAAAACACGTCCGATGGGAAGAACAGCTTCTGGAGTTCGTGGAATTACCTTGAAAGATGAAACCGACGAAGTAATCGGAATGGTTACGGTTGATAAAAACGATATTTCTACATCTCAGATCTTAGTTGTAACTGAAAATGGATACGGTAAACGTACTAAATTGGTTGATGACGACGGAGAAGATGTGTACAGAATTACAAACCGTGGAGGTAAAGGGGTTAAAACACTTAATATCACGGATAAAACAGGTAAATTAATTTCGATTAATGCTGTTACTGACGCAGATGATTTAATGATTATTAATAAATCTGGATTAACGATCAGAATGGCGATTGAAGATTTACGTGTTATGGGACGTGCAACTCAAGGTGTTAGATTGATTAACCTTAAAGGAAAAGATTCTATCGCTGCTGTTACGACTGTAATGAAAGACGATGCAGAAGAAGTAGAATTGGATGAAGACGGAAATGTAATCGAATCTTCTATTGAAAGAGTGAAGCCAGATATGGAGGTTCTTGAAGACGATGGATCAGCAGAAGAAGAGGATGATTCTGACGATGAAGAAGCAGAAGATGAAGACGATGCAGATGCAGAGGACGAAGAATCTGAAGAATAAGTAAAAACAAAAAAATTAAATACAAACAAATACCATTATGAAAAGTAAATATGTAATACTTGCGTCAGCTTTACTGATCTCTGTAGCTACGTTTGCTCAAAAAGATCAAATTAAAGACGCTGAAAAAGCATTAAAAAGTGGTGATGCTCAAGGAGCGATTACAATACTAAAAGATGCTGAAAACTTAGTTGCAAATGCTAAAGATACTGAGCAAGCGCAATTTTATTTCGTTCAAGGAAATGCTTTTCTTGACCTTGCAAACAAAAAGGTTGATGAAGGTAAAAACTTGTTAGCGGCAGCAAATAGCTATAAAAAATTAATTGATGTGGAAAAAGCTTCTGGAAAACAAAAATATTCTACACAAGCAGCAGCATCAATTACTAATATTAAAGGATTATTGATCAATTCTGCAATTGCTGATACTCAAGCTAACAAGCATGCTGATGGTGCTAAAAAATTGTACGAAGCATACGAATTAGATAAAAAAGATACAGTTAACTTGTATTACGCAGCTTCTACAGCTGTAAATTCACAAGATTTTGATCTTGCTTTGCCAATGTATGAAGAGTTGAAAAAATTAAACTTTTCTGGAAAAGGAACTTTATACTTAGCTACAAATAAAGCTAATGGTAATGAAGATAACTTTGCTAATGCTAAAGAAAGAGATTTAGCTATTAAATTAGGAACTCACGAAAAACCTAAAACTGAAGCTATTCCTTCTAAAAGAGGAGAGATCTACAAAAACTTAGCATTGATCTTAGTTCAAAAAGGACGTACAGAAGAGGCTAAAAACGCAATTGCTGATGCTAGAAAAGCAAATCCAGATGATTCTTCTTTGATTTTAACTGAAGCTAATTTATATCTAGAAACTAAAGATTTCGATATGTACAAAAAATTAGTTAATGAGGCTTTACAAAAAGATCCAAACAATGCTGATTTAGTGTTCAATTTAGGAGTAATTAGTGCAGGAGCTAAAAATAATGCTGATGCAGAGAAATATTACTTAAAAGCAATTGAAATCAATCCTGAATATACAAATGCTTACTTAAACCTTGCTGCTTTAAAATTAGAAGCTGAAAAACCAATCATTGATGAAATGAACAAATTGGGAACTTCTGCTAAAGACATGAAACGTTACGATGTTTTAAAAGCGCAAAGAGAAGCTGTTTTCAAAGGAGTTATTCCTTACCTTAAAAAAGCTAACGAATTAGATCCTAAAAACGAGGACGTTGCTAAAACGTTAATCGGAGTTTACAGCGCTCTTGAAATGACTGCTGAAGCTAAAGCTTTGAAAGCAAAAATGTAATTATTGCTTTTTAAAAATAATAAAAAAACCATTCGCCGCGGCGAATGGTTTTTTTTATGCCCAAATCTGAAACTTAAATCAACGTTGCAGATAAAGTAATAGTTGTGTTTAATAATTTAGAAATCGGACAGATTTCTTTTGCTTTTGCAGCTTTTGAAGCAAATTCTTCTGCGGAAATTGATGGAACTTTTCCTTTTAGATCTAAATGAATTAAGGTAATTGATCCGTCTTCAAAAGTTACTGTAGCTTCTGTAGTTAAATCATCTGCTGTAAAGCCAGCTTCGTTAAGTAAAAAGCTTAATTGCATTGTAAAACAGCCCGAATGAGCTGCAGCAACCAATTCCTCAGGATTTGTTCCTACACCATCAGCAAATCTTGTTTTAAAAGACAGTTGTGCGTTATCTAGAGTTGTACTTTGTGTGCTTATTGTTCCTTTTCCTTCCATACCGGTTCCTTTCCAGTTGGCGTGTGCTTTTCTAGTAAATTTCATCTTTTAGTTATTAAAATTAATAGTTAATTTGTTATTGTGTTGATTATCAAATGATACTCATCTATCAAATATACCGAAAATTTTGCATTCTTACTTTATCAATTTGTTAGCTTTGAAATTAAAAATCACAAAAAATAAAATTCCAAATTCCAATTGCGTTTATTCAATTGGAATTTGGAATTTAAAAGTTTGGGAATTTAAAATTTAAAAAATTGGAATTTTTAAACCTTTATTCTTGTCCTAAGTTTCTTAATTGCTTCAATTTGTCTTTCCAAACTTCAAGGCTTTCTTTGTGAATTGCAATATTTTTGCGTACTTCCGTAACTATTGAATTCTCTTTTTTAGCATTTTTAGTATTAGTAAAGAACTGAATGTTATTTTCTAATTGGAAAATTTCATTTTGAACTTCTTCAATTTTACGCATAATAAAGATTTTTTCATTGTCTAATTTACGCGTATCGTTGCTATCAGTTAATGAATCAATTCGGTTTGCAAAACGCATCATTTCAGATTCTTTTTTGCTTAAGCTTAGTTTTTCAAAAAGTGCATCTAATATTTTATTGAACTTTCCTTCGATGTGTCTTCTTGAAAAAGGAACTTTTCCAAAGCCTTTCCAAGTCTCAATATGTGCTTTTATAGCGTCTAAATCTGTTTTGTGTTCTCCAGTCAATTGGAAAGCTCTTAAAGTATCTAGATAAGCTTTTTTATTGTCGAAAGCAGCAACTTCGTCACTGTTTTCTTCAGACTTGTGCTCTTTTAATTTATCAAAATAATGGTTGCAAGCATCTTTAAACTCTTTCCAGATTTTGTCTGAATACTTTTTAGGAACATGACCAATTTGTTTCCATTCTTCCTGGATTTGTTTCATTATAGGAGTTGTCGCTGAAAAATCAGTGCTTTCCTGTAATTCTTTAGCTTTTGCAACAAGAGCCAGTTTTTTATTTAGATTGTCGTTTTGGTCTTTTTTGATATCCTTATAGAAAGAATTTTTGAAAGCGTTGAAGTTTCTAACGGCAGTTTTAAATGCTGCCCAAGTTTCCTCATTTACTTCAGAAGGAACTTTTCCTGCTGCAAAAAACTCATTTCTTAAATCTTCAACTTTCTGAATCTGAACAAGCCATTGCGAATGAGAGTTTACTTTTTCGCTTCCAAGCGCTTCGATTTTAGCAATAATTTCTTTTTTAACTTCAAGATTTTTTTGCTCATTTGCTCTTTGGCTTTCAAATAAAAGCTCTCTTTTATCGTGAATTTTTTTAGTCAGTTCGCTAAATTGATTCCAAATGGCATCACGATGTTCTTTAGAAACTGGACCAATTTCTTCTTTCCAGATTCTGTGTAAATCCTGTAATTCGCGGAAAGATTTGCTCACATCAGTATCGTTTACCAATTCTTCAACGCGAGCTATGATTTTTTGTTTTAATTCTAAGTTATGCTTGAAATCTAAATCTCTAGCTTCACGATCTAGATGAAGATAATCGTAGAAGTTTTCTACGTGAAAATGGTAATTATTCCAAACGTGATTGTATTTGTCTTTTGGAATTGCTCCTGCATTTTTCCATCTTTCTCTTAATTCATTAAAATGTTTAAGAGTATCTTTAATGTTTTCCTGCGGATTAATTAATTCTTTTAATTCTTCAACAATAGCCAAACGAGCATCTAAATTGGTTTTTAGATTGGTTTGTAAATGTTTAAAATGAGCATTTCTTTTCTCTCTAAAAACATTATAATATTCATCAAATTTTGATTTTAAAGGAAGATGATATTCAAATTCTTCATTAGGATCTGGATTAGAAGCTAAAAATTCTTCTTTTTTCTCCTCAATAAGATGATTGTATTGTAGTAAGAAAGCCTTTTTGATTTCTTCAATATGATCTTTTACAGACATTACTTTATCTGTATTAACCAGTTTTTTTAGTTCATCAACAAGAGCGTCTAGAGAAAACGTGTTGTAATCTTGCATAGGAATGTCATGACGTTCCTTTAAAGTTTCGTCTTCACTTTCAGCAGCATTAGAATTTGTAATAACATCCAATGCTTCTTGATGAGCATTATCTTGTTGTTCCAATTCTGTTTCAGTTTCTGAGGCCAAATTTTCGGTCAAAGTTTCAGAATCTGATATTTCGATTGCTTCATTTGTTACAGAATCATTTATTTCGATTCCAGATTTTCCGTCTGCTTCATGCAGGTTATCATTCTTTTCTTCTAACATCTTTAAAATGTATAAGGTTTCTATTTTAAACAATGCGAAAGATAGTAAAGGTGTTTCTAACTACAAAATAAATCGCTTGTTTATGCGGTTTTTACGACGAAATTCTTATTCTTTGTGAAAGTTTCCTAATATGTTAGATCTGTTTTTACAGAATTACTGAAGTATATATAAATCCGAAATCACTACTGTATTTAAGAAAGTTTCTCAATAATTGAATTTTTTACGGCTTATATTGCTATTCTTTATAAATTAAAAAAGGATTAGCACTCCAAATTCTAGCCCCCAATTATAGGTTCTATTTGGACCAAAACCAGCACTAGGATGTATGTAAACCAGATTTGAAGGTGTTATTTTTCGTCCGAATTCTACAAAAGCATTGTTTTGAAATCCTTCTAAAACGGCATTATATCGAAAGGCTACGTCTCCTGAAATCCAGTTTTTGCCAAAAAAGTGCATTAAAAGGTTTTCGATAAGAAATACACTAATGTTATCGCGATCACTTTTTCCAGCAAAACTCTGCTGATACTCTGCAGTTGTTAAGGATAAAAACTTTCTCTGATTGAAATACCTTCCGTAAACCATGGCAGGCATTACAACCCATTTTCCAGTTCCGAAATTGGGATCTTCGGCTGTGTTAGAATAAACTCGAGTTCGTAAAGCAATACCATTGTTGTTTCGTAAATAGGGTATAAAACTTATTCCGCCTCCAACATCTCCAATCGCTGTTTTGTTGGTCGATTCAGTATTGGTTGAAACTAACGGAAGATCAAAACGTAAATTCCAGGCTTTATTGCCAATTGGAAGCAAAAAACGAACTTGAGTGGTATTAAACGAACCTTTGTCGGTATCTAAATACTCATTATAAAACAGAATTGTCTTTAGAAAATAATGGTATCGAGGCTCAGATAACGGACTTTGTATAGTGTCCTTATTTTGAGCGGAAAGGAGATTGTTAAATAAAAAAAATAAAATGCTAAGTAATTGTATTTTCTTCATAACCACCTGTTAGTTAGTGGATTAAAAATACAAAAAATACGTTAACATTTTATTTTTTGATACTATTTTATTTGTTCCAGATTTTCCACGCTTTTTCAGCCTGAAAAATAAGCATATCGTGCCCATTTTTAATTACAGCGCCCATTTCTTTTGCTTTTCGCAAGAAAGTGGTTTCTGCCGGATTATAGATTAAATCGTAAGCAATATGTTTTTCTGTAAAAAACTCATACGGTAAGTTCGGACAAGCTTCAATATTCGGGCTTGTTCCAACTGGCGTACAATTGATTATAATTTGAAAGTTGTCAAATGTTGTGGCATTAATCAAATCATAGTCAATGATGTTTTCTTTTGCTTCTCTAGAAACAAAAGTGTATGGAATATCCAATTCGTCTAAAGCAAAAGCAACACCTTTAGAAGCGCCTCCAGTTCCTAGAATAAGGGCTTTTTTATGATGTGGCTCTAATAGTGGCTTAAGAGACTTTTTAAATCCGTAATAATCGGTATTGTATCCTTTTAATTTACCGTTTTTAGTAAACTTAATGGTGTTGACAGCGCCAATTTGAGTGGCTTTTTTTGATAGTTTATCTAAGAAAGGAATAACTTGTTCTTTGTACGGAATTGTAACGTTTAATCCTTTTAAATCAGGATTGTTTTTAATTAATTCTGTGAAGTAATTAATCTCAGAAATGTCAAAATTCTCATAGCTGTTGCCAGCAAAAACTTCATTGTTAAATTTCTCTGTAAAATAACCTTTTGAAAAAGAGTAGCTTATGTTGCGTCCTAATAATCCAAAACGTCTTCTTAATAAAATATCAACCATTCTTATTTACGATGTTTTTCTATATAATTTCTAACCATTTTTTTTGCCCAAACAACAGGAAATAAATCTTCGATTAAGATATAATTATCAAAATTAAGACGTAAGCCATTGCTTAAGTGAAACTTAGCTTTTGTGTTATCTTGAATCATAAAATACAATCCAGCCAAACGATATTCGATTTCGTTTTCTTCAGGGAAATATTCTGAAGCTTGCAATAATGTTTGAATTGCAGTTTCAAATTCGCCTAAAAATTGCAGAATATCAACCCAATACAACCAAGTGTCTAATGCATAATCTCCAAACTCAACTGCTTTTCTAAAACCAAATTCGGCTTCTTCAAAGAAATTCATTTGCTTGTTGATTGTTGCATATCTTTTCCAGTACAAACGATTCTGATTGTCAATTGCCAAAGCTTTATTTACAAAAAACAATGCTTTTTGATAGTTTTTTTGGCGAAGATGAAAATCTGTAATTGCAATCCAGCCTTTGTCTAAAAGCGGATCTTCGTGTACAGTTTGGTTATAGTATTGAATAGCTTTCGCTAAATTCCCAAGTTTTTCATAACATTTTCCAATTCGAAGAAGGGCGTACGAAGTCGCATCGTCCAGTTCGATAGTTCTGTTATAGCTTTCAATTGCTTCGTTGTATTTTTTTAGGCGCTCATAAGCTTTTGCTTTTTCCATAAAAGCACCCAAAAATTCATCATCAATCAGTGTTGCATAATCAAATGCACGAATTGCTTCTTCGTATTCTTTTACGCCATAATGAAGACGTCCAAGCTGATGCCAAGCAATTTCGCTGTACGGATTTCTGTTGATGTATTCGTTTAAATAAACAATAGCTTCTTGGTTTTGGTCTAAAAACTCAAAACAATACACTACATTATAGAGAGCAGATTGATCTTCTAAGTCTTCTTCAAGACATTTGATGAAACTGTCTTTTGCCATTTCGAGATTATCCATAAAAAGATATTCCATTCCGATCAAATTGTACACATCAGCATAATCATCAGTGTATTGAAGCGCGATTTTTAACAGTTCAACTGCTTTTTCGTGCTGGTCTCTTTTCGAACAGATATTGGCTTTCTGGATATAGATTTCCTCGTTGTTAGGTTCAATTGCGTACAACTCATTCAAAAGCTTTTCAGCGATATCGAGTTTATCATCATAAACTAGCATTTCTACTTGTACTAATTTTAAGCCTGTAGATTTTGGATGCTGGTCTAAAGCAAGTTTTAAGGCCTTCTTTGCTAAATTAGCCTTACCTATGTCTAAATAATGAAGAATTATTTCTTCGAATTCTTCAGAATCAAAAAAGAGTACTTTGTTGGTTTTTAACATCGACTCAAATTTGGATAGGGATAGGTTATAATCTTCTTCTTCGTTGCTTAATTGCATACTTCGTATATTTGAAATTAGCCTGATATAAATTTAGGCAACCATATAATTGTTGTAAGGATAAGAAATTAATTGTTTTGAACAATTTAATTAACAATATATAGCGTTTTTTATTCTATTTTGGGAAGAAATCTCCTTTGTTATTAAGGGATTAGCTTCGGTTTTGTCATTTTTTTATTTGTATCAGAAGATTTTTTCGAAATAGAAATTGAGTGTTACTTTCTGTCGTTTTATTAAAAACTACACTCAAAATGATTCTGAATTTTAGTTGTTCATCTTTTTCATTATGCCATCCATAACGTCTAGAATAATTGCGCAACCTTCTCTAATTTCATCTTCAGAAATGGTCAAAGGAGGTGTAATTCGTATGGCGCATCCTTCAAATAAAAGCCAGAATAAAATAAGTCCTCTGTCTTGACAGCTTAAAATGACTTCGTTTGTAATGTCTGCCGATTCTGTCATTGCAGCAAGCATTAATCCTTTTCCTCTAACTTCTGTAATCAAAGGATGTACCAAAAGCGATCTGAAGAGTTTTTCCTTTTCTAAGGTTTCTGCCATTAAATTTGTTTCAGTTAATTCTTGCAAAGTAGCCAAGCAAGCTGACGCAATGACAGGATGACCTCCAAAAGTGGTAATATGACCTAATTTTGGGTTTTCTGTTAAAAGATCCATTTTTTCGGCAGAAGCAGTAAATGCACCAACTGGCATTCCGCCACCCATTCCTTTACCCATAACTACGATATCTGGAACAACATCATAATTTTGAAAACCAAAAAGTTTTCCTGTTCTTCCAAAACCTGGCTGAATTTCGTCAACAATCATCAAAGCTCCAACTTCATCGCAACGTTTGCGAACTTTTTCCAAGAAATTGTTTTCTGGCTGAATAAAACCAGCTCCTCCTTGAATGGTTTCTAAAAGAATAGCAGCTGTTCGAGTCGTTATTTTTTGTAAATCTTCTTCGTTATTGAAAGTAATAAAATCAACATCTGGAAGCAAAGGTCTAAAAGCTTGTTTGCGTTCCTCAAAGCCCATAACACTCATAGAACCCATTGTGTTTCCATGATAAGCATTGTGACAAGAAATAAGCTGACTACGACCTGTAACTCGTTTGGCAAGTTTTAAAGAACCTTCAATCGCTTCTGTACCAGAATTTACCAAATAAGTTTTGTTTAAAGATTCTGGAAGGAGAGAAGCCATCAATTTACAATATTGAACAGCAGGACTTTGAGAATATTCTCCGTAAACCATTACATGAGAATATTTATCCAATTGGTCTTTTATTGCCTGATTTACTCTAGGATGCTGATGCCCTAAAGTACAAGCCGAAACTCCGGCAACAAAATCTAAATATTTTTTATCGTTTGTGTCGTATATGTAAGAACCAACGGCATGTGAAACCTCCATTCCGAGTGGGTAAGGAGAAGTCTGCGCTTGGTATTTTATAAAATCTGGATTCATTTTTTTGTGAGGTTCAAAGTTGCAAAGGTACTTAGGTTCTAAGGTTTTCAACTTTACGTTTAAGTTAATTTTTAAGATGCTAAGCTTCTAAGTCTTTTTTACTTTAGGCTTAAGATAACTTTTGTAGACAATAATTCTCAAAGGCCTTTAAACTGCGACTGCGACTGAGACTAAAAAAAACTACTTACTTTTAGGCTCTGTCTTAGGTTCAGTTTTGATAGCAGGCTTTGGATTTTTCTTATCATAATCCAAAGTCTCTTTTCGAACTTTCATCGGAACGTTTTTACCTTTCTCTTCCTGTTCTTTTCCTTCTTTAATCAGTTTTTCATTCATTTCATTCTCTTCTGCGGTAAAAATATCATCTTTCGACTTTATTCTTTCATCGCCTCGCCAATTCATTCCTCGAAGTTTACGGGCATTTTCTGGCAGTTCATCTTCAGGATAAATATCTCCGTCAACTTTATTGAAGAATGTAATTGTTTCAACAGCATTATTTTCTAAAATCATATTGATCTTACTGCTGACATTTTTATTGATTCCAATCAGTTCATTGGCATCATTTCGCATATAATAAACTACCTCCGTGTTTTTTATTACATCGACATCATGGAGCTTTCCGTCCCGGAATTTTCCAAACAAATTGATTCCCTTGACCTGATTGTAGCCCGTGCCGAGAGTATCCTTGGAGAGGACAAAGGTGTTATTTAGCACTTTTAAAGAATCAATTTTTCTTGTTTTATTGTCACCAATCAAGTGCATTATATCTCCTGTAATTTGGTTGTCTCCATTCCAAAGAATTGGATTTCCAATAAGTTTTGTCAGAGCTGTTTTAGAATTCGAGTGTATAGAATCACACTTACCGCTCATATCTGTTTTATAAAAACGAACATTGTTAAAAGCACGTAAAATTCTTTCGCCTTCTTTTCCTGTCACCAATAATTTTTTTCCATGAATGTAAACTGAGTCATTTTCAACCAAATTGATTGCCACAGCTCTTTTGGTTACAAACATTGAATCTTTCAGTTTATAAAGCTCTGCGTAATGGCCTTTGACAATTCCTTTATTAATCGAATCGGTAATTTTTACATTCCGCGTTGCCGATGCAAATTCAATATTTCGATTATAATACAAACTATCGCCCTCTATAAGACGATCATCGTATTTTATGTAGGATCTTCGGAGAAAATGCGCTAAGTTTTTCTTCGTATCATAAAAACCTTTTTCGGTATAAATATAATTGGCTTTACTTGTAATGGTTGAAGGACCAAGAAGATATGTATGTCCAGAATTACTGTAATAATCCAAATGGTTTGACTTAATCACATATTTCGGATTCGTAATTGTAACTTCAGTCAAAAACTGAAATTTCTTTTCTTTTACATAATACCTTCCAGATTTACTCACCAAAGTATTGTCTTTGTTTACAATCGTACCTTTTGTATTGTAAAAAGCTTCCTGAACATTTCTGTCAAAATTAATCGTGTCGGTTTGCAAAGTCGCATCAGGAGAAGTTAAAACGGCATTTCCTGTTGCAAAAGCTTTCTTTTCATTTCCGCTATATTCTGCATATTTACTATTTAAGAATAAAGTGTCTCCTTGCACTAATTGTACATTTCCGAATGCTTTTAGATAATTTTCTTTCTGAAAAAAGTAAGCTTTATTGCAAGTCAGCACAACACCATCATGATTTACTTTTACGTTTCCGGTAAGTAAAAGCGCATCTGGTACATTAACCTGATCCACATCAGAAAAGTCAGCATTCTCGATGACGATAGTTTTAGGAGCTTGTGCAGTTTTTTTGGCCTGCGCCGAAATAAATTGTACGCTAAGTAACAAACAACAAAATATGAAAAAGAGTGATTTCTTCAACTGATTAAATTTTTGTCAAATTTATAAAAAAGGATAGAACCTATAGCCCATATTAGGATTAATTTATCAATACTCTCCAACATTCGATCAAGAAGTTCTATGCTATTTATTTTTTCAACAAAACATTCAACTCTCACGTTGTAGTTGTCGTATTTTAGATTTTAAGCACGGCATTTTAGACAGATGTTGTCTTAAGTTTTAAAAAATGAGCTACATTTAGAAACTAGTTTTAGTGCTTTTAGCCAAATTAAAATTAAAAACTAAGTTAAGTATAGCCCAAAAATATATGATAAGTAAAAAAATAATTGCAGCCGGAATTACATTAACTGTACTATTTTCAGCCTGTAAAACAAAAGATTTAAAAATGAGTACAGCAAAAGAGCAAACTCCAGCAGAAAAGAAAGTTGTAGTTTATCAAGTTTTTACACGCCTTTTTGGAAATAAAAATACAATAAACAAACCATGGGGAACTATTGAAGAAAATGGTGTCGGAAAGTTTAATGATTTTACAGATAAAGCGCTTCATGAAATAAAAGATTTAGGCGTTACTTATGTTTGGTATACTGGAGTTCCGCATCATGCTTTGGTGCGTGATTACACAGCATACGGAATTTCTAACGATGATCCAGAAGTGGTAAAAGGCCGCGCGGGTTCTCCTTATGCAGTAAAAGATTATTACAATGTAAATCCAGATTTGGCTGTAAATCCTGCAAAACGCTTAGAAGAATTTGAGGCTTTGATTAAACGAACTCATAATGCAGGTTTAAAAGTAATTATTGATATTGTTCCAAATCATATTGCGAGAAAGTATGAAGGAAAATCGAATCCTGAAGGTGTAAAAGATTTTGGTGCAGATGATGATACTTCTGTAGAATACAAACGAGATAATAACTTCTATTATATTCCAAGACAACATTTTGAAATTCCTGATGGAGATATTCCGTTAAACGGAGAAAAGAATCCGCTTATTGATGGAAAATTTGACGAGAATCCTGCGAAATGGACGGGAAATGGTTCTCGTAAAGTAAAACCAGACCAAAACGATTGGTACGAAACAGTTAAAGTGAATTACGGAGTTCGTCCAGATGGGACTAAAGATTTTCCTGAACTTCCAACTGGTTTTGACCAAAAATCATATCAAGAGCATTTTGCTTTTTGGCAAGATAAAAACGTTCCAGATTCTTGGAAAAAGTTCAGAGATATTGCCTTATATTGGACTTCAAAAGGAGTTGACGGATTTCGTTATGATATGGCAGAAATGGTTCCATATGAATTTTGGAGCTATATGAATTCTTCGATTAAAATGAAAAATCCGAATGCATTTTTGTTGGCAGAAGTTTATAATCCGAATGAATATCGAAACTATATTCGTTTAGGAAAAATGGATTATTTGTATGATAAAGTAGAAACCTATGATAAGCTGAAAGATGTTATTCGCGGAAAATCGTCGCCTGATGAATTAACAAAAATCCAAACAGGAATGTCAGATATTGAGCATCATATGCTTCATTTTCTAGATAATCATGACGAACAGCGTTTAGCAAGTCCAGAATTTGCCGGAACTCCAGAAAGAGGAAAACCTTTAATGGTTGTTTCTGCAACAATTAGCACTTCGCCGACTATGATTTATTTCGGACAAGAAGTAGGAGAGGCTGGAAATGAAGATGCGGGTTTTGGAAAACGCTCTAGAACCTCAATTTTTGATTATATCGGAGTTCCAAATCACCAACGTTGGATGAATGACGGCAAATTTGATGGAGGACAACTTTCTGCTTCTGAAAAAGAATTACGTGATTTTTACAAGCGTTTATTAAACTTTACAATCAAAAGCAGTGCTTTGATGGGAAGTTTTGAAGAAATTCAATCAGCAAACAGACAAAATGAAGCTTACGATACATTGTTGTATTCTTACGCACGTTGGTCAGAAAACCAGAAACTGATTGTGATTGCTAATTTTTCTTCTGAGAAAGGAAGTGAATTTAATTTGAAAGTTCCTTCGTCACTTATTTCAAAATGGAATTTAAAAGATGGAGAATATCAATTGAAAGAACAATTATATCAAAATAAAACATTCGTATTAAAAGTTCAGAATGGAGAAGGAGAGGCGCGAGTTTTAATTCAACCTTCAGAATCTCTGATTTTAGAATTGAAATAAGATCTTTTTAACACATAGAAACATAGTTTGTATACTTAGAAAAGGCGTTTCACTATTTTGAATGCACATAGCTTGTCTATGTGTGGAAACTAGTTTCTTTTGGATTCTTTTTCCGATAAAAAAATCTATGTTTCTATGTGTTGAAATATTTTTTGCTTTTAAATCTTTTTAAGCAACGAAAGAATCTCTTTAATTGAAAATTGAGCACCACAAACAAATTCGTCTGAAGCGCCGTAATAAACTGTTATGGTGTCTCCGTTTGGTTCGATGATATGGCCGTTTGTGAATACGACATTTCCAAAGAAGCCACTTAATTCGTAATTTGTTTTTGGAAACATAATTGGAGTTTCAGTTCTCGAAATGACTTTTGTTGGATCTTCCAAATCTAATAAAAAAGCACCTAAACAATATTGATGAAATTCGTTCGCTCCATGATAAATTTCGAGCCAGCCTAATTCTGTTTTTATTGGTGCAGCTCCAGCGCCAACTCTTTGGCTATCCCAACTCTCTTTTCTAGTTTTAATAATGCATTTGTGATTTCCCCAATGAATGCCGTCTGGAGAAGAAGCAATCCAAATGTAATTTCCACCAATGTCTACACTGCTCGGGCGATGTAAAGCATAAAACAATCCGTTTATTTTTTCTTCAAAAATAGCACAGTCTTTATTGTGCGGAGGAAATATCAGTCCGTGTTTTTCGAAACTTTTCCAATCAGTTGTGGTTCTTAAGCCTACGCCAACACCGCTTGGAGAAACAGAAGTAAAAGTGAGATAATATTTTTCTTCAATAAGAGAAACGCGGCAATCTTCAATTCCAAAAGTTTCCAGAATTCCTTCGCCAACCAAATGCGGATAATCTTCAGGTTCGTAAAATCGTTTTCCGTCTTCACTGCACAATAATCGAATATGAGATAAGGTGGTTAAATAATCAATTCCTTGATAATTAATTACTCGCGCATCTGTTGCTATAAGTTCAGGGTGATCTTTTAAAATTTCGATAATCTGAATCGTTCCTGCTTCGGTTAAAATTGGAAATGAAATAATATTCTCAATTTGTTTTGGTCTTTCAGCAACTCGTACAGCCAGCCAGATTTTGTTTTGAAACTTAAACACGCCAGGATTTAGCAAGCAAGTAATTTCTAGACCTTCTCTGCTTGGCGGTAAATCTAATGGAGAAATTAAAGGGTTTTCTGCGAAACGATTGGCAATGTCTTTCATGATTTTCGTTTAAGTACCTAAAAGGTATAAAAAAAAGCTGATACTTAATTGTATCAGCTTTTTTTCTATACTTTTTTAACCTTTTTGAGGGCTTCAACGTAATATTCATTTACTTTTTCCCAATTGATATGCTGGTAAAAAGCATCGATATAACTGCCTTTTCGGTTTTGATAATCTAAGTAATAAGCATGTTCCCAAAGATCAATTCCCATAATTGGAGTTCCTGGAATTAAAGCGTTTTTCATTAATGGATTATCTTGATTGTCAGTTGTAGTAATTTGTAATTTACCATATCTGTCCACAACCAGCCAAACCCATCCAGAACCAAACTGTTTTTCAGATTGCGCTTTAAATTGATTCGTTAAGTTATTAAAAGAACCAAATTCTTTATTAATCGAACCTGCAAGTGTATCTTTTGGAGTTTGCTCTTTTGGAGTTAAAATATTGAAATATAGCGTATGATTATAATAACCACCTGCATTCTGACGAAGTTTGGCATTACTTAAATCAAGCTTTTTCAAAATATCTTCAATTGGCATATTCTCATACTCTGTCGAAACGATTTCTTTGTTAAAAGCGTTTGTATAAGATAAATAATGCTTCGAATAATGCGTTTCTAAAGTTAAGGTTCTAATGTCAGGAGCAAGACCGTCATAATTAAATGGCAGTTTTGTCATTTCAAAAGAGCCAGGATCGGCTTTAACATCATTTGGCGAACCAATAGTAATTTTCTCTTCTTTTGTTGGAAGAGGAACCTCAACTACTTCTGTCAGCTTATCTTCTTTACAAGAAAACAATAGTAAAAATGAAGCTAAAGTGCTGAAAAGGACAACGTTTTTCTTCATAAATGTTTTATTTTGATGTTAATGAATTGATGATCTCGATATAATTTTCTTTAGCTTCATCAACAGACATATGACTAATTTGCATCCAGGCATTGGTTTTGAAAGCATCTCTTAAATCAAAATTTTCAGATTGATTATAAACAGCTGTTCCAAAAGTAGCTTGTTTGTAAAAAGCATAAAGTCTTAGCTGCACATCTTGGGGAAGTGAAGCCTGAGTCATTGTCATTGCAACTTCTACAGCTTTAGCAAAGCGAATATCTAAATCTTTATCAGTCATTTATGCTTTTGTAGCAATAATTGTTTTTCCACCAATCGCTTTTTGATTCAACTCTACATTGATAGGTGTACCTAAAGGTAAAAATAAATCTACTCTTGATCCAAATTTAATGAAACCAGCATCAGTTCCTTGAACAACTTGCATTCCTTCTTTAGCATAATTTACAATTCTACGAGCCAATGCACCAGCGATTTGTCTGTATAAAACAGCGCCAAAAGTTTCATTTTCTATAACTACAGTAGTTCTTTCGTTTTCTTCACTTGCTTTTGGGTGCCAAGCAACAAGGAATTTTCCAGGGTGGTATTTGCTAAATTTAATAATACCATCCATTGCGTAACGTGTTACGTGCACATTGATTGGCGACATAAAAATAGAAACCTGTAAACGTTTGTCTTTGAAATATTCTCCTTCATAAACTTCTTCAATAACCACCACTTTTCCATCAACTGGAGCTAGGATGTGATCACTGTTTCTAACTGCAATTCTCTTTGGATTTCTGAAGAATTGTAAAATAATGATCAAAATTACAAGCGCTGCAATTTGAACAAGCATTCTAAGCCAATTGATATCAATAAATCTTTCAGCAATTAAAAGTACAGCTACAGTAAATACAGTACCTAATAAAATGGACGGGCCTCCTTCTTTATGAAACATAATATAAAATTTGATAAAATAAAAATATAATTGGTGCTACAAATATAACACTATCTAATCGATCTAAAATACCTCCATGGCCAGGCATTATCGAACCGCTGTCTTTTATACCAGCAATTCGTTTAAATTTGGACTCTATTAAGTCTCCGATAGTTCCAAAAATGCTCACAATTAATGCGATAACGGTCCAGATTAAAATCGATGTACTGCTAAATTCGGGTTTAGGCTGAATGTAGAGTTTAGAAATCAAGAAACCAGCAAATGCAGCAAATACAACACCGCCAAGGAAGCCTTCAATTGTTTTTTTAGGAGAGACACGTTCAAATAATTTGTGTTTTCCCATTGATTTTCCAACTAAATAAGCAAAAGTGTCGTTGGTCCAGATTAATACAAATAAGCCTAAAATGATTTTTGGATTGTAATCGTTCGTTCCAAAAGATATTTTTACAATAAATACAAAAGGAAGTGTGATGTATCCAAGCAGATACAAATATTTTGAAGAAGTACTTATTTTCTGAACTGAATCGTAAAATAAGAATATGATGCATTTTATAGAAACAACGATAGTTACGGCTAGAAGAATTAAATCCAACTGTTTAATATTGGTTTCTAAGCTAATGTTAGCATTAAAAGTTTCGTTTAGAAATTTAGTCGTTTGCTTGTTGTAATGACTTACAAGAATGATTGTAGAATAAACTAAAGTTCCAAAAAGAATAGAAAATACTTTGTTTAAGTTAACTATGTTAGAAAACTCATATATCGTAATAATCAAGAAAACGCCAAAAAGCGTAATGAAGCTTTCTGTAGAAAACAATATCGAAGTTAGTAATAAAGCGATATAAACAGCACCAGAAATGGCCCTCTTCAGTGTTTCGTTCATCTTAAAGATCTTCTAGAAGCAGTAAATAAAGGTTTTTTGCAACACTTCCGTATTGTGTAAAATCTTCGTCTTTCGCTTTTTCGAAATATTTTATTGTAGTGATATTAGTAGGATAGTCTCGTTCGTATTTACGTTTTATAGCGCTCAATCCATCACTTTTCATCGGAAGGATTTGGCTTGTGGTTGCTATAATAACAATATTTGCAGGTAATTCGTTTGGTTTATTCTGTCTGATTTGTTTTGACGAAAATAAAATAGAACCTTCATCGGCTATAAGATTTTCGCAACTTGCCAATAAGAATCTTGGTTTGGTTGGAGCGATATAAAATAATTTATTTTCTTCTAATAAGCTAAAAAGACCAGGTTCATAACATAAAACTTCATTTTCGAACCAATCGTTTTCTTCCAAAATGTTTTCAAACTGCTCAGTAACTTCTTCCATGTTTTCGCAGTACAAAAATTTACCTCCATTTTTTTTAAAATTGAAAATAAATTGTTCGTCTAAAGATAAATGACTGTTCTGCGCAGAAGTACCTGCATATTCGCTTTCGTTCTCTTCGTCAGAAGCGGCTTCACTAGAGCCAAATATTTTTTTGAAAAAATTCATTTTTTATATGAAATGCTTTACATGTTAATTGAAAACGTTCAAAGATAAAAAAATCTTAATTCAAAAGGGACTTTTGAATTAAGATTTTAAAAATTTATTACGTTTTTCGTAATTACTTATGAAACTACTTCTTCTAAATTTTTGTCAAAAGTACGTTTTCCGAATATGTTTTCTAAATCATCTTTAAAGATAACTTCTTTTTCAATCAGAATATCAGCAAGTTGATTCAGTTTGTCTTTGTTTTCCTCTAAAATCTGAATTGCTCTTTGGTATTGACCTTCGATTAATTCTGAAATTTCGGCATCAATGATTTTTGCTGTTTCATCAGAATATGGTTTAGAGAAGTTGTATTCACTTTGTCCAGTTGAATCGTAATACGTAACGTTTCCGATTTTATCGTTCAATCCGTAAATAGTTACCATAGCACGAGCTTGACGTGTTACTTTTTCTAAATCGCTTAAAGCTCCAGTCGAAATTCTGTCGAAAGTTACTTTCTCAGCAGCTCTACCTCCCATAGTTGCACACATTTCGTCTAACATTTGATCTGTTCTTACGATTTGTCTTTCTTCTGGTAAGTACCAAGCAGCTCCTAAGCTTTGTCCACGAGGAACAATTGTTACTTTAATAAGTGGTGCAGCGTGCTCTAACATCCAGCTTACAGTTGCGTGACCCGCTTCGTGAATTGCAATTGCTCTTTTTTCGTCTGGAGTAATGATTTTGTTTTTCTTTTCAAGACCACCAATGATTCTATCTACAGCATCAAGAAAATCTTGTCTGTCTACAGCTGGTTTATTATTACGAGCTGCGATTAAAGCTGCTTCGTTGCAAACATTGGCAATATCAGCACCAGAAAAACCTGGAGTTTGTTTTGCTAAGAAATCTAAATCAAGACCTTCAACTTTTTTGATAGGAGCTAAGTGAACAGCAAAAATTTCTGCTCTTTCACGAATGTCTGGTAAATCAACAAAAATTTGTCTGTCAAAACGTCCAGCACGCATTAAAGCTTTGTCAAGAACGTCAGCTCTGTTTGTTGCGGCTAAAACAATTACATTAGAGTTTGTACCAAAACCATCCATTTCTGTTAGTAATTGGTTTAAAGTGTTTTCTCTCTCGTCGTTTCCGCCAGACATATTGCTTTTTCCTCTTGCTCTACCAACAGCATCAATCTCATCAATGAAAATGATAGCAGGAGATTTCTCTTTTGCTTGTTTAAACAAGTCACGAACACGAGATGCACCAACTCCAACAAACATTTCTACGAAATCAGAACCTGATAAAGAGAAGAATGGTACTTGAGCTTCACCAGCAACAGCTTTTGCCAATAAAGTTTTACCAGTTCCTGGAGGTCCTACAAGTAAAGCTCCTTTAGGAATTTTACCTCCAAGGTTAGTATATTTTTCAGGGTTTTTAAGGAATTCAACGATTTCTTGAATTTCTTCTTTTGCACCTTCTAAACCAGCAACATCTTTAAACGTAGTTTTGATGTCTGTTTTTTCGTCAAAAAGTTTAGCTTTAGATTTTCCGATATTGAAAATCTGTCCGCCGCCTCCAGCGCCACCTCCAGACATTTTACGCATAATGAAAATCCATACACCAACAATGATGATGATAGGAAGTAAGCTTATTAAAATATCGCTCCAGTTATTTTTTTGAAGAAAGTTGAAATCTTTCAATTTTCCTTCAGTAACTGCTTTTTCTAATTTTGTCTGAAAGATTTGATCGTTACCAATTTCCAAAGTATAGTGTGGACCTTTGTTTGGTTGTTTGAAAATATCTTCAGCTACCTTTTTGTTTGCTGGGTCTTTAAGAGCCGCAGCATTTAAATATACTTCAGCTTCTGCTTTGTTATAAACAATTACTTTTTCAATTTGGCCTTTTTCTAAAAGCGTATTGAATTTAGAAGATGTTAATTGGGCAGGTTCGCTTAAGCTTGATCCTCCTGTGGCAAAACTTATGAATAAAAAAACTAAAAGTATTGCGGTGTATATTAACCAAGGACTTATTTTAAATTTATTCGGATTTGGATTATTATCTTTAGCCATTTAATGAAAGTTTCTTTAGTATTTGTTCTCGATTGAAGTTATTTTGGCATCGCCCCAAAGGCTTTCGATGTTGTAATATTCGCGAATGTGTTTCTGGAAAACGTGTACTACAATGTGTACATAGTCCATAAGAACCCATTCTGCATTATCTGTTCCTTCTACGTGCCAAGGTTTATCTTTTAAGTCTTTTGATACAACTTTTTGAATTGAGTTTACGATGGCGTTTACTTGGGTGTTTGAGCTACCGTTGCAAATAACAAAATAGTCGCATACAGCAGTATCTATTTCTCTTAAGTCAAGAATATCGATATCATTTCCTTTTACTTCCTCAATCCCTTTGATTATGTTCGCCAGTAGAACATCATTATTAATAGTCTTTTTCGCCATGAATTATTTTATATGAATTTGTAAAGTTACCAAATTTTGTGATTATTTTTGAACCTTAACAAAATATTAAACTAAGATATTTAAATTATTTAATGAAACTAATCAAACTCGATGCCATAGATTCTACAAACGACTTTCTAAAATCATTAGCGAGTCAGGATGAAGTGGAGAATTTTACCGTGGTAACGGCTGAAAATCAGACAAAAGGGAAGGGGCAAGTTGGTGGCGTATGGAAGACTCAGGCGGGTAAAAATCTAACTATGAGCGTTTTGGTGAAAGATTTTCTCTTTAACAATGAAGAAGTTTTCAATTTAAGCGTCTTGGTTGCTTTGTCGGTTGCAGAGGTTTTAAAATCGTTAAATATTCCTGATATCTGTATTAAATGGCCAAACGACATTCTGTCATACAATAAGAAGCTTGTTGGCATATTAATCGAAAATACTCTAAAAAGCGATGGCAGAATCGTGTCAGTTGTCGGAATCGGAATTAATGTCAATCAAACCGATTTTGACGAATTGCCAAATGCTTCTTCGCTGGCGGTAATTTCAGGAAAACCTTTCGATAAAGAAGAAATAGCAATTTTAATAGTTGAAAAATTAAAAGAAAAGATTGAATCGTGGAAAACCGAATCGCAAAATTTCTGGAACGATTATTTTAATTTTTTATTTAAAAAAGGAGTTCCAACAGCTTTTAGAGATAATAACGACCAAGATTTTATGGGAATCATTCAAGGAGTTTCTCCAATCGGAAAATTGCAGGTTTTATTAGAAGATGATTCTGTTGTAGAATTTGAGATTAAAGAAGTTAAAATGCTTTATTGAGGAGAGGGGCAAAGGGACAAAGTAACAAAGGTTTCTCTCATTGTGAATAAAATTCATTCAGTTTGTCATTTCGAGGAACGAGAAATCACACTAGTAGCTCGACAAAGAATATTTCCAATCTATGCGGAATCCTGCGTGTGATTTCTCCTTACGTCGAAATGACAAGAATGGGTAAAAACTTTGCGACTCCGCGACTTTGCGAGAGTATAAAATAAAAAAAGTCCAATCGATAGATTGGACTTTTTAATTTATAATTCACAATTAATAATTAACCATTATTAAAGTTTGTGCATATTGTTTGCTAAAGTTTCAATAAACTTACTGATAGGACCTTTAACCATCATCGCCATCATAGCGTTGAATTCGCCTTCAAAAAACAATTGAACAGCACTTTCTGAATCAGAAACTGTGTCAATGTTTGAAGTTAGTGTAAACGGAAGTTTATCACTTGCAGCACCCAAGACGATTTTGTTTGGAGCTACTTTGTCTTTCATTTTTAATTTGATTTCAGGCATTCCTTTCAATCCAAAAATAAAAGCGTCTTCACCAGTCACTTCAAATTTAGCGATATTGTCTGGCATTAATTTTTCGAAATTCTTTACATCAGTCAGTTGATCAAATAGATCTTGAGCTGATTTCTGAACTGTAACTTTTGGACTTTCTAAGTTCATATTTATCTTTTGTTTTTATTTATTAAAAATAAATTCCAATTTTTTAAATTCCAAATTCTAAAAATCTGATCGTAAAGAACAGAAAAATCTAAAATCTAAAATCTGCAATCAGAAACCTAAAATCAACCTTCCTGTCCCCAAGTTGATGGACTTGCGTTCCATTCTAATAAGGTAGATTGTTGATCTTCTGTGATATATTGTTTTTGAACTGCTAAATCTAGAAGATTTTCGTAGTTGCTTAAAGTGAATAAATCAATATTCGCTTCTTTGAAATTTTCTTCTGCAACACCAAAACCGTATGTGAAGATAGCTGCCATTCCTTTAATATTAGCGCCTTCGCTTCTTAAAGCTTCTACAGCCATTAAACTGCTTTTTCCAGTACTAATTAAATCTTCGACAACCACAACATTTTGTCCTTTTTGTAAAAAACCTTCCACTTGGTTTTGTCTTCCGTGTTTTTTCGGCTCCGGACGCACATATACGAAAGGAAGACCTAAACTTTCGGCAACCAAAATTCCAACTCCAATGGCTCCAGTAGCAACACCAGCAATCACATCAGGCTTTCCAAATTGTTTTTCGATGTTCTTAGCAAACTCATCACGAACATAGTTTCTGATGCTCGGAAATGAAAGAATTAACCTATTATCACAGTAAATAGGAGATTTCCAACCAGAAGCCCATGTAAAAGGATTTTCGGGATTCAATTTAATTGCATTTATTTGCAAAAGCAATTCGGCTGTTTTTTCGGCAGTATCTTTATTAAAAATCATAGTACAAATGTATAAAGTTTTTGTAAACGACAAACCACTTTTTTTGACAAATGAAATCTTGAAAGAAACAGATTTCCAATTGTTCTTGTTGGAGAGTATTGATATCGAACAGCTTATAATAAAAATTTTTCAAAATAAAATTCAAAAAGCGATTCTATATCATCCCGATGAAAGTGAAATGATGAAAACCCTAAAAGCCAAAATTCCGGTGAATAAAGCGGGCGGAGGCTTTGTCTACAACAAAAAAGGCGAAGTCTTGTTTATCTTTAGAAACGGAAAATGGGACTTGCCAAAAGGCGGAATCGAGAAAGGGGAAGACATCGAAGCGACGGCTATGCGTGAGGTAGAGGAGGAGACAGGAGTAAACCAGCTTCGTATTACGAATAAACTTCAAAAAACCTATCATATCTTTAAACGTAACGGAAAATACAAACTCAAAATTACGCATTGGTTCGAAATGCAGTCTGATTTTGAAGGAACTCCACACGGACAACTTGAAGAAGGAATAGAAAAAGTTGCCTGGTTAAACCCAGAACAAATCAAAGAAGCACTAAAAAATTCGTACGAAAACATTAAATTGTTATTCGAAGAAGAAAAAATTCCAACGGATAAAAAATCGATGGAAAAATTCCAATAGAAAAATTCCAAATAATAAAGCTATTTCCAAGTTTAAATTGGGATTTGGAATTTAAAAATTGAAATTTTAATTATTTGGTCGTGCCACCAATTAAAAAAAGACCCAATCAACTTTGAGTTCATTGGGTCTTTTTTTAATTGCTGTCGGGCTATCCGCGCTACTTCGGTAGCTTGCTTCTATCCCTCACGCGCTAGCAAACAATATCATTTAGTGATTAAGAATTACCATTTAAATTAATTAAAAGATTATCCTCATTAAAAGTAGCATGAATCACTTTATCATTCTTTTGAGCCTTCACTTCATTTCCATTTACGGTTAATTCATAACTTTTTTGAGAAAGATAATTAGTGAACGCATTTTTGTGGTTCTGAATTTCAAAAGTCGAAATCAATTCTGGAAAAACAGTGATGATTCTTGAGAACTCTTCGCTTTCAATATTATCAATCGAATCGTCTTTAAGGGTAACAACCATTGTTCCTTGACCATAATTTCCGAGATAATAACCACTTAAATTAAACATTGTTGTGGCAACCATTCCAATAAGATGTAAATCGTTCGGAACGGCGTCAAATTTTCCAACACTTAATAATTCGATGTTATTTTCTTCACCATATTTCTTTAATGAAAGCGCTTGTTTCATAACAGACTCAGCGTAACCGCCCGCTTTATTATCCCAAAGCCAAAGCCAAGTTTCTGAAGAATGAGAAAATGAACCCAAAACCTGCATTGGAAAAGTAAGATTATCTCCAAAAGTGATTTCTTCATTATCCATATTAACATTCCAAGAAAGTCCGCCTGTTACTTCATATAGATTTCTTTGTTTTTCTAAAGCAAGAGCTCCAAATTTTTCTAAAAAATCATTTTCAGAAGTAAAACTGATCGTTTGATTGGTTTGAGTATTTGTTGAAGCTGTTTCTTCTTCTTTCTTTTTGAAGAGATTATTGAATATTCCCATTTCTTTTGGCTTTTAGTGTTGCAAATAGTATTGTTTCAAATATATGGTTTTTATAAAATAAGTAAGAAAATAATTAATAGCGTCTTTTTAGTGAGAGGTAAAAACTGATTTGAAAAAAATAAATGTAAAAACCAGCGTGAAATGAGGAAAGCCGTAAGTATAATACAAACCAATTAAATAATTTTGGCAATATTTTAACAAGATATCGATTAACCAAAAAACAGAAATATTTCTATAAATCTAACTTAATTTAAAATGCTAAAAAAAAGAAAATCGACTGTATCGTTTTGTAAATATGTGAGTATGCTTGCATTATTTATTGCCGTTGGGTATTCATGTTCTAGTGATGAACCAATAGGTGAAGGACCAACGACTAGCAGTTCTAAAGAAATTACTGCATTCTCTTTTGTTAATCCTGCTGTAACAGGTACAATTAACGAAAAAGAACATACAATAACTGTCGTATTTCCTGCTGATGTAGACTTAACGAGTTTAGCGGCTACTTTTACTACAACGGGGGCAAAAGTTACTGTAGGTTCTGTTACACAAGTTAGCGGAACTACCAAAAACGATTTTAGTAAAGCTATCACATATACTGTTACTGCAGAAGATGGAAGTACACAAGATTATACAATTGCACCTCCTAATTCGGCTGATGTACTTGGTTTTGCTTTTGAAGGAGCTTTCTCTGATGTATATTGGGAATTGCCTATACTTAAAGAAGGAGAAAATATTTTTTACAATGCTCCTGCTAATCTTGATTTCGTTAGCGGATTTCCGATCTTACCAGCTGGAGCAGAAATGACAGACGCTGGAAGTAACGAAGAAAGTGATTATAACTCTACAGGTTTTACTTTTACTATTACAGCTGCAGATGGTAAAACAAAAAAGACCTATACCATTAAAATACCTGCTTATGACAAGAATACAAATCCTTATGGTATTTATACTCCAGAGCAGCTTGCAACGCCAGCCTCAAAACTTACTGAAAGTTTTAAATTGATGAATGATATTACAATGCCAGAAGTAAATGGTACCGACTACCCAATTGGTGAAAATTATGCAATTCGAGGTTGGACTCCTATTGGAGATTTTTATACTTTCCAAGGAATTATAGATGGTGATGGTCACGTTGTTAAAAATTTGACTATTAAAGGTGGCAGCACAGATTATGTTGGATTTATTTCTATAATGGGATCAAAAGCTGTTGTTAAGAATATTGGATTTACATCAGTAAATATTACTACTGGAAGTTCTGTTGGTGCTTTGGTTGGAAATAATCAAGGAGGAACAATTTCTCATTGTTACACTACAGGTTCTGTTAGTTCTACAGGATTTTCTGCAGAAATAGGCGGTTTGGTTGGAATTAATAATGATGCTAACGGTAAGCCAGGTAAACTTTCAAATAGCTATAGTAAAGTTAATGTTACAGGAGCATCTAACTCGGTAATTGGTGGATTAGTAGGGTATAATTACGATTGTGCTGTAGAAAATTGTTATGCGACAGGTTCAATATCTGGTACATATAAATATGCTGGAGCTCTTATGGGTAAAAACGCATCTGAAATCGTTAATTGTTATGCTACAGGAAATCTTAAAACTGGAGGCGGACTAGTTGGCTATAACTTTAACTGGAGTTCAGCGCCAGATTGTTTTTGGGATACCGAGACAACAGGACAAACAACTTCTGATGATGGAGGTAAAGCAGTTGGAAAAACAACAGCCGAAATGAAAACAGGAACTCCTTACAGTAGCACTTGGACTTCTGCCAATTGGAAATTTACAAGCGGAAAATATCCTACTTTAGTGGGACTTGGCGGTCAATAAAAATTATTGCCTATAAATAAAAAACCTCGTAAGACATTAGCTTACGAGGTTTTTTTATGATATATCTTTGATGACGAAAGTTACGTCCATTATTTTTTTATTGATGTGGAGCTTTTGCTTCCGCAACGTATTAGCTTTTCCTCACGTTGAATGGTTTATTTTGTAAGATTTTGTTTGTTTTTAAGTAATTTTCCATTTTTAATTAATTCATATTTCAAAAATCGTACTTTTGTTAAATAGGTAACACTTTTGATTTATGAGCACACTAACAAAACCAAACCACATAGGACGAAAAATAAGCCGAATTCGTGAACTTAGAGACATGAAGCAAGAAGCTTTGGCTCAAGCTTTAGGAACAAACCAACAGGCAATTTCTATTTTGGAAAATAGTGAAACTATTGATGATGAAAAGCTTAAAGATATTGCAAAAGCTTTAGGTGTAAGTGTTGATGCTCTTAAGAACTTTTCAGAAGAAGCTGTAATTAATTATTTTAATAGTTTTACTGATCATAGTGCTGCAACTTTTAATAATCACTGTACTTTCAATCCATTAGATAAATTAATTGAAGCTTACGAAGAAAACAAAAAACTTTACGAACGTTTAGTTCAAGCTGAAAAAGAAAAAGTGGAATTTTTGGAGAAGATATTGAAGGATAAAAAATAAGTTTTTTTTTCTTTCTATGATACAAAAAAGCCTAATAAATGTAATATTTATTAGGTTTTTTAATTTGTTTTATTGTCTTAGATTATTTTCACTAGCGGGACAATTGCGCTAGCGGTAAGTTTTTTTAGCTACTTTATTATTTAGGATTTAATTTTTACTCAATTAATATTTATCGATGTTTTTAATTAAATGGATAAACTCTACTCCTGAATTAGTTGGTGTAAATCCTCCTGTACTTGTTGTTTCAACTAGTTTAAGGTTAACAAATTTTTTTTTAAACTCATTTGAGATTGGATAATCCGTACGTTTGCCATTGTCGAACATCTTAAAAAAAGCTTCATATTCAGAGCGACTTAATTTCATTAATATTTTAATGACATCAACGAACAATTTTTGGTTATTTTTTCTTGTTGCAGCATCATTTGATAAATTCTCATTTTTGGCTGTTGAACTTTTGTATGCTTCAACTATTTCTCCAAGTTGATTTGTTAATTCAGTTACTTTAGATTTATAAGAGTCTACTATTTGTTCATGAGATCTTTTTTCCTGATCAATTTGATCAATTAGTTCTTGCCGATCTTTATTTCCCGTCTCAATATCTTTTAATCTTAATTCCTTTGCCGCAATTTCCATTTTTTTATCAAGCGTGTGATCTTTTGAAAAATATAGATTGGATATTTTATCTTTTTTAGCTTCTATTAAATTTGTATCGATTTTAACCATTAAAAATGGAAGATACATAGTATAAATAATTGCAAACAAAAGTGGTATTAGAATGGCTAATGGATAACAATACGTATTATTAATCACTTGAATTTTATCCTCCATTGTAGCTTCTGAAAATATCAATAAAAATATAGGCCTCCAGTTGTAAACTACGAAAGAGCAAATAAATGATCCTGCCAAAGGATTTTTTATGCGTTCCTTAGTAGATTCAAATACATTATTAATAATTTCGGTAATTGTCATTTATTTAGTTTTTTGGAAAAACAAACATAATAAATATGGCAATAAATTACTGCAAATAAAAAACAAATTATCTACAGGTTGTTAGTGCAAGCATTTTGCTCATCAATTCGCCCGCCCGCCCGTTACCCGTTAGCGCAGATTTGCAATCTGTGCCCGCAAAGTTGAGTAAACATAAAAGTTTAGTATTTTAAAATAACATAAAAAACATCTAAATTACTTTCTAAACCCTAATAATGCCTTATCGAAAGAATGTTTTGGGATTTACTTCGCAGGCACAGATTGGAAATCTGCGTTATCGTTGCGGTAACTTTGTCAAAGTTTCAAACTTTGACAAAGTTCTATACATACAGCTTTGCGACCTCAGCGTTTTCTAAACTCAAACAAAAGCAAAAAGTCTTAGCGCACTTTGCGTTAAAAAAAATAGGCTTAGCAAAAAAAAATTACAAAACACGATAAACGGGATACTGCATATGTGCCTTTTCATAATAAACCGAATGTTTGTAAATCCAGTCTAATTGAGCTTCGGCGTTTTTTGCAAATTCGCGATCGTTTTGTTTTTTGGTTTCTAATTCTGCTTTTAGAGTTGGATTATCTTTTAAAAGCTGCGCGGCAGTATCTTCAAAAATATATTCTGAGTAATGTTCTTTTTGCTGTAAAATAGCATCGAAGAAATTCCAGTTAAAGAACGAATCAAAGCCTTCTGGTTCAAAAGCTTCTAGAAGATATTTTACGCCTTTTTGGTTCGTTGGAACGTAGTAATCTCCTTTAGCGAAATTCATTTTAACCATTTTAGAAGTTACTGTCGTATTTCGGTGTAAATAATGTCCTTCGTAAGCTGATGGAACCGTTTTAAAATCGGCAATTCTATAGCTTTCAACCTCAACAATGGTATCGTTTTTAAATTGTCTAAAAGAGATGTTATTGTTTTTCAAAAGGTCTATAATATTCCAATAACCACGCGGAATGATATAAGCAGAAGGTATAATAACCTCTTTTTGCGATTTGAATTCTTTTATGTACGGAACGTCTTTTTTGTACGGTTTGCTTCTGTCATAATACAAGCGATCTCCTGTTGTCGCTTCGCTTTTTTTGTAACCCGCTTCGTAACCTAAAAAGGTAAATTTGGTTGTTTTCGTGCTATCCATTTCCCATTTTAAAGTATACGATTTTTTAGGCTGATATTGCTCTAAATTCTTTACACGAAGCTCTTTGATTTTCTGATAATTAGCATCGGTAAAATCCATTGTTGTTTTCATGTATTCGTACGTCATTTTTACACGTTCTGCATATTTTTTCAGCATGTGTGTTTCTACGACAAAACCAATCGTATTAAACAAAGAAGTATAACCCGTTGTATATCTCGGACTATCAACAAACTGACCAAAGCCTTTATCTGGTGTATCTTTAAACGAATCTACATAAGGTGTAGTTTCAATTTTCTTTTTCTGAAGATCTTTTACCAAAGCTGGCATCATTTCGTTATTCATAAAATCGCCCAAAACAGTTCCGAGTTTGTTGTGTTGCGTCATGATATATGTTAATTTGTATTGATAATCAGAACCGTTGCTCACGTGATTATCGATAAAAACATCAGCATTTATTTTCTGAAAAATTTCCACAAAACTTTTTGTATTTCGCGTATCCGATTTCATTAAATCACGATTCAAATCGTAGTTTCTAGCATTTCCTCTAAAGCCGTAAATTTCAGGTCCGTCTTGATTTGCGCGAGTTGTCGAATTTCTGTTTAAAGCGCCGCCAATATTATAAACAGGAATCGTAACCAAAACCGTATTTTTTGGTGCTTTCATTTTTCCAGTTGCCAAATCTCTGTAGAATTGCATTGTCGCATCGATTCCGTCAGGTTCTCCAGCGTGAATTCCGTTATTGACGAACAAAACGGCTTTCGTTTTCTGAATTTTATCAAAATCAAATTCTTTGTCAGGATTAAAAGTAATCATGTGCAAAGGTTCACCAGAATCGGTTAATCCCATTTCTTTCATTTGAATCGTTGGAAAATCAGCCGCGAGCATTTTAAAATAAGCAATAGTTTCTTGATAATCTGCCGATTGATTTCCGTTTCCTTTCTCAAAAAAAGTATCGTATTTTTTATTGTTTTGAGCGAAGATAGAAAGTGTAAAAAGTGAAATGAGAATGGTAAAAAGTTTCATGGTTCTGGTTTTTTATGGAATCAAATATAAGTTTTTTGTTTCAAGTTTCAGGTTTCAAGTTGATATGCTTTGCGGTTATTTGTTTCACGCAGATTTGGCAGATTTAAGCTGATTAATTTTGATTTTTTTTATCTGCTAAATCTATTTTTAATCTGTGTGAAAAGTATTCTTTATGGTTATTTATCTCTCGCAGATTTGGCAGATCAAGCAGATTAAATCTAAATATCAAATTAAAAAATCCGCCAAATCTGCCAAATCTGCGAGAGAAAAAATCTATGCGGTTAAACAACTTGAAACAAAGAAAACCTGAAACTTGAAACCTTTTAACTACTTTTGCAGCATGAAAAAACACCATTCCAACGATATACTTTCGAATTTAGGAATTAAAAGCCTAAACGAAATGCAGGAAATGGCACATGATGCTATTTTAAACGAAAACAATACTTTACTACTTTCTCCAACAGGATCTGGAAAAACATTGGCTTTCCTGCTTCCGATATTGGAATTGTTACAGCCAGAAGTATTGTCTGTTCAATGTTTGATTTTGGTTCCGTCACGCGAACTTGGACTTCAAATTGAACAAGTTTGGAAAAAAATGGGAACGCAATACAAAGTCAATATTTGTTATGGCGGACATTCAATCGATACAGAAATCAAAAATTTAAGCAATCCGCCAGCGGTTTTAATTGGAACACCTGGAAGAATTGCCGATCATATCGAAAGAGAAACTTTTAGAACCGATAAAATTCAGACTTTAGTTTTAGACGAGTTTGATAAATCGTTGCAATTGGGTTTTCATGAACAAATGTCTTTTATCATTGGAAGATTATCGAAAGTAAACAAACGTGTTTTGGTTTCGGCAACTTCAGATATTGAAATTCCAAAATATACACGAGTTGTAAATCCAGTTGTTTTGGATTTCATTCCTGAGGAAGAAGAGAAGACCAATCTTTCGATGAAAATGGTGATTTCGCCAGCAAAAGATAAATTGCAGAGTTTATTCAATTTGATTTGCTCTTTAAAATCAGAATCTGCAATTATTTTCTGTAATCATCGTGATGCTGCAGAACGAATTAGCGATACTTTAAACGAAAAAGGAATCTATTCGGTATATTATCATGGCGGAATGGATCAGGAAGAGCGTGAGCGTGCTTTAATTCAGTTTAGAAACGGAAGCGTTACGTATTTGGTTACAACAGATTTAGCAGCGAGAGGTTTGGATATTCCAGAAATGAAACATGTTATTCATTACCATTTGCCTTTAAAAGAAGACGAATTCACACATAGAAACGGACGTACAGCACGTATGCAAGCAACAGGAACAGCATATGTGATCATTCACGAAAGTGAAAAAGAATTAGACTACATTGATTATGAAATGGATGTTTTAGATGTTGAAGGCAAAGTTTCATTACCAAAACCGCCGCAGTTTCAAACTATTTATATCAGCGGCGGAAAAAAGACAAAACTGAACAAATTTGATATTGTCGGATTCTTTTCTCAAAAAGGAAAACTAGAAAAAGACGATTTAGGATTAATTGAAGTAAAAGATTTTGTTTCGTTTGCAGCGGTAAAATACAATAAAGTAAAAGACCTTTTGAAAAACGTGAAAGATGAAAAAATGAAAGGCAAGAAGTTTAAAATCGAAGTTGCCCGTAATGTCATCAAGAAAGAAGAAGACGAGAAGAGAGGGAAGTATTAAAATTTTAGATTTCTGATTTTCCTTAAAGAAAACACACAAAGCTTGTCCTCCTGAGCGGAGTCGAAGGATACGCATAGTGAGGATTTAGCATGAGATCCTTCGACTCCGCTCAGGAAGACAAGAAATAAGAAATTGGAATTTTACTAAGTTGTATTTCAGGGTTTTATGATCGTTTAACTAAGTTTTACAATTTTATGTTAAAAAAATAACGAATTGATAGGTGTTTTTTCAATATTTCTATGTTTTTTTGTGTTCGTAAAATTGTAACCCCAAATACTATATGAAAAAGATTATTACTCTTGCCGCATTGTTTTTTACTTTTATTTCGTTTGCACAGGTTAAGGTACTAGAAACAGTTCCTGTAGAAAAATTAGGAAAAGTAAATAATAATTACATTCAGAAAATTGGTGACGAATACACTGTGTATTACACTATCGTTCAAAGTGATGATGATTCGACTTTGAGAAAATTTTCATTCAAAAACATCGATAATGCTTATAACTCTTTATACAACATTATCATGGGCGGATTTACAGCTTCTCCGTTGTACGATATCAAATTAGAGTTACCTAACAACTACATTTGGTTGCACTACACAGGAAATGTTGTTCCAGACAAAGCTACAGTACAATTTATGGTTTCTGGTAAAGAAAGAGACGCAGCAACAAACAACGTTTCTGAGCCATTCGTAAAAGATCAAATCAGTAAATTATTCCAAAAATAATTTTCGATATAAAAAAGAAAGCCTGTTCAATTTGAACAGGCTTTCTTTTTTTAGGTGCTAAGATTCTAAGATACTAAGGTTTTAAGATTTTTATAAATGCTTATTAAACTTAGCATCTTAGCATCTTAGCATCTCAGAACCTTAGTGCCTTAAAGAAGCTATATTTTTTTCACGTATTGCGTAATAATCACAATTTGCTGACCATCTACTTTTCCTTCAATATATTCAGCGTTTTCGTGGTCTAAACGGATGTTTCTAACAGAAGTTCCTTGTTTGGCAACCATACTAGATCCTTTAACTTTAAGATCTTTAATTAAAACTACAGAATCTCCGTGTTGTAGTACCACGCCGTTACTGTCGCGGTGAACTAATTTGTTTTCGTCATCTTCGCCTTCTCCTGTTGCTTTTGCCCATTCTAGAGTTTCATCATCAAGATACATCATATCTAATAATTCTTGTGGCCATCCTGCAGAACGCATACGGCTTAACATTCTCCAAGCCACAACTTGTACTGGAATGTTTTCGTTCCACATACTGTCGTTAAGGCATCTCCAGTGATTTAAATCTATATTATCTGGATTTTCAATTTGGTCAATACAAGTGTTACAGGCTAATACAGCTTCATCAATTCCACCTTTTCTAGTTGGAAGAACTTGATAAACTTTTAAATTTTCTTCATTACCGCAAAGTTCACATTTAGATCCGCTACGTTTGCTTAATTCTCTCTCGATGCTCATTATTTATTGATTGTTTTTTAAAATGCGAAATTACTTATAATAAGAGTGCTTTGCAAATTTAATGTTAGAAGTATTTTTGATTTAAATTGGGTTTAAGTTTTTTTTATCCAGTTAACAATTTCAGTCAGCGCTTTCTGATCCATGTGATACAAATCATTGTATTTTTTTGTTTCTTTCCAATCATCATTACCTTTTACTAAGAAATGATTAAGACCATCGATTATTCTAACATCAATGTTTTTATTATTTACCGAATTTAAAAGATCGGCAGTTTTTTTACTTTCTAAGAAACTATCATTAGATCCTGCTATGAACAATAGAGGAGTATTCATGTTTTCAAATACATTCTTGGCACTTACTTTTTTAATGCTATCGAAAGGGAATTGCGATTTAGTAAATTTCCCATATTTTTCAAATGGAGTTGACATCAGTACAATAAAATCTAAATTCAGACCTTTTTGATAATTGTCAATAGTTGCAATTCCTCCCAAACTATGTCCTAAAATTCCAATACTTTTTTGAGATAAATAGCTTATTTTTTTGATATTAGTATAGGCATAATATAGATCGCGTATTATTTGATCTACACTAAAATTAATTTTTCCTTTTGATTCTCCAACACCACGATCATCAAATCGGTAAACAGCAATATTGTTTTTTAATATTTCTTCTGCTAAAACGTAATGTGAATTTTTTGTATTCTTTCCGCTACCAGGTACTATTATAACAATTTTTGAATATGGTGTTTTTGGAGATATTAAAGTACCGCTTAATGTTTCATTATTTTCAGAATCAATAAAATCAATTTTGTCAAAATTGTATTGGCTGGGATTCTCTATTTCTTTTTCAAAATCCTGATCTTTTTGAGCTAATAATTTGTTTGACGAAATTATCAGAAAAAATACGTGCACAATAATGTAAAAAAGAATTTGTCTCTTATTTATCAATTTATTTCTTTACCCTAACAGCATCTGGAACCAGCATTTCATATTCGCCCCCGTGACGCAATACATCACGCACAATGCTCGAACTAATAAACGAAGTACTTGCAGCTGTCAGCAAGAAAACAGTTTCTATTTTAGAAAGTTTCCTGTTAGTATGTGCAATAGCTTTTTCAAATTCGAAATCGGCTGGATTACGCAAACCTCTTAAAATGAAATTGGCTTTTTCTTTTTTTGCCAAATCAATTGTTAGTCCTTCATAAGTGATAACCGTAACTTTTGGCTCATCTTTAAAAGTTTCTTCAATAAAGCGTTTTCTTTCTTCTAGTGAAAACATGTATTTCTTTTCGGCATTAACACCAATTGCAATTACAATTTCGTCAAATAAAGGAATTCCTCTTTTGATGATGTCTTCATGTCCTAATGTAATTGGGTCAAATGATCCAGGGAATATGGCTTTTCGCATTTTTTTCTTTTTAAGGTTCAAAGCTGCAAAGGCACAAAGGCGCAAAGTATTTAAAATTGGCTAAGGCTTTGCTTTTGGAATTTGGATTTTATGATTTGAAATTTATTCTAAGTAATTCTCTTCGTATTGATAGATTCTACCCATTCGTCTTTTTTACAAATTTTACAGTTGGCTGTTCCAGCTTTTTGTTCTTCGGTATGACCACAGAAAGTGCAAGAATAAAAACCATTAGCCGGAATTAAGTTGCTTTTGGCGTAAAATAAAGAGGGGAGAATAGGCAAACCATATCCAACATCTTTATCTTCGTAATAAAAGACACTTATTTCTCCGCTCGTTTCAATAAAAGCATGTTTTACCTGTCCCAAATGCTCAATTGATTTAATACGCAATTCTGCGAAAAACTCGTCTTGTGCAAGACTTTCTTTTTTGAAAGTAGAAATCGAAAATTTTCCGTCGTTAATAAGGCATTCTGTTTTACCCTCTATAAATTCTTCAAACTTTTTGCTTTTTCCGGTAAGCCAAGTAACAGAACGGTACAAAACAATTATGGTAGAAAAAACAATTGCCGCAGGTATGATTCCGACATCTTCATAAAACATCGGATCGCCAGCGGCAGAACCTAATGCGATGATAATTACGGTTTCGAAAACAGATAATTGTTTTACACCTCTTTTTCCTGCCAACTTTAATGTTAGAAGCAAAATGGTAAACATTACCGTTGAACGGAATATTACTTCCAGAAGAAAATTTTCTGGAAGATTGTTATAAAAAAGCCGATCCCATTCAAAGATTTGTTTCATTTTTTTGAGGTTCAAAGGCGCAGAGTAACAAAGTGACAAAGGTTAGTTTTGACTTCGTTTAGTCTGACATTAAGGTTAAAATAAAGGTGCTAAAACTTATAATCTTAGCACCTTAGTATCTTAGCATCTTTTAAGCAAGAGCTAGTTCAATTGCATTTGTGAATAAATCTTCTAGAGAAATTCCAGCTGCTTTTGCTTGTTGCGGAATCAAACTTTCTGTTGTTAGACCTGGAATTGTGTTCATTTCCAACATGTGTGGTTCGTTGTTTACAATGATGAATTCGCTTCTTGAGAAACCTTTCATTTTTAAAACTTCGTAAGCACGTTTTGCTGTTTCTCCCACTTTTCTAGTCATTTCGTCAGAGATTCTTGCTGGCGTTATTTCTTGCGATTTTCCTTCGTATTTGGCTTCATAATCGAAGAAATCATTGTCTGATACAATTTCTGTAATTGGCAAAACTTTAATTTCTCCTTTGTAATTAATTACTCCAACAGAAACTTCAGTTCCGTCAAGGAAACTCTCAATGATAATTTCGTTATCTTCTTTGTAAGCTACTTCAATTGCAATTGGAAGTTCAGCTTCTGTCTTTACTTTTGAAATTCCGAAACTAGAACCTGCTTTGTTTGGTTTTACGAAACAAGGAAGTCCAACTTTTTCTATAATTTCTTGTGTATTAATTTTATCTCCTTTATTCAAATAATAAGAAATAGCTGTTTTGATTCCGTATGGTTTTAAAACAGATAATAAATCTCTTTTATTGAATGTTAGAGCCGATTGGTAGTAATCGCAAGAAGATTGTGGCAGACCAATTAATTCAAAGTAAGCTTGCATTAATCCGTCTTCTCCTGGAGTTCCGTGAATAGCGTTGAAAACACAGTCAAATGTAATTTTTTCGCCGTTTACAGTTACTGAAAAATCATTTCTATCGATTGGGAATTCGGCATCGTTTTGGTCTACGTAAACCCATTTTTCTTTGAAAATGTGAATACGGAATCCATTAAATTTTGTTTTGTCAAGATATTGATAAACGACATTTCCGCTGATTAAAGAAATCTTGTATTCGCTAGAATAGCCGCCCATGATGATGGCAATGTTTTTCATGTTTTTGTTTCAGGTTTTAATTTGTTTCAAGTTTCAGGTTCTCTCGTAAATCGTTTAAATCTGTTTTTGAAACTTTTATTTGATATATAATTTTTTAATAAATAACGTCGTTATGAAACCGAGTACCCTAGCCCTGATAGAAGCGGTATCCTTTTATGGTGGGGTTCACCATAAAAGATATAGCGGATAGCAGGAATCGGCTCCTGAAAAATAAAATTTCAATTTTTAAAATTCCAAGAGTTCTTTGTTTTAAACAAAATTATCATTTTTTTTGAAACGAAATACTTTATCTTTGTCGCTAATAAAAATAAATTTATGAGTTTACGTCAGTATTTAACAAGCCGAGTTTTTTTCTTGCAATTGCTTGCTGCCGCTGCCATTATCGCGGTTATTGGTTATTTATTTATGCATTGGTTAACTTTTACAACAGATCACGGACACGAAATTGCAGTGCCGAATTTGTCTAAATTGACTGAAGAGCAAGTAGAACAAAAATTGGACGAGCTAGATTTAGATTACGTTCTTTTGGACAGTGTTGATTACAGAAGTGAATACCCAAAATATAGTGTTGTTGAGCAAGATCCGTTGCCAGGAACGATGGTAAAAGTGGGTAGAAAAATTTATATCAAGATTAATGCTTCTGGTTTTTCTTCTGTGAAAATTCCAGATTTAATCGAGAAAACATATCGTGAAGCTGTGCCAACGTTGAAAGCGTTAGGTCTTGAGCCAGGAACGATTACGTATATTCCGAACCTTGGAAAAGATATGGTTTTGGAAATGCGTTACAAAGGAAGAAACTTAAAAGTAGGTGATCGCGTGCTTAAAGCTTCTAAAATTGATTTGGTTTTAGGAGACGGAAAAGCAAGTTATGTAGATGATAGTCAGGCAGACAGTACTGCAGTGCCTGTAGAAACCCCAGCAGATGAACAATAATATTGAAGAAAATTTAGATCTAGAAGACGAATTATTCGAACATTACAGATTTGAAGTCCCAAAAGGTCAAGCGTTTTTGCGTATTGACAAATATTTAATGTATTTGATTCCGAATGCCACGCGAAATAAAATTCAGAACGCGGCAACGAATGGAAACATTTTTGTAAATGATATTCCAGTAAAATCAAACTATAAAGTAAAACCTTTTGATGTGATAACGGTTATGTTGTCGCATCCTCCGTTTGAAAATCACATTCTTCCTGAAGATATTCCGTTGAATATTGTTTATGAAGACGATGCTCTTTTGTTGATTAATAAAGAGCCTGGAATGGTTGTGCATCCTGGTCACGGAAACTATACTGGAACTTTGGTAAATGCATTGGCGCATCATTTTGATAATTTGCCAATGAATAGTAGTGAACGTCCAGGTTTGGTTCACCGAATTGATAAAGATACTTCTGGACTTTTGGTTGTGGCTAAAACAGAAGCTGCAATGACGCATTTAGCAAAGCAATTTGAAGCTAAAACAACCGAACGTGAGTATATTGCTCTTGTTTGGGGAAATGTTGTGGCAGACAGCGGTACAATTGAAGGAAATCTTGCAAGGCATTTGAAAGACCGTATGCAAATGGCGGTTTTTGATGATCCAGAAATTGGTAAACCTGCAATTACGCATTATAAAGTTTTGGAGCGTTTTGGTTATGTGACTCTTATTTCTTGTAAACTAGAAACAGGAAGAACGCACCAGATTCGTGCGCACATGAAACATATCGGACATCCGTTATTTAATGATGAACGTTATGGCGGACATTTGATTTTGAAAGGAACGACTTTTACGAAATACAAGCAGTTTATTGAAAATTGTTTTAAAGCTTTACCGCGTCAGGCGCTGCATGCTAAAACGCTTGGATTTGTTCATCCGACTACTGGCGAAATGATGCGTTTTGATACTGAGCTTCCGCAAGATTTTAAAGATTGTATTGAGAAATGGCAGAATTATGTGAAGTCGCATAATGTTGAGGATGAAGGGTAATTAGATAATTTGTCAATTAGATAATTTTCCTCTTTCAATAAAATAGAAAAAGCTCCATTTTGGGAGCTTTTTTGTTTTACCATAATTTTTTATGAATTCCAATTTCCGTAGAGGCGCACTGCAATGCGTCTAACACATTGTGGATATTCGTTGCGTAGACGCACTACGGTGCGCCTCTACGAATATGCTTTGTGTTAGAATTTTCTAATTGACAAATTATCTAATTTTCTAATTTAATTATGGGAGATATTTAATTCTTAAATCGGTTATTTTTACTTCCCCGTTGGTTATGAAACCTAATTTTCCTTTTTGGTTTAGATTGCTTTTTTCAAGAGAGCATTCTAAAGTTTTTTTATTATCTACAGAAAAGTATAATTGATTGTTTTCGACTTTGATTTTAACGGAATACCATTTATTATTTTCTAATTCCATTGGTTTTTTAAACAATGTTTTTCCGCCTCGTTTGCCATACGAATCGTCTTTTTTGTCATAAAGTCCATCGCCAATTACAATGTTTTGATCAATTTGATACAAATAGGTTCTAATGTATTTTCCTTTATCCAAATTGAGCATGATTTCAAATAGAGATTCTTTGGTCATGTTGACTTTAAAATCGATTTCATAATTTTTTGGAAGCTGTTTTTTTGAAACCAAAACACCCCAAGGTGAAAGAGAACCATTTCCTGTAAGAGTGTCATTTTTTAGAATCCATTCTTTATAATTGATTTCCCAATCTGATTTAAGTTCTTTTGAATTGTTTAAAGTATATTCTTTTTTTACTGTTGAAATAGTGCTGGAACACGAAATCAAGATTAGTTGTAAAAGAAGAAATACGGCAAATTCTATTTTCATTTGATTTATTCTAATGATATTATTGATCCCTTTTGCGGAGATTCGTTGCGAAGACGCACTGCAGTGCGCCTCTACAAATATGCTTTGCGTTCTGTAGATAAATTATCTAATTATCTAATTCAATTCCGAATGATATTTTATTTTTCCGATTGAACCTGTTTCTGAAGGCAGAAGTTCGAAAACAGAAGTAGGAGCAAGGCCTTGTTCGATTCGATGTGAAACATAAATAATACTCACATTTGTTTCTTGTTTGATAGTATTAATTAATTGAATCACTAAATCTACGTTTTCATCATCTAAACCTTCAACGGGTTCGTCTAGAATTAATAACGGCGGATGTTTTAAAACGGCACGAACAATTAATGCTACACGTTGTTGTCCAATAGAAAGATCAATAAAACGTTTTTTTCTTAAATGCGTCATTTCGATCACTTCAAGCCATTGATTTACAATTTGCTTTTGATGTGTTGTCGGTTCTGTATATAATCCGATTGAATCGAAGAAACCAGATAAAATCATTTGTTCTAATGTGTGACCTTTTTGAAATAAATCGGTCATAGAAGTGGTGAAGATTCCGATTTGCTTTTTGATTTCCCAAACACTTTCACCAGTTCCTTTTTTTCTTCCGAACAAAAATAAATTCTGTCCAAAACCTTTCGGATTATCTCCTGTAATTAAGGATAAAATAGTACTTTTCCCAGAACCATTTGGTCCAATTAACTGCCAGAATTCGCCTTGTTTTACTGTCCAAGAAATCTTATTTATGATTTTTCTTTCTTCGTAGCTTACCGAAACATCTTCTAGTTTTATCAATACATTATCTTGAAAAGAATGTGTTTCTGTCGCTTTCGGAATTGTAGCGGTATTTAGCGTTTTAAAATGATTTTCGGTTTTTACAAATGGATGTAATTCGAACGTATTGTCTTTAATTAAAGCTTTATTCGGAACAAAATCTAATATATCAACAGTACGATTCAATAACTGAATAATGGCAATAGAATCGGTTAATTTCTTTAAAGATTCAGCCAAAACAACTCTAGAAGCTTGATCTAAATGATCAAACGGATTATCGAAAATGATGAAATCAGGGTTTTGGTCAATACAGTAGCGTAAAAATTCTTTTTTGCGTTCTCCAGAAGAAAAGGTTCGTAATTGTCTATTTGAAGTCGTTGAAGCTTCGACGCTGTCGTATTGAAACTCTTTTTCAATGAATTTCTCGATCGCAATATCAGAGAAAAGAATTCCTTTTTGGTTATTAAAAACGGCTAAATCTCCTTTTGCTTCGCCTGCAAGTAAAGCGTCTATAAAAGCTTTTTTATTTACTTGATTAGACAAGAGTATATCCCAGTGTTGCATTGTGTTGTTTTAAGTAATTATTTATTCTCTTTTAAGGCAATTTCGCGATCATTTCTAGACCATTCGCTCCATGAGCCCACATATAATTTCGGAATTGGAAGCCCGGAGTAATCCATTGCTAATAAAGTGTGGCAAGCTGTAACGCCTGAACCGCAATGAACAATTGTATTTTCTGCTTTTTTATCTCCAATTATGGCTTTGTATTTTTTTGCTAATTCATCTGAAGATTTAAATAATCCGTTTTCTTCTAAATTTTCAGTTAACGGAACATTTATAGCTCCAGGAATATGTCCAGCAATTAAATCTAGCGGTTCTGTTAAACCATCATAACGGTTTTTATCACGAACATCGATCACGATATTTTGATCGTTTTTACGCGCTTTTTCGACTTCTTCAATATCTGCTAAAGCCAATTCCCATTCCTGAGAAGGATATGCCGTTTTTTCAAAAGTCTCATTTCCAGAATTTGTTGGAAAACCAGCTTGAATTGCAGTTTGATAACCGCCGTTTAAAACCTGAATTTTCTCATGTCCAATCGCGCGCATCATCCACCAAAATCTTGCTGCGAAGTTCGAACCATTTTTATCGTCGTAAACCACAACATGATCCGAAGGAGAGATTCCTAAAGCAGAAAGTGTTTTTGCAAATTCTTCAGGAGAAGGCAAAGGATGTCTTCCGCCATTTGCAGGATTTTCTGGAATGGATGCCAAATCACGATTTAAGTCAACAAAACGAGCATTTTTTATATATTCTTTTTGATAATTTTCAAAAGCGTTGGCGCCAGCTCGCGCATCAATTAAGATAATCGAATCTTGAAGTTGCAATAATTCCTCAACGTTTATAATAGATGAAAATGTAGCAGACATAATAAAATCTTTTTTATGATTTATTTTCAGTGATTAATCAGCAAATGCTTGGCTGTAAAAAATTAGAAAAGTATTATTTGTTTTATTATACTTTAGACAATCCCAATTATTGTAGACAGGACTTGTCGAAATACAAAGCGTGTTTTCTAAACTTGTTTTGGAAGCTTTTTTTGAAAAACATCCATCTTTTAATAAAAAGGTTTCATCTTTTGAGATATCAGTAATTTTTACAGGAGATTCCTCTAGGTAGTATCCAGGATTAACTTCAATAGCTCCTTCATTCATAATTAAATTCTCTTGTGCAAATTGATAATCAAGCGTTCCAAAAGAATAACTTCCACAATTATCTAAACCATTTTCGACTTTTATGTCCTTAAAAAGTTCAGCATATGTATTTGTTGTGCCATTAAATAACAAAAATTTCACTTTGTTGCTTTTTATATCATAAACTACAAAAACATAATCTTCGCTATTGGTTTGAAATAAACTTCCTTTCGCAAAAGAAAGCAATTCGTAATCTGCGTTTGTCTTGAAAAATTGATTTTGCTTTTCGTCTAATTGTTCTGTCATTTTAGCATTGACTTTAGAAAAAAGCTGTTTTTCAGAAAGCTGTTTTAGACTTTTTTTGTCTTCTAAAATTCTGTCTGCAAATTTAGGATCGTCATAAACGGAAATTTGATACTGAGTTGTTTCAGCAGTTTTTTCTGTTTTATTTGTTTCGTTGCTTTCTTGTGCGATTTCTTTTTTAGTATTCGTTTTTTCCTGCTGTTTGGAGTTGCATGAAAATAAAGCGAGTGATAGAAGAACGAAAGCAATTTTGATTTTCATAAAAATGTAATGTTTTTAGTTTTATAAAGGTTTAGTTTTTAGTTGTTCTGAAATTTATTTTTTCTTCGAATTTCCAAGCCAAAGCAGTGCATTCAAAATTAACTGACTTTGTGTTTTGTTTTCAAAAGTGTATGATAAGGTTTTGTTTGTTCCGCCTTCGTAATCAATATCATTATGTCCCATATTTACATATAGCATTTTGTAATTTTTGTTTGTCCAAACAACTGGATAATAACCACTATGCCAGATTTCATGAGCCTTTGGACCTGTTCCGAGCGGAAAACTAGATTCGTCAATAGCCAATAATATTTCGATGTCTGGATTTTTGGTTAAATCATTCGACCATCTGTACCATTCGTTTGGAGCAGAAGTGAAAGTTTTAGGCAAATTTTTAGTTACAGCATGCTGATTTTCTACTCGTAAAACTGCTGAGGTTGGTCGCCAAGTATTGCTTCCGTATTCGCCAGAACCTAAGAAAGTATTGTGATACCAATTCCAATCTTGCGGATAACTCGAATCGTTTAAAGCAAATGCCGAGAAATGAAATCCTATAAAACCACCGCCATTTTCCATGTATTTTTGGAAAGCCTCACGCTGTTCTTTTTTCTCTGGTCTTGTATCTAAAAATAAAACAACCTGATATTGTGCCAAAAACTTAGCATTCAAATTCTCCCAATTGCTTGTAGAATCATATTGAAAATGATTTTCTGCAGCTAACTTCGGAAAGTATTTATTGGCTTCATGTACAAAACTAATATGCGCCTGATCGTTTTTTGCGGTATAAAAAGCAATAATTTTAAATTTTGGACTTTCTTTTTTCTTTTGCGAAAAGCCAGAGAAAGAAAGAACTAAAAATAAAAGTAAAATGCTTCTTTTAAAAAAGGTTTTGTGGTCTTGGTTGAAAATAGTCATTTAGTTTAATGAATTAAACAGGAATCTTTTCGATTAAAATTTCATGTTCCGATTTGTCAAAATAAGTGCAAGTCATTTCGACAATATCAACTCGCCATTTAGCTATTCCAGCTTGTGCACAATGATTACAGAAAGTCATATAATCGGTTTCTCCATGCTGATGTTTTACGAGATTTTCGATAAAAAGTTCTTTGTTTGGAAAATCTGCCACTTTAATTTCAGCGTATTTTTCTTCAGCCGCTGCGGTGTAATTATTTAAGCCATAGTAAACGGTGCTTCCGTCATGTACATAAGTGTCGTATCCTTTTACACCTAAAATAATTAGATCCTGAATATAATTTGGAAAATCTGCACCAGATTTTACTTTCGAATGTGCTTCTTTTATTTGTTCTATTGTAAACATAATTTGTATAGTTTTTAAGTTAGTTTTTGCCACGAATTACGCGAATTAGCACTAATTTTATTTAATTAAAAGAAAAATTAATTTGTGTGAATTTGTGTAATTCGTGGCAAACAAAAAGAGTTTTTATTTCAAAAATACGATTAATGATTTTATAAACGAATCAAAAGATTCAATATGTGGTAAATGTCCTGTATTTGGAATTTCTACCAGTTTTGCATTCGGAATTGCTTTTTGTGTTTTCTTTCCCAATTCGGCATAATTTCCCATTGTTTTTCTCACTTCTTCAGAAACTAGTGGTTTTCCTAAAGCCGTTTTATCTCTTGTTCCAATAATCAATAATGTTGGACATTTGATGTTTTTAAATTCATATAAAACAGGTTGTGTGAAAATCATATCGTACAAAAGAGCAGAATTCCAAGCAACAATATTATAATCTGGTGCGGTTGTCCATCCAGCGCCAAGTTCTGCCCATTTTTGGTAATCGGCATTCCATTTTCCATCGTAATAATTTGCCATTTGATATTGTTTGATTCCTTCGTAATTCTGTTTTAATTCCGATTCGTACCACCAATCAACAGGTTTGTAAGGAACAACTAATTTCCAATCTTCTAAACCAATCGGATTTTCTAAAACTAATTTTTCTGTTGTTTCTGGATACATTAACGCAAAACGAGTGGCTAGCATTCCACCCATAGAATGTCCTAGAATAGTTGTTTTTTGAATTCCTAAATGATCTAAAAGTTTTTTGGTGTTTTCGGCCAATTGCTGAAAAGTATATTGAAAATTATCTGGTTTTGTCGATTTTCCAAATCCAATCTGATCCGGAACAATCACTCGAAAACCTTCTTTTGCTAAAGCTTTAATAGTAGTTTCCCAATAAGCGCCATTGAAATTTTTTCCGTGCAGTAAAACAATATTTTTCTGATTGTAATTTTCTGGAATAATATCCATATAGCTCATTTTCAAATACTGACGCTGGTTGCTTAATTCGATAAAATGAACAGGAAAAGGATATTCGTAATTACTTAAATTAATATCTAGTGCTTTTATATTTCCTTGCTGGCCAAAACTGAAGAAAGGAATTAGTATGAATAATAGTTTTAGGATTTTCATTTTAGTAGCATTTGTCGTTAGGATTTATAAAATTAAACCGAAGCATTTTTAAAACAAAGCTTAAAATCTTAAAGTTATCAGAAAAAAGGCATTCAAAATGGTTTCATTGTTTTTAGTGTTAATAATCGATGATTTTTTGATTTTTTATCGATTAAATGAAGCTGATTATGAAAATAATGTATTTAAGCGAATAATGTAGCACTTCAAAGGACTTCTTTTATTAACAGGAAAAATGTATGTAATTTAGTATCAGAATGTTGTAAGCCTTAAAAAATAGTATTATGAAGAAGACACTACTTTTGCTCCTGCTCACAGTCCCCACATTTGCCCAAGAACTCAATACTTTTGATTTCGCCGTTATAAACTCAACCTTAATTTCTCCAAATATAGATCTCGATAAAGGCCGGAGTGTTGTCGCGGCAAACCAAGATCAATATTCAGCTTATTTTCAGTACGCTCTTACGATGTGTGAAGATGACATCATTTTTGGCGCCGGAATTGACAAGTCTGAAATAGACCGTACTTACGTTGGTTACATCGGGAAAATTTGCGAAAAATTTAGAGCTACAATTGGTGTTGGTTATGTAGATTCTAGAAGTGGCTACGAGGGAACTTTTACAGGTTTTAGCATTTCATGGCATTTTTCTGAAAACACTTATATTGGCGGAAATTTAGAAAATCTGCATTCATCTGTAATTGATTATGATACTGACGAAAGTTTTGATTATTACAAAAAGCTGGTTCCTAAAGTTTTTGGAAGCTACGAAATTATTCCAAATGTGATTGCTTTTGGACAATTGAGTTCAAGAGTAAACGACATTGCTTTAAAATATCAGGTTCGCAGATTTTCTGCTGGAGGATTTTATTCTGGACATTCGGTAGGAGGTATCTTCGGAACTTTAAATATCGGCCGATTTGCAGTTTCTTGCAGTACAACTTTTGAAAGAGTAAATTTTGGATTAAAGTTTGAATAACGAAATAACCCGTTGGGTGAAATGGAATAACATTTAATTTAAACACATAGAAACATGGATTTTTATTGTTTCTGTTTAAGAGTATAGAAAAAGCAAGCTTTAACACATGATTCTATGTGAAATATTCTAAGTGAAACACCTTTGTTGATCCCCTAAAAGCTATGTTTCTATGTGTTAAAAATAATTTCACCTAACAGGTTAACGAAATAAGTTTTGGTTTAAAAAAAATCCCAAAAACAAGCTTAAAACTGTTTTTGGGATTTTTTATAAGATTGAGCATTCTCGTTTATAGTCCGATAAAGTCTTCACTTTTTGGAAAGATACTCAAAGCCTGAATTGCGATTTCTGGCGTTGGAGAAGCTAATTTTCTCAATTTTGTATCCATCCATGCACCATCAACTGTAATTGTTGCGCAAAGCGTATCGTCTTCTCTTCTAAATTCGTGAACGATTGACCAGCGAGAAGCATCGGCTTTCATTTTTGAAGTTTTAGTATGAATGAATATTTTATCAGAAAGTTTTAATTCTTTTCTGAAAACGCATTCTTCTCTAAACAAAACAGGACCAAAACCTTGTGTTTGCATTACTTTTAAAGTTAAACCCAATTCTTCTAAAATCTCGATACGATGCTGTGCACCAAAATCGTAATAAGCGCTGTGTCGAACGTGAAAATTTGGATCAAGATCTGACCAACGGAAAGATATTTCTTTTACAAATGAAGCCATTTTTACTATTGTATTTTATTGAAAACCGAAATTACGAATAAAAAATAGACGAATTACATAAAATTACTATGCATGCATATTTTTTTTTTATTTCTCAAAATACAAATCTGCTGATGTATAATTTATTTTGAAAGCAGTTTTTTAATTTCATTTGCAATGTTATCTAAGTTTCCTTCAGCATTTCCTACAGCAACTAATTTTATAATTCCGTTTTGATCGATTAAGAAGTTTTTAGGAATTGCATTTTTTGCATATTGATTCCATATTACACTATTTGGATCAATACCAAAATTAAAATCTAGACCATCATTTTTTAGTTTCGCTACTTTTTTGGCCACTGCGGTTTCTTTTTCTCCACTTGAGATTGCTAAGAACACAAAATTATCGTTTTTAAACGGTTCAAGAATTTTTGATGGAACATCGTAAAACTCTTGTAAGCAAGGTGCACACCAAGTTGCCCAGAAATTAACCAAGACCACTTTTCCTTTTAAATCAGAAAGTTTTACCTCTTTTCCGTTTGCAAGTTTTAAAGTAAAGTCTTTGGCCTTATCGTTTACATTTAAGATAAACTCTTCTTGTTTGACTTGAGGCTTTGGTTCTCCAGCAGAAGCTTGAATCTTTTTATCGTTTTCAATTTTTTCTTGCTCAGTAAAGACTTCTATGACCGTTATAAATTCTCGATCGCCAATTTTATCGCCAAACTTTTTGGCTAGTGCATCTCGTTCTTCTTCAGTAACACCTTTATTCATTGATTTGATATAACCATCATTACCATATTTCATCACTTGGTCCATTGTGACAATTTCGTTGTTGATGATAATAATAGTTTCAGGTTTTTTAGCAACTTTGTTTTGAGCGTAAAAAAGTTGCGTTGCGAATAGTATCGCAAGGAAAATAGTTTTTTTCATGTGATTGATTTTTGATTGTTTAATGATTGATGATTATGGTAAAGATATAGAATTAAGTTTTCATAATTTCATTTTAGATAATTCAACTTCTAGTTTATCAAAGTTTTCTTCGTTTTTATCGACCACATAAGGTTTTAGTTTCTGGCATTCTTCTTGGGTTTCAAAAAGCATTTTAAAAACGACTTTGGTTTGGTTTTCTGCAACAGTTTCAAAAGTAGTTAAAATTTGAAAAAGCGGTTTAGAATGGCGTTTCCAAGCAATAAGATTCGGTTTGTCTATTTTGATGAATTCGCATTCGTTGGCATAATTTCCAACTTCTGGGCCATGCATAATAAAGTTCCATTTTCCGCCTTCGCAAAAATTAAACTCGTGAAAAGTATTGGTAAAACCTTTTGGTCCCCACCAATTTTTCAAATGCTCAGGTGTGCTCCACGCTTTAAAAACAAGTTCTTGCGGGAAATTCAAAACTCGTGTAGTGACGATTTCTGAATCTGGGGTTGTGGTTAAAATATCTGAAGTCATTTCTTTTGATTTTTTAATTGAATATCAGTGAAATAAGTAAAGTCACATTTATTTTATCAAATGATAATTTAGTCTTTTTCAAGATTTAGATGGTTTCGAGATTATCCCATTCGTATTCTATTTTATTTACTTTCCAATAGTACGGAATTAGAAGTAAAATTTCTAAACGTAAAGAAAAATGCCCATCAGCAGTGCTAAAAGGAAGTATGAATAATGAAGCAATACATATTGCAATACCAACTATGGCGTCTATTTTGGCAATCGTAATGGCATTTGGTTTTTCGAACCAAAGCGAGTAAGCGGCAAATCCTTTTAGAAGCATAACTGCAATAATAAAAAGTCCAACTCCTGAATAGGCAGTATCGGTAGAAAATCCGTAAAGTGATAAATTCACATTTGGAACAAAGAGATTTGTAACAAGCGAAGCAATTGCGCCTACGCTCATAATCATAAAAATCCAGCAGAATACTTTTATCCACCAAGGCAGTAATTTGCGTCTTATTATTTCGGGTTTTTCAAATTCGTCAAAATGGCCTTTTAATTCTTGTTCCATGTTTTTTTTGGGGTTAGTTAGTTATTATTGGTTGTAGAATTTTTTTCTGCTTCGTTTATTTTTTTGACAATCCAAGGCAGTGTTAATCCTTGTCCGATCAAAGTTATTAATACCGCTGCTATAGAAATAAAAATTATAGCATTACGATGAGGAAAGGGAGTTCCGTCTTCTAAAAATTTTGGAAGTCCCATTGCAATTGCCAACGAAACTATCCCTCGCATTCCAGACCAGCTTATAATTAAACTATTGCCAAAATCGAGTAGTGCATTTTCACTGATTTTTCGCTTTTTATTGCTTTGAAATGATTTTTGAAGATTTTTCTTTTGAAAAAATACCCTAACCATTCTGGTTAACAGTGCAACGATTGTAATTATTGCGGCGTAGCCAATGTAAGGCAGAATCATATTCTCGTCTATGTCTTCTAAAATATATCGGAAATTGAGTCCAATTAAAATAAAAATCAATCCGTTAAGGAGAAAAATAATAACATCCCAAAGGCTTTTTGAATTGTTTTTTAAACTTTCAGGGAAGATTTTGTTGCTTAAACGAGCTATAGATAAACCTAAAACGACAACCGCGATTACGCCAGAAACATGGAAATGTTCGGCAACGAGATAGGTAACAAATGGCATTAATAGCATAAAACTAACCGTGACATTTATGTTTTTTCGAACTTTTTTAAGAATAAAAGCAAGGGTTTTGCTCATTATAAAACCAACTAAAAATCCGCCTCCTAATAAAAATACAAACTCTAAGGCTGCTTTCCAGATAATGAAAGCAGAACCCATTGCAGTTGCAACGGCAAAACGGTAAGCAACAAGGGCAGAAGCATCATTTATAAGACTTTCGCCTTCTAGAATTGTGATTGTTTTTTCGGGTATATCGAGACCTTTTGTAATATTTAATGCAGCAACAGCATCGGTTGCAGAAAGAATGGCGCCAAGCACAAAAGATAATGGCCACGTCATTCCTGGAATCATGTAATGAGAGACAACTGCAATCCAGAATGTAGTTAGAAATACCAATGGAATTGCCAAGGTGCTGATTGTACTAAGATTTGTTTTAAAATGTTTTGGCGAAATATTAAAAGAAGCATCATATAGCAATGGAGGAAGAAAAATCAGAAAAATAATCTCCGGATTGATCTCGATTTCATTCATTGTAGGAATAAAACCAATTGCAATTCCTACTATGACCAACAGAATTGGATAAGGCAATTTTGATTTCTCTGCAAAGGCAGAAAGACCTATAATAATGGCTAATATAATAATGATGAGCGTGTAATTTTCCATTCTAATTTTAATTGTTGCTTAGCTGTTTTTCTAAATTTTCAATTTCAGAAGGTCCGCTAACATTTTTCTTTATAATATCTCCATTTTCATTTGTCAAAAAATGCCACGGAATTCCCATAGATTGATTGCCATATAAGCTTCTTAAATTGGCATCTAATTTTTCATTTGCCCTGATATGATATCCTTCTAAATTATAAAAATGACTCATTTCTTTCCATTGCTTTTCTCTACTTTCTTTATCTATAGAAATATAAACCATTGTAATATTCTTTGATTTTAACAGTTCATAAAGCTTTCTATTGTCTTTAAATTCTTCTTTGCATGGACCGCACCAAGTTGCCCAAATGTCAATGTAATATTGTTTTCCGTTTAGACTTTTTATAACATCATTGACAGAATTAAGATTTAAAGCGTTGTCTATAAACTTAATCTTTTCATTTAATGGTTCAGTCTGTTTATTGTGAAAAGCAATAATTGGCATAATCACGGGATCCAAAAAATGTGTGTATAAACTTGAAGGATATTCTTTTTTGAATTGTTCAAAAAGAGTAATCAATTCTTTTTCGTAATTTTTATTTATTGCTTCGTAATAAATATATGCGGCGAAATAATATTCTAACTGAAGTCCAGATAAATATTTTTTTGCGTTGTCGATGTTATGCGTATGAATCTGACCTTTTTTCTGAAATTCAGCTAATGTTTTAGTATTTATTTTTTCAAGAATTAATTCGTTATAGCGCAGATAATTTTCGATATAAAAATAAAACCAAGGTGAACTTAAGAGTTTAGGATTTGTCACTGGATTTGATTGGAAAATTTCTTTCCACATTTCACTAAATTGTTCTTTTGAAAGTTTGTTTTTATTTTCTGGTACAAACAAATAGTTGATAAAAGCGAGACTTCCTTGTATGCCTTTATGAAAATAATCACGGTCTGTTTCTACAAGAGTATAAAATTCTTTCGAGATTGTTTTTTCTTTAAGAAGCTGCTTAAATCTTGTCATTTCAGCTTCTCTACTTTGTTCTATTTTTTGTTTTATTGCTAAAGGAACACTGTCTTGCATGTATTTTTTTGTTTCCAGTTCAAAATGACCGCCTACAATCATGCTTCGATTTGGAATTTGATTGTAAAGCATCTGACCTTTTTGATTTGGAGATTCGACTATAAATTTGTTTTCAGAAGCTTCAGTATTAATGGTAACTTTATAAACCATACCAGGCTCTACAATTAAAGTTCCGTAAGATTTGTAACTGTTAGATAAATCGATAAAAGAAGTTTTCTCTAATGGAATAATGATCTGAAAATTGCCAGATGGATCTATTTGAGCCGAATCTGTAAATCCGAAATAATCAATTCCGTGAATGGGTGAAGTATATTCAATTATGTCTGGAATCTTTCCAATGATTTTTCCAGTGATTTTTATTTCGCTCTTTTTTCCCTGACCAATGGCGAAAGACGAGAGTAGAAGTATTAAAATAAACTGAGTGAACTTCATTTTTTATACTTTAATAAGGTTTTGCTTATTTCAAATATAAATTATTTATGTTACAAAAGAACGATTTTGAGAGATTGTGTTTTTTTTGATTTATTGTGAAGTTTTATTTTCTGAAAAGACATTGTTTAGAAAATAGTTAATGATATTTCCTTTAATAATGACATGAAAAATAGTGCTTTGCCATATGTGTCAGGCTTGAAAAATGTCATGTTGTCAGACGAATATCCGTGTGCCAATATGAAAACTGACAAATTACTTCGGTTTTTTATATTGGCATAAAGATTGACTTATGCAACCTGAGTTATTAAAATAAAATCAAAATTAAATATATAAAAAATGGGTAAAATAATCGGAATTGACTTAGGTACGACGAACTCTTGTGTTTCTGTAATGGAAGGTAACGAAGCAGTTGTTATCCCTAACGCAGAAGGAAAAAGAACTACACCATCTATCATCGCTTTTGTTGAAGGTGGAGAAATTAAAGTAGGTGATCCTGCAAAAAGACAAGCAGTAACTAACCCTACAAAAACGATTGCTTCTATTAAACGTTTTATGGGACACACTTTTGCTGAAACTGAAAATGAAGCAAAAAGAGTTCCTTACAAAGTAGTAAAAGGTGACAACAATACTCCACGTGTGGATATTGATGGTCGTTTATACACTGCTCAAGAATTGTCTGCAATGACACTTCAAAAAATGAAAAAAACTGCTGAAGACTATTTAGGTCAAACAGTAACTGAGGCAGTTATTACAGTTCCTGCTTACTTTAACGATGCGCAACGTCAAGCTACAAAAGAAGCTGGTGAAATCGCTGGTCTTAAAGTTATGCGTATCATCAACGAGCCAACTGCTGCTGCACTTGCTTACGGATTAGATAAAAAAGGAAATGATCAAAAAATTGCTGTTTACGATTTAGGTGGAGGTACTTTTGATATCTCTGTTCTTGAATTAGGAGACGGTGTATTTGAAGTATTATCTACAAATGGTGATACTCACTTAGGTGGTGATGATTTTGACCAAGTTATTATTGACTGGTTAGCTGACGAATTCAAATCTGAAGAAGGAATTGATTTACGTTTAGATCCAATGTCATTACAACGTTTGAAAGAAGCTGCTGAGAAAGCTAAGATTGAATTATCATCTTCTGCTGAAACAGAAATCAACTTACCATACGTAACTGCTACTGCTTCTGGACCAAAACACTTAGTTAAAAAATTAACTAGATCTAAATTCGAGCAATTATCAGATACTTTAGTAAAACGTTCTATGGAGCCAGTTGCTAAAGCATTAAAAGATGCAGGTTTATCTACATCTGATATTGACGAAGTTATCCTTGTAGGAGGTTCTACTCGTATGCCAAGAATTGCTGACGAAGTTGAAAAATTCTTCGGTAAAAAAGCTTCTAAAGGTGTTAACCCTGATGAGGTTGTTGCTATTGGAGCTGCTATTCAAGGTGGAGTTTTATCTGGAGATGTAAAAGATGTATTGTTACTTGACGTAACTCCTCTTTCTTTAGGTATCGAAACTATGGGTGGTGTATTGACTAAATTAATCGAGTCTAACACAACTATCCCAACTAAAAAATCTCAAGTATTCTCTACTGCTGCTGATTCTCAACCATCTGTTGAAATCCACGTATTACAAGGAGAAAGAGCAATGGCTGCTGATAACAAAACTATCGGTCGTTTCCACTTAGATGGTATTCCACCAGCACCAAGAGGAGTTCCTCAAATCGAAGTAACTTTCGATATCGATGCTAATGGTATCATTAAAGTTTCTGCAACTGACAAAGGAACAGGAAAATCTCACGATATCCGTATCGAAGCTTCTTCTGGATTAACAGCGGAAGAAATCGAAAAAATGAAAAAAGATGCTGAAGCTAACGCTGATGCTGACAGAATTGCAAAAGAAAGAGCTGAGAAATTAAACGAAGCTGACAGTACTATCTTCCAAACTGAATCTCAATTGAAAGAGTTAGGAGATAAATTGACAGACGAGCAAAAAACAGCTATCGAATACGCTTTAACTGAATTGAGAATGGCTCACCAATCTCAAGATCTTGATGCAATCCAAAAAGGATTAGACAATGTAAATGCAGCTTGGAAAACAGCTACAGAAGCAATGTACGCTCAAGGTGGTGAAGGTCAACAAGCTGCTCCACAACAAGAGCAGTCTTCTGGAGACAATGTTGAAGACGTTGAATTCGAAGAAGTCAAATAAGTACTGATTAACATCAGTTGATAATAAGTGCTAAAGCGCTGTAAACATTATGTTTACGGCGCTTTTTCTTTTTTGGTCTTTTTTAATGGTGTTGTTTTTTAATCGTTTTTTATCATATATTTGTACCATATTTGTACCTGTCTCTTAAATGGGGACAATGTGGGACTTATGTACCCTTATGGGGTCTTAATGAGGAGACAAAGATGATGAAAAGAACGAATAAACAATGTCTTAACTGCGGGGAGGAATTTCTACCTAAAACCGTCACTTCTGTTTACTGCTCGCATGTATGCAGTAAAAAAGCATACAAACTGAAGATGAAACGGCTTAAAATTGAAGAGGAGCTCAAAGCGCTTACTGATAAAATACCCGAGAACAGGGCATTTATTTCTGTTCCTGAAGCTGGCATGCTTTTTGGCATTACCAATAAGTCACTTTACCGGCTTGTCGGCCAGCGAAAAATTCCTTCAATTAATCTGGGATCCCGCCTTATAAGAATAGACCGCAGAATTATGGAAGAGATGTTCGGCCCTGCAAGTAACTTGCCGCAGGCTGAAAGCGGACTGAAGAAAAAATTATACAGCCTTGAAAAAGAGGACTGCTATTCAATCGGAGAAATAGCCCAGAGATTTCAAATATCTGAAGGCTCTGTCTACAGCCATATCAGAAAATATTCAATCCCGACCAGACAGATAGGAAAACATGTATATGCCCCAAAAAGCGAAATTGACAACTTGTATAACGGAAATGATTTCATATGAAGCAATTAGCAAAAACCAAGGTGACTGTGCGTCTTCGAAAAGCAGAAGACCGAAAGGAATGGTATGTTTATATAGAAAGCTATCCTGTTGAGGTTTCCGGAAAGAAAACTCCCCAGAGAATACGCGAGTATTTAAACAGATCCGTAACAACAGTGGAGTGGGACAAGAAAAGAGCTGCCCGCACAAATACAGAGGGCATAAAATCCTATAAACCCAGACGGACCGATAATGGAATAATAATGTGCAGAAGCGAAAGCGACCGCGAGATAATGCTGTATGCGGACGGGGTTCGTAAAATCCGTCAGAAAGAGTACGATAATACAGATCTGTACAGTGACGCTGACAACCAATTGGCTGAACAGAAAGAGAAATCAAAAGAGGATTTTATCAGATACCTTGCGGCGGTGGCGGCTAAAAGGCACGCCCGAAGCTCAAAATCCATTCAGATCAATTGGGAACGGACCAGAGAATTTTTAAAAAGCTATTCCAAAGGTATCCTGATGTTTTCCCAGATTGACGGCAGAATGGCGGAAGATTTCAAACTGTTTCTGCTGAGCGCCCCGCTCGGAGGAGGAAAAAAAGGAATACTTTCCCGCAACACCGCGGCAAGGTATTTTTCCATTTTTAAAGCGGCTTTAAAACAGGCCTTTGTCGACGGATATCTAACCGTTGATTTGTCTTCAAAAATAAAGGGTATTCCCGAGGAAGATTCTAGACGTGAGTATCTGACTATAGGAGAACTAAATGTGCTGGCACTAACGCCTTGTGAAAAAGACGTCCTTAAAAGAGCCGCACTTTTCTCAGCCCTTACAGGTCTGAGGCATTCTGACATTCAGAAGCTGCGCTGGAAAGAAGTAACTGTGGAAGATGGGATGGCTAAACTGCATTTTACGCAGAAAAAGACAAAGGGTGTGGAATATATGCCTATTTCCCAGCAGGCGCTCCAGCTATGTGGAGAGCCGAGGCTTCCCGGGCAGCTTGTTTTTGAAGATCTTCCAGACCCGTCGTGGATTTCGCGCCCTTTGAAAAAATGGGTTGCATCGGCAGGCATTAATAAAAATATTACCTTCCACTGCTTCCGACATACATTTGCAACACTGCAGTTATCCAGCGGTACAGACATTTATACGGTAAGTAAAATGCTGGGACATACCAACGTAAAAACTACTCAGATCTATGCAAAAGTGGTAGATGAGAAGAAAAATAAAGCATCAGAAGCAATACAATTGGTATCTTTAAAGAAAAAAGAGTAATGAAAACAAAGTACTTCGAATATATTGCAGTTTACCTGTCTGTATTTTTGGTGTGTGTCTTTGTCGGCATAATCGGAAGAATGGTGCTTCTGGAAAAAGGCGCTGATGAATATACGGCTGGCGTTTTCTTTTGGATCAGCACTGGATTTGGAGTTTTAATGTTTGCAATTCTAAGTTTATTTCTAAATGAATTGGCGGTCAGCATACTGAATGGCTTTTTAAAATCAAAAAAAAATGGATCAAATGAAAGCCAAATTGCAAGTAAAGACCTTGAAGAAATAGAAATGGAGGGGCAGAATGTTTTTGTTGGACTCGAATTTTCTGAAGGTAAAAATTCAGCCAGGGATGTTGAACTGATAAGAGAGGAGTTGCAAAATGTAATAAAAAACCAAAAACAAGCCAAAATTGATACCGCCATCCGCTATGCACAGCAAGTATTCGCATTGTATGCAACGGATGATGATTTGAATCAATTGATTAAGAATATAATTATATATGCAGAAGCCATAAATTTTGAAAAGATTAAACCGGTAAAAGTAAAAGATCTGTCCAATCTGGATTTGTATCACTTTGGCTGGAATATCTGGAATTATTTTAGAGTAGGCAGGCAGGACAGAGTCGCACAATTTTTAAAAATGACCTTTCATGATGCTTTAAAAGATGTTGAAGAGAACAGCATTAAAACACATCTCAAAGATGACGAAAATAAAGGGCTTATCAGGATAGTACAGGATTTTACTCATTAGTGAGGTGTAATACTAAATAATAACGTGTTTTTCAAGTGTTTTTCCTGTGTCCAGTTACACAATAAAAATACTTTTTTCATTTGTGCCATAACAATTAAAAACTATAGCTATGGACATAAATAATATCTCTTTTGAAGACCTGCCTAAAGCTGTAGCATGCATTGCTAAAGAAATTGCAGAAATTAAGCTTATGATTCAGAATGTGCAGGTATATGAATCTAAAGCAAAAAGCAATCCTATCGGCATTGAAGAAGCAAGCCGGCTCATAGGCAAGGCAAAGCCTACAATTTACGGTCTTGTAAGGCAGAGAAAAATCCCTTGCTATAAATATGGTAAAAAGCTGTATTTTTTTGAAGAAGAGCTTTTAGAATGGATTTCAAAAGGGAAAAAGAAAACGATACAAGAAATCGAATCAGAAGCATTTAAATATAAGCGTAATAAGTAGACGGATATTAACCGGCAAGAATATGGGAGGGCAAAGGTTAGAATCCTTCTGCGGTTCACTTTTTACCTTAGAAATTTAAGCGTTAAATCCTCTAAACCCTTATGAAAACTGAAATTTTTAAAGATTTGCAGATTTTTTTATATCTGCTAAATACTGTCAAAATATGCAAAAAAGCTCAAAATTCCAGTGCAGATTTGTGGCAATTTGTCCAGTCAAAAAAACACTGCCACAAAATAGAAGTTAATTTATTGATATTCAATATGTAAATCCTGTTTTTGACTTGGTTTTCATGTTAAAATTCGATTTTTATTAACTTATAAAATCGATGAAATATGTTAGAGGATGTTGTAGGTATGAGCTTTTTTTGAAGAGTTCTTCAAATCGTACCAGCAAAAGATTTGTTTGCATTCGAATTGCCGTCAATGGAATTCCTAACATCCACTAAAAGAAAGTGGGATACGAAAAGATGGGAGCAGAAGAAAGGCAGAGCATAAGGAAATAAGGAAAGTGCGTCAGAGGAGCTGACTTTAAAAACAATTGAAAGAATGGAGAAGGAAGTAAATGAAATGAAAAAGAAACTTTCTTTAAATAAATGAAAAATAAATCGACTGATAAATAGATTTTTTGCTTTATGCAGGTCTTCTTATTTTTTGCCTGAAAATGCGATTCTCCTTAATTATTTTCAGTCAGGTACTAATGAAAAGCAGAAATGAGAAAATAAGGGTGTGTTTTAGCACCCTTATTTTTATAGTTTTTTTTAGAACAACAGAGTGGCCTTTAAAATTCATCCCAGTTTTTTGGCAAAACTAGTGTTAAGTCCAGAAATTTTCTTTTCAAAAGGAGTAATTAAAACTGTCTGCTTATATGGGTTATTTAATTAGATGTCCCACTATTTCCACTTTTGCCCTTTTGGTGACCACAACTGCGCCGACCGAATCGTATTCCAGTTCAATTTTTTTAAGGGTATTGTTTTTTCCCGGTAAGCTAAAAGCAAACGATGACATGCCTTTTGAAAGCACTCCTACAGCTTTGGCATCATATTCTTTCTTTTCTCCGTCAGACATTTCAACTCTTACTTTTTTGAGCTTCAAAGTGCCTTGAATACATTTTATTTTTATTTTATCTACTTTTTTTTCATTACCCGAAGGTGTAATCACATCTTTGTCTGATTTGAAAGCCACCATTTTTTCGGCTATCTTTATCCAATTTCCGTCACTGCTGTTTTGGGGAAAAGAAGCTAGGGGAATTGCTATTGCAAACAGCAGGCACAATATTTTAATTTTGTTTTTCATTTGTTTTATTTTTTTTAAGTTCTCAATAATTTTCATCTTTGCGCATATAGGGATATTTTTTTGATTTAATGCTGGAGCTCACACTATTTACAGCTTTTTAATTCCAGCATTATTTATTTTTATGCGGAATGGCTCTGTGTTCTAAGTTTTTTGAACGGAATGTTTCTGAGTCTCTCTTTACTCTGCTTTTGAATCTGATTTTTTATGTCGAGCGGTCTTTCAATATAGCCAGATAGTTTCTGTCTGGTTGTATTATTGCTGTAGAATTAGTAAAAAATAATTAAAAAAATTAGAATCTATATAAAAGCCCAAACTGGGGCTGGTCGAAAATATTTTCAAATAAGTTTATATTTAATTGGAAAGTATCTGATGATGGTCCATTTTCAGGCGAAACACTATTATATGAAAGTACATTTGCCAGTACAAAGGTTACAGCAATATTTTTTGTTACAAAATAATTTAAGCCTATATTGATATCTGCAGTGATACTATTGCTGGTATCGTCCTGTATGGGGCTTTCATATTTATTTCTTCCATATCCAAGTCCTGCCTCTGCATAAGACTTGAACCTTTTTTTATCGAGTTCTAAAAAATAGTAGCGCGCAAATCCGCCTATTCCAAATACATTAGTTTTTTCATCAGTAGATTCTAACTTGTTGCTGGAATAATTCAGTTTTCCTCCCACAGCAAATTTATCACTTAAAAGGTAGCCAAATTTGGGACTGAATCCATAATAATCGGAGTCTCCTCCCGTACTGATTTTAATTGATCCCTCGATAAACATGTCGCCTTTTTGAAAAGTAATGCCCCTGGCACTGTTCATTTCTGAATCGATCTGGTCCTGCTGCGCGTTGGCAGAACAGAATGCCAGAAATACTAGTAAAAATGTAAATCTGATTTTCATAATATTATTTTTTTAGTTGTAGGATTAAAGGTATAAAAATATTACGACTTTAGTGTTAAAATCTTGATTATTAATGTTTTTGATTTTTGCTGATTTCCTGATGCATTTAATTTTTATAATTTTTGGATTGATGCGTGATTTTGATCAGATTCTGGCGCATTCGTTTTAAGTCTGCTTCTTACTAGAATTTTAATTGAAATTTTTGGATTTTTTGGTTATTAATAAACCCATGAGATTCATTTATTGCATTGTCATGCGATAATTTTAGATTCGGACAATATAACTGGCACCTGCAATAAGTCATATAGGTAATTATATTGATGTCTTTCAGTTGAAAGTGCTTTTGCCATCAGTGCAGGATGCTTCATGCATTTTATAGGCCTTCAGGTCGTTTGGAGATGGTTTTCTCATTGTGTAACCGTTCCAAAATATCTGTGCTGTTTACTTATTGCAATGAAAAGTTAAAAAAAAAGCCTTACAACAGTTTGTTATAAGGCCCAAATTACTTTTCTGTAAAGGTCAGTTGATTTTACGAAGTTAAACAAGATGTTCTTTAAAGAACGGTATAATTTGCTCGATTGCCTTGCCCGTAGCTTCTTTTCCGTCATACAGGTCATAGTGGCTTGCTCCGTGAACAACCTGAATGGTCTTTTGCTTTGAAGCTGCTTTATTGAATAGTTCAAATCCGTCCCTGTATGAACCAAAAGCACCTACCTTATCGCCGATTACTATGTGAAGCGGTTGCGTAAGTAATAAATCTGCTAAATGGAAAGCATCGAATGCTATCGCTTTATCCAAACTATCTACACGTAAGTGGTTTGGTGAGTTCGGATGCTGCGCTCTTGGTGTCTGGTAATAATCAACAGCTTCAATAACGTCAATATCGTTTATTCCTGCAGCTTGTCTGTCTTGCTGCGAGTTTGGTCTGTAAAACGTAATAGCAGCTTCAGCGCCTCTTGCCTGTGCGGTACGCTGCTTTGCAATCATCTCCAATGTTTTGATGGCTGCATCGGTAGACAAATCGCCCTCACGCATCAATCGTCCATAATTAGCACCTGCAATCGTTACCAGGGCTTTAAATCTTCTTTCTGTCATTGCTACATTGGCGGCATAACCCCCGCCTCCGCACACACCTAAAACACCGATTTTTTCTTCGTCAATGTAATCTAAAGTTGTTAAAAAATCGGCGGCACAACGGAAATCCTCTACACGGGTTGCAGGGTCTTCCAAAAATTTCACTTCTCCGCCGCTTTCGCCCTGGTTGGAAGCATCAAATGCTAATGTAATGAAACCTGCCGCTGCCAATGCCTTACCATAAATATTTCCGGCTGTCTGTTCTTTGCAGCTGCTGATAGGATGCGCACAAACTATTGCGGGATATTTTTTTGTTTCATCAAAATCTTTCGGGAACTGTAAGGTACCTGCTACCTCCCAATTCCTGTTTTTGAATTTTACTGCTTTCATTGTCATTTATCTTTAAAAGTTATCGAACAGCACAAAGATATTTCAAGCTGAAAGCCATATGCTTAAATTAATTACGGGAAAACTTTAACTATTTACTGATTTCTGAAAACGCTGGGGGAAATACCGGTTTCCTTTTTAAAGAATGTTGCAAAATAAGATGGATATTCGAAACCTAAGCTGAAGGCAATTTCACTCACGCTTAATGAGGTCGTTCTTAATTTGTTCTTGGCAGCCTGTATTAAAAGTTGGTGTATATGCTCTTGTGGCGAACGTCCTGTGTAGTGTTTGATAAGATCGCCAAAATAATTGGAAGACAGATTAGCCATATCCGAAAAGTACGAAACTGATGGAACTTTCAGTGCATTCTGCTCATCGTGGTAGTAGGCTTCAAGATTTTTGTAAAAATCGGCTACGGTAGTGTTGTACAGTTCCTCTCTCGTATCAAATTGCCTGCTGTAAAACTTTTTAATATAGGACAGGATAAGCGAAGCATAGTGAATGACAATGTCTTTGGAGAAATGCTCATTGCCTTCAAATTCGTTCAATGCTTTTTTGAAAAGGTCGGTAATAATTTGCTCTTCTTCTTTAGTGATAAAAAGTGCCTCATGGTTATTGTAATAGGCAAAACTGTATTCTTTGGCAATCTTTCTTAACAGTCCTGCATCTATCAGGATATGATAACCTGATATTTGATGCTCAATATCCCATTGGATAAAATCGCCTGGCTGGTCAAGATAAACAAAGGCATCGGCCTGGTCAAGCGCTGTCTGACCGAAATTTTTATCTTTGTCGTACTTCAGTTTGATCGCCAATAGGTAAAAATCCAGCTCTATAGGTGCTGATTGCCGCCTCATATCCTTTTGCTTTTGGTATTCCACCAAATGGATATCATTGTTCTTATAACCACTGATATTGGTATAATCCAAAAAATCTTTTATGTCATACTTTTTCTTCAAATGTTCCTTACTTTTTAAAGTGCAAATTTAGAAATTTAAGACACTGCCGCCTTTAAGTTTTTACAGAAAAATGTTAGAAATTTACTGTCAAAATAGGAATAGATTTTTTAATGTTTCAGAGGAACTATTCAGTTTGGTCCAATCCGTATTTCTTTGGTATTCTTTTTAAGGTAGAAAAGTACCTTACATATTGGTTTTTTGTTTTCATACTTCCACTTCTTGATGATAAAATTAAACTTATTTACGCTATGGAATAATATGAAGGTGAGTTGTGTAAAAGTTTTATTTTCAGTATTTTGAGTAGTTTTTTAAATTAACGTTTTAGGATCCTTACTTTGTCAATTGATGCATTTTCCTGCTTTTACCGCATTACCAAAAAATATAAAACGGCTGTAAAGCCCTTATTTGTTTTTAATCTTTGATATATTTTGCTGAAAAATTTATTTTAAAGAGTATATTTTTTTCAGGCACCAATATACAGCTGTGCATTTCTTTTTGAGCTGGTTAAGATTCTGAATTTTAGATCCACAGAAATGTTTTACAGCCAGCCCTTCATATCGCTGTGAGGGCAATTGGACTCAGGAATGTTCAGAAGTTGTATTTTTTTTAATAATAAAAGGCATAATATTTTTTTTCTTTCAAAGAATTTTTACATTTAGTTTTTCTTAAAAACCAAGGCTTTTAATTTTTCAAACCCCAAAGAAATTAATGACTGAGATATTCATATTAGACCCTAAAACTATTTTTCTAGTTTATTTTTGGGTAAACCTATTTATCTGTTTTCTTATTTTCAGTTATTCGCTCTCCTATTCCAATGATGACAATAGAAAAATCTTGAAAAGATTTGGCCGCGGAAAATTGCTGATTACTATCGGATGGCTTTTGATTTTTCTTAGAGATATTATTCCTGATTTTATTTCTATTAATATAGCCAATACCATGATAATCTATGCCGGATATTATGAATCACTAGCCGTATTGTCGGTACTGAGACCAGAAGCAAAAATAAATTACAGGGGCCAAATATTTCTTCTGGTACTATGTGTTTTAATTTTCAACTTGTCAGTATTTGCGGGAGCTCCCATTAACTCGCGCGTACTAATTATGTGTATTTCCATAATTTCGATGTATATTATACCAATTATTAAATATTTCAGTGAAAAGGAAAACAATTTTTTTGGCATTTTCTGCTTTATGAGCTATTCATTTTTTGGGGTTTTGCTGGTCCTTAAGTTGTTTTATAATTATTTTTATCCACAGCAGCATCTTTTCTCCAGCAGCATTTTTCATGGTTTTTATAATATAGGTTTATTACTGCTGGCCATTGTAGGCACAGTTGGATTTATGCTATTGGTTAAAGAAAGGCAGGATAGCAAAATAAGAAAACTCCTCGATGATAAAAATCAGTTTTTCACAATACTGGCGCATGATTTAAGAGGGTCGCTGGGTGGTTCAATGCTTCTTTCTGAGATTTTGACATCAGATATGAGTAAGTTTTATAACGAAGAAATCAAAGAAATAGCGCTAATGCTTCATCAATCAAATACCAGCGTTAACAGGATGCTGGAAAATCTTTTGAAATGGTCGAAAGTACAGAGAGGGCTAATCCGATTCTCTCCTGAGGATGTTATTCTGAATAATTTAATCAGCGAAAATTTAGATTTTGTAAAAAATGCGGCATCAATTAAAAACATTAAAATTTTTTTTGTAGCGGATGAAACCTTCATTGTAACTGCTGACAGGAATATGTGTGACACAATTCTGAGAAACCTGCTTGCTAATGCAGTTAAGTTTACTGGCAGAGGTGGTGAGATTACAGTTAAAATTCAAAGAGAGGCGAAGAAAGTGATTGTTTCAATTTCGGATAACGGCATAGGCATACCCTTTCATATAAAGGAAAACCTATTTAATCTTTCCTCAGATGTCATACAGCGCGGTACTGAAAATGAATATGGCAGCGGTTTAGGTCTTATCCTCTGCCGCGAATTTATAAAATTTCATAAAGGTGAGATTTGGGTTGAGAGTCAAATTGGTGTTGGGAGCACTTTCAGCTTTTCCTTCTTTTAGGATGCTGCATTGCAATAAGCAGCTGTAAAACCATACTTAATGGGAAATATATTAAGAATCTGTTGGATGAAGTAAAAGCCGCTTTTTAAAATAAAGGGACTGAAATGGACCAAGAGACAGAAGTTGGGATTATATTCTTAATTTCAAGGCTGATTTTACCCAATACTATATGGGGAGAACATTTTAGAAAAATTTTCATTATTGGATTCAATACTTCTTTTATGCAGTGGGAATATCCGTGCTGTCTTTGATCAATAATGGGCTTACGGTATTTTAATCTTTCTGGGATGCTTGGAGGTTAAAATGGAGATGGGGTCTTCTATGGCTGGCATCGCTGAAAGTTCTTTTTTCCGCTGGAGGATCTGTCCTGCCGGCTTTTATTCTTTAAGGAGCTATAGTGCGATTTCAATGAAAGGCGATCCCAACTGCACGGTCATTGCTTTTGCCTGTAAGGTTGATTTTAACGGAATCCTTTTGAGCTTATGCCTAAATAAAAAGCTCCAGAGAGTAGAGTAGGAGCTCTTTATTCAACGCTGCATTTGCAGATATAGCGGTCCGGTAGAATATTCAGACTGTTTTTTATACTTATATTTGCATCAAACCGAACAGGATAATTTCTAGACTATAAATATGTTTGCAATGTCGACAGCCTGCTGGGTGGTTAGGGGCTCATCGTAAGCTTCGGAACCGGCAGCGGCTCCAAAAGCGGCGGCTGTATTGAATCCTGCCTGAACTGTCACTCCCTCACCGTCGTAAACTGCCTGCGTAGCAGCTGGCATTCCTGCACCTCTTTCAGAATTTGAAATCCACCCCTTTAGTCCTCGGAGTCTTCGTACTTCAGATGCGTGGCGCGCTTCTACAGAATGGATTTGTAACGCAGCCTGTAACAAATCTGGTGTTGTAATTAAATTTGCTGCTTGTCCTTTATAGGCTCTTACGCCTGTATCTTCAAAGGCTTGCGCCAAAGCCAGAAACGTCGGGTAATCTCCAAAAGGATTGAAGGCACCTCCAACGGTGAAATCAAATGTTGGTTTTGGAACAAAGTTGGCACTTGCTGTTCCCCCCAATCCTGCAATTAAAAATTTAACGTGGTCTGATTCGTGATCAGCAATCTGCTGAAAAACTTTCAAATCGCGTCCGCCATTTTCAGATGCTGGAATAACTCCAGAATCTAATGCCATTGCGTAAAATTCATTTTCAAGATATTCCAAAGTCAAAGCAAACTGCAAGGCTCCGATTGGTGTTGCCGGCGTTGCTGTTATATCTTTAGCGAAAGCTTTATTGGTCAGTGCCGATAATCCGAATGGAATTGAGGCTAATGCCAGATTTTTTCCGATGTTTCCAAACTGCAAAAAACTGTCTCTTCGGGAGCCAGCACTATTCATTAAATTGTCATCAGTAAAGGATTCTATAAATTTTAAAATGTTCATAATTTCTAAGTTTTAGCGGGTTAGATTAAGGTAGATATTTAGCTGTGAATTTTGTTGTGATAAAATTGGCAGCAATTGGCAGGATTTTAGACGGATCTTTGGCATCGTCCAATCCTGTTGACATGTTTATGATATCGTCTCCGGCAAAATCCTTTGAATTCGGGTTAATCAAACTTCTGATGGCGGCGGCATGCCTTGCTTCAACAGAAACTATTTTTCCTGCTAATAAAAGGTAATCTGCAGTTTTGATTAACTTTCCTGCTCCGTTATAGGCAGCAACTCCAGTATCTTCCAGGGCTTTTGCGGTAGCAAGAACTTCGGTACGGCTGTTAAAATTTAATGATCCATAATTAAAAGCAAGGGCAGGAAGCAATTGTGAATTAGGATCAGGAAGTGCACCGGTCAGTGCGGCTTTAAAGAAATCTCTGTGTACCACTTCGTGATGGTACAAATCTGTTAAAACTTCTTTCTCAACAGAGCTGAAAACAGTATTGAACATGCTGCTGTTTACTACTTTGGTGTAAAAATCAGCTTCCAATTGTTCAAGAGCGTAGGCATAAGTAAGTACTCCAAAATCGCCGGAACCTAAGTCAAAAACACCATTTCGAACTCCGGGCAGAGAGGTATCTTCCATATTGTCATCATTATCATTGTCGCTGCAACCAGCCAAGACCAAACCTGTGGTCACTAATGTTAATCCGCTGAGTTTAAGAAAACTCCTTCTGCTGTTCAGTGAAGGATCAACTTCATGAATTTTAACTTCGTTTTTCATAAATAAGGTTTTTTAATAAGGTTAATAACATTGGCCTTAAGTTATTAACGAAATTTTTAGAGATGCGGTTTTAGATTTTAGTTTTTTTTTGATAAAGGGGCACTAAGATTTTTTTCATCTCGTTAAATTTTCCTGTTTGTTTGGAAATCTATTAAAAGGATATAAGGCATTGCAAGGGGCAGGGGATGCTGCAAATAGTGAGCAGCGCAATGAAGTGTCTATGATGCGGCCAATATATAGACTGAGAATATAAGGTGCTGAGCTACAGTGCCCAGATTGTGTTTTTAAGTGTTTTTTTATTAATTTTTTATAAATGTTAAATCCAAACTGGTCCATTAAGCGTAAATGGGGATATAACTTTAAAAAATTAATTATGAAATCTAGAAAATTTTTAGCCGTCGCGGCTTTAGTAGTGTTATCTGTATTTACGGCTTCTGCGCAGAAAACTGTTATGGTGGGAGGGGCTGCCATGTACCCAGAAAAAAATATTATTGAAAACGCGGTAAATTCAAAAGACCATACCACTCTTGTGGCAGCCGTAAAAGCAGCCGGACTTGTAGAGACTCTTCAAGGAAAAGGGCCTTTTACAGTTTTTGCCCCTACAAATGAAGCGTTTGCAAAACTGCCTGCCGGAACGGTTGAAAACTTATTGAAACCAGAAAATAAAAAAACACTGCAGACTATTCTGACTTACCATGTTCTGGCCGGCAAGATGAACGCGTCGGATATTTCAAAAGCTATAAAAGCAGGGAAAGGAAAGGCAGTGCTTAAAACTGTAAGCGGTGGGAAGCTGACAGCCTGGATGGATGGCAATGATCTTTGCATAAGCGATGAGAGCGGCAATAAATCTAAAGTAACAATTGCTGATGTAAACCAGTCTAACGGGGTTATCCATGTTATTGATACTGTTTTGCTCCCTAAAATGTAGTCTGACCGATTTTTGCCTTGTGATTTGCTGTATTATAAATTTGACAGCTTGCAACGCCGGCAGATTTAATGAATTAATGTCCCAAAATTCGAAAATGTAAAGTTTTGGGGCACATTTATAATAAAAAGCTTGAGAAACTCTTTCTCAAGCTTTTATTTTTTCATTAACCTTCCTTTTATTGCTAGAAAATCCAAAAGTATTTTATCTGTTTTTAATTTCAAGAATTGTTGATGATTTAAAAAGGCATTGTCTTTTTTTTCTTACCTTTATGTAGTGATGTCTTATGGCAGGTTTGCATGATTAAAATTATTAATTTAAAGTTAATTGATTATGAAAGCAGTCGTTATAGGAGCTTGGGAAGAGACAGGACAGTTCCTGGTGGATAAGCTTTTAGAAGATCCTAATTACAGTAAAGTCGTTATTTTTGTCGCTGCTCCTACAGGGCGCCAGCATTCTAAACTTTTTGAACATATAATAGATTTTACAGATGTTGACCATATAAAAGACAGCATTAGAGGGGATGTTGTATTTTCCTGTTTTGAACCTTCCCTTATGGGCGGCCTTTCCAAAAATGAAGATGCTGAGTTTGTTTTTGATATTCCTGTGGAGTTTGCAGAAGCGGCCCTTAAAAACCAAGTAAATTCCTTTGTGCTGTTATCCACTGCTGGTGCGTCGAGTAAGAGTATATTATTTTTTCAAAGAATTAGAGGTGAATTGGAAGAAAATATACGCAGGCTTGGCTTTTGGCAGTATATTATTTTCAGGCCTGGGATACTTGTTCATACTAAAGATAAAGGCGGGACTAATCGAGTCATTTTTTTGTTTTTTGAGTTGGCTTCAAGATTTGGCATACTAAAAAAATATATGCCTTTGCGGACAGAATTTTTAGCAGAAAAACTGGTTCAGGCCCATAAAATGCTTCCTTCAGGAACCAGTGTGATAGAAAATGAGCGAATTTCCAGGTTTTAAAGCCGTCTGCAGGCATCTATCTTGCCTCTTACTGATGTTAAACTTGATGTTCTGCCCTTTTTATGGAGTGATTTGGTATAGTAAATAGGAAAAGAACAGTATAAAGGCTCTATTGTTTAGCTCTGAAATGCTCTCTGGACAATGTTTTAGGATATGTTAATGTATTATTACCTTTTTATATAAAACCTTATGATGAAAAAAATATTGATTAAAATTGAGAAGAACTGTATTTCAGGAGCTCTGCTTCTGCTGCCTGTGCTTGTATTTTTTGTAATTATGGGTAAAGTCTGGTCTTTTTTCCAAAAATATGGAGAGAAGGCTGCGCAGCTTTTTGGATTGGATGAATTCCTCGGTGTCTTGGCGCGCGATGTAATGGGTGGCCTTTTTTTACTGGTTCTGCTTTATCTGAGCGGATATGTGCTTCGATTGGCATATGTTAAGAGATTTGCTGGATGGATAGACGAAAAATTGATGATTTTCCTTCCCGGATATGAAAAAAATAAGAAGAGGGCAGAAGAAAAATTAAATGCTAAAACTAAAAAGACACAGACAGAAACACCAATAATGATTAAACAGGGAGATTTTTGGCAGCCAGGATATCTTATTGAGAAACAATCCGATAAAGCTGTGGTTTACATACCGCTGGCCCCAGACAGGGATCAGGGGATAATATATATAGTGGATGCAGAGAGAATTAAATATCTGGATGAAACTAGTCTTATAGATTTAAATTCTTCAATAAAATTATTAGGCAAGGGGCTTCTCAGGTTAAAAGCAATGCAGTGAATCTTATGCAAATAGCTGATCTTCGAAACCTTTGCCGGATACGGATAATAAATTGTAATGCTTTTATAATGCAATACAGATCTATGCCGCCAATGGGAAAATTGGGCCTCAGGGCCTATTTTAATGCTGGTTGGATAAGGCATTAGACGGCAGTATTTATTTTCAATGTGCTTCCCAAAAAGCGCGCAGGGATATCTCTGACTGTTTTTTTTATTTTAAGGATGGAAAATGCTTTGGAGGGAAAGATTATTTTCAAAGCCCCTGAACATCCATACATATAATGGACATTTTCTTGTAGAGTTCGATTTTCTGCATCTATTGTAAATTTTCAAACTTATTTAATTTGCATTAGTGGTGAAAGATTTTTTGTCAGACTCAATTACTGCATCCACAAATCCCGAAAAAATTTCAATTTCCTCTTTTCGATTGTAAAAATCCGCACCCTTTGTTTTTTCAAAAAGAAATTGTGATACCTGCCATATTGCAGCTGTGGAAAAGTCTTTTCCATTGGTATAGCTCAGGAAATCTTGGTATGTTTTTTCTTTTGCATGTATTGACATGAATTTAATCTTCAAAGCGTAGAAACTTCGTAACAGCTCAATATTTGCCACAGCAAATTTATTTTTAAATCTTGCTGAAAATATAAGAAAAACATCCTCTACGGCAACTGCGTCATCTGAAATTATTCTCTCAGCCGCCAGACTGTATAAAAGCAGCTGGAGACATCCGGCATCTGTCTCGGTTGAAATTCTTTCCTGCACAATCCTCCAAAATGCATTCTTATCGTTTTCGTAGTAGTAATGAAGTAAAAACAGGGCTCTATATCTGATGGGGAGCGAATGGTCGGACATCAGAGTTTGGACAAATTTGTGCATCCAGGGTTCTTTAAACTGAACAAGCATATTTGCAGCTGCCGTCAGGACAATAGTCCTTGCGTTACCTGGCGGGATAGTTTTGTTTAAGGCTTTAACGCTGCCTTTTTCCACAGTCTGCCTTTTGTAGAATTCAGATTTAATGTAAAGTGCCAGATTCTCAGTTACAAACTTGCAGGTCTTTATGTCCATTGTCTGCCTGATCACAGATATTATTCCTAAAAATTCAGCAATGGAATTATCTAAAACTGCAAGGATGGATTTTTCCTTGCAGGGCAGACCTGCCAGATGGATGAGTTCAGCAGCTGAATCTATTACAGTTATATAATGTCTCTTCTTTAATTTCCAGCTCTCTGTAGCGTAATGAGCGAGATTAAAAGTTTTAATATCGAGATATAGATCGCAGCATTTCTTTATTTGATCATCTTCCCAGCATAAATCCTGCAGTCCGGATTTTATTTTCTTTATGGATTCAGCTTCATTGACTTTACTGTATCGTATAATTTTTCTTTTGTAGGCAGCTGGGTCATTTAAGAATGAGGGGTCAAAAAAATCTAAAATTTTGATTTTTTTTTCAAAATTTAGATTTATTTTATCTGTAAAGATTTCCAGCTGTGCCATTTGTATTTAGTATTATATTTTAGAGGCATTTATTATTGTGGGAGATATAGAATCGCTTTTAGGTGTAAAAAGATAGTGTAAAAAAAATTATTCCATATGAAAAATTATCATGTGCTTTTCAACGGTTTTTTATATATCTAGGAAATTCCAGCCAATTAAATCTTTTGCATCACATCGTTCGCCCGATTCGATTTATCTGGGAGAAAGCGGCAATGCCTCTAGGTTATCTATTGTTTTCTGAATAATTCGATATTTTGAACCTCTAGTCTTTCGCCAAGCCATTTTTTTAGTTTCTCTGTTTCTGGCGTGCTGATTTTTTCTCTGTTCTCATAGATAACTGCAGTGATAACTGCCGAACTGTCTTTTTCTGCTGTCAGGGTGCTTTTCATGACTGATAAAGATATGATCTGCGGAAAGAGTATTTTGATTTCTTTTAAAAGCTTTTTGCTGTCGATGGTGTACTGTGCGAGCCTTTTTTCGAGCTCTATAATTTTAAGATCTTTCTCGTTCATTTCATTTCCGCGGCTCTTGATCTGGTTCAGAATATCGCCTTTAAGGGCGTTAAAACGGTCTGTGCTGTCCTGTCTGATAATCAATACTGTTCCCTGCAGATATTCGTTCTGGCTGATTTTCTTTTTTAATGTTTTTAGCTGTTCCGGATCGAATCTCTTGGAAAGGAAAGCCAGCTCCAGCCTTTTATTTTTAGGGCTAAACTGGGTTTTTTTATACACTACGGTATATCCTTTTATAGAGAACTCATTTTCAATGAAAAGATCTATATTTTTTTTGAACTGCTGTTCCCTGTAAAGGGAATATGCCAGATAACTGCTTGGGACCAGCATAATGCAGATAAGGAATATGATTATGTATTTAACCTTTTTCTGCATTTTTTCATTAATCTGTTCTACTGCAGGATAATTAAGGTATTTTATGATTAGAAAAGTAGCTATCCCTATAAATACGCAGTTAATGCAGTAGAGGTAAAAGGCGCCGAAAAAGAATTTCCATTGTGATGTGGCTATTCCATAACCTGCTGTGCAAAGGGGAGGCATTAGAGCGGTAGCTATTGCCACGCCTGGTATTGGGTTCCCTTTTTCGGAACGCGTCACGGCAATTACCCCTACAATTCCCCCGAAAAAAGCGATCAGAATATCATAGATATTGGGCGATGTCCTGGCCAGCAGTTCGGACTGTACGTCTTTAAACGGGCTCAGGTAAAAATACAGTGCCGATACCCCAAGGCTTACACCGGTTGCCGTCAAAAGATTTTTCAGCGATTTCTTTAACAGTTCAAAATCGTATATGCCTAGTGCAAAACCCGCTCCGGCTATAGGCCCCATTAATGGAGAAATAAGCATTGCGCCAATTATGACAGCTGTCGAATTTACATTCAGTCCAACAGAAGCTACAATAATTGCACAGGCCAGTATCCAAAGGTTAGCCCCTTTAAATTCTATGTTTTTTTTGATATTTGCTAATGTGGAACGGCGGTCCTCTTCTCCTTCTTTAAGATTGAGGATATCAATAATTTTCTTCATGTTTTACCAAATATTTAGGACATTAAAATCAGACTAAATTATTTTAAAGATTTAAGTTTAGCCCTGCTTGAGCATGCTAAAAACGAGTTCCCATTGTGTTTAGGGGAACTGCCGTTTTTACTTTGGCTATTGTTAAAATCAAATCCTACTGCAGGCATTAAACCATTTTAAAAATATTCTGGCAGCTCCAAGAAAAGCCAGATTTGTAAATGATGTGAAAGTAAATATAATAAAAGAATTTTAAGATTCATAAAATAAAACAGCAGTTTTACTGCTTTTAAGGCTGGTAAAACTGCTGTTTTATGCAATACTGACCAGAAACTACTGCTTGGTGTTTGCGTTTAGAATCTGGGTAATCGCATTATTGATATCAAGAGATGCGGCAGCCTGTCGGGGAGGGAAATCTTTAAAGGTCTGAAGATGTTCCTGAAGTATGCCTATAGCCGGCTGCATGACCCATGATTTAATCATTATCTGATGAAATCCGGTGATGTCATCGTAATGCTCAAAGGGGTCTTTTCTTAAATTAAAAAGCATGGGCATTGTATGGGATACCATATCATCAAAATATCTTTCTTTGGTAGCAAAATGCATTTTCCATGGACCGACCCTTATAGCGGTAAGCTTTGATTCATAGTAGTAGAAAAAATAATTTCTTGCAGATTGGTCTGTTTTGGCAGTCCAGTAATCCAGATTGTTAAAGCCGTCCAGATGCACTTTATAAGTCATGCCTCCAACTTTTTTGCCTTTTTTAAGCTCATCAATGATATTATTGTTTCCAACAGCGGCCAATAAGGTAGGCATGACATCTTCATGTGAAGATATTCCGTTTCGAATTGTGCCGGCAGGGATTTTGGCTGGCCATCTCACAAGAAATGGAGATCGCAGGCCGCCTTCCCATGTGGTCATTTTTTCACCTCTGAACATTGTTGTTCCTGCATCAGGCCAAGTGCTTTGTTCGGGGCCGTTATCGGTTGTGTAGATTACAATTGTATTTTCGCTTAGATTGTTTTGATCCAAAAATTTTAAAAGCTCTCCCACCTGCATATCATGCTCCATAAGTCCGCTTCCGAACTTATCAATATCAGTGCTTATGCTCCCGGCAAGATTTTTATGTTCTTCTTTCAGATGGGTATAGACGTGCATGCGGCTTGAAGCAAACCATAGAAAGAAGGGTTTTTGTTCTTCTTTTGATCGTTTGATAAAATCTTTAGAGCGGGTTACCAGTTCATCATCAAAGGTTTTCATTCTTTCAATTGTCAGAGGGCCGGTATCTTTTATTCTCTGTTTACCAATTTTTCCAAAGCGCGGGTCTACCGTGGAATCATCTTTATCAGATGCAAAAGACTCTATAACGCCTCTAGGCCCATATTTTTCGGCAAATTCTTTAGTCTTTGGATAGTCGGGCTGTTCGGGTTCTTCAGATACGTTAAGATGATAGAGATTGCCATAAAACTCGTCAAAACCATGAACAGTTGGCAGGTGCTCATTTCGGTCGCCAAGATGGTTTTTGCCCATCTGTGCTGTCTTATATCCCATTGGTTTGAGCAGCTCAGCTATTGTAGGATCCTCAAATTTAAGCCCCAGAGGATTCCCGGGCTGCCCTACTGTAGTAAGACCGGTTCTGGCAGGCACCTGGCCTGTAATGAAGGCGGCTCGTCCTGCTGTACAGCTCGGCTGTGAATAATGATCTGTAAACAAGGCACCTTCCTTGGCAATCCTGTTGATATTAGGAGTGGGATACTGCATGCCCAGCGAGTAGGCTCCTATTGAGTTGGGAGCTACATCATCAACCATGATCACTAAAATATTGGGCTGTTGCTGCGGGTAAACAGGCAGTGACAATAGAAGGATAATCAGAAAAAGATTTTGCATTGCATTTCTTCTGGATTTGATTCTGAACTTTGATTTCATAGTATTAGATTTTAGAAGATTGACAAAATGAAGCTATTTTTTGTAATAAAAATAAGATATTTAAAACCTGTGAATTTTTTATTAACAAAAAATTAACTTTTTATTTTAGCCCTATCTGTTTATTTAATAATAAGTTGTGTTTTTTGGATTGTTTTTTTTCAGATTTTACTTAGATAAAAATAATTGCAATTCCTATCAGCTCCTGACTTTACAAGAGGTTTTCTCTGCTTGTTTATATTTATTTGAAGCGGCAGTTTTTTAACTGCTTATAATACAGCTGTCTGTATGTTAATTTATAAATCTTTTTACTTGTTAAAAAAAAGTTAAATTACAAAAGGTATTGTAAAATCAGACTTATGTTTTTAGTAACTTTAATTAAAGTTATTTACGATTAATATTACAAAGTTTTCAGGGATATTCTCTTTTTGGGCTGGGTAAAATAATAGGGTCAAATGGACACTGGAGAGTCTTTTTGTTTATGCTTTCTATGAGCTGCATCGTTTATGAAGGGATAAAAATCGTTTAGTATCAGCCCTGATTCTATCAGGCCGGCTGATGTTCCAATCTGAAGAGTATTATAATTATAAAAAAATAGATGAAACGGATCAAAATTTTATCATTTTCGATGTTATCTGCGGCCTTAGGGAGTGTCTCGGCACAGAATGATGGTGACTTAGCAAAAAAACTGGCAAATCCTGTCTCATCTCTCATAAGCGTGCCTTTTCAAAACAATTCGGATTATGGCATAGGTGCGTACAGAGGAAGCCGTAACACAATGAATATACAGCCTGTTGTACCGATATCGGTCAGTGAGGATTTAAATCTCATAGGAAGGGCGATACTTCCGGTAATCACCCAGTATAATATATACGGGCAGGGAAGCAGGCAGAGCGGACTGAGCGACATGGTGCTCAGCGGCTTTTTGAGCCCTAAAAACTCAAAAAACGGTCTTACTTGGGGGGCAGGGCCTGTTCTGCTGCTTCCTACTGGGACTGATGATCTGCTGACAGCCAAAAAAATCGGTTTAGGGCCTACTGCCGTGGTTTTAAAGCAGTCGGGAGGCTGGACTTATGGAATTTTGCTGAACCAGATATGGAGTATTGCCGGCAGCAGTGCCTATTCAAATATCAGCCAGATGTTTGCGCAGCCTTTTTTAAATTATAACTGGAGCAGCGGCGCAGGTCTGGGCACTAATTTAGAAATGACACAGAACTGGGTAAGCGACCAGACAATGCTCTGGCTGAACCCTACAGTAAGCGGTGTAGCAAGTCTTGGAACCCAGAAAGTATCGTTAGCTTTAGGTCCCAGGTTCAATCTTGCCTCTCCAGAAGGAGCAAGGTCAGATTGGGGATGGAGAGGAGTGGTTATTTTTCTCTTTCCGAAATAGCACTTCCTGCTGCATTGAAATGCTGTTGTAAAATATAAATCCTGCAGGATCCATTACTGATATGGTTGCTGCTATTAAGACATTAGTTTTTTTGATGCTTTCGGTAATGAATAGAAAAATTATATATCTTCTTTCATTGTTTTCACTAATTAACTGTTATGGTCAAAGTGATTTTTTTACTAATTTTTCACTGGGGAAAAATTTTAGTAGGGATCGGAAGCTGCTCAACAGCGCAGTTGTATGGAAACATATTTACAATGATATCGGATGGAGCAGGATAGCATTCAATAATAAGGCCCAGTATGCTTTTAAAGACTGGAGACTGCTTGGCGGGATGAATCTGCAGTACACTTTTGATCGGGAAATGGAGAATCTGCTTGAAATAAGGCCCTGGCTGGGTGTGGGATTGAAAAATGAAATTGTGCCGGGTCTTAATTTTGAGCAGGAAGTAAGGGCAGAGTATAGGATTTTTTTTTATCCCGGGATGTCTGGCCGGAATTATATCAGAACCCGTGTAGAGGCTATGTTTAGTTATAACCTCGAAAAGATTAAACTGGATAAATGGGATGTGCACTGCGGATATGTCTGGTACATAATTAAAGACCCTTTAAGAGGGGAGCGCTATTCCGATTCCAGAGAGTTTAAGTTTTTGGTCAGCAGTAATTTTCAGGGAGGAAAACTTACGTTTGGCTATAAAAATGAAAAATTCAGGCTCATTGAGAACAGATCAGTTTTTAGGGCTCACACATTTGAGATCAGTTATATTTTTGATTGAAATAATGAAGATCCTTTTACTTTGGATCTGCATGTGCCGCATTTAAACAGCCAGCAGCAAAGCTTATGGCGATTGGGTCTGCATTAATTATTTAGAATTAGGGCAGACATCATGCCGTCCTAAATATGGAGCATTTAAATAGTTTAAATAGTACCTCATTTCCGAATCAGACGGGAATATTAAATCAGATTATGGAAAAGGAATTTGACAAACGGGAAAAATCAGCATGCAGAAAATTACCAGAAACAGAAATAAATCAGCGGCTAAATTTTAACGTTTTTTCCTGCAAGAAAGAGCTTAAAAATGGCTCTTTCTTGTTTTTGGAATTGTTCTTGGAAAATTACCGATGTTATTAAAAGAGCTTATTGAATTCTATCCAATTAAAAACAGCATATAAAAATAAGAGGGGGTGTTGCTTTAAAATTTGTGAAGAAAGGCCAAATTTGGCGGCACGCAAATGCGGACTCCAAGACTTCTAAATTGGATTGAAGATTCTAAGGGATGGGATATTTTAGGCGCTGCTGCTTATGACAGACAGGAACTGTGAGGTTTATTGCAGCGGGAGTGCCGCATTGGAATCGTAAAAAAAAGGAACACTAATAATTTAGCTTAATCTATAGTATGCTATGCGCCACAGAGATAAGATATATGGCTTTATAAAAGAATTGCACCTGATTTTTATTTTGATGACTGCAGTGACAGGTTTTTCCCAGCAGCAAAAAGACACTTCAAAGCTGATGGCGGCCAGCTATGGAAGCAAAGGATTCGAATTGGAAACCCGTGATGGTAAATTTTTATTCCAACTGCAAAGCAGGCTTCAGTTCCGGTTCTCTTCTCCTTATGATACAGACCCCCTAACGTATGATGACTACAGCGGTGATGCGAAAACAACTTTTAAGATAAACCGCGCTAGGCTTAAAATTGGCGGCCATGCTTTTGAGCCCTGGCTTAAATATTACTGGGAATACGAACTCAGCCAGTCCAATCTGCTTGATTTTAGGATTATGGTTGAAAAATGGAAATGGTTGAGCTTTAAGGCAGGACAATGGAAAACGGAATTTACCCGTGAAAGATTTATCAGCAGCGGTGAACAGCAGATGGTCGAAAGGTCACTTATTAACCGTCCCTTTACGGTTGACAGGCAGCTGGGAGTAGAACTTTACGGGCACTTGAAAGGTACGGGAGCAGCCGATTTTAATTATTGGGCAGCAGCACTTACTGGCACAGGCCGCGGCAGCACATCCAATGATGATAACCATTTAATGTATTTTGGAAGGCTGCAATGGAATTTTTTAGGAAGATTTCTTGATTTTGAGGGCTGCGATCTGGAATTTCATGAGAAGCCGACTCCGATTATTGCGTTTTCAGCCTTAACCAACAGAAGCCCTTACACGCGGTTTTCCCAATCTGGGGGAGGATCTTTAGAAGGTTTTGAAGATGGATTGCCGGGACAGTACAGAGTCAATCAATGGAATCTTGAAAGTGCTTTTATGTACCGCGGCTTTTCCTGGCAGAGCGAATGGCATACTAAAGAAATTATCGATAAATACAACGGCAATGATATGACCATTATGAAAGGATATTATGTACAGGGAGGGTACTTTTTCCATAATATTTTTCATTGGTGGCCCAAGGATCTTGAAATGGCAGCAAGGCACGCCGCATATCGTCCCGATAATTCTGTCAGGCAAAACAGGCAGGATGAGTCCACACTGGCTTTTAACTGGTTTTTTAAAGGGCATAAAAATAAATTGACTTCAGAGGTGAGCTACTTCAGCTTTCAGGATGTAAATCTTCCATTGCAGAAAGGATGGAGGTTCAGGATTCAGTGGGATATATCCCTGTAGGGTTAAAAGTGGCTGAGTTCTTATTTCGTCAGAACTATATCTTATTAAATATTTATTAATGTAAAATGCGGAAGTATGAAAATCATATCTGGAAGAATCAAAAAAACAGCGCTCATCTTTGTGGCAGGCCTATTTTTTATTTCACTTGAAACAACAGCGCAGCGCCATGGGGGCGGTGGTCATAGGGCCGGGGCTAAAATGCATTCTAAAGGCGCAGGACATGTGGCTAAGCCCAACCCGAATCATAATCATTCAGCAGTAAAACCTTCTGTTAAGCCCGCTGCAAGGCCTAAGAAAATAAATGCCGGCCCCAAAAGGTCTTTTAGCGGGTCTTCAAAGCTTAACAGTGCAAACCATGCGGCAGGCAAAAAAAGATACAATTCACCAGCTCGCAAAAATACGGCTTCCAGAAACAAATCAGACGGGAGAAACAAGCATATCAGCGGGAACAAGATCAGCAAAAATAGAAATAACATCAATATTAATGTCAATAACAGCATTCATGTCCGAAATAACAGAAATACAATTGTCAGACCGGCTCATAGGCCATACGCCCGTCCGCCTCATATATATGGAGGCTATCGATATAATGCATTTCATCCCTATTTTTATCACCCTTACAGGCCATTTTACTGGGGTCCGGTTTGGCATCCTTGGGGATTCTTTGTCACTACCCTTGCCGTTACGGCAATAGTGGTAAGTGTCGAGAATGCACAGTATCATTACGATCAGGGTGTATGGTATACTTCTTCGGACGGAGGTTACACAGCCGTTCCTGCACCGGTTGGCGGAACTGTCAACAATATACCGAGCGGAGCGCAAACTGTCAATACTGGAACTGTTAATAATTATTACTATGGAGGCACCTATTATGAAAAAGAGGGAGATAATTACAAAGTTGTAGCCCCGACAGCGGGTACGATAGTTGACAGTCTTCCAGAGGGAGGAGAAGAAATAACCATTGGCGATGTAAAATATGTCAAGTTTGGAGAAACCTATTATCAGCCTGTGCAAATCGACGGCAAAGACAGATACGAAGTAGCATTAGTGGAACAGGTTCAGTAATTTGTCTTTGGAGCAGTGCTGATAAAGATATTTTTATTAGCATCAAAAAGAAAAATTATCCTTCGGAGGTGCGCAGACTTTAAGATTGTTTTGGGAAGATTGTTTTTTTTGTCTGCGCATTTCTATTTTAAACAGCACCTTTTGAATTAATTTTCTAAGACTGGATTTTAAATGCTTCAAAAAAAAAACAAAATTCAATGCCTAAAATTTGTACAAAACATAAATTAATTTATTATTTTTAGAATGGATTTTTAAAATTTAGACAAAACATCTTTTTTAACCTTTTCTGTACCATAATTAACAGAAAAGGTTTTTTTTATTATCAATTTGCACTTGATCAAAAATTTGGCGATGCCAGCGGAATAAATGCCTTTTGCTGCAACGCCGATCGTTTGTGCCCTGTATAGGAGGTATTCAATATAAGTTTAAATTTTTGAATATTTCTTGAAGTTATATTTTGTACAGGGCCTTATATTATTATAGCAATTAGGTTGCTGGTTAAATAAACGCTATCTTTCGCATGAATTTAACATATTGGAGAAGGTGGAGTCATTAGGCGGTACAGAATATAAGTATGCATTTTTAAAAACGGGTGGTGATTTAGGCAGAATTATTAATGATTTCAATTGGACGGATACCGCATTGGGAGCTATAGAATCCTGGAGTGAAAGTTTCTGTTCCTCTCTAAGCATCCTTCTGGGATCCTCGGTCCCTTCCTTTCTAGTATGGGGAGAGGAACATCTTTTTTTCTATAACGATTCCTTTGGCCCATTTCTTAAACATTCCAATGCCGATTCCTTGCTTTTAGGAAATCCTGTAGGTGAGATACTGAAGGATGAATGGATAACCGCAGCCAGCACATTAAAGGATATGGCCTGCGGCCAAATGGCAAAGTGCGAGGATAATATTGCAACATCACTCACTCATAATTCAACTCTCAAGGAGGTTTATCTGTCACTTAGCTACAGGGCTGTATTGGATAAGATGGGAACAGCGCAGGGGGTTTTTGTAACCTGCATTGAGAATTCAGCGGCCATACCCTCCATAATAAAGTCCAGCAGAGCAAGATCACAGCTTAACAGTGTTTTGATGCAGTCCAATGCTGGAATTGCACAGGCAAATATTGAAGGCAGGATTATTGAGGTCAATGAACGTTACTGCCAGATGCTTGGATACACGAGGAATGAAATCCTGAAAATGAATTTAGGAGACCTCACACATCCTGATGATCGCCAAGACAATAATATTTTAATCCGGGACTGTATTGTAAATGGTAATGACTTCCTGATCATAAAACGTTACCTGTGTAAAGATGGAAAAGAAATCTGGGTAAATAATAGTGTTTCCCTGGTTGTTAATTCTGAAGGTGAAAAATTTATAACCGCTATTGCCATTGATATCACCGAACAGAAAGAGAGGGAAATAAAGCTCATCAACAGTGAGAACCGGTTTAAGATCCTTGTCAATAAAGCGCCAGTTGGAACAGCTTTGTTCCGAGGCAGGGAATTTTATGTGGATCTTGCAAATGATGTTATGCTGGGCTACTGGAAAAAAAACAAGGAGCTGATCGGAGGGAAAATAACCGATATGCTTTCGGATATGATAAATCAAGATTTTTTTGAAAGACTCCAGCAGGTTTATGATTCAGGTTTGGTTTACAAAGCTTCCGGTGCTTTAATTGAGGAGAAAAAAACCGGAAAAAAGAACTATTTTGACTATTCCCTCACACCTCTTTTTGATGAAAATAATGCTGTTTATGGAGTCCTTCATATGTGTTCGGATGTAACCATTAGAGTCAAGGCGCAGCAGCAGATAGCAGAGAACCATAATCAGCTCGCTTCGATATTTGAAAAGTCACCGGTAGGTATTGCTACCTTAAGTGTGGCTGCAGACCTTGTCTTTCAGAGCGCGAATGCTTTTTATTGTGAACTTGTTGGACGCAGTAAAGAAGAGATAATTGGAAAGCCTCTTCTGGAAGCGCTGCCGGAAATAGAAGGACAGGGATTTGACGGGCTTTTAAAAGAAGTCATAAGCAGTGGTAAAGCCTTTGTAGCCAATGAAGTGGAGGTGGAACTGCTCCGCGGGGGAAAACTTGAATTTATCTATGTAGATTTAACCTATCAGCTGCATCATGATCTGGA